>Ga0207719_100005_pt1 | contig 637420 bp, 658 predicted proteins | sample A23P1SouthBayCA_2_FD_187279 | JGI IMG/M metagenome (GOLD analysis project Ga0207719, IMG submission 187279) | Aerobic enrichment media microbial communities from Eden Landing Ponds, California, USA - A23 P3 (3) (SPAdes) | ecosystem: Environmental > Aquatic > Marine > Unclassified | place...
GGGGGGGGGGGGGGGGGGGGGAGCCGATGGCGGGCGACGATGTCGTAGCCCTCGGCCTCGAGTGCGTCGACGGTGTCCCGGTAGGTGTCGAGGTAGTGGCGGTCGGCGGCGGCGAGGCGGTCGGGGGCGGGGTCCGGGGACTCGAAGCGGTCGACGAGCGTGTCGTCGACGTACGCGAGCTGCCCCTGGCGGAGGAGGCGGATCAGGAACTCGGGGTCCTGGAAGCGGTCGAAGGACTCGTCGAACCCGTCGATGGCCTCGACGGTCTCCCGGCGGGCGAGCAGGGTCGAGCCGGCGCTCGTGTGGAGTTCGTCGGCGAGCACGTACCGGACGAGCTCCTCGCCGCCCTCGCTCGGGGGGTTCGGGCCGCCGACCTGGTCGAGGAGTCGGGTCGCGGCCGTGCGGATCGGGTGTGGGTCGTCCGTGACGAACTCGGCGTCACAGTAGACCGCGACCCAGTCGTCGTCCCGGCGGTCGAGTTCGGCGACCTGTCGGTCGAGCTTCCGGGGGCGCCAGGCGTCGTCAGAGTCGAGGAATGCGACGTACTCCCCGGTGGCGTGCTCGAGGCCGGTGTTCCGGGCGGCGCTCCCCCCTTGGTTCTCCGAATGGCGGACGTAGTGGAGGCGGTCGTCGTCGTACTCGGCGAGCACGTGGGGTGTCTCGTCCATCGACGCGTCGTCGACGACGACGAGCTCCAGGTCCTCGAAGGTCTGCCCCAGCACGCTGTCCACGGCGCGGGGGAGGATATCCGCGCGGTCGTAGGTCGGGATGATGACGCTGACGCGGGGCATGGTCGTGTCTCGAGGGATGGTCGGAGCGGGGTTGACTATGTGGCGGGTAAAGCCGGAAATGGATGAAACAGGTCGAACGACGCGGTCTATGGCTCTGATTAATCAGGGTGCCGGGACGATGGAACGGAGGTTACAGCGTCCGGTACTCGAAGCCGGCGTCGTGGGCGGCGTCCCGGTCGAGGCCGGACTGGAGGTCGACGAGCACGGGTTCGGGCGCCATCGCGGTGGCGATCCGGTGCGGGTCGAGGTCACCGAACTCGGCGTGTGGCGTCAGCACGACCACGGCGTCGAACCCCCGGAACGAGGGGTTGGTGGTCGTCTGGATGCCGAACGTCTCGCGGAGGGTGTCGTCGTCCGCGTGGGGGTCGTGGCCGACGACGGTCGCCTCGGCGGAGAGGTCCGCGACGACGTCGGCGACGGCCTGCCGACTGACGTCGGGGACGTTCGGTTTGTACGTCAACCCCATCACGAGGATCGTGCTGTCGTCGAGCGACCGGCCGGTGGCGGCGAGCCCGTCCCGGACGAGGTCGACGACGTGCCCGGTGAGCGCGCCGTTCACCTCCCGGCTCGTTCGGACGAGCGCGGGTGTGTAGCCGGCGTTCTCGCTCCGGTCGACGAGGTAGTAGGGGTCGACGGGGATGCAGTGGCCGCCGACGAGGCCGGGCCGGTAGTCGTGGAAGTTCCACTTCGTCGACGCGGCGTCCAGCACCGCGTCCGTATCGAGGTTCATGTGGTCGAACGCGATCGCGAGTTCGTTCACGAGCGCGATGTTGACGTCCCGCTGGACGTTCTCGACCACCTTCGCGGCTTCGGCGGTCCGGACGTCGGGGGCGCGGTAGACGCCCGCGTCGACGACGTTCTCGTAGAGCGCGACGAGTTCGTCGCCGGCTGCGTCGTCGAGCGCGCTCACGACCTTGACGACCTTGTCGAGGCCGTGGTCGTCGTCGCCAGCCGTCGCGCGCTCCGGAGAGTAGCCGACGTCGAAGTGCTCGCCACACGTGTAGCCGGAGGCGAACTCGAGGGCCGGGACGAGGACGTCCTCCGTCGCGCCCGGGTAGACCGTCGACTCGAGGACGACGGTGGTGTCAGGCGTGAGGTGGCGGCCGACGGTCCGGCCGGCGCTCTGGACGAAGGACAGGTCGGGGTCGTAGCTGTCGGTGACCGGCGTGGGGACGGCGATGAGGACGTAGTCGGCGCGCTCGATGGCGCCGGGGTTCGTCGTGAACTCGACGTCGCTCTCCTCGATGGAGCCGTCGCCGACGGTCTCGGTCGGGTCCTCGGCGGCCCGGAGCGTGTTCACGCGGTCGTCGTCCACGTCGTACCCGAGGACGTCGAATCCGGCGTCGTCGAACGCGACGGCGAGCGGGAGGCCCACGTACCCCAGGCCGACGAGGCAGACGGACGCGTCGGTGACGCGGTCGGCGGGCGCGGCGTCGGCGTGGGCGGCATCACGTGACATGGGTCCACTCATCAGTCGTCGCCACGGTTGGCTGCGGCCACCGGTGGTTCGTCGAGGCGCTGGGCGAGTTCGACGACGCGGAGGCCGTCGCGGCCCGAGACGACCGGCGTGCCGCCGTTCCGCACGACGTCGGCGAACGACCGGAGCTCGCGCTTGAGGGGTTCGTCCTCGTCGACGGCGAGCTGCTTCACGACTTTCTCCTCGCCGGGCGTGTGGTTCCCGGAGGGCTGCTCGTGGACCTCGACGGTCTGGGCGTCGTAGTCCACGTGCACGAGGCAGTCGTCGGCCGTGACGGTGAGCTCGCGGGCGCGACGCTGACTGACCCGGGATGCCGTGAGCTGGCCGATGGTGTCGTCGTCGAACTGGAGTTCGGCGGTGGCGTACCGGCCGCCTCGCGTGTGGAGCGAGGAGACGGACTCGACGTCGCCCTCGACGAGCGACAGGAGGACGTCGAGGTCGTGGATCATGAGGTCGAGCACGGCGGAGTCGTCGATGTCGCGGCCGGCAGGGGGCGGATTGCAGCGCCGCGCGGACACCGCGATGACGTCGAGCCCCTGGACGTACCGTCGGAGGACGTCGACGGCGGGGTTGAAGCGCTCCACGTGGCCGACCTGGACGGGGACGCCGTTCTCCTCGGCGAGCGCGAGCAGCTCGCGACCCCGGGCAGACCGTTCGACGAACGGTTTCTCGACGAGGACGGGGATGCCGCGCTCGATGCAGTCGCGCGCGAGGTCGTAGTGGTACTCGGTCGGGACCGCGATGGAGACGGCGTCGACGCGGTCGAGGAGGTCCTCCCAGTCCCGGGCGACCGTGCCGTACCGGGCAGCGGTCTCGCGGGCGGCCTGGTCGTCCGCGTCGGTGACACCGACGAGCTCCGTGTCACCGAGTTCGGCGTAGATGCGGGCGTGGTGGTCGCCCATGGAGCCGACGCCGACGACGCCGGTCTCGACGGGCTTCATCAGGCACGCACCCCCTGGAACGCCTCGATGACGTCGACCACCGCGTCGACGTCCTCGCTCGTCACGTTCGGATGGACAGGGAGGGACAGTACTTCGTCGGCGAGTCGTTCGGCGACCGGGAGGTCGCGTTCGACGTGCCGGTACGGCGGCTGCTGGTGGACGGGCGTCGGGTAGTAGACGGCGGCGTTGACGTCGTGGTCGTACAGGTGCTCGCGGAGGTCGTCACGGCGCTCCGTCCGGATCGTGTACTGGTGGTAGACGTGGTGCCGGTCCGGGGGCTCGACGGGCGTCCGCACCGGAGTCTCGGCGAGCGCCTCGTCGTACCGGACGGCGTTCTTCCGGCGGGCAGCGGTGTAGTCGGGAAGTCGGTCGAGCTGGACGCGGCCGATGGCGGCGGCGAGGTCGGTCTGCCGGAAGTTGTGGCCGACCTCCTGGTGCTCGTAGGTTCCCTCGCCCGTGCGCCCGTGGTCGATGAACGCCCGGACGTTGTCGGCGAGCGCGGGGTCGTCTGTCACGACCATGCCGCCCTCACCCGTCGTCATGTTCTTCGTCGGGTAGAACGAGAACGTCGTGACGTCCCCGTGCGTCCCGATCGGCTGCCCGTCGATCTGGGCACCGTGGGCCTGTGCGGCGTCCTCGACGAGCGCGACGTCGTGCTCGTCGGCGACCTCGCGGAGCGCCTGCGTGTCCGCGGGCAGCCCGTAGAGGTGGACGGCGAGGATGGCCTCGACGTCGTCGTTGGCCTCGAGGTAGGCGTCGACGCGCTCGGGGTCGAGGTTGAAGGTCTCCGGGTCGACGTCCGCGAACACCGGCTGGAGGCCGGCGAACCGGACGGCGTTCGCGGTCGCGACGAACGTGAACGGCGTCGTGACGGCCTTCGACCCGGACGGGAGGTCGAGGGCTTCGAGGGCGGCGTGGAGGGCGGTCGTGCCGTTCGAGGTGGCGACCGCCTCCCGGGCGCCACAGTAGGACGCGAACTCGGACTCGAACGCGTCGACCTCGTCGCCGGCGGCGAGGTGGCCGGACGCGATGACGCGCTCGACGGCCCGCTGCTCGGCGTCGCCGAGGTCCGGGTCGGCGATACCGATCATGGCAGCACCTCGCGGCCTGAATCGGTGGTCGACGGCTGGTGGTTGCGGTGTCTCACTGTGGCCTACACTCCCCCACCGATGCGCTTTATTATGGAGCGAGTAAGCCCAGCGTGGCCGATATTAAGCGATACCCCGATGTTCGCTTATCTCGTGGGTAAGGCTCGCGACTAGTTGATACGGTGGTGAAACAGTCTCGGCGGTTTATGCGCCGTGCACGGGAACAGTCGTGCTGAATGACCGCCAGGCAGTACCTCGACCTCGTCGCGACGATGGGGCTCGCCGGCCTCCCGGTGCTCGTCCTCCTCGTCCTCGGGGCCTCGCCCGTGACCCTGCTCGTCGCCCTGCCCCTGCTCCTCCTGCTCCCGGGGTACGCGATCGTCTCCGCACTCTACCCGGTCCGGGGGTCGACGTCCATTGGCCCCGTCGGCCGATTCGCCCTCTCGATCGCCCTGAGCGTCGCCGTCACGCCGGCCGTCGCGTTCGTCGCGAACTACACCGTCGGCGTGTACGCGCGCCCCGTCGTGGTCGGTGTCGCCACCGTCACGATCTCGGTCGCCGTCGTCGCCATGGGGCGCCGTGCCGGGGTGGACCCCGACGCCAGCGCTGGCCCGGACCCTCTCGGCCGCGTTGCGACGATAGCCGACCGCTACTTCCACGGGTCCCGGAGTCTCCGAACGACGGCGCCACTCGAGGCGACCTCGAAGACCGACGTCGTCCTCAATCTCGTCGTGGTCGGCGCGATCCTCGTGTTCACCGCGAGCGTCGGATTCGCGGCGCTCGTCCCCCAGGACGCCGGCGTCTCGGAGGCCTATCTCGCGACCACGTCGGGCGAAAACGTCACCATCGTCCAGGACCCGAGCGAACTCTCGCAGGCCCAGCGCGACTCGGTCGTCGCGGTCGTCGAGAACCAGGAGGGCCACGAGCAGTCGTACACGGTCCAGATCGTCGCCCAGGACGTGACGCGGACGAGCGATGGCGTCCAGGTGGACGGCGAACGCGAACTCGGGACCCAGTCGAACACGGTCGCCACCGGGTCGGCGTGGCAGGTCGATGTCCCGCCGAGCGACGGCGACCGGACCGTCGTCCGGGTCTACCAGGGTCAGGCGGACAGTGAGCCCGCCTACCGGCTGGTGCTCCAGGAATAATGTGGCCGTGGACGCACGCCCTCTTCGGGTACGCCTGCTACTCGCTCGCCGTCCGAACCGGCTTCCGACGACGGCCGACGGACGCTCCCGCCCTGCTCGCGGTCTTCGCCGCCGTCCTTCCGGACCTCGTCGACAAACCCCTCGCGTGGACGTTCGGCGTCGTCGGGTCGGGCTACGGCCCCGCTCACTCGCTCCTCGTCGGGGTGCCGGCTGCGGCGGCGTTCGGTGCCTGGCTCTGGCAGCGCGGCCGTCACGAGGCCGGACTCGGGTTCCTCGTCGGATACGCCTCCCACCTCGTCGGCGACCTCCTCTTCCAGCTCTGGGACGAGGGCGAACTCGTCTTCTCGGTCGTACTCTGGCCGCTCGGCCCGGCGTCCCCGGACTCCTCCGGGAACCTGCTCGAACACGTCGTCTTCTTCCTGTTCCGGTACGCCGGCCAGATCCGGGCCGGCGAAGCGACGACGTACCTCCTGGCGACCATCGCCCTCGCCGGGGGCGTCGTCGTCCTCTGGCTCGTGGACGGCGCCCCGGGTGTTCGGTGGCTCATCCGGCGGGACTAAGCCCGTCTTAGAACCGTTCCACGACCGTTCCGCCGACTTACCTCGGTGATAGTAAACGCCCTTGACGTGGTATGCTCGTGCATGGCGACCGACACGCGCAGGCGTGACCGCGACCCGCCGTCCCCGCCGGACGACGTGCCCGTCCGGACGCACGGTCCCAGCGGCGGTCACGTGACCGAATCCGAGTTCTACGACGTGGTGGGGAACGACCGGCGCCGGGCCTGTGTCCGGTACCTGCTCGGGACGACGGGGGAGACGTCCGTCTCCGAGCTCGTCTCGTACGTCGTCGACCGAGAGGTGGATGCCCGGAACGACCACGACGGCGTCGACGCGGTGGACGCATCCCACCGGAAGAGTGTGTACTCGTCGCTCCGCCAGACGCATCTCCCGCTGCTCGTCGACTACGGCATCGTTCGCTTCGACCCCGACGAGAACAGGGTGGAGCCAGCGCCCAGCATCGCAGCGTTCGAGGACGACGACACCGGGACGCCACTCCCCGGGTCGTGGCCGTGGACGTACGTCGCGCTCGGCCTGCTCGCCATCGCGTGGTTCACGGCGGGCATCTTCGACGTGATCTCGCTCACCGACCGGCGGTTCCTCCTCATCTCCCTCGGGTACGTCGTGCTCGTGTTCCTCGAGGGGCTCTGGGAGGTCCAGCAGCTCCGCCAGGCGCTCGACAGCGTCGCCGACGGCCGCTGATTCTCGCCTCGACTACTCGGGGACCGGCAAGGCTTCGTCCACACTCACGGTGCCGTCCGTCGCCAGCCGGAGCCACTGCCGGAGGTCGCGGATGCGGAGCTTGAACCGGGGCGGGTACCCATGCAGATCGGGTCGGTCGAGGAGGATGCGGCCGTCGAGGTTCTGGTCGGCGTACGCCGTGCGGCGGTCGGGCCATGGTGCGTCGAACGGTTCGAGGCCCGGAATCGACTGCCGGAGTCGTTTCTCGACCTGGTTCGCGAAGAACGAGTCGTGTGGCCGGTCGGGGGGTCGAGGGTCGAGGATGTCGGCGTCGATGCGCCGGAGGGCGTCGCGGAACGTCGCCTCGGTCCGGACTGCCGGCGGGGTCTGGAGGTGCCAGTCGACGAGGCCGGCGTCGGCGGCGACGAGCGACTCGGTGTACTGGTCGGCGAGGTGGGTGCGGAACGGGGTCGCGAGGACGTTCTGCACACCGAATCGCTCGAAGGCGGCGTACTCATCGGTCGCGCGGTCGGCACACTCCCGGTAGGCGGCACCGATGGAGTCGTCGAGGAACGCCTCATCGCTCCCAGCATCGAGGCCGGGCGTTCGGGGGATGAGGTCGGCCGTCGCGGGGAGGTAGCCCATGATGCCGGTGAGGTGAGTAAGTGGGTCGGGGTTGGCGTCGAGGGGGCCGCGGGGTATCGTGAGCCCGGCGACCTCGGTGGTCTCGCGGGGGAGGAAGTAGCCCCTGAGGAGGGTGTCGAGCAGGAGCCCGTGCGAGATAGCGTCGGCGTCGATGGCGTCGGTGTAGCCGGCGTGGTGGACGTGCAGCGATTCCTTCACGCCGTTGGTCGCCCGGATGGCCGTCTCGTCGCGGTCGAGATAGCGGCCGTCGGTCGGGAGGTGGACGTGTTCGGCGCCGTACCGGGCGGCGAGTTGGCCGGCGACGGCGACCTCGTCCGACCCCGTGGGGCCGACGGTGTAGGTGGTGTCGACGTCGTCCCGGCACGCGAGTAGGAGCCGCGAGTCGAACCCCGCGCTCAGCAGGGCGGCGTGGGAGCGCCCATCGACAGCTTCTGACGCAGTGTTCCGCCGGTTGATGGCGCGTTCGAGCCGTCGGGCGAGCACCTCGGCGTGGTCGCGGTCGCGGTCGTGGTCCCGGTCGCCGTCGCGGCCGGCTGGTCCGGTCGCGGCGCGGTGGCGGTACCGGTCGAGCTGGACCGATCCGTCCCGGGTGAGCGCGTGGTCGAGTAGCAACCGGTCGAGCTCCCGAATCGGCGTCCGGTGGTTGAGCGTGCCCCCGAGGTACAGGAACTCCGCGATTCCCTGGGGGTCGATGGTGGGGGATTCGATGGTTCGGGCGACGGAGGCGGCGTCGGACCCGAAGACGCGGCCGTCGATGGACTCGTTGCCGTCGCCGTCCACGGCCGCTTCGACAACTGCTGCAGACGCGGTGAAGCACTCCCATGACCGGATCGGGTCCGAGGTGATCGCGACCCGGTCGTCGTGTTCGACGACGGCGAGGTACGAGCCGTTCAGGCCGTCGAACGCGTCGATGCCATGGGTCTGGAACGCGTCGAGGAGCCACGCGGCGGCCGACCCGTCGAAGTGCGTCGGGACGAACGCTTCGCCCCAGACGACGGCCACGCCAGCATCGGTCGTCTCGATACTCGTCCGACCGGGCTGGCCGAGTGCGTCGTCTCGGACGCCGACGGTGACCGCCTCACCCTCGACCACGCGGTCGAACTCCCGCTCGCCGGCGAGGCTATCGAACGCCGACCCGTCGTCCAGCACGCCGAAGAGTTCGGTGTCCATCACGGTCACCCGGCCACCGAGCCTCCCGACGGGACGCTGGGCTGCAGGACTGCTCCGGCGAACACGCCGTCCGGGAACCAGCCACCGACGAACGCGAACAGGCCACCGGGCGACATCGAGTTCGTCGACGAGGTCGTCGTAGTCGTTGTCGATTCCTCGGTCGTGGTCGTTGTGGTCGATTCCTCAGTCGTTGTGGTCGATTCCTCAGTCGTCGTTGTCGTCGATGTGGTTGTCGTCGTGGTCGTCGATGTGGTTGTCGTGGTCGTCGTAGTCGTTGTCGTCGGTTCTTGAGTGGTCGTCGTAGTCGTTGTCGTCGGCTCCTCCGTTGTCGTCGTAGTCGTCGGCTCCTCCGTCGTGGTCGTGCTCGTGGTCGTGGGGTCTTCCGTGGTCGTCGTAGTCGTCGGCTCGTCGGTGGTTGGGTCGTCAGTGGTTGGGTCATCCGTCGTCGGATCGTCCGTCGTCGGATCGTCCGTCGTCGGGTCATCGGTCGTGCCCGTGGTGGTCGACGTAGTCGTGTCTGTCGTCGACGTGGACGTGTCCGGGTCGTCGGTCGTCCCGGAACCACCTCCGCCCGAGTCGGGGTCGTCGGTCGTCGCTTCCGTCGTCGAGGTGCCGGCCTGCTGGGTCTGCTCGTCCATCGGGGTGTCCTCGTCGACCTGGTCGCCGGTGGTCGCGGCGGGACCAGTCCCGCTGCCGCCGATGGGGCCGGCGTCGGGGACGACTGCGCCACCGAGGGAGAGCGTGATGCCGCCGACGAAGAGGAGGATGCCGACGACGGTGAGGACGTTCGGGAGCGATGGCGCGAGGCTCGCGCCGTCGAGGCTCCGACGGAATCGGCGGGCCGTGGTCCCGACGGGGTCCGGGAACTGGCCGAGGACGCCGAGGAGTTCGTCACCGGTGACGGCGCGGGTGGCGATGGCGACGAAGCCGAACGCGAGCGCACCCACGAGGGGGACGACGAGGAAGACGAGCGGCCCCTCGATGGCGCGGGAGAGGGCGATGATCGGGACGGCGGCGACGCCGGTCGTGACGAGGATGCGGACGGGGCGGAGGTCGCCGATCGGGTCGTAGCCGATGTAGCGGGCGCTCGCGACGTGAAGCGGGAGCATGACGCTGTACCCGATGGTGGTGGCGACGGCGGCGCCGACGATGCCGAAGCGGGGGATGAGGACGAAGTTCAGGACGGCGTTGATGGCGGCCGCAATCCCGGTGACGAGGACGAGCGGCCGGAGTTCGCCGCTGCCCTGCCCGATGGCGTAGATGGGGCGCACGACGGCGAGGGCGACCGCACCAGGGAGGAGGATGAGGAGTGGGAGGACGGCGTTCTCGAAGCCGGGGCCGTAGTAGAGCGGGATGAAGCGGTCGGCGAGCGCGGCGATGCCGAGCGCGAGGAGGGCGGTGAAGAGGACGGTGTAGCGGGTGGTCTTGGAGGCGAGGTCGTCGATCTCGTCGGTTCGGCGCTCCGACCAGAGGCTGGACGTGGAGTGGATGAAGATGCCCTGGATGGAGAGCGGGACGAACCAGAGGTGTTCTGCGAGGGCGAGTGCGGCGGCGTAGTCGCCGGTGAGTTCGTCGGTGAGGAAGGTTCGGATCATGATGACGTCGATCTTGTACAGGGAGGTCATGAACAGCACGAGCACGATGCTCATCGCGTTGAAGGACGCGAGCTTTCGGACGGGGAGCCGGCTGGGCGTCCGGGAGAGGACCTCCCGGAGGCGGACGCGCTGGGAGACGAGGAGGAAGCCGATGACGGCGACGAGGGCACCCCCGAGGATGTGCGCGAGGAGGACGCCGGTGACGCCGAGACCCGCCCACGCGAGGACGATACCGCCGATGCCCCAGACGGCGGCGTCGAGGACGCGGAGGGGTTCGGAGTACTGTTCCTCGCCGAGGCCGCGGAGGATGCGCTGCGCGAGCGACCGGAACTGGGCCGCGACGACCAGGCCGGCGAGCGCGAGCAGGTAGCGGTGGTAGTCCGGGCCGAACGCCCGGCTCGCGACGCCGGAGAACGCGACGCCGGCAACCAGGGCGCCCCCGCCGAGCGCGAGCAGGAGGGCGGAGCGGACGTAGAACCCGACGACGTGGTCCTCCCAGTCGGGGTAGCGATTCGATTCGCCGACGAACTTCTGGACGCCGTCGGTGACGCCGCTGGACACGACGATCATGAGGAGCGCGAAGCCCGACATGAGGAACTTGTAGTCGCCGTAGGCGGCCGGGCCGCCGAGGACGCGGACGAGGACCGGGGTGGAGAGGAACGTGATGGCGAACACGGCGACCCGGGCGCCGAAGATGGAGAGGAATCCGGAGACGATGCTGCGTGCCATATTATGGGGTCAGCGTTGCGTGGTGACGGGCGGGGAGACGAGGCGATACCCGGTTGGCTTGGGGCGGGCGGACTGGGTGCGGGCGGACCGGATGCGGGCGGACTGGGTGCTCGCTACTCGGGGACCGGTGCGTCAGGGACCGGTGTGGGTGGTGGGCTCCCGCTGTGGGCTGGTCGGGACACGGGTCGGTCATCTGGAGAGGTCTTGGGGTGACCCGGCATTTACTATAGAGCGGTTAAGTCGCGTCCGGCCCGGCCTGGACGAGTTCGACGCGGTCGACGGGATATTCGTCGGCGGGCGGCGGTGGCTGGCGGCCGCCGAGAACGACGCCGAGGAGGGTGAGGAGGTAGGCACAACCGTCGGCGAGCGTCCGCCTGGTGCCGGTGCGGGCGGCGTAGCAGGCGACCGCGACCGTGCTGAGCCCCGTCCAGGCGAGGAACAGGCGACGGGAGCGGGCGGCGAGCAGGAGGCCGAGCCCCAGCCAGCCCGCCGCGAGGAAGGAGTGGCGGAGGGCGAGGACGTGTCGGGCGAGCACGCCGGGGTCGCTGGCTCCCTTCCGGACGGCCTGCCCGACGCCGTGGAAGTAGCCCCGGCGCCACCGACGAACGGGGTCGGAGAGCGAGCCGGTATCCGGGTGGGTGGCGACGACGGTGGGGAGGCGGTATAGATCGTAGCCGGCGGCCCGAAGGCGGAAGCCGACATCGGTGTCCTCGGAGGCCTGGAGGTAGGGGTCGAACCCGCCGACGTCGTCGAGGATGGCGGCGTCGTAGAGAGCGACGCCACGGAGGGCGTCGACCTCGTTCGGGGCAGTCTGGTCGGCACGTTCGTCGGCGGGCCGGTCGTTGAGGTGGCCGGTGACGCCGGCGACGGACTCGGTCCGAACCAGTTCGAGGGCGTCGGCGAGCCAGCCGTCGGTGAGCTGCATGTCGCCGTCGACGAACAGGATGTAGTCGCCGCACGCGTGCGTGGTGCCGACGTACCGACCGGCTCCGGGGGAGGTGAGTTCGTCGTCGGGGATCCGGAGGACGGTGACCGGGTAGTCGGTCGCCAGCGAGACCGAGTCGTCGGTCGAGTTCGAGTCCACGAGGATGACCTCGTAGCTGGGGCCCTCCCGGCAGAGGGCCAGGACGGACTCGAGACAGTCTGCGACGTTGGCAGCCTCGTTCCGCGTGACGACGACGACCGAGAGAGTCGGGCGTGGCGGAGCGCTCATAGAGTCTGTTGGACACACGAACGGGCGACCCGGGCTTAACTAGCGGCACCATAAGGACGCCCCGCGCGGGGACGCGGGACGAGGATGACGGTGGCGCGCCTCTGGCGAGTCGGGCGCTGTTCGGTCGGTCGGCGCCATAGGTCCTCTATAATAAATGACGGTCGATGCCTTGCATTGGTCGATGCGAGTAACAGACCTCCAGAGACGCCACGTCGCGGCCATCGGGGTCGCGGCCCTCGTACTGTTCGCCGGCTGTTCCGGCCTCACGTCGAGTGACGATACACCGTCGAGCACCACGCAGGCGCCGACGGAAACGACGACCAGCCAGACGACACAGACCACGACCACGAGCCAGACGACACAGACCACCGATGACTCGGGTGGGAGCGGGAGCGACACCGGTTCTGACTCCGGGAATGCAGCGAGCGCCGAGATCCAGGGGACCATGACGGTCCTCATCGGTGGCTCCCAGGTCGCCCTGGATGGCGACAGCGGACCCGTCACCTTCCGAAGTGGCGACCGCGCGTGGTTCTCCAACGAGAGCGGCGTCACCGTCGCCGACGCAGTCGCTTCGCAGGACGTCGAGCTGAGCGCCGACGCCCTGACCTACGAGGACACCACGTACAGCAGTGCGGACGAGGGGACGACCGTCGAGGTCCGTGTGAACGGTGAACCCGTCGACCCCACCCAGTACACCCTCCAGAGCGGTGACTCCGTCTGGGTCTACGTCTCCACGAGCGAGACGGACATCCAGCCACCGGGCGAGTACATCCAGGAGGCGAACGACCACCAGCACGGCGCGATCGAGGTCGTCGTCAACGGTGAGGCCGTGAACCTCTCGAAGGAGCAGTACCAGCACATGGACGACCACTTCCACCTCGAGGGAGGTGACGGTGACACCTGGCACGCGCACACGTGGAGCGCCACGTACGGCTGGGCGATGTCGACCCTCGACATGAACGTCACCAGCGAGACGGTCACCATCAACGGCACCACCTACGACGACAGCGACGACGGCACCTCCGTTTCCGTCATGGTGAACGGCGAGCCGGTCGAGAACCCCGGCGACTACCGGCTGAAGGACGGCGACAGCATCGAGGTCGTCGTCGAGGAGACGAACTAAGCGCGAACAGCGACCCGGCGCAGCGCCTGATCGAATCGCCTCCAGACCATCCACGTTCTTCGCACCGCACGTTCCGAGCGTACCCACCGCCAGTCGGGCTGCCCGTTCGGGCGTGCGGGTTACGTAAAGCTCGGGGACCGTTCCGAGCGTTTCAGCCGGGTTACCTGGCGCATAGTAAATCAGGTCTCACGTCTTCGAGTACTCGTGCCGTCGAACGAGACGGCACATCGCCAGGAGGAGGCGACACGCGATCGGCCGTGGAACAGCAGCGAGCCTGCACACACCACCCAAGCCGAAACGCCGTCGCTTTGACACGGGGACGGCGGTTCCGTCTACATCGTCCCGCGGCCCCCGCCGCGGGACCGTCATCCAACTTCTCGACGACGATCGTTCGTACAGCCATCGCCAGTCGTCGATCGCTGCGGGAGACTGCCATCGTCTCAACACACTTATTGCGGCGACGGGGATTACTTCGGAGCATGAGTACCGTCACGGTGACGCTCCCCGACGGCGCCACGCTCGAGGTGGAGTCGGGGGCAACGGTCGAGGACGTAGCGTACGAGATTGGGCCTGGCCTCGGCCGTGACACAGTCGCCGGGAAGCTGGATGGCGAGCTCGTGTCGAAGGACGAGCCCATCACCGAGGACGTCGAGATCGAGATCGTGACGGAGGGCAGCGACGAGGCCCTCCGCCTCCTCCGGCACACGGCCGCGCACGTGTTCGCGCAGGCGCTCCAGACGCACTACCCCGACGCGAAGCTCGCCATCGGGCCGCCGACGGACGACGGTTTCTACTACGACGTCGGCGGCATCGACGTCGACATGGACGACCTCGCCGCCGTCGAGGAGACGATGCAGGAGATCATCGACGAGGACTACGACGTCCACCGCGTCGAGGTCCCGCGCGAGGAGGCCCTCGAATTCTACGAGGACAACCCCTACAAGACCGAGATCCTGCACGACGAAGCCGCGGGCGAGGATCCCGTGACGTTCTACGAGCAGGACGACTGGCGCGACCTCTGCAAGGGCCCGCACGTCGACGCCACCGGCGAGATCAGGGCGTTCACGCTCCTCGAGGTGAGCGCGGCGTACTGGCGGGGCGACGAGGAGAACGACACCCTCACCCGCGTGTACGGGACGGCGTTCCCGACGGAGAAGGGGTTGGAGACGTTCCTCGAGCAGCGCGAGAAGGCGAAGGAGCGCGACCATCGGAAGATCGGGCAGGAGCTCGACCTGTTCAGCATCGACGACACGACCGGCCCCGGCCTGCCGCTCTATCATCCCGCCGGGAAGACGGTGCTGAACGAGCTCTCGGACTACGTGCACGAGCTCAACCGCGACATGGGCTACCAGGAGGTGGAGACGCCACACCTGTTCCGGACGGAGCTCTGGAAGCAGTCCGGGCACTACGAGAACTACGTCGACGACATGTTCCTCCTGGACGTGAACGACGACGAGTACGGATTGAAGCCGATGAACTGCCCGGGCCACGCCACCATCTTCGACCAGCAGTCCTGGTCCTACCGCGACCTCCCCGTCCGGTACATGGAGGACGGGAAGGTGTATCGGAAGGAACAGCGCGGCGAGCTCTCGGGTCTCTCTCGGGTGTGGGCGTTCACCATCGACGACGGCCACGTGTTCGCGCGCGCCGACCAGATCGAGGACGAGGTGGAGCGCATCATGGACGTCATCTTCGAGATCCTCGGGACGTTCGAGCTCGACTACGACATCGCGCTCGCGACCCGGCCCGACAAATCCGTCGGGAGCGACGAGATCTGGAACCGGAGCGAATCGATCCTCGCCGACGTGTTGGACGATCGTGACGTCGACTACCACGTCGAGGACGGCGACGGCGCGTTCTACGGCCCGAAGATCGACTTCTCGTTCGAGGACGCGCTCGGACGGAGCTGGGACGGGCCGACGGTCCAGCTCGACTTCAACATGCCCGAGCGCTTCGACCTCGAGTACACGGGCAGCGACAACGAGGCCCACCAGCCCGTCATGATCCACCGCGGCATCTACGGGAGCTACGAGCGGTTCTTCATGGTGCTCATCGAGCACTACAATGGGAAGTTCCCGCTCTGGCTCTCGCCCGAGCAGGTGCGCGTCCTGCCCGTGAGCGACGACAACCTCGCGTACGCGAAGCAGGTCGCCGGTCGCCTCGGCTCGGATGGGTTCCGCGTCGAGATCGAGGACCGCGACTGGACCGTCGGGCGGAAGATCCAGCAGGCGCACGAGGACCGCGTCCCCTACCAGGTCATCGTCGGCAGCAACGAGGAGGAAGCCGGCACCGTGAGCGTCCGGGACCGGAAGGAGCGCGAGCAGAAGGACGTCCCGTTCGAGGACTTCAAACAGCATCTCGAACAGGAGCGCACCGGGAAGGACATCGAGCCGAGCTTCATCGACGAATAACGCCGCAGCCGCCGTCTATTCGGCCCGGTTAGGTTGGTGGGTCTTCGACGCCGCCGAACCCGGGGAGGACGTGATCGACGACGAGGAGTAGCAAGACTGCGGAGAGTATCACGAGCCCCTCGTTCGGGGTCGAGAGGAGGCCGAGCGAGACGATGAGCGTCGTCGCGCACGCGGGGGCGTGACGGAGGTCCGTCGCCAGCATCGCGAGGCTCGTCAGTCCCACCGAGAGGACGGCGCTCGCGGCGAGCCGGGCCGTCTCGACGGTGAGTGCGGGCGGGAGCGTCGTGACGGCGAGCCCGGGCGCGAAGAGGTGGTACGCGACCAGGCCACCGGCGACGCCGAAGAGGTGGCCGCCGAAGACTCGTTCGGGCCGACTTGTCGCCGACGACGGACTCACCGCGAGCGCGTAGGCTGACGGACCGAGGCTCGGGAAGAGGTAGGGGAGGCCGCTCGCCCACGCGACGAACGCGAGCCCCACGAGGAGCGTGCAGACGCGGCCCGTCGTCAGCAGGGCTTCGACGACCGAGGGGCGTTCCACGACCGGTTCGAGGACGGTGCGGCCACGCCGTGCGAGCCGCTCCCCGGGATTGGAGAGCGACTGCACCACGGCGTCGGACAGCGACATTGACGCCCGCTTGACCCTCATGACGGAAAACAGTCGCCATCTTGGTCGACCCACAGCGCCACGGGCAGACGGTTACGGCCATCGTAACCAGTCGTTTCGGTCGCCTCGGCCCGAAACCATCCCCGACGGATTTCCGTCTGACGCCACTCGAACCCGACGCATGGCCACCGACGGCTACGACACCACCCGCGACTACCAGACCATCCTCCAGCTCCAGATCGAGGAGGGGTTGAAGGAGCTCGAACGACCGCCCACGGGACAGTTCCTGTCCGCCCTCACCTGTGGGCTGACCCTCGGTATCGGCGTGTTCGGCCTCCTGATGTTCTCGACCGTGCTCGGGCCGGTGCTCGGCGAGGGCGTCGTCCACCTCCTCCGGTCGGGCGCCTACACGTTCGGGTTCGTGCTCGCCATCATGAGCCAGACCGAGCTCTTCACCGAACACACGACGCTCGCCGTCTTCCCCGTGCTCTCGGGCGACGCTGACGCCACGAGCCTCGCGCGATTGTGGACGCTCGTCTTCGTGGGGAACATCGTCGGCGGCACCCTCTTCGCGGGCTTCCTCTTCGTGAGCGGCCCCTCCCTCCACCTCATCGACGAGCAGGCGTTCGTGGACGTCGCGTCGACGTTCATCGGGCTCTCGTCGACGGGGGTGTTCACCGGCGCCATCCTCGCTGGCTGGCTGATGGCGCTCCTCTCCTGGATCCTGACGTCAGTGGGGGATAGCATCAGCCGCATCGCCGTTATCGTCATCTGCACGTTCCCCATCGGCTTCGGCCACCTCCCGCACTGCGTCGCGGGGAACATCGAGGTCATTGCCGGGATGCTCGCCGGCGCGCAGATCTCCATGGCGCAGTGGGTGCAGTTCCTCACGCTCACGACGCTCGGGAACGTCGTGGGTGGCGTCGTGTTCGTCGCGCTCCTCAACTACAGCCACGTCGTCTGGGGGACGGACGGCACCGGGATGGACGAGACCATCCAGGCGCTCGAGGACTGACTCAGTCGTCGTTCGGGCGTTCCTCCGGCGGCACGAACGGGCCGACTGAGACGGTGTGGCGGGCGATGGTGGCGGCGCGGAAGACGTACGCGATGAACACCACGAGCGGTGTGACGATGACGCCGATCCCGACGGCGAAGACGAGCGGGAGAACTGATTCCGGGATCGTGGTGGAGTGTGTGCGGTAGATGAGGGCCATCGCGACGCTCGCGGTGAGCGCGAGGAGGCCGCTGTACGCGACGACGCGGGAGAGCCGGGCGAAGTCCTGCTGGAGGGAGAGCGTCTTGAAGAACTGGCGAGTGACGGCGATCGCTTCGAGGAGGTCCTCGATGGCGTCGAGTTCCGCGCAGGCGCCACTCGGGAGGTCATCGCCGAAGCGGTTCCGGACGTGCTGGGTTGCGGTGAGATTCTGGGCGTACTCGGTCCCGAGGATGACCTCGAGAACCTCGACGATAGCGGTCTGGCTCTCGATCTGGTCGGCGATGCGCCCGCCGTACAGGGCGATGCCGTCGGCGAAGTCGTGGAGCGCATCGGCGTCGGCGTGATCGTCGCCAACCGCATCCTGGAGGCGGTTCGCCCGGTCGGTGAGGGTCTCGGCGACGAGCTCCAGGAACTCTGCGGGGTCGTTCGGGACGACGGGTTCGTCCGCACGTTCGCGGAGGCGTCGGCGGAGGTCGCGGGTGCCCGCTAGCTGATCGGCCAGTTCGTTCGGCGAGCCGAAGACCCGGGAGAGGATGAGCTGGTTGATCGAGAGCGCGATAGTGACGAGCGTGATGGTTCCCGAGATGAAGCCGCTGGCGAAGGCGGCCGATGCAGCGCTGTCGGCGCCGATGGCGAGCAGGCCGAGCTCGGCGGCGACGAAGCAGAACGCCGCGACTGCGAGAACGAGGAACGCGGCGACGACGACGCGGTTACCGCCGAGGACGAGCCAGTGGACGGTGCGCTCGCGGACACCCTGGACGTCGCGCACGGACCGCGAAGTGGTGATGGTGTCGGACATGTCGTGTCAGTCGTCGGACTCGCTCGCGGTGGACTCGCGGTCCGTCTCCCGAAGGATGAACGGCCCGATGGAGAGCGTACGCTTCGTCACGGTGACGATGCGGAGGATGTACGCGAGCAGCACGGCGAACGGCGCGATGGAGATGGTCGTCAGGAGCGCGACCACGAACAGGGCGTGGTTCACGCCGAGCGTCATCCCCGTCAGGTCCCGGGGGTCGACGAGCAGCAGCCCGACGATGGCCGCGGTCAATGCCGGGATGGCGGCGTAGAGCAGCGTTCGCGAGAGGTCCGAGAGCTCCCACTGGAAGTACAGCGTCTTGAAGTGCTCGCGCGCCGGCCCGAACAGTTCGAGCGCCTCGAGCAGGTCGTCGAGGGCCGCCGTCGCGTCGTCGCCGAGCTGGTCACCCCAGTTCGTGCGGATGCGCTGCCCGGCGTGGAGCTTCCACGAGTAGTTGTAGTTCAGCGCCGCCCACACGACGTCGAACTCGCCGAACTGCGCGCCGTCGAGCTGGTCGGTGACGGCGTCCGCATTCCCGGTCACCGAGTCGACGAACCGCTCGATGCGCTCGACGGCCTCGTCGGGGAGGTCCCCGCTCGCAGCTCCCGACCCGAACTCGCGGGCACGGTCCGACGTGGCCGACACGAGCTCCCGGAGCACCGCGGACGGCTCGGCAGGCGGCACGTCGGGCTCGATGACGTCCCCCATGTCGTCCCGGAACTGTAACGCACCCGCCATGCGCTCGCGCTGGTCGCCGACCGCACCGAGCTCCTGACTCAAGACGAGCTGGCTCAGCGTCAGGACGAGCGTCACGCCCGTGATCGTCGCCGCCACCAGGGCGTTGAACAGCGTCTCCGACGGGTCACCCCGCGTCAGGAGCTTCGACGCGGGCGTCGGATGCAGCACGCCGACGAGGACGACCGACAGGAAGACCATCGCCAGGAAGACCCCCGTGACGAACCGGCGGTCCGCATCCAGCACGAACCAGAACCAGCGACTATCCTCCGGCACCCGCTCCCGCATCCGGTCGCTGGGCTCGGACCCGTCAGACGCGGACTCGGTGGACACGGGTGGGGTGACACGTCGCGCACGGAAAACACCGACGGCAGTTGAACCCGAGTTTCACCGGGTGGAACGAATCGAGGTCGTTGGCCGCGCCCGACCTACTGCTCTTCGTCCTTGAGCTCCTCGAGCTCGGCCTCGACCTGGTCCTCGTCGACGGACTCCTCGACGACCTGCTCGACCTCGGCCGAACCCGCAGTACTGTCGCCCTCGACCTCCGTCCGGAGAGTGTCGAGCTCGGCCTCGATCTCGCGACTCTCCCGCCCGTCCTCGAGCTGGCGGTCGATGGCGTCCTCGTCGCTCCAGCCCTCCTCGAGCACGCCGCGCTCGCTGAGCTCGTCCATCGCGGCGGCGCGGGCCTCCATCTCCTCCGTCCGGTCAGTCGCGCGTTCGATGGCGCGATTGACGTCCGCCATCTCGCCGCTCACACCCGTCATCGCCTCCGAAACGCGGGTCTGGGCTTCGGCGGCGTTGTACCGGGCCTTCATCGTCTCCTTCTTCGTCTTGAACTCCTCCACGCGCGCTTCGAGGTCGGCCTTCTTCGCCTCGAGGTCGTGCTGGGTCGACTCGAGGTCGGCGATCTGTTCGTCGATGTCCTCGATCTGGCTGAGCTTCGCCTGCTTCTTCTCCAGCGCCCGGCGGGCGAGGTCCTCGCGGTCCTGTCGCATCGCCTCCCGCGCCTGGTCGTTGTGCTTGTCGACGTTCTCCTGGAGTCGGTCGCGCTGCACCTCCAGGCGCTTCTTCTGGGCGGTGAGGTCGGCCACGCCGCGTTTCACGTCCGCCAGTTCGTCCTGCATCTGGCGGTACGAGTAGTCGAGGCTCTCCGTCGGGTCCTCGGCCCGGTCCACGAGGCCGGAGAGGCGCGACCGGACGACGTACGAGATGCGTGACAGGATACCCATACCCACTGGTAGCGCCCGCGGGGTTAAAACCCTCACCCGCCAAAGCACGCCACATGCGCGAAGACCATGTCCTGCTTCCCGGCGCCCGGGACGTCGAGGGAACACTCGACCGCCCGGACGCCGAGACGGACGCCTGCGTCGTCGCCGCCCCACCGCATCCGCAGGCCGGCGGTCACCGCGGCGACCGACGTCTCGCCGCCGTCAGCGACCACCTCGTCGACCACGACGTCGCGTGCCTCCGGTTCGACTACGGCGAGTGGGACGAGGGCTACGGCGAACGCGAGGACACCCGGAACGCCCTCCGCTGGGCCGCCGACGAGTTCGAACAGGTCGGATCGTTCGGATACAGCTTCGGGGCGTCGATGAGCCTCCTCGCCGCCGCCAGCACCGACGTCGACCTCCGGGCGGTCTGCGTCCTCGCCCCCCAATCGAGCTTCGCCCCCGACCTGAACGCCGCGGCCGCCATCGTGGACATCCACGCCCCACTCCGGGTCGTCGTCGGGGTGCGCGACGACACTGTCGACTGGGAACCGGTGGTCGAGGCAGCCCGAACGCACGGCCACGACGTCGTCGAACTGCAGGCAGACCACCACTTCGTCGGCCAGGACGTCAAGGTGGGCGCCACGTGCGGCGAGTTCCTCGAAGCCACCCTCCGTCCGTAACCGGCGTGCTACTCGCTCCCAGTCCGGCCGGCCGTCCGAAACCGTTTTTGCCACGCCTTGCGCACCATCAGTATGCCGACGGAGACCGGATACGACCCCTCACTGGGGAAGAAGTTCATTTTCGTAACTGGGGGCGTCATGAGCGGCCTCGGGAAGGGGATCACGGCCGCCAGTCTCGGCCGACTCCTCGAGAACGCGGGGTTCGACGTGACCGCCGTCAAGATCGATCCATACCTCAACGTGGACGCGGGGACGATGAACCCCTACCAGCACGGGGAGGTCTACGTCCTGAAGGACGGCGGGGAGGTCGACCTCGACCTCGGGAACTACGAGCGCTTCCTCGACATCGACATGACGTCGGACCACAACGTCACCACCGGAAAGGTCTACCAGCACGTCATCCAGCGGGAGCGCGCCGGGGACTACCTGGGGAAGACGGTGCAGATCATCCCCCACATCACGGACGACATCAAGCGCCGTGTGCGTGAGGCCGCCAGGGGCCACGACGTCTGCATCGTCGAGGTCGGTGGGACCGTCGGAGACATCGAGGGGATGCCGTTCCTCGAGGCGCTCCGCCAGTTCAGCCACGAGGAGGACGAGGAGGACATCCTCTTCACGCACGTCACGCTCGTCCCCTACTCGAAGAATGGCGAGCAGAAGACGAAACCGACGCAGCACTCCGTGAAGGAGCTCCGGTCCATCGGTCTCCAGCCGGACATCCTCGTGGGACGCGCCGACGACGTCCTCGACCCCGACGTGAAGGAGAAGATCGCGCTCTTCTGTGACGTCCCGACGGACGCCGTGTTCTCCAACCCGGACGTCGCCGACATCTACCACGTCCCCCTCGTCCTCGAGGAGGAAGGCTTCGACGAGTACGTCATGGACCGTTTCGGCCTCACCGAACGCGCCCTCCCCGAATCCGAGCGCTCCAGCGAGTGGCGGGAGCTCGTCACCCGCGAACGCAAGGGGTCTGTCGACATCGCGCTCGTCGGGAAGTACGCGCTCGAGGACGCCTACATCAGCATCCACGAATCCCTCAAACACGCCGGCCTCGAGAAGAGCGTCGAAGTCAACGTCCTCTGGGTGGACTCCGAGGAGATGCAGGACCACCACGAGGAACGCATCCGGGACGCCGACGGCATCGTCGTCCCCGGCGGCTTCGGCTCCCGTGGCACCGAAGGGAAGATCCAGGCCATCAAGTACGCCCGCGAGCACGACGTCCCGTTCCTCGGCCTCTGTCTTGGCTTCCAGCTCGCCGTCATCGAGTACGCGCGGAACGAACTCGGTCTGGACGGCGCCCACTCCACCGAGATCGAGCCCGAGACGCCCTACCCCGTCATCGACCTGCTTCCCGAGCAGTACGATCTCGAAGACCTCGGCGGCACCATGCGCCTCGGCGCCCACGATACCCAGATCGAGCCAGGGACGCTCGCCCACGAGGTCTACGGCGACACCTCCTGTACGGAACGCCACCGCCACCGCTACGAGGTCAACCCCGAGTACATCGACGACCTCACGCAGGACGGCCTCGTCTTCAGTGGTCGGGCGAAGAACCGGATGGAGATCCTCGAACTCGACGACCACTCGTTCTTCTTCGGGACGCAGTTCCACCCCGAGTTCCGCTCCCGCCCAACGCGCGCCAGCCCGCCGTTCGTGGGCCTCCTCGAGGCCGTCCTCGAACGTGCCAACGTCGACATCGAGGGTGCGGAGGTGACGAACTGATGGTCGACGTCGACTCCTTCATCCCCGAGGCGAAGGCCGAGATCGCGGAGCAACTCGGTGACTCGAAAGCCATCATCGCGCTCTCCGGGGGCGTCGACTCCAGCACCGCAGCGGCGCTGGCCTACGAGGCCGTTGGCGACCAGCTCACCCCGGTCTACGTCGACACCGGACTCATGCGGAAGGGCGAGACCGAGGAGATCCGTGAGGTCTTCGACTACATGGAGAGCCTCCGCATCGTCGAAGCCCAGGACCGCTTCTTCGAGGGGCTCGCCGGCGTCACGGACCCCGAGGAGAAGCGCCACGTCATCGGCGAGCAGTTCATCCGCGAGTTCGAGACCATCGCCCGCGAGGTCGACGCCGACTACCTGGTGCAGGGCACCATCTACCCGGACCGCATCGAGAGCGAGGGCACCATCAAGAGCCACCACAACGTCGGCGGCCTCCCTGAACGCGTCGACTTCGAGGGCATCGTCGAACCGATGCGCGACCTCTACAAGGACGAGGTCCGCGAGGTCGCCCGCGAACTCGGCCTCGAGGAGATCATCAGCGAGCGGATGCCGTTCCCCGGCCCCGGACTCGCAGTCCGCGTCATCGGCGAAGTCACCCCCGAGAAAGTCCACGTCGCCCGCGAGGCGACCGCCATCGTCGAGGACGAACTCGAGGACTACGACCCCTGGCAGGCGTTCGCGGCGGTTCTGGGCCGTGCTACCGGCGTGAAGGGCGACAACCGCGTCCACGGCCACGTCGTCGCCGTCCGGTCCGTCGAATCCCGTGACGGGATGACCGCCCGGGCACAGGAGGTCGACTGGGACACCCTCCAGCGACTCCAGTCCCGCATCACCGGCCAGATCGAGAACTGCTCGCGCGTCGTCTACGACGTCACGCACAAACCACCTGCGACCATCGAGTACGAATGAAGGTCATCGTCATCGGCCCCGACCGCGGCCTTGCAGACGCCCTCGAAGCCCAGGGCGCGACCATCACCCGAATCGAGGGCATCGGGAGCGGCGAATCGCTCACCGAAGCCGGCATCGAGGACGCCGACATGCTCCTCATCACGAACGTCGACGAAGCTACCGCGATCCCCGTCGCCCTCGAACTGAACCCCGACCTCCGAACGGTCGTCTACTCGCCGGACACCGTCCCCGAGTTCGTGCGCGGCCAGCTCGATTTCGCGCTCGACCCCGCGCTCCTTCCCCCAGAAGCCGTCGCCGAAGAGCTCGTCACCTGACTCGGTCGGGCCAACTGTTTTGACGCCGCCTGACGTGTCTCCCAGCATGAACGAACTCCCGAACCTCGAACCAGAAGCCGGCGCCGTCGAGACCGCCGAGGTCCACTACTCGCCGGACATGCTCGTCAAGGCCTTCGCGCTTGGCCCTGGCGCCGAGGTCGAACCACACGAACATCCGGACCAGACGAACACCTTCCACGTCGTCCGCGGCGTCCTCCGAATCACGCAGGGCACGGACGAAGCACAGATCGGGGCGCCCGGCGTGGTCGTCCACGAACCAGGCGTCCCCCACGGCGCCCGGAACGACACCGAAGAGGTCGCCATCTTCACCGCGACGATGGCACCGATGGAGTAAGGAAACGGCTCGGGTCGCTACTCCAGCCGAATCGCTATCGGCCTCTCCACTGCTCCGGGTTCGCCGCCCACCGCCGCCGACACCGGACTGACGTGTTCCCAGCACACGAACTTCTCCACGCGGCCGGCCTCCCACAGGAAGAAATCCGCGCTCGACGGACACACCGCACACTCGGGCGCGCCATCGAGGTCGGAGAGCGCCGCCTCGAGGGCTGCCTCGGAGTCCGTCGGGTCCGAATCCGGCACGTCCGCGCTCACGTGCGTATCGAGGCCACGGATGGCAAAGTGTCTATCCCCGGTTGCGTACGGGCGACACACCGTGTCGTCGTGGCGCGCTGTGTCGCGCTCATCCAGCTGCTCGCTCGATACGGCGATCGCCCGGATCGGGCCACCGCCACCATCGCCTTCGGACGCGCCACGGGTCTCGTCAGGACACACCCCCTCTTTGCCGCGGTTTCCGGTATAAACCTACGCGGCGCGGGGAACGAGTGGCCGGCCATTGTCAGTTTCACCGGAGAGGTTCCGTGACCACTCGCCAAAATATACCGACCCAGTACGGAAGCGCCCCGGAATTTCATCCTGAGGACCCACTATTCGAGTCGAGTATTGCGTTTTCGGGCTGAATTTTGGGCTCTCGAATCGAGTGCGCCGGTTTCGTCGTGGCTAAGTCGGATCCAATAGATACCGGATTCGCATGGGCAAGGTCGTAGCAGCAGGACAGAATATATGTTTGTTTGAGAGCTTTGGGGAACGGCCGGGTTCAGATCTCGGTGACGTAGTGGTAGTCGTCGTCGAGTGCCTGGGCGTCCTCCGGGAGCAGGGCGACGGTGATGAAGTCGACGAAATCAGAGAAGTACTCGACGAGCGCCGCGATGCGTTCGGAGTCGATCGCTTCGAGGGAGTCGAGCACGATGAAGGGGACGTGCTCGTGGACGTCGTGCACGAGGAAGCCGGCGAGAGCGAAGACCAGTCCCGTAACCTCGCGCTCGCTCTCGCTGAGGTGGTCGACGGTATCCTCGTACACGCCGGATTCGCCGTCGCGAACGACGTGGAGGTCGAACGCCGTCTGTTCTTCGTGGCGACGACCCTTCCGGACGGTCCGCTGAGTGCGCTCGATCCAGATGCGTTCGATGTTGCCGTACCCGAGCACCTCCAGGATGGTCTCCATGTGGTCGTTGAACGCCTCGACGGCGTCACGTTCGATGTCCTCCACGCGCGTCCGGAGGTCTTCGAGGCGGCTAGCGACCTCCTCGCGTTCCTCGCGGAGCTCGTCCTCGCCGCCGAGGCTGGCCTCGACACTCGCGATCTCGTTCTCGACGTCCGCGAGGTCGGACTCGACCCGGCCGACCTCGAACTCGAGCTGGTTCGCCTCCTTGTGGAGGTCGACGAGGTCGCTGTACTCGGCGGAGCCCTCGTCCGCGGCGGCGTCCTCGAGCTCCTCGACGCGCGCTTCGAGTTCGTCCTTCCGGTCTTCGAGCTCCTCGAGTCGCGTCTCGCGGCGCTCGATCTCTGAATCCGTCTGGTCGAGGTCGCGCTCCAGACCGTTCCGGCGACGCTGCTGGGCCTGCAAGGACTCGCGCTCCTCGACGAGGTCCGCGATCTCGGACTTGAGGTCGTCACTCTCCGAGACCTTGTACTGGCGGAGTTCACGGAGTCGATCGAGTGTGGCCTCGATGCGGTCGTCTTCCACGGTCGAACCGCACGTCCAGCACGTCACCTGGTCGGTCTCGACGAGCTGCGCCGTAACGTCCTCGCTATCGTCGCCAGCGGCCTCCTCGACGAGCGAGGTCCCGCCGTCCGCGAGCATGGATTCGTTGAACTGGATGACCGTCTGGAGGTCGCTCAGGTCGCTCTCCACGGACTCCCGTTCGTTCCGAAGGCGATCGAGTTCGTCCTCGATCTCCGCGACCTCACCCATCGGCGCATCCGACATCCCCTCCAGTTCGTCGGCCAGCTCCTCACGTTCCGCACGCAGCTCCGCAAGCGTCTCCCGCTCTGTTTCGGCCTCGAACCGGACGTCCTCGAGGTCCCCGCGTGCGTCCCGAAGGTCATCGAGGGCGTCCTGGAACTTCGACTCCTTGCGCCGCGACTCCTCGAGATCCGCGTCCGCCTCGTCGATCTCCGACTCGACGGACTCCAGCTCCTCGCGGGTATCCGCGAGCTTCGCCTCGAGCCGGTGTTTCTCCTCCTCGAGGTCGGGGAGACGGTTGCGTTCCTGCTCGAGCTCCTCGAGTTCGGCGTCGATCTCGTCACGGCGCCCACGGAGACGTTCGATCTCCGCGTTGATAGCGTCGGTGTCGACGGGCCGCATGATGAGCTCGCGGAGGTCGTCGCCGCGCTCGACGGCGCGCCGGGCTTCGTTCGATTCGAGGAGGAACGCGAACAGATCGACGAGCTCAGGGTCGTCGACGTACGGGTCACCGGTTGCGACAACGCCGTCCGGGGTTCGCGCGAGCGTACGTGTGTAGGTCGCGTCGCCGATATCGAGTTCGACGCGACCTTCGTCGGCGTCGGCCTTCAGTGATGCGCGGTCGCTCCCGAGCGCGGCCATGATCGCTTGCAGGAACGAGGTTCGGTTCGTGGCATTTCGGCCTTCCAGGACGGTGACGCCCGGATGGATGGTGACCGTGGTCTCGTCGATTCCACCGACGTTCGTCGCACGAACGGCAGCCTCGTCGACCACTGGCTTCGGCGTACTCATTGACTGTGAGTTGGTTCGGCGGAGGCCTTAGGTCTTCCGTAAGTCACGAATCGCAGTCGCAGCCGCCGTTCTCGATGAATGTCGTAGCGTCGTGGCTCGCGCCGCACGTCTCGCAGAGCACCTGGAGGGAGAGGATGACGCGAAGGTCGCCGCCCGCGATCTCACCCCGGTCGACGAGCCGTTCGACGGTGTCCTCGGTGACCGCAGCGGTTCGGCCCTGGAGTCTGCGGAGGCGGCGGAGGCTTCGTTCCGCGAGTTCCTCGTCGAGGCGGTGTTCGGCCTCCCGGTACTTCGTCAGATAGGTGTGGACGGCCTGGTGGGAAACGAAGTCGGATTCGAGGGCGTCGACGTCGATGCCATCGCGTTCGAGGTCGCGTCGGCGTCGCGTCCGTTCGGCCGCGCTCGCGTCGTCACTGGTGAGCGCCCGGTAGATTGCGTCGACGTCGTCGGGGAGCGGGTCACGGCCGGCGTCGCGGAGGACGGCTTCGAGCACTCGACGATTCACGTACTCGGCGAGGTCGCGGAGACTCGATCGTTCCTCTCGGGGTGCAGTCCATCTGTCCTCCAGTTCCCCCGGCAGGTCCTCGAGGCCGTGTTCGGCGACGAGTCGCCCCACCTTGCTTCGTCGTTCGTCGGGGACGGTCTCCCCCTCCTCGGTCATACCTCGACGTTGGCAACGCCAGCATTTGAGTGTGTGGGTCCCAGAAGCCATTACGAGTATATGCGCGTAATGTCCGAAGGCGGGCTCTGCGTGGCCCACGGGTTCACTTTTGATATAGCGACATACGATTTACGAACATAATACCCTGGATTGATGGTGTGTGGGCCCGTTTCGGGAGGCATGGCGAAGCTCGACAACGTGGACGCTTCAACCCTTCTCGCGGCATTCCACGAGGAAACCGATGGGAAAGCCGTCAGGCGGCTGGCGATGGCGATCGCCTACCTCGATGGAGTCCCGGTGACCACGTTGGCCGACCGATACGGGATCCCGAGATCGACGATATACGCCTGGCTGGACCGCTTCGAGGAGGAATCTATCGACGACGCGATCCGTGATGGCTCACGTCCCGGCCGCCCGGCGGAGCTCGATCCACACGAATTCGTCGAGCTCTCCTCGGACATCGCCGACGGCCCCGTCGCCCACGGCTTCACGGGATCACGATGGACAGCGAACCGCCTCCAGACACACATCTCAGACGCGTACGGAGTCGAATACTCGGCGGGACACGCACGACGACTCTTGCGGCAGCTCGGCGGGAGAACCGACGACTGATACCCAATTTTGTCCAGATACTTTTGTTTTCCCGTTCCCGGTACTGTCGAACAGTCCCGAAACCGCCGAATACGTCCGCCTGAACCCCTGGAATGACCGTCCCCCAGAATAGATGGCGTGGTTCCCGAGCACGAGCCTAGTTCTCGTCGGCCTGGAGACGCTGGAGGACGGGCATCTCCGCGAGCTGGTCCGCGTCGAGTGCGCCCCAGTCGATTCCGTCTGGGTTGCCGGTAGCACCGGTCCGGATGGTTCTCGTGGGAGTGACGATGACGTCGACGAGGACGTCGTGCGGGTCAGCTGGTGGGGCGTCCTCGGGGGCGAGCACCTGGTCGTCGTGGATCGTCGTGACGACGGGAGTCTCGTCGTCGACGGTGCCGAGTTCGTGGAGGACGGCGTATTCGAGGTCGCTGAAGCCCTCACCTTTCCCGATCCGGACGCCGTCGGTGCTGACGGCGACGCTTCCGGAGAGGATGCAGTCGATGGTGGAGAGCGAACCGGGGCCGACCCTGCGGCCGTAGTCGTCCATGTGGCTCACGGTCGGGGCGGCGTCGAGGTCGTCGAGTCGATCAGGGTCGAGTTCCACGAAGCAGTCCTCGTCGCGGAGCCGTGGGACCGCCATGTAGAGCGTCTTTCCGGCGTGGAGGGCGGCCCGCCGGGCGGGGAGCTGTGGTGAATCGGGGTTCGCCTTGATGGCGTCGGCATCGCGCCACTCCGGGAGTTCGGTGAGGCGGTCGGCCGCGTCGCTGGCACCGTCGAAGTTCGGGATCCGGCCGTGTGGTGGGAACGGGAACCTCGCGAGTCCCGCGTCCTCGAGGTGGTCCCAGATTCGATCCCTGACGGATTGCTTCGACGTCGACGAACCCGACATGGGTGGAGTGTGGTGCGAGCGGCCGTTAGTTCTGTTCGATTCCCTCGATCTCGAAGGGAGCGCCGCCTCCGTCGATCTCGGTCACGGTGAGCGTGCCGCCGTGGACGTTGCCGATTCCCTCGACGATGCGCAGGCCGAATCCCGAACCGTCCTCGTGGGTGGTGTAGCCGTGTTCGACCACGGCGTGCTAGTCGTCCGCGGGGATGCCTGGACCGTCGTCGGCGACGTAGAACCCCCGGCGGCCGTTGAGGTACGTGAACGTCCAGTCGGCGTCGATGGCGAAGAATGCGTCCGTCATCTGGTCCAGCATCGGCTCGGTACCGCGTGGCCAGTCCGCCGGATGCGCGACCGTGTTAGTCATTACCTCCCGTAGCATCATGGCGCCATGTAGCTGTGACGCCAACGAGGGTCGGCGAGCGCGTCGACTGGCGGCACCGACGTTACGTGTCGTCTCGCGTGGCGAGCCCCGCCAGGTGGGGTGCTTCGGGGACGATGATGTCCTCGGCACCGAGCCGTGCGGCGTTCTCGCTCCCGGGAAGACAGAAGATGGGGACGCCATCGGCGACCCCTGCCGTCGCACGGGTGCCGACGACCCGCGTCCCGATGTCGTCACGGGAGCGCTGCCGGAAGAGCTCCCCGAACCCCGGGAGGGCCTTATCGAGCAGGGGTTCGATGGCTTCGACAGTGACGTCGTCCGGCGTGATTCCCGTCCCGCCCGTCGTGACCACGACGTCCGTGTCGTCGCGCGAGACGAGTCGCTGCACGTTACCCTGGATCGAGTCGTATGCGTCGCGCACGAGGTCGCGCGTGACGACCGTGTGGTCCGCCGATTCGAACGCCGCTTCGATGACGTCGCCGGCCGGGTCGTCGTCGAGTGACCGGGACGAGGAGACGGTAAGGACGGCGACACCGAGCGATTCGACGTCGTGGTGATGGTGATCTTCGTGACCTTGGTGGTCATCGTGGCCATGCTGGTGGTCTGGGTCGTCCGGGTGGCTATCGTGGGTATGTTCGTGAGTGCCTGCGTCATGGTCGTCGGTCATGGCTGGGCGTTCGACGGGCGGCGGGAAAAGCCTGTAGTCGGCGACCACGGTGGACTGGAGCGAGATCGCCCGCTGACCATACAGTTTTCCCACCGGACGGTGACAGTGCGTGTATGAAGGCCGTGCAGTTCTCGGACCACGGCGGCACCGACGTCATCGACTACGGCGACTTCCCGGACCCGGAGATCGGGTCTGACGAGGTCCTCGTGGACGTGAAGGCGGGCGCACTCAACCACCTCGACATCTGGACCCGGCGTGGGCTGCCGGGCATCGACCTCGAGATGCCGCACATCCCGGGTAGCGACGGAGCAGGCGTCGTGACCGAGGTCGGCGAGGACGTCACGCGCTTCGAGGAAGGCGACCGCGTCGCCCTCCTGTCCGGCGTCTACTGTGGGGAGTGTGAGTTCTGTCGTCGCGGCGAGTACCCGCTCTGCGCGAGCTACCACATCATCGGCGAGCACACCCGGGGCGTCCACAGCGAGTTCGCCGCGATTCCGGCGGAGAACCTGACGAGCGTCCCCGAGCACGTCGACTGGGAGACCGCCGCGGCCGCGCCGCTCGTCTTCCAGACGGCGTGGCGGATGCTCCTCACCCGGGGCGATCTTGGCGCCGGCGAGACGGTGCTCGTCCTCGGGTCCAGCGGGGGCGTCGGACACGCCGCCGTCCAGGTCGCGAAACACGCGGGCGCGGAGGTCATCGCCACCGCGGGGAACGAGGAGAAGCTCTCGTACGCCGAGGAGATCGGTGCCGACCACACCATCGACTACACCGAGAACGACTTCGCGGCCGAGATCCGGGAGCTGACCGGGAAACGCGGCGTCGACATGGTCGTCGACCACGTCGGCGCGGACACCTGGTCGGACTCCCTGAAATCGCTCGCGAAAGGGGGTCGCGTCGTCACCTGCGGCGCCACGACCGGTGGGCAGCCGGAGACGAACATCAACCGCATCTTCTGGAACCAGCTCTCCGTCATCGGGTCCACGATGGCGACCCCCGGCGAGGCCGAGGACGCGCTCGAACTCGTCTGGGACGGCACCTTCGAGCCCCGTATCCGTGAGACGCTCCCGATGAGTGAAACCGTGCGCGCACACGAGATGCTCGAGAACCGCGAGGGCTTCGGGAAGGTTGTCGTCATCCCCGACAGCGAGCTGTGAGCACCTCCGAGACGGACCCCCGGAACGACGACCAACCGACGCCAACCATCGACCCCTACGGCGATGGCGGCGAGAGAGACACGAACAGCGGGCAGCAACGCGACGCACTGAGTGGGCTCGCCGGCTGGGCCGTCGTCGGGGCGCTCGTCGTCGCCGGTATCATCGCCCCCGCCATCCTCTACGTGGCTGGGCAGACCGGCGACCTCCAGGCACTCGGCCTCGGGTTCAAGAACACGTATCTCGCGGTCCCGATGATTCCAGCCGCGCTCCTCGGCGCCATCGGCATCTGGTCGGCGCTGAAGGACCGCTAACCTCGTTCTACGCACCCACGCAGTCGGACTACCAGTCTATCGGTTCCTTGTCCTTCCAGAAGGTCCCGGCGGGAGCGTCGGGCTTGAATCGGGCGAGCCACACCGGCGTCTCCGCACCCGCTTCGATGGTTCGTGGCGCTTCCTCACCACCCATGTCGGTCTCGACCCAGCCGGGGTCTGCGCTGTTCGCGACGAGTCCAGATTCGTTGTACTCGGCGTCGAGGTACGCGGTGAGCCCGTTGAGCCCGACCTTGGAGACCCGGTAGACGGGGCTTCCGTCGTCCATCTCCGAGAGCTGTGCCATCCCGGAGGAGAGGTTCACGACGCGGCCGCCAGCGTCCTGGATGAGGAGCGGGACGGCGTGCTTGCAGAGGAGCATCGGACCGCGGAGGTTCACGGCGAGCGTCCGGTCGATCTCCTGGGTGGGTTCGGCGACGAGGTCGCCCTCCGTGCCGCGAACGCCGGCGTTGTTGACGAGGATATCGAGTCGTTTCTGGTCGGCGTAGATACCGTCGATGGTGGCCTCGATGTCGCCCTCCTGCGTGACGTCGAGGAGGACCTGCTCGGTGTCGTCCGGGACGTCTGCGGACTGACTCCGGTTGCCGGCGTACACGGTGGCGCCGAGGTCGCGGAGGTCGGCCGCGATCTGGCGTCCGATGCCCCGGTTTGCGCCCGTGACGAGCGCGACCTGCCCGCCGAGGGAGTCGTAGATGTCGACCATACCAGGCCCTGGGGGTGACGGTGGTTAGGTGCTTCGAGAACAGGCGCTTCGACCGCTACTCGTCGGTCGCTGGAACACTGACCGCATCCCGTTCGAATCGCTCACCGGTCCACAGCCACGCATCGAGGGTCGGCGTCCGGCCCGCGAGCGACACGATGACGTAGTGGTAGTCGACCCACGTCGCCTTCCGATGGTCGGTGTCGCTGGGCGACGCCGGGCCGGCGGGGTGGCTGTGGTAGAATCCGACCACGTTGTCGTCAGCGGTCTCGATTCTGTCGACGACCGAGAGAAGTTCCTCCGGGTCGATCTCGTACCGGACCCTGGGCGTCTCCGAGACGTTCGCTGTCGGGTGCGCACTAGACGCCGTCGCCGCATCTGGGTTAGCTAAGCCTCGACTCCCGGCGAGCACTCCGCAGGCCTCGTGAGGCGCGGCCTCGGTGGCGTGGTCGAGGATCGCGTCGTAGACGTCCCGTGTCAGGACGAGCACAGCTGTACCAAGGACGGCGAGCAGGAAAAGCGTGTAGTCGAAGTGCCTAGTCGAAGTCGCGGCGCATCGCGATCTCGAACCACGGACAGAGGTCGAGCTGACGGTAGTACCGGGGGTGCTCGTGGAGGTCCGCGTAGTCGACCCAGAGCAATCCACCGATCTCGTCGGGGTCGGGGTCGATGGCGTCGATGTCGGTGATGGTGGCCTTCAGGACGGCACAGACCTCCCATTCGAGGCCCTCGTTCATGTAGTGCCGCTTGTACTCGAAGCGGTCCGTGACGCGGAGGTTCTCGTAGGCCTCCGGCGGCAGTCCAAGTTCTTCCTCGAGACGCTGTGCCGTCGCGTCCTCCTGGCTCTGCCCCTCGACGGGGTGACTCGCCACGGTGCCGTCCCAGCACGTGTCCCAGAGGCGCTTCCGCGCGGCGCGCTGTGCGAGCAGCACGCGCCCCTGCTCGTCGAACAGGATGCACGTGAACGCGCGGTGCCGAGTGCCATCGCCGGTGTGCGCGTCGAGTCGGTTCACGAGCCCCTGCTTCTCGTCGGTCTCGTCGACGGCGACGACGTCCTGCCGGGCGTTCTCCGCGGTCTCGTCGTCCCGCGAGGACGCGATGTCGATATCGGCGTCCGGTGACGGGGCGGAATCGCTCATACTCGCACGCACGAAGCAGTTTGCTAAATGGTTTGCGAAGGGTGCGTGGTTCCGAGCAACAGCGAGGAACCACGTCCACGCGAACGATGAGCGGAGCGAATCGTGAGCTGCGTCATCCCGAGCGAGTCGAGGGATGACGGCATGAACGAACAAACGATGAGCGAAGCAAATCGTGAGCTGCGTGGTTCCGAGCAACAGCGAGGAACCACGTCAATGCGAACGGTGAGCAGAGCGAGCCGTGAGCTGCGTGATGTCGTCGGCGTATCTATTTTGAAGCACTCGACGCCAGACAAACGACTGGCCCCAGATCTGTCGATTCTTGAGTTCACAGGCGTTCAGCAACCAATCTTCCAGCGTCTCCAGCGTTTCGCGTAAACCGTGTTTCGCGATAGTAAAATACGGATTCGTCGCGGCACCCTCGTGTGTGAGCAGGAGTGGGTTGCTGGGGGGTCTGGCGCCGCTGTAGCCGGAATCTTGGGGGGGTAGAAGGATTGAACGCAGAATCGGACGGGTGGACCGCGGGGTTCGGCCCCGACTGCCGGTCGGCTGTTCAGCCGAGTTTCTCGTCGAGGATGAGTCGGGTCTTCGTGCTCACGACCTCGTCCTGTTCGCGGGCTTTGGTGATGAGGTCGTTGACGCCCTGGGTGTCGGCGGCGTCGACGACGAGGACGATGTCCTGTTCGCCGGAGACCTGCCAGACGAAGTCGACCTCGTTCCATTCGGCCATCCGGTCGCCGATAGCGTGGGTGTTGACGTCCACGGCGACGCCGACCTCGATCATGGCCTTGACGTTCCCGGTGTGGGTGGCGACGGTGAAGCGCTCGATGATGCCGTCCTCGATGAGGCGGTCGACGCGGTTCCGGACGGTGCCCTCGCTGACGTCGAGTCGGTCCGCGATCTCGGTGTAGGGGGTGCGGGCGTCTCGACGGAGGATGTCGAGCATTTCGCGGTCGAGGTCGTCCATGTTCGTGCAAGCGTTGCCGGCCGCTTAGGTATTACGAAATTCGTAGCCAAATTACGAAAGTAAGGCTTATGTGTGGATGGTTCGTTTGAATCTCGTAATGCCGGACGCCTACCTGGCCCTCGAGAACGGCAGTGTCGTGGAAGCACGCTCGCGCGCTCCCGGGGCTGCTCGAGGCGAACTCGTGTTCACGACCGCCTACACGGGCTACGAGGAATCGCTCACGGACCCGAGCTACGAGGCGCAGGTCCTGACGTTCTCCTACCCACTCATCGGTAACTACGGCGTCCGAGAGGAACGCATGGAGTCCGACCGCGTGCACCCGAGCGCGGTCGTCGCCCGCGAACTCACCGACGACGTCGCCGACTGGCTCACCGAGGAGGGTGTGCCAGCGGTGGACCACCTCGACACCCGCGACCTCGTCATCGACATCCGCGACCGCGGCGCGATGAAGGTCGGAATCTCCGCGGGCCCGGACGCCTCCGTCGAGGAGGCGAAAGCCCAGCTCGAGGACTGCCCGCACATGAGCGACATCACCGACATCGGGGACATGGTGAGCGTCACCGAGCCCGAACACTTCGAGGGGCCGGGCGTCGACGTCGCGCTCGTCGACTGCGGGATGAAGAAGAGCATCAAGGACTCGCTCCTCGAGCGCGACGCGAGCGTCACCGTCCTCCCGCACGACGTCACCGAGGACGAGGTCGCCGACCTCGACCCCGACGTGCTCTTCATCTCGAATGGGCCGGGCGACCCCGCGAACTTCGACGCGACCCAGGAGCTCGTGGAGGCGTTCGTCGGCGAGATTCCCCTCGCGGGTATCTGTCTCGGCCAGCAGATCGTCGCCCGCGCGGTCGGTGGGACGACCGAGAAGATGGCGTTCGGGCACCGCGGCGTCAATCAGCCCGTGCTCGACCACCGGACGGACACGGTCGTCATGACCACCCAGAACCACGGCTACACCGTCGCGGAACCCGGCGACCTCGAGGTCACGCAGACGAACGTCAACGACGACACCCCCGAGGGCCTCGACAGCGAGGAACTCGACATCATCACGCGCCAGTACCACCCCGAAGCCCATCCCGGCCCCAACGACACCCTCGGGTTCTTCGACGAGGTGCTCGCCCTGGGAAATCCGGACGCCGCCGATCCTGAGACCGTCATCGCGGACTGAACACGGCGCAGAACCTCGACTTCTACGAGAGTAATTCCCGTCAGGGGAGCCGACACGATGAGCTCGACCGACCGCGATAGCGTCAGCGAAGAGCGTCGGCGACCTGTTCGACGAGGTCGACGTCGACATCGTGTGCGTCCGCGATCTCCTGTGCGGTCGCGGCGGAGAGTCCGTCGCGGTGGTGTTCGTGGACGGGGTTCAGGGTCCCGTCGTTCACCTCGAGGTTGACCGCGTCCCAGCGCGTGTAGTGGCCCATGGCGTCGAAGTAGGCTTTCGTGGCACGGCGCTCATCACGGTCGAAATCGGCGACGAGCAGGGCTTCTTCGCCGACGACCGGTCCTTCTTTGACGATGCCGGCGGGGTTGACGAGCATGCTGCCGCCGGAGGCGACGTTGAAGCCGAGTTCGTCCTCGGTGAATCCCTCGGGCGGGTCCTCACTCATGTAGGCGGAGCAGGACGCGACGAAGGCCTGGTTGGCGAACGCGTACTCGCGGACGGCCGGATAGATATCGCAGGTGTCGCGAGCAGCAGGCGTCTCGGCCCGGGTCTTATCGCCGGGGTGGGCGTGTTGCTGCCAGAAGCCAGGCCAGACGGCGGCGTGGACCTCCTCGCCGTCGGCGCAGAGTGCGGCTTTCGAGAGCGTCATGTGGTTCTCGTAACAGACGAGGCCGCCGAGCGTGCCGACGTTCGTCTCGTAGGTCCGAAGGCTGCTGGGGTCGCCGCGGCCCCAGATTGCGCGTTCCTCGTGAGTGGGCATGAGTTTCCGGTGGCGACCGAGGAACGCACCCTCGTTCGAGAGGTAGAACATCGAGTTGTAGAGCGTCTCGCTCCCGGCGCGGTCGTCGACCTCGTTCGTCCCGAGGACGACCGTGACGTCTGCCTCGGCGGCGGTTTCGAGGAGCACGTCGACCTCGGGGTCGTCGACGTGGAGACTGTGTTTCTGGAGGTCGACCATGAGGTCAGTCCACCGCGGGATCGAGACGCTCCCCCGCCAGTAGGGGTAGCCAGGGAAGTAGGTCTCCGGGAAGACGACGAGGTCCGCGCCCGCGTCACCGGCTCGTTCGATCCACCGGCACGTCTTATCGAGTGTCGCCTCCTTGTCGTGGTAGACGGGTTCGACCTGCGCGGCGGCGAGTGTGAACGATTCAGGCACCATACCGCGTGCATCGTGACCGGGCCCCAAGGTGCTATCGCAAGCGGTCATCGATACTGGAAGCCAGCGAGTCGTCGCAGGGACTCGCCCGGGCTGGCATGGCGTCGCGGGCGGCTTGCGCGAGTGCCGCAAGGGGCGGACTCGTCCCCGCAGTGATCTGGAAAACGGAAAATTGCGGCGGCGTCGTTGGTTCCGGCTGAGGTTCAGTCGCCGTGTTTCGGCTGGCCCCAGTACTCGTCGCGCTTGGGGCGTTTGTCGACGGCGGTCACGTCGAGCGGTTCGTCGGCTGCCTCGATGGCTTCGAGCGCGGCCTTCGCGGAGGCGAGCGTGGAGAAGTACGTGATCTCCTCCTCGACGGCGACCGAGAGCGGTTCGCGGCGCCGGGAGACGATGACGTCGACCTCGCCCTTGCGGATGGCGTCACAGAACGATTCGTCGTCCTCGAACTCGACGACGTCGAAGTGCTCGGCGTACCCCTCGCGGAGTTCTTCCCCGGCCGCCGTCTTGGGGTCAGGGAACTCGCTCTCGGAGAGGTCGATGGCGGCCGTCCCCTCGAGGGGGATCGGTTTCCCGACGGCCATCTGGGCCTTCTGGTAGGCCTTCGGGAACGAGTCCGCGGTGCCCATGACCTCGCCCGTGGACTTCATCTCGGGGCCGAGGCGGGGGTCGCTGTTCGGAAGGCGGTCGAACGGGAGGACGACCTCCTTGACGCTGGTCTGGGCGGGGACCTGCTCGTGGATGTCGAGCTCCTCGAGCGTCGCGCCGGCCATGACCTTCGCGGCGATGCGGGCGATCGGGACGCCCGTCGCCTTCGACACGAACGGCACGGTCCGGGAGGAGCGCGGGTTCGCCTCGAGCACGTAGACCTCGCCGTCCTGGACGGCGAGCTGGACGTTCATCAGGCCGACCGTCCCGAGCGCTTTCGCGATATCCTCGGTGACTTCGCGGACCTTCCGGTTCACGTCGCGGCCGAGGGAGCGCGGCGGGATCATGCAGGCGGAGTCGCCGGAGTGGACGCCGGCGCTCTCGACGTGCTCCATGATGCCGCCGACGAGCACGTCCTCCCCGTCGCTCACGGCGTCGACGTCGAGTTCGACGGCGTTCTCGAGGAACTCGTCCACGAGGATCGGCTTGTCGGGCGACACGCGCACTGCTTCCTCGATGTACTCCTCGAGTTCGTCGTCGCTGTACACGATCTCCATCGCGCGTCCGCCGAGCACGTAGCTCGGGCGGACGAGGACGGGGTAGCCGAGCTCGTGGGCGAGGTCGAGCGCTTCGCCCTCGCTCGTCGCCGTGCCGCCGGCTGGCTGGCTGATGTCGAGTTCGTCCATGAGCGCGTTGAAGCGGTCGCGGTCCTCCGCGAGGTCCATCGCGTCGACGCTCGTCCCCTGGATCGCACAGTCGAGACCGCGGCGGTCGATCTCCTTCTTGAGGGGGTCGGCGATGTTCACGGAGGTCTGGCCGCCGAACTGGACCATGACGCCGTCGGCGTCCGTGGCTTCGACGACGTCCGCCACCTCTTCGGCCGTGATGGGCTCGAAGAAGAGGCCGTCGGACGTGTCGTAGTCCGTGCTGACGGTCTCCGGGTTGTTGTTGACGACGTGCGCCTCGATGCCCATCTCGCGGAGCGCCTGTACGGCGTGGACGCTGCAGTAGTCGAACTCGACGCCCTGGCCGATCCGGATCGGGCCGCCGCCGACGACCACGACGCTCTCGACGTCCGTGTCGTCGAGCTTGAGCTCGCCAGCCGCCGCGTCACCCTCGAAGGGGCCGCTGAGCCACTCGGGCGCGCGGGCTGAGTAGTAGTACGGCGTCTGTGCGGCGAACTCGCCGGCGCAGGTGTCGACCTGCTTGTACGTGCGTCCGGGGACGGCTTCTTCGACGCTGGTTACGGTGGCGCCCGCACCGTCCGGCAGGACCTCCGGTTCGGCCTCGTCGTCACCGAGGTCGGCACCGATGCGGCTCGGAAGCCAGGAGGCGTTCGCGTCCTCGAACTCGTCGCCGGCGAGCGCACTGATCTCGTGGTTCGTGAAGCCGACCGTCGCCGCACCCGTGAAGTCGCCTGCACTGGCGCCCTGGGCGGCCTCGGCGACGTGCTGGAAGCGCTCGAGGTACCAGTCGTAGAACCCCGTGAGGTCGTGGACCTCGTCCACCGAGTAGCCGCGGTCGAACGCCTCGAAGACGGCGTACGGGCGGTCGGGGCTCGGGCGTTCGAGATACTCCGTCTCGAGCTCCGCGTCGCTCACGTCGGCCCAGTCGACATCCGGGTCGTACTCGCTCGACCGGAGCGCCTTGAGGAGGCTCTCCTCGAACGTCCGGCCGATGGCCATCGCCTCGCCCGTGCTCTTCATCGCGGTGCCGAGCGTGAAGTCGACGTCGGTGAACTTGTCCTTGGGCCAGCGTGGCACCTTCGTCACCACGTAGTCGATGGCGGGTTCGAACGCCGCCGTCGTCTCGCCCGTGATCTCGTTCTCGATCTCGTGTAGGCGCTTGCCGAGCGCGACCTTCGCCGTGACGCGGGCGATGGGGTAGCCGGTCGCCTTCGACGCGAGCGCCGAGGAGCGGGAGACGCGCGGGTTCACCTCGACGACGCGGTACTCGCCGCCGGGGGTGCCGTCGTCCTGCCACGCGAACTGGATGTTGCAGCCGCCCTCGATGCCGAGGTCGCGGATGACCTCCAGCGCCGCATCGCGCATCTCCTGGTGGCCCTCGTCGGGGATGACCTGCGAAGGCGTCACGACCGTGGACTCCCCGGTGTGGATGCCCATCGGGTCGATGTTCTCCATGTTGCAGATGATGACGGTCGTGTCGCCAGCGTCCCGCATCACCTCGTACTCGAGCTCCACCCACCCGGAGATGGACTCCGTGATGAGGACCTCGTTGTTCCGGGAGAGCCGGAGGCCCTTGCGGACGCGTTCGATGAGTTCGTCCATCTCGTCGACGACGCCGGACCCGCTCCCACCGAGGGTGTACGTCGTGCGCGCGATGACGGGGAGGCCGCCGACCGCGTCGACGGCGTCCTGCACGCGCTCCTCGAGGTTCGCTTCGGCGAGGTCCGTGACCGACTCGCTCTCGTCGAGCGAGATGGTGGTCGAGGCCGGAACCGGCTGACCGATGTTCTCCATGCGCTGGCGGAAGAGGTCGCGGTCCTCGGTCGCGTAGATGGTATCGAGCGGGGTGCCCATGATCTCGACGTCGTACTCGTCGAGGACGCCCTCCTCCGCGAGTTCGGCGGTGACGTTCAGGCCGGTCTGGCCACCCAGGCCGGCGATGACGCCGTCCGGGCGTTCCTGTTCGATGACGTCCGCGATGGCTTCCGTCGTGATGGGTTCGATGTAGACCGCGTCGGCCATCTCCGGGTCGGTCATGATCGTCGCCGGATTCGAGTTCACGAGGACGACTCGGACGCCCTCCTCTCGCAGGGCGCGACATGCTTGCGCGCCGGAGTAGTCGAACTCCGCTGCCTGTCCGATCTGGATCGGCCCACTGCCGATGAGCAGGACGGTCCGGTCGTCACTCTCGGGCATTCTACCAGTACCCAATTCGCTCATCGTAATAAGTCCGGCGAAACACCCAGCGATTCGAAGCCCAGTTACGAAATTCGTAGGGTTCGAATGGATGCGTCCAGCAAACCCCGAGACAGCAACCCAGCCCGCATCACCGCCGCAGTACTGTTCAATCAGTTGTCATTCCTGCGGTGTATCGCCCCCGATACACCACCGCTACCACCGAAAGACGCACCATAACCTTATATCACGTGATTGCCAAACACACTCCCACACCAGCCCCCACCGACACGCACTACTACACCTAGGCACCTACTGGAGGCAGACACCCGACCGCATCGATGACCACGATCCCACCGAACCCCGAGGAAGCACTCGTCACCATCAGCACCCCACAGAGTGACACGGTTCGGGTACGGGACCGAGTCGAATCTTCGCGGTTCGAATTCTACTTCGACGACGATGTGGAGATCGAACCGGCATCGACGGAGGAACTCTACTTCCCTTTGGACATTGCCACTTACGTCAGAGACGTACAGGAGTTCATAATCCCCGTTTACTCTGCAATCATCATTCACGACCACAGCACGGGAAAAATCCTCGAAGAGAACGTTAGCGACATCGAGGATACGACACTCCCTGAGGGTGACTACGAAATCGAGGTCGCGTCCACACCGATGAAGGTGTACATTCGAGTTTCGTCGGCAGCGCAGATAACGCGCAGCGCGAACAATGTAACTGTCTCACTTGCGACACCGGGGGACATCATCATCGGCGTCCGATCCCATCACGAAAGGCCGGCAGGAACCATCACCACGCCACGAAACATCGATTCGGTGATGGCCGCAGTTTCGCATTTCGGTTCCGCTTTGAAGACCCTCTCACCGGAACGGTCCTGGCCGACCCTGCGGGGGTACCCGCCACATCTGGAACTCGGAAAAGAGTTCGAAATTCCCGAACAGGTAACGAAACCCGATACCGGGCTCGAACTTTACATCCCACGGACAATTGATGCGGTGTTCAAAACTGCGCCGTTGACGTACTACCTTGCGGCAAACCTCAAACCGATGCCAGAGAGTTGTACGCAACCATACCTTTCGTCTTCGAGTACGAAAATCCCACTGGTGGGAAATCTATCCAACGCAGCGCTACGCCTGCTCCAGAAGAACTTCCTCCTCGATTGTATCGTTCGAACCGAAGGGTTGTACTCAATCGACATAGAGGAGCGCCAGTTAGTCGAGGGGAAGCTTCCGTGGAATCCAGACACAGTCTATGACCTGCCCCTCCAGGAACGAGTTGTAAAATACGATGAAGTCCCCGATCAAGTACTCGAAGAAATCATGCCCACGTGGCCGCTTACCATCGACGCCGAAGCCGACTTCAATTCAGTGGCGATGCTCCCCCACCTCGCCGAGGAATTGGCGCGAGTTCGAATTCCTGGGGCCATGAATCAAGAAGTTGAGTCGACTCCAACGTTCGTCGATGATTTCGTCCGAGCCGACGGTGGCGGTACGCGCGCAGCAGAACGCGCACTGAACACCCCGTCACCGAAACCCCAGATTACGTCCCCTCCCGAGTGGGATACACAAATGCACGTTTCGCTCCTAGACGGCTATCCTATCGGGACGAATAAAACTAGTTTACGGGCCTACGATCGGCATATTGACCTCGATACACCCGAGAACAATACAATCACGGTCCACGTCGTCTGTAACGACGATGAGATGCGGGAAGAGGAGGTCGTCACGGATCTCTATGGCGTCCGCGACCTTCTTGAATTCGAGGTGAACTTTCACTATAAACTGAGTCGTTCAGAACTCCGATTATTGTTGGAGCGACGTTTCGACCTGGTTCATTACATCGGCCATATCGACGAAGAAGGGATTCTCTGCGCCGATGGGTATCTGGATGTACGGACCGATATTGACGAAGTCGGCGTTGATGCATTCATTCTCAATGCGTGCACATCGGTGGAGCAAGGCGAAGCCTTGCTAGAATATGGAGCGGTTGGTGGGATTGCTACGCTATTTGATGTCCCAAACAGCTCGGCGACACGTGTCGGCCGATCACTCAGTCGCCTCCTCAATCGGGGGTTCCCCATACGTGCTGCACTCAACATCGCCCGTGAGAGTTCTGTGCTAGGTCGTCGGTGGGTTTCTCTCGGTGACGGCCGTGTCTCACTCACCCAACCAGAGGGCGCCTTCGCGAGTATCATAAATATCGATCCTCGTGAAGACGGGAATTTTAACTTCGAACTCGAGTGCTTCGAAAGCAGATCCCACCGAATCGGTTCAGTAGTTGTCCCGACGGCCAACTGGGGCACGTACCGCGTAATGCCAAACCGACCGCAATCGGTACTGTCTGCAGAGGAACTGGAGGAGGTTTTTTCGCTGGAAGTGAGTCCTGTCAGGTGTAATGGCGAACTGTACTGGACCGATGAAACGCGTCCTGAGGACCTAAGAGAATAATCCGAACTTATGGTCCTGCGATACCCGCGTGATTTGCGGCCATCACGCCCTGGGCGCTGTTGAGCAGGATGAACGCGGCGAAGAGGACGCCGATCCAGCGGGGGTTGTCGGTGAGGAACTGCGCGACGGTGTTGGATGCTTCGGACATCGTAATTACGGCATGGCCGGGTACAGAAATGAATCTATCTTAATGTATATGGTAATCCGCGAGTAATTTTATCCCCAATTATCATGCGTGATAATTCAGATGTCGAACCGTCGGCATAATAGCGACATAACCGGTATCTCGTCAGGTTTCTCCCAGAGTGCATATAAGCCTGGTGGCTGTTTCACGCTGAGCAGGTGGGAAACCCACGAATCCAGGCGAATTACCGTTAGAAATTGGACCCGTCAGGGAGCCGATTCGGGACCCAGGGACCGGCACGTCATCGCATGACGCGCGTCGGACGCCCCGTCCGCAACACTAAGCGCAAGAAGACATATCTGGAAACTGTTTGTTCAACGGATCGGGGCCGTTCGGCGCCGCAGTTCAGACCGCGGTGTCGTACTCGTCCTCGAAGTCCCGCTGGGACCGATACTCGTCGACGAACGCTGTAACGTCGAAATCCAGCATCTGCGACTCGAACTCGGCCGCTTTCGTGTCGTTCTCGGCGTGGCTCACGGCGTGGTCCATGAGCTCCACGACGAGCTCCACGATGACCTCGTGGAGCGTGCGCGCGTCCATGTCCGTGACCCAGAGGAGCGCGTACCCGACGTTCCCGTCCTCGCTGGCGTCGTGGGCGACGACGTCCTCGGGGAGTTCCTCCATGACGGCGCCCAGCAGGTGCGGGGTCTGGAACTCGTCCCACTCGTCGTCCTCGCTCGGCTTCACCGACGCCTGGAGGACCTCGACGATCGACTCCGGGAGCCAGCGGCTCGGCGGGTGCATGTCCATCACGACCGCGTGGGTCGCGCCGCACGAACAGTCGTACTCGCGCATCCCGAGGTCGAACGCCGCTGGCGTGACGGTCGCCCCGCACGGCAGTTCGAACTCGTCGGCGTCCGGGCCAGAGTCCGTACCCGGTACGCGTGGCTCGGTCATTGCCCCACAGTTCGCCACGGGGCCGGTTAAGCCCCGCGAAGCGACACGAGCCCCTCGCCACCCAGGGACATGAATCGATGAACGATACATTCATCTATTCACGGAGAGTTGGTGGTGCATGGCAACCATCGAGGTATCCGGGTTGACGAAGCGGTACGGCGACCTCGTCGCCGTCGACGACCTCTCCTTCGAGGTCTCCGAGGGCGAGGTGTTCGGGTATCTCGGCCCGAACGGCGCGGGCAAGACGACGACCATCCGGACGCTCATGGGGCTACAGGCGCCGACGAGCGGGTCGGTGTCGATCCTCGGCTACGACATGGCCGTGGAGGAGGAACGCCTCGAAGCCCTCCAGCAAACCGGCTACCTGCCGGCGCACCCGAGCTTCGACGAGCAATCCACGGGCCGCGAAGTCCTCGACCTCCACGAATCCCTGAAAGGAGGGCGTCGCCGCGAGGAACTCCTCGACCTCTTCGAACCACCCCTGGATCGGAAGATTCGGGAGTACTCGACCGGGAACGTCCAGAAACTCGGCATCGTGCAGGCGTTCATGCACGCCCCAAGCGTGGTCGTGATGGACGAACCGACGTCAGGCCTCGACCCGCTCCTCCAGGAGCGCTTCAACGAGTTCGTCCACGACGAACGCGAACGCGGGACCACCATCCTGTTCTCGAGCCACGTCCTGAGTGAGGTTCGCCGGGTCTGCGACCGCGTGGCCGTCCTCCGGGACGGCAAACTCGTCACCGTGGAGGACATTCACGACCTCCTCGACCGGAGCGGGAAGCTCGTCCGGGTGCGCGTGCACGGCACGGTACCCGACGACGCCTTCGACGTCCCCGGCGTCAGCGACCGCGCCCGGCGGGAGACCGATGGCGCGACGAACGTATCGTTCACCTTCACGGGTGACGTCGACGACCTCGTCGACGCGCTCGACCAGCACTCGCTTCAGGAGCTGGACGTCGAGGAGGCGCCTCTGGAGGACGTCTTCCTGCAGTTCTACGGGGCAGACGCTGCGTCGGCTGCTGGGCACGGGGGTGCGAACGATGCTTGAACTCGCCGCCTTCGGCGCCCGGAAGCGCGTGAAGGGTGCGCTCGCGCTCTCGGTCGGGCTGTCGGCGTTCAGTGCGATGTACGCCGCGTTCTTCCCGTCCGTCACGGAGGGTATCGACCTCGACACCTACATCGACTCGATGCCACAGGTGTTCGTCGAGGCGTTCGGGCTCCGGGCGCTCGGCACCATCGAGGGGTTCCTCGCGACGGAGCTCTACCAGTTCGCGTGGGTCATCCTGCTCGGGCTCTACATCGCGTACAGCGCCGCCTCCCTCGTGGCGTCCGACGTCGAGAACGACCGCATGGACGTCACCCTCGCGCTCCCCGTCTCACGTGCGCGCGTCGTCGGTGAGAAGTTCCTGGAACTCGTGCCGGGCATCCTCCTCATCAACGCGATCGTCGCGGCCGTGACGTGGGCGGCGACCCGAGCTATCGGCTACCCGATCGGGACGGTCGACCTCGTCGCCGTCCACCTGCTCTCGCTCCCGTACCTCTTCGCGTGCGCGGGCATCGGACTCGCGTTCAGTGTCCTCGTGGACCGCGCGAGTATCGCCCAGCGCGCCGCCATGGCGACCGTCTTCGGACTGTTCCTCCTCGAGTCCATCGTCACCGGCACGGACTGGGAGTGGGTCGGCGCCATCGCCCCGATGCGGTACTTCGACCCGACCGCCATCCTCGTCGACGGCCAGTACGACCTGGGGGCTGCCGTCGTCCTCCTCGTCGCGACTGCCGGGCTCGTCGCCGTGAGCCAGTGGTACTTCGGGCGGAAGGATATCAACTGATGGACGACCACGCATCGGAGGACGACTGATGGCCGGGTTCAGCGACACGGAACGCGACCGCATCCGCGCCGACCTGCTCGAGGCGGGGCGCGAGTACTTCGCCCGGTTCGGGCTAGAGAAGACGACCGTCGCCGAGCTCGCCGACGAGGCCGGGATCGCCGCCGGGAGCTTCTACTCGTTCTTCGACTCGAAGGAACGCCTCTACCTCGCCGTCCTCCGGGAGACGGCAGGGTCGGTGTACGGCGACGCCCTCGACGCCCTGCAGGAGCACGACGACCCAGAAGCCGCGGTGGTCGCGTTCCTTCGGTCGTTCTTCGCGTACGCCGAGACGGAGCCCCTCATGCGGCAGGTGCTCCAGGGTGACCACCGTGACCGCCTGGTCGAGGCGACGACGGAGCCGGAACGACAGGAAGCCAAGGCCGAGGAGGCCGCATTGCTCGCCCCGTTCATCGACGACTGGCAGGAGGCGGGCGTGGTCCGGGACGGTGCCCCCGAGACGCTCGCCCTGGCGGTGGAGAGCGTCGGCCTTCTCACGCTCCACGAGGACGAGTTCGACGACCGCGAGGAGTACGAGGCGGTGCGGGACGCCCAGATCGAACTCGTCGCTGCGGGGTTGACGAAGCGCGACGACCCGTCGTAGCGGGTCGGAAAATTCGACGACAGGCAGCCTACGGCCAGTCGTCGCGAACCGGTTCCGCGTCCTGTTCGCTCGAGTCGTCGTCCTCGGCGAGCGTCCAGCCGGCGGCCTCGGCTGCGTCCTCGACGTGCAGGAACTCCCAGCCGACCTCCTCCGCGAGTGCCTTGTCCTCGTCGTCGACGCCGACGAAGACGTGGCGGTCGGTGTCGAACTGGCGCTTCACGCTCTCGAGACTCTCGGCCTTGCCTTTCGGGCCGCTGAAGAAGTCCTGGCGGATGCGACGCTTGCGCGTGAAGTTCGTGACGACGTACGTGGGTTTCTCGGAGACGACGCCGACGTACTCGGTCCACCGGCGGGCGTCCGCGAACACCTCCCCGGGTTTGGCGAGCGCCTGCAGTGCGGTGAGTTCGAACGCGAGGGTCATATCCCCGCTGCCGCCGCTTGCGTCCATACCTCATCTTGGGGAGGAACGGGGGAAAAGCGCGTCGGAACCACCCACGGCGGGGAAGCGGTCGTCGAAACGGCTGGCCCGAGATGCCCGCAGGTGGAGTTATTCGAGGATTGGTTCGCCGTGGCGGTCGCGGCGTTCGGTCGGGACGCCGGTTCCGGGTTCGGCCGTCGTGGTCGAGACGCCGGTGTGGTCGAGGCTGTCGCCGAATCCGGTGATGGCGATGCGATAGTAGGACGTGAACTTCACGACGTCGATGCTCGCGAACTGTTCGGCGGTGCGCCAGCCGATGGTGGTCGTGCCGTCGGCTGTCGCCTCGGGGAACGCGTGTTTCGCGTCGCCCGTGAGTTCGTCGTAGTGGCAGACCGTCGCGTCCGCGGGGACGCGGTCGGCCTCGGTCGCCTCGAGTGTCGGGTTCATGGGTCCACCAACGATTTGGCATGGTAACGTATGGCACACGTACAGATAGGTCTTACTGCCGTGTGTGGACGGTTCGAACGAAGACGGAACCTGCCTGCAATAATGCGACCGCCTGGTTACTGCTCGACGGCGGCGCCGAGCTCCTCGAGGTCGAAGTTCTCCTGGAGCAGCACGTCCTTCTGGTCGGCGACCTGGGCCTGCTGCTTGATGAGCTTCTTGTACTTGGACTGGGGCGCGAGGTTCCCGATGAGGACGCCGCCCACGATACGGCCGTCCTTGAACGCGATGCGGCGCCACTCGTTCTCGCCATACTTTCGCTCGCACTCGTCGTCCCCGAGCGTGGGGTGCCCGAAGGAGAGGAACGGGAAGTCGAAGTGCGTGATGGAGTAGGAGGACACCCACTCGAACTGCTCGGGCTCGACGTCGGTGCCATCGGTGTCCGCGACCATCGAACGTGCCGCGATGGAGCCCTGTTCCTTCGCGGACCCCCAGGAGCCGTTCTGGGCGCGCTCGCCGAGGAGGACGTCGTTGAACTGCGTGAGGTCGCCGGCCGCGTACACGTCGTCCGCGTCCGTCCGCATGTACTCGTCGACGAAGACGCCGCCATCCATCCGGACGTCCGTGTTCTGGAGGATCTCGAGGTTGAAGTTCAGGCCGATGGCGACGCCGACGAACGGCGACTCGTAGCGGTCGCCGTTGGCGTCGACGGTGGCGACGACGTTCCCGTCGTCGTCCGTCTCGAATCGGTCGGCGCCGGAGTCGAAGACGGGTTCGACACCGCGCTCACGCATGGCGTCGTGGAGGATCTCTGCGCCCTCGAGACTCAGCGCGTACCGCCACCAGCGGTCGCCGCGCATGAGGTATTTGGCGTCGACGCCCTGCGCGCCACAGATGGCGGCGAGGTCGATGCCGAGCAGGCCGGCGCCGATGATGACGCCCTTGTCGGCGTTCTCGACGTTCTCGCGGATGCCGCGGGCGTCCTGGAACGTCCAGAAGTGGTGGATGCCGTCGGCGTCGCTGTTCTCGACCGGGAGCTGCGTCGGCGTCCCGCCGGTCGCGACGAGCAGCTTGTCGTACGTGATGACCTCCTCGTCGTGCGTGATGAGTTCGTGCGCGTCGGCGTCGAGGTCGGTGACGAGGGTGTTGAGTCGCAGGTCGACGTCCCGGTCCTCGTACCAGGATTCGTCGTGGATGCTGATGGGTGCTTCCGGGAGTTTGCCCTTCGCGAACTCCTTGATGAGGATACGGTTGTAGAGGGGTTCTCCCTCGTCCGTGATGACAGTGATGTCGGCGTCGGGCGCGAGTTCCCGCAGCGTCTCCGCCGCCGAGGACCCTGCGATGCCGTCGCCGATAATCACGTACGACTCGCTCATACCGTGAAGTGTCGGCGTCGGGGTTAAAGTGGGTTGCTATCTGCCCATGTGCTGCGATTGCTGCAGGTCGCCGCCTGGGGCCGCCAGACCCCGATACACGTTCACACGCCACGATGCACGAACGTGGCCACCAGTGGCCGTTCTGGCACTCGCCGCCGGTTCATCTCGCCGCCAGGGAGCTGGCTCGACGGCGGGTGGCGAGCCGAGACGTTTTGAGGCCGGCGGCCCAACGAGTGCGTATGAAACTCCGCCAGAACGCCCGGCATTTCGCGTCGCGAAAGGCCCTGGAGCTTCCCGGTGTCCGCACCGTCGCGAAGAAGGGGCTCGTCGACCTCCACACGCGCATCTTCATCGGGAAAGCCGACGAAGCCGACCGGGCGGAGCGACGCGACCACCTCGACTCGTTCTTCGCGGCGACCATCGACATGTACCTCGCCGCCCTCCAGACGGACTACTCGGAGGCCGAGGCCCGCGAGATCACGCACATCGTCGCGAACTTCGACTTCTACAACCACGGCTGGACGGAGATGATGGAGTTCCCGGCGGACGAACTCGACGACCACTACGACCGGTACGGGGAGTTCTTCGAATCCCACGGCGTCACTATCGACGACCCGCTCGGCGAGTTCGAACCCGCCGACGGCATCCCCGATGCACCAGCGACGCCGGAGAAGCTCGACGCTGGCGAGTTCGAGCACGCAGAAGCCGGGTACGCCGACGACGTCTACGTCGAGGACGAATCCGGCGAGGTCCACGCTGGCCCCCGCGACGAACCCGCCGACGTCGACCCATCCGACGCCCCCGGCGTGAAGTAGGCCGTCCCGACGCGATTATTCGAGCGCTGCTTCGAGCGCGTCTCGACCGCCCTCGACGAGTGGGTCCCCGTGTCCCGGACACGCGAGTTCGAAGTCGGGCACGCGCTCGACGAGGTCGTGGACGCTCTCGCGGACCGCTCGCATGTTCTCGCTGAGGAGCCACGGCGGTAGGTGGAGCTCGCCGTTCGAGGATCGAACGGCATCCCCGAGGAACGCGGCGTCGAGTTCAGTGCTCACGTAGGAGACGTGGCCGGTGGTGTGACCGGGTGTGTCGTAGACGGTGAACGAGCCGACGGTGTCGTCGTCCGTGACGGGGCGGACGTCGAGCCCAGACGGCTGGACGAACGGCCGGACGACGCGCTGGAGCAAACCCTTCCACTCGGTCCACGGCGGGTCGAGCTGCCCCTGGAGGTAGGGCGCGTCTCCCGCGCCGATGTAGACCGGGCAGTCGACGTCGAGGCGGCGGAGGCCACCGACGTGGTCGGGGTCGTAGTGCGTGAGCAGGACGCGTTCGAGGTCGACTGGTTCGAAGCCGGCCTGGTCGAGGCCGCGCCGGATCGAGCGCGCGTGCCACGGCATCCCGGCGTCGACGAGGACCGGCCCGTCGTCCTCGACGGCGAGGTAGGCGTTCACGCCGCTGAGGTCGAACCACCAGACGTCGTCCCTGAGCACCCGTACCATCACGTGGGACGTGGGACTCGGGCACCAAATTCGTTCGTGCTGCGGCGGCTCACGTTCCCAGCGACTGACCTGCCGTCAGTCCTCGGTGAGGCGGTCCGCGCACTCGTAGCCCGCGACGATAGCGCCATTCAGTGAGCGTTCGGGGTACTGCGCGCGGGACGCCATCCCCGCATAATAGAGGCCGTCCGCGACGTCGTCGCCGAGGTCGTAGGGGACGACCATGTCGAGGTAGCCGCGCTCGTAGACCGGGGCGGTCCGGGGGTTGCGCGCGGTCTCGATCCAGTTCACCGAGTCGCGGTCGAAGTCGGGGAAGAGCGATTCGATGCCCGCCAGCCAGTGTTCCTCGACCTCGTCGTCCGTCATCTGCCATGCCTCGTCCTCGGGCGACTGGATGTACTTCGGGACGTAGAGGAGGTGTTCGCCGCCGTAGTTCGACTCGTCGATGAAGTTCGTGTGCTCGATGAGCGCGCCGAACGGCGCGTCGTCGGCGATGTTCAGCCAGTACGTGTCCGTCAGGGAGTCGTCCAGGGAGATGACCGAGCAGACCGTGCCCTGGAACTCGATGTCGCACTCGTAGCCCGTGAGCGCCTCGAGGACGTTCGGCATCGTCGTGACGACGACGCCGTCAACGTCGTACACCTCGACGTCGCCCGCGCCACTGTCCTCGCCCTGGTCGGAATCCACCGTCATGCTCGTGACCGCACCGTCCGCGATGTCGATGTCCTCCACGCGCGCGTTCGTGACGATGTTCTCCTCGCCGACGTCCGCGACCATCCGGTCGATGAGCTGGGCGAACCCGCCATCCAGGTAGCCAAGCGGCTCCCCGCGCAGGAGGTCGCGTTCGCCTCGGAACTTGATGCGGCCGAGGAGCCACGCCGCGCTCACGTCGTCCTTCCGGTACCCGAACTTCGCCTCCAGGAGCGGCTCGAAGAAGTTCTCGTACACGCCCCGCGTGGTGTGCTCGATCAGGAAGTCCCTGATCGGGACGTCCTCGAAGTCCTCGAGGCGCTCGTACGTGTCGAACGCCGGGATGCCGCCCCGGACGTCGATCTCCTGGGTCAGCATCGCGAGCCGGAACTTATCGTAGACCGACATATGTGGGTACGCCGCGATCTCCCAGGGCTTGTCGAGTGGATGAACGACGCCGTCGACGTAGTACGCGTTCTTCCCGATCGGCCAGTGCAGGTCCTCCCCGAGCCCCAGCTCCTCGATGACCTCCACGATGGTCTCCTCCGACGCCGACAGGTGGTGGTAGAACTTCTCGATCGGGTCGCCGTTCGTCTCGTAGCACGCCGCCAACCCACCGAGATCGCTCGACGCCTCGAACACCATCACGTCCCGACCGCGCTCCTGGAGGCGTCGAGCGGCCGCGAGCCCCGCGATCCCGCCGCCGACGATACCGATAGTCATGCCAGCAGGTGCGACGCGCTCGCGTGAAGTGGTTTCGGTTTGGTGATTCTGCGCTTGGACTCACGAAGAAGTAGTCCACAGCATCGCAGCTTCCTCGGAAGCCCCCTGGCCCGCTCGCGCACGTGCAGCGACATATATTCGCTTCGCGAATAGGGGTCGGTACACGCACACGGTCACCTTCGGTGACCGCGAGCGCGCCAGGCTAGGCGAGACGCACAACGTCTCGCTGCTTCACACTCGCGGTCTCCGACCGCTCGCGTGAACCCCTTCCAGTCCCGCCCGACGGAAGGAGCGTCGGCTATCGCCTGCCGGCCACCCGGCAGGCTGTTGCGGTGCGGTGGCGGTGATGGGTGGGATTGGAAGGGGCTGGGGCGGTCGACGAAGACGGACGATGCAAGCACTGGAACGAGCGGCGCGAGTGAAGGGCGCAGCGAGTGCATCGAGTCGAGCGGCCCAGGGGCTCCCCTGCAGAAGCGGTAGCGGAACCATCCCCACATCGCCATCTCGCTCCTGCGACCTTCGCTAGCCTTTTGATGGGGCGAACTGTACGTCGGTGCATGGTTACGGTGCGCGCGCCGGCGACGAGTGCGAACCTGGGGAGTGGGTTCGACGTGTTCGGCGTCGCGCTCGACAAGCCCGCGGACGTGGTTCGCGTGGAGAAGGCGAAGCGAACGACGATGGAGGTGACCGGGGTGGGGAGCAAGTACATCCCGGAGGACCCGAGTCGGAACACGGCGGGGGTTGTCGCGGAGGCGCTCGATGCGCCCGCGCACATCCACATCGACAAGGGGGTGCGGCCGTCCAGTGGGCTCGGCTCTTCGGCGTCCAGTGCTGCAGCCGCGGCCGTGGCGCTGAACGAGCTCTACGACCGGAATCTCAGTGACGACGAACTCGTCCGGGTCGCCGCAGAGGGCGAGGCCGCCGTCTCTGGTGATGCGCACGCGGACAACGTCGCGCCGAGCATCCTCGGCGGGTTCACGATCGTGCGCGAGGACGGGATCGAGAGCGTGAACTCCGACGTGCCGCTGGTCGCGTGCCTCCCCGAGATCGTCGTGTCCACGCGGGACGCTCGCGGCGTCGTCCCAGAATCGGTCGATATGCACGACGTCGTGCACACCGTCGGGTCCGCGGCGACGATGACGCTCGGCATGGCGCGAAGCGACCCCGTGCTCGTGGGACGAGGGATGGAAGAACGAGTCGTGACGCCGAAGCGCTCGGCACTCATCGATGGCTACGAGGCCGCCTGCGACGCCGCCCGAGAGAACGGCGCAACCGGCGTAACGGTCTCCGGCGCAGGCCCCGCCGTCCTCGCGGTCTGCCGGGAAGGTACCCGACGTGACGTCGCCGGCGCCATGGTCGACGCCTTCGAGGACGTCGACGTCGAGTCCCGTGCGTACCGCTCGCGGGTCGGCGACGGCGCGGAGATCTTCTAAGCAGCGCCCGTCCACCACCAACAGTGCCTCAGCAGGCTGACTGGCGAGACTTCAAGTAGGATACCGGGGCCAGAACCGGGTATGGAGTAGGAGTCGGCCGGCGTCGGAGACGCGACTGCGTGATGCGCCGTCGCCGGTACTCGGTAGGTGTCGCCTGTCAGCCAAAAAATGACGTCGTGTGGCGCTTAGCCGAGGCGCTGGAGCACGGCGTCGGTGACCTCGCCGGTCGAGGCGTCGCCGCCGAGGTCGGGGGTGCGGGGGCCGTCGCTGAGGGTCTGCTCCACTGCCGCGCGGACGTCGTCGGCGTCGTCGGTGTAGCCGAGGTAGTCCAGGAGCATCGCGGCCGAGAGGATGGTGGCGGCGGGGTTCGCGACGCCCTGGCCGGCGATGTCGGGCGCAGTGCCGTGGACGGGCTCGAAGAGCGCGTTCTCCGGGCCGATGTTCGCACTGGGGAGGAGGCCGAGCCCACCGACCAGCCCAGCCGCCAGGTCCGAGAGCATGTCGCCCGCCAGGTTGGGGCAGACGACCACGTCGTACTCCTCGGGTCCGAGGACGAGATGCATCGCGAGCGCGTCCATGAGCGCGTCGTCGGTGTCGACGCCGCTCTCATCCGCGACGTCCTGCACCGCGGCGAGGAACCGGCCGTCGGTTTCGCGCATGACGTTCGCCTTGTGGGCGATGGTGAAGCCGTCGCTGCCACGGTCCTGGACGAAGTCGCAGGCGTACTCGGCGAGCCGCCGGCTGGCCGAGTCGGTGACGACTCGCGTCAGCGTCGAGAGGTCGTCCGACAGGCGGTCTTCGTGGCCGCTGTAGACGCCCTCGGTGTTCTCGCGGAGGAAGACCAGGTCGGTGTCTGGCTGGACGGCGTCGACGCCGGGATAGGTCTTTGCTGGGCGGACGTTGACGAACGAGTCCACCGCTGCGCGGAGCGGGAGGATGACGTCCGCCGCACTCTCGCCGGCGGCGCCGAAGAGCGTCGCGTCCGCGTTCTCGACAGCCTGTATGGTGTCGGAGGGGAGCGCGGTCCCGGTGTCGTCCTTGACGTGGTCGCCCGCGTCGGCCTCGACGAACTCGAAGTCGTGGTCGAGTGCGTCGAGGACGCTGACGGCGGCCGGGACGACCTCCTGGCCGATGCCGTCGCCGGGCACGACGACGATCTGCTCAGTCATCGCGTGCCTCCGGCTACTCGCCAGGGGCACCCGCTTCGCTCAGACATCCCCGGGTACCTCGTGGTCCTGGATGTAAGGCAGCGTCCGGGCGGTCTCCTTGACGGTCTCGGCGTTCGCCTGCATGAGCGCGGTGGTGTCCCAGACGCCGTCGACGAGCGCCTTCCGCTGGGCGTCGTCGACCTCGACGTCGACCGTGGTGTCGCCGTAGGTGACGGTCTCGTCCGCGACGTCCACGTGGATGTCGCCGTCGGGGTTCGCGTCAATCCAGTCCTGGATCGTCTCGACGGTGTCCTCGTCAGCGGTGACTGTGGGAATGCCGAGTGCGAGGCAGTTCCCCGCGAAGATCTCGGCGAAGGATTCGCCGATGAGGGCGTCGATGCCCCAGCGCATGAGGGCCTGGGGGGCGTGCTCACGTGAGGAGCCACAGCCGAAGTTCGCATTGACGGCCATGATACTGGCGCCCTGGTATCGGTCCTCGTTGAAGGGGTGGTCCTTGGGGTTGTCTTCGTCGTCGAATCGCAGGTCGAAGAACGCGAACTCGCCGAGGCCGTCGAAGGTGACGACCTTCATGAAGCGCGCGGGGATGATCTGGTCGGTGTCGATGTCGTTCCCACGGATGGGGACGGCGGTCCCCGTCACGTCGGTCACGATCTCGGCGGGGCCATCACTCATTGGTGACCACCTCCCGGGCTTCGAGTTCGCGAACGTCGGTGACTTTGCCCTCGATCGCGGCGGCGGCGACCATCCGGGGGTTCATGAGGACGGTGCGGCCGTCCTTGGAGCCCTGGCGGCCGACGAAGTTCCGGTTCGAGGAGGAAGCGCAGGCTTCGTCGCCCTCGAGCGTGTCCTCGTTCATGCCGAGGCACATCGAGCAGCCGGCGTTCCGCCACTCGAATCCCGCGTCCTCGAAGACCTGGTCGAGGCCCTCGTTCTCGGCGGCGCGCTGGACGCGCTGGCTGCCGGGGACGACGAGGCCGCGGACGTCGTCGTGGATCTCGCGGCCCTCGACGATACTCGCGGCGCGCCGGAGGTCGGGGAGTCGCGCGTTCGTGCAGGAGCCGACGAAGGCGACGTCGATGGGGTAGCCTTGCATCGTGTCGCCGGGTTCCACGCGCATGTGTTCCTGGGCGGCACGGGCGGAGTCCTCCTTGTCCGCGGGGAGGGCTTCCGGTGCCGGGATGGGGTCGGTGATGCCGACGCCCTGTCCCGGGGTGGTGCCCCAGGTGACGACGGGTTCGAGTTCGCTGCCGTCGATGGTGACGACGTCGTCGTATTCGGCGTCGTCGTCGCTCCGGATCGACTCCCAGTAGAGCTTCAGTTCCTCGAAGCGATCGGGGTCGTCCGCGAACTCGTCCGTCTCGGCGAGCCACTCGTAGGTGGTCTCGTCGGGGTTGACGTAGCCGGCGCGGGCGCCGCCCTCGATGCTCATGTTGCAGATGCTCATCCGGCCCTCCATCCCGAGGGACTCGATGGCGTCGCCGGCGTACTCGTAGACGTAGCCGACGCCGCCGTCGGTGCCGAGGCGGCGGATGATCTCGAGGATCACGTCCTTCGCCTCGACGCCGTCACCGAGTTCGCCGGTGACCTCGATCTTTCGGACCTTCTGTTTCTCGAACGCGAGGGTGCCGGTGGCGAGCACGTCCCGGATCTGACTGGTGCCGATACCGAACGCGAGCGCGCCGAACGCACCGTGCGTCGAGGTGTGGCTGTCGCCACAGACGATGGTCATGCCGGGCTGGGTGAGGCCCTGCTCCGGGCCGATGACGTGCACGATGCCCTGGTCGCCGCTGGTCGGGTCGTCGAACTCGATGCCCGCGTCGCGGACGTTCTCCTCGAGTTCGCGCATCATCTCCTCCGCCGCGTCCTCCTTGTAGGGACGAGATTGGTCGGCGGTCGGGACGATGTGGTCGACCGTCGCGTGCGTGCGTTCCGGATACGCGACCTCGAGGTCGCGCTCGCGCAGCATCCCGAACGCCTGCGGGCTCGTGACCTCGTGGATGAGGTGGAGGCCGACGAACAGCTGGGTCTGTCCGGTCGGGAGTTCGGTGACCGCGTGTCGGTCCCAGACCTTGTCGTAGAGGGTTCCCTGGCTCATCTACTCTTCCTGTACTTCGTCCTCGCTGCCACGGGACCAGACCCGGTTCGGGTTGCGGTCCTCGTCGGCAGCGGTGTGGCTGATATCCTTCATCGATTCCGAGCCCTGCTCGTCGGCCGCCTCGTCTGCGGCGCCCTCTCGTGGTGTCTCGGTGGGGGTGCCGCCGTCCGTGACCGTGGTCGGGCCGCGGCGGAAGTACGCCCCGAAGACGTTCTGTGCGTCGTCGGCGTTCGTGTGTTGGACGTCCTTCATCCGGCTCATGCCTTGACCTCCGCTCGCTCCTCGTCCTCGGCTTCCTGCTCCTCCGCCCACGCGAAGAGCGCGCGGAGGCGCTCGCCGACGTCCTCGATCTCGTGGTCGCGCTCGGCCTGGTGGCGCTGCTTGAAGGAGGGGCGGCCGGCCTGGTTCTCCGCGATCCAGCGGGTGGCGAACTCGCCGTTCTGGATCTGTTCGAGGGTCTCCTGCATGTTCTCGCGGGCGTGCTCGTCCACGATCTCGTCGCCCTGGATGAGGCCGCCGTACTCGGCGGTGTCGGAGACGGAGTCCCACATCTCGCCGAGCCCGCCCTCGTACATCAGGTCGACGATGAGCTTGAGCTCGTTCAGGCACTCGAAGTACGCCATCTCGGGGCTGTAGCCAGCGTCGACGAGGGTCTCGTAGCCGGCCTTGACGAGGCTGGTGACGCCGCCACAGAGGACGGCCTGCTCGCCGAAGAGGTCGGTCTCGGTCTCCTCGCGGAACGTCGTCTCGATGACGCCGGCGCGAGCACAGCCGATGGCGCCGGCGTACGCGAGGGCGCGCTGCTGGGCGTCACCGGTCTCGTCCTGGTAGACCGCGACGAGGCTCGGGGTGCCCTCGCCCTGCTCGTACGTGCGGCGGACGATGTGGCCCGGCGACTTCGGGGCGACCATCGTCACGTCGATGCCGTCCTTGGGTTCGATCTGGCCGTAGTGGATGTTGAAGCCGTGCGCGAACTGGAGGGTGTCGCCGGGCTCGAGGGCGTCCTCGATGTCGGCGTAGACGGTGGGCTGGACGGTGTCCGGCACGAGCATGACGACGACGTCCGCCTGTGCTGCTGCCTCCTCGGGGGTGGCGACGCGGAGGCCGTCCTGTTTGGCCGCCTTCCGGCTCGAGCTGTCTTCCTTGAGGCCGACGACGACGTCGACGCCGGAGTCGTTCAGGTTCTGCGCGTGGGCGTGACCCTGGCTGCCGTAGCCGATGACGGCCACGGTCTCGTCCGCGATGTAGCTCGGGTCGACGTCCTCCTCGTGGTATACTGGTTGTGTGAAATCTGCTGTGTCTGTCATTGATCGTCTCCTGCTGTCTCCTGGGGACCGCCCGCGAGGGCGGCGGTTCCGGTGCGTGCGACCTCTCGCACGCCGTATCTCTCGAACGCCTCGATGGCGGCGTCGACCTGTGCCTCCGTGCCCGTGAGCTCGACCGTCACGACCTCGGCGCCGGCCTCGACGGCCTGGCCGCCGTACATCTCCGCGACGGCGGAGACGCCGGCCGGGTCGTCGCCATCGACCTTGATGAGGGCGAGTTCGCGTTCGGTGGAGCCCTCGAGTTCGCGGACCGAGTGGACGGGAATCTCCTTGCGGAGCTGGCGTTTCACCTGCTCGATGCCGGGTTCGGGCTCCTCGACCACGATGGTCATACGGGCGGTCTCGCCGTCCGTCGTCGGGCCGACGGTGAGGCTCTCGATGTTGAACTGGCGGCGCGCAAATAAGCCGGAGACGTCCGCAAGGACGCCGGGTTCGTGCGCGACGAGCGCGCTGATGACCGCGCGCCGGGGCTGGTGTTCCGCGAGGGCGTCGGGGTCGACCCGGATGCCCTGGTGGTTCCGGCGGCCGGCGGGTTTCGGGCGTTCGCTGGGTGCGGGGCCGGTCATGTCGCCGGTCATCCCTTGATCTCCTCCAGTTGGTCGCTGTTCATCGCGAAGCGGCCGTTGTCGCCCCCGCTGGGGACCATCGGGAAGACGTTCTCCCGGGGGTCGATGTGGCAGTCGACGACGCTGGGGCCCTCGTAGTCGAGGGCCTCCCGGACGGTGTCCGCGACGTCGTCGTACTCGCGGAGGGTGAAGCCGCGGGCGCCGAAGGCGTCGGCAAGCGCGGCGAAGTCCGGCACCCACGGGTACTCCGAGGCCATGCGGCGACCCTCGAAGAAGGCGTCCTGCCACTGGCGGACCATACCGATGGCCTCGTTGTTGAGGACGAACACGGTGATGTCCAGGCTCTCGCGGACGGCAACGGCGAGCTCCTGGCACGTCATCAGGAAGGAGCCGTCGCCGTCGAAGCAGACGACCTCCTGGTCGGGGGCGCCGACCTTCGCGCCGATGGCGGCGGGCAGGCCGTACCCCATCGCGCCGAGGCCGTGGCTGGAAACCCACGTCCGGGGTTCCTTGTAGGTCCAGTACTGGACGGCCCACATCTGGTGCTGGCCGACGCCGGTCGCGACGATGGCATCGTCCGGCGTGGCTTCGTCGACGGCCTCGACGACGAACTGTGGTTTCAGCGGTTCGTCCTTCGGCGCGTCGTACGTCATCGGGTACTCGTCCTTCCACGTCGCACACTGCTCGCGCCACTCCTGGGCGTCGGGGCTGCGGGGCATCGCGTCCGCGAACTGGCGGAAGACGGCCGCGGCGTCCCCGACGACCGGATAGTCGGCGTGGATGTTCTTCGAGATCTCCGAGGCGTCGATGTCGGCGTGGATGAGCTCGGCGTCGGGGGCGAACGTCTCGACGCCGCCGGTGAGGCGGTCGTCGAAGCGCGTGCCGACGGCGAACATGACGTCGCAGTGCGTGACGGCCATGTTGGCGTAGCCGGTACCGTGCATGCCCGCCATCTCCATGGCGAGCTCGTGGTCCTCCGGGAACACGCCGACGGACGGCATCGTCGTGACGACGGGGATGCCGTGCTCGGTCGCGAACTGCCGGAGTTCGTCGCTGGCGTTCCCCTTGATGACGCCGCCGCCCGCCAGGATGACGGGCTTCTCGGCGGCGGCGAGGGCGCGTGCGGCCTCGTCGACAGCCTCGGGGTCGGCGTCGGTCGGCGGGTTGTAGGTCTCGGGACGCTCGGGCTCGCCGGGCTCGACGTCGGTCGGGCCCTTCGTGACGTCCTTCGGCAGGTCGACGAGCGTCGGGCCCTGGCGGCCGTCGCGGGCGAGCGCGAACGCTTCGCCGACGTCGGCGCCGACGGTGTCGGAGCTGGTCGCGAAGTAGTTGCCTTTGGTGACCGGTGCCGTCACGCCGACGGTGTCGGTCTCCTGGAAGGCGTCGTTCCCGACGAACTCGGTCGGGACCTGGCCGGTGAGCGCGAGCACGGGGTCGGAGTCCATGTTCGCGTCCGCCAGCCCGGTGACGAGGTTCGTCGCGCCGGGGCCAGAGGTCGCGAGACAGACGCCGGGGTCACCGGTGACGATCCCGTACGCGTCGGCGGCGTGGGAGGCGCCCTGCTCGTGCGCCATCGTGATGTGGTGGACGCTCGAGTCGTAGAGCGCGTCGTAGACGGGCATGATCGCGCCGCCCTGCACGCCGAACGCGGTCTCGACGCCGGCGTTCTCGAGGGCGCGGATGACCGCCTGCGCGCCGTTCTGTACGGGCTTCGGCGTGGTCTCCTGTTCTTCGTCGGCCGGTTCGGTGTCCGGGTCAGCGGACGTCTCGGTCGCGGGTTCGGGTGGGTGTGTTGGTCGTTGCTCGGTCATCGATACGGTCCTCCGGTCGGGTCTGTGTACATGCGCTGTGGTCGGCTAACTGCTGGTCGGGAGCGATACGGACGGAACTGGGGAGAAGGGATGATGGGGGCTAGTACGCCCCTACGATACGAATAGTCCGTACAGCAGCACCGCTCGTGCGGGACAGACCCGTTCGAGCGGTACGTGCCGTCATCGTAGATAGACGAACGGTGCGCTCCCTTATTACCGTTTTCGGTGGTGCAGGTGTTGCCTGTCACGGTCGGTCGCCGACCCTGACCGGCCAGGGTCGAGCAGCGACCGGCGGCACCGATGTCGGTTCGTCGGTTGCCACTACGCATCGAGGGCGTCCGGCGGGTGTGCATCAGACCTGCACCTCCTCCACTGCCTCCTCGACGCCGACCTCGCCGGCGAACCGGTGGAGGTCCTTGATGGTGACGGCCTTCTGTTTGCTCGCGTGCGATTTCACGCGCTTGGTGACCTCGCGGACCTGGTTCTCGGTCGGGTCGTAGCCCTCGTCGACGAGGTGCTTCCGGACCGCGTGCGTGCCCGTGTGCTTCCCGAGCACCATCTCACGGGTCGCACCGACCATCTCGGGAGTCATCACGCCGGGTTCGAACGTGTCGGTGTTCTCGATGACGCCGGCGGCGTGGATGCCGGATTCGTGGCTGAACGCGTTCGCGCCGACGATGGGTTTGTTCGCGGGGACGGGGACGTCGGATTTGTCCTCGATCATCCGGGACAGCTCGACGATGCGGGTCGTGTCGATTCCGGTGTCGACGCCGTAGATGGACTCCACGGCCATGACGACCTCCTCGTAGGCGGCGTTTCCGGCGCGCTCGCCGATGCCGTTGACCGAGACCTGGGCGCTCGACGCGCCGGCCTCGAAGCCGTTGATTGCGTTCGCGGACGCGAGCCCGAAGTCGTCGTGGGTGTGCACGTCGATCTTCGCGTCCGTGTGTTCGCCGACGAACCGCACGAGTTTGGCGAACCGGTTGGGGGTGGCGACCCCGCACGTGTCGGGGATGTTCACCCAGTCGACGCCGACCTCGTCCACGGCCGAGACGACCTCGGCGAGGTAGTCTGGGTCGGTGCGGGTGGCGTCCATCGGTGAGAACATCACCTCGAGCCCGGCATCGTTCACTTGTTCGACGGCGGCGACGCTCCGCTCGATGACCTCCTCGCGGGTGGAGTGCATGGAGTCCTCGATCTGGACGTCGCTCGTCGAGGCGAAGACGTGGACCATGTCCACGCCCGCGTCGACGGCGGCCGTCACGTCTGACTCCACGACCCTCGCCAGGCCGCAGGTGGTCGCACGAGTCGCGGCGGCGATGTCGGCGATTGCCTCGGCCTCGTCGGGGCCGTTGGCGGGGAACCCGGCCTCGATGACGTGGGTGCCCATATCGTCGAGCACCGCGGCTATCTCACGTTTGTCGTCGTACGTGAAGGATGTCCGCGGCGTCTGCTCGCCGTCGCGCAGCGTCGTGTCGAAAATCTGTGCGTCTGTTATCTCCGAGTCTTCAGTGTTGGCTAATGTGCCCTGGAAGAACTCGATCCGCCGGATTTGCACCGACGGTGTCGTTGCGCGACATCGTACCAGAGTCGATTGCCGCCCGCTATTTAAACGTGTCCCTGTGACAGGTTTTTGCGGCTGGCGATAGACCGTGATAGTCCATGAAAAAACCCAAAATCGCACGAGGGCTGCGTGTATGCAACAATATAAGGAACCCTTAGGCCCCTTGCTGTCCACCGTATCTGCGAACCAGAACAACGCCGAGTTCGAGGGAGATTCCGGAATGGGAGCGGTTCGCGCGCGCCACGAGACACCGCAGCATGGGCTGCTTCGGGAGAGGCGTTGGCCACCGGTAGCCGGATCAGACTGGTACTCGAACACGGACGGGGAAGACGGCAGAAAGGGGTGACGGACTGGAACGACAGTCGAGAAGGCGGGGCGGAACGGGAGAGCGAGAGGTGGAATGTAGCGGTCGAGTCAGGCGTCGGGCCAGCGTTCGATGTAGATGGCTTTGTCCGTGTAGAAGTGGATCATGTCCTCACCTTGGGCGTGGAGGTCGCCGAAGAAGGAGTCCTTCCAGCCGCCGAAGTGGAAGAACGCCATCGGGGCTGCGGTGCCCGCATTCACGGCGAGGTTGCCGGCGTCGACCTCGTGGCGGAAGCGTTTCGCGTCGCTCCCGCGGTCGGTGAAGAGGCTGGAGGCGTTTCCGAAGTCGCTCCGGTTGACGAGGTCGATGGCGTGGTCGAAGTCCTCGGCGCGAACGAGCGCGAGGACGGGGCCGAAGATCTCCTCCCGAGCGATGGTATCGGTGGGGTCGACGTCACCGAAGACCGACGCGCCGAGGAAGTTCCCGTCGGCGGGAACATCGAGGTCGCGGCCGTCGAGCAGGAGGTCGGCGCCCTCCTCCACGCCGGTTTCGACGTAGTCGAGGACGTTCTCGCGGTGCGGGCCGGAGATGAGTGGCCCCATGTCGGCGTCCTCGTCGAGACCGTTGGTGACGGTGAGGTCGGCCGCGATGTCGACGACTCGGTCGGCGAACTCGTCGTAGACGGCGTCTTCGACGACGGCGACGGGGTTGGCGAGGCAGCGCTGGCCGGTGTTCGCGAACGCGGAGCCGACGGTCTGTTCGGCCGCGAAGTCGAGGTCCGCGGACGCGGCCACGACGATGTGGTTCTTCGCGCCACCCTGCGCCTGGACGCGCTTGCCGTGTTTCGCCGCGGACTCGTAGACGTGCCTCGCGACGGGCGTGCTCCCGACGAAGCTGACGCCCTCGACGTCCGGGTGTTCGATGAGCGCGTTGACCGAGTCGGCGTCACCGTTGACGAGCTGGACGATGCCGTCCGGGAAGCCGGCTTCGTCGACGAGTTCGAGGATCCGCTGGGCCGTGACGGGCGTCTTCTCGCTGGGCTTCAGGATGAACGCGTTTCCGGTGGCGACCGCGTAGGGGAGGAACCAGAGCGGGATCATGCCGGGGAAGTTGAACGGCGTGACGGCGGCGAAGACACCGAGGGGCTTCCGGACGGCGGTCTCGTCGATCTCGGGGGCCGCGTTCGGCAGGTGGCCGCCCTGCATCATGGACGGGATGCCACAGGCGACCTCGACGTTCTCGATGCCGCGCCGGAGCTCGCCCTTCGCCTCCTTGAACGTCTTCCCGTGCTCGCGCACGAGGGCCTCCGCGAGGTCATCCTGATGGGCTTCGAGGAGGTTCTTCAGTTCGAAGAGCGGCTGGATGCGCTCCTCGACGGGCGTACTACGCCAGTCCTCGAAGGCCGCCTGTCCGGCCTGGACGGCGGCATCGACGTCTTCGGGCGTCGAGTAGTCGATCGTCGCGACGGTGTCGCCGGTGGCGGGGTCAACGATGGGGTCGACGGTGGGACCGGTGGCTGGCGTCCAGTCGCCGTCGACGTAGTTCTGGAGCTCGCGGCTCATGCGAGCGCCACCTCTTCCTCCTGGATGTCGATGTGCCGCGAACGGAGTTCGTCGATGAACTGGTCGGGGTCGAGGAGTTCCTCGGGTGGCTTCGCACCGGTGTCGAGGGCATCACCCTGGCCGACGATGGCGGCCGCGAGCCCCATCGGGACCCCGGTCCAGACCGCGGTCGCCTTGAGGCCCCAGTCGTCGAGGCGGGACTCGACGACGACGCTGTAGCGGTAGTGTTTCGGTTCGCCGTCCTTCGTGCCGGTGATGTCCACGCGGAAGGACTTCCACTCCTCGGCGGGTCCTGTGGTGGGCTGCTGGTCGAGATGCCAGTCGAGGAACTCGCGGGGGCTGAACTCGCTTCCCTTGAACTCGACCGAGTCCTCGCTGGTGAGGTCGAGGCCGATGAGGACGTCGCAGATGTTCACGAGGTCCGGGGAGAACGCGACGCGGAAGTCGACGGTGTCGACGCCCTCGAAGGTGTCGGGCATGGTGGCGAGTTCGCTGTGGATGCTGTGGAAGCCCTCCACCTCACCGACGGGGTCGGGCATCGTGTACGTCTCGCGGCCGCTGAGCGGTTCGAGCGTGTGGAACTCGCCGTCCTCGTAGACGACCGGTTCCATCGTGAGTTCGTCGAGGATCGTCTTCGCCGAGTACGCGAAGCCCTCGCCGCCGCCCTTGGCGCCGGTGCGGATGTGGATCTCGTCCACCTGGTCGAGGTTGCTCGCGCCCTTCGCGGTCGCAACGTTCGTCAGACCGGGGCTCGCGCCGATGCCGAGGACGGCCGTGAGACCAGCCTCGTCGAACGCGTCGTCGAGTTCGAGCTGTTCCTGCGTCTTGTGGTAGAGCCCCCCGAGGTCGAGATAGTGACAGGACGCGTCGAGACACGCCTCCATCACGTCGACGTTGAACGCGTACGGGAGGGCGTTCGCGACGACGTCCGAGTCGGCGATGACGTCGACGAGCGCCTCGTGGTCCGTGACGTCGACCTTCGCGGTGGTGACGTCGCCCGGGAGTTCGGCCGCGAACTCGTTCGCCGCGTCGAGGTCGACGTCCGCGATGACGAGTTCGTCGACCGTGCTGTTCTCTGCCAGTTCCCAGGAGGTGGCGCGACCCATCGCGCCACAGCCGCCGAGTGCGATAACCTTCATTGGTAGTGTGTTGGCTGCATCGTCAGTAGTCCGTGTAGTTCATCATGACGGCCTTCGTCTGCGTCATGGATTCGAGGTGCCATTTGCTGCCGTAGCGGCCGCCGGACCCGGATTCGCCGTAGCCGCCGAAGGGCAGGAGGCGTTCCCAGTAGTTGTTCGTCTCGTTGACGAACACGCCGCCGGCCTTGAGGCGGTTCGCGGCGTCGTGGGCGCGTTCGAGGGAGTCGGTGAAGATAGCGGCCTGGAGGCCGTAGCGCGACCGGTTCGCGACCTCGATCGCTTCCTCGTAGCTGTCGGCACGGATGATGGGCGTGATCGGGCCGAACGTCTCCTCGACGGCGACGGCCATGTCCGCCGTGACGTCGTCGAGGACAGCCGGGTCGAAGTGGAGTCCGTCGGTGTCGCCACCGGTCCGGAGGGCTGCGCCCTTCTCGACGGCGTCGTCGACGTGCTCGACCGCCTTCGCCTGGATGCGCTCGGAGACCATCGGGCCGACGTCGACGCCGTCCTCTCGGGGGTCGCCGAGGACGAGGTCCCCGGTCTTCTCGACGACAGCGTCGACGAGGTCGTCGTGGACACCCGGCGTCGTGATGACGCGCTCGGTCCCACAGCAGACCTGGCCGGCGTTCCAGTTGCTGCCGATGACGATGGATTCTGCGGCGTGGTCGACGTCGGCGTCGTCGAGGACGATGATGGGGTCCTTGCCACCCATCTCGAGAAGGCACTGGGCGTTCCGGTCGGCGGCCGTGCGCGCGATCTGCTGGCCGACCTCGGTGCTCCCGGTGAACGCGATGAGGCGAACGTCCTCGTGTTCGACGAGCGACTGGCCGGTCGGTCCTTCGCCGGTGACGAGGTTGAACGCGCCGTCCGGGAGGCTGGACTGGTCGAACGCCTTCGCGATGTGGTAGGCGGTGAGGGGCGTCTCCTCGGCGGGTTTGAAGACGACCGGGTTCGCGGTCGCGATGGCCGAGTAGATGCTGCCGCCCGGTACCTCCAGTGGGAAGTTCCACGGACTGATGACGGCGCAGACGCCGTAGGGTTCGCGTTGTGTGTACGCGAATCGCCCTCGGTGTTCGGAGGGGACGACGTCGCCGAAGAGGCGGATGGCGTCGTGGCCGTAGTCGTCGCTGGAGTTGATGACGTAGTCCGTCTCGTCGTAGGACTCGTGGAGGGGTTTCCCCTCCTCCATCGTGATGCCCGCCGCGATCTCGTCCTCGTGTTCGACGAAGTAGTCGGTGACCTCGTCGAGGACGGCGGCGCGTTCGAACGCCGTCATCTCCTCGAGTTCCCGCTGTGCGCGTCGTGCCGCCTCGACCGCCCGCCGGACGTCGTCGGCGGTGCCGGCAGGTACGGTGTCGAGGACCTCCCCGGTTACCGGCGAGTCGACGTCGATCCCCTCACTACTCGAGGAGTCGACCCACTCGCCGTCGATGTACAGCTGTCTCATGCGTGTGTCACTCAACCAAACGGGAGAGATGGCCAAAAAACTTCCTGTGCAGGAGCCCAAGAAGTGGAAAAGTTTCGGTCAGTTGGCCGCCTGGGCGAAGTCCTCGATGTCGAGTCGGCTGCAGAGGGCGTCGGTCGGGCGGCCGTCGTCGGTGTAGCCACGCTGCTCGTAGTAGTCGTCCAGCATCGTCGCGAAGTCGGCTTCGGTGATGCGGTTCCCGTCCGCGGGGCCGCCGGCCTGGAGTGGTTCGGTGAAGCGGTCCGGGAGCTCGTCCTCGTCGCGGGCGAAGCCCTCGCGGGCGTTGAACAGGCGGGTCATCGTCCAGGCGCGTTCGCCGACGGTTTCGAGGGCCTCGGCGGTGACGTCGTACCCGAGCTGGTTCAGCCACTCGGCGGCGCGCTCGTAGTTGTACGCCGTGAAGTCGCAGGCCACCATACTGAACGTGAGGGCGTTCTCGTTCTGGTCCTCGATGACGGCCGCGGCCATGCCGTCGGTGCCGAAGGGGTCGCGGTCGCCGCCGAGGGCGTCGCTCCCGATCGGCCAGGCGCGCTGGTGGCATCCACCGCGGTCGCTCGTCGCGTACGCGAGCGCCATCCCGAAGCTCGCGCGGGGTTCGTACGCCGGGAGCTCCATACCCTTCACCTGCACGGCGGCTTCTCGGGCGCGGTCGTCGTCGAGGGCGTCGGCGGCTCGTTTCGTGCTCTCGGCGAGCAGGTCGCCGACCTCGCCCTCGCGGTGCGCGATGTCCTCGATGAGTTGGGCCGCACCGTGGGCGTCACCCCACGAGATGTCGTAGTCGATGAGGCCCTCCTCGACGCACTCCATCGCGAACGAGATGACGTTCCCGAGCGTGATGGTGTCCATCCCGAGGGTGTCGGCGCGGTGGGCGAGTTCCGTGATGCCCGTGACGTCCGTGATGTCGGTGTTCGACCCCATCATGCCGATGGTCTCGTACTCCGGCCCCCAGTCGACGCGGGCGTCCGGGAAGGCAGCGTCCTCGAGTTCGACGTCGGAGAAGTCGGTGACGTGGCCGCAGGCGACGGGGCAGCCGTAGCAGGAGTCGGTGGTCTGGTGGCCGACGCTGAAGGCGTCGAAGTTGAGGTCGTCGACGTCCTCGACGGTGCCCTTCGTCCAGTTGTGGGTCGGGAGGGCGCCGATCTCCTGGGTCCAGTCGGGGATGAGCTGGGTGCCGCCGTCGCGGGCCCAGGAGACCTCGTCGTCCGTGCCGAGGCGCTGCGTGTGCTTGATCCGGAGGTCCTGGATGTCGGACTCGGGCGGGCCGTCGGCAGTCGCGACGACGGCTTTGAGCTTCTTCGAGCCCATGACGGCACCGACGCCACCGCGACCGGCGTGGTGGGTGCCCTCGTCGCTCGTGATGGTGGCGTACCGGACGAGGTTCTCGCCTGCGGGCCCGATGGCGGCGGTTTTCGTGTGCTTGCCGTCGAACTCCCTGGCGGTCTCGTCGGTCTTCATCCCCCAGAGGTGGCTCGCGTCCTCGATGGTGACGTCCTCGCCGGAGACGTCGAGGTAGACCGGTCTGTCGGCCTCGCCCTCGACGATCATGCCGAGATAGGAGGGGAGCGCCCAGCGGAACATCGTCGGGAAGTGCCCGCCAGAGTAGGAGTCGACGTAGGTCCCGGTGAGGGGTGATTTCGTGATCGCGCCGTACCGGGAGGTCCCGGGCGCGAAGCCCGTGAGAGGGCCGAACGCGAAGATGAGGACGTTCTCCGGGGAGAGCGGGTCGGTGCCCGGTTCGAGTTCGTCGAGGAGGAGGGCGGCGCCGAGGCCCTTCCCGGCGATGAACCGGTCACGGTAGTCCTGGGGGACCGTCTCGGTTTCCACCGTCTCCTCGGTGAGATTCACGCGCAGGAGATGCGTGAGCTCCTGCACCTCGTCGGTCTGCACGACACGCTGTGACATGCTCCGAACTTCGGGAGACGGCATCTTATAGTTTCCCGAAGATTCCACGCCATTAGTTGACGTCAGTAGGAAATCGTTCGACCGTATCGCGGGGAATGGGAAGAGTCGGCGGGTGGCAGGCGGGACGTCGTCTCAGCGGACGAGTGTTACGGCGTTGCTGGCGCTCCAGCCGACCGTGATGCTGCGGCCGACCGAGAGATACTCGCCCTGGTCGGTGAGCTGCATGTCGACGGTGAGGGTCTGTCCGTTCTCGAGTCGGACGACGAACTTCCCGAGGTTCCCCTTGTAGATCTCGTCGACGACCTCGGCGCTGAACTCGTTGTCGAGCCCGCGGGCGTCGTCGCCGAGCCGGATCTTCTCGGGCCGGATGGCGAACGCGATCTCGCCGGTGGCGACCTCGTGTGGTTGGACCCGGAACGTGAGGCCGTCGCGCGTGACGGTCGCGCCGGCGTCGGTCTCGGCGTACTCGCCGTGGATGAGGTTGGTCTCACCGATGAAGTCCGCGACGAACTCCGTCGCGGGCTCCTCGTAGATCTCGGTGGCGCTACCGAGCTGTTCGAGGTGGCCCTCGTTCATGACGGCGATCTCGTCACTCATCGTGAGCGCCTCCTCCTGGTCGTGGGTGACGTAGACGAACGTGATCCCCAGCTCCTCCTGGAGATTCTTCAGTTCGACCTGCATGTTCTTCCGGAGTTTGAGGTCGAGGGCGCCCAGTGGCTCGTCGAGCAGGAGGACGGTGGGTTCCGTGACGAGGGCGCGTGCGAGCGCGACCCGCTGTTGCTGGCCGCCGGAGATCTCGGAGATCTGGCGGTCCGCCATCTCCGGGAGTTCGACGAGTTCGAGGACGCGCTGGACGCGCGCGTCGATCTCCTCGCTCCCGTGGCGACGGAGCAGGCGCTTGAACGCGCCGGTCAGCCCCTTCGATTGGCGGTCCTGGGTCGCTGACTCGACCGTCGTTCCGCCGTCGGCGGCGGGCTGGCCGTCCGGGACGCCCTGCATCTGGAGGCCGAACGCGACGTTCTCACCCACGGTCATGTGGGGGAAGAGCGCGTACGACTGGAACACCATGCTCGTGTCTCGCTCGAACGGCTGGAGGTCGTTGATCCGCTGGTCGCGGAGGTAGACGTCGCCCTCGCTCGGCGTCTCGAAGCCCGCGATCATGCGGAGGGTCGTCGTCTTCCCGCACCCGGATGGGCCGAGGAGGGTGAGGAACTTCCCCCGCTCGACGTCGAAGCTGACGTCGTCGACGGCGGTGACGTCGCCGAAGAACTTCGACACGCCATCCAGGCGGACGTCGTACTCGGTCATACCGGCGTGTCACCTCCGGTGCGGGTAGGCGTTGTCATTCTATGCGTTCTGGATCTCCGTCCAGGCCTCGCTCCAGTACGTCGTGGCGTCCCCGACGTTCTTGATGAACTCGAGTTTCGCCATGACCTCCTCGGGCGGGTAGATGGCCTCGTTGTTCAGTGCCGCTTCGTCGACGTACTCCTTTGCCGCACCGTTCGGGGTGCCGTAGTAGACGTAGTTCGTGATCTTGGCGTTGACCTTGGCGTTGAGGAAGAAGTTGATGAACGCGTGCGCGGCGTTCGGTGCCTTCGCCTCCTTCGTGACGGCGGCGGTGTCGACCCAGACCACGCCACCCTCTTCGGGCATGCGGTACTTGATGGGCGAAGAACCGTCGCTGTAGGTACCCCAGTACGCCTGGAACGCGGACCCGGACCACGTGTGGATCGGGCTGGCGTTCTCGTTCTGGAGGTTGTCGGCCATGTTGACCGAGTCGTAGGTCAGGAGGAGTGGTTTCTGCTCGATGAGCAGGTCTCGCGCCTCCTTGATCTCGGCCTCGTTCTGGGAGTTGAGCGAGTAGCCGAGGCTCTTGAGGGCGGCACCGATGGTCTCACGCATGTCGTTGAGCATCGTGATCTGGCCCGAGTAGGCGTCGTCCCAGAGGACGTCCCATGTCGGCTGGTCGGGGACGTCCGGCGCGACGTTCGTGTTCCAGCCGACGCCGCTAGTGCCCCACTGGTAGGGCGCCGAGAAGCGGTCGTCTGTCGGGTCGTAGGGCGCCTCGTCTCGCCACTTGGCCTCGAGGTTGTCCCAGTGCGGGATCATGGCGAGGTCGAGTGACTGGATGAGGTCCTGGGACTGCATGATGTTCACCATGTAGTCGCTCGGGAACACGACGTCGAACTGGCCGCTGCCGCCGGCCTTGAGCTTGTTGAACATCTCCTCGTTCGAGGCGTAGTTGGAGACGTTCACGGTGACGCCGTACGCTTCCTCGAAGATCTCGACGGTGCCGGACGGCCAGTAGTCCGTCCACTGGAAGACGTTCAGCGAGTCCTCGAGGGCGTAGTCGAGCTCTGGAAGCCCGTACTCCTCGCGGACGGACGCGTCGCCGCGGTCGGCCTGCGTCGTCTGCTGGGCCGTGGTCGTCGTGTCGGAGCCGCCGTTGCCGCCGTCGTCCCCGTCTCCGCCGCTGGAACAGCCAGCGAGTCCAGCGATACCGCCGACGCCGAGCGCGCCGGTGGTCTTGAGGAACGTCCGTCGGTTCGAATAGTGTTCAGGTTTCATGATATTCGGTACCAGTCTGTTTGACAATAGACGACACGGACCATAAACATTTTGCTGAAAGGCGGGTTCTTTCCGTCGAACCTTCTGTTCACCACCCTGTTCGGTGAACGAGTGCTGTGCTGCGGTGGGTCGTGGCCGTTCGTCCGCCACGTGTCGGGCCGGTCACGCGACACGAGCGGACCAGCCCCCGGATTACCAGGTCAGCCCGTGGATCTTCTGGGCGAGCGCGATGACGAGCAGCGTGCCGACCAGGATGAGCGTCGCGATGACGTTCACGCCGGGCGAGATGCCCTGCCGGACCATCCCGAAGAAGAAGATCGGGAGCGTGTTCTGGTTGCCGATGATGAAGAACGTCACGACGAAGTCGTCGAAGGACATCGCGAACCCGAGGAGCGCACCGGCGATGATGCCGGGCTTGATGAGGGGCATCGTGACCCAGCGGAAGGTCTCGAGTTCGCTCGCGCCGAGGTCCTGGGCGGCCTCCTCGAGGGTGCGGTCGAACGACTGTAGTCGGGCGAGGACGATGACCGTGACGTAGCTGATGTCGAACGCCACGTGGCCGATGATGGCCGTCCAGACGCCCTGCGTGAGGCCGATGATGTTGAAGAACAACAGGAGCGAGATACCCATCACGATGCTCGGAATGATGAGGGGCATGTAGACGACGCCCTGGAGGAGGTTCCGGCCGGTGAAGACGTACCGGTCGAGCGCGAGTGCGAGCATCGTGCCGAACGTCACCGAGATGATGACCGTGACGATAGCGATGAAGAGCGAGTTCTGGAGCGCGATCCACGCCTGTCCGGGGTCGACGCGTGCGATTGCCTCCCCAGAGAAGAGTGCGCCGTACCATTTCGTGGTGAAGCCCTTCCAGACGATGGCAGAGCGCGAATCGTTGAACGAAAGCGCGATCATGATCGCGATGGGGACGTAGAGGAAGAGATACACGAGCCCCGTCTGAGCGGCGAGCGCCTTCTTGCCATGGCTGGCCATGAGTCGAGAGCGCAGGACCTTGATGCGCGAGACGCTCATATCAGGTCACCTCCGGTGCCACGCTGGTACGCCCAGAGCGCGCCGAACATGATGACCATGAGGATGAACGCGGCGGCCGCCCCGAGCGGCCAGTTGCCGGACGCGCCGAACTGGTTGGCGATGAACTGGCCGATGGTCGCGGTGCTGGGGCCACCCAGCAGGTCGGGAATGACGTACGCGCCGACGGCGGGGATGAACACGAGGATGCTGCCCGCGACGACGCCGGGCTTCGAGAGCGGGAGCGTCACGTAGCGGAACGAGTCGAGTCGGTCGGCCCCGAGGTCCATCGCGGCCTCGTTGAGTTCGGGGTTCAGCTGTTCGAGGCTGGCGTAGATGGGGAGGATCATGAATGGTATCCAGATGTAGACGAGCCCGAACTGGACGGCGAAGTCCGTGTAGAGGAGGCGGACGTCGCTCGCGATGCCGAGCGTCGTGAGGAGGTTGTCGATGAGGCCGTTCTTCGCGAGCAGGATCTTGATCGCGTAGACGCGGACGAGGTAGGACGCCCAGTAGGGGAGGACGACGAGCGCGATGAGCGTCGTCTGCCAGCGGTCGCTCGCGTGCCGGGCGACGAAGTACGCCATCGGGTAACCGACGACGAGCGCGATGACCGTGGTGATGAGGCCGAAGTAGATGCTCTTCACCAGGATCTGGACGTACGGGGTGGGGAGTGTGGCGGCTGGGCTCGACACGAACGGGACGAAGTGGCCGAGCATCCAGGCGACCGTCACCCAGATCGTCTCCGGGATCGTGGCGCCCTCGCGGACGAAGAACGTGGTGTACTGCTGGAGGCCGATGTGTTCCAGTCCGAGGAGGACCTCGCCGAACGCGCCACGTTCGCCGAAGCTGTAGTAGAACATCACTGCGAGCGGTGCGAGGAAGAACACCGCGAGCCAGAGCCCCGCGGGGAGGGCGTTGACGGCGAGTCCGATGTACCTGTGGCGCCGGAGCCGGGTGAGCAGCCCGACCGACCCCGGTGCCCTGTGTTCAGTTGCCATACGTGGTTCTCACTAACACGGAAGGAGACGCGGAGACTAAATAACTTTTCAATATCAGGGTGATATCCCGAAGTTCTTTCTGTGAGGTGCAGACCGTCGCCAAATTATCGCCTGTATGCGCATCGTTTTTGACGAGGGGGGTGTAACAGAGTGTCGTGCCAGATAACGTCAGCGCGTCGACCACCCTCGACGAGGTCGACCGAAGCATCCTGAAGATCCTGCAGTCGGACGGCCGGACCGCGCTCTCCGAGATCGCGCGACGCCTCGATATGGGCAGCGCGACGATCCACGAGCGCGTCCGGTCGCTCGAGGAGCAGGGCTACATCCGGGAGTACCGGGCCGTGCTCGACCCCCAGCTCCTCGGCATCGACAAGGTGGCGTTCGTCCACGTGGAGACGACCGCCGGCCGGTTCTCGGAGGTCGCCGAGCGCATCGCCGAACACCGGGAGGTCCAGGAGGTCCACGAGATAACGGGGGATGCCGACCTGCTCGTGAAGGTCCGCGTGCGGGAGACCGGCGCCCTCTCCCGGTTCCTCTCCGAGCTCGGTGAGGCCGAGGGCGTCCGGAAGAGCGCGACGAACGTCAGTCTCCGCACGGTCAAGGAGGAGGGACGGCTGGATCTCAACGGCGATGCGTGAGTTCGACGTCGGCGTCCGGCGAGAGTTCGGGGCGCTGGAGCGCGTGCTCGTCCATCGGCCCGGCGACGAGTTCGCGTCGGTGGTCGACCCTGACGCCTGGGGCTGGGATGGGCTGCCGCGACTGAAGCAGGCCGCGAAGGAACACGACGAGCTCGTTCGCGTGCTCGAATCGCACGACGTCGAGGTGTACGAACTCGGGGAGACCGACGACGAGCTCGCAGAATCACTGTTCGTCCGGGACGTGGCATTCGTCGTCGAGGGCGGCGCCATCGTCGGGAAGATGCACGAACCGATCCGGCACGGTGAGGAGCACCGGCTCGCCGAGCGCCTCGTCGACATGGGCGTCCCCATCTACCACACCGTCCACGGCGGTGGCGGGTTCGAGGTCGGGAACCTCGTCTGGCTCGACCCGGAGACCGTCGCCATCGGCCGGTCGAAGACGACGAACGCGGAGGGCATCCGGCAGGTGCGGAGCGTCCTCGACACGTACGACATCGACATCGTCGAGGTACCGATCTTCGGGAGCACCGACTCGACGGGGCAGACACATCTGGCGCTGGTGTTCAGCATGGTGTCCCCCGACGTCGCGCTCCTCTACCCGCAGGCGGTGCCGACGGAGTTCCAGGACCTCCTCGCGGACCGCGGCATCGACGTCATCGAGGTGCCGACGCGCGAACAGCGCAACATGGCGACGAGCACCATCGTCGTCGACGAGACGACCGTCATCCTGTCCGCCGGCAACCCCGAGACGCGGGCGGCACTCGAGGAGCGAGGATTCGACGTGATCGAGCACGACATCCGGGAGATCCGGAAAGCGGGCGGTGGCCTGAAGGGACTCATCCTCCCACTCGTCCGGGCCTGACAGGCAAAACAAGGCCGCCCCGCCAAACACAGCCCCGGCCGACCCACCCGGCCGACCCACCCCGACTACGTCCGAATTTTGGCCATCAGAAGACGGCGTCGATGCTCTCACGGAGCACCGAGAGCGTCTCCTCGATCTCGTCCTCGGTGATGCAGAGCGGCGGTGAGAGGATGAGCTGGACGTCCGGCCGCGACGAGCCGAAGAGCACGCCGCGCTCCTGGGCGGCGGCGCGGACGGCGGCGACGGGGTTCTCGCCCTCGTCGACGCGCGGGTCGAAGAAGTGATCGCCCGTCTCGGGGTCGGCGAACTCGACGCCCCAGAGCAGGCCGCGACCGTGGACGTCCGCGACGACGTCGTACTCGTCCTCGATGGCCTGTAGGCCGTCAGCCAGCACGGGTTCCAGTGTTCGAGTGTTCTCGATGAGGCCGTCGTCGTAGGCGTCGATGGCGGCGATACCGGCGGCGCACGCGACGGGGTGGCCGGCGAACGTCTGGCCGACGGGGAAACCCTCCTCGCCGAGGTAGGCGCCGACCGCCTCGCTCGTGATGACGCCGCCGAGCGGGACGTAGGCGGACGTAACGCCCTTCGCGAACGTGATCATGTCCGGCTGGACGGCCTCCGTCTGGATGCCGAACCAGTCCCCACAGCGGCCGAAGCCGGTGATGACCTCGTCGCTCACGAGGAGGATGTCGTGTTCGTCACAGATCTCGCGCACCCGCTCGAAGTACCCCGGCGGTGCGGTGTAGGCGCCACTCGTGCCGGCGACCGGTTCCGTCACGAGTGCCGCGATGGAGTCGGGGCCCTCGTTTCGGATGACCCATTCGAGATGGTCGGCGGCCTGCGTCGCGAGTTCCTCGGGGGTGTCCGCATCGAAGGGCCCCCCGAAGTCGAGTGGCGGGAGGAACTTCGTGTGGCCGGTGACGGCGCTGTACCGTTCGACGGGTGCGCGCGTCTGGGGGTCGCCGGTGAGGGCGGCCGCCCCGTAGGTGGACCCGTGGTAGGACCGCCAGCGCGTCAGCACCTTGGGCGCGTCCGTGACGGCGCGAGCGATCTGCATGGCGGTCTCGTTCGCCTCGCTCCCGGTCACGGAGAAGACGACGTCCGACATGTTGTCCGGGGCGCGTTCGACGAGTCGTTCGGCGAGCCGGTCGCGTGCGTCGTTCCCGAGCGCTGACGACACGTAGGGAATCTCTGACGCCTGTTTCGTCATCGCATCGACGATGTCCTGGTTCGAGTGGCCGGCGTTCACGCAGTAGAGCTGCGCCATGAGGTCGAGATACGAGTTCCCAGCGTCGTCGTAGACTGTCGCGTCCTCGCCGTCGACGAGTGTGACGGGCGTGCTATCGGGGTCGTACCAGTGAGGAATCGAGTGTCCGTCCATGCACCCTCCACGGGGAGCCCCGAAATAAGTTTTTTCGCACCGGTTGGATTCCGAGAGATTTCCGGCCGGTTGCCAGATTTGTCGAATACACCCGTATCGTTTATGTATTCGGGTGGTCTCGGCGGGGTATGGACGACGAGTACGACGTCGTGGTCGTGGGCGCGGGCGTCATCGGGTGTGCCATCGCGGATCGGCTCGCGCCGGAGCGCGAGGTGCTCGTCCTCGACAGGGACGGCGTCGCCGCGGGCGCGACCGGGCGTGCGGCCGGGCTCGTCACGCCGACGCTGTTCTACGGGGACCGCCCGGGTGCCGCACGCCACGCGAACGAGTTCTTCCGGTCGTTCGATGGCACCAACGGGTTCGAGTTCAGTGAGCGCACCCGGTACGACTACGTGCTGCCAGCCGAGGTTGACACGGCCAGGGAGCGCGCAGACGCTCTGACGGGCGCGGGGTTCCCGGTCGACTACCTCGACGCCGCGACGGTGGCATCGACGGCGCCACGACTGAACCTTGACGGGTTCGCCGGCGCGGTCCGGTACGCTGATGCGGGCTGGGTCGACCCGTACAGTCTCGCAACCGCGCTCCTGCAGCGGGCCGTCGACCGTGGCGCGACCGCCGTGACGGACCAGCCCGTCACCACGGTACACAGTGACGGCGTCGAGCTACCGGATGGCGAGGTCGGGGCCGACACCGTCATCGTGGCTGCTGGCTGGGCGACGCCCGACCTCGTGGGGTCGCCGTTGCCGATCCGGGCGTACCGGACGCAGTGTGTCGTGCTCGAACCCCGCTCCCCCCTCGACGACACCTTCCCGGTCGGCCGCGTGGGCAGCGAACACCTCTACTTCCGCCCCGAGCACAACGGCGACCTGCTCGTCGGTGGGGCGCACGACATCGTGTCGAACCCCGGGAGAGCGAGTGCCCAGGCCGACGAATCGTTCGTCGAGACGGTCGCCCGGACGGTTCCTGACCTCGTGGACGGGTTCGAGGACGCCGGCCTGGTGAACGGGTGGGCGGGCGTCGACAGCGCCACGCCCGATGCACGGCCGATCCTCGACCGCGTGGACGACGTCATCGTCGCGACCGGGTTCAACGGGCTCGGCGTGCTCGCCGCGCCGATTGCGGCGGCCGTCGTCAGCGACCTCGTACGTGGACACCACCGAGCATACCCGGAAATCGACCACGAGGCGTTCGCCCTCGACCGGTTCGAGACGACGGACCCCGAGTTCGAGCTGACCACGACGTCGGATGTCGGCCGCTCGTAACAGAGTATTTGCGCGTTTTCCCAGATATTTCCGGAGAAGTTTTGGCTATTTGGGGCTGCAGGCAAAGGTTTATTGAGCCGTTGCCCGTTTGGTCGAGTGATGAGTCACGGTGACAAGCAGCAACGTCCCGACCACGCCACCCGGTTCCGGGAGCAGACCCCGAAGAGCCGCAAGTTCCACGACCGCGCCGCGAGCGTAACCCCGCTCGGCGTCGAATCGAACGTTCGGTCGTTCGACCCGTACCCGTTCTACACGGAGCGCGCCGACGGGTCCTACATCTACGACGTAGACGGGAACGAGTACCTCGACTTCCTCCTCGCACTCGGCCCGATCATCCTGGGGCACAACCACCCCGAGGTCGTCGGCGCCGTCCAGGACATGGCGGAGACGCTGGACGTCACGGCCACGCCGTCCCCGATCGCCATCGAGTTCATGGAGAAGGTGAAGGAGATGACGCCCAGCATCGAGCGCGTCCGCATGGCGAACTCCGGCACGGAAGCGACGATGCACGCGCTGCGCGTCGCGCGCTCCTACACGGGCAAGGACAAGATCGCGAAACCCGAGGGTGGGTACGCGGGCGCCCACGACTACGCACTCCAGACCGTCTACGCGAGCGAGGAAGCACTCGGCCCGGCTGACGAACCGAACACCGTACCCTACGGGACCGGTATCCCGGACGCCGTGCGCGACACCGTCGTCGCGTTCCCGTTCAACGACAAGGAAGCGACCGAGAAGATCCTCCGGAAGCACGCCGACGACATGGCCGCGGTCATCATCGAGCCCGTCATGTTCTCGTGTGGCTGCCTGAAGCCCCGCGACGGCTACCACGAGTTCCTCCGCGACCTCACCGAAGAGCTCGGCATCGTCCTCATCTGGGACGAGGTCATGACGGGGTTCCGGCTCGGGCCGCAGTCCGCGCAGGGCCGCTTCGACATCATGCCCGACATGACGACGTTCGCGAAGGCCGCGGGTGGCGGCTACCAGGTCGCCGGCTTCGGCGGGTCCGAGGAGATCATGTCGGAGATCATCCCGCCGGGGAAGAACGAAGGCGAGAAGTGGAACACGTCGGCGTTCCACGGCGGCACCTACAACGGCCACCCCGTCGCGGCCGCCGCCGGCCTCGCCACGCTCGAAGTGCTCGACTCCGGCGACGTCTACCCACACATCGACCGACTCGGTGACAAGCTCTTCAACGGCCTCCAGGACGCCGCGGACGACGTCGGGCTCCCGGTGAACGTCCAGCACATCGGCAGCATGGGCCAGGTCTACATGACCGACCACGACATCCACCGCTACCGCGACACCTGGCACGCGAACGAGGACCAGTTCTCGGACTGGTGGCTCGAAGCCGCCGCCGACGGCGTCCTCTTCGGGAACCCGATGCAGGGCGAGCGCTTCTTCACGACGCTCACCCACACCGACGAGCAGGTCGACCACGCCATCGAGGTCGCCGAAGACGCCTTCCGCGCCGTCGACCACGAGTACTGAACATGGCAGGTAGGGCCGACGCCGCGCTCCCCTCGAACGTCGACGTCGTCATCGTCGGCGGCGGCGTCATCGGCATCGCCGCCGCATACGAACTCGCACCCGAACGCGACGTCCTCGTCGTCGAACGCGGGACCCTCGCCTTGGAGGCGTCGGCCCTGGCAGCGGGCGAGGTGACGCTCTCGACGACGTTCACCGGCACCGACGCCCCGCTCGCCGAGCACGCACTCGCCTTCTTCCGGTCGTTCGACGGCACCGGCGAGTTCCACTTCGAGGAGCGCGCGAGCGTCGAACTCGTCCCCGAAGGCCAGGGTGAGAACGCCGCCGCGTACGCCGAGTCGCTCGCCGACCGGAACGTCAACGCGCACTATCTCGACCGCGAGACCGCACGCGAGCGGTACCCTCGACTCGACCTCTCGTCGTTCGATGGCGGACTCCAGTACGACGACACCGGGTTCCTCGACCCGTACACCTTCGCGACCACGCTCGCGGATTCGGCCGAAGCGCGTGGCGCAACCATCGTCACCGAGACCCCCGTGAGCGACGTCCTCGTCGACGACGGCACGGTCACCGGCATCGAGACCGCAGCTGGGTCGGTCGCCGCTGAGACCGTCGTCGTCGCGGCCGGCTGGCGCACCGGCGAGTTCCTCGCGGACCACGTCGAACTCCCGGTGCGACCCTATCGTACCCAGTGTCTCGTGCTCGAACCCGACGACCCCGTCGACGACTCGTTCCCGATGGGCTGGCTGCCCGGCGAGCACGTCTACTTCCGCCCCGAACTCAACGGCGACATCCTCGTCGGCGGCTGGTCGTTCGCCTGCGACGATCCAGCGGCCGCGTCCTCGCAGGCAGACGAGGACTTCAAGCACCACGTCGCCGGCCTCCTCCCCCGATTCCTGGAGGGCGGCGACCACGCCGGTGTCGTCAACGGTTGGGCCGGCATCGACGGCGCCACCCCCGACACGTTCCCCATCATCGACGCTCCCGATCCGGCGCCCGATGGGCTCGTCGTTGCGACGGGGTTCAACGGCCGCGGCGTCATGCTCGCGCCCATCGCGGGCACCCTCGTTCGGGACATCGCGCTCGACACCGAGCCGTCACTCCCGGATCGGTTCCGCCTCGAACGCTTCGACTCCACGTCGCCGGACTTCGAGTTCCACTCGATCAGCGCCGGTGACGCGACCTACGAGGTCTGAGGGGCGTCCAGCTCGGCCGCGACCGCGTCGATCTGTTCGCGGATTGCTTCCGGGTCCTCCGCCATCCACGCGAACGGGTCATCGATTGGTTCCTGTTCCAGTACGCCCTGTATCGTCGCGAGCATCGCGTACCCGACGTGGGAGATGCTGTACCCGCCTTCCTGGACGATCGCGAGTCGGCCGTCGGCGTGGGTGTCGGCGAGCCGCCCGACGCGTCGACCGATGTCGGAGAACCCAGCAGTGGTGAGGAGGTTCCGACCGATCGGGTCCACCGGGCCAGCGTCCCCGCCGGCGCTGCAGAGGACGAGGTCCGGGTCGAACCCGTCGACGGTGGGTTCGACGATGGTGTCGAAGGCGTGGGCGTACCCCGAATCCCCGGTCCCGGGCGGGAGTGGGACGTTGACGGTGTACCCCTCGCCGTCGCCGACTCCAGATTCTTCGATGCCGCCGGTCTGCGGATGGTGGTCGTCAGGCCACGGTCCGTGGTCGTTGTGCAGGTCGACGAAGAGGACGTCGTCGCGGTCGGAGAAGCACTCCTGGGTGCCGTTCCCGTGGTGGACGTCCCAGTCGAGGATGGCGACACGGTCGACGCCGTTGGCTGGGTCACCGAGGGCGGATTCGGCCGCGATGGCGACGTTGTTGAAGAAGCAGAAGCCGCCCGCGAGCGCTGGCTGGGCGTGGTGGCCGCTCGGCCGGCAGGCGGCGTAGGCCGGCGTGCCGTTCAGCGCAGAGTCGACCGCTGCAATCGCGAGTCCGGCGGCATGGCGGGCGGCGTCCCAGGTGTGTTCGTTCCCACGCGTCGTCGGGGTTCGACTCCCGCCACCACGTTCGCTCCACGCCGCGAGGTCGTCGAGATAGGATGCGTCGTGAACGCGCTCGAAGGCCGTGCGGCTGGCGGGCTCGGCGGTTGTCCAGTCGACGACGCCCTCGCTCTCGAGCGCAGCCCGGATGTTCTCCAGGCGCTCCGGGCGGTCGGGATGTGGTTCCGGGACGTCGAGCCGCCCCGTCCACGGCTGCTCCATCTCGCCGTCGGCGGCCCGATGGTCGAGGCAGCGGTCGTGCCAGAACCCCCGGATCGCGTCGTGTTCAGGCATCGAACTCATCCCGGGCGTCGGTGTACGGGCGCACGCTCGCGGACTCACGTGATCGGCGGAGGGCGTCGATGTCGACGGTGCAGGTCGCTGCCGTTTCCGCGTCCCGTGGGAGACTAAGCCGGGTGCCGGCGTCACCGACGACGTCGTCGCACGGCGCGAAGACGCTCGACCGACCGGTGCCCTCGAAGTCTGTGACGTCACTGACGAGGGGGACGGTCGCGACGTAGGCCTGGTTCTCGACGGCACGGGCGGCCGAGCAGCGGCGGACGCGCTGGAAGCCCGCCTCGCTGGATGTCCAAGAGGGGACGGCAAGCACCTCCGCACCGCGGTCGACGAGGTCGCGGACCGTCTCCGGGAACTCGACGTCGTAGCAGATGAGGACGCCGACGCCGACGCCGTTGTGCTCGATGATGGGCGGGGCGTCCGGGCCGTTGGCTTTCCCGTCATCGCGTTCCTCGGGGATCAGGTGGCACTTGTCGTGGGTTTCGACACCGTCGGGGGTTGCGATGGGCGCGCGATTCCGGATCTCGTCCGTCTTGGGGTCTCGAACATTGTACGAACCGCCGACGATGACCGCGTCCCGCTTCCGGGCCTCCGCCGCGAGCCAGTCATGGAACTCGTCTCGCTGACCGTGGTCGAGCAGACTCAGGTGCTCCGAGTCGCCCATCCCGACCGCAACGCCGAGGAGTTCCGGGAAGACGTAGCAGTCCGCGGGGCCGGCGCGCTCCATGAGCCGGTGTAGCTGGTCGGTGAGCGCTGCGACCGTGTCGACGGGGCGGAGTTCGGCCTGGCAGAGCGCGATATCGAACGTGGCGCGAGGAGATGCAGACATCGAGTATACCCAGAGTTGGCTCGCTCTCGTTCTTAAACCTTCGCGCGGCAGCTACTGGATTCACCAACCGGCAGTATCGGCAGAATGTACGACCAACGTTGCAAGCATCCGCGAGTCGAGTGGTTCGAAGAACCCGGAGGGCTCGCGCTTCACCGCGCCGAAGGCGCGGGCCGACGAGCGACTACCAGGAGCGAGGAGTGCGTTTCGTGCAGGTTTTTCCAGGGAACGAGCGAAGTCGTTCGAGAGAGCGAAGCTCTCTCGTGATGACGAAAGACGCGAAGCGTCTTTCGAACCACGAGTGACCGCAGAAAAACGTGCGTACTTAGTTCCCGCGACCCTGGAACTTCTCTTCGTCCTTCATGTCGACGTTCGCCTCGCCCTTCATGCCGGAGCCGATGTTGCTGGAGATGTCCGCGAGCTTCTCGGGGTCGTCCCAGTTGTTGACGGCGTCGACGACGGCGCGCCCCATCTTCTCGGGGTCCTCGGCGCCGAAGATGCCGCTGCCGACGAAGATACCGTCGCACTCGTGGTGCATCATGAGCGCGGCGTCGGCGGGCGTCGCGATGCCGCCGGCGGCGAAGTTCACGACGGGGAGGCGACCCATCTCGGCGGTCTCGTGGACGAGTTCCGCGGGGGCCTCGATGTCTCGGGCGTAGTGCTCGCGCTCCTCGTAGCTCATCCCGATGAGCTCTCGGATGGCGCCCTTGATGGTGCGCTGGTGGTGGACGGCCTGGTTCACGTCACCGGTGCCGGCCTCGCCCTTCGTCCGGATCATCGCGGCGCCCTCGTCGATGCGACGCAGCGCCTCGCCAAGGTTTCGCGCGCCGCAGACGAACGGCGCGGTGAAATCGCGCTTGTCGATGTGGTACTTGTCGTCCGCGGGCGTCAGGACCTCGCTCTCGTCGACCATGTCGACGCCGATCGCTTCGAGGATCTGGGCCTCCTTCGTGTGCCCGATTCGGGCCTTCCCCATCACCGGGATGGAGACCGAATCGATGATCTCGGAGACGTCCGCCGGGTCCGCCATCCGCGCGACACCGCCGCGCTTCCGGATGTCCGCCGGAACCGCCTCGAGCGCCATCACCGCGACGGCGCCCGCTTCCTCCGCGATCTTCGCCTGCTCCGCGTTCACGACGTCCATGATGACGCCGCCCTTCTGCATCCGCGCGAACCCACGCTTCACGAGCTCCGTCCCGCGCTTCAGGTCCTCGAGATCTGTCTCGGTCATACTGGATTGTAGCGGACGCCCCCGCTTAATACAGTTGGTATCGACCCGGACTGCTGGGGTGGATTCGGAGTTGTTTGGGGTGAGGAAGTGTCAGTTGCTGACCTCGCCACCGGAGGCGGTGGCGGTGCGGTCGCGGCGGGGCGGTCTCCGCACCCTCCGTGGCGCGGCTCAGCGGTGCGGTTGCGGCGGGGCGGTGGGAGGACTGAAAAGGGGGCGGACCTCTCGAGGAAGGCACGCGACGCAAGCACCGAGCAAAGCGAGGCGCGCAGCGAGCGTACCGAGTCGAGAGGTCCGGTGGGCTTTCCAACGGAATCGGAAGTATTCACACCCAAATCCGATAGCTTCTGAAATCCGTCGTTTCACCACGAAACTAGCCATTACAAAAGATATAGACTAGTTTCAGAAAATATGCAGCTGTTCCAATAGATATCGGGCGGTTTCAGAGGGTATCGAGGGGCTCGTCGAATTGCATTCTCGCCGATCCTACGCTAGTTCCGGTTCTGTTCTTCGAGCCGCTGAGCTTCTTCGTCGATCTCCGAGAGCGCGCGGTCGCCCTCGGGGTTGCTGCCACCGTGCGCGTACCGGACCGACGCGTCGAGGACCGACGGAACGAACCGGCTTCCGTCGGAATCGTCAGGTTCGTCGTCCGTGAACCACGACCACAGCCGTTTCAATACGCCTCGGAGCATACTCCGGTATTCGAAGCCCACCCGCATAAGGTTTCGAGAGAGTGCGCTACGCTTGTCGAAGTAAACACCGCAGTTACGTGCGAAAGCCCGCTCTTTCTCGTGCCTTCTCGCCGGGATATCCGTCACTCACTCCGTTCGCTCCGGATAGAGCCCGCCGAGAGCGACACGAGAAGTCGCCCCCTTTCGAATTCCCACCCGAACCGACGATAAACAGGCGATTCACGTGGTTTGCGTCCCTGCAGGAACCGCGACTCTGGCGAAACTCCATACCACCCATGAAGTCGACTCCGGTACGGCTATTATCGGGGACGTGGTGGGTTCGGGCGAATGTCCCTGCCCGCTCGCGCGGACCTGCCGTGGTACGTCGCGCCCCTGCCGAAGTTCCTGGAGGATATCGGGCTGCGGCTGGCGTGGCTCATCGTCGCCGTGAACCTCGCCGGGACGGCGTTCGGGTTCTGGTACTACCGCTTCCAGTTCGACGCCGCCCCCGTCGCCGCGTGGCCGTTGATTCCGGACAGTCCCGCGGCGACGCTCCTCATCGGGCTGTCGCTTGCGGCGTACAAACTGGAGCTCGAATGGGAGTGGCTGCACGCCCTCGCGTTCTACGGCTGCCTGAAGCTCGGGTTCTGGACGCCGTTCGTCCAGCTCGTCGTGAACGGTCAAGGGAACTTGTTCTGGGGGATGTACTGGTTCCTCATCCTCAGCCACCTCGCGATGGTGGTCGAGGCGTTCGTCATCCACCGGTACGCGACGTTCACCGTGCGCGCGGTCGCAGTGGCGGTCGGCTGGTACCTCCTCAACGACCTCGTCGACTACTTCGTTCCCGTCCTCGGCGGCCCCCACCACACCTGGCTCCGGGCCGAATCCGTCCAGGGCGCCTTCGACCACACCCTCCCAGCGCACGACCTCGCCGCCGGTGCAGCAGTCACGCTCACCATCCTCGCCACGTTCCTCGCGCTCGCGACGCGCGTGAAGAAGCTCGAAGCAGGCGGCGCCTGACGCTGCCGGGCCCTGTCGCGACCCAGCCCTCGGGCGTAGTTCTTTCCCGTTCGCTGTCGAACGCCGAGCCATGACCACCTACGACGCGCTCCGCAACCTCGATCTGGTCGTCGACGACGTCTCCTTCGGCCGACACGAGCGCGCGACATCGAGCGGGTTCGACCGCGTGACGACCGTCGTCGAACTCGCCGGTGAGGGCGCCACCGGCCGAGGCGAGGACGTCACGTACGAGACCGAACACCACGACACGCTGCAGGAGCACGGTCCCTGGGACCTCGCAGGCGACTTCTCGCTGGAATCCTTCAGCAGCAGCCTCGACGAACGCGACCTCTTCCCCGACGACCCGGAACGGGACGTCTTCCGGAACTATCGTCGCTGGGGCGTCGAATCCGCGGCGCTCGACCTCGCGCTCCGGCAGGCCGACGCGACGCTCGGCGACGTGCTCGACCGAGAGGGAACAGACCCCGACTTCGTCGTCTCGACGCGGCTGGAGGACGACCCCGGTCGTGTCGACGACCTGCTCGCAGCGGTCCCGAGTCTCGGGTTCAAGCTCGACCCGAACCCCGAGTGGAGTGACGACCTCGTCGACTCGCTCGCCGCGACCGATTCTGTTCGTGTTCTTGACATGAAGGACCAGTACGACGCCGACTTCACCGAGGAGAATCCCGCGTCGCTGTACGACCGAGTCATCGACGCGTTCCCGGACGCCGTCATCGAGGACCCCGTCGTGACCGCCGCGACGAGCGAACTCGTCGAACCCGAACGCGACCGGGTGTCGTGGGACGCCCCGATCCACAGCATCGTGGACTGCGAGGCGCTCCCCTGGGAGCCCACGTGGCTGAACGTCAAACCCAGCCGCTTCGGCACGCTCGAATCAGTCTTCGACTTCCTCGACTGGGCCGATGCGTACGACGTCTCGCTCTACAGCGGCGGCCAGTTCGAGCTCGGCGTCGGCCGCACCCAGATCCAGGAGCTCGCGGGCCTGTTCTATCCCGACGGCCCGAACGACATCGCGCCGGCGGCGTACCACGACCCCGGCGTCCCCGACGACCCACCCGTGCCACCGATCGAGATTCCGGAAGGCCGGGTCGGTTTCGGGTGGTGAGGCGTCGCCGGGCGGTTGGTCGCCGGGCGGTCAGTCGTCGAGCGAGATGTCGGCGTCCCCGTCGCTGTGGGACCTGACCCAGAGTTCGCCGATGCGGGAGAGGCGCGTTCTGTAGGATTTGCCGTGTTCTTCGCGCTCGATGTAGCCCTTGCCGCCGGGGCCGAGACGGTCGACGTTGTAGATGACCTTCGAGCGGAAGCTATCGGTGTACTCCTCGCCGAGTTCGCGGGCGAGCGATTCGGCGAGGTCGCTGACGGACTCGAACTCGCCGTGCTCGCCGAGCGTGAAGAGGATGAGCTCCTCGAAGGGCTTGACATTCGAAAAGGCGGCGACGGGGAGTTCGAGGACGTGACTTCCACCAACCTCCTTCGCGCCGATGGTGGTGCCACGTTCGTCGAACTCGTCGAGGAGGTCGCGGGCGGTCCGGAGGCGCTCCTGGATTCGGCCCGCGTCGACGCTGTCGGGGTCGCTGGCGAGGTCGTCGAGGAGGTCGATCTCGTGGCGGAGCTCCTCCGCGAGCTCGGTCTCGAGGTACTTCTCGGGGGCGGTGTAGTAGGTGTGGATCTTGTCGCGTTCGGCTTCGCGCTCGACCATGATGGAGTGGGCTGCGGTCGCGAACGCGAAGGAGACCGTGCGGGGCATCGATGCGATGTTCACCCAGACCTCGTTGTCGTCGTCGAGCTCGGCGTTGATGAGGTCGAACGCTTGCTCGAACGCGACGTCGTAGTCGTAGACGTCCGCGACCTCGACGCGCTCGGTAGAGGCACCCAGCAAGTTCTGGAAGTCCTTCTCGAGTTTCCGGGCGAGGCGCTGGCTGTACTCGACGTTCGCCTCGCTCCCGACACGCCCCTCGAGGAGGACCACCCGGTCCACGGTGAGACGCTCGCGGACGAGTGGCGCGATGAGCCGGTCGTAGTCGAAGCCGACCGGCACGATGTGCGTCTGCATACCTGACACCTCGAATCGGACCGTAATGAGCGCACGGTTCCCCGTCCCGACGAACGTCGTCGCTCAGTCACGACGAAGGTTCATGACCACCTAAGCATCACGTGACCTACCAAAGTCGGTGAAACGGTCACACAACTATAGGAGTTGGTGCGTCGTTCGGCCGGTATGCCCGACCTCACCCGTGTCACTCGGACGATCCGGTCCGCGGTCCGGTCACTCCAGCACCCCGACCGCCACATCGAGTGCCGGCACTGTGGCACCAACCTGGAGTGCCCGGAGGCGACCTGCCCGTACTGTGAGCAGGGCGCCGCGACGACCTACGAGTTCGACTGAGCACAGCGAACCAGCACGCTACTGGATCGAGCGGACGGAGTCGATGACGTCCACGGCGTCGACGATGGTCGCGAACTCGCCGTCGAGGTGCGCCAGCGCGACCTGGTGGTTCGTCTCGGCGTCGAGGGCCTCCCCATCGGGCCGGGTTCGCTCGAAGGTGGCGCAGGCGTCTGCGACGAGGATGACGTCGTACCCCCGGTTCTCGGCCATCCGTGCCGTCGTCGACACGCAGTGGTCGGTCGTGAGGCCACAGAGGACGAGCGTGTCGTAGTCGTGGTCGCGCAGCCAGCCGTCGAGTGGCGTCCCGATGAATGCGCCGTTGACGTTCTTCTCGACGACGTACTCGCCGTCTGCGGGTTCGAGCCCGTCGATCCAGTCGAACCCGGGTTCGCCGGACCGGAGCGGCGAGTCGGGTTCGGTGGAGTCGTGGCGAACGTGAACGATGGGTCGCTCGGCGTCGCGCCAGTCGACGAGGAGGTCGCTCGCGACGGCCTCGGCGTCTGGGTTGTTCCTGTCGCCGTACCCTGCGTCCTCGAAGCCCCGCTGGAAGTCGACGAGGACCAGCACGGCGTCCGACGGGAGGTTCATGCCACTATGGGCGGCCGCAGAGACGATAACGTTGTGGATGGTTTTCGGTGGCTGCTGGCGGTCATGCGTCATCCTTAGCACCCGCCGCCCCAATTGCCGGCTATGACGAAGTGGCTGCAGTCCGGGCTCCGACGCGACATCTGTATCGTGGTCGCGGACCTCGGCGCCCCGACGGGACACGACGTGAAGCGCGCGATCGAGGCGCACTACGACGAGAGCATCCGCCCGAAGACGTTCCGCGGGGCGATGTCGGAGCTCGTGAAGACCGGACACCTCACGTCCGAGGTGGACGGCGTGTACGACCGCTACTCGCTGACGAACGGTGGCGAAAAGCGGCTTCGCGAGCAGTTCGCGTGGATGCAGGAGCGTCTTGATGCGGACGGTCCCGAACCGGGAGACGCGGACACCTAGTTATCGGTGCCGAGCGTCTCGAAGAGGAGGGTGGCGTCCTCGGTGCTGGCGGTGGTCGTGACGAGCGAGACGCCGATGGTGAGCAGGAGGCCGACGAGCATCCCGACGACGCCGGAGCCCCAGCCGTAGTACGAGCCCGCGATGATCGGGACGCCACTGACGACGAGTTCGGGGGCGAAGATGGTCGCGAGGTAGAACACCTGGCTGCCGGCGACGCCCGCGATGATGCCCGTGCGGGTCGTGTTCCGCCAGTAGAGCGCGAGGGCGACGGGGAGGGCGAGCTGGGCGAACCCGCTGAAGGCCGTGCTGCCGACGCTGACGAGCGTCCCGGGTCTCGTGAGGCTCGCGAGGAACGCACCGAACGCGAAGACGGCGACGGCGGCGCGGCCGAGCGTGTCCTCCGTGCGTTCGCTCGCGTCGGGGTTCACGAAGGGGCGGTAGAGGTCGCGGGTGACGTAGCTGGAGCCCGAGAGGAGCATCGAGTCGCTACTACTCATCATCGCGGCGAGGGCGCCGGCGACGACGAGTGCGGCGAACCAGCCGGGGCTGACCGCGTTCAGGACGATGGGCAGGACGTTCGCGTTGTCGGGGACGACGATGTCGAGGCTGATAGCCCAGGAGCCGACGAGGAACGCGGGGACGAAGAGCAGGATGCAGAGCACCGGCCAGAGCACGAACGACCGCTTGAGCACGGTCTCCGATCTCCCGACGAAGAATCGCTGATTGACCTGGGGGAACATCGTGACGCCGAACGCGATACTGACGGCGGTGGAGATGACGTACTGGGGCGTGTAGAGGCCGCCGCCGAGCGTCCCGAAGTCGGGGTTCGTTGCGATCATCTGTTCGGTCGCGGCGACGGGGCCGCCGAGGGTCGTGGCAACCCAGGCGAACGCCGCCCAGACCATCCCGAGCATGAAGACGCCTTGGAGGGTGTCCGTCCAGGCGACGCCCCGCATCCCGGCCGCGGCGACGTACGCGACCATGAAGACGGTGACGAGGAGGGCGCCCTGCCAGTACTGGACGCCGCCATCTGTGAGCGCGACGAGGGCGGTGCCGGCGCCCATCTGCTGGAGCATCACGTACGGGAACAGCCAGAACAGGCTGACGACCGCGACGAGTCCCCGGAGGCCGGTGCTGCCGAAGCGGTCGCCGAGCATCTCGCCGAGCGTGACGTACCCATGCGCCCGGCCGGCGAGCCACTGCTTGTACCCGAGGAGGTACCAGAGGACGCCGAAGAGCACGCCGTCCATGAGCCCCATGACGAGGATCCACTCGGGGCCGGCGCCGTAGGCGACGTTCGGGCCGCCGAAGAACGTGAACGCCGAGAGTAGGGTGGCGAATGTCGTGAAGAGGAGGACGACGGTGCCCATCGAGCGCGACGCGAGGTAGTAGTCCTCTGCGCTCCGCGTCGTGACGCGGTAGGCGAGGACGCCGATGATGAGCGCGACGAGGAGGTAGGCGAGGACGACACCCAGTTCGACGATCATCGACTGGCACCCCCGCGTCGGCCAGCAAGGGCGTGTGGTCGACGGTCGACGGTCATCGTTTGACCCCCACGATGGCGCCCCAGCCGCGCCGGCTGAAGACGTAGAAGACGAGGGCGGTCAGGCCGAGCCAGCCGACGTGGTACCAGAGCCATATGGGGAGCCCGGCGACGACGGTGCTGTCACCCCAGAGGAACCAGGGGACGGCGAAGACGACGAGGCCGAGGAACACCCCCAACCATGCGGCGTTCCGTATCCAGTCTGCCATATTGCCCGGTGATTACCCACCAGTTTGGATAAACATTGCTATTCGAACATTCGATATCGTCCTTTGAAGAAGATTATTCTTCTATACGGTGTGGCGGTGTTCCTGGCTATTCGGCGGAACGTCCATCGTCATTCGTCGGTGAGATGCTCCAGGCCGTACGCAGAGAGGAGCGCCCAGCCTCGCTGGCGCTCGACGGTCGTGATCGCGTCGGCAACGGACTCGTCTCGGTCGATCGCGTGTCGATACGATTCGTCGGTCGTGTCCACGCTGGACTCGTGGGACTGCTCGGTCGTCCTGAGCACTGCGTCGTCCGGGTCGTGGTAGATCGGTGTCCCCGCCGTCACCACCCCGACGAGTCGTGCCCCGTCGGGCAGCTGCTCCGGGACGTCGTCGAGTGGGTCCCGCGCTGGTCGTAGCGCCATATATCCCCCGTCTACGCCTACACACCCGGCCCCGGGGTTTGAATCATTTGGCCGGTGCGCGACAGGTATTTCCGGTCGCCGGTCGAACTTCGAAGCAATGGAAGACCGGGCGAAGTACCTCGTGCACGCCGACCTTGTTGCCGACGGCGTCGTCGAGCGAAACGACGTCGTTGGCGCCGTATTCGGGCAGACCGAGGGCCTGCTCGGCGACGACCTCGACATCCGCGACCTGCAGGACGCGGCGAAGGTCGGCCGCATGGACGTCACGGTCGAATCCGAGAACGGCCAGTCCTACGGCCACCTCACCATCCCGTCGAGCCTCGACCGCGTCGAGACCGCCATCTTCGCCGCGTCACTCGAGGCCATCGAACGCATCGGCCCCTGTCGGGCAGACGTCGAGGTCCAGCACATCGAGGACGTCCGCGCCGCGAAGCGCCGCGAGATCGTCGACCGCGCGAAACAGCTCCTCGCGACGGCGTTCGACGACGGCGTCCTCGACAGCGACGAAATCGTCCGCGAGGTCCGCGAATCCGTCCGCGCCGGCACCGTCACCGAGTACGAGGAGCTGCCGGCCGGCCCCCACGTCGAGACGAGCGAGGCCATCGTGGTCGTTGAAGGGCGCGCCGACGTCCTCACCCTATTACGGTTCGGCATCAAGAACGCCATCGCCGTCGAGGGGACGAACGTCCCGGATGCCGTCGCCGACCTCACGAAGGACCGGACGACGACGGCGTTCCTCGACGGGGACCGTGGCGGCGACCTCATCCTGGAGGAGCTCAAGCAGACCGCCGCCGTCGACTACGTGGCCCGCGCCCCCGCCGGTACGAGCGTCGAGGACCTCACGCACGCCCAGGTCGACGCCGCGCTCCGGAACAAACGTCCGGTCGGCGAATCCACCGAATCCGTGACGGCGATGACGGATGGTAGCACCGGCGAGGCACCGACTCGCAGTGAGACCGGCCCAACGGCGAACGGGTCGGAACGCACCAGAACCGCCGCCACACCAGCCAGTCCCGCCGCCGATGCCTCCGCCGCCAGCGGTCACGCAGGGACCCCAGACTCTGACCCCGAATCTGGCGATCCGACCGGTACCACAGCTGAGTCAGCCACGTCGGTCGCCGACACTGAGCCCCTGTCGATTCGCGAGCACGCGACCGAGGTCGACGGCAGCGACACCGCCCGCCTCCTCGACGTCGACGGGGCTCTCATGGAGACGGTGCCGGCGGCCGACGCGTTCGGCGCACTCGAAGCCGCGAGCCAGGTGCCGACCGCCGTCGTTCTCGATGGACGGGTCGAGCAGCGACTCGTCGACGTCGCGGCCCAGCGTGGAGTGTCGCGACTCGTCGGCACGTCGGTCGGAGAGTTCGTGAAACAGCCCGTGGGCGTCAGGGTGCTGTCGGTCGACGACTTCTGAGAACTGGTTCTCGGCGTCCGGTGGAACGCTCGCGGAGGTCCTAGAGCGGGACGAAGCCGACAGTGATGGCGAGCAGGGCGGCGACGACGCCGCCGGTGAGGGTGGCGAGGAAGTTCACGGTCTGGTTCCCGAAGCCGTTCCCCTCGATGGTCGCGCCGGCGAGGCTGTCGGCTGTCATGCCGGCGAATCCGGCGCCGACGATGACGACGACGCCGAGCAGGCCATAGCCGAAGACGAAGACGCAGAACGCGGCGACGATGCCGGCGCCCGCGATGCCGGCGAGTTCCCCCTGCCACGTGATCGCGCCATCCGTGCCGGGGTCAACAGGTTCGAGGGTGGTGACGAGTCGGGGGTCGTCGAAGAGGCCACCGATCTCGCTGGAGAGCGTGTCGGCGAGTGCGGTGGCGATACTCCCCGCGAAGGCGACGCGCATGAGTTCGCCGGGGACGGGGAGGCGGGCGTGGGCGGCGAAGAGCAGGAGGGCGAGGAGGGCGGCGGCGGAGTTCCCGAGGACGTTCCCGCTCCCCCGGGCGCCCTCGTTGGGTTCGGCGACGCCGCGTTCGCGTTTGCGGTCGTAGCCGTACTTCGTCGAGAGGCCGCCGATGGCGAAGAACGCGATGAGGATGGCGAACCAGCCGTACCCCCCGAGGACGACGGTGAGGAGGCCGAGGAAGACGCCCGTGAGCATCCCGGGGACGCTGGCGGCGCCCAGCCCGTACGAGACGTACCCGAAGAAGACGGTGAGCGCCATCGCGACGAGGACGCGCTGCCAGGTCACCATGACGGTGAGGTCGGCGAACAACCACAGGAGGAGCGCGACGAAGAGCAGGACGAGTGGGTCGTCGCGCTCCACGAAGACGGCGCGGAGGAGGGCGGCGAGCAGGGCGCCGCTCAGGGCGAGGAAGAGGAGCTCGGCGGGGACGGTCGCGCTACCGCCCTGGAGGAGTCGCACGACGACCTGGCCGGCGATGGCGGCGATGGTCCCAACGATGACGAACCCGGTCGCGCCGAGCGCCTGATGGGTTCGGACGGTCTCGACGAGTTCTCGGCCGAGGTCGCCGTAGCCGACCGCGAGCACGGTGGCGGCGAAGACGCCCGCCGGCATCGAGAGCGAGGGGACGAGAAGGGCGAGTCCGGCGGATGCGAGGCTGAACCCGACGAAGGTCCGGAGCCGGCCGTCGCGTTCGTCGGCGGGGAACGCGAGGAGCATGAAGAGGCGTCCGTCGGTGACGAAGTACCCCCCGATGGCGGCGATGGCGAACGGGATGGCGGTGGCCCGGCCGAGCAGTGGGGTGAGCACCGAGAGGGACGCGACCACCGCGAACACGGCGGCACGTCGGAGACTCCGGGACACGATATGACGGGGTTTCAGCGCTTCCGTACTTAAGTATCCCGAAGCCGGTACCGACGCGAAGCGCCTATGCCGCCGGGTCACGGAGTCCGTGCCGTGAGTCTGTACGACCGGTACCTCGCGTTCCGCGTCCGCCGCCACGACGCCGCGCCCCCCGCGCACGTCGCCCTCGTCGTGACAGAGCGCGACCTCCTGGAGCAGGGCGCCTACGACACGCTCACAGCCGCGTTCGAGTGGGCGTTCGAGCACGGCGCGGAGCGCGTGACGGTCTACGTCAGCGTCCTCGACGAGGCTGTCGCCCCCACCCTGGAACGAGAACTCGCAGCCCTCGACGCGCCCCGCGAGGTCGCGGTCCGGGGTCCCGACGACGCCGAACCCGTCGACGCCCCCATCCAGATCAGTGTCGGTCTCGGCGGGAAACACGAGTTCGCGACCGCGGTCCGGCAGGTCGCCGAAGCCGTCGACGCGGGCGACCTCGACCCCGAGGACGTCGACGAGGCCGTCGTCGAGGAGCGCCTCGTCTTCCCCGCGAACCCCGACCTCGTCGTCAAGACCGGCGCCGAACGCCTCTCCGACTTCATGATCTGGCAGTCCGTCTACTCGGAGCTCTACTTCACCGACGTGAACTGGCGCGACTTCCGCAAACGCGACTACCTGCGAGCCGTGCTGGACTACCAGAACCGACAGCGGAGATTTGGACGGTGAACGCAGTGAATCGTCCAAATGCAGCGAGTCGCAGCACGCGTGGCGCTACGCGCCACGGAAACGCGAACGGGGCGCCGTGAGCGACCGAACGAAGTGAGGTCGTCTCGCCAGCGTTCGGCCGGTAGGCCGAATCACGCGAATCCGCAACGCGGATTCGAGGTAGTTTGGTCGGTAATCGCAGATAGAAGCCTGTCGCCGTCCGTCTGGAATGCTCAGTCCGCGGGTTGTTCGTCGCCGTCGACCTCGACCTCGACGTCCGTTTCGGGAAGGTGGTGGCGGAGGCGGTCGAGGACGTGGCGGGCGGCGGCCGCTTCGGTGCCGAGGGCGTGGACGAGCGCGAGGGCGCGTTCGGCGCGGGTGCGGCGCCAGGACTGTTCGCGGGACTCGTAGGTGCGGACGGCGCGGAGGAAGTCGATCTTCGAGAACTCGGGCCAGTAGGGCGTGCAGAAGAACACGGCTGCCTCGTTCCCGTTCGCGTGCCACGGGAGGAAGTTCGAGGTGCGTTCGTCGCCGCCGGTGCGGATGATGAGGTCGACGTCGCGGACGGGGGAGTCGTGGAGACGGGACTCTATCTCGGGGACATCGACGTCGCCCGGTTCGAGGTCGCCAGCGGCGACGGCGTCAGCGACCTCGCGGGCGGCACCGAGGAGTTCCGCGCGACCGCCGTAGGCGAGTGCGATGTTGAGCGTGAAGCCGTCGTGACCGGCGGTGCGGCGTTCGGCGTACGCGACGGCGTCGCGGACGTACTCGGGGAGTCGCTGGGTCTCGCCGATGGCGCGGATGCGGACGCCTTGCTCGTGCACGCGGTCGGCGTCCGCGAACTCGTAGAGCTTCTCGGTGAGGAGGTCGAAGAGGTGCTCACGCTCCTCGGGCGGCCGGTCGAAGTTCTCGGTGGAGAAGGCGTACAGGGTGAGCTCCTCGACGCCGAGGTCCGCACACCAGTCGAGGACCTGCTCGGTGGTCTGAGCGCCCTCCCGGTGGCCATCCGTCGCGTCCTTGCCGCGTTCGCGGGCGTACCGGCGGTTGCCGTCCTGGATGACGGCGACGTGGGTCGGCGCCCCCGAGATCTCGCGGCGGAGCAGGCGCTCGTAGGTCGCCTGCCACCTGTCACGGAGCCACCGTTTCATAGGAACCATGTGCCGGTCCCGAGGTATGAGCCTTCTCCTTCTCTCACGACCATCGACGGCGTCAGACGTCCGTAGGCACTCCCTAACTGGTTTTTCCTGGCCGCTGGGATGGACCGTAGCGTGTAAACCCACGTCCATCCTGTTCGAGGGTATGAGCGAGACCGTGAACGAGAACCTCTACCGGCAAACCGTCGAACTCCTGGCGCCGGGAGAGGTCGAACTGGAGGGCGCGGTCGTCCACACCTCGTACGAATCCGACGAGGAGAGCATGCTGCACCAGGCCACCCTCGACGCCGGCGACGTGGTCGCCCGGTACTCGGAGAAGGGGGACACCTACGTCTACTCGGGGAACGACGACTCGGACTTCGGCGTGAACCAGCACCAGGGCCTCACGCTCGAGGGTGACGCGTTCGTGTGGGAGTGCCAGCAGCTCCTCCGCGACGGCACGTTCGATGTCGTGCTGTACTGGGAAGCCACCGGCGCCCACGAGGACGTCCTCGACGAGATACGGGCACTCGACGGCGTCGAGCAGGTCGTCGGTGTGACGGAGGATGGCTTCACACCATAACCTTATGACAGAGAACGAAGCAATGGGGGGCACGATGGGCGAGGATGGACTCGACCTCGACGAGGTCGATCGGGCGATCGTGAACGCCTTCCAGGGCGGGTTCCCGGTGGTCCACCGGCCGTTCGAACCAGCCGCGCACGCGCTCTCGCAGCGCGGTATCGACGTCACCGCCGGTGAGCTCGTCGACCGAATCCGGTGGCTGGACGAGGAGGGCGTCCTCACGCGGTTCGGGACGCTCATCAACGCCGAGGAGATCGGTGGCGCGGCGACACTCGTCGCGATGCACGCGCCGACGGATCGATTCGACGAGATCGCCGAGCAGGTGAACGCCCACACCGAGGTCGCGCACAACTACGAGCGCGAGCACCCACACCTCAACATGTGGTTCGTCGTGTCGGTCGCAGACGCCGACCGCGTCGACGAGGTGCTCGCCGAGATCGAGGCCGAGACAGGACAGGAAACGTATAATCTCCCGAAGCAGCGCGAGTTCCGGGTGGAGGCGAAGTTCTACGTCGACGGTCCCCTCCGGGACGAACCCATCGACCTCTCCCACCTCGGCACCACACCGAGACCGTCCGACCGTGACACCCTGACGCCGGACGAGTACGACCTCGTGCTCGCGATCCAGGACGGACTCCCGATCACGGACACGCCCTACGAGGACGTCGCCGAGGACCTCGGGAGGGACGTCGACTGGGTGCTGGAGACCACCCGACGCTTCAACGAGGAGGGCAAGATCCGGCGCGTCGGTGTCATCCCGAACCACTACGCCCTTGGGTACACCGAGAACGGGATGACCGTCTGGAACGTCCCCGACGACCTCGTCTCCACGGTCGGCCCCGAGGTCGCCGGCCTCGACTTCGTCACGCACTGCTACGAGCGCCCCCGCCACGAGGGCGTCTGGCCGTACAACTTCTTCGCGATGACGCACGGCCGTAGCGAGGCGGAGAGCCAGGAGCGCATCCAGCAGGTCCGCGCCGTCATGAGCGAGCACTGGGACGTCAACGTCGACGACTGGGACACCCTCTTCTCGACGCGCATCCTCAAGAAGACGGGCATCCGGCTGGATGAACGCGCTGCCGCGAACGTCGAACCCTGACACAGTGACATATCCAGCACCCGCATGAGCATCGTTCCACTCGGCATCGAACTCCAGGACGCCACGGTCCTCGTCGTCGGCGGCGGCTCCGTCGGCGCCCGGAAGACCCGGCGATTCGTCCGCGCTGGCGCAACCGTCGTCGTCCTCAGCCCCGAGTTCGCGGAGGCGGCCGTTGGCGACGCGGCGGACGAGGCTGGCGAGATAGCCGGGACAGCGGATGCAGGCGACGCCGAAGCGGGCACCGTCGAACGAGTCCGTGTCGCACCGAGCGACGACGTGGCGGAGGCGGCGGCGTGGCTCGACCGCGTCGACCCGTTGCTCGTCGTATGCGCCACCAACGACGAGGGCGTGAACGAGGCGTTCGCGGCCGCGGCACGCGACGCGGGCGTCCTCCGGAATCGAGCGGACGTTGCCGAGAGCGAGGACGCCGGGAGCGTCGTCGTTCCGGCGACAGTGGAGGACGACCCGGTCGTCGTGTCGGTGTCGACCGGCGGCCGGAGTCCGGCGTTGAGCAAGTACCTTCGCGAGCAGCTCGAGGACGATCTGGCGGGAGCTGGTGCGATGGCGGTCCTCACGGGTGAGATTCGCGCCGACCTGAAGAACCGGGGTGTCGCCCCCGAGGTCCGCCGTGAGGCCGTCCGCACCGTCGTCAGAGACCGGGGGGTTTGGAAGGCTTTACGTACTGGAAACACGAACGCAAGACAAGCAGCCGAGACCGTCGTGACGTCGGTCGTCGGCGAACAGGGGTCCACGTGAACATGCATACTGGTGTCGTCTCCGGCGCTCGCCTCACCTTCGAGACGGCGGACGTCGAGGCGCTCGAAACCGCGCGCGTCGACAACGCGCTCGACCGGCTCCGCGAACAGCCGGGCGTCGAGGAGGCGTTCGCCCTCCAGACCTGCAACCGGGTCGAGGCGTACGTCGTCGCCCGCGACCGGAACACGGGCCGACACGCCCTCCGGATGGCGGGCTTCGATGCGTCCGGCACGGTCGAATCGGGACACGAGGCCAGCCTCCGCCACCTCATGCGGGTCGCCGCCGGACTCGATTCGATGGTGCTCGGCGAGGACCAGGTGCTCGGCCAGATGAAGGACGCACTCCAGGCGGCCGAGGAGGTAGACGCCATCGGGCCGATGCTCCGCGAGGCCGTGACGAAGGCCGTCCACGTCGGCGAGCGCGCCCGGACGGAGACCGAGATCAACGAGGGCGTCGTCTCCCTCGGCAGCGCCGCCGCCAGACTCGTCCAGCGGGAGTGCCGGCTGGCCGGCGTGAACGCGCTCGTCGTCGGCGCCGGCGAGATGGGGACGCTCGCGGCGAAGGCGCTCGTCTCGCACGGCGTCGGCCAGCTCGTCATCGCGAACCGGTCGCCGGACCGCGCCCGGTTCGTCGCGAACGACCTCCCGGACCCGGTCACCGGCACGGGCTTCGACGACCTCCACGCCGCCGTCTCGAACGCGGACGTCGTGTTCTCGGCGACCGGGAGCAGCGACCACGTCCTCGAGCCGGAGACCTTCGACGACGTCGAGTCGGAGACGTTCGTGGTCGACCTCGCACAGCCACGGGACGTCGACCCCGCCGTCGAATCGCTCCCGGACGTGACCGTCCGGGGGCTCGACGACCTGCAGGCGGTCACCGAGGAGACGAAGGAACGCCGCCAGGCGGCCGCGCGGGAGGTCGAGGACCTCATCGACCACGAGTTCGAGGTCCTGCTCGACCAGTACAAGCGCAAGCGCGCCGACGAGGTCATCGCCGCGATGTACGAGAGCGCCGACCGCCTGAAGCGCCGGGAGCTCGAGACCGCGCTCTCCAAGCTGGACGCACAGGGCGACCTGACGGACGACCAGCGCGCGACGGTCGAGGCCCTGGCGGACAGTCTCGTCTCACAGCTCCTCGCGGCACCGACGAAGAGCCTCCGCGACGCCGCCGCGAAGGACGACTGGGCGACCATCGCGACCGCCCTCCAGCTCTTCGACCCCGAGTTCGAGGACGACAACCCGTTCGCTGCGACCGGTGCGGTCGAGATGGTCGAATCCGAGGACGACTGACCTGGTGGTCGGTCCGGGCAGGGTGATGGCTATCTCGGCGGACCGGTACCCAGGGGGACGATTTTTGGGACTCGCGGCCGGACATGGGGTATGGCCGAACGACTAAGCGACGAGGAGATCGAGGCGCAGCTCCCCGCGGGCTGGGCGCGCGACGGCGACGAGATCGTGCGCGTCTTCGAGTTCGACGACTACCTCGCGGGCGTCGCGTTCGCGAGCGAGGTCGGCGAGATCTCGGAGGAACAGTTCCACCACCCGGAGATCACGATCCGGTACGAGAAGGTCGAGGTCCGGTTCACGACCCACGACGCCGGTGGCATCACGGAGAAGGACATCGACATGGCCGAGCGCTGCAACGACCTCCGATAGGCGATGCGCGACGGACGGCGGCGGCTCCGCTCGTCCGGTTCGCCCCGAAACCATACCTCGCCCCCGGCCGAACCACCGGGCATGCCGGCTCGGTACGTCTTCCACGTCCGCTTCCGCCTCACTCCGGAACGGGACGTCACCCTGAACCCGCAGACCTTCGAGACGACGATGTATCGCGACGCCGACCACCCGAGCGAGGGCGACGGCTGGCTGTTCTTCCGCGACCACCTCTGGCGGGGCGACCTCACCGACAACACCCACTTCAGGGCGCTGACCGAGGAAGCCCTGGCCGTCCACGTCGAGGACGTCGAATATCGGCGCTTCGAGGTCGACGAGGCCCACTACGAGGCGCTGAAGGAGACCATCGGCGCGAACCTCGAGCTGTTCAACGCGACGAGCGTCCCCGAGGTCCTGAACAAGTATCTCGGGAGCAGTGTCGAGGTCGAACGACACGCGAAACCGACCGAGGACGGTGAGACGGGCTCAGGATAGCCGTCGCTCACGAGTACTGAGTGACCCGGTGTATCCAAACACCGGGTCGGGGCATCCAGACCAACGAATACCCAATCGACGGGAGGCGGTGCGCGTACATGAACCCAACGGAGCACGACACCGACCGGCATGCGACTGTTACCTTCCCTGAAGCGTCCGGAAGACACTTGTGGAGCGTCGGCCTACCTCACAACCCGATGACGGCCCTCCCCGACGACTTCGACTTCTGGCTGCTCGACCTCGACGGGACCCTCGTCGACGTCGAGTGGTCCTACACGCGTGAGGTGTTCGACCGCGTCGGCGACCGGGTGGGGCGGGAGTTCTCCGACTACGAGGCGGAGGTGCTCTGGCACGGCCTCGGCGGGTCCCGGGACTCGACGCTCAGGTCCTGGGGTATCGAGCCGGAGCCCTTCTGGGACGCGTTCCACGCGGTCGAGGACCCCGAGAAGCGTGCGGAGGAGACGTTCCTGTACGAGGACGCCGCATTCCTCTCGGACCTCGACCAGCCGACCGCGCTCGTCACGCACTGCGCCGACCACCTGACCCAGCCGGTACTCGACAACGTCGGCATCCGTGACTGGTTCGACGGCGTCGTCTGCTGTGACTACGACGTCGGTTACAAACCCGACCCCGCGCCCGTCCAGCTCGCGATGCAGCGAGCCGGCATCGACCCCCAGCGTGATGGACGCGGCGTCCTCGCGGGCGACGGCGCGAGCGACATCGAGGCCGCCGCGAACGCCGGCATCCAGTCCATCCACGTCGAACGCCACGACCCCGAACGCCGCGGTCGCTGCGTCCTCGGCGACTACCGCGTCGGCTCCTTCGAGGAGCTCTGGGCGGACCACGCGGCAGCCGACGACTGACGGCCCTGATTCTCGGAGGGCCCGCTCACCCAGCAACGGCGATAGCTCGAACAGCACCGGCTCAGTACGTGTAGCCGTCGAACTCCGCACAGATCTCGTCGAGCTCGAGTGCGAGCACGTCCGCGAGTTCGGCGACGCCGGGCTTGCCTTCGCGATCGCGATGCGTGACGACCCGGACGGGCTGCTGGCCGAGTTCGACGAAATCGAGGCCGAGCTCGGTCGCCGTCGCTCGGAGGCCGAGACCGACCTCGGCGTCACCGCGAGCGACAGCCCTGGCGGGGCTCTCGTGGCCGTGTAAGCCGACGCCGTACCCGTCGATCTCGTCGGCGAGGTCGCGTCGGTCAACAGCGCGGCTATCAGCAAGGGCATCGAGTTCGACGTCGAACGCGTCGCGGAGGCCGGTGCCGCCGGCGCGATTCCGGAAGACGACGTCGCGGTCGACGAGGTCGGCGACATCGTCGATGTCGTGGTCGCCGCGCTGGACGATGAGGCCCCATTCGCGCGTCCAGCCGCCGAGAACCTCGGTGTCCGTCTGGAGGTCGTCGATGGCGTCGTCGAGCCCCGCGACGACGCCGACATCCGGAACCCGATTGCGGAGTCCCCGCAGTCCAGCGCGGCTCCCGGCGGGGTCGAATCGGGGGTTCGTGACGCGGTCGAGGATTCGGCCGACGACAGGGTCGTCCTCGCCGACGCCGTAGAGTGCGGGTGGCTGGATGTCCGGGGAGAACAGCTCGACCTCGACGGACTCGCCTTCGGCCAGGTACTCCACGTCGGGTCCGACCTCGACGAGGCCGTCCGCCAGGGTCAGGCTCGTCGTCGCGCCACTCCCCTTGTCGACGGGGTAGACGAGGGTCTCGCCGTCTCCCGACTCGACGAGGCCGACGGGCATGAGACGGGTTCGGCCCTCGCTGTAGCGCTCCTGGCTGGCCATCACGCCCTCGACGACGGCCGTCCTGGACTCGGGGAGTTTCGCAGCCTGGCGAATCCGGGGCGCGACGAACGCGCGGAAGACTGTGAGGGCGCTGACAGGGTACCCGGGGAGGCCGACGTAGGCGCTCCCGCCGAGGGTGCCGACGAGCATCGGCTTCCCGGGTTTGACGCTGACGCCGTGCAGGAGGAGGTCGCCCTGCTCCTCGACGACGCGGTAGACGACGTCGACAGCGCTGGCGCTCGTGGAGCCGGAGGAGAGGACGAGGTCGCACTCCTCGGCCGCATCCCGGAGGAGTCGGTCGAGTTCGTCGGGGTCGTCGCCCGCGTGCGGATAGAGGTGTGGGTCGCCGCCAGCGTCACGGACGGCGGCCGCGATGCTGTACGAGTTGACGTCGTAGATCTGGCCCGCGTCGCTGTCGAGGTCGCCGCCGGGACGGACGAGTTCGTCACCGGTGGAGAGGATGCCGACCCGTGGCCGGGCGTGGACGGTGACGGTTTCGCGGCCGAGTGCAGCGAGCAGCCCGATCTCGCGGGAGGTCAGTCGGCTGCCGGGCCCGAGGGCTCGCTGGCCGGCGGCGACGTCGGCGCCCGCGAACATGACGTGGTCGCCGGGGGCGACACCGGTCGTGATGGCGACGCGCTCCGGTCGGTCGCGCTCTCCGGCGTCCGCATCGAGAAGGCTCGTTCGTTCGACCATGACGACGGCGTCCGCACCGTCCGGCAGCACGGCGCCGGTGGAGATCTCTGCGGCCTCGCCGGTCCCGACCGTCACGTCTGGGGCGGCGCCGGCGTGGACTTCGCCGACGAGGTCGAGGTCGACGGGTGATTCCTCGTCCGCGCCGTAGGTGTCGGCGGCCTTGACGGCGTACCCGTCCATGCTTGACCGGTCGAAACCAGGGACGTCGAGGCTGGCGTCGACGCGTTCGGCGAGCACCCGGCCGTGGGCGTCGTCGAGCGCGACGCGCTCGGTACCGGGGTCGATATCGAGGCTCGCGATGACGTCCCGGGCCGCCGCCGGGGGTGTGAGGTCACGGAACTCCTTCCGGTCGCTCATGGCGACCACTCCCAGCGTTCGACGGGAACGGTGTCTCCGGCGGCGTAGCCCTCCACGGATTCGGGAACGACGACCCAGCCATCGGAGAGTGCAACCGAGGAGAGGACGCCGGAACCCCCGGCGCGGACGGGGGTTGCGGTGCGGTCGGTTGCATTGGCGGTATCGGACTCGGTTTCGGCGAGCGTGACGCGGGCGAACGTGCGGACGCCGGGTTCGCTCCGGATCTTCCCGTCGAGGGTCGCGTCGACGGTCGGCGGGTCGGTTAGGGACTGGTTACCAGCGTGTTTGAGGGCTGGGCGGAGGAACTGGACGGCGTTGACGATACACGCGACGGGGTAGCCGGGGAGCATGACGATTGGAGTATCCAGTGCATAACCGAGAGCGACGGGGGGGCCGGGACGGAGTGCGACGCCGTGGACGAGGACCTCGCCGAGGTCGCTGACGACGTCGGGGATGAGATCGCGCTCGCCGACGCTCGACCCGCCCGTGGTCACGACGATGTCGGCGTCGGCGTTCGTTTCGATGGCATCGCGGAGGGCTGCTTCGTCGTCGGTGACGACGTCCTCGTAGCGGGCCGTGCCACCCCAGCGTTCGACGAGCCGGGAGACGGTGAGGCCGTTCGTCTCGATGACCTCGCCGGGGCCGGGGTGGGATTGCACGAGTTCCTCGCCGGTCGGGATGACAGCGACGTCAGGGCGGTCGAAGACCTCGACGGTATCGAGGCCGACGGCCTTCAGGAGGCCGAGGTCGCTGGGGCGGAGCTCGTGGCCGGGGTCGTAGAGCTGCTGGCCTGACTCGACGTCCTCGCCGATGGGCGCGACGTTCTCTCCCTCTGCGACGGCGTCAGAGACCTCGATGTCGCCGGCGAGTTCGCTCGCCTGTTCGATCATGACGACGGCGTTCGCCCATTCGGGTACCGGGCTGCCGGTGTGGACGCGTTCCACATCGCCGCCCCGGAGGACGGCGGGGTTCCGGCTGCTCGCGCCGTGGGTGTCGGTGGCTCGGACGGCGTATCCGTCCATCGCAGCCCGGCGGTAGTGTGGGACGGCTCGGGGCGCCGTGATGGCTTCGGCGAGGGTGCGACCATCGGCGTCGGCCAGGTCGACCTGCTCCGTCCTGTCGAGCGGGGTCACCGCGTCGAGGAACGTCGTCCTGGCGTCAGCCACTCGGGTTCGTTCCTTGAACCCCGCGCGCCGGCGGTGATCGTGGTCGGTCATACCCAGCCAATAGGTCCGACGCGAGAAAAACGTCGGGGGACCCGCGTTCCGGCGATTAATGCGAGTTAAACGGGCTAAAACGCAGGTAATCCGGCCCCTATGGTTTCCACCCTTCATTACCGCTGCGGGTCTCGGGACGAGCGAAGGCACACTATGAAATCCACACTCGCTGCAGTCGCGGTCGCGATCCTCCTCGTCACAGCAGGCACAGGCGCCGTCATGGCGATGCCCGGGAACGGGAACGCCGGCGACAACAACAACGGTAGTGGCCCGGGCGCGAACGCCGCCGGGAACGACGGCGGCCAGGGCAACGGCCCGGGCGCGAACGCGGCCAGCGGTAACAGCTCGGAGAACACCACACAGGGACCACCCGAGAACTCGATCCAGGGCCCACCGGCAAACAAGACGCAGGGTCCGCCCGCGAACAAAACCCAGGGTCCGCCGGTCGACATGCCCTCGCAGGTTCCCGACCACGTGTCGACCATCCACCGCGCCATCCAGTCGTTCCTCGCGGGTGAGATCGACATCCTCGGTCCCGTCGTGAGCGACATCGCATCGGGTGCAGCCGGCAACGCGCCGACGAACACCACCACGACGACGGTGACGACGACGCCGGAGACCACGACTACGACGACTACGACGAACACGACCACCAACACGACCACGACGCCGACGACAACGACGACTACCACCACGACGACGAACACGACCGCCACCACCACGACGAACACGACGGCGTAAGCCGGTTCGTCGACTGCCGCGATATCGGTCGATTCCCGCGGCTTCGGTCTTCGACGGAATGGGCTGTGGTCGGGTCCTGCGCCCCGGCCGCGGCCCACGTCGGGCGTGCATCTCCCGCACGCCAGCACAGCCGGTGATTGGCACTCCCGCATTCCGGGCGCTTCGTCGCCACGATCTGGGCGACGTCGTGGCGACACCACCGTCCCGGGGGGCAACCCATCCCCCTGGTTCGCCCCCAGGGACGCACAGCCGGAGTCCTTCGGGGCTCCGGTGACCCATCCCCCATTACACCATCCCCCGACAGTGTGGTGTTCCCGCCGGGACCACCGCCTTTTTCGCCCCAGACGCCCAACCCTGGTGCATGTCTCGGCTCCGTTCAGCGCTCCGGAACCTCCCGGACGCCGTGTTCGCGGACCTCCTCGAATCCAGCGATACGTACCTGCTGGTCGTCGACCTCCCCGGCGTGACGAGCGACACCCTCGACATCACGGTCGTCGACGGTCGGATCAGCATCGAGGCGCGACGCGAGAAGGACGTCCCGGCGGGCTTCCGGTACGCCCGCGAGGAGCGCACCGTCTTCCTCGACGTGGACCTTCCCCTCCCGCCCGACGCGACCGAGGAGGGTGCTTCGGCGACCATCGACGATGGCGTCCTCGAGGTCCGCCTCCCGAAAGCCTCGGCCGCGACCCACGACGTGCCGATCGAGGGGTAGCGTGGCCTGGCTCCGCTCGTACCGCCGGTTCGTGGTCGTGGCGTACCAGTTCCTCCCCCTCCTTCTGAGCTACGCCCGGGATCGCCGCCGCTTCCTCCTCTTCGGCGGCCGCCGTCGCGTCTCCAGCGAGCGACGACGGCGACGCGCCACGAACCTCCTCGACTCCCTCCTCACGCTCGGCCCGACGTTCATCAAGCTCGGCCAGCTGCTCTCCACCCGGCCAGACGTGCTCCCACCCGAGTACGTCGACACCCTCAGCCGCCTCCAGGACCGGGTGCCGCCGGCCCCGTGGGCCGACGCGAAACACGTGCTCGAGGACGAACTCGGCCCCGTCGACGACGCGTTCGACGCGTTCGATACCGACGCCATCTCGGGTGCGAGCCTCGGCCAGGTCTACCGCGCCGAACTCGACGGTCAGCAGGTCGCGGTGAAGGTCCGTCGGCCGGACATCGAGGACCTCGTCGCGGCCGACCTCCGCGTCATCCGGTGGTCACTCCCCCTCATCCTGCTCTTCGTCGACGAATCCCGGTCCTTCAGCCTCGAGACCCTCGCGGACGAGTTCGCCAAGACGATCCGGGAGGAGATGGACTACACGCGCGAGGCCCGGATGCTCACCGAGATCCGGGAGGACTTCCGGGACCGGGACGACATCGCGATCCCCGAAGTCGTGGATTCACACTCCGGCCCCCGCGTCCTCACGATGGAGTACGTCGGGGGGACGAAGATCAGCAACGTCGCCGAACTCGACGAACTGGGCATCGACCGCTCGGACGTCGCACGGCGGCTGACGCGGGCGTACTTCGAGATGATCATCGGGGAGGGCGTCTTCCACGCCGACCCGCATCCCGGGAATCTCGCCGTGCAGGCCGACGGCACCATCGTCTTCTACGACTTCGGGATGAGCGGCCGCGTCGACGAGTTCGTCCAGCAGAAGATCGTTGACTTCTACGTCGCCGTCGCGAACCAGGATATCGAGGCCATCCTCGACGCCCTCATCGAGATGGGGACGCTCAGTCCCGCCGCCGACCGCGCGACGATGGCCGAGGTGATGGAGCTCGCGATCCGTGACGCGCGCGGCGAGAACATCGAGACGTACCGCGTCCAGCAGATCGTCGGCCGCGTCGAGGACACCATCTACGAGTTCCCCCTCCGCCTCCCGTCGAATCTCGCGCTCGTCCTCCGCGTCGCGACCGTGGTCGAGGGCGTCTGCGTCACGCTCGACCCGGACTTCGACTTCATCTCGGTCGCCACCGACTACCTCTCCGACGAGGGCTACCGCGAGGAGACCATCCGCCAGTACGTCGGCGAGGCCGGCGAACAGCTCCAGCAGTCCGCGATGAGCGTCGCCCGCGTCCCCCCGAAGCTCGAGCGCATGCTGGACCGCTTCGACCGCGACGACTTCTACGTCAGGGCGGACGTCGAGGACTCGGATGGCGTCTTCGACCGACTCGCGAAGCGTCTCGTGCTCGGACTCGCGCTCACCGCGTCCATCCTCTCGACCGCCATCCTGTATGGCTTCGGTGCCCCCGACATCTACGCCACTGGCATCTCGCTCGGCGTCTCCGTCGTGCTCGTCGTCCTCCTCTACCGGTCGTTCACCAAGCGCCGCGGCGTCCGCACCACCCCACAGTTCACCCGGCAGAACCTCCGGGAACAGGAGACCCGGGGACCAGCGGTGGCCGACGACGCAGTCACCATCGAGGGCAGCCAGGACGGCGAATAGTTTTCCCGGCACGACTCCAACACGCGCACATGAGCGAACAGGACCAGGACTTCGAGTTCCTCCTCGAATCCCGCCTCACGGGTTTCGCCGTCTATCTTACGGAGGTCTCGGAGACCGACGACGGCTACGAGCTGATCTACGAGTCCATCGCTGCCGACCAGGCGAGCGCCATCCCCCACCGCGAGGTCGGCCGCATCGTGAACGTCTTCCGCGACATCACCGACGACCCCGTCGAGATCGAGGCGACCGTGCAGAACATGGACGGTACCACTCTGGGCACCTGGCATGCGCCCAGGAAGTGGCTCGTAGCGCTCGAATCAGGCGAGTTGACGGAGCTCGAGTTCTCCGAGAAGGTCGTCTCGAGCATCGAACCAGCCGGCCAGGAGTCGCCCTGACTGAGCCTAACCACATGCCCACCCCGACTGCCGACCCTGGGGCCGAGGCCGGAGCAAGACGGAACCGACGTGGCGTCGCTGTCCTCGTCTTCCTCGTCCTCGCGTACCCGGTCTCGTTCCTCCTGTTCCAGGGTGGTCGGTTCTGCGGGCCGTTGTGCTTCGAGCCGACCCCGAATGGCATCGCGGCCGTCGTCGGGAGCCTCACGGTTCTCGCAGGGCTTTCCTTCGGGGTCGCGACTCGGGACTGGACGCCGGAGTCAGCCGCCAACGGCAGTATTCGAAGCGTGCTCGGTGCGCCATCGCGACGCGTGCAAGGCGTCCTGCTGGCCGTCTCCGCTCTCTTCGTCGGATTCCTCGTTCTCGACTCGCTGACTATCGCGGAAGCGGTCTGGAAGCCCATCGTGCTCCCGCTGAGCTTCCTCGTGTTCCTGCCCGTGTGGCTGCTCTATATCGCGACGTTCCCGCTCGCCATCGCGTTCTCGGCGCTCGGCGTGGAGTCGCCGCCCGCGTTGACGCTCGTGCTCAGGGCGGTCGTCGTCTTCGTGGGCTTCCCGCTCTCCGTCGTCCTGCAAACGGGCGTCCTGAACGCCATCGCCCGGTGGCGGGGATAAGAGTGTAGACGTCCGTGGTCCCGGGGGACGACGCCCCGCCCGGCGTCCGCTCGCGGACGCGTACGCGACCCGCAATTCGCAGAAGGACACAGGGCTCGATGCCCTCGCTCGGGCCCGTTCAGCCCCCACCCACATCCTCGACGAATCAGACACCGACGACCACGGCGGTCCGAATCTCGAGCGCGGTCTCGAACTCGTCGCGGCGGTCCTCCCGTGAGCCGATGCGACGGAGCTGTTGTTCGTGTGCCCGCCGGATCGCGTCCCATTCGCGGCGGGCGAGGGCAAGCTGCTGGCCTTCGCGTTCCCAGAAGTCGGGGTCGGCGAGGTAGATCTCGCGTTCGCCGTCGGCGTACACCCGTTCGTACTGGTCGAGGTCGACACTGCGGAGGTGGTTGGCGGCCTGCCCGAGCAGGGGTTTCATGCGGTGGAGTGGGACGCTCGCCTTCGCGCCGGCGAGGAGGACGACCTGACCCTCGATGGGATGGTTCACTGCGTCTCTGTCGGGGCTACACGGGCGGGGAGCATTAGCGTCCTGCCCGTGGCGGTGACAATCATCCGCCGGCCCGCATCGCTTTCTGGGAGAACGCGGGGATGAGGTCGTCGAGGGCGTCCTCGTCGCCCTCGAAGACGACGGTGATCTCCGTGATCTGGAGGCTCGGGCCGATGGCGACCTTCTCGGCGGAGAGCTCGACGCGCCAGTCGTCGCCCTCGACGGCGTGGTCGTTCTCGACCACGCCCCCAAGGTTCTCGAGGTAGCGACGGGCGAGGCGGAGCGAGATGCCCCGGAACGCCTTCTCGCGGCGGACCGTCATCCGCCAGCGACCGGCGGGAACACGCTGACGACGTCGCCGTCCACGAGCTCGGTGGCGAGCCCCTCCTCGTGGAGGACGTTCCGGCCGTTCAGGAGGATGTTGACCTGTGGCCGGACGGTGCCGTCCTCGACGAGTTCGCCCTCGAGGTCGTACTCGGCCTCGAGGGCGTGTAGGAGGTCGCCGACGTCGTAGTCGTGCGGGTACTCGGCCTCGACGGTCTTCTGGCCGACCGCCTCCCGGTAGTTCGCGAAGAACCGGAGTTCGAGCTTCATGCGAACCTGATGCCGTCCTCGACGAGGCGCTGGTTGCGCTCGCGGTCGAGCCGGTCCGCGAGGTCGTCGTGCTCGTAGAGCTGGGCGATGAGGTCCGCGTAGAGGTTCCGCCACGCGATAGCGTAGATGGGCGATTGGCCCCAGGCCCGGAGCTCGGGCACGAACGCGTCGAACGTCTCGAGGCGCTCCTCCATCCGTTCGACGGCGTCCGCGATGTATCCCGCTGCCTCGCGGTCGTCCTCGCTGGCGTCGATGGCGTCGTTGATGCGAGCGTTCCAGCCCTCCACCGCACGCTGCATGTCCTGGGCGGCGTTCTCGCCATCCTCGGGGAGCGCGTCGACGATGGGCTTCGGCACGGCGAGCGAGACCTCGTTCATGTCCCCGAGATGGCGCCGGCCCCGTATAAGCGTAGGGTCAGCGGCGACACCGAGGGCGGACGCCGCTACTGCCAGCCACCGGTCGAGGGTTAGTCCGTCGTCCGCTCGTCGCGTTTCGCGTCGAGCTCCCGGGCAGCCTGCAGGAACTCCGAATGGTGGTGGACGAGGTCGGTCATCGTCACGATCCCCTCCAGCTCGGTCCCATCGGCCACGACGAGCCGCTTCACGTTCTGGCGCTGCATCCGGTCCGCCGCCCGGTGCAGGGTCGCGCCAGGCGCAATCGTCTTCAGGGGTCGGCTCGCCACCTTCCGGACCGGAATCTCGCTGAACGGCCGGTCCGCCCGGTAGCCCGCCCACGTCATATCGTACTCCGTGACGATTCCCGCGGGCGCGTCGTCGACAGTGACGACTGCACTCCCGACGTCGTTCGACAGCATGACGGCCGCCGCGTCGCGAAGCGATGCCTCGACGTCCACCGTGACCACGTCCCGACTCATCACCTCGCGAACGAGCATCGTAGAGACGGTTCGGGACACCCCACTATCCGTGTTACGCCCTACCACTGTACAACCGAACGTGGGTGTGGAGTATGACCGCCCGCACTACGCTCGTGTACGTACGCCAGGACTCGGGGGTGTTTCGCTTTCGGGCACCGAGTCGGCTACGTCGTCTCGTCGCAGTGCCTGACCTCGACGGCCATCCCCCGCGTGGCGTCAACCATCTCGGGGCCGGGCATCGTCGCGCGGCCGACCGCGAACGCCTTCGGACCCTCGACGACGACCTCGTCGCCGACCCGGATGTCGTCGCTGGCGTCGACGACGCCGGGCGCGAGCACGCTCCCCCTCGGGACGAACGCGTCGATCTCGACGCGCTTGACGGGAGTGTCGCTCTCGACCCACCGGCGGCCACCCGCGAGCGTGAGGCTGAGGGTCCCGTACTGGGGAACGAGCGCGGCGAGCTGTTCTCCAGAGTCACCGTCGAGCGCCTGGAGCTTCGGGTACCGACCCTGGAGCTCGAAGTCGCCGAGGAAGTCGTCGCCCGCCCCTTCGCCGAACTGGTAATCAGCCACGCTCCGGAGGGTGTGCTCCTCGCGCTCCGACTTCAGGATGGTGCGCTCGCCCGAGAGCGCCTCCTTCAGGTTCGCGAGGCTCGCATCCGTCGTCGGATGGTCCTCGACGGTGTACTCGAACGGGATGTCGACGTCCTGTTCGACGCGCTCGCAGATGTCGACGTAGCCGTCGTCGGGGACGTGCGCGACGACGCGCGGGTACTCGGTGCGTTCGAGGTAGCGCTGGAGAACCGCGGCGACGAAGTCGATCTCGGTCTCTGACCACCGGCCGGTCACCACGCTGTCGTAGTGCTGGGCGGGGTACGTGAGTTCGAGCTCCGGCGGCACCACGCCGATGGGGCTCGTCATGGAGACGACGTGCGCCCGGTACTGCGCGGCGTCCTGGAACTGGCGGTGGCTCTGGGATTCGCTGTAGGGCTTCCGGGCGCTGCAGGGGACGAGCAGGAGCGGGACGTCTTTCGTCCGCTGGACGTACCTGCTCGTGACGCGGTCGGCGTAGCGCTGGATCTCGACCCGCTTGAGGGTATCCTCACTGGCGGCGAGCAGGAGATTGTCCCGCATCAGCGGGGTCTTCTCCTCCGCGTACGCCCACTCCTGGTCGAACTCGCGGTAGGCGGCTGTCACCCACGCCTCGTGGCGGGCCTGGCCCTCGACGTAGTCTCGAAGCCGACCATCCTTGATTCGGCGACGGACTCGCGCCAGCTCGGCCTCGAGGGTGGCGACGTTGTGGTCGACGCAGTCCTCCCGTCCGAACTCGTCGCGGGGCTGCTGACAGGCGGCGCACGAGCACGGGAGTTCGTCGAGGTCGGCGAGATCGTACTCGCCCTCGGTCGTCAGGTAGCGGCCCTGGGTGCCGGCGATGACGGCGGCGTCGGCGTCGACGAGGTCCACGCCGGCGTAGACGAGGACGGCGACGTTGCGTGGGGTGGCGACACCGGAGAGGTAGAGGGCGCTGTCGCCGGGAATCGCCCGACGTGTCTCGACGACGGCCTCCCGGAAGGCGGCGCCATGGCCGACGATTCCCGGGGCGCCAGCGAGGATGTAGACGTCGGCGCCGTAGTCTGTGGCGGTCCGGGGTGAGACGACGGCGGCGTTCGGATAGTCGACCTCGGGATAGTCGGGCTGGAAGGCGTCCTGGACCTCCTCGGCGGTCCCGCTCGGGAACCCCCGGTGTGGGAGGACGGTGACGACAGACTCGTCGCCCTCCGGCGCGTCCTGCGCCTGGAACCACTCGCTCCCCGAATCCCGCACGACGTCGTCAGCGACGGCGGGCGTCGTGAGGGGGTCGGTGAGGCGGAGTTCGCCCACGCGCGCCGCAGCGTCTCGCGCGTGCACCTCGAAATACTCGGTCATACAACGGACTCCGCGGCGAACGGTGAACTGCCTTACCCTTCGGGAAGGAAGCCTGCCTGACACTCACAACCGTGGTACGTGCGGGCGTTCGTGACAGTATTCGTGCGGAATCGAGAGTGATTACCCGCTCGATTCGCAACTCCGGGTACAGACCGGCGGCCCACTATCCATGTCACAGGAATACGACCTCGTCATCGTCGGCGGCGGCATCTCGGGGGCAGCGCTCTTCTACACCGTCTCGCAGTTCACAGACGTCGAGCGCGTCGCCCTCATCGAGAAGGAATCCGAGATCGCGGCGATCAACTCCCACCACACGAACAACTCGCAGACGCTGCACTTCGGGGACATCGAGACGAACTACACCCTCGAGAAGGCCGAGTCCGTGAAGGAGGGCGCCGAACTCCTCGCCGGCTACCTCGAACGCGTCGACCCCGACCGCGAACTCCACAGCAAGCGCTCGAAGATGGTGCTCGCCGTCGGCGACGAGGAGGTCGAGAAACTCGAGGCCCGCTACGACACGGAGGGCTTCGGCGACCTCTTCCCAAAACTCCGGAAGATCGAGCGCGACGAGATCGCCGAGCTCGAACCGAAGGTCGTCGAGGGACGCGACGAGGACGACCTCCTCGCACTCCAGACGCCCGACGGCTACGTCGTCGACTACGGCGAGACCGCGAAATCCTTCGTCGAGCAGGCGGCCGAACAGGACGACGACGCGGACGTATTCACCGGAACCGAAGTAACGGACATCGAGGACACCGACGACGGGTTCGTCCTCGAGACGACCGCAGGGACCTTCGAGAGCGACGTCGCCGTCGTCGCCGCTGGCTCCCACAGCCTCCAGATCGCCCAGGAGATGGGGTACGGCGAGTCGAAGTCCCTCCTGCCCGTCGCGGGGAGCTTCTTCGAGGCTGACGACCTCCTCAACGGGAAGGTCTACACCCTCCAGATGAAGAAGCTCCCGTTCGCCGCGGTGCATGGCGACGCGTCAGTCCACGACGACGGCAAAACCAGGTTCGGCCCGACGGCGAAGGTCGTCCCTGCACTCGAGCGTGGCCGACCGTCCACCGTTCCCGACTTTCTCGACGTCTTTGGACTCAGCCTCGACTCGTTCCTGAGCTACACGAACATCCTCGCCGACCGCATCCTCCTCCCCTACGTCCTCAAGAACCTCGTCTACGACATCCCGGTCGTCGGGAAGCGCGCGTTCCTCCCGCACGTCCAGAAGGTCGTCCCCACTGTCGAGGCCGACGACATCGAGCGCGCGAAGGGCTACGGCGGCGTCCGTCCACAGATCGTCGACACCGAGGAGAAATCCCTCGACATGGGCGAGGCGAAGCTCACGGGCGACGACATCATCTTCAACATCACGCCCTCACCCGGCGCCTCGACCTGCCTGAAGAACGCCATGCGGGACGCCGAACAGGTCGTCGAGTTCCTCGGCGACGCCGAGTTCGACGAGCAGGCGTTCCGCGACGCGACCATCGACAACTTCCCCCGCGAGGTACGAGAGCTTCGGGACACGGAGGAGCAGGAAGCAGCGGCGACACCAGCTCCGACGACTGACGACGACTGAACGGACCTATTCTACGCCTCAGGAGTCGTCCATCGCAGCGATGTCCACGAGTTCGATTCGCTCGGGTAGTAGTTCGATCGCCGTGTCGGGCCAGTCACGGTGGGCGAGCGTGAACGACTTCTCGGGGTGTGCCTCGATCAACCGGGTGACGCCGCCGGCGGCGGCTTCGTAGCCGGCGGCGTCCATGCGGTCCGGTGTCTCTGCCGTGAGGGGGTAAGTCTCGCTGAGGGCGCGGGGGAACGGGCCGAAGGGTGGTTTGACGCGCCAGCTCTCGTCGTAGCGGTCGGACTTACCCCCCTCGGTGAGGAGGATGTCGTCGCCATCGGGCGTGAGGCGGGCGAGGCGCTCGTGGTGGCGGATGACTTCCGGGCGGCTGGCGCTGTCGGCGCTGCCGTAGAAGAACGTTCCCTTGGTGGCGGCGTCGGCGGTCTCGAGCTGGTCGGCGTGTGCGAGGAGGGCGCGGTAGCCGTCGAGGACTCGGGGGTGGCTGGCGGCGCGCTCCTGGACGAGTTCGAGGAGGCGGCCCTGGCGGATGGCCTGCTTGGCGCGACGGAGTTCGGCGAAGGAGACGTGGAGGTTGTGTTCGGCGAGGAGCTCTTCGCGTGCGGCGTCGGGGAGGCGGCGGACCTCGCTCGGGTCGTGGTTGGCGCAGATGGAACAGGCGCAGGGGAAGTAGTTGAGGTCCTCGAGGTGCTCGGTGCCGTGGACGGTCATGTAGCGGTCGTCGCGGGCGTAGATGGCGTAGGCGGCGGAGTCGAAGAGGTCGCAGCCCGCCGCGGCGGCGAGCGCGAACATCATCGGGTGGCCGGCGCCGAAGAGGTGGACGGGGGCGTCGCGGCCGAGACCGCGTTTGGCGGCGAGGACGGCGTCGATCATGTCGTCGTACCGGTACTCGTTCATCAAGGGGACGACGGCGCCGACCGGGAAGACGTCGAGACTCGTACCGTAGGCGTGTCGGGCGGCGTCCTCGCGGAGGTCGGGGAACGTGGCGCCTTGGACAGGGGCGTTGACGAGCATGTCGCCGGTCTCGACATGCTCGGCACGCTCCAGACGCTGCTGGGTGGTCTCGAGCTCGCGCTCGGCCTGCTCGCGGTCGACGTCCGGCGGCGTTGGGATGTCGACGGGGGTGCCGATGTCGCTCCCGATCTCGTACTGGAACTCGAGGATCTCCTCGTTCGTGACGTCGATCTCGCCGTACTCGGCAAGCTGGAAGCTCCCGGAGTCTGTCATGATGGCGCCGTCGAAGCCCAGCATCTCGTGGAGGCCCTCATCGAGGGCGCGCTTGGCGACGTCGTCGCTGTTCTTGATGATGTAGGAGTTCGTGATCAGGATCTCGGCGCCGAAGTCGGGGAAGCGCGCGGGGTCGACCGTGATGAGTCGGGGGTTGACGACGGGGAGGAGCGTCGGCGTCTCGACGGTGACGTCCGCGCGCGGGACGTGCAGGTCCCCGACACGGCCGAGTGCGTCCTGGTCGCGGACCTCGAAGATCTCCCTCATTGCGCCGGAGTAGCGGTGGCGCGGGGGAAAGCATTCCGTTTGCGGGGTGTCGGTGCGCCGGCTGAGTCAGTCGAGGAACTCGTAGAACAGGAGGCCGAGCGCGCTCCGACCGTCGTCGACGTCGCCGTTCCGGAGGTCGTTCTTGAGGGCGTCGAGGGTGGTGGTGTCGACGCGGATAGATTCGTTGAAGTCGAGCTGCTGGTCGCCGTCCGGCGTGCAGTCGTGGGCGACGTAGTAGTGGTGGATGGCGTCGCTGATGCCGTTCGCGGGCTCGATGCTGGTGAGGTGTTCGACCCGGTCCGCGACGTACCCGGTCTCCTCGGTGAGTTCGCGGTGGGCGGCCTCGCGGAGGTCGTCATCGACGTCCTCGACGCCGCCTGCGGGGAGCCCACGGTTGACGCGTTTGACGGCCTGGCGCCACTCCTCGATGACGACGACGTCGCCGTCCGGCGTGAACGGGAGGACGACGACGGCGGGTTCGTCGACGAGGTAGTCGAAGTCGGTCTCGGTCCCATCGGGGAGCCGGACGTCCTCGTGGCGGATGGAGAAGCCGGGGCAGTCGTACGCGGTCGCGCTGTCGAGGGTCTCCCAGGCGAGCGGGTCGTCGCTGGTCATGGACTGGGCTTCGCCCGAATCACACCTAAAATCGAGGGAAGCCTGACCGAGGCGATTCAGCCCGGGTCCGACGCGTCGATCCTACAGCTCCACGGTGGAGAGTTCGTCGCTGAGCTCCTGGATATCCTCGTTGAATGCCTCGACGAAGCCCGCGAAGCCGTCGGCGTGGGCGCGGACGTCGCGGGCAGAGGGGGCGCCGTACTGGGAGACGAGGTAGACGCCGCCTTCACCGCCGACGCGGAGGTAGGACGTCTGGCCGTCCTCCCACTTGAGTTCCCAGCGGGTGCCGTCGACGCGGGCGGCGTAGGAGCCGTAGTTCCCGCCTTCGGCGCGGTGGAGTTCGCCCGATATCGCGTCCGTCGCGGTCTTGATCCGGTCGACGATGCTGTCGCGTTCCGCCGCGACCTCGTCCGTGGACGCGACGGCTGGGAACTCGTCACGGACGTCGTCGAGCACACCGTCGAGGGCCGCAACGTAGTCGTTGAAGGATTCGACGAACGCGTCGTAGTCCCGCATCGCGCGCTCCAGCTCGTCGGGCTCCGGGTGTTGTTTCGTCGAGACGACGTAGATGTCGCCGCCGGCCTTGGGTGAGTATCGGAGGTACTGGAGGGTGCCGGCCTCGTACTTCACCGTCCACTCGCCCCGGTCCGTGGTGAAGGACTCGTCGCCGTAGTCGCCGCCCTGCAGGACCGCGAGCCCGCGCGCCATCTGGCTGGCGTGCTGTCGGACCTGCTCCACGGTCTCGTCACGGTCCGCGACCACGCTATCGACGTCCGCGACGTCCGCCTCGAGGCCATCACTCATTGCCGGACGGTGGTGGTGCACGATGATAACCCCGGCGCTCGCGGGCGGACTCATCGTTCCGACGCGACCCCAACGACAGTCCGCGTGTAAGCCTTCTGGCACCGGGAGTCAAGTGGTGAGCGCGCGTACCGAGACGTATGGCACTCCCAGTCCAGCTCGCCGACCGCGTCGAATCGAAGCGCGAAGCCGTCCACGAGTACTCCGAGCAGACGGAGCGTCGCGTGACGAAGTACGCGCTGCTCGCGATCTTCTACCTCGGCGCCGCCGTCACTGGCATCGGGCTCCTCATTCTCGGGGTTGCGTACGTTCTGGCGAGTAGAGAATAGCGAGGTGGCCGTCAGGCCACCTCGTTAAGGCGAGCGGTGAGCGTAGCGAACCGCGAGCAGCTTGATTCCGGAGGAATCTCGTATACGTGAGCGGCGAAGCCGCGAGCAGCGAGGCGCCGAACAAGGTGAGGCGTCTCGTTCACGCGAACGGCGACCTGCGGGAGCCGAGAGCAGCGAGGTGGCCGTCAGGCCAGCTCGTTTGGGCGAGCGGTGAGCGTAGCGAACCGCGAGCAGCGACGCTTACTTCGTCCACTGCGTCACGAGTTCTTCGACCGATGAGACGGGGTTGCCGGTGGTGTACTGATCGGGTTTCGGGAATTCGGTGAAGACGCGGTCTGATTTCGTGATGGGATCGTTCTGGCCGAGGGTGGTGGAGCCGCTGAGGAGGCCGATGACGTCGCCGTTCGTGGTGACGAGGGGGCCGCCGCTGTTGCCGTTCCGGGTGGGGACGGTGGAGAGCACCCAGTTGATGCGCTGGTCGTAGCGGGTGAAGCGGCCGAGGCTGATGAGCCATTCGCCGACTCGGCTGGGGTGGCCGACGGTGAGGAGCGGGTCGCCCTTGGAGAGGTCGTCGACGCTCCCACGGGGAAGTGGTGGGGTGGAGACGTCGGCGGAGAGGAGGCCGACGTCGGGCTGCATGTCCTCGTCGTAGCCGATGCGTTCGGCGTCGGCGGTCTCGCCGTCGAAGGTCGTGACGGTGTACGAGGTGTCGCCGCGGACGACGTGGGCGTTCGTGACGATCTGGTCGTCGGCGTACACCCAGCCGGTGCCGCCGCTCCCGCTGGAGCCTTCGACCTTGACGACCGAGCGCTGGACGGTGGTGCCGACGGCTTTCGCGGTGGCGAGCGTCTCCTCGGAGAACGACGACTTGGACTGGTCGTCGTCCTGTGTGTCGTGGTCGTGGGCGACGGACTGCTGGGTACTCGTGGCGGTCGAGTCGCCCCGCGTGAGGGGGATCCGGTCGCGGGCCGCACATCCCGCGAGGGACGCCGCAACTGCTGCGCCGCTGGCGAGGAACGCTCGTCGTGAGTCCTGCATGGCAGCGGGGTACTGGGAGCGTGCCGAAAACTGTTGGGACCCCGGAACCCGGGCCGGATTCCGGGTGGCGGATTCGGCGTGCGTGGCGTCGCGCAGGTGGGCTTTTTGTAGCTGCTCGTGGTAGTGGTTCGCATAGATGACGAGCGAGGAGTCCGACCCGGTCAAGACGATCTGTCCGTACTGTGGCGTCGGCTGCGGGATCAAGGTGCAGGCCGGAGCCGACTCAGGGGACATGCGGTTCCAGCCGTGGGCCGACGCGCCCGTGAACGAGGGCCGGATCTGCATCAAGGGCGGCGCGGCGACGGAGGTCGTGGACCACGAGGACCGCCTCACTGAACCGCTCGTCAGGGAGGACGGCGAGCTCCGCGAGGCGTCCTGGGAGGAGGCGCTGTCGCGGGTGGTAAGCGAGCTCGACCGAATCAGGGAGACGCACGGCCCCGACGCGATGGGGTTCTTCGGGTCGTCGAAGACGATGAACGAGGAGAACTACCTCCTCCAGAAGCTCGCGCGGCGGTACGGGACGAACAACGTCGACAACTGCACGCGGATGTGCCACGCATCGACGGTGTGGGCGCTCCGGACGAGCCTCGGGGCGGGCGCGATGACGAACAGCATGCAGGACCTCCGGGAGGCGGCCGACGTGCTCTGGATCCAGGGCGCGAACCCGGGGGAGCAGCACCCCATTGCGAACAGCCAGTACTTCCGGCAGGCCGTCCTCGACGGTGCGACCGTCATCCAGGTCGACCCGCACGCGAACAAGACCACGAAGTCGTTCGAGATCCCGGAGACGGAGCGCCACATGCACCTCCAGCTCGAGCCCGGTACCGACATCCCGCTCCTGAACGTCGTGCTCGCGACCATCCTCGAGCACGGCTGGGTGGACGAGGACTTCGTCGCCGAGCGAACCGAAGGCATCGACCACCTCCGGGAGACGCTGGAGGGGTTCGACAGAGAGGCGGCTGCAGCGACCTGTGGCGTCCCCCTCGAGGACATCGAGCTCGCGGCGGAGAAGTACGCGACCGCGGACAACGCCGCCATCTTCACCGGGATGGGGATGAGCCAGCACGCCTGTGGGGTCGACAACGTCCAGAACGAGATCAACCTCGCACTCGTGACCGGGAACCTCGGCCGCCCCGGCACCGGCGTCAACCCCCTCCGCGGACAGAACAACGTCCAGGGAACCTGTGACGTGGGCGCGATGCCGAACGTCCTCCCCGGCTACCAGCTCGTGGAGGACGACGAAGCCAGAGAATCGGTCGAGTCGGTCTGGGGCTTCGAGATCCCCTCGGAGCCCGGCCTGACGAACGTCGAGATCTCCCACGAGGCCGGCGACTCGATACACGGACTCTACGTCATGGGCGAGAACCCCGTCATGTCCGAGCCGGACGGGAACCGCGTCGAGGAGCGTCTCCGGGAGCTGGAGTTCCTCGTCGTCCAGGACATCTTCCCGACGGAGACCGCCGAGTTCGCGGACGTCGTCCTCCCGGCGACGACGTGGGCGGAACGTGGTGGCACCGTCACGAACACCGACCGCCGCGTCCAGCGCATGCGCCCCGTCGCGAGGGTCCACGAGCACACCAGACACGACCTCGACATCCTCAGCGAGGTCGGCACCCGGCTCTTCGGCGAGGACGCAGGGTTCGACTTCGACGACCCCAAGGCCGTCTTCGAGGAGCTCCGCCAGGTCTGCCCGAGCTACCACGGCATGACCTACGACGCCCTCGGCGAGGAGGGGTTGCACTGGCCGTGCGAGGAGCCAGGCGACGAGGGCGACCCATTCCTCTACGAGGACTCCTTCGACACCGAGAACGGGCTCGGCCACATCGAGGGCGTCCGCCACCAGCCCCCGAAGGAGACCCCCGACGACGAGTACCCGCTCGTCCTCACGACGGCCAGGCTCGAGGAGCACTACAACACGGGCACGATGAGCCGCCGGTCACCGACCCTCAATCGCCAGCATCCCGAGAACTTCGTCGACGTCCACCCAGCTGATGCCACCCGATACGGCATCGAGGACGGCGACCAGGTCCGGGTTCGCTCCCGGCGTGGCGAGATCACTGTCGAGGCGCACGTCACCGACGCCATCAAGGAAGGCGTCATCTGGACGACCCCCCACTTCGCGGCCGCCTCCGCGAACCGCCTGACGAACGACGTGCTCGACGAACGCGCGAAGATCCCGGAGTACAAGGCCGCCGCCGCAGAGATCGCCGTCGACCTCGACGCAAGCGACGACGCGACACCCGCCGACGACTGAGGAACGACGACGGCGGTTCAGCTCCCGGCACCACTCGGGACTACGATGTCGTCAACGAGACGTACACGAGCGCGTTGCTCACCGTCAGATAGAGCCCCGTCAACGAGTATACTGCCGCGATCGCGATGGGGAGCTTCGAGTACGCCCACCGCACCCGCCTCCAGTCCGCCGGAATCAGTGGCTCCGGCGACCACACGTCGAACAGGATACAGACCCCGATGAGGAAGCACGACTCCGCGAGCTTCGCGACGAGGAACCACCCATAGCCGAGCTCGTGGATGATGAACCGAGGCACCGGATTCAGCTCCACGCCGCCCGCCTCCATCGTCATCACCGTCGACGTGAAATCACCGAACGCGTAGAAGACCACGAGCGCCGGCAGCAGGGCGAGCAACCAGTCGCTCCGACGCCGGAGTACGGTGAACGGGGAGACGCCCATATCTCGAGTGAGGACGTGGACGAGTAAATCCGGACGGAGAATGTGACGGAGGTGGAATATTTCAGGCGGCCGGCGCGAATCATTGAATCGCGGTCGCAGCACGAGGCTCCCCGGTTCGATTTCGCTTGCGCCAATTCATCCCTGCCCGCGCTCGTCGCTGTGGCTCACGGCTACGCCGTTCGCCATCTCGTGTCGCTACCGCGTCACGCACTGCTCCTCGTATTTGGTCAGGGGTAGAAGTGGGCCGGCGCGATGCGGATATAAGCGCGAATTCTGTCGTGTCATGGGTGAATCTGTCTGGTTTTGCTGAATGTTACTCATCGGTGATTTCGCCGGGGTCGAGTTGGTTCACGATGTCGCGGCGTCGGCGCTCCATCCGGTCGTGCTTGCGTCGCCGCAGCTCGTCGAGATCGGCGACGTCGTAGTGGTTCTCGATGGTCTTCACGCTCGCATTGACGCGCTCGGCCACGTCCTCGGGTGGCCAGCCCTGGTTGAGCATGTAGGTGATCGCGCCCGTCCGAATCTGGTGGGGGCTCCGCGTGCTCGGGCACTTACTGGCATGGGTGTAGTTTGGCCAGTCACACTTCTCGATCTCCTTGCCGTGCGGGCAGACCCCGTAGGAGCAGGGGAGGGTGGCCACGTAGGTCCAGACGCGGACCGTGTTCGAGGTCGGCCGGCCCCTCGCACTGGCTAAGAGGGGTTGCCGGCCGTGGTCGTCCCGGATGTCATAGCGGTGCTTTTCGATGTAGTTCTGGACGATGTTGGCGACGCGACGGGAGATGGCGACGGGGCGCTCGCCGCGGCGTTTGTTCTTGAGGGGCGTGCCGGTGTTCGGGCGGTGCCGGAACTCGACGTAGGGATTCTCGCCGAGATGTGTGTCTCGGAGGTCGAGGGCTCGGAGTCCGCCCTGGCGGGCGCCTGTGAGCCAGAGTAGTTCGAGCAGGACGTGTTGGCGGGTGCTGTACGCCGTGTCGTCCGTGCGGTAGTACTCGAGGAGCGTGAGTGCGTCGTCGGTGGCGAGTTTGGTGTCGCTGCTGCGCTCCTCGGCGTCGAGATTCGGGATGCGCACGGTGTCGGCGAGCCCGTCGTCGACGGCTTCGATGTCCTCCAGGAACTCGCAGTACATCGCGAGCGTGGACATCTCGCCCTCCAGGGTCGCGGGGGCGATCTCGGCGCTCCGGAGCTCGAAATACTCATCCATATCGTAGCCCCGGAGGTCACCGACACGTCCGATGCCGACCGACTCGCACCACTCGACGAACAGCTTGAGCCGGTAGCGCCACCCCTCGATGGTCTTCTCCGTCGAATCGGGTTTTCGCCGCCGCAGATACCGACGCGCCGCATCCCGCGGCCGCATATCACGCGGATCCGTCCGGCGACGCCCAGACCGAGTCATCGGGTAGCCTCCGTATCGATGACCGTCGCACTGGAGCCACGATGCACGAGCCCATCATGGATGCGCTTGGTCTCCTCGGCCTCCCCACGGGTCCGGTGGTAGGTCGGCATCCGACTCCGACACCACACACAGACCACCTTGAAGCGGCCCTCACTCCGATTCACCGAGTCCATGACCGACCTCCCTCCGTGGACTGACGGAGCTGGCTACGAGCCGGCATCATTGGCTCGATCCTCCGACGGCCCGGCGGCAGCCACTGCACACCAGCTTCCCGTACGGGAGGCGGGTGACGGGTTCATCGCAGCACTCCGACGACCGGACACCGGAGTTACGCATCCGTATCACCGTCCTCGTCGAGCACGACGCGGAGGCGCCGTGCGGCGAGTTCGAAGGCGTCGGCCTTGCCCTGGTGACGTTCCTGCGTGCAGTCGTTCGTCGTCTCCGCAGCGGCGATCTCGTGCTGCTCGTGATTCCGCTCGAACTCACGCGCCACCGACGCCACCCGTTCGTACAGACTCTCCTCGATGGTCGCGCTCATGGCGCATTCACCTGGCCGAGCGACATCCCGCAGTCATCGCACCGAAGCTCGATGATAGCCTCGCCAGCGTTGCTCACGCGACCGATCCGACGCGTGGACTCGTGGGGGCAGTCATGGTCCTCGTGGACCGTCACTGACGCACAGGACGAACAGATCGGCGTCCCATCGGGCAGACAGCCGTCCGCGCTCCGCTTCTGGCAGAGCCGGCACGGCGTCGACGACACGACAGAGGGCTTTTCTAAACTCGCTACCTCACTCGACGTGCGGGCCTCCGGGCCCGCGGAACTGGTTCCGTTCATGATCTGGCCGGAACCACTACTCGCGGACGGCGCTCCAACGCCGTACCGCGTTTTCCTACGAAATCTCACACCGCCAACAGCGTCATCTCGGGCTCCGCACTCTCCACAACAACGGGGCTTTGCATAAATGTTATGCTGTGTCTGATTAGCCCATACTTACCGTATCGAACGCAACTGCAGCTTTACCACAGTATTCCGCGGTATTAGGGACCAACGGGCCTATTTGCAAGTAAGATGCGGAAATCTGGGTCATGGATGACAATCTGGGATGACCGAATTCTAGAATATATCGACGAAGAAGGCTCCGGGTCTCCCTCCGAGCTGGACGAATCCGGGTACCTCAGGGTTTCTCGATCCCACATCTCTCGACGACTACGACGGCTCGCCGACCACGGGATGCTCCGCCATCTTGGAAACGGTGTCTACGTGATCACCGAAGAGGGCGAGAAATATCTGGAGGGAGAACTAGACGCAGATACGCTGTCGGTAGATGATGAGAACGGCGAGACCGCGACGAGCTAAGTCGGTGATACATGAGAAAGACTGCCACCTGGATGCAACTACTCGACGAACGGATACTCGAACACATCGATGAAGAGAACTGGGCAACACCCCGAACCATGTTCCGAGATGTAAACTTCGACGGTCTACGTGCCTCTGAAGGCAGAATACGGGAACGATGTGAGATGCTAGCCCAAGCTGGATTGATAGCACCACTTCACTCCGAAATGTACGAAATTACGACCGAGGGGCAGCTATATCTAAACGGCGATCTTGATGCCGAGAATCTTCGAATTTGGGGAGTAGGCTAAGAATTACTCTACATCCTCCAACAGTTCCTTAATCCGGCCAGTCACCCGGTATTTAGCTGAATTACGGACGAAGACGATTTCCCCAATTTCTTCGGACTCTTCGAAACCAGCCTCCTCTAGTGCCTCAACTGCTCTATTCAAGAGGTCCCTCTTTGACATCGTATCTTCAAATGACCTCTCCTCTATGCGCGTTTCCAACTCTCCTTCCACAACCCTTCGGACCTCCTCGTTGGTATCGATTACATTTTGGAGGCGTTGCCATTCTTCATTTAACGCGGATTCCAGATTTCCTACGACGATCTCGTCAGTCCGCTTGTTGATCACCCACCAGTCTGGACCGGAAGATTTGACCGTTTCGATCAAACCCTTCGCTTGCAGGTTTTTCAGTAACGTCTCCAAACGGAAATTAAATTCCGTCTCGGAGTCCTCGATCGCCTTACGAACCTCCTTTTTTGAAACAGGTTCCCCTTCGGGCGTTGCCTCAAGTTTGAGCAGAAGCAGTAGCAATTGGACCTGTTCTTCCGAACTTATTGACTTGCCCTCTTCTGCCCTATACTCATCCCCAGCCTCGCCACTCTTACTAACCCCTGCTAACTCAGAGCGAGTATGATTCGTTGAGTCGATATAGATCCCAGTAGAGAACGAATCGACAGCTTGCTTAATCCGCTTTACATCCGATTCATCCATTGTTCTAAATTTGCTCGTTCAGCACTAAGTAGTCTTTGCCGGGAATTTCAGATATACTATCAAAGCGACACAGACAATCACAATGATTGCAGCGTATTCGATATTTTGGTTACCGTTTGCGACTATTAGGACTATTGTGCCCGAGAAGAAAACCAGGCTCTCTACCAAGCCGAGCAATGCATTTCTAAACCTCCTGAAGTTCTCTTCAAGAACTGGATGGTTCTTTTCTATTGCATCGGCATATGCTCCTAGAATAAGTGAGGTGTATTCATCCTCATCAACATCGGTATTTGCAATGTAACGCCCGGTTTTTGCGGACGGACCATACATGAAGGAGCTGTTGAGATAGGTGAATATGGCAAAGAACAATGATATTAGAAGGGACCCGATACCGATGATGAAGAACACTTGAGCTTCAGTAGAGAAAATCGATAACCCTACATTGTCCAATTTTCCGATTACCGATAGGCCTGTAAGAAGAACGCCGATTAACAACCCCGCAAAACGCGTTAGGTGTTCTGCCTTGCTATCTACGTCGCCAAGTAGATTAATTTGTACATCGAGGATTCGCTCATATCTCGACAACGAATCAATTCTGAAGCTTTCAGACTCTGATTCCTCGTTCCCCTCCTCAAACTGAGCACCCCCAGTCTTCTCGATAAAATCTTTACTAATCGATCTCTCCGTATCGTCCGATCCACTCAACCCAACTCCCCCTCCAGACCTTCAATAAACCCATATAATGTCTTGGAGGTGAACATTGTCGTTCAATGCCACTGACTCAATGTTAAGCATTTCCCTTGAATGAATTACTACTCGGAAATCCTGTTAAAGGGGATCAGCGCGAGCCCGATTCTACCCTACTCGTTCAACAACGCCCTCTGACAGGTGGTATCGGTTTGCTTTCGGGATGAAGTTAATTTCGTCGTATGAATCCGGCTTGTCGAACGTGTCGCTTTCTCTGACAGTATTTACGACTTCGTTCAACTTCTCCATACGGACGTCCTCCTCACCCGTTTGCAGGTGTTCTTCCAATTGCTCAGGTTCGATATCAGCCCCGACTTCCTCGACGATCTCTTCTCGCAGGGTCTGACCATCTTCGTTCAGCTCAGTTTCTTCGCCCCACCCGTCGGTGAGCAATGGCTCTTCTTTCTCCTCAGGCGGGTCCATCGACTGAATGTGGCTCAATGCTCGAGCACACTCGTCATCCACGGCACTGGGGAGTTTACCGAGGACAATCTCCTCGTCTCTCTGCCGGATGATCCACCAGTCTGGGTCATTTGCCCTCTGGAAACTCTCTAGATACCCCGCGTTATCGAGGTTCTTATGAACTGTATCGATATTGTACGTCAGTTCAATACCGATATCTTCGAGGATATCACTTAGTTGCCGTTTGGTTAGATGGCGGCCGTCGGGACCGGTTCCTACCCACTGATGGATAGTGAGGATCAGAATCTGGTCCTCGAGGCTAGGGTGGTTGTGATGTTGATTCCGCAGTTCGTCGACGATGTCGTTGAATGTCACTCTTAACGTGATTGAATACCGTTGGTGCGCCTCACGTCAGTAACATTTACGTCTATGGAAGCTAAGGTCCAGATAACCTCGTACAAGGTGTGACTGCTGACGCGAGGGGTTGTTCGAACCTGCTGCAACAGGTTCCAACCGATTCTTTCAGTGTTACAGTCGACCATGGTATGCTACATCTTGGTAGCAATATTCTCGCCTTTCGCATAAAAGGCTTCCGTGGCAAATTCATATGATATGTCCAAAATTGGGTACAGAGCTAGGTAGCCCTAGAGTGGAAATAGAGCCGTCTGCCACCCCTATCTAGGCGGAAATGATAATTCCACATAATCACCAACTTCCGACAAATAGGGCCTACGGACTGTCCTAAAAATACCGGCCAACGCCCAGAACAGCCCTATCCGGTTCGGGACTGGAAATGCGGAGTTCTACCGAAATTTACTCGCTTCTGTTGGCGTTTTCCTTGCTTTTCTGCGGAGCCCACTACATAACGACCCGTTCAGGGTCTGACTGTCGCAATGGCAGATGTAGCAGACAACTTCGACCAGCTCGCCGACATGGACTTCTGGTACGACTCCAGCGTCCTCTTCGCGGGCTTCCTCGCACCGACCCTGATCAAGAACACCCTCGAAGGCCGACTCAACAAGGACCTCCCCGACGAGGCCTACGGAGCCGCGGTCGTCGTCATCGCCGAGATCGTCCTCGACGAGTACAAGCGCATGGCCCAGCTCGGCGGCGGCCTCTACGTCGTCGACGCCCTCGCCACCCGCTTCAACGTGAAGTCTCGCATCCAGAACGCCGCCCAGGAGGCCTAGACGCATGGCGGAAATCTACGCAGACACCGGCACCACCGCGGAAGGCGTCGAGACCATGGCCAACGACCCCGGCCATCTCACGCCCATCCTCACCTACAGCCCCGAGCAGGGCACCTGGACCCGCATCCTCGGAGACGTCCTTCGCGGCGTCATGCCGGGCCTCCCGCTGTTCCTCGATCTCGTCGACGGGAACGGCGACGACCTCCCGAACAACACCCGGCTCGTACTCCGCGTCAAGTACGCGGGCAAGAGCCGTGCCTTCGAGGTCTCCGAGGAGATCCAGTCGATCGCGTTCTGGAACATGAACTCCCTCACGGAGCAGCAGAACGAGGAGCAGTACGACGGCTCGAAGGTCGAACTCGCCTTCCCCGAAGCCTCCGGGAAGGCCAACGAGGATCGAGAGTACGTCGACGTGCGGGACATCGACGAGTTCCAGGTCTGCATCGAGTCCACTGTGGCGGTCGACCCCGCCGCGATGCGTGTCTACCTCGAATCGGCGGCCGTCGAAGGCCCCAACTCTCGGTGAACCATGCCAGGGAACACGCAGAAGGCCGTACGGCGGCTCAAGAACACGCCGAACCAGCGCAAGCCGGCCATCACGCCCGGGGACTTCGAGCAGACCGCCAACACCACCGGCGAACTCTCCCGGGTGCTTCGGTTCCGGCCGAACACGCCCCACGCGATCCGTGGCGGGAAGCATAATCCCTTCTACTTCGCGCTGCCGGCCTACGAGTCTTTCAACAGCGACACGACCGCCGACAACGCCGAGACGTTCACTCTCTCGCATTCGGTGGTCGACACGCCGAACACGCAGGCCGTGCTCGTGTGGCTCGACGGCACTCGGTACGGCAAGCCGGACTCCGTCGACTACGGCACCAACGAGATCACGGTGACGGACTCGGATGCAACGACGTCGACGGTGCACGTCTACTACATCAGTGACGCGCCGGCCGAGGTCTCCATCGAGAAGCGCGTGGCCGGCGCGAACTCCGCGACTGCCCAGCTCTGGAGCGGCGTCGTCCCAAGTCTCCACAATGCGGACCAGTCAAAGGGTCAGCCCCCGCATTTCCGCTTCGGGACGGACGTGCTGGAGCGGTTCATCGCGGCGGACATGACCCTCGACGTGAAGGTGAAGGCGCCCTATACGGTCAAGTTCCGCGAGGACACCGACGGGACGCAGGCAGACAATGCTCTGTTCAACATCCCGGCGAACGAGGCGCAGGACACCGTACCCGGACTCAAACAGGCCATCAAGGCCAGCATGAGCCGGGCGTAACGCGGAGGCTCCCCCATGCAGCCTGATATTTGGTTTCTGGATGGCGAGCAGCAGCACAGCCCGCAGGATCAATCGAACACGGCCGACGGTGGCGCGGACGTGACGACGACCGGCCAGAGCGACGAGTGGGGGCCTGTGATGGCCGCTATCGAGTCGTCGAACTGGACGGAGCAGGACGTAGCGATGGCGCTTGAACTGGCGCAGACGGCCGCGTACCTGCTGCTGGCGTACTACGCCATCAAGGAGGCCCGATGATGCCGGAGACAATCGACACCAGCGACGAGACCCGCGAGCGGACCACCGTCAAGGTCACGAAGCGGCGGCTCTCGTCCAACGAACAGCAGCGGCGTATCGAGTCGCGTGACCGGCTGAATCCGGGTGGTTCGGAGTGACGCACGCGAGGCCCGGCGAGGACGCCGTGCCCGTCAACGAACCCGTCAGCGTGACGCTGAACGCGGGCGAGGAGGCGGTCGTCGAGTTCAGTCCTATCGGGCAGGTCGTCGAGCACGCAGTCGTCGTGCTCGCCATCTCGAAGGCGAAGGACACGACCTACGAAATCTCGATGGACGGCACGACGGTGTTCGGGCCGTCGGGCATCCCGCCGACCGACATCGACGACACCGTGCAGACCTTCATCCCCCCACGGTCGTTCGGCTCCAACTGTACGGTCACGGTCTCGAACACCGGGGCCGCCACGAAGACCTATCACGTTCAGCTTATCGGCTACGAGCAGGACGCCGGAGGAGGTGCCTAAGCGATGGCGCTTGAATCCGATGCGACCATCGAGGAGATTCAGGGGCGGAAGGGCTACCAGAACACCGTTACGGACGGCGAGGAGGACATCAGTGGGGGCGTGGAGCACGTCGTCGGGAACGTCCCGGCGTTCACGGTCTACATCCATGCGACGGCCACCATTAACGTCAGCATCGAGCTCTCGCCGGACGGCGGCACCAACTGGTACACGCTCGACGAGTCGCCGGTCGAGATGAGTGCGGCCGGTGATACGGCCGTGCACATCAAGTACAACGCCACGCACATCCGGCTGACGGGTTCGACCGGGGACCCGGTGAAGGTCCAGATTCGGGAGGTGATGTAGCTGTGGCCGAGTGGCCCGGCTCGAACGGTGGCGGCGGTGGCTTCGACTACGTGCAGCCCGCACAGCCCTCCGACGCGAAGGTGGGTGAGGAGTGGTATGACTCCGATGCGAGCGAGGCGAAGGTCTACGACGGCTCGACGTGGCACAAGATGACCGTCGGCCAGCACGCCGAACTCGGCGGCGTCGGCGTCGACGACCACCACACGCCACCGTCCGCGACGACCGGAGCGGTCGTCAACTACTCCTCGAAGTCCGCCGGCACGCAGTACACGAACAACTCTGGCGAGGTCGAGATTCACCACGTCCGGGTCGACATGAATCCGGCGATTGACGAGTACGACAAGAACGCCAGCGCGACGGTTGACGGCGTTGGTGTGGCCGCGTACGAGGTCAGGCCGGAGTCCAATGCATCGTATCGGCAACCGTCGAAGCTCCGGGTTACGATGACGTTCGGCGTTCCGCCCGGCTCGACGTACTCGGTCGGTCTCAACAAAGCCTCGCTGGTCGCGTGGACGGCTACCCGGCTGGGGATTTCGTAACCATGACTGATAAGAAAAAGAAGATGCAGGCGGCATGGGCCGTCCTGCTCCTCCTCTGGGCGTTCGTCCCGGCCATCACATCGGCCGGTTCGGGCGCTGGGAGTGGGAGCGGGACGCCCAGCGACTCGCCTGCGAGCGACCCGGCAGGCGAACCGAGCAGCGACCCAACCAGCGACCCCGCGGACAGTCCGGCCGACAGTCCGGCTGACGATCCCGCGGACGACCCCGCCGGCGCTCCGGCGCCGGTCCCGTCGGATGACCCGGACAGCGACCCGAGCGGTTCGCCGGCTCCGGCGCCGTATCCTGACGGTGTGCCCGGTCCCGTCCCGTCCGACGACGGCAGTGGGAGCGGTGAGGTGCCATCGGACCCGTGGCCGGACTCGGCGATTGACCCGACGGAGCCGGGGATGCCGGCGTATCTCGAACTGATGCCGTCGCCGGAGCAGTGGGCGGACTGGATGCCGACGCCCCAGCAGTTCATCGACAAGGTGGCGACGGGGGCGGCGGTGCAGGTGGCCATCCTCGCGCCGAACGAGCAGGTGTATAACGTGGCCATCGACGCGGGGATACTCGCCGGTCTCGGCGCCCTCGTCGCGGCCGACGGCCCCGTGCCCATCGGGGACGCTGCAGCGGCGGGCCTCGTCGGGCCGGGCTTCCTGCTCGACCACGGTATCGAGGCGCCGGAGGTGCCGGAAATCGACGTGCCGACCACGGCGGAGTTCGACAGTATTCTGCCGGATTGGTCGGCGACGCCGGAGCCGTCGAGCGACACGGCGGACGCGGACCCGGCGGGTGACTCGACGAGCGACTACAGCGACCCCGCCACGGGCGACTCGTGGACCTCCTCGGACCTCGCGGACGCCACGGGTGACTCGACGAGCACGGACACGTCGGACACCGAGACGAACGACTCGACCGGGACGGGCGGCGAGCAGACGTACACGCCGGACTCGGGCGGTGTGGACGCCTACGACCCGGCTGGTGCGTCGACGACCGATGACGATGATGGGTGGACGGACACGACCGACTACCCAACAGCGGGGTTGTACGGCCCATGAGCGGCGAAAGCGCGGTGCAGGCGTTCGATACGCTCGTGACGCTCGCCATGTTCGGCGTCATCGTGTACGTCATCATCGAGGTGGTCGAGGCGGCGCCGGTCGTCGACTACGAGACGAGCGTCGACGACACTATCGAGGATGCCGTGAGCGGGTGGACCTGACGCATGGAGCCGGTCCTGCAGCTTGTGGTCGGGGCGTCGGCTATCGCCACGGCGTCGGCGGCGGTCGGGTGCGTGCGGTACGTGCGCCGGGCGGCCAACGACGCGGGTGAGGCGGTGACGCTGCTCAAGGGCACGGACGCGAGCGGTGGCCTCATCGAGCGGGTCGAGGAGGTCGAGGAACAGGCAGACGAGAACACGGAGCAGATGGCCCGGAATCGCCGGAGTCTCCGGCGTGAGGGCCTGCTGAACGGAGAACGACATTAATGCCGACTACTGAATTCATGGCTGGACTGACGCAGAATGCACCGATGCTCGCACTGACGCTCGTCGCTTTCATCGGCGGCGTGATGGTGCCGTTCCCCTACGCGATGGAACGCTTCCGGGGGTTCGGTCGGGTGATGCTCTCGAAGCTCCCATACGCCCCGCCACCGGGCGAGGAGACCGGCGCGGCGCTCGAAGGGGCGACGGCCGCGGACGACCCCGGCACCTCCGACGGCTCGGAGGATCAATCGAGCGAGTCCGCGGCTGGCGGGAGTGGTGAGTGATGCCGCCGTTCCCCGTTGAAGGCGTCCCGGACGGCGCGATCCTCGCACCCCACCACATCTACATCGGCGGCCTCCTCGTCATCCTGGGGGCACTCAGAGCATGGGACGACCACCCCAAGCGAGAACCAATCCTCGCGATGGCCGGCGCCGTCGCCGCGTGCTTCGCCTTCCTCACCGTCTGGCCATTCTACCACTGGGCCGGCGCCGGCCTCACCATCCTCGCCACCACCCTCCTCGTCGCAGCTCCAATCGCCGGGCCGTTCTGGCAGGAGTATCGCTGGCGCTCGTCTCGATCTCTTGTCTTGGTCGGCGGGCTCGTGATGCTCGACGACGTCATCAGCCATGCTTTCGGTTTCTGGACCCCACTGGATGGCTGGGTCTGGAACGGACTCCTCTACCCGATCATCTCCTGACGACTCGTATTTCGTTCTCCCAACTCCACACTATTATACAAAATCATGGATTCAGGAGCAACAAATTGGATGGGTATTAATTCAAGATAGTGATGTGAACGGGCGTTTTAGTTACTCAACTACCAGTTCTAAGCACCCTAGGCTACTATAATAACACCCACCGAAGAGGGGGATATGGTGGCTCAGCTAGCATCCCGGCTACAAGAATTCTTTGACGACCGGGTGGGCGGAGACCTACGCAGTATTATCACCTACCAGGAAGAAACACACGAGGTCATGTACCTCCGAGGCGACGTCCGAGAACAGTATTCGGAGGAGGAACTCCTCGCGGCCATAGACGAAACCCGGTTTGATTCCCTCACTCGCCCGCTCTACGAATCTACCTTCGCAGATGACCACGGTGACCTCACTTGCCTCGTCCAGGCATACGAGAACGCCGTCGAAATGAATTTCGTCCTCGACGAGGGGGCCGGTGTCGCCGTCGGGCTCGATTCATCGGCCTTGGAAGAGACCCAGGGGATTGTCGCAGATGCGCGTAAAATCCTCCTCCGCCAGCGAGCTGCGGCCCGATAACGCTCTCGTAGCACGCCTACTCATTGAAACAGGGATGTACCTTTAAGCCCCCCTACCGTACTATTAGTATGGGATTTGGGGATGCAGGGGAAACACAGCGCAGTAGCGAGGGACAGAATATTCTTCGTTCTGGTGGCACGCTGACGCCGGATACTGAATCTGGCGCAGCTGCCCCCTCAAATATCGGCGCGGAACTGATAGCAGTCACGCATAGTCACACTGCTGAGGGGTGGATCGAAGCCCACCCAGACGTCGAGTTTGCCAGAACAACGCTCTTGACCGTCGGGGAGCCGATGCGTTCAACGGCACCCCCCGCCGCCGTCGCGTCTCCACCATCGTCTGACGACGGTACGCCTACCGTCCTCGGTATCGACGGGCCAGCCGACCTCACCGATCTCGGGATAACCTTGCTGAAGCAGCTCACTGAGCGCTCACAATCAAGCGCCGATGTAGTTCTGGTAATCGAGGACCTAGATGCCATCCTCGATGCGGTTCCACTGAGACGTGCCTTCCACTTCCTCCACGTCCTCACCGCACTTGTCCGAATCAATGGCGTCACCGCCTACTACCACTACGACGACATAGCGGCCCAAACCCTCGAAACCATCAGCGTCCTCTTCGACGACGAACCACCACACCGATAATTCGCATTATGGGGCCACTGGAGTTGCGGGCGGCCTATCGATTGGGTGTCTCATCTCGCCACGTCATCGTGGCACTCTCAAGGAATCGCACCAGATTCCGGCCGACCTCCCGATCCAGCGTCATAATAAGCCCCCCAGCCTTCGCCTCACTCGGTGGAATGTGAATCAGAATCACATTCGGGAAGAGCCGGAGTCCTGCATACTGCTCACCGAGTTTGGATTCAAGGGCCTCGGTCCGGCAGAGGCTTCGATTTACTTCCTCTACCCGTTCCTCGAGCTCCACTTGTGAATACTGATCTCGGACATCATCTCGAACGTACCGAATCACGTAGTCCTCGCGAGTCTTGTATGTCGCGAAGACCCGCAAATATTCACCAGCCTGCTCCTGCACATACTCCAGCGCTGCACTATGCTCCATATGCCAGCTACCCACCCCGCCGATAAACAACTAGTCCCCATATACCCGGGACTGGTCAATGCAGATAGCTTCCGAGAGGGGGCCACTCTCGGAAGTTCACCGCGTTCCTACCCCGAGTGAGCCGCGAATTCGCCCCGGTTCTACCCTATTTCGAGTTCATCGGTAGAACTAGGTTTCCGGAAAACGTGGGTTAGCTTGGTATCGCGGAACCATGCAAACGAGACCCTACGACGAAAAAGACGGGCGGCGAATCTGGCTCGCACAACCTGAATGTGCAGACCTGCTCGCCGTAGTCGACGACGACCCTCGCCGCCGTATCGCATTCCAGCTCGGACTCCACGGACTCCGCAAAGACGAAATCGTGGAGGTCGAACCCCAACACGTCCGCCCACTGAAGGGGAACACGGAGGGCCACGTGCTCACCATCCCGACGGGGAAGACCGGAAAGCGGGAGGCACCGATCTCGGATGACCTCGCCCAACGCATCACCTACCTCAAGTCCGCCGCCCAGCTCCGAAAGGACGAATGTATCATCACCGTCTCGAAGCGCACACTCCACAACTGGATGGCAGACGTTCGCCGACACCTCGCTGAACAGGCCGAGAACAGCGTCGAGTCCGACGCATGGGCCGAACTCGGAATGCACGACCTCCGTCGAACGTGGGCGACCTCAACGTACTACGCACTCGCCTTCGCCGGCGTCCCAATCGCCGAACAACTCACGATGTCCTGGGGCGGCTGGAAGCAGACACAGACCGGTCGCGAGACTTTCCGCCAGAACTACCTCGGCCCAGTCCCGGACCACATCACCGGCCAAGCAACACAGAAAATCGCGATGAGTTAGGGCGAATATTAGTCCAAATTTTCACTAACGAAGCGGACTGCCTTCGCAGCAAGTACCATCAGGGAAAGGAAGCCTGCCAACTCGAAGACGACCATCGGGTTCTCCGCGAAGAATCCCATTATTGTCTCCAGCGCTGTGAACCCGTAGGCTATATCTAACACTGCTCCGAGAACGTACAGGAAAACCACGATCATTAGCAGGTCCCTGAAGTACCGAATCTTTCGGGGACCAGCGATGTCATCTGGCATTGTGATAACATTTGAATTAATTCGAGAAAACTTTTGTGGCAGTTTTACCACTTCTCCATTAACCGACCCACCACCTCCGGATTCGATGGCTCATACCCGAGTTGCTCCTCCAGCTCCGATTTGATTTCCCTAAAGCGACGCGCCCGACCGCCACACAGCGTAACGTGCTCCTTCTTCGTTGGCATCAGTCGTCAACCCCTGGAATCTTGATTTTCTTCCCCTCAGCCCCATAGTGCGGTGCCTCCGGGCTCCAATTCTGCGTGTTCAACCGTTCAACCGTCCCTTCATCATCGGAGTACACCCATTCCGATCCGACCGTCTTCGCCTCGCCTTCCTCGTCGGGCTCTCGGAAGACGCGGACGCTGACCGCACCGGCGTCCGGGGCGTGGAGGTCGTCGCGGAGGCCATGGACCTGTTGGCCGCCGAGTTTGTGGACGTCGACGTTGTAATCGAGGCTGCCGCGGAGCTTCTTCAGGTCGTTCTCCTCCTGGAAGCCCCCGATCATCCAGGCCGTCGCCATCGAGATAACGACCTTATCAATCTCGCTGAGCTTCTGCGTCACCCAAATCGCCGACTTCTCCGCACCACGCCCGGTCTGGGCCATCCATCGAATGTTTTCAAGGAGATTCCCCTGTTGGGGAGCGACGGTGTGGGCCTCCTCGAACACGAAAAGGGCGGACCGGTCGATGCGGCGCTCGGCCGCAATCACGCAGTCGCAGACCGTTCGCCAGTCTTCGTCGCTGAGTAGGTCGTGGCGCTCGATGGTGAGCCGGGGATTCTTCTCGAGGAGCGCTTGCCAGTGTTGGATGGTGAACTCGTCGCGCTCCTTCGGGCCGGCAATCCAGTGTTTCGAGAGCCCGTGCTTCACGAGGCCGCGGAATTCGCCTTTGTAGTCGAGGGCGACGAACCCCTCGTAGTCCTCCAGGTTGTCTTCGGCGACGGCCTGTGCGGTGTAGGATTTCCCGGTCCCGGTCGCCGACGCCAACGCCAGATGCATCTACGAAGACTCGTCCTCCGGGTCGGTGACGTCGACGACGATCTCCTCGGCACTCACGGTGAGCTGGCCACCGTGCCACCGGTCGAGTTCCACGGTCCCGCCGTGTTCGAGGTGGCAGAGCGCTTCCTCGCCGAGTTGCAGGTCGTCCCGCCGCAGCTCTCGGCGTCGCGCTTCCTCCAATGCTTGTCGCGATTGTGCGGCCGCACGGCCCTGTTCACGGCCCTGCTCGCGAGCACGAGAGTAGAGCGCGAATACGACAACGGCGAGGATGTACAGTCCCCAGAAGACCTCGTCATCGTCCAGGGACCGTACGCGCCGGGCGAGACTCACGCCTCCGCACCCCCATCGGGGTCGGCGTCGATCTCTGGCAGCGCCTCCCGAACCCCGTCCGCCGGCTCGCCGTCGCCCAGATACTCGTAGCCATCCGGCCCGATTCGGAACCGGTACTCGACTGCCCCCTGTTCGACGATTCGCTCGGTCACCTGTTCGCCGTGCTCGTCCTTCCAGTGTCTGGTTGTAACGTTCATCCTTCGAGATTGCCGCGCTCAACGGCTGCTGTCGCCTGTTCGAGACTCGATTCCACCAACTCGAAACGCCCCATAATCGCCTCGCGCAGCGCTCCCGCCCGCGACCACTCCACCACCTCACTCTCGAACTCGTCGAGGGAGACCCCGAACGCCCGAGTGACGTGCGCCTCGACGATCTCCTCGTCGCTCACGTCCTCGAACTGACTCCCGGCCTGGTCCCGATACTTCCCCACCCAGGTCTCACGCTGGTCCTCCCAGGCGTTCTCGGGCATGCCGAGATAGGGGCGGGCCTTCTCCGCATCCAGTCCCTCTGGGGCTTGCTCTGCGAGCCAGAATGCCTCGACGTCCCGTGAGAGGTAGGCCTCTGCAAACGCCAGAATCTCATCCTGGCGCTCCTCCACATCGACCGGCTCAACCGGGTCCTCGATGCCGAGGGCTTGCTGGTGGTCCCGAAGCGCCTTCTGGAGGTCGTGCTCGACCTGGGCGAGGGAGTTCGCCCAGAGCTGCAGCGCCTCACTCTCGGCGGGATTCCGGAGCTGCTTGGCCTGCTTGATGATATCCGAATTGAGGCCGTCCATCCCGAACATCACAGATCGACCTCCTCCTGAATGCGGCCGAGGGCCTGTGAGAACAGGTCGGTCTCCGGAAGCACCACCAACGCCACGACGATGATAGTGCCCAGCACGAGCGCTTTGCCCGGCGGGAGGTCGCTCCCGACGCCCGACTGTGCGAGCAGCAGGTCGACGTTCGACGCAAGGTCAAACGGCTCCTGCGTGGCGATGCCTTCGACCTTCTCACGCACGACTTTCGGGTCTTCACTGTCCTCGTCGCCGAACTCCTCGACGATAGCCGCCGAAACCAGCGCGAGCACACCGACATACTGGTCACCGATAGAGTGCTCCGGCCCCTTCGGGAGATCGGGCGCCCCACCAGCCTCGTCATCGGTGGATGGAGCCGACTCCTGGTCCGGCTCCCCCTCGTCGGGCTCGCCGTCGGTGTCGGGTGCGGTCTCGTTCTCGATGTCCTCGGCGAGTCCATCGAAATCGAACTCCGCGCGTTCCTCCTCGTCGATACCCGGCCGCTCATCACTCTCCTCCCCTTCCTCGACCTCCTCCTCTTTGGCGATGGCTTCAGCCTCGCTCACGGGCGAATCCCTCCACGGAGTTGGACCGCTTCCATCGGCGGGTTCAGCTCACCGCATGACGGACATTCGCCGTCGCGATACGCGTCGAAGGCACTGTCTGGATCGTCGTCCGCCATGATGGTATCCGGCCCCCATCCCGGCGTGAAGACGCTCCCGCAGCCCGTGCACGCCCAGATCTTCGAGTGATGTGTCATGCCCAGGGCTCCTCCTCGGGAACATCCGGCCCCTCTGTCTCGTCGGTCCCATTGCTGTCGTCGGTCTGCTCGACCTCGACCGTCTCCGGCTCGCCGTCGGTCGAGCGCAGCGAGACCATCACGACGACCGCCACGATCACGAACCCGGCGACGATTACGGGGGTCGAGACCGGAATCTGTCCCCCGATACCGCTGCTCGAATCGCTGCTCGAATCCGCTCCGGCATCGCCGTCGCCGGTCGAGGAAGCCGCACCAGCCCCTCCAGGGGGATCATCAGAGTCGTTCTGGTTGCTCTGCCACTGCTCTTCGTACTCGTCACCCCCTTCGTCGGGGTCGTCGCCGTCCCCGCCTTCGCCTTGCTCGTCTGGTTGCTCGTCGCTCGCTCCGTCTTGGTCGTTTGCCTGGTCGAGTACGACTGGCTTCAGCTCGTCCCAATCGTGCGCCCCGCTGCTGGTGGCGTTGATGTGGGAGCGAACCCGCGACAGCGAGACAGAATCGCTGTCAGGCGGATAGGTACAGCCCTCAACCGGGCAATGGTGGTTGCTCATGCTGGTTGCTCCGAAGTTTCGATGTGGCCGTCCTGTTCGTGCGCCCCCGCTGCCGCCGCTTGGAGGGCGTCCGTCAGTTCCTCTAAGCGCTCGAATTCAAGGGGTTCCTGCCCGTGACTCGCCCGAATCCGGTTCACCGCCACCGCAGCCCCCTCCGCCTGCTCCTTGGCACCCTTGAGCTGTTCGAGGTCCCGCTCCATGCGCGAAATCCCGCCCTTGTACGCCCCCCAAGCCCGCTGCAGCGCCCCGGCTGCCTGCCCTTCGATCTGCTGCTCCCGCTCGACGTCGTCGCTCTCCGAGAGGATATCCTCGATCTCGTCCTCCGAGTAGCCACAGGCGTCTTGCAGGAACTCGCATGCATCAGAATCGCCATGCTCGCAGTGGCCAGCGGCGTGGTCACACCGCTCGCCGACCCCCTTCTCGGCCCGGGCGAGCTTCTCGTCGGTGGTATCCTCGGCGTCGAGTCGGTCACCCTGCTCGTCCTTGAGCGCCTGCTCAGCGACCTCCGTGTGCTCATCGACGGTCAGCTTCGAGTCGTAGAACGACGTCCAGTCCTCGACGCCCTCTGCCCGCATCAGGGCCTTCACCGCCGACGCCTTGCCGTACTGGTTGCCGCCCTCGCCGGGAGCATCAAAGGGGCCGACGCGGTCCTTCTCGTGCTCCGTCAGCTGCGCGAGCCCCGCACCACCCGCACGCTCTGCTCGCCCAGCGCCGGCCTGCACACGGGCCTGCTCAAGCAGCCACTCCGGCGTATCCGAGACCACAGCGACCCGTTTCAGCCGGCGGTCATCATCCACGGGGCAGACGTACTCCTCGAACTCGTCTCGGAAGTCATCCGCCGCGGCTTTCCTCCCGAACTCAATGAACTCACTCACACCATATCACGAACCAAGGTACCCGCGAACAGGCCAAAGACGCGCGGAATACCCCAGGAAACCCGCTACATTCCCAGTGCATCCCTGAAGTATATACCTAGTCAGGTCATAGATATGTCCGAACCGATGGCCATCAACAAGTTGACGATACTCGGTCGGTCGTGCGCTGGCGTTGTGTTGCCCCTTGATGACCTCCGCGAGGAAGGCCTGGTGACCGGCACCGGCGACACCCTCGAACTCACCGGCGACACCCATCTCCGCGTGAACCGCTTCCAGCCCGGCGCCTGGCAGGTCCTTCGCACCGACATCCACGACTACCCCGCATTCCACGAAAAACAGACCTATGCCCCCTCGAACGGGCAGAAAGGACGCGCCTAATCACCCCTCGACGGCACTGCTTCGGCCAGCTCGTCCAACCGATCACCCGCCTTCTCTGGGTCGTCCACTGAGAGACCAGGCAAATCCTCGGAATCCGCCTGCTCCAGGCTGCTCTCCCCGCTGCTCTCCTCCCCCTCATTCGGCCCTTCAACCGCGCTCGGGGCCAGCACGACCAGCACCACATGCGTCGGATACTGCGCCGGCCGCAGATACCCGGCCCGCTGGAGGGGCTTGAACACCTGGTCTTTCACGATAGCCGAATTCAGCGAGAGCAGCTGTGCAAGCACCGTCTTCGCCACCTCCAGCGACAACCGACCGCCCCCATCAGTCTGTTCGAGCATCCACTGGTACGCGACCCGCTGCTGGTCCGTAAGCCGCGAATCCTGCACCCCCTCCTGCTTCCACTGATACACCCGAATCGCCTCCCGAATCGCCTCACTGCGATTCTCCTGCTCATCGAGGAACGACTCCAACTCAGGATCATCAACCTGGAAAGAAATCGTCGTCACGCCGCGACACCCCGGGAGAGGAACTGGGCGGTATCTAGAGAATATCGAGATCGTCGTCGGTTTCGATATCGCCGTCCCACATCGCGGCAGCTTGCTTGACCGCATACCTTCGCTCCGTGATACCCATAATTCGGTTTTCCAAGTTGTCCAGGTAGTCTTGGATCTCTTGCTCGGTCTCGGCAACCCAATATCCCTGATTGCTGCTCACAATCGGGATTCCGTCGGATATCATGATATCTCGGATAATCATCCGCGTCTCTGGGAAGGACCCGACCTCGTTGCCCGCCAGTTCGTCGCTGATTTCTCTGGAGGTAATCGGGTCGTCCGCTGAAGACTCCTCCAGAAGAAGCTCTTTGACCTTCTCTCGGACTTCGGATGCAACCATAGTTCTGACAAATACCCCCAAGAGGATAAATTTCTAGCAGGAAAAAATCAGCAGATAGACCGCTCAGACTATCGAGTTTCGTAGTAGTGGGACCCCAACTCGAAACCGAGGAGATTCGCCAGGTAGTCATTATCAGCGGATTGGGCCGCGACAATGGCCGAACAGAGTTTTCGGTCAAGGTCTGCAGCCTCCTTCTCCGCGTACTCTCGCTCCGCGGGAATGTCCACACTGGGTGGTAGAGCCGGCGATTTGTCCACTCTATGAATTTGCGAGGCTGACATGGCCACACCTTGAACCTCTTAGTACTTCCTAGTTTTGGTGTTGTCAGACGCTGAGATGACGATTTCAACCGTCGCAGAGCATCTGAGATGTTGTTCTCATATCGCCGGCCAATCCGGGCTCGCGTGCGTACCCGCGCGCAGCCCTTCGGGCAGCTAAATTGCGCATGCAGGAACGGGCATGCGAGAGTCAGACCGCAGCCGCCGACCGGCAGGGGTGATATTAATCCAGTTCCATCACCCGCCTCAGTACCTGAAGCAAGCGAAAACGCCTGCTTGCGGAATAATACCGCCAGTGGATGAGTAATATTCGGTGTCATCGAGGGCCCCGCTCGCCGATCACCGAAACGAGCCTCACACATCGGGATCACTCCCCATGAGTTTCGTCCAAGTGACCTTCGCACGCTCCCCCTTCACCGGGCGATGTGCGGCGTGCCAGCCGCCCGCAGCGGCTTCCCCAACCTGTTCCGGAGTCAGTGCTCGGATGTGGGTGAGGAAGTTGCTTGCGGCCGGGTCTCGGTCCTCCTGGTAGACCGAGACGATGTAGCGACCGTCGTCGGCGAGCAGGTCAAGCAGCTCCTCTCGCCAGAACGTCAACCGCCCAGAGGTGTACTGCTGGTTTCCATGCTGGTCGTAGCCATTCCGAATCTTCTCCTGCGTCCCCTTGATCTGAATCGGCGTCCCAGCCTCCAGCTTGGGCGTGTCCCCGGTGGCGCGGGCGTCGTAGAATGGCGCATCGATCAATTCCAGATGGAAGCGCTCGGCCACGGCAATCTCAACGTCATCCCCGTAGGTCGGTGCGCCCCCATTGGTCTGCGAGTGGGGGTGAGTCGCGGATACGCCACCGTCGGTCATCGGTCGCCGTGACTGGTTCTGCACCCCGTTGTCTCGGTCTGGGACCGTGGGCGTGAGTCCGGCATCGACGTCGAGAACGGCGGCGTGCGGGGCGTTCAGCACGGCCCAGATGTGCTTGCAGACCGTCTGCCGGTATTCGAAGTCTCGGCAGGTGCAGCCGCCCTCGAACTCGCCGGCATCCGCCGCGAGCGTCACGACGTGCGTGCTTGAGGCGTTCGAGAACTTGACCGCGAATTCAAACCCGGGCATCGAGACGACCTGCCAGTCCTGCTCACGGGCCCGCTCGTACCGCTCGTCGAACTCATATCGGGCCTCCGACCGTGAGAACCGTTTGAGGTCCCGGGTCATGGTGGGCTGCACCCCCGGACGAACTCACCGGCCTTTCCGGCGGCCTCGTCGTCGATGTGCTTGGCGAGCGCCAGCCGGACATCATCCAGTGAACAAGGCTCTTTCGTCAGGAACTCCTCCTCACTGGCGTGGTAGTTCACCCGGTAGAACTCCCCGTCATCACGGAGCAGCCCACTCCATCCTTGAGAGTCCTGCCAGAGTCGTAGCTCACCGCTCCGGCCGAACAGCTCCTCGATCTCGAAGGAGTGCTCGACGACGACCGTGATAGAAGCTCGATCCTCCTCGGCGTCGACCGCCGTGGAGACAGACTGCACTGCTGTCGTCACGGCTGGCACACCCCGTCATCGAGGGCCGGACACCGCTGATGAGCCTCCTGAATGAAGCCGCCACAGAAGTTGCAAATGGGGCTCGTTGTCGGACTTCTGACGCTCACGCCGACCACCCCTCAAACGCCGAAACCTGTCGGTAGAAGGTGCAAAAAGGGTAAGTATCCAGTGGGCCGGCGCGAATTTGAATCGCGGTTACGGCCACCCGAAGGCCGAAGGATACCAAGCTACCCCACCGGCCCGCAGATAGTGCAAGGCGAGTGTCGCCTTTAACGTTTCCGAACCGGGGTCAATACTCCGTGTAGGCGTCGGTATCGAGGTAGTTGTGGGCGACCGTGATCGTGTGGTCTGCGTGCAGGCGTTCGGGGCCGACGCGGACGCGGTCGTCGGCTGCGTCCCCAATCTGGGATTCCTCCTCGTCGGTGAAATCGTGGTGGTCGCTCAGGACGAATGCTGGGTTCTCGGGCGGCTCGATGTCCGCGATGGGGTCGCCGTCCTCGTGGAGCTGGACGACAGTCCCTGTCCGAGCAACTTCCTCGAGAACTGGTTCGAATCCTCGTTTCGAGATGTAGACGCCCGGCGTCGCCTGCACCTCCATATGCCCGACGGCTTCGGATCTTTCTTCGATCGCTCCACGGAGGATGCTCGCGATGTTGCGCTCGTCCGGGTTCACGTACTTGAGTTCACTCGCTTCGAGCCGGATCGTGAGGTCGTCCGAGTGGACGAGGAAGAGCCGAACGTCGTCGCGGATGCCATGCGAGAGGAAGAACGCGCTGTTGACGCAGCGAGCGAGGACATCCAACCGGCCGGCACCTCCGGCAAGATTGTCGAGGCTGAAATCGGCAGATGTTGGGGCATCGTGCCCGAGAACGATGAACTGTCTCATAGAAGTGAGTTTGTAGGCTCGTGAGTTAGCTACGGTGGTTTTGGAGAGTGAATCGGACGTTGGGTTTTTGGTCCCGTATCCGCATGTTGGAAAGCCCGCCGGGACTCTCGACTCGGTGCGCTCGCTGCGCTCCTCACTGCGCTGCGGTGCTTGCTTCGCCCGCCTTCGCCGAGAGCCCCGCCCCCTTTCAGTCCTCCCACCGCCCTCCGCAACCGCACCGCAACCCCCACAGCCCCGCAACCGTGGGCCGCGCCCCCTGGCGGGCGCGGCGACAACTCGTGGTTCGGTGGTTCAGCTTGCCTTGTGGCAAGGTGAATCGTCTCCGTCGTCTCGTGGATAGCAAGAGTGTTACCGGCGCCGGTCGAACAGTCCTGGCAGTGACTATCCTCGAGGACGCGCGGGCGGTGCTGGCGGAGGATCCGGTCTGTGACGCGTGCGTGGGGCGGGTGTTCGCGGATCGGAGTTTCGGCCTCGGGAACGCCGAGCGCGGGCACGCCCTCCGGGTGTCGGTGGCACTGGACGACGACGAACCGTACGAACCCACGGAGACCGAATCTTGCTGGGTCTGCGAGGGCCTGTGTGGGGAGTTCGAGGAGTGGGCGGAACGTGTCGTCGACGAACTCGACGACCTCGACTTCGAGACGTACCAGGTTGGCACGCGAGCACCGCCCTTGATCGACGAGAACGACGCCTTGCTCCGGGACGCGGCGGCCCTCGACGAGGACGCCGGGGAACCGTTCAAGGCCGAGTTCAACCGCGAGGTCGGGAAGCGCGTCGGCCAGTCGACCGGTGCGGACGTCGACTTCACACGCCCCGACGTCCAGGTGCTCATCGACATCGACGCCGACGAGGTCGACATCACCGTGAACTCCGCGTTCGTCTACGGCCGCTACCGCAAGCTGACGCGCGGAATCCCGCAGACAGAGTGGCCGTGTCGCGAATGCGAGGGGCGCGGGCGAAAGGGCGGGAAGCCGTGCGAGTACTGCGGTGGCTCTGGCTACATGTACGACGAGAGCGTCGAGCAACTCGTCGCGCCACCGATCGTCGAGGCGTTCGCGGGCGACGACGAGTCCTTCCACGGGGCGGGCCGCGAGGACGTCGACGCGCTCATGCTCGGGACGGGTCGGCCGTTCGTGCTGGAGGTCGACAACCCCAAGATCCGGCGCCCCGACATCGCCAGCCTCGAGGCCGAGGTGAACGAGTATGCGGAGGGGAAGGTCGAGGTCGAGGGGCTGCGTCTCGCGACCTACGACATGGTCGAGCGCGTGAAGGAGCACGACGCGTCGAAGACCTACCGCGCGGAGGTCGCCTTCGACCGACCGGTCGACCGCGAGGCATTCGAGGACGCCATCGAGGAGCTGAATGGGGCCGTCATCCACCAGGAGACGCCCGACCGAGTCAGCCACCGTCGCGCAGCGAAGGTCCGCGAACGCACGGCGTACGAGGTCACGGGCGAGCTCGAGGACGATGACCGACACGCCATCGTGAAGGTCCACGGTGAGGGCGGGCTTTACATCAAGGAACTCGTCTCCGGCGACCAGGGCCGCACGACCCCGAGCCTCGCTGGACTCGTCGGCGAGGGGGCTCGCGTCACCGCGCTCGACGTCGTGACGGTCGAGGGCGAGGACGAGCCCTTCGAGCACGCGGACTTCTTCAGGTAGATGGCGCACCAGTTCGGCACCGACGAAGCCGGGAAGGGCCCGGTCCTGGGGTCGATGTTCGCCGCGTGCGTCGTCGCCGACCCCACCGAACTCCCCGACGGCGTGGCCGACTCCAAGCGCCTCACCTCGCAGCGTCGCGAAGAGCTCGCCCACGCCATCCGCCAGCGCGCCCGAGCGGTCGGGCTCGCAGAGGTCACCGTCGCCCAGATCGACGACCCCGAGAGCGACATGAACACCCTCACGGTCGACGCCCACGCCGACGCCATCCTCGACGCCCACGACAACCACTCGGACGAGAATGGAGACCCGGTCGGGCTCGCCGGCATCCCCGGGATGCTCGACGCCGGCGACACCAGCGAGGAACGATTCGCCGAGCGCGTCGCCCGCCGACTCCCCTACGAGGTCGACCTCACCGCCGAACACCGCGCCGACGACTCCTACACCATCGTCGCCGCCGCGTCCATCGTGGCGAAGGTCGAACGCGACGCCCACGTCGACCGCCTCGCCCACCAGTATGTCGACGACTACGAGGATATCGGCTCCGGGTACCCGAGCGACCCCGATACCCAAGCGTTCCTCGAACGATACGTCGCCGACCACGGCGACCTCCCCGACTGCGCCCGGCGCTCCTGGCAGACGAGCAAGCAGGCGCTCGCGGACGCGGAGCAGTCGGGCCTCGAAGACTACTTCTGAGGAATCTGGGGCGGTCTCCAGACGCTTCGCGCAAAGTCACAGGTCTCAGTGTCGCCTGGATACTAGTCACCGGACCCGAGCAGGTAGCCGCCGAAGCTGATGAGCCAGATGATGAGCGGATAGGCGACCCATCGCTCGATGCCGCCGGAGCCGAGTAACGCGAGTGGGTGCGGTGACTGCAGTGCGAGCCCCCAGAAGAACACGCTGGCGAGTGTGAGGAGTGAGACGCCGCCCATGAATCCACAGAGGAACGAGTACGGGCGGTCGACGACTCGGCTGGAAAGCGTGGCGGTAACGCCACCGCTCGCAAACGTTAGCAACGCTGCGAGGCCGTGCCAAGGCGTCACGTTCCCCGGGAAGACGCCGACGGCAAACGCGCCAAAGCCGAAGACGCCGAGTGCGATGGGGAAGCTACGTCGGTCGAACGTCCGGTAGAGAAGGTACACCGAGACGAGCACGAGCGCGCCGGTGACGAGCATGGTCGAATTGAAGATCGTTGCTGATGGCTGGTGGATAATCGGATCCGGCGGCAGCGTAGAGCCGAGATCACTGATGTCCTGCCGGGTCGAGTACTCCGGATAGAGAACTTCGGCGGTGATGATACCCATGAACGCGATGAAGCCCGCGAACACCAAACTGGCCCCTGCAATCGCCTGTTCGGGGAATCCGAATCGCGTTCTGACCGCTGGACGTGTTTCCGGCATGATGAGTATTCTCCGGCAGCTTGTATAAGGATTGTCTACAATCTAGACGTCGTTACAATACTTAGAAGTCGCTACGGTACTGAACGGCACCCAGCAGCTTTCCACAGCTTTTTCGTCGCCTAACTCCCTCCCCCAGATAGACTATGGTCGTCGACCGGGTCGAGAACCCTACCCCCGAGGCGTTCGTCGCCGCCGCGAAAGCCGCATTCAGAGACGGCGCGGTCCTGACGGTGCAGGCGAACTGCGAGGTGGAGTACGACGGCCGCACCTCCGGCTACCTTGCGCCCGGCGACCGTATCCTGGTCGCGAAGCCAGACGGCACGTTCCTCGTGCATCAGCCCACCGGCCACAAGCCCGTGAACTGGATGCCGGGCGGCGGAACGGTGGAAGCCCGCGTCAGCGACGGCCAACCCGTCCTCCTCGCGCGACGGACGAACCCCAGCGAGCGCGTCGAGACCCGGATCCACGACGCCTACGGCATCACGCGCTTCGACGCCACCGACGGCGCCACCTACGAGGAATCCGGCACCGAAGCCGAGATGCACGCCTACATCGAGGAAAATCCAGAAGTACTCGGCGACGACATCCGCATCGTCGAACACGAACGCGAATCCAAATACGGCTACATCGATTTTTACGCTGTTGACGACGACGGCACCCCCGTCGTCATCGAGGTCAAACGCATCCAGGCGACCCTGAACCACTTCGACCAGCTGAAACGGTACGTCGAACTTTATAATGACACCAATGACTCAGTGCGGGGGATGTTGGTCGCCCCCTCCGCCAGCGACCGTGTGAAGCGTGCACTCCGGGATTCGGGGCTCGAATTCGTCTCGCTCGAGGAGTTCGGGCGGGACGCCAGGGGGAGCACGGAGAAGAAGATCGACGACTTCCTCTGAAAAACGGGACGTTCGTCGTCTGGATAATCGGTAGCGGTATCCGGTCCCAATTCCGTTCAGCTTCCTGCGAAAGCCCGCTCCTTTCGGATTCCCACCCGACCACCTGCGGCCGGACGAACCACCGACAACTGCCAGCCGGACGAATTGCCCGAGTCACGTGGTTTGGTTCCCTGCCGGAACCCCTGGAGTGGTCGTTTCGTCGCGGCCTGACTAGTTGAACGGCCAGAACCCGTGGATGTTGAGGATGCCGCCGAGGGCGAGGAGAAGCACGACGAGCCCGAACACGGCGGGAATGAAGGCGGCAGACGTCGCGAACAGTGACGCGAGCAGCATCTGGAGGCCGATGAGTGCGACGACCACGAGCACGAGGGTGAGCACGACGTCCCCGACGACGTCCCACATCGCGTTCCGGGTGGCGTGATAGGTGACCGCGTAGAGTTCGTCTGTCGAGTGGGGCTCGGCGGTAGCGTCGGTGGCATCGGCGGTAATCCCGTTGACGTCGGAGTGGGCGTCGCTGGCATCGGAGCTGGCGCCGTTGGAGTCGGAGGGCGAATCGTCGTCGGCAGGGGACATACAACAGTCACGTCGGCGAACCGAAAAGAACGTTTGCGTTTGTGACGCGGTACCGGGGTCAGTGGTCGCGCGTGATGAGCGACCGGAGGATGTCACCGTACGCGGGTCGCGTGATGATGACCCCGATGAGGACGCCGAGGATGGTGATGATGGCGAACCCGCGGAGGTCGCCGAGGCTCAGGACGGCGAGCGGCGACATCGCGACGATGGTGGTTGCGGCGGCCGCGCCGATCATCCAGAGCGCCTTCCGGAAGCGGCTCTTGAACACGCGGCTGCTCGTCACCTCCTGTGTGAGCACCTCGTCGGCGATGATGACGAGGTCGTCCACCCCAGTCCCGATGACGGCGATGAACCCGGCGATGTGGCTGAGGTCGAGCGCGAGCCCGACGCCCGCCGCGAACCCGAGGAGGATGTAGACCTCCGCCATCGCAGTCAGGAACATCGGCCCCGCGACCTCCTTCCGACCGTACCGGAGGAAGATGACGCCAGCGACCGCGAGCGCCGCGACGATGCCCGTGATGAGGCTGTTGAGCTTGAAGCGCTCCGCGAGGCTCGGCTGGACGTAGTACGTCGTCCCGTTATCGAGCGCGAGCGGCGCGGGGAGCGCACCGGCGTTCAGGTCGACGTAGAGCTGGAGTGCCTCCGCTCGGCTCGTCGCCGTGATGACGAAGGACGGCGTCTTCACCCACTCGCCCGTCCGCCAGCCCTCCTGAAGGCTGTTCTGGCCGCCAGTCACGCCCGCAGAGTAGACGACGTTGCCGTCACGTACCGTGAGCAGGCACCAGTCCGTGTCGTTCTTGTTCGCGTACTCACAGTTGCTCGCGGCCTCGGACTCCGTGAACCCGTAGTCACGCATGTCCTGCTGGAAGCGTGGCGCCGCCTCCTCGGTCAGCACGACGGGGACGGCCGGCCGCCCATTGCGGAGGGTGGTCGGCTGGCCGATCTGCTCGAGGTCGTCCTTGGTGAGGACGGAGGTTCGCACCTGCGTCCCGTTCTCAGGGTAGTACGCCTCGATCTCGACCTTCCCGCGGCCCGCGACGAGGTCACGCACCCGGCTCGCGTTCTGGTTCGGGACCTCGATGACGATGAAGTAGTTCCCGCGTCGGTCGTCCGAGATCTGGACGGTCGCGCCGGAGAAGCCCGTCGCGTCGATCTTCGCCTCGAGCGTCTCCTTCACGGCGGTCCGCGTCGGCTTCGTCACACCCGACTCGATCGCCTCGGGTTCGAGGCCCGCGCTCTGGACGGCCTGCCGGAACTCGTCGTCCTCGACGTCGGTGTACACCTCGAACGCGTTCAGGCTCGGCCGCGCCCGGACGTCGTTCCGTGAGAGGTTCAACTCGCTCGCGACCGCTCGTTCGACCGACTCCACCTCGCCCTGGGGGACGTCCACGCCGGTCGCGGTCCAGCCCGTGATGGGCGCGCGGAGCCTGGTTCCACCGGAGAGTTCGAGCCCGTAGTCGAGGTTCGTGACCCCGCCGTTGGTCGTGGCCGCGGCTGTACTGTTCTCTACTGTCGCCGATCCCGCCCCGCTCCCGCCACCGGGGACGAAGAGGGCGTAGGTCGAGAGCAGGAGGAGCACGACGAGCGCGACGACGCGCCAGTGCTCGCGGATGCTGGCTCTCATCGCGACACCCCCTCGAACTTGTACCAGCGAAGGAGACTGACGTTCATCATGTAGGTCGTGGTGAGGTCGGTGAGAAGCCCGAGCACGAGGACGATACCGATGCTCGTCAGGAGGTCGATGCCGAACAGGTAGGAGACGACCGCCATCACCGCCATCGCTGCGATGGACGTCACGGTCATCGTGACACCGGTCTGCATCGCGCGCTCGACGCTCTCGTAGAAGCTACCTGAGCGCCGGAGAACGTGGTTCGCGAGCAGGATGTCGGAGTCGACCGAGTAGCCGATGAGCATCAGGAGCGCGGCGACGGTCCCGAGCGAGAGCTTGATGCCGAGGAGGTTCATGAGTGCGGCGGGGACGGCGATGTCCGTCAAGGCGGAGAGGACGACCGCGAAGCTCGGGACGACCGTCCGGAAGAGCGCGAAGACGACGACGCCCATCAGGACGAACGCGAACAGGACGGCCTGCACGGCCGTCAGCTGGGTGCTCTGGCCGAAGGACGCGCTCGTCTGCTGGACCGACGTGATGTCGAAGTCCGCCCCGAGCGGCGTATCATCCGTCAGTTGCGTCTGTACGTCTCCGGCGGTCAGGTTGTCCACCTGGAAGGTGACGATGTACGCCTGCTCGCCGGTTGCGACGCCCCGGATGGAGGTCGGTTCCGACTCGAACGCCTGCTGGAGTTGGGCCTCGGAGGCTGACGTCTGGATGGTGAGTTCGGTACCGCCCGTGAACTCGATACCGGGCGTGACGGGGAACCCCGTGGTGACGGTCCAGACAGCCAGGATGACCAGCGCGATCGCGAGCCCCGCGAGCACGGGGCCGGCGAGTTGCCGGTTGGAGTACTGACTGAGATCCACCTCCGGGATCTCGAATCGCGACATACGTTCCGGTCCGAGGCGGCGTGGGATAAGGTTTCTCAATGCCCGGCGGCGGGCGCTATCGTCGCATCCGGCCGTGCGACGGCGGCCGGCGGATCCGTCGTGGCCGCGACGGCTACGTCATGTCCTCGACGAACCGCTCGGGGACCCGGGCCAGTACGGGCGCCGGGATCCGGTCGACGAGCCACTCCGCGATCCGCACCATCGGCTTCCGCACCAGGACGTACCCGGCGGAGATGGCGAGCGCTGCACCGACGAAGAGGTCCACCCGAGCGTCGAACGCGAGCACGCTGGGGACGGCCAGGAGGACGGCCACGAGGAGGTCCTCGGGCGCGCCGTCGTACCGGACGAATCGCCGGGGCGCCCACCAGACGCCGTGGAAGTGGCTGAAGACGGCCCGGTCGCTCGTCCCCTCCCACGGACGAAGTTCGAGGCCGCCGCCGAGGACGTCGCTGAGGGAGTGCAGCGCGAACGCCGTGAGGAACACCGCGACCGCGATGGTGCCTGGGGACGGCGCGATGGCTGCGACGAGAACGCCGATGGCAGCCGCGAGCCAGCCGTAAACGGGGAAGTGGAGGGTCCGACGGTGGCCCGCGTACAGGTCCAGGTCGGGCACCAGCCCGCCGAGCGCGCCCGCGACGACGGCGTAGAGGGTCGCTTCCGGCGCCAGGATGCTCGCGACGGCCGCGACGGCGAGGCCAGCGAGCACGTGGGTGGTGGCCATCATATCGACTCCACGTACGCCAGTTCGGCTTAAAGGGTTGTCGCGTACATCCGCCCCCACATAAGTGAATGGTGGTGGGTGGCATCCCGACCGAGGGAGCCGCCCCTCGATACCCCGTAAACGACCTCCATACCCCAGCAACGAACCCGATACCCCGTTAATTATCTCCCCAGCCGCCGTAGCCGAGGCCGTGACGCCGCGTCGCCGCCTCGCCAAACTCGCCATCCCCGTCCTGCAGGCCGGCGTGGCGGTTGTGCTCGTCTACGGCATCCTGGTCTGGAGCCCCGGCATCATCGTGAACGCCCTCCTCGGCCTCGGCGTGACCTACCTCCCCGCCATCCTCGCGAACGACTACGACCTCCGCCTCAGCCCCGCACTCGTCCTCCTCGTCGCACTCTCGGTCTTCCTGCACACGATCGGCATGATCGGGCTCTACGACCGGACCTGGTGGTGGGACCACCTCACGCACGCCCTCTCCGCCGCCGTCGTCACCAGCGTCGCGTACGCAACCGTCTCCGCCCTCGACAACCACCACGAGGACCTCGTCCTCCCCGCCCACTTCCTCGCCGTCTTCCTCCTCACCAGCACGCTGGCACTCGGCGTGCTCTGGGAGACCCTCGAGTTCGTCGCTCGCGACCTCGGCACCCTCATCGGCGCAGAGCCGGTGCTCGTCGTCTACGGCGTCAGCGACACCCTCCTCGACCTCGTGTTCGATGCCGTCGGGGCGCTCATCGTCGGGGTGGTCGGCGTCCACCGCTTGGGGAGCGACGTCGCGAGTCTCACGACCTGGCTCAAGACGAAACGGGGCTGATGACGGACGCGCACAGAGTCCACGGTGACGTCGACCCGGCTCGCCGCCCGTCCTGCCGACCGGGCAAGGTCTTTGCCCGTTGCTCACCTACGTGGTAGTATGAGTACGGCATCACGCGTCGTCGTGTCGATCCCCGCGGACGTCAGTGACTGGGGGCGTGGCCAGCTCGACACCCGCCACATGCGCGCCTACCTCCGCCGGCACTTCGAGACCGCGCGCGAGGGCGACGCGTGGAGCGTCTTCGTCGACGTCGGCTGCTGTGGGAACAGCCCCGACATCCCGCTCCGCGTCGAGTCCGTCGACGGCGGACCCGAGATGGACGAGGAGACGGAGATCGAGTACGTCGAACGAGACGCCTGCGGCGTCCAGACGGGCTGGGAGGTCCAGAGCGAGGCTGGTCCCCAGACGAAGGCACCATAGCCCACCGTCCGCCGCATTCTCCCAACGACAGCTTCCCGCCGGGTCGACTACGGCCGGACGTCGATGTGGTGGACCGCCTCCGGCGACAGGAGCCGGCCCGTCGGTAGCGCGACCCAGCCGTTCGAGAGCAGCCGAACCTCACCCTCGTGGAGCAATCGCTCCTGCTCGAAATCGCCGTACACGACGGCGTTCTCGTACTCCTGGTCGAACGTGTCCGCCACCGCGTCCCACACGCCACTCGTGGAGATGACCATGCCAGCCTATGCACGGGCCACCCCGAAAACAGTTACCCGGTCGTCACCCCGAACGCGAAGCAGCCAATCAGGGGAGGTAGCGGACCGCCACGACGCCCGCCGTCGACCGGATCTCGACGCGATTCACGCCGATCCGCGCCGCACGTTCGACGGTCGCCTGGTCCTCGAGGACGTCAGTAACCGCGTCGGCCGTGTCCGACTCCGGCACCGACAGCACGTGGATCTCGCCGATACCCGCGCGCTCGGTCGTCGCGAGGTCCCCCGTGTCGAGATCCGCCGCCAGCTCGAGCTCCTGTTGTGTCGGCGGCTCTTCGCTCTTCTCGACGGGAATGGTCTGCTGCTCGATGACCGCCACGACGCTGAACGTCACCCCCATCGGGGGGTCGGCCGAAACCGTCGCCTCGATGACCTCGCCCTCCGAGAGCCCGGGGTTCTCCGAGAGCGTGTGCACCTGGGTGTTCGACACGTCCGACAGCACCGCGGACTCGGCCGCCGCGTGCGTCACGAGGAACGTCCCCGACTTCTCCTCGGCAGTGTCGGACTCGGAATCACTCATTGCAAACGGTAGCATGGCGGCCCTTTTCCGGGTTTCGCCTGGACCAGCTTATCCCGAGAAGTGGCGGTGTGTCACGTATACCAGCACGGCTGCGAGGAGCGCCACGCCGAATCCGACCTCCTGGGGGAGGCTGTACAGGAACCGACCCACCTGGCCGGCTTCTTGCTGGTGCTCGGGCGGGGTGGTGGAGACGGCACCGACGTAGGTTGCGACGAGGTAGAGGAAGCCGGATGCGGCCATCACCTGGTCGTAGCGCGTCGAGACGCTGGATTCACGGCGGTGGCGGTACGCGACGAAGAGGACGGGCGCGACCATCGGGAGGATGACGAAGAGGTTCAACACGACGTAGAACGTCCGCGTGAGGGTGAGTGAGCCGCCGGGGACGCGGGCGGTGGCGGCGATGAGTTCGACGAGCGCGGTGACGAAGATGACGGTGACGAAGAGCGCCACGAACGCCGAGACGAGGACGTACACGCGGAAGAACCACGACGAACTCGCCCCGGCGGCGTACGGGTAGGCGGTCAGGATTCCCGAGTAGTCGTCGAACCAACCCATTATCGGACGCTCTGTCGGCAGGATGCATAAGCGCTTCAACTCCGGGCCGGTGCCACGGGCCCCGACCAGGCGAATGCCGTCGGCGGCGGTGCGGTCGGTCGTCGCTGGCGCGTATCGAGAAACGCCTTTGCATCCGGGCCGCGCGGATACGCACATGAAACTCGATATCGGGAACGCGCTCGCCGACCCCGCCGACCCAGGCATCCCCGGCGAGGACCTGGACGCCCTCGACGAACGCGTCGCCGACGCCCACGCCACCATCAGTTCGGGCATCGACGCCGGCGAATTCGGGTACACGAGCCTCGGACTCCCCGAGCGGACAGACACGGACGCGATTCGTGACGCCGTCGCGCCGTTCATCGACGACGAACCGGACGCCGTGCTCACGGTGGGTATCGGCGGGAGTGCGCTCGGGGCGGCGACGTTCGCCGACGCCCTCGAGAGCGACGTCGACGCGTACTTCCTCGACAACGTCGACCCCGACCACACCCGTCGACTGCTCACCGACCTCGACCTCGGCTCGACGGTCGTGAACGTCGTGTCGAAGTCCGGCACCACCGCCGAGACGCTCGCGAACTTCCTCGTCGTCCGGGACGCGATGCAGGACGCGGGCGTCGACTGGACGGCCCAAACGTTCGTCACGACCGGCGAAGAAGGCAACCTCCGGGAACTCGCCGACGAGCACGACCTCCCCGCACTCGACGTGCCGGACGGCGTCCCGGGCCGGTTCAGCGCGCTCTCCACCGTCGGGCTCGCGTGTGCCGCCATCCAGGGCCACGACATCGACGCCATCCTCGCAGGGGGCCAGGCGGGCCTCGAATCCCTCTCCGATTCGCTGTTCGACACGCCAGCGTACGCCTACGGCGCCGTCGCCTACGCGCTCGACACGCGGGGTGCGTCGGTCAACGCGATGATGCCGTACGCGGAATCCCTGGAGACGTTCGCGGAGTGGTTCGCGCAGCTCTGGGCCGAGAGCCTCGGCAAGGACGGGGTCGGACAGACGCCGGCTCGGGCGCTCGGCGCGACCGACCAGCACAGCCAGCTCCAGCTCTACCGTGCCGGCCCCCGGGACAAGCTGGTGACGCTCGTCCGACCCGACACACGAGGAGACGTGCCGATCCCCGACAGCGACCTCGAGGGGCTCGACTACCTCGCCGGCGGGTCGCTCGGCGGACTCCTCGGCGCGGAGTTCGAGGCGACGGAAGCCAGTCTGGCCGAGTCCGGCTGTCCGAACGTCCGCATCGAACTCCCGGCCGTGGACGAGCACGCGCTCGGCCGCCTTCTCTTCGACATGGAAGCCGCCTGCATCCTCGCGGGCGAGCTCTACGGCGTCGAGACGTTCACCCAGCCGGCCGTCGAATGGGGGAAAGAGGCCGCCCGCGGACTCCTCGGTGGCGACGAATCCCTCCCAGAGAAGTCCCGGCTCGTCGTGCCCAGCGATACCGGCCCGCGGTGAAGGACAGCACCTAAGCCGGGAGCGGCCCGACGATGGGGCATGACTGCTGACTCGGCCCCGGGCGACCCCGAGGCGGCCGACACAGCGAGCGGAGACGCGACGGGCGACGTGACCGCCGCGACAGTCGGGTTCGTGCTCGCGGGCGCAGCGCTCGTCGCCGCGTTCCTCGACTGGACGCCGGCCGTCGCCATGTACGGCGTCCCCAGCCTCCCCGGCGTCATCACCGCCGGCCTCGCGACCGGCGTCCTCCTGCTCCGTCGCCACGGCGCCCTCGACCGGACCGCCACCCCCGTCGCTATCCTCGGGTTCGTCGGGGTCGTGGCGAGTGGCGCCGCAGCACTCCTGCTCCCGGGAATCGCCGGTACCGACGCGACCGCAGGCGTCGGCGTCTACGTCGCGATCCTCGTCGGTGTCGTCGGTGTCGGCATCGCGTACGCGGACTACGTCGGCATGGGCAAGGACGCCCTCCTCGCCCGGATCCGGGATGGCTTGCTCGCCACCGGCATCGGCATCGGAGGCCTCCTCTTCGCCTATCTCCTCGTCTTCGCGATGGTCGGCCTGCTCGGCGCGTTCATCCCGAGCGGCCTCCAGAACTCGCTGGTCACCGCCGTGTTCAGCGTCGGGCTCGGCCTCGTCGCCGCGGGGTACGCGCTCCAGCGCCAGGAGGGCCTCGCGTACTTCGACGTCAGGATGCCGGACAAACGCGGCTGGATCCACGTCGTGCTCGGACTCGTCGGCATGTTCGCCGTCCTCCTCGTCGGCGGCGTCGTGAGCACCATGATCGGGCTGCCGTCGGCCCAGCACGGCATCATCCAGCAGGCCCAGCAGAACCCCGCCATCCTCCTCCCGCTCATCCCACTCAGCCTGCTCGCCATCGGGCCGGGCGAGGAGCTCCTCAACCGGAACGTCGTCCAGAAGAGCCTCTACGGCGCCTACAGTCGGTGGGGGGCGGTGCTCGTCGCGACCCTCATCTTCACCGTCATCCACGTCCCCGCATACGGCGCCGGCGCCACCCCGGCGGCGCTCTTCGTCACCCTCGTCCGCCTCTTCCTCGTGAGCCTCGTCCTCGGCGTCGTTTACGAACGGACCGAGAACGTGGTCGTCGCCGCGCTCGTCCACGGCGGATTCGACGCCATCCAGTTCGGCGCCGCCTACCTCCTCATCACGAACGGCATGGCCTGACTCCCTCGACCTGTCAGCAGGGGCATCCGCAAGCAGGCGTCGGGTCGACGACCAGTGCGCGACGCGGCGGTGACGAACGTCTGACTGAGGTTTATTGGTACTACACCCCAAGGACCACAGGCATGGCCCGCAAGGTATCCGCACTCTGTGAGGACGCCCTCGCCGAGCAGGTGTCGTCGCTCGCCAGGGAACACGAGGTATCGGAACAGGAAGCAGTGCGACAGCTCCTCGAGGCGGGCCTCGAGCGGACCTAGTTCGGATTCTTCCGCGCGAGGTCGCTCCCGCAGATCGGGCACCGGTCCCGGTGCTCGTCGAACTCCCGACCGCACCCCTGGCACTGGTACCGCCAGTCGCGGCGCTCCGTGATTCCCTCCTTGCTCACCGTGTCGACGTCGAGGTCGAGTTCGTCCGCGACGTTCTGCATGGCGTAATCGTCCGTCACGAGCGTCCCGTCCAGTTCGACGGCCGCAGCGATGACACGAACGTCCGTCTCCGAGAGCACCTCGAGGTCGCCGGTGGTCTTCGCGGCACGCCGGACGCGATCGACCGTCTCCTCGCCCGGTACGTGCACCCGCATCCCGCCGCCCTCCATCGCCTCGAATCGGAATCCGGCGCCGCCCTCGAGCTCCGCCTGGACCTCCGGCACGGTCGCCGTCGGGCCCTCCACGTCGTACTGGTCGATGAACGCAGACGAGTCGAGAACGTGCATTAAAAATCCTAGCGCTGGACGACGATGTAGTCCTTCACCGCCTGCACGCGGTTCACGGGAACGTGGTAGCGTCCCTGGTCGTCGCGCGGGAAGTCCATCGTCACCTGTTCGTTCTCGTGGGGCTCCACGAGCAGGTCCTCGAGCTTCCCGCTCTTGAGGTTCATCGAGATGTTGTAGAGCATCCCGAGCTCCGTCCCGTCGGAGCCCATCACAGCCTTCCCGGAGAGGTTCTCGGCGAGTACGTCGGCCATACCCGATGGCACACGGTGGAGTATCTTAAAAGCCGCGGGGGCGTCCGACGCGTGTCAGCGGCGGAGCGGACACCCCCAGCGGGAGCGGATGACAGCGACGGGGCGCAGACGGGGAGGTTGGCGGGAGATGGTCGTCCGACGCGGGGCCGGGCGGGCAAGGCGACACCCGCGCGGACACTTGTTTCGAGGGTCGGTAGATACTAAAAAATATAGCTTCACCGTGGCGAGTAACAGGTCAGTAGCGCCAGTAGCACCTGATCGCGGTCTCGCTACCAACAGTGGATAGTTCCAGTCGGCCCCTCCTCCGCCGACACCCGCACCACCCGGCGGTCCGTCAACCGATACGTGACATCGTAATACAGGTGCGCGTGGACGGTCGTCGCGTTCTCACCATCCCCCTTCGACGAGAAGTCGACCTCCGCCCGGGCCTCGACACGCACACCCTCCTCGACATCGGTCGTCGACACTTCGCCCAGCGAGAAGTTGAAGTAGCCATCGGGGTCGAAGTGGTCGCGGGCAACGTCGGGCTCGACGGTCCGAACGATCTGTTCGGCGGATGCCGACACGCTCGCGGGCTTCTCCGGCGGGTCGTCCAGCGCGATATCCGTCGAACACGGCTCCCGCGTCGTCGAGGTTGTCGTGGACGGCGTCGTGCTCGTCGTCGATGGCGGGGTCGTGGTTTTCGTCGAACCGTCGACCTGGTTGTTCGACCCGGTGCAGCCAGCCAGCGCCACAGCGGCGAGTCCGAGCATCGAACGGCGGCGCATACGACACGCTACCGGAGACGGGGATAAGTGTCTTCTAGACGACGAGCAGGCAGGCGTGGGTGCTCGCGGCTTCGCCGCTCGCGGTACCGTGCTGCCTGCGGCAGCACGCGCTGCTCACGGGTCGCTGCGACTTCACGGCTCGCTTCGCTCGCCGTTCAGCATCTCGAGGTTCCTCTGGAACCTCGCGCTCCCCGTTCGAATTTCCGCGGCGCTACGCGCCGCACGCTGCTCACGCCTCGCTCCGCTCAGCGTTCGCATTCTCGAGGCGCTCTGACGAGCGCCTCGCTTTCTCACGGCTCCCTCCGGTCGCCGTTCGAATTCCCGGGACGCTCCAAGGAGCGTCCCGCTTTCGATGGAATTTAACTCCCGCACCCACTCTCACGTACTAACAACCGTTCTTCGCCTATCATGTCTTCAGAAAAACCACAACCCGGCGACCTCAGGACCCCTATCGTGGCCGTCCTCGGGCACGTCGACCACGGGAAGACCAGTCTGCTCGACAAGATCCGGGGGAGTGCCGTCATCGAGGGTGAGGCCGGCGCCATCACCCAGCACATCGGCGCGACCGCGGTCCCGCTGGACGTCGTGTCCTCGGTCGCGGGGAAGCTCATCGACCCGACGGAGTTCGACCTGCCGGGGCTGCTCTTCATCGACACGCCCGGCCACCACTCGTTCTCCACGCTGCGCTCCCGTGGCGGCGCCCTGGCCGACATCGCCATCCTCGTCGTCGACGTGAACGACGGCTTCCAGCCGCAGACCGAGGAAGCCCTCCGGATTCTCAAGGACACACAGACACCGTTCGTGGTCGCGGCGAACAAGGTCGACACGATTCCGGGCTGGAACCCGACCGAGGACTCCCCCATCAAGCCGTCCTACGACGGGCAGTCCGACCGCGTGCGCAGCCAGCTCGACGAGAAGCTCTACGAGATCATCGGCGAGCTCTCCGAGGCGGACTTCAACTCTGATTTCTACTGGCGCGTCCAGAACTTCCGGAACAACATCGGTGTCGTACCGGTGTCAGCCAAGACCGGGGAGGGCATCCCAGACCTCCTCACCGTCCTCATGGGGCTCAGCCAGCGTTACATGAAGGAGGAGATGGAGATCGACATCATGGGGCCGGGCGCGGGCACCGTCCTTGAGGTGAAGGAGGAGCAGGGCTTCGGCACGACGCTCGACGTCATCCTCTACGACGGCCGCGTTCAGGCCGGCGACACCATCGTCGTCGGCGCGAAGAACGACCCCATCGTCACCGAGGTGCGGGCGCTCCTCAAACCGCGGGACCTCGCCGAGATTCGTACCGAAAAGCGGTTCGAGAACGTCGACGAGATCCGGGCTGCGGCGGGTGCGAAGATCGCCGCACCGAACCTCGACGACGCGATGGCCGGCGCCCCCGTCCGGGTCGTCCGCGACCGTGACGAGGACGAGGTCATCGCCGAGGTCGAGGAGGAGCTCGCGGAGGTCGCCGTCGAGACCGGGGAGGAGGGAGTCGTCGTGAAGGCCGACACCCTCGGGAGCCTGGAAGCGCTCGCGAACGCGATGGCGGAGGCCGAGATCCCGATCATGCGGGCCGAGGTCGGCGACATCGCATCACGGGACGTGGCGATGGCGACGACCGTCGACGAGGACAAACACCGCGTCATCCTCGGGTTCAACGTCGACACCCGGGCCGACGCCGCCCGGAAGGCCGACGACGAGAACGTCCACATCTACGAGAACGACGTCATCTACCAGCTCGTCGAGGAGTACCAGGATTTCGTCGAGGAGAAGGAGCGCAAACAGCGCGAGGCCGTCTTCGAGAACGTCATCCGGCCCGCCAGGTTCCGCATCCTCAAGGACCACGTCTTCCGGCAGAACGACCCCGCCGTCGTCGGCGTCGAGGTCGTGAACGGCACCCTCAGGCGGAACGTCAACGTCGGCGTCATGGACGGCAACGAGATCACTCGCGTCGGCGTCCTGAAAGGCATCCAGGACCAGGGCGAGGACGTCGACGAGGCCCGGGCCGGGAACCGCGTCAGCGTCAGCATCGACGGCCCGACCGTCGGCCGCGACATCGACGAAGGCGACGAACTCTGGGTCGACCTCCCCGAGAAACACGCGAAGGTCCTCGAGCAGGAACTCCTCGAGGACATCCCGGCCGACGAACGCGAAGCCCTCCACCAGTATCTCGAAGCGATGCGGAAACGCGACCCCTTCTGGGGCAAGTGATCAGTCTGCGTTCGCCCCGCGTCGGCCCGGTCGCTGCTTCTCCGGTGGGTCGGTCGGCGGGTCGCCGAACAGCGCGTACGCGGTAGCTGCGAGCGCGACCACGCTCCCGCCGCCGACGCCCACGTAGTCGGGGATCGGCGGTGTGGCGCCGAAGCACACGCCCGCGGCGTAGGCGAGCGGAATCACGGCGAGCACGAGGTCGTATCGGGACGCAGCCCCCACGATCTCGGTTGGTCGGCGTACGGTACCACCGTTGCTGGGGATAGTTGCACGCATGCCGATACCTCCGACCGTATGTTATGGATGCCTTCTACCTAATACTTACGCCGGTTCCCTCGTGGTTTGCAACCGGGACCCAAAACCGCACGGTTCGAGCCGGCAAGAAGCTCTATCCGGCAGCGTGCCATACGTTCACATGGAGGAGGATGGACGCAAACGACCAGACACAGGAGACGACGCCGCACAGTGTCGGCGACTGGCTCGAGGCGGTCGTCCAGGCGCCCTCGCGGTGGGATCTGGCGCTCGCCCTCATCCCCGTCGCGCTCTCCTTCGGCGTCCTGCTCGGCGGAACGCCGCTCCCGATGTGGGCCGGCGTCGGCCTCGGAACGGCCGTCGCAGTGGCTGCAGCCGGGTACGTCCTCATCGCCGATACGCCGGGGTAGCGGCCGGGAAAACAGGCTATCGGGCGGTCTGTTCGACGTCGTCACCGAGCGCCTGCTTCACCTGGAGCGCGGCGCTCGCAGCGAGTCCGCGCGCGACCTCTTCCTGGTCCTCGGCGGGGATAGCTTCCTCGGCGTCGTTCGAGAAGTCGGGTTCGAACCCCGCACTGACGGGGTGGCCGGCGGGCGGCTGGACCGCGACCGTCGCGCGGACGCCGGAGTGCCCGTTCGCGATCTCGCTCCCGATCACGTACTCGTCCGGGAGGAAGTCGCGGGTACGCGCAGCGATGCTCGCGAGGCCAGCCCGGAGCTGGCGGCGCTGGGTCGACGTGAGGTCCTGGCCGGCGTCGCCGTCACCGACGTCCGGCGTGTTACGGTGCATTGACCCACGCTAGGTGGGCACCGTTCAAAAACCTTACAGTGGGCGACGATGTCGCGCTCGTCGCGATTCGTATCGTCGCGACACGTCAGAAGATGGGGGTGCTCTCCCCGAAAGCAGCGACGACGACCGCCGACGCGTACTCCCCCGGTTCGGCGTCGATGCTCGCGGTTCGAACCGTCTCGTCCGTGAACTCCCAGTCTCGGAGCTCGCGGCCGGCGTCGAGACCTGCTCGGACGCGCGCCTCGACGTCTCCAGCGTCGGTCGTGTCCGCGACCTCGTAGAACAGTCCCGGGCCGGGGCCGGTCGCCCAGCCGAGGCCCGCACTGACGTGCTTCGGGCCGGCGGCGTTCGCGTGCGCCTCGACCACCGTGACCGTGTTCCCAGCCGGCCCGAGATCTGGCGCGGTGCCATCGCCGTCGCCCGCGACCTCGACCGTCGCCTCGGCCGGCACGACCGACGACACCGGGACGAGATTGTAGTTGTGGAGGTTCGCGTCCGCGAGGGCGGCGTCGTACGCCGACATCGCCGTCGGGGCCCGTCCGGTCCCCCAGGCGACGTGGATGGTGCTCATAGCTGGTGTGAACGACCGGTCGCACAAAGGAGAGTCGATTCGAGCCTGGAGCCGCGGTCCCGTGCCGGCTGGTTACTGGATGTAGGACGTGTAGCCGGGGATGCCGTCGTCCTCGGCCTCCTCCTGGAGGCGGGAGAGGGCGTCCCGGAAGTCGGCCTTCGTCACCTTGTCGCGCTGGTCGCGGATGGCGCACATCCCGGCCTCGGTCGCGAGCGACTCCAGCTGGGCGCCCGAGAAGCCCGCGGTCTCCCGCGCGAGCGTCTCGTAGTCCACCGCGTCGGCGAGGTTCATGCCCTCGGTGTGGATCTCGAGGATGCGCTCGCGGGCCGCCTGATCGGGGTTCGGGACCTCGATGAGGCGGTCGAACCGACCCGGCCGCAGGATGGCGGAATCCAGCATGTCGAAACGGTTCGTCGCCGCGATGATACGGACGTCGCCCCGCTCGTCGAAGCCGTCCATCTCGTTCAGGAGCTGCATCATCGTCCGCTGGACCTCGGCGTCACCGCTCGTCTTCGAGTCCGTGCGCTTCGCGGCGACGGCGTCGATCTCGTCGATGAAGATGATCGCCGGCTCCTTCTTGTCCGCGAGCTCGAAGAGGTCCCGCACGAGTCGGGAGCCCTCCCCGATGAACTTCCGCACGAGCTCGCTGCCCGCCATCTTGATGAAGGTCGCGTCGGTCTGGTTCGCGACCGCTTTCGCGAGCATCGTCTTCCCGGTGCCGGGCGGCCCGTGGAGGAGCACACCGGACGGCGGCTCCACGCCGACGGCCTCGAACTTCTCGGGGTTCACGAGGGGGTCCTCGACGGCCTCGCGGACCTCGCGGAGCTCGTCCTCGAGCCCCCCGATGTCCTCGTACGTGACCTCCGGCGAGGCGTCGACCTCCATCGCCTGCGCGCGGGCGTCCGTCTCGTCGCCGAGGATGCGCTGGACGCTGAACGAGTCGTTGATGGCGACGCGGTCGCCGACCTCGAGCCGGTCGTCCATCCGTGGGGAGACCTCGGTGAGGACCTCCTGGTTGTTCCCGTGCTGCTTGATGACGGCCTCGCCGTCACCGGTGAGGTCCTCGACGGTCGCGAGGTAGAGCGAGGCGGTCTTCAGCGCCTCGTTCTCCCGCTGGAGGGAGTCGACCTCCTCGCGCAGCTCCTCGCGCCGCGACTCCACCTCGTTCAACTGGGACTGGAGCTGTTCGTGGACGTCCACGATCTCCGTGTAGTGCGCCAACAGTGCATCGAGGTGCTCCTCCGGGGGCGACTCCGGGTCCAGGTCGAGGGTCGGCCGGTCCGGCAGAGAGGGACTACGCGACATTCGTTGCCAACGTTACGAAGCCGAGAAAGAAGTTCCTTTGGGTAGCCGACACCACTACGGGTACCGACCGGGGCCGGACGGCTGCCGCTCGTCCGACACGGCCCGAGAATCCGGTGATTGCGAGCGCCGGACTAGATGAGGTCGTCCATCTCGTCGAGGTAGTCGTCGTAGACGTCGAGGGCGCGCTGGACCGGTTCCGGACTCGCCATGTCGACGCCCGCCCCACGGAGGAGTTCCAGGGGGTACTCGCGGCTGCCGCGCTCGAGGAAGTCGAGGTAGCGGTCCGCGGCAGGCTCACCCTCCTCCAGGATGTCCTGGCTGAGCGCGACGGCCGCGCTGATACCCGTCGAGTACTGGAAGACGTAGAAGTTGTAGTAGAAGTGCGGGATGCGCATCCACTCGCGCTTGATGTGGTCGTCGACGTTCGCGTTCGCGTAGTAGGCGGCCTTCCGCTCGCCGTAGATCTCGTCGAACTTGTCCGGCGTCAGGGCCTCGCCCGCCTCTTCGGCCTCGTGGATCCGCTGCTCGAAGTCCGCGAACATCGTCTGCCGGTAGAGCGTCGACCGGAAGCGCTCCAGGTACTCGTTCAGGACGTGCCGGCGGAGCTGCTCGTCCTCCACGACGTCGAGGAGGTGCTGGGTGAGCAGGGCCTCGTTCACCGTGGACGCGACCTCCGCGACGAAGGTCGCGTAGCCCGAGTAGACGTAGGGCTGGTTCTCGCTCGTGAGCTGGCTGTGGAGGGAGTGGCCGAGCTCGTGCGCGAGTGTGAACATCGACGAGATGTCGTCCTGGTAGTTCATCAGGATGTAGGGCTGGGTGTCGTAGGTGCCACCCGAGTAGGCGCCGCTGCGCTTCCCGCGGTTCTCGTAGACGTCCACCCACCGGGACTCCAGGCCGTCCGCGACGCGCTGCTGGTAGTCGTCGCCGAGGGGCGCCATCGCGTCGACGACCCACTCCTTCGCCTGCTCGTACTCGATCTCGGGGGAGTCGCCGGCGGCGATGGGCATGTAGAGGTCCCACATCTCGAGCTCGTCCACGTCGAGGGCGCGACGCTTCAGTTCGCTGTGCTTGTGGAGCCGGTCGAGGTTGTCGTCGACCGTCTCCACGAGGTTATCGTAGACCTCAACCGGGATGTTGGGGCCGTCGAGGGCGGCCTCGCGGGCGGAGTCGTAGTTCCGGATCTTCGCGGACTTGACGTCCTTCTTCACCTGGTTCTTGAGACTCGCGCCGATGGTGTTCCGGACGCTGGAGAGCTCCTCGAAGAACGACTCGTGGACGGTCTGCCGGAAGTCGCGGTCGCGGTTCTTCAGGAGGACCGTGAAGTTCCCCTGACTGATCTCGACCTCGGTCCCGTCGGGCTTCTCGACCGTCGGGAACGTCATGTCCGCGTCCAGCAACATGCTGTACACGTCGTTCGGCGCGCCCAGCACCTCGCCGAGCTCGCTGAGGACCTCCTCGACCTCCGCCGAGCGCGTGTGGGGCTTCATCCGGATGACGTCGTCGAGGTAGTGCTCGTACTCCGCCAGGCCCGCCGTCTCCTCGATCATCGCGTCGAGGTCCTCGCGGTCGAGGCTCTGGATGGCGGGCTCGAGGTACGAGATCGCGCTCTGCGCTTCGCTCGCGAGACTGCCGGCACGGGCGGAGAGCGCCTGGTACTCCTGGTCCCGGGTGTCCTCGTGGCTCCGCATCCGGGCGTACGCCGCGACCTTCGAGACGTCCCGCATCGTCGTATCGCGGAGCTCCAGCACCTCGAGGAGCGTCTCGCCGTCGTCTGTCACCGAATCCTCGTAGGCGCCGAGCGCTTCGACGTGGCCCTCGGCCTCGCTGTAGGCGTCCTCCCACTCGGCGTCGCTCTCGTAGATCGATTCGAGATCCCAGGTGTACTCCTCGGGGATCTCCGACCGTTCGGGGACACTGCTCATAATCTGGACTTTGCCGGAGGCGGGTTAAGCATTGGCAAAGACGATGATAGACCGGGACACGCCCCCTCGACACAGCTCCCGGCGCCGAAGACCGGACCGCGGCCACTGTCTCACCGCCCCAGGCGTACTGTTTTCCCGCCGCCGACCGAACGACGGCGTATGGACGCGGACACCCGTGCGGCGCTCGACCGGGCGCTCGGTGAGACCTGGCGGGACGACTACCCCTGGGAGCTCCTCACACGCCTCACCGAGCTCGACCGGTTCGCCGGTCATCCCGGCGAGCGTCGGGCCGCTGACCTGGTCGCCGACGCCCTCCAGACGGCCGGCGCACGCGACGTCACGACCGACACGTTCGACCTGCAGGTCTGGTCGCGAGGCACAACCGAACTCGCCGTCACGGCCCCCGTCGACCGTTCCTTCGAAGCCATCGCGTTGCCGTACTCGCCGGCCGGTGACGTCCACGCCCCGGTCGTCGACGTCGGCCACGGTACCCCGGGCGAGATCGACGAACTCGGCGACACGCTCGACGGCGCCATCGCGCTCGCCGCCACTGACTCACCCGACTCGGGGCGGTTCGTCCACCGGATGGAGAAGTACGGGCACGCCGTCGCCGCCGGCGCCAGGGCGTTCGTCTTCCGGAACCACAAGCCGGGTCGCCTCCCACCTACCGGTTCCCTTCGCTTCGACCGGGAAGCAGCGATACCGGGCGTCGGCGTGAGTAAGGAAACCGGCGACTGGCTGGTCGAGTACGCCGACCGGGACGCTACCCTCCACCTCCGCGTCGACGCCCAGACCGACCCAGGCGAGGGCGTGAACGCACACGGCGTCTTCGGCCCCGAGGACGCCGACGAGAAGGTCGTGGTGCTCGCACACCACGACGCTCACGACATCGCCGAGGGCGCCCTCGACAACGGCTGTGGCGTCGCCACGATGGTCACCGCCGCACGAACGCTCGCTCCCGTCTCCGACCAGTTCGAGCGTCGCGTGAGATTCGCGAGCGTCGGCGCCGAGGAGGTCGGCCTCGTCGGCAGCCAGGCGCTCGCGGACCGCCTCGACCCCGAGACTGTCGCTGCCGTCGTCAACCTCGACGGCGCCGGCCGCTACCGGACCCTCCGGGGGTTCACCCACGGCACCACCGAAGTCGAGGCGGCCCTCGACGACCTCGTGGCCCGGACGGGTCGGTCGGTCACCGTGGAGGACGTCATCCATCCGTTCAGCGACCACTGGCCGTTCCTCCGGCAGGGCGTCCCCGCGGTCCAGCTCCACAGCGTCACCCCGGAACGTGGTCGGGGCTGGGGCCACACGCACGCCGATACCCGCGATAAGGCCGACGCCCGGAACATCCGGGAACACGGCATGTTGGCCGCGCTCCTCGTCGCCGACCTCGCGGGCGTCGACGGCCCGCCCCGCAGCGTCCCCCGGCCCGACTCGGACGCCCTCGCCGAACTGCTCGTCGACCAGGGGTACGAGTCGGGGATGCGGGCCGCCGACATCTGGCCGCCCGAGTGGGACTAGCCATTACTCGCGGACCGTCTCGTCGATGAACCCGGCGACCCTTGCTCTCGCCGCCGCGTCGCGATGCCAGGTCCCGAAGAACTCGTGGGCCGACGCCGCGCCGTCCTCGTCGACCTCGAAGTCGAGGTCGTAGCTGACGTCGGAGAGGACGAGGGGGTAGGGCGAGGCGGGGGCGACCCCAGCACGGCCATCGAGCGCGTCCGGACCGAGGACGCGTTCGACCCGGTCGAGTCCGGCGTCACCACAGGCGACCTCCCGGACGAGTTCTGTCATCCGACGCACGAGGTTCCGGGGGAAGCCCGGCGCCCTGAACTCCAGGACGAAGAACTCGTCCTCGACCGACAGCTCGGTTGCGATGGTCCGGACGGTCAGTTCGTCGTCGGTCGTGAGGTTGTGGAAGTCGTGTTCGCCCGATAGCGCGTCGAGTGCGGCTCGTGCGCGGTCGGCGTCGAGGCCGTCGGCGTGGAGGTAGTACCGGTACTCGCGGGATTCGGCGTCGTGACGGGCGTGGAACTCCGGGGGCGCGTCGGCCGACGCCCACGACCAGGCCTCGTCGGGGAGCTGGCCGTTGAGCGCGTGGGGCGTGAGCCAGTCGGGCGCCTCGAAGGCGACGGTTTGCGAGCGCGCGGAGACACCGGCGTCAGTGCGGCCGGCAGCCGCATACCCAGTCGGGAGGTCGCCGTCGGTCACGTCGAGGGCGTCGAGCGCGTCGAGGATGGCGTCCTCGACCGTGGGGACGTCGGGCTGGCGCTGGAACCCATAGTATGGCCGGCCGTCGTAGGCCACTCGGAAGGCGCGCATACCCGGAGGTCGCACCGGAACCCCCTATCGGTTGCCTCTCTGCGCTCGTTCCCGAGTTTCAGTCCTGGTCGCCGCGGACGGTGAGGACGGGGACCGGTGAGGCGCGGACGACGCGTTCGGCGACGCTCCCCATGAGGAAGTGGTCGAGGCCGCGACGCCCGTGGGTGCCCAAGACGACCGCGTCAGCGCCGACGTCCTCGACGGCGTCCACGATCTCGCGGTGCGGGCTGCCGTACCGGACCTCGGTCTCGATGGACACGCCCCCAGCCTCGGCCCGCTCGCGTGCCCAGTCGAGCGCGTCGTCCGCTTCGCGTTCGAGCGCCTCCTCGACGGCGGCCGACCCCTGATCGAGGGAGGCGATAGCCATCGTGTCCACGACGCTGACGGCGTGAAGGCTGGCGCCGAACGTCTCGGCGAGCGCGACGGCGTGCTCGGTCGCGGCCCTCGATGGTGGACTGCCGTCGGTCGCGAGCAGGATGGTGTCGTACATGCCCGCGAGTTCACGACGGGATGCAAAGAAACTGCTTGCCGGGTCCCGCGAATCGGGAATCGGCTACTCGAAGTCCTCGTAGCGCGGTTCGGACTCGTCGCCCGGGAACTCGTCGACGGGAACCTGGACCTGGTCGCCGCTGGCCATGTCCTTCACGGTGACGTTGCCGTCCTCGAGGTCACGCTCGCCGACGATGACGACGGTCTCGGCGTTGACACCGTCGGCGTAGTCGAGCTGACTGCCGAAGCCGCGGTCGGCGACGTCCATCTCGACGACGTGACCCTCGGCTCTGAGGTCGCGCGCGATGCGGGCCGCGACGTCACGGGTGTCGCCGACGGTCAGGACGAAGTAGTCCGTCGCGAGTGCCTCGTCGGGCCAGACGCCAGCGCGCTGGAGGAGGAGGGAGAGGGTTGCGTGGCCTGGGGCGACGCCGACCGCCGGGGTGGGCTGGCCGCCGAAGGACTCGATGAGGTCGTCGTAGCGGCCGCCGCCGAACACCGAGCGGGAGACCTCGCCGGTCGAGTCGAAGCACTCGAAGACGACGCCCGTGTAGTAGTCGAGCCCGCGGGCGGTCTCGAGGCTGACGTCGACGTACTGTCGGACGCCGAAGTCCTCGGCGGCGTCGAGGACGTTCCGGAGGTTCGCGACCGCCGCGTCGACACGGTCCGTGCCCGCGAATTCGGCGAGTTCGTCGAGGTCGCCGGTGTCGAGGAGGCGGTCGAACTCCTCCGCCTCGTCGCGGGTGAGGCCGGCGTCGACGAGGAGGTCGTAGTATTCGGCCGTCTCGATCTTCGCGGACTTGTCCACCGCCCGGATGGCCTCCTGGGTGTCGACGTCGTCGCCGTAGGATTCGAGGAGCCCGGAGAGGATGTCCCGGTGGCTCACGCGGAACTCGAAGTCGTCCGCATCGAGGCCGAGCGCGGTGAGGGCGTCCGCCGCGAACGCCAGGATCTCGGCGTCCGCCTCGGGCTCACTGGAGCCGAAGATGTCGACGTTCGTCTGGTAGAACTCCCTGAATCGTCCCTGCTGAACCTGCTCGTAGCGCCAGAACGGCCGCGTCGAGTACCACTTGATGGGCTTCGAGAGCTCCTGGCCCTTGTCGACGACCATCCGCGCGACGGTCGGCGTGAGCTCCGGCGTGAGGGTGACCTCGCGGCCGCCCTTGTCCTCGAACGCGTACAGCTCGTCGACGATGCCCTCGCCGGATTTGTCGACGTACATCTGGGTTCGTTCGAGGGCGGGCGTGCCGACCTCGCGGAAGCCGTAGGACGCCGCGACAGCCTCCATCGTGTCGATGACCTCGCGGCGCGCGGTCATCTCCGCTGGGAAGAAGTCCCGGAAGCCCTTGAGTCGGTCGTACATACAGCGGGCTTCGGAACTGACGCGCTTGAATCTGTCCGTCCAGTGGCGCCGACTCCCACGTCGGCCAGGGAGTGCTCGCGGTCAGGTCGCGATGAGCGCGACGCCGATGACGGCGAGGACCGCGGCGACGAGGCGCGTCCGGAGCGCGGATTCGTCGAGCAGGACGCCGCCGAGGATGACGGCGACGATAGCTTGCGTGTTCACGATGGGGGACGCGATGCTCGCGGGCGCGACCGCGAACGCGAGCGAGGTGACGTGCTCGGCGACGGCGACGATGAGCCCCATCGCGACGTAGAGCGGGAGGCGGCCCGTCCAGGGGTCCTCGTCGGGCCAGTGGCGGTAGGCGAGTGGGAGCAGGAAGACGAGGACGCCGCCCTGGAGGAGCGGCACCCAGATCTGTGGGGGGAGCGCGAACTCCTGGAGGGCGACGCGCTTCCCGACGTCGCTCGCGGCGTAACACATCGCGGAGAGCAGCGCGAACTGTGCCGGTACCGAGGTGGCGGCGCGGCGGATCGGCGCGAGGAGCGGGCCGCGTTCGTAGTTCGCGACGTAGATCGCGATGGTTGCGACAACGACTCCCGATACCTGGAGGGCGGTGAGGTGCTGGCCCAGCAGGAGGACCTCGATGGGCAGGACGAACACGGGGACGATCTTGTTGATGGGGGCGACGTACGAGACCTCGCCGGCGTTCAGCGCCCGCATGAAGAGCACGAACGCCAGCGCGACGAGCGCGATGGTCAACACGAGCACACCGATGTCCTGGGGGCTAAAGGACGCGGCCGCCGGGATCTCGGCGGAGTCGAGCGTGAGTACGGCGTACGGGAGGTAGAGTGCTATCGCGAAGCCGTTCACGAGTACCACCACGACTGCGGCGTGCACGCCGTCGAAGTAGCGTTTCAGGGAGAACAGGAAGACGCCCCAGATGACCGCGGCGACGAGCGAGAAGAAGATGCCGGGTTCCATACCGCGACGGAGGTGCCGGACGAGGGATGTCCCCTTCGATTCGAGCGAGCAGTATCTGGCGTTGGACGGTGCGGTGAAAGACGGGCGCTAGTCGCGGCGGCCGTGGACGCGGGTCTGCTCGTGGTCGGGGAAGACGTCGCTGATGGCGTCGGGGCCGTGTTCCTCGGCGAGGATGGCGCGGAGTTCGGCCTCGTAGTCGGCCTTCTCGATGTCCTCGCTCGGGCCGACCTGGACGTCGAACTCGTTCTCGACGATCTTGTCGATGGCGCCCCGGCCGAAGCCCCAGAGCGGTGCGAGGTAGTCGACGTCGTGGCGGTCCTCGAGGCTTTGCGCCATGGCCCGGGAGACGGTCGGGACGCGGTCGTCGCGACGGGTGCCGTCGGCGACGGCGTCGACGTCGAGCTCCGCGATGGTCTCCAGCATGTGCTCGTGGACGCGCTGGATGCCGTTCCGCGGGAATCCGTCCTCCCGCATGCGTTCGACGGCCTCGACGGCGACGTCGCGGTCGAGGTCGATCTGCTGGAACTCAAAGCCGGTCGCTTCAGCCGCTGCCTTCGCGTTCTCCCAGTCGTCGGTGACGCCGAACGTGCCCGTAACGAGGGTTACGTCGTAGAACTGGTCGAGGACGTGGGCGGCCAGCGTGGAGTCCTTTCCGCCGCTGAAACAGCAGGCAGCGCGCATCTAGCGGCGCGAGATGTCGAAGGACTTGCTCTCGGGCTTCATCTCCCGGAGCAGGTTCTTCATCTGCTCCTCGTCGATCTGGTCGCCCAGACGGCCCGACTGCGCGAGCGCGAGGATCTGCTGTTCGACCTGCTCTCCGAAGTCGGGCTTGCTCATCTTCACCGAGTTGAGGCGCTGTCGGGCGCCATCACTGAGGTACTGGCGGAGCATCGCCTTCTTCTGGGCTTCAGCCTGCTGCTGTTGCTGCTGGGCTGCCTCCGCGTCGACCTGCCCCTGGCCGCCCTGGCCCTGCTGTTGCTGCTGTTTCAGCTGCTCCATCTTCTTCTGTCGAAGCTCCTCCAGCCGTTCGTCGTCCGGACCCTGACTCATACTACCCCCACATAGCCGGTCACGGACAAAAACGGTTACGCACCCCGAACTCCGGTGACAGGTTCTGGCGTCCTTCGGCAGAGTCGGCAAATGGCGAACAGGCGGTACGGTGCTGTGGCTCGTACGGCAGCGTCACGTGCAGAACGGCGTACCACCGATTTCGCGACCCGTCCTGCCCCAGCTCGTCAGCGCATACCCCCTTTTCGCCGCGCCCTGGTATTTGAACCTTCAGCCGGAATCAGCGATGGGTCAACCGAGTGACGAGCATCCGCGGACCGAGCGGCATGAATATGCCCGAGTAGCCGCTGGACCTGCGGTCCAGCGTAGTCACGTTCACCTGCGTTCACGTGACGCTCGCGGTTCACTGCGACCAAAGGTCGCGGGCCAAGGTGCGACTACCGCGACGCGTAGCGTCGCGACAGGAGCGCCGCTGGCTTTTGGTGCAGATTTTCCCAACGAGCGACCGCAGGGAGCGAGTGCAGGAAAAGGTGCGTGCTTAGAGGTACTTCTCGAGTTCCGGGCGGTCGAGATCCTCGATGACGTTGCCGGCGGTGGTGTCGAGGAGGCTCTGGCCGTCGGGGGTGATGCGGCGGCCGGAGGCGCTCTTGGTGGTTTCGACGTAGCCGGCGTCCTCGAGCTGCTGGAGGATGGTGCGGATGACCTTCTTGCTGCCGCGGGTGTTGGAGGCGGGCGCGACCTTGTAGCGGTTGGAGCCGCGTTTCTTGGAGCCGTAGTAGGTGGCGAGCCGGTCGACGCCGACGGGTCCGTCGGTGGAGACGCGGCGGAGGATGCTGGCGGCGCGCTGTTGCCAGAAGTCGTCCTGTTCGGGTGGGAGTTCTCGACCGTCGCCGGTCTTCGCGAACTCGGCCCAGTCGGGTTCCTCGACGTCGTCGGCGAGCTCCTCTGCGAGCGCGTCGATGAGCTCGTCCGCGGGAGCGTCGTAGAGAGTTACCATTACGAATCAGTTCCCGACGATGCTGTTTAAAGGCATCGTTAGCGTGTCGTGTGGCGCTGGAGGGCGAGTGCGCTGACGGCACCGAGAGCGGTGGAGAGCCAGTAGGTGCCCCCACGGAAGACGATGGCGGCGGTGGCGGCGGTGGCGGCGGTGATGCCGGTCGTCGGGACGAGGAGGAGGACGAGGACGAACTCGACGCCGCCGGCGCCACCGGGGAGTGGGGTGACGCTGGCGACGGTGGCGACGGGGACCACGATGAAGACGATGGGGAGCGGGACGGTGTGGCCGAGGGCGCCGAGGCTGAGCCAGAGGGTGAGACACATGAAGAACCAGCCGGCGGCGCTGAAGCCGACCGCGCGTGCGAGGCGATGGCGGTCGTCGGCGACGCGGGCGATGGCGTCGAAGAAGCCGGCGACGCGGTGGCGGACGGATTCTGTCGTCGGCGGGGTGAACCCGGGGACGAGCCGGCCGATCCGGCGAAGGAGCGGGGCGAGACCGTGCGTGACGGTGGTCTTGACGCGCTGGCGGTGTCGCCAGGCGAGGTAGGCGAGCGCGGGGATGCCGATGGCGAGTGCGACGACGACGCCGATGACGGCGACGAGTCGGTCGCCGACCGTGAAGCGGGCGGTGTAGTAGCTGAGGCCGAAGAGGGCGAGCGCGATGCTGGGGAGGAAGTTGATGGAGTCGACGCTGGCGATTGCGGCGAGACTGCGTTCGTACTCGGCGTTCGTGGCGCGCGAGATGAGGAACGCGCTGAAGGGTTCGCCGCCGGCCTGGCCGAAGGGGGTAACGTTGTTCGCGAACGCCGCGCTCGCGTACAGGAGGAAGCCGCGGACGTAGCTGACGTCGACGTCGAGGCTGCCGAGGACGGTGCGGAGGCAGGCGCCCCATGCAGCGAGCCAGCTGAGCCCGGCGAGGGAGATGAGGCCGACAGAACGGAGATCGAGGAGTGCGAGCGTGTCGATGACCTCGCTCGTGCCGACGAAGTAGACGAGGATGGCGAGGACGACCGCGGTGCCGAGAAAGCCCACCGCGACCTTCCGGTTATCCACGTCCAGTGGCATTGGCGGTGCCGACGGACGGCGAGCGGGTAAACCCTCCGTCTTCGGCGAACGAACGCCGACGGGTTGTGACGCAGGATGCCGGATGTATCCCGGGAACCGCGGTTCTTTTGGCGTGGCCCGCGAACGGCGTGTATGGACGAACAGGCGGCCCTGGACCTCGTTGGCGGGCTCGTCGGTGCTGCGGGAGACGACGCCGCGGTGGTAGACGGGTCGGTGTTCACCATCGATATGCTCCACGAGGTGTCGGATTTCCCGGACGGCACCACACGGTATACGGCGGGCTGGCGCTCGGTCGGGGCCTCGCTCTCCGACGTCGCCGCGATGGGCGGCTACGACCCGGCGGCGGTCGCGGTCTACGGTGCGCCGTCGTTCGAGCCCGCCGAACTCGAGGCGTTCGTGCAGGGCGCGAGCGACGTCTGCCGTGTCGTCGGCGGCGAGTACGTCGGCGGCGACCTCGACGAGCACGCGGAGTTCACGGTCGCGTCGGCCGCGGTCGGCACAGTCGGCGACCCGGTCAGTCGGGACGGTGCAGCCCAGGGCGACGCGGTGGTCGTAACCGGCACTCTCGGCCGGAGTGCGGCCGCACTCGCGGCGTTCGAGGACGGGGACGTGGAGCGCGGGAACGACCTGTTCCAGTTCGAGCCCCGAATCGCGGCGGGGCGTGCCCTGGCACCCTACGCGTCCGCGATGATGGATTCGAGCGACGGGCTCGCCCGGTCGCTCCACCAGTTGGCGACCGCCAGCGACGTCGGATTCGAGGTCGACGGTGACGCGATTCCAACCCACCCGGCGGTGAGAGAACTGGTGGCGGATCCCCGGTGGACCGCGATGACGTTCGGTGAGGACTTCGAACTCGTGGTGACGATTCCCCGAACACGCCTGGAAGACGCCCGGGCGGACTGTCCGACGAACCTGAGCGTCCTCGGTGCGGTCGTCGAGGACGGTATCACACTCGACGGCGAACCCCTCGCGGACGTGGGCTGGACACATGGCGCTGGTGCGGATTCCAGCGACTAATTTCGAGAAGTAGCGCCGGAATAACCGGGGTTAAGCCCCGATTATCTGGATGGGAACAGGCGTGAAGCAGAGGATGCCGAAGAGGAACGTGAGCACGCCGATCGCCATACGCTTTTGGTCGAGGGGTTGTTCGTCGACGGGGTTGGCGGATCCCATGTAGGTGGCGCCCATGGAGAGGAAGCCCCAGAGCACCCAGATGAAGGCGGCGTTGCCGGCGTCGAGGACGAAGTACGTGACGCCCGCGAGCCCGAAGAGGGAGAGGGGGACGAAGGGCGCGATGCGTTCCTGGCTCTCGCCGAACATGGCACGGAGGAGGTGGCCGCCGTCGAGCTGGCCGGCTGGGATGAGGTTCAGGAGGGTGACGAGCATGCCGACCCAGCCGCCGATGACGACGGGGTTCATCGCGACGTTCTCGGAGGCGTAGCCGACCGTCTCCTGGAAGGTGAGGACGGCGAGAGGGTCGGTGTAGAGGACACCCTGTTCGCCGACGAGCACGGCGATGATTCGGAGGAGGAGGGGTTGGCCGAACTGGATCTGCACGGTGGACGTCGCCGTGAGCACCCAGTCGGGGACGGCGATCGGTGGGAGGGCGAAGCCAACGGCAGTGACCGCGATGGTGGCGCCGATACCGGCGAGTGGGCCGGCGACACCGATGTCGAAGAGCGCTTTCCGGTCCGGGATCTGGCCGCGCATCCGGATGACGGCGCCCATCGTCCCGATGAGGGTGGGGATCGGGATGAAGTATGGGAGGGTGGCGTCGACCTGGTGGTGGCGGCTGAGGACGTAGTGGCCGAGTTCGTGGATGCCGAAGACGCCCATGACCGCGAACATGAAGGGGAGGGCCTGGATGATTGCGGGCGAGAGTGGGTTCTCGATGTAGTACCAGGACGCGCCGGCGAAGAGCGTGGAGACGATGGTCGCGAGCGCGAGGACGATGTTCGTCCAGGGCACGCCGTCGACCCCGATGGAGGCGGGTTCGGCCACGAGGACGTATTCGCCAGTTCGCCGGGCGAGGCGGACGTCGAACCCCTGTTTTCGGAACAGCGGCCAGACGCGTTGCATCAGCGTTTCTTGGTCGGCGATGGGGTCGCCGAAGTAGAGGAGGCGGTCGCCGTCTCGACGGACCTCGTAGACAGTGAAAACGCCGTCGAAGGCGCCCGGGGCGGGGCCTGCGTCCGGGGATTCGGCAGCCATTGTGGGTTCGTAACGGCCGCAGCCATTTAACCGCCTAGACGATTGCGCCACGCCGACCCCGACCCACTGACCGTCAGACGATCGTCCCTGACTGGAGCAGCGGGACGAGCACAGCGACGGAGAGGACGCTGAAGACGGTGGTGACGGTGACCGTCGTGCTGACGTACTCCGCCGGGGATACGTCGGCTTCCGTGTCGCGGGCGAATTCGACGACGAGGACGAGGGGCGTGATCGCGGCGGGCATCGCACATTCGAGGACGAACGTCCGGGCGACGGCAGGGTCGCCCGTGAAGCCGAGAACGGGGACGAGTGCTATGGCGACGACCGGTGCGATCAGGAGTTTGAGTGCGGACGGTGCAAGCACGCGGTTCAGACTCGTGCCGCCGGTGGCGTTCGCGAGCTGGAGGCCGAGCATGACGAGCATCACGGGGATGGCGGCGTTTCCGACGAGCGCGAGCGTCTCCATCGACGCGGTGCCCGCTGGGGGCACGATGTCGAGGTAGCGGGCGAATCCGGCGGCGAGGACGGCGTACACGAGTGGCAGGCGGAAGACGTCCCGAATCGCGTCCATCGCCGTTCGCTCGGCGCCGCCTCTGGCAGCGAGGTAGACGCCGAACGTGTACATGAGGATGGCCTGTGCGGTGATGTAGATGACCGCGGTGCTGCGGCCGACGGCGCCGAAGGCGAACGCGGCGAGCGGGATGCCGTAGTTCCCCGCGTTCGGGAAGATGCTCGTGAGGATCATCGGGCCCTCGAGGGCCTCCGGGACACCGAGCAGTCGGGCTGCGGCGACGGCGAGACCGGCCATGACGATGGTGAATGCGAGGACGCCGAGGCCGAGTCGGGCGACGGCCCCGCCGTCCAGCGTGGTGGACGCGAGACTCTCGAAGACGAGTGCTGGAGTGAGGATGTAGACGACGACCGTTCCGAGAGCATCGACCGAAACGTCCTTCGCGCGTCCGAGGACGTAGCCCGCTGCGGCTACGGCCAGGACGGGGAGAACGGCCTCGGTAAGCGCGGAGACGACGGACACGATTCGGCGATGGTCGGCGACAGTGAAAGGGGATTCGGCTGCGGCAGGGCGTAGAAGGGGGTTCAGGGCGGGTGGCGAGAGCGTCGATTCGCTTCGACCCAGCGGGCGTGTTGTTCAGTCTGGGCGGTTCAGGCGGACTGCACGCGCCACGTCGTGGCGCTCGTGTACGACCACTTCTCGATCTCGAGGTCGGTCGCGGTCTTGGACAGTTTCACCATCAGCGCGCCGATCTCCTTGGAGGAGAGGCCGACGTCGTCTGCGATGAACTTGCTCTTGAAGTAGAGCTCGCCGTCCGAGGCCTTCTCGCGCAGGTACCGCTTCAGGCGGGCTTCCTTGGATTCGGTCTCGGGTTCGGTGGAGGGCTGCGTGGTTGCGCTCATTGGTATCGCCTCGATTGCACCCATGCCCTGTGGGAGGATATAAGGGGAGGAACCTTAGTGTCGTTTCGTGACCTTTCACCCGACAGTCCCTTTCAATCGGACGCTTCACGACATTTTTAGAGCGCTTTAGACCTTTCACAACGCATTCTCGCCTTTTCTTCCACGGCATATTAATCCAAGTATAATTGGTGATTAAGCGTCTGACGGGTGTCTGCTCAGGGTCGGTCGTGCACCCAGAACTCGTCGCCGACCGTCACCTCCTTCTTGAATATCGGGACCTCCTCCTTCAGTCGGTCGATGCCGTCTTCGACCGTTTCGAAGGCTTCTCGGCGGTGTCCAGCGAGCACGACCACGAACACGATGTCCTCCCCGTAGGGAATCGTGCCCGTCCGGTGGTGCAGCCGGACCTCGTGCACGCCATCTCGGGTCTCCAAGTCCTCCCGGAGGGCCGCAAGCCGATCTTCGGCCACGCCCTCGTACTTCTCGAACGTGAGGGACGTCGTTGGGTCGTCTTCTGGGTGTTCCTTCGCGCGCACGCGACCCGTGAACGTCGCGATGGCACCCGAGAACGCCGCGGATTCCGTGTCCTTGACGGCGGCAACCAGTGATTCGAGGGACTCGTGGGGCTCGACGGATTCGATGCGCCCGATGAGGTCGTCGATGTCGAGGTCAGCGGGGCTTTCGGCGGCCAGGACTGCATCCTCCACGTCGATGTCACCGACCGCGACCGTGGGGAACCGAGCGTCCGGGAAGCCCTCGACGAGCGCGTAGTCGTGGTCACGCGCAAGAGTGTCCAGGACGCCCCCCAGGTCTCGACCCGCCCCCTCCATTCGATACGCGCCAGCATCGAGCGTCACGCTCGTGCGTGCGGACGCCACATCCCCGGCCCGAACTACGGCGACCTGGCCGCGTGTCTCCAGACGACCCGCAACCTCCTCGACGACCGCCGAGACCGACGAATCCGGTCCGGCGGCGAACCCAAGCACCTGCATACCAGGATGAACGACCAGCGGCACCTAACCATTTTCGCCACTAAAATCGATGAAAACGGCCGAAATCTGCGTGAACACGCACCAACGATTTGCCATGTATATGGTGGTCCCCGTCCATGCATCTGATGGAGTCAGCCACAATGTCCACCTCCAAACTCACCCCCACGGACCTGCCCCGTCCAACGCCCCCAACCAGCCTCACCACGTCCGCCCAGGAGACCGCCACCGCACTCGCTGACACGGGACGCGCCGCGGCCTTCTGGACGGCAACCAGCCTGCCACTCGTGTACCTGCCCCTGCTGCTCGGTGGCTACGCCGGTGACCATCCCCTCACCGTCGCAGCCCTCATCACTCTCAACGCACTGACGCTCCTGTTCGGCCACGACCACGAACCAGGCACCTAGGTGGACACCACGGCTGACCCACCCGCGCCCCACACGTTTCCCCACTGACGTCGCCCCTCCACGGCACCACGCGACCGCGGTTCCGAGTCGAGATTTTGCGATGCGAAACGTTCGCTAGTACCGTATGCCGGAGCATACAGCAGTGCCTGGGGCTTCGCTCAGTTCTCACGGTTCAGCACGTTCACCGCTCGAAACAAGGTGTCCACTTCGGAGGCACGCGACTCACGGTTCACTGCGTTCACCGTTCGCCATTCAGCGGAGCCTGACGGCTCCCCTCGCTTAACAACCCTTATACCCCATCCCCAGCTAGCAAAACCAAGAATGCGAGTCGTGGTTTCCGTCGGCGGCAGCGTCCTTGCGCCGGATCTCCGGCACGAGCGTGTGGAGGCACACGCAGCCGCGATCGAGCGGCTGGTCGATGAGGGGTGTAGCGTCGGCGCCGTCGTCGGCGGTGGCGGTATCGCCCGCGACTACATCGAGACCGCACGCGCGTTGGGCGCGAACGAGATCGAGCTCGACGACATCGGCATCTCGGTCACCCGACTGAACGCCCGGCTCGCCATCGCGGCCCTCGGCGAGATCGCGGCGCCGAGTCCGGCGGAGGACTACGAGACCGCGGGTGAGGCGATGCGTCGCGGTGACGTCGCCATCATGGGCGGTGTCGTTGCGGGGCAGACGACCGACGCCGTCGGCGCGGCCCTCGCGGAGTACACCGATGCGGACCTCCTCATCTACGCGACCTCGGTACCGGGTGTGTTCAGCGCGGACCCGAACGAGGACGAGACGGCCGAGCGCTTCGACCAGATGACCGCGAGCGAGCTCGTGGACGTCATCGCTGGCATCGAGATGAGCGCCGGGAGCAGCGCGCCCGTCGACCTGCTCGCTGCGAAACTTATCGAGCGCTCCGGCGTTCGGACCATCGTCCTCGACGGCACCGACCCCCAGAACATCGTCGACGCCGCCCTCCGCGGGAAGCACGACGGCACGGACGTCATCCCGCACGGGACCGACGACGAGATGAGCTACTGGGTGCAGTAGGATGCAGCCGGAGGACGACCCCTACTTCCTGAAGGAGACGACCGGGGAGCACGTGTTCTGGGCGGATGTCGTCGCCGACAAGATCCTCGAACGCGACCCCGAGGAACCCATCGTCATCAAGGGCGGCATCTCACCGTCTGGTGTTCCGCACCTCGGGAACATGAACGAGATCATGCGGGGGTACTTCGTCGCCGAATGCCTCCGCGAGCGCGGCCACGAGGTCCGCCAGATCTTCACGACCGACGACCGCGACCCCCTCCGCAAACTCCCCCGGAAGCTCGCCGACCTCGACGGCAACATCGTCGACCTCGGCGAGGTGAATGCTGGCGCCCTCGGCCGAAACCTCGGGAAACCCTACACCGACATTCCGGACCCCTTCGGCTGCTGTGAGAGCTACGGCGACCACTTCTCCCGCCTCATCGAGGAGTCCGCCGAACGCCTCGGGGTCGACGTCGAGATGGTTTCGAATACGGAACGCTACGAGAACGGTGACTTCGAGGACGTCACCCACTACCTGCTCGAGAACCAGGACACAGCCCGCGAGGTTCTCTCGGAGTACCAGGACAAGGTCGACGAGTCATACGTCCCGTTCCGCCCCATCTGCGCGGAGTGCGGCCACGTCACCGAGACGGACGCCATCACCGGCGTCGACCTCGAGAACCGTGTCGTCTCGTACGAATGCACCGACATCGAGGCTGGCGACAACGTCATCTCGGGCTGTGGGCACGAAGGCGAAGCGAGCTTCCGGGACGGCAAGCTCCCGTGGCGCTTCGAATGGCCCGCCCAGTGGCAGGTGCTCGGCGTCGACTTCGAACCATTCGGGAAGGACCACGCGGAGGGCTCCTGGCCGTCCGGCGTCGACGTCGCGCGGAACGTCTACGACGACCGACCGCCCGTACCGATGGTCTACGAGTGGTTCACGCTCGAGGGCGAGGCCTTCAGCTCGTCGTCCGGGCACGTCGTCCTCGTCCACGACGTCCTCCGACTCGTCGAGCCCGAGGTCGTCCGGTTCTTCTTCAGCAAGGACCCGAAGAAGGCCCGGGACTTCTCCATCGCGCGGATCGACCAGCTCGTCGACGAGTTCGACCGCTTCGAGGCCGCGTACTTCGGCGAGGTCGACGCCGACGAGGACCTCCAGGAGAAAGCCGACCGTATCTACCCCCTCATCGTGGACGAGGTCCAGGAGGACCGCATCCGCATCCCGTACACGTTCGCCGCGGTCCTCGGGATGACGGACGACCCCGCGCTCAGGGAGGAGATCGCGCGACGCGAAGGCCACATCACCGACGACGACCCGGACTGGGCGATCGAAGCCGCCCTCCGTCGCGTCGAACTCGCCCGTGAGTGGGCACGCCGGACTGACAACGAGTTCAACTACGACCTCAAACGCCAGGCGCTCCCCGAGCACGATTTCGACGCCGAGACCGAACAGGCACTCGACGAACTCGCGGACTTCATCGAGGCCGAGCACCCGGACGGCGACGGGCTCCAGGGCCAGATCTACGAGACCGCGAAACAGCACGACATCCCGCTCGGCGAGTTCTTCGGCGCCGGCTACAAGCTCTTCTTCGACGAGGACCAGGGCCCCAAACTCGGCCAGTTCCTCGCGAACCTGGACGAGGAGTTCGTGCTCGGACGACTGCGGCGGGAACGCTAGATTAGTCGCCCGCGTCCTGCGTGATGATAAGGTCGAACGGGGTGGAGGCGGGTTCGTCCCCGGGTGTGAGATAGCCGGCAGCGAACGCAGAGTAGACCCGGCCGCCCGAGAGTGAGACATCGTAGGAGGCGGCGACGTCGCCGTCGTTGGACCCGGTATCACCGCGAATCTCGACCGTGTAGTCACCGGCGGGCACCTCCACGTACCCCGAGCCACCGTAGGGTACTCCGTCGAAGAGGACCGTGTCGCCGGCGGTGATGTCGACGGCCGGGGCGTCAGGGGACGTGTGGACCGCCCGGAGCCGCGCCGTGTCGCTTCCGGGCAGCTCGTTGTCGTCCTCCAGGACGAGCGGTTCGAACGGCTGGTCGGAATCGTCGCCGAGTTCACCGATCGCGGCGATGGTGTACGCCATGTCGGCCGCCACCGAGACGTCCCCCTGGAAGACGGACGTATCCGGGTCGCCCGCGGCGGTGATCTCGACCGAGTACGTGCCGCTCTCGAGTTCGAGATAGTCGCTCACAGCCCCGAAGGGGACGTCCTGTAGGACGGCAGACGTGTCGACGTACACGTCGACGTTCGGCGCGTTCGGTGAGAGGTGCGCCACTCGAACCATCGACATCGACGGCTCGTCGGTCGTCGTGTCCGTCGTCGTCTCGGTGCTGGTGTCCGTGGTCGTTGCCGTGCTCGTCTCGGTGGTCGTGTCCACGCCGGGTCCGCCACCGCCACAGCCGGCGAGGAAGGTGACACCGAGCGCTCCGCTGGTCGCGAGGAATCGACGTCTGTTCGCGCGCTGTCCTGCGTCTTCGTCAGTTGCCGCGTCGCTCTCGTTCATCGCAGAATGGCACACGACAGCCACCGCCTTTGTTATGGAGCAGGCCCGCCAGGTAACCCGGACCTGTCCGTGCGAAAGCCGAGATTACGGCACCCGACGTCGGGGATAGGCGCGAATCGCGCGCTCAGCACAGGGGGAGAATGCGAACGAGAGCCGCCGGTCACGACCAGCAGCGGACCCACTGTCCGTCGGTTCGTCGTTCACCCGCCCCATACCGCCGTTAGGCGAAGAGTCAGCGGGGCTGTCGGTGGCTGTGTCTATGCGTGGGGGTAACTCTGTGTGAGGTTCTGTGCACGTCTCCGCTGGGAGTTCGGCCGCCTGAACCGCCGCCGGAGCCCAGGCGTACCCGCTGACCATCGGAGACACCGTGACGTGTCCTGAAGACGCGACCACCGAGCCGTGCTGGTGGCCGAGTCCCAGAGCGTGCCCGACCTCGTGCAGGAGGAGCTGTACCACTGCGGCGGACTGACTGTAGTCGACCACGGACGGCACCGAATCCGCTGCTGGCATCGACGCGAGGTAGCGAGCGCCGGGAACGGTCGCGATGTGGTCGTACGCGTATCCGACCGAAGAATCGGTGATCGAGCCGTCGGTCAGGAGGAGGTTGACGTCGGCGACCGGATCGATCGGCCCCGCACCTGCCGCACCCGCGAGAACCTGCCTCGGCCAATCGATACGCTCGACGTACCGGTCGTCGCCAGCGACGGAAACCGGCTGTCGGCCGAACGAGAACGAAACATCTGGGCGGGCCGAAGCGAGCGCGGGACGCAGATACTCGACCGAACGACGACGACACGATGGGTAGGCTGTCGCTGCCTCCGTCACCCAGATCTTGATCGTCAGGGGCGTCGGGTCCGAGTAGCTGGACCGGTTCAAGAGTCCGAGCGTGGCAACCGACCCGGCGCTGAGCAGGAATCTCCGCCGATTCATCGTGACACCCCGGCCCAGTTCATCCCCGTTAGGATACTCCTACCGACGCCACGATAACCGTTTGTGCAGGGTAGAGACTGCTTACCGACCAGCCGCGCACCCCGGGTCGGTGCAGAATCGTCGTTGCGTTCGGCACCGCGTGTCCGACTGCGATGGCGGCTCCGACTGCTGACGGTCGATACGGGCAGGAGAACCGGGAACCCCAACGGCTTTCCTTCGGCCGGTCTTCCCGTCTGGTAATGAACGAATGGACGCTCATCGTCGCCGGTATCGGCCTGTACTGGGCGATCCTGGCGGCGGTGCGTTCTGCGGGATACCTGCCGGACTTCGTCGGGATGATGGGGCCAGTCTTGACGATCCACACGAAGCGCGGGAAGGACCTCCTGGACTGGCTCGCACGCCCGAAGCGGTTCTGGCGGGCGTGGGGGAATCTCGGGCTCGGCGTCGCGGTGGTCGTGATGTTCGGGACGTTCTTCATGCTCGTGCGAGCAGCGGTCTCGACCCTCCAGCAGCCGCCACCTACGACCGCGGTGAATCAACCGCGGAACCTACTCGTGATTCCGGGGGTGAACGATTTCCTGCCGCTCTCGGTCGCCCCCGAGATCGTGTTCGGGCTGATGGTCGGGATGGTCGTCCACGAGGGCGGCCACGGCATCCTCTCCCGGGTTGCGGACATCGAGGTGTCCTCGATGGGTGTGGCCCTCCTCGCGATCATCCCCATCGGGGCGTTCGTGGAGCCGGACGAGGAGAGCCAACAGCGAGCCGACCGCGGCGCGAGGGCTCGCATGTTCGCGGCCGGCGTGACGAACAACTTCCTCATCACCGGCCTCGTCTTCGTCCTCCTGTTCGGCCCGGTGGTGTCCGCCGTCAGCGTCGCTCCCGGCGCGCTCGTCGCCGGCGCATACGATGGCTCACCGGCCGACCAGGCCGGATTCGGGCAAGGCGAACGCGTCGTCGAGATCGACGGGATGGCAGTGTCGTCCAACGGTGAGCTCGACGAGATCCTCGCCCAGACCGACGCCCGGACGGTGCGGGTGGAGATGGGGGATGGTACGACACGGACCGTCGAGCGATCGCTCTTCGTGACGGCCATCGCCCGTGACTCACCCTTCGCCGCATTCTCGGTGAACACGACCATCACGCACGTGAACGACACGGCGGTCCACACTCGGGGCGAGTTCGCTGCCGCCATCGAGAACCGCTCCACCATCGAGCTCCGGGCGAAGGACGGGAGCACGGTGACCGGCCACACCGGGGCGTTCGTCACCGTCGTCCCCGACGGCCCCCTCGCCCAGAGCGGCTTCGAGCCGGGAACGTCGCTGGTCGTGACCCGGATCGCCGACACGCCGATTCGCTCCGGCTCGGACCTGCAGCGGGTGATTCCCGCCCAGGAAGCGGGTGAGACCGTCACGCTCGTCGGCTACCGGAACGGCTCCCGGCTGGAGCGCTCGGTCACCCTCGGGTCACAGGACGACGGGTCGCCCTTCCTCGGCGTCTTCATCGGGCAGGGCGTGAGCGGGCTCAGCGTCACCGACTTCGGGGTGCAGACGTTCCCGGCCGAACGATACCTGTCACTCTTCGGCGGGAACCCGGAGGGGTCACTCCTGCTCTCCCAGATGCTCGCCGGTGACTCGGGCCCAATCGGGACCTTCATCAAGGGCGTCGTCACCGCGCTCTTCCTCCCACTGATCGCCCTCATGGACCCCACGCTCCCCGTGAACTTCCCCGGGTTCGTCCCGTGGAACCAGGCGTTCTACGTCGTCGACGCCGGCTCCCCGCTCGCGTTCCTCGGCGGGAGCCTGTTCCTCGTCGCGAACCTCCTGTTCTGGACCGGCTGGATCAACCTCCAGCTCGGGTTCTTCAACTGCATCCCCGCGTTCCCACTGGACGGCGGCCACCTCCTCCGGATGGGCGCGGAAGCCGTGACGTCACGCCTCCCGATCCAGGACCGCCGGGCGGCGACCCGCGCCATCACGACCTCCGTCGGGCTGATCATGCTCGTCAGCCTGTTCCTGATGGTGTTCGGCCCACAGCTCCTCGGCTGACAGTCCGAGGAGCAGGCCGACACCTGCCAGTACCGTTACGGCGGGTCGACGTCGAGCCGGTCGTAGAACGCCTCCGGCGTCTCCTCGATGCGTTCGAACTCGTCGAAGTAGTGCTCGTGGTGACGGATGCACTGCTCGACGATCCACGCGCTGAACTCCTCGTCGAACTGCCAGCCATCGTCGGGATTCTCCGCGAGGAACCGGTCGTCGGTCGCCAGCGCCGCGTACAGGTGGTAGAACCCGAGGATGACGTCGGCGAACTCCAGGGCGGTTCCGCCGACCTCCTGACGTTTCTCGTCGAGCTCCTCACGGCCGGCGTCCGTGAGCTCGAAGTACTTCCGGTCGGGTTCGTCCTCGCGCTCGATGCGCGCCGCCCAGCCGTTCTCCTCGAACTTGTAGAGGATGGGGTAGACGGAGCCATACGAGGGTTCCCAGTGGCCGCCGCTCACGTCGTTGATCTCCTTGAGGATCTCGTAGCCGTACCGGGGTTTCTCGTCGAGAAGTTCGAGAACGAGGTAGGAGACGACGCCTTTCGGCGGCCCGCTCTTTCGCATTGAGCGCGACTTCCAGCCGCCACCCTAAACGCGTTTCGGTCCAGGGGATTTCGACCCGGTCACCCAGCAGCCCGCGCGAAACTGAAAAGACCAATACGTCAGGCTATCCAACGGCCGGACATGGCAGACGCTCCGCACACCGAGGAAGGGTGGTTCGCGCTGCACGACTTCCGCACGGTGGACTGGGACGCCTGGCGGGACGCACCCGAACGCGACCGCGAGGCCGCACTGGAGGAGGTCGAGCACTTCCTCGTGCACCGGGAAGCACTCGCGCAGAGCGACGAGGGTGACTCCGCGACGTTCTCCATCACGGGGAACGACGCCGACCTCCTGTTCGTCCACTTCCGCCCGACGCTCGACGACGTCGACCGCATCCAGCGTCGCTTCGAGCAGACGGCGTTCGCCGAGTACACCGAGCGTGCGTACTCCTACGTCTCCGTCACCGAGATCTCGGGCTACACGAGCCCCGAGTACTTCGAGGATCCCGAGTCCGTCGACACCGGCCTCCGGAACTACATGGAGGGCAAGCTCACCCCCGAGATCCCCGAGGACACCTACGTCTCCTTCTATCCGATGAGCAAGCGCCGCGACCCCGAGTACAACTGGTACGACCTCCCGATGGACGAGCGCCGCGAGCTCATGAAGGGGCACGGCGAGGTCGGGAAACAGTATGCGGGAAAGATCAAGCAGGTCATCGCCTCCAGCGTCGGCCTCGACGACTGGGAGTGGGGTGTCACGCTGTTCGCCGACGACCTCACCGACATCAAGGACATCGTCTACGAGATGCGCTTCGACCCCGCGTCCTCCAAATATGGCGAGTTCGGCGAGTTCTACGTCGGCCGGCGCTTCCCGCCACACGACCTCGGCGCCTACATGAACGGCGAGACCGTGCCGACCGGTGAGGAACCCGACGACTCCGGCGACGCGCACGCACATGAAGGTGGCCACGACCACGGTCACGACGAGAGTGACCACGGTTCGGGGCACGGCCACGGTGAAGGCGGCCATCACGACCACGGCGGCCACACCGCGAGCGACTCGGAGTCCGAGTCCGTCCGCCGCGAACTCGAGGCCGAAGGCGTCTACGGCGGCCAGCCACACGGCGAGGACGTCTACGCGCTCGTCCTCTACTCCGACGCCGAGCCCGACGAACTCGCCGAGGAGGTCTACGGACTCCGGGAATCCTTCGACCACTACGACACCCACGTTAAGACCGCCCTATACGAACCCGTCGCCGGCGAGACCGACCACACCGCGGTGGTCTCCATCTGGGACACCCAGTCAGCGGCCGACACCGCCAGCGGCTTCCTCAGCGACCTCCCCGATATCGTCCGGCAGGCCGGCGACCCCGAGGACGGCTGGGGGACCATGGGCATGTTCTACACCGTCAAACCCGAGTACCGCGGCGACTTCCTCGACACCTTCGACGACGTCGGCGACGCCCTCGCCGACATGGACGGCCACCGCGACACCACCCTCCTCGCCAACCGCGAAGACGAGAACGACATGTTCATCGCCAGCAACTGGGACGCCCGCGAACACGCCATGGACTTCTTCCGCAGCGACGCCTTCAGCGAGACCGTCAAATGGGGCCGAGACGTCCTGGCCGACCGACCGCGACACGTCTTCCTCGCGTAAATTTTTGCGGTCGGGTGCGCACTGGGTGCGCACCGCTCCCGCAAAAAGTTACCATAAAAAGCCGCGACCTCCGGTCGCGGGAGAACCGCTCGGCTCGGGTTCATCCGAACCACTCGCCTCGCGGATGCTTGCAACCCTACTGGTCAGTCGCTCATCGGCGGTGAAACTTCAAGTACCAGAACGCGGCGAAGTATCGGAGTGACCTGAACATTGCGACGGGGTGGAGCGCGAAACTGGTGGTAGCGGTTCCGATGGAACCGTGAGAGTGCGACCGGTGAAGGCCGAGAGCACGGCGCCGCCCCGTCTAGAACACTGGCCCTGGGGGCTGCCAGGGCAACGTGCCACCTGTTCGCCATTTCGGACGCCAGCCCCGCGTCCGACCGTGGAGTGAAAGTGGCAGCAGGCGCCGACCACCCCTACGACTGCTCTCGGTTTCGACCGGAACCGGAGGGGTTCGGGAGAATCGGAAGACGACAGTCGATTCTGGCTACAGGAGTGCGACCTGGACCAGTGCGAGGAGTGTCAGTGGGACGTGCGCGGCCACGTGGGCGGCCATCGCCGCTTCGAGGCTCCGACGCCAGTACAGCCAGCCGAAGGCGACGCCGAGGATGGCGTTCAGGAGGATCGTTCGCACGATGAGCAGCGGGGTGAGGCCGACCTGCTGGGCGAGTGCCGGCAGGTGGCCGACGCCGAACAGGACGGCCGACACCACGATGGCGCCCCACATGATAGTCGAGGACGGCCCCATGCTTCGCCGGCCGGTGACGTACCAGCCGACGAACGCGATGGTCGACATGAGCCCGAACCGGAGGAGGAGTTCCTCCGTGATTCCGCCGTAGAGGAATCGCACCGGCACGAAGAGGAGAACATCCGTATAGGTGGGTCGAGTCGCGGTGACGGCTGACTGTGGGAGATCGACAGCGATGAATGGCGCGAGGGCGGCGTCGATGGCGATGATCGCAATCGAGCCAACGATCCCGAGGATTGCGGCGAGGCGGAGTTCCGGACGGAGTCTCGGCCACACCGGGTCACCGGTCCGGAGTCGGTCCAGCAGATAGCTGCGGAGGCCGACCTTCGGCGCTGCGTACGCGCCGAGGAGGCAGGCCGGGACGAGGATGATGAAGGAGTTGATGATCGCGCTCACGGCGAGCAGCGGTCGTGACAGTCCGGGCGGTATCGCGGTTGCGGGCGTCGCCAAGGCGGTGTGGGCGGCGACGGCGATGACGCCGGGGAGCCCGACGAGGAGCATGAATCCGGCGCGTCGGAGGAGCGAGCCGCGCGGCTGATCGCTGGACATGTCGCAAACTGCTCGCGCTGTCGAGAAAACCGTTGTGTCTGGTCAGTCCGCCGAGCCGATGAGACCGGCGTCCCGGAGGTCGTCGCCGTCGACGCTCGTCCGGTAGTCGTCCGTGCTCATGCCATCGAAGCGATCGACGCCGAAGTTATCGGCGTAGAGGTCTGCGACGCGTTCCTGCTCGTCGTCGCTAAGCGCGGGGGTGTCTGGGGCTGCCGACCACTCCCGGATGTCGGCCTCACTCCGGAACGTGGGCGTGACGCTCGCGACCTCGTCGAAGGAGAGCAGCCACTGGATGGCGGCCTGTGCCATCGTGCGCTCGCCGTCCCGCTCTCGCGGCTCGTCGCCGCTCGAGTTTTCCGCGGAACTCCGTTCCGCGCGCTCCAGGAATCGAAGTGCGTCGACCTTCTCCCAGCCGGTCTCGTACCACTCGTCCGGCCGGAAGCCACGGTGGTCGCCGGCGTCGAGTTCGGTCTCGGGCGTGACCTGCTCGTTCAGGAGGCCACTCGAGTGGGGGACGCGGGGGATGAGGCTCGTGGACGCGCCGGTATGCCGGATGGTCTCGACGAAGTGCCGGTGAACGTCCTGTTCGAGCATGTTCCCGACGTACTGGACGGCGTCGAACTCCTGCTCGATGGCGAAGTCGCCTTCGGCGAGCCAGCCGATGCTCGGGCCGAGTGCGACGCCGATGGCGTCGGCGCGACCGTCCTCGCGGAGCTCGTCGAGGAGTTCGAGCACCGCGGGCGTGAGCTCCTGGACGTCCGGGTTGTGGAGCTGGAGGTAGTCCACGTAGTCCGTGTCGAGGCGGTCGAGGCTCTGCTCGACCGCGCCCTCGAGGTACTCGGCGTCCATCTCCTTCGGGAGTTCACCGTGGCCCGCCTGCGGGTTGTTGTAGAAGTCGTACCCGACCTTGGTCGCGATGACGGCCTCGTCGCGGCGCCCCTCGAACGCCTTCCCGAGGAGTTCCTCGCTGCGGCCGTGACCGTACACGTCGCCCGTGTCGAAGTACGTGATGCCGGCGTCGAGCGCCGCGTCGATCATCTCGAGTGCGTCGTCCTCGTCGCGGTCGCCCCACCAGTCCGTGCCGACGACCCACGCACCGAACCCGACCTCGCTCACCTCGACGCCAGAGTCACCGAGTTCCCGGTACTGCATACGCGCACGTTGGCCATCCGGTCACTTAGCGGAACCGGTTCGAATGAACCCCAGGGCCGTTCCCCGGGGAATCGACCTCGGCATCCGTGCCGTGGGTCGTGGGTCATCGTCGCGGGAGAAATCGACTGACAGAACGCCTGAGTTCAGCGCTGAGTAGGTTGCGGCGTTCCCCGTCGCTACGGAAACCCATATGGCCGTCCCCCGACAACGCCGGGGTATGACAAAGACGCACGTCTCCCTCCCGGACGCGGCGGAGGCGGGACTCCGGGGGTTCATCGAGGACGTGGACGACCGCATTTCGGCGGCCGACGACCCCGACGCGCTCGCCGCGGCCGTACGGGAGACGCTCGTCGACCTCAACGGGGACCGGGACGCATACGAGGCGTGGCGGAACGGCGAGTCCGTCTCCCCGGTCGAGCAGGCGCGACTCCTCTCCTACGACCCCCGGAACACGACCCTCGAGTCCGAGTACTACGCCGAGAAGGACGCCGAGGCGTTCGCGCGGTCGAAACCCCTCCAGTGGCTCTGGCGGCAGTTCGACAACATGCCCGTCGCTGACAACGTCGAGTTCGCCCTCCGGTTCCGCCGCATGCTCGCCAACCACCTCTTCGCCGAGTGCGGGGACGGCGTGCGGCTGTTCAAGGGTATCACGTTCACGTACGGCCACAACATCGAGCTCGGCGAGAACTGCGTCGTCCACGACGACGTCCACCTCGACGACCGGGGCCGCCTCACCATCGGCGACCGCGTCAGCATCTCCGACGGCGCGAACATCTACAGCCACGACCACGACATCGTGGACCAGACCGCCGTCGAGAACTTCCACACCATCATCGAGGACGACGTCCGCATCACGCAGGGCGTCCTCGTTCGCGCGGGCGTGAAGATCGGCGAGAACAGCGTCGTCGGCGCCCGGGCGAACGTCCAGGGTGACGTCCCCGCCCACCACATCGCCGTGGGCGCTCCCGCGAAGAGCGTGAAGATCAAGCCGGGCTGGGAGGACGTCGCCGTCCCCGTCGACGCAGACGTGGAGACCCCGCGGGACGAGCGAAAACTCGAGTTCGAACTCCCCGACGACCTCGACCACTTCGACGAGTTCGAGCGCGAACTCACACCCCCGGGCGACGACTAGTTCTGCCAGCCGGGGTCGGCGGCCGGTCGATACGAAGCTTCCCTGCCAGGTACTCGATGGAAGCCAATGCCTACCGACGAGAAGCGCGCTGCAGAAGCGCGTTCGCGCACCCACGACGACGGACATGTCTGTCGTATGGGAGAACGTTCAAGGACCACCACACACTACAGTGATACATGGTGGCATGGGTCTGGGTCGCCGTTGCCGCGCTCGCCGTAGTCGCCCTGCAAGCGTTCCTCTTCCACCGCGCTCGCCAGAACTGGGGCGTCGACGGCGACGACAGCCGATTCGATACGGAGGCCATCGATCCGTTCGCCGCACGCGAGGGTGGGCACGCCGACCAGGTCGACGACGGCGTGCTCTGCCCGAACTGCGGCGAGTACAACCGCGAGGAGTTCTCGTACTGCCAGCGGTGCGTCGACCGACTCCAGTAACGACCAGGCGGGGCCCCGTGCGACGAGTCCGGACACCGGGAGCCAGCCGCGGCGCCTACTGCACCGTCACGGAGACCGCTACACCGTCCCGTCGTTCGTACCCGTCAGCCCCGCGCTCGAACACGCGCAATGCGACCAGTATCCGGCCCCGATCCGTGGTGGCCCGGAGGAGGACAGCCTCACTGGTCACGACGACGTAGGGCGGTGCGGGGACAGGGGTCGTCCGCATCGTCGCGCCGAGTCGTCCAACGACCGTCTCGAGCAGGGCGGGGAGCTGTTCGTGGAGGTCGTGTTCGGCCATCGCACGGCGCAACGACGACCGAACACGCCCACCATCTGCAACCGTCGGCGTCGGCCAGGTCGCGACTGCGCGGTCCGCCGCGTCTTCCACCGCGTCGAGCACCGACCCGTACTCGGCCCGGACGTACGCCACGATCGAGTCGTCGGTCGACGCACTCACTGACGAGAGTTCGGTCGCACGCGGCATGAATCCCAGGCCGGAACAGGGACGACGAAAACTGTATACCTCAGGACGAGATACAGGTCGCTATGCCAGAGGGGTCCGAACGAGCATCGTCCGGACCGCCAGCAATCGTCGGCCTCATTGCTGCCCTGCTCACGGTCGCGACCATCCACACCGGCGCCACCGCCACCTCATTCGCGACCACGCTCGAGGCCGTGATACTCGGCGTCCTCACCGTCGCCGTCCTCGGTCGCGCCATCACCCTCTACGGGAGCGACCGCAGCCAGCGGGCGGACTGGCGGGTCGCCGGCTGGTGTTTCGTCGGCACGCTCGCCGGCAGCCTCCTCGCCGGCGTCGTCCTCATGCGTCTCGCGCTCCGGGGCGACCCCGTCGCCGCCCCGCTCGTCCTCGTGGAACTCTTCGCCGGTGTCGGCGCCGTCGCCGGGCTGTTCATCGGCGGCGACCAGGTTCGCGCCATCGCCGCCGGCCGCACCAGTGAACGCCAGCAGACCAGCGAACTCCTCGAGAAGCGCGAAGCCGAACGCCTCACGTTCCTCAACAACCTCCTCCGCCACAACGTCCTCAACGGCATGAACATCGTCCTCGGGTACGCGACCGCCCTCGAGGACCGCGTCGATGACGACGACGAGTACGTCGACCGCATCCGCACCCGGAGCGAGGCCATCGTCGAACTCGTCCAGAACGTCCAGGTGCTCGTCCGGTCGCTCTCCGGCGACCTCACCATCGACGCCGTCAACCTCACCGACACCGCCCGTTCCCAGCTCGAACGCGCCCGCAAGAACCACGACGCCACCTTCCACGCCGACCTCGACACCGACGTCACCATCGCCACGACACCCTACGTCTCCGCCGCCATCGAGAACCTCCTCACCAACGCCGTCGTCCACAACGACGCCCCCGACCCCGAAGTCATGCTCACCGTCGACCGCCGCGGCGACGACGGCATCGTCACCATCACCGACAACGGCCCCGGCATCCCCCAGGACGTCGTCGACACCTACTTCGGCGGCCAGCGTCCCGACGACCACTTCGTCGGGGACGGCCTCGGTCTCTACCTCGTCGACGAGCTCGTCACCACCCACGGCGGCACCATCGACATCGACACCAGCGAGGCGGGCACGACGATCACGCTCACCTTCCCCCTTACGGCGGACCAGGCCACCAGCACCAGTGACACCGACCGCACCGACAGCCCGGTCGTTGTGTGACCAGGACGCTCGCCACCGGTAGTCGTTCCGTACCGCCCGTCAGTCATTGGCCGCCAAATCTACGATAGTGTACAGGTTTTTGTGTAACGATCATGGTGAATGCCCACCTATAAACGGACAGCGAGACAATATGTAATCAGAGTTCAATAATTCCCGCCACACCAGCGGTGGGAACTCGGGGTGGAACACTGGCGCTACGTCCCGGCTCACGAGTGGGGGCTCGAGGGTGATTGGAAGAGATCTCTAGGCGCTAACGTATCCAAACGACGATGACTCATTCCGATCCACCTCGACGACAAGACGCCGAGACAACGCCCACGACAGACGAACTCGTCCGGATCCTTTCGAACGGCCAGCGCCGGGCTGTCCTCTCCGTTCTTCGTGACTCGACCGACGGCACGTGCGCGTTACAGGACCTCACCGCCCACGTCGCCGCGAAAGCATCCAACGAGACGCGAGCCCGCATCCAGCTCCACCACGTCACGATTCCGCCACTCGAGGAGGCGGCGATCGTCGAGGTGAATGCAGCCACAGACACCATCAGCTACACCGGGGGCGGAGACATCGACCGACTGCTCGACGCGATCGATGACGCCGAACCGAGTCAGGGAGACACATAGAACCTCGGTCGAGCCGCGAATGGCGGGATGACCGCCACGTTACCCCAAGGTAGTATCCACATCGAGCCCGGTACGAACCCGATACAGGCCGAATGGCCCGATTCACCCGTATCCTCACAGAATGCATTTATTCCCGGAGATTGTATCCTTCGATATGGGCGCGCAGGACAGGATTCACCGAGAGGGAGACACGGTACACGGAACCTTCGATTGGGATGTGGTCGCGCCATCTACCGCAGTCCTCGAAACCGTCGCGTTCGCCGTCGAACGTGACCCGATGGAGCTCGACGCACTCTACGACGCCATCGACTTCGACGCCTTCGACGCACTCATCGACCCAGCGCATTCGTCACGCCAGCGATCCGAACTCTCGATCGCCTTCAACTACTACGACCATTCCATCACCGCGTACAGCGACGGTGACGTCGTCGTCAACCCGACCACTGCAATCACCTGAAGCGATGGCCGATCGACGCCATCACAGCTCTGAACACTCTGTTCGAAGCTGGCCCGGGACCTGAGAAGCACAGCCAGTACACGGCATCGACCGGACCTCGATGCCCGAGGGCTGCCCCACAGTCCGGGTAAGGTGGACCTACTAACGTGTACCCACGCCCTCCACAGTAGTATGGTGGCGACCCAGACGGTTCCGGAGGCAGACGAGTATACGATCCGCAGGTACCGACCGAACGACCGCGAGGGCTTCCTGGCATTATACGAGCAGGTATGGAATCGCCGGAAGGACGGCGACTGGTTCGACTGGCGATTCGAACAGAACCCGTACACGGATACCGTGGAGATGGCGGTCGCCGAACGAGACGGCGACATCGTCGGTGCCGAGCCCCTCCTCCCGTTCCGTCTCGCCGCGGGCGACGACGCCGTCATGGTTCGCCAGCCCGTCGACTGGATCGTCCACGGGGATCACCGCCGCCGGGGCCTCTTCACGCGGATGACCGAGCAACTCCTCGAATCCACTACAGCGGATGCGGTACTCTTCTTCAACTTCCCGACCGACGCACTCCGCGCGGGGCTCGAACGCTTCGACTGGTCGGACGTCGGACCGGTCGCGACACGGTACCGGATCCAGAACCCGGCGGGCGTGATCAGGAGTAAGCAACCCGAAACGGCGAAGACTGGCGCGACACTCGGACGACTCGGGAGCCCGTTCGCCCGCGCGTGCCTCGCCGTTGCCGACCTGACCGCACCGACAGGCGGGACGGATTCGGTCAGCCGCACACCGGGGGTCGACGTCGACGCGATCTCTACCGTCTATCGGGACACGCGGCCGCCGAAGCTACACGTCCCCCGGCATCGAGCGTTCCTCGAGTGGCGCTTCGCGAACCCGAACTGGGAGACGACCACGTACGTCGCCCGGGACGAACGCGACCGCCCCGTCGCCACCATCGTCGTCGCCGTCGAAACCGTCGCGGACCTCACGAATGCGAGACTCCTCGATATCCAGCCGATGGAGACGCGCCCGAAACGGGCCCGGGCCGTGAGCCAGCTCCTCGGCGAGATCGCCGACGACTACCAGCACGTCGACCTGCTCTCCGCACCACACACCCCGTTCTCCTCGCTGCTTCGACGCTACGGATTCCTCCGTGACGATGGCGTCCTCCTCTCCCGGTTCTCGTCACACACGACACACGTCGTCAGACCCACTCCCGACCCATCCGCGACGACGCTACTCGGAGCGGACGTCACCGACCCCGACGCCTGGTGTTTGACGCTCGCGGACCGGGATATCGAGTAAGCCCCCGCACGCGCGAGCATCTTGTACCCCGGGGATTCAGGATTCGAGTCGCCCACGACGAGCGCGACTGCTCGACGGACGCACAGCTACGGGTCGATGCGTGCCGAAGAAATTGGATGGCGCCGGTGGTTCCGATGGTGAGCGAGATGGTGCCGCGGATTCCGAATGGCGTCTGGAAGGCGTCCTCGACGCGGCCAGCGCGTTACCGACGGTCGTGAACGCATTCCAGCACCACGTCACGTCACACTCGTGGGGTCCCCAGGCTGGTCTGCGCAACCCGGGCAACTACCGGTTCGTGCTCACCGGGTTTCGTTAGTCCCTGAATACAGACCCTCAGACCATCGTTTCCAGGTCGAGGATGCTGTTCTGGTCGATGACGATGAAGGCGTCCTCCCTGAGGAGGTCCTCGTCCCTGGGGAGGACGAGAAGCTGTGGATCCCCATCGATCATCGTGTCGATGATGTCCAGTTCGATGCATTCGTAGTCGAGGTCGACGTCGAGATCGGGGTCGGAGGGAACGTCCCACCAGTCCCCCGTACGTTTGAGTTGCACCATCAGACGTTCCGTTCGATGTTGACTGTCGCGTCACCCGCGACAGTGATCTCGGTCACGAGTCCATCGAAACGGTAGGCGTCGACACCGCTGCCGACGATACCGATGACCTTCCCGTCCCGCGCGATGTCCTCCATGCGGTCCCATGGGGTGCTGTCGGCGGTGACCTGGCTGGCATCCGGGTCGCGAACGACGTCACCGGAGACGGTGAAGGTGTACTCCGTCGCGCGCTTGCCGTTGGTACCGACGATCGAGCACCGGTGGACGGGCAGCGTGCTCGAACTACCGTCGTCCGTCGACCCATCATCAGTCGACCCGTCACCACTCGACCCGTCACCACTCGACCCATCATCAGTCGACCCGTCACCACTCGACCCATCATCAGTCGAGTTGAACGAGAGCGGGTCGACGAGCTCGTCGTTCAGAAGTACGTCGAAGGCGTACCCATCCGGCGACCACGAGAACGACTGGATGGTGCCGTCGATGAGGTAGGCATCGCCGTAGCCGTCGTTGCCGGTGAATCCGGAGACCGTGACGGTGCCGTCACCGTTGTCGGTAACGGTATCGCCGTTGCCGGAGGTGATCATCGAGGACGTCTCGTGGAGTTCGGCGCTTCCGTCGACCACGAACTCGTAGTCCATGCCGCCCGACTGACGTGCGACGATTTCGAGCACGTCGGCCCCGCTGGAGTCAGTACTGTCGTCCGTCGAGTCAGTCTCACCGACCAGTTCCGCGAACGACGTCGTGGTCCCGTTGAGCGACACGTCGACGGTCGCGCCCGACGGGACGCTGTAGTCGACGACGCTGCCATCGAACCCGAACGAGTCGAGTTCGTCGGGAGCGAGCACGCTCGTCGCGGTGCTGGTGCCGTCCCCGTTGTCGACGATGCTGTCGACGTCCGACTCTGCGTCGGCCGCGAACTCCATCGGGCCGTCGACGGTGAACGTCACCTCGGCGGTGTCGGCGTTGTCGGGGCTCGCGTGGAGCACGAGCGTGTTGCTCAGCGAGGGGTCAGTGACGGTGGTCCCCGAACTGTCCCAGGGGCCGATGCCGGCGCCGACGCCCTCGATGTCGTCGGCCGCGGGGTGCCCAGTGATCTGGGAGGGAAGCGGGAAGTCCGCGGTCGCTTCCGTGATCCCGGACCCACTATACTCGGGTTCGACAACCCGGCTTCCGGACCCTTCGACCGTGCAGTTCTCGATCGTGACGTCGACGTCCCCGCCGCTCTTGTCGCGGACGAGGTCCCCGTCGGAGTCGTTGTAGAACGCACAGTCCCGGATGGTGACGGACGCACCCGCAGCACCGTCGTGGATCTCGATGAGGTCCGCCGTTCCGTCCACGTCCAGGTAGATGAACCAGCAGTTCTCGATGACGAAGTTCCCGGGATGACGCATCCGCAGCCCGCGGGCGTTCGGAGAGTTGGTGTCGTCGTTGGGGATGTCCTCGGTAACCGCGATGAGCGAGTTCCGGATGTACGTCGTCTGCCCACTCGACGTGCCATCGCGGTGACCGACGCGGATACCCGCGATGTTGTTGTTCACGGAAACACAGTTCTCCATGGTTACCGGGGGTTTGTCGACGTAGGCCCCGTTGTTCACCATCCACGCCCAGCCCGAGTTACGGATCGTCAGCCGATCGTTCCCACCGTCCGGTGTGTAGAACGCGCGGTCCTCGCTCCGCTGGCCGCCGTCCGGCCAGAGGAAACCGTCGACCGTCGCGCCCGGTTCCAGGTCGATGCCGGATTTCGATTCGTGGTTCGCACCGCTGACGACGACGTTCTCGAGTCGCCCCCCGATGGTGCCGTCCATCGTTCCAGATTCGAGGTTCCACACGACGTCGCCCCGGCTCCCATCACCGATGATGGCATCACCGGAGCCGATGTCGAGGCCGGAGCCATCCCACGAGTACTCCCCAGCCGGGATGTGGACTTCACCGCCTTGTCCAAGGTAGGTGTCCAGGTCTTCTGCTGCGGCGACACCACCGACTAACGACCCGGTGGCCGTGAGTGCTGCGGCGGCACCAACGGTCTTCATGAATGTGCGTCGGCCACTACCCGACGAATCGGAGCCGGTTGGCTCCGACTCGGGGGGTTCTGCTGTCGATTCGGGGGTCGATTGTTCGGCGGTCGAATCGGTCGATCGGTCTGTCGGCTGTTCGGTGGGTCGGTCGTCGTCGGAATGGCTGTGTGCCATGCTCCGGTAGTCCGGAGTTACTATCTAAGCGCTATTGACGGAATAATAGTCAGGCGAGGGTAGGTGCTGCCTACTTGGTGACGAATGCGGCTCGTGAGCGGACACCTTGGGGACCGTTTCGTGACCACACTCCGTAGGTTCATCCTACCGAGCGCTTGCACGCGAGTAGGACGAACGTACCCAGGTAATCCCGTCCTTCTCGGGGGCGCGAAACGGGCGGATTCGGGGTAAGCTGACCCTACAGGACCCAGACGATCGAATCTGTTGGATCTGGGAAGGGAACCAGCTCCATAACAATGCCTCCCTCTCCAGTCCATCATCGTGTGACCGACCGAGATTCGACCGGCCTCGACGTACTCCTCGTCGGCCTGGATGGGGTGGATCGGGCCGTCCTCCAGCCACATCTCGACGCAGACCGCGTCCCGACGATCGCCTCGATACTCGAACGGGGTGCGGTCTCCGACCTGGAGTCCCAGATTCCGCCCTGGACGCCGAGCGCGTGGCCGTCGCTCTACACGGGGGTGAACCCGGGAAAGCACGGCGTATTCGACTTCCTCGCGTTCGACGGGTACGACTGGCGGCTCGTCGACAGGAGCGACGTGTTCGCACACTCGCTGTGGGAGCTCCTCGACCTGCACGGCCGGCGGAGTGTCGTGGTGAACGTCCCCGTGACATCCCCGCCTCGGTCGTTCGACGGCGCGCTCGTGCCCGGGTACATCGCGCCCGACGCGCCCACCTGCCACCCGGATGGCCTCCTGGCGGAGCTACAGGCCGAACTCGGAGACTACCGCGTGTATCCCCCACGCGACATCGACGAGGCCGAGAAACGAGAGTGGTATCGACGACTCGTCGAGATGCGTGGCGACGCCTTCCGCTATCTTGCGGACCGATTCGACCCGGCGTTCGGCTTCCTCCAGTTCCAGCAGACGGACACCGTCTTCCACGAACGCCCTGACGACACGGCGGTCGTCGCGGACATCTTCGAGGCCGTCGACGAACAGCTCCGGGCGACCATCGACCGGTGCGATCCAGACACCGTGTTCCTCGTCAGTGACCACGGGATCGGCCCCTACGAGGGGGCGGAGTTCCGGGTGAACGAGTACCTACGGGATATCGGGCGGCTGGAGACGACGACCGGCGACGGGGGGATGCCGTCCTGGACGGCGCTCGCTCGGGAACGAGACGGGACCGAGACGCACTCCCCACTCCAACGGGTGCTCGAAGTAGCGTCACGGTTCGGCGTCACCAGCCAGCGACTCCAGCCCATCCTCGAGACCCTGCGACTCGACCAGCTCGCGCTCCGCTACGTGTCCTCGGACACCGTCAGGGCAGCGACGGAGCGCGTCGACTTCCCCGAGTCGACCGCCTACATGCGGTCCCGGACGGAGGTCGGCGTTCGCCTCAACGTCGCCGGTCGGGAGCCCGAGGGAGTCATCCCGGCCTCCGAGTACGACCAGGTCAGAACGGCACTCATGGAGGAGCTACGCGCGGTGGAATCCCCCGACGGAACGCCCGTCTTCGAGCAGGTTGCACCCCGGGAGACGTTCTTCGACGGGCCGTTCACCGAGAACGCCGTCGACATCGTCACGATCCCGGCTGACTGGCAGCACTACCTCAGCGCGTCCCTCCGGGGTGAGCGATTCGCCGAACCCCGGACGGCGTGGAACCACAAGCGAACGGGAATCATCGCCGCAGCGGGCGAGGGCATCGACACGGCAGTGTCGGCGGACGCACCACACCTGTTCGACGTGGCCCCGACAGTGCTCTCTGCACTCGGCCACCCGCCGAGTTCGCGGATGGATGGGCGGCCACTCGACTGGGTCGAGGCGATCGACCCAGCGGCCTACCCGCCGTTCGCCAGGGCGGACACCGAACCAGCCGATACGGGCGCGGTCGAAGAACGACTCGCTGCGCTCGGCTACCTACATACCAATGAGCATTAACGTGACACGCCTGGACGACGACTCGGACTGGAACGACCTCGTTCGGAACGCACCGACAGTGACGCCCCTCCATCTCTCCAGTGCCCTCGAGGTCCTGGCAGACCACTCCGGCACCCGGCTGCACAGACTGGTCGCGTACAAGGGCGAGGAACCTGTCGGCCTCTTCCCCCTGTTCACGAAACACTGGGGGCCGTTCGTCGCCGCGTTCTCACCACCGCCGAACCTGAAGCTCCCCTATCTCGGGCCCGTCCTTCTCAACCTCCAGAAGCTCAAGCGCCGACGGCGTGAGCTTCGACAGACACGCGTCATCGATGCCTTCCTCGAGTGGCTGGAGACGACGCACAGCCCGACGTTCACGAATCTCCGCACGACCCCCGGGTACATCGACGCGCGACCGTTCATCTGGCAGTCGTTCGACGTCGTCCCCCGGTACACGTACATCGTCGATCTCGAGCGTGAACGTGACGAGATCCTTGGGTCGTTCAGCTCGGACGCCCGGAAGAATATCACGCGGGACTACGACATCGAGTACACCATCGAAACCGGTGACGCCGACGGGATACCGGCGGTCGTCGAACAGGTCACCGCTCGCCACGAGGAGCAGGGCGAACGGTTCCCGGTGGACACCGCCCTCGTCACCGACCTCTACGAGTCACTCCCGGCTGGTGTCGTCCGTCCCCAGACGTGCCGCGTCGACGGCGAGTTCGTTGGCGGAAACATCAACCTCGCGCTCGACGGGCGCTCCATCAACTGGATCGGTGGCGCGAAGAACGACCACGACCTCCCCGTGAACGACCTGCTCGAATGGGCGTATCTCGAATACGCGATGGACCGCGGCGAGTCCGCGTACGACCTCGCGGGCGCCAACAATCGTCGGATCAGCCGGTACAAATCGAAGTACGCCCCGGATCTCGTGCCCTACTTCCGTATCCAGTCGGCCTCCCCGAGTGCATCGCTCGCCGAATCCGCCTACAGTCTGTTCAGCTGACGAGACCCCGCACCGAGCCGTCGAATACCCCCGGGCCGGTGGTGCCCATCGACGGCGATGAATACGTTGGCACTGCCACGTGAACACCTGAACCTGGGTGGTAGTCGACCGATTAACAATAGTCGCGAGGAGTCTCGGGCCGACGTATGAACACGTCCTTCGACGCGTTCGACACAGCCGTGGTGGTACCATGACCGTCGACGGTGAGACGCTCCGGTCCGTGATGTCCGAGTTCGCGACCGGTGTGACCGTCGTGACGTTCCCCCCGTTCGACGCACCGCACGGGATCACCGTGAACGCGTTCACGAGTGTCTCCCTGGACCCACCGGTCGTCCTGTTCTGTCTCGACCACGACACGCGGAGCTACGAGCTGCTCGCGTCGGGTGACGTCTCGGCGGCCTGCGTGAACGTACTGTCCGCCGACCAGCAGGCGCTCGGCGAGCACTTCGCCGGGATGACGGCACTCGACGAGCCGTTCGACGCCGCCAGGCAGGGGACGACGGGCGCACCCGTGTTCAGCGACTCGGCCGCGTACCTCGATTGCGAGATCCGGGATGCGTTCCCGGTCGGCGACCACACGGTCTTCACCGCCGACGTCGTCGACGCCGCCGCCCAGTCCGAGTCGGACCCGGTGCTCACGTTCGTGCGTGGTGCGTGGGGGTCGGTGGAGTGACTGGCAGGAACCGAGCCGGTACGGTCAGACGGACGATGCCACCAGAGAAGTGATCGGCAGTGCGAGAAGGAGGCGGCACGAGGCCCAGTACCCGAACCTGACTTTTGCACCGTTCATGGCGTGCCTCGGAGCAGTCCGTATATCGATCCCGCTGGCCCGAAGCTGGCCACGCTCGGCCCGAAGACGGCGCGAGCATCGTCGAGTATGCGAGGAGGGCTCGGTTCGAGCGTTCAGCCGTCAGGTCGCCTGTTCTCGGTCAGCGACCCGCGGCGAGAAGACGAGGTTCTTCGCGTCGAGCGACTCCATGATCCGGACGACGGCGTCCGGGCCGACGACGTCGACGCCGTGCGCGTCAGCCACGGCGAGCGCGCTCTCGGTGAATCCGATCGGGGAGACGACGGTCACGCCATCGGTGTCGTATCGGTCCTTCGCCTGCTTCGCGTCCCGTATCGCTGACCCCGAAACCAGGTCGTCCGCGTGGGTGAGCGTTCGGAGCACGGTCGTCTCGGACCGACTCCGGTGTGTCGCGAGATAGGTATCGTCCCAATCCGTTCGTTCGTCGACCTCCCAGCCCAGACGGCGCCAGAGTTCGAGTACGAGCGGTGGGAACTTGACCGGGTCGAGCAGTAGGAGGTCGTTCGTCTTGATGGAGTCAGTCGACATCGACCTACCCGACGCGTGAGGAGGGCATTGTTAGTCAGGGGCTGACCACCGGGAGACGGACGCGGCTCACGAATCGTCTCTCGGGACCCAGGGCTCCGGTGGCTCCGGGGAGGGCTGTCGGGGACGTGAGCCGAGTTCCGCGTTCGAGCCACACCCCATACAGGTATGCACCCGGTCCTGATTGTCCCCGAAGACCCTGGCGAACTGTTCGGTGATGTGGCCATCGCAGTTCGTACATTTCGGCATAGGTTCGGTCCAATCATTGAGATATGAGCCAATTGTTATGCACACCAATTCCGGAGGCGATGAACGGTTAGCCCGCAGAACCAACGCTACGAGACAACCCGTGGTGACTGCGTCGGTGCGGTCACCGGGTCGAGTGGCGTCCCACGCCCCCGGGTGAGCCCCACAGGAACGTCTCGAGACCCGGAACTCGATCGCCGAACGTCTGGGTCGGTCAGTCGGCAAACACGGGTAAGGCCGGCTGAACAGGACGTAGTGCTGCTATTACAATACGTCTCAGCGCCGTCCCATTCAGATGGATGGGTCAGTCGCTGACGCATCCGTGACCAAGATGGTACGAAACTTCCGCCCCGACGATGACGAAGGACTGACCGTCAAAACAGCATCCGGCGACACGGTCGGCACGATCGAGAAGATAGATGGGACGATGGCGCACGTGAAACCGGAATCCGGGCTCTCCAGTAGCATCCGGAACCGGCTCGGATGGACGAAGGACGGCGAGGAGGTCTACGAGCTCAAACATTCGAAGGTCGACACGATCGACGACGAAGTAATCCTCAAGGACTGACGGCCTCGCCCCGTCGGCTCACTCACTGGCACCCCGGAGTGTGTCCTCGAGCTCGTCCAGATGCCCGTACCCGACCACCGCGAGTGTCGGCCCGGCATCGCGACGAGATTCGAGCCGGCGTGCCATATTGTGTTCACGAACGGTGTCGAGGAACCGGGTCGATGCAGGTGGTTCGAACGTCCGCAACAACGCCGTGCTCCGTTCTAGATGCGCCCGCTCGTGGTCGGCCTGCGCGGTCGGCGACGCATCGTCCGGGATAAGATACGTATAGTCGAACTCGAGGTCGTCGACGGACGGAATCCCGGGGATGCCGACGTGGTTCAACAGTCCAGCGAGCGTGTGGACGCCCATCCGTCCGAGGGACGTGAACGTGCGAACGAGAGTCCTGACGCTCGGTTTCTGGGCCCGGATCTCACCGACCAGTGCGTGGGCGGTTCGAGCACTCGGGACGTCGATTCCAACGACGGGCCGGTCGGCCGCGGCAGCGATCGCGGCTGCCATCCCGCCACCGGCGTCGGTCGACGGAGCGCTGGCACCGAGCGCCGAGACCAGACGGCCCGTCAGCTCGATCGCGACGAGGGCCGGGTCGAGCGCCGAGATGACCGCCGGAATCCGATACACGCCCGGGGATGAACGTGTACGACCCCGAAAAGGACGATCGGCTTGGGACCCACGATAAGCCGACCGTACTCGGCAATAATCCGTGGGGTCACTTCCAACGACGTCTGCGAGACGCGTCGCGATATCGAGGCTCGAATCAGGCACAGTTTGTGTGTCGACGGTCGACCGTCGGGCTAGTGGAACCGCCCGTCCTAGTTACGGGGAGAGCTCGCTGGAAAGCCGATCCTACCTGCGCGTTGGCGCCACTAACAAAGAGCCAGTGTCGCGCTACGCACTCCTGCAATGCCACGACGCACCCGTCTCGACGAACTCGACCGGCTCCTAACCTCACTCAACACCGGATACGACAGCACGCCCGCGTTCGCGGAGCGATTCGGGGACGTGGACCTCGACCTGGTCGAACACGACGACTCGTACGTCGTCACCATCGACCTCCCGGGATTCGAACGATCCGACGTCACGGCGAGCATCGACGAACGGACGCTGACCGTGCAGGCGATCAGGTCCGACGAGTCGAACGCTGGTGAGGACCGGGACGCGGGGGAGTTCGTCAGACACGAACGACGCAACACGACCGTTCGGGAAACGGTCACCTTCCCAGTCGAAGTGAACGTCGACAACGTGCGCGCGACGATGACGAACGGCGTCCTCAAAGTCACCGTGCCGAAGGAAGCCACCGTGCCAGACGGCACGACAATCGAGATCTCCTGAACGACCACGGCTGGAGACGTACACGCACGTGCTTCGAGTCTCGTGGGGTCAACAGGCGGTTCCTAACACCGCGAAGTCCTCCATAACAAACCGCGACCCGGCAGTCAGGGAGGGTAGTGATGAACCGCCGTCGGTTCCTGTGCTCCCTTGGTGCGCTGTCGTTGGCGGGTGCGAGTGCTGGGTGTAGCAGTACGCGACCGCCACAGTCGACACCTCCGGATGCACGCTCACGACCGCCGCGAACACCATCGGTGCAACACTCAGAACCGAAGCCGATTACGGACATCGTCGCCGATTGGGGATTCGAACGGGTCGTGAATCTGGTCGACGCTGGTGCCGATCCGACCGGAAGCCGCCGAATCGACGAGCAACTCGCTGAATCGATGACCGACGGAACCCTCGTGTTCCTCCCCCAGGGACGGTACCGAATCGAGGAGCCGATCCTCGCAGACGGGATACCTCGCCTCGGAATCATCGGACGGAATGCGACGATCGTCCCCCCTGAAGGGTTCGAGGACACCCTCTTCGGGCTCGGGTGGCCGACTCCGGGAAGCGACCTCCTGTTCGCGGGCATCGACTTCGATTTCACCGCACCCGACACGGGTGGCCGGCCGGTCCTGGCGAACGCCTCGAACCGGGTGGTCGTCCGGAACGTCGAAGTCCGAGGGGTGGCAGACGTGGATCAGGACCTCGTCAGGATCGACGTCACCGACTCGGAGGGAACCGGCCGCGTCGAACGGCTCTCCCTCCCCGACGGTGCTCTCCCGGACTCCCCGGTGACGGGATGTGAGGTCGGGAGCGACAACCGGGGCGACCTGGAGTTCGTCGACTGCCACATCGCGGGGTTCCCGGACAACGGACTCTACGCCGACCCACCTACCGGGTCGGTCCTCGTCGAGGGCGGGACCTATCTGAACAACGGCGTCGCTGGCGTCCGTGTTGAGGGGACCGACTCGTGCACGGTCCGCGGGGTGTACGTCGGCTGTGATACGACGGACGGTGGTGAGAACATGCGGGGCATCAGGTTGCGTGGCGGGACGGAGGTGACGGTCGAGAACTGCCACGTCGACCTGCGCCGCGTCACGGGGAGTGATGGCGCGATCGTGTTCGCGTCCGAGCTCGGCGCAGCGACGGTCCGGAACTGCCGGCTCCGTGTCGACGCCGACGGCGTGAACGCGATCCGGATCAAGAGCAGTGAGAGCGGGAATCCGACCTTCGAGGGACCGTTCCGCTGTGAGAACGTCAACATCACCGGAACCGCAGCGGGGGGCGCGGCGGTCAACGCAGCGAACCGCGACGGCTGTTACTTCAGCAATATCTGCGTCCACCAGACCGGCGACGACCGCGATGGGTTCGTGTTCGACAACGTCGATGGCGAACTCCTCGATTCCTACGTCTCGGTCACTGGGCAGCCGCTCACGTTCACCCAGTCGGCGATCACGCGACGGAACGTCACCATCGGTCAGGCGCCACCCAACTCGAGCAAATCCGGGGCGGGACCCTGCCAGTGAACGCCACGAAGCTGGACGGCCCCCAGTGGAGTTGGACCGGCCGGTTCAGGGAGAAGCGGGTGTCGTATGTGGTGTTTCCGTGGACGCGAGCACTCGTTCGGCCACATCGACCATCGGCTCCACGGTGACGGCGCCTGCATCTCGGGCGCTCGAAACGATGTCGAACACCGCGTTCAGGCGCCGCGCGTGGCGATCCGCCCACAGATTGTTCGGGTGGAGCCAGAGGTGGAACGTCTCGCCCTCGCGGGCAGCCGCCCGGACTCCGGCACGCACCTGTCGAACGATCGGGTCCTCGACGAGCGTTTCCGCGACGCTCCGACCCAGCCCTTCGAAGGAGAACAGGAACAGGGAGGCAGGCACGTTCACCAGTCCGTACTCGTCCACCGTCGGCTTGCCGAGGACAGGGGCCTCGAGCACGCTCCGCGCGACCTTCCCGAGACGTCCCTCCAGGACGGACGGTGCTGTCGGCGGGAGGCCGCGATAACACGTGTACCCCGCCTCGGCGAGGATATCCCGGTGTGCGATCCGATTTCGCGGGTAGACGAACGTGTCGAAGGACCGGTTCGCGGCGTCGGCGCTCGCCGTTAGCTCCGCCCGCGCGACCGCGGGAGTCGTGGACGGGTCGTCGAAGAGGACGTGTGAGAAGCTGTGGTCGGCCACCTCGTGCGAGACCGCCGCCGACTCGAGATACTCGATGAGGCCCTGGCCGAATCGGAGGTCGGGTCGGTCCGACCAGGTGGTTCGCTCACGTTCGAACCAGCCGGGCGGCGTCGGGTGATCCTCGTGCACGCCGTCACACGTGTCGAGGAAGAGGTGGCCGACGATGGCCCACGTTGCGGGCAGTTCGTACTGGTCGAGCAGGTCGACGAGCCGACGCCAGCCGGTTCGCGCGTACTCGACCCGTCGCGGTGGCGGTTCGTCGAGGTCGTGGTGACCCCAGCCGAGTTCGGCGTCGATCGAGAGTACGACGGTCCCGGTGTTCGCAGTGGATGGCATCGAACCACTCCACGCGCCGGACCGGGTTAAACCCGGCAGACCCTTCACTGGCGCCCAACGCCCGTAGTTGCGGACTAACGAAGACGGCTGGGCCCTGGGGGGCAGACCATGTCCAGCACGAACGTTCGGCACTACGAGGAGCCGACGGTGGTCGGCCGGTACGAAGCGCTTCGTGAGGAAGGGCTGTTCGACCGGGAACGTCGCGCCATCGAATCCTACTTCACCCCTGGTTCCCGCGTCCTGGATCTTGGCTGTGGCGCCGGCCGAACCACGCTCGCACTCGCGGACCGTGGGTTCTCGGTCGTCGGCGTCGACGCGAGTCGTTCGATGATCGACTCGGCGCGGCGAGCCCATCCCGATGGCGAGTACCTCGTCGGGGATGCAGCGAACCTCCCGTTCCGGGACGCCGATTTCGAGAACGTCCTGTTCTCCTACAACGGCCTGGACGAGCTCCGTCCCCGGGCGCGGCGGTACGACGCGCTCCGCGAGATCCGGCGAGTGCTCGCACCCGGCGGACGGTTCGTCTTCACCACCCACAACCTCCTTCGGCAGCTGATCCCATACCCGATGACCGCCCACCACCTTCGGGGGCTCGCCGCGTTCTGGTGGGCGAACCTCCGCGCCGGATTGGTCGGCACACCCTACAAACGGTCCCCGGACCTGCAGAAGCCGGGCGCCATCTACTACACCGATTTCGTCCGACAGACCCTGGAGCTAGACCGCTGTGGGTTCCACTTCGTCACGATGCTCGAACGCGATTCGCTGTCGTCGAAGTACTTCGGGCCCGCCCTGGCCTTCGTGGCGGAACGGCCGACAGAATAGGCGGCAGGAGACGCCTAACGCTGTGCATGTGCCGTATAACAATGTCCCAAACCGGGCGTTCCTTTGATAACCGCCACTGGCGGCGACCGAACAGACCATGCCACTCTACCTCACTCAAGAGACCGATGGCCGGCGACACCACGCGTCGACCGACCCGGTCCACGTCGACCAGCATCCGCACGCACGAGCAGTGTCCACGCATCCGGACGCGAGCATCTTCGGGAGGGCGGGCTGATGACGGAGTCATCGTCGGAACCCACCCAGGGCGTCCACCCTGACGCCGCCCTCGGGGACGAGACCACGGGCCGCCCGGTGCTCGGAGACGACCCGACCATCCGCCGGGACAGCATCATCTACGCGGACGTCGAGATCGGCGACCGGTTCACCACCGGCCACGGCGCACTCGTCAGGGAGGACACCGTCATCGGCGACGACGTCCTCGTCGGCACGCACGCGGTCATCGATGGGTCCTGTACGATCGGTGATGGGGTCCAGCTCCAGACCGGCGTCTACCTCCCGACGGGGACGACGGTCGGCGACCGCGTGTTCTTCGGCCCGCATGCCGTCCTCACCAACGACTCGTCGCCGCTCCGGGGCGACACCGAACTCGAGGCGCCACGGATTGCGGACGACGCGACCATCGGCGCCAACGCGACCGTCCTTCCCGGCGTCTCGATCGGCGAACGGGCGTTCGTCGCCGCGAACGCCGTCGTAACCAGGAACGTCCCGCCAGACACGCTCGCTATCGGGGCGCCGGCCACCCACCGACAACTACCCGAGAATCTCAACGGGGGGAACGTCGTCCGATGATTCCCATCGCCGCCCCCGATATCGGGCCCGAGGAGCACGACGCGGTCGACACCGTGCTCCGGAGCGGCCAGCTCGCAGATGGCGACGTCGTCCGGTCGTTCGAGGACGAGTTCGCTGCCTTCTGTGGGACGGAGCACGGCGTCGCGACCACGAACGGGACGACCGCCCTCCACGCGGCATTCCAGGCACTCGGCATCGGCGAGGGCGACGCCGTCGTCACCACCCCGTTCTCGTTCGTCGCGAGCGCGAACGCGATCCGCCTGGCCGGCGCAGAACCCGTCTTCGCCGACATCGACCCGGAGACGCTCAGCCTCGACCCGGCCGCCGTCGAAGCCGTCCTGCAGGAACGCGACGACGTCGCCGCCATCCTCGTCGTCCACCTCTACGGAACCCCCGCCGAGATGTGGGGGTTCGAGCGGCTCGCGGACGAGCACGACGTGGCACTCGTCGAGGACGCCGCACAGGCACACGGCGCCGACTACCAGGGCGACCGCGTCGGCAGCATCGGTGATGTCGGGTGTTTCTCGTTCTACCCGACGAAGAACATGACGTCCGGCGAGGGTGGCATGCTCACGACGGACGACCCGGGCATCGCCGAGCGAGCGGCCCGATTCTGCGACCACGGCCGGACCTCGGGCTACGACCACGCCGTCCTCGGCCACAACTACCGGATGACAAATCTCTGTGCGGCCATCGGCCGAGTCCAGCTCGAACGCCTCCCCGAGTTCACCGTCGCGCGGCGGGGGAACGCCGCCTACCTCACGGACCACCTCCGGGACAGCGCTGTCGAAACACCGGTTGAGCCACGCGGTGCTCGCTCCGTCTACCACCAGTACACTATCAAGAGCGACGACCGCGACGAGCTGCGAGCGCACCTGGAGGACCAGGGCGTGGCGTCGGGCATCTACTATCCGACGCCGATCCACGAACAGCCCGCGTACCACCACATCGACGTCGACCTCCCCGTCGCGGAGCGTGCGGCCGACCGAGTGCTCTCGCTCCCGGTCCACCCGGGACTCGACGTCGCAGACCTCGAGACCATCGTCGGCGCAGTGCACTCCTTCGACACAGCAGCACCAGCACCAGACGCAATCGAGACCGGACGGCTGGAACAATGACGAACGAATCATCGCCGACGGAACGTTCGACGAACACCGCCACGACCAGCACCACCGCAACGGACGATCACCCATCGGACCAGACGACTGCCGAACTCCGCGCTGGCGTAATCGGCGTCGGAAAGATGGGGCGGAACCACGCCCGCGTCTACCGGGAACTCGCCGACGTCGACCTCGTCGGCGTGGCAGACCAGGACACGACCGCAGCGTCCGAGGTCGCCTCGAAGTACGGCACGAGCCAGCTGTCGACCGACGCACTGCTGGCGGTGGCGGACGTCGTCACGGTGGCGGTTCCGACACCGGCCCATCCAGCCGTCGTCCAGCAGTGTCTCGACGCCGGCGTCCACGTCCTCGTGGAGAAACCGTTCGTCACCGACCTCGAGGTGGGTCGTGCGCTCGCCGAGCAGGCCGAGGCCGCCGACCTCACCCTCCAGGTGGGACACATCGAGCGGTTCAATCCCGCCGTCCAGACGGTCGCGGACGTCGTCAAGGAGCTCGACATCATCGCCATCGACGCGGAACGGCTCGGTCCGCCGGTCGATCGGTCACTTGGCACGGGCGTCGTGTTCGACCTGATGATTCACGACCTGGACGTCGCAAGCGCGCTGCACGGCGGCGACGTCGTCTCCCTGAATGCAACCGGAACTCACGACGGGGAGTACGCCACGGCGTCCTGCGAGTTCGACGACGGCGTCATCGCGACATTCACCGCCAGCCGAGTCACCCAGCAGAAGGTCCGACGGCTCGGCATCACCACGAAGAGCTGCCACATCTCGGTCGACTACATGAACCAGTCCGTCAGCATCCATCGTGGCGCGGTGCCCGAGTACGTCCAGACGAACGGCGACATCCGGCACCGTACCGAGAGCGTCGAGGAACGACCGTTCGTGGAGAACGGCGAACCGCTACGGGCTGAACTCACGTCCTTCCTCAACGCGGTCCGAACCGGCGACCCGCCGCAAGTCACGGCAGCAGACGGGCTCCGCGCCGTCGAACTCGCCACCCGTATCGAGGAGCTCACCGGAGTTCGATACCCGGAGGAGATGACCGCATGAGCAACCAACCACCCGAAGCGGACGTATCCATCGACCAGCTCTATCGGACGAACGCGGACCACGAGACGCTGGTCGACGCGTTCACGAGCGGTGACGTCCCCGTCGCCGTCTACGGTCTCGGGAAGATGGGGCTCCCGCTCGCCTCCGTCTACGCAGACGTCACCGGGAACGTGACCGGGGTCGACGTCGACCCCGCCGTCGTCGCGTCCATCAACGACGGCCTGTGTCACGTGGCGAACGAACCGGACCTCCCGGCGCTCGTCGAGACGGTCGTCGAGAGCGGCGGCCTCACCGCCACGACCGACGTCGCGGCCGCCGCAGCACGGGCCAGCGTACACGTCGTGATGGTGCCCACCCTCATCGACGAGAACCACGACCCTGACCTGTCCATCGTGACCGGCCTCGCGAGCGAGATCGCCCCCCACCTCGACCAGGGCGACCTCGTGATCGCCGAGTCGACCCTGCCCCCAGGGACCTGCCGGAGCGTCCTCGGCCCGCTCCTCGAAGACGAGAGCGGGCTGGAAACGGGCTCGTTCGGGCTGGCATTCTGCCCGGAACGCACGTCGAGCGGGCGAGCCCTCCAGGACGTCCGTGGCACCCACCCGAAGGTCGTCGGCGGAATCGACCCGGAGAGCACACGGGCCGCCGAGCTCGTGTACGGCGCACTCACCGACAACACCGTCATCCCGGTCGAGGACGCGACGACCGCGGAAGCAGTGAAGGTCTTCGAAGGGCTGTACCGCGACGTCAACATCGCACTCGCGAACGAACTCGCGCGGTTCACGGACGAACTCGACATCGACGTCCGGGAGGCGATCCGGGTCGCCAACACACAGCCGTTCTGCGACATCCACGACCCCGGGCCGGGCGTCGGCGGTCACTGCATCCCGTACTACCCCTACTTCATCCTGAACTGGCTCCGGACCGACGCTCCGCTCCTCGCCACCGCCAGACGGGTGAACGACGGGATGCCACGATTCGTCGCCGACCGAACACTCGACGGCATCAGGGGTCTCGGGATCCACCCCTCGGACGCAACCGTGCTCGTGCTCGGCCTCACCTATCGGGCAGGCGTCGAGGAGACCCGTGCGAGCCCGGCTCGTGGCATCTGCACGGCACTCACGGCGTCCGGCGTCACCGTCTACGCTGCTGACCCGATGGTCGACGCGGACGGGTTCGACGCCCAGCACGTCACGCTCGACGACCTCGCCCACCTGGACGTCGACGCCGCCGTCCTCGTCACCGACCACGAGGAGTTCGAGACGATCGACTGGGCGGCGTTCGACCCGATGCGCGTCGTCGACACGCGCGACGTCCTGGACCTCTCCGGGACCGGCCACGAGGTCTACACCATCGGGGGGCACGCGCAATGATGGAGGACTGGACGATCTACGCGTACCTCAACCTCCTCCAGACCGGCCAAAACGCGGGTTACGAGTTCCTCACCGTCCGCGAGTACCTCACGCGCGAGACCCTGCCGGAGCGATACGTCGTGCTCCGCCACGACGTCGACCGCAAACCGGGGAACTCCAGGAAGATGGCCGAACTCGAGGCCGAACACGGCGTCAACAGCACGTACTACGTTCGGACGTCGACCTTCGACCCAGGGTTCGTCGAACACCTCGAGGACCTCGGCCACGAGGTCGGCTACCACTACGAGGACTACGTGGCAGCGCGCGGCGATCTCCGTGGAGCGCACAGCCTGTTCCAGACCCACCTTCGCCAGTTCCGACGACACGTCGACGTCGACACCGTCTGTATGCACGGCAACCCGCTCTCGCCGCACGACAACCGCGACATGTGGACCGCGCCGGAGGCACCCACGCTCGCAGACTACGGCCTGCTCGGCGAGGCCTACCTGACGATGGACTTCGAGGACGTCGCGTACTACTCCGACACCGGCCGAACGTGGCGTGACGGCGACCTCAAGATAAAGGACCACACCATGGGTCAGGGAGAGAAACGCGCAGGCGCAGCCAGCACGAACGACCTGGTCTCGCTCCTCAGGCGGAACCAGCTCGAGCACGCCTGCATCCTCGTGCATCCCAACCGCTGGGCGTTCTCCATCCCCGAACAGCTTGCCGAACGCTCGAAGGATAGCGCAGTGAACCTCGTGAAACGCGGCATGCGGCTCATCGACTACGGAGCGATATCATGACGACACTCACCATCGGCCTCGACGGCGCGAACTGGGACCTGATCGGTGGGTGGCTGGACGACGGCCACCTGCCGAACCTGCAACGACTGATCGACGACGGCGTCGGCGGGGTCTCGGAGAGCTGCCTCCCACCACTCACCGTGCCGAACTGGAAATGCTACGCGACGGGGAAGAACCCCGGGAAGCTCGACGTCTTCCGGTTCGACCGAATCGACACGAAGCACCGCGAGCACGTCTTCTTCGACGCGACCGACTTCAAGAGCGCCGAACTCTGGGATTACCTCAACGACGAGGCGTTGTCGGCCGGCGTCATCAACAAACCCTCGACGTACCCCCCGAAGACCATCGACGGGTTCGTCGTCGCCGGCGGCCCGGACGCCTCCGAGACGGAGTATCGGTCGCTCGAACGGGGCTTCGCGACACCGCCCGAGGTCGAGGAGTACCTCCGGGAGGAGCTCGATTACCGCGTCCACCCGACACCGATGATCTCACCCACGGAGACCGGTGAGGCGGAGGTGGACGCGGTGCTCGACCTCATCGACCTCCGGTTCGAGGCAGCCGACCGACTCCTCGAGCGCGAGAACCCGGACTTCCTCCACCTGACCATCTTCTACAGCATGGCGCTCCAGCACTACTTCTGGGACGGCGCACCAGTCAAGGAGGCCTGGGAACGCATCGACGAGAATCTCGGCCGGTTCCTCGACCAGGGCCACGACATCCTCGTCATGTCCGACCACGGCACCTGCCACGTCGACACCGTCTTCTACGTCAACGTCTGGCTCGCCGAACACGGCTACCTCTCTGTCGACGCCGGAATCGACAACGTGTTTCAGTCGCTCGGATTCACCCGCGAGCGCGCACTCTCGGTCGCGAAGCGGTTCGGGATGGTCGAGACGCTCAGCCGCCTCGTCCCGGAGCGACTCCAGCAGATGGTTCCCTGGAAGGAGGGCATCAAACACGAACGCATCCTGTCCGTCATCGACTGGGACGAGACGACAGCCGTCGCCAGCAACCAGGGCCCCATCTACCTCGTCGTCGACCGGGACGACCCCGAGTACGAGACGCTCCGGGCCGAACTCATCGAACACCTCGAATCGCTCCGCCACCCCGAGACCGGCACCCCGATCGTCAACGCCGTCCACCGTGGCGAGGAGTACTACGAGGGCCCCTACGTCGAGAACGCCCCCGATCTGCTGCTCGACCAGGGACCGAACGTCCACACGAGTGACGCGATCGGTCCCGACCACTGGTACAGCGACAGCGGCGTCTGGGAGGGTGGGAACATGCCCCAGGGCATCTTCCTGTTCTCCGGCCCGTCCTTCCAGTCGACGGGCCTCGAACGGACCGCCAGCATCACCGACCTCACACCCACCCTGCTTCACGCGATGGACTGTGCGGTCCCCACTGACGTCGACGGCTCCGTCCTCGACGTCTTCGACGACGGAAGCGACCCCGCCGGTCGCGACGTGCGATTCAGGGAACCGATCCCCCACGACCGCGACCGAACGGAAGGCGAGGACGCCGACGTCGAACAGCGCCTCGCCGACCTCGGGTATCTCGAGTGATGCGGGTCCTCGTCGACGTCACGCATCCGGCTCACGTCCACCTCTTTCGGCCGACCATCGCGGCCCTCGAGGCGCGCGGCCACGAGGTCGCAATCGCAAGCCGCGACAAGGACGTCACGGTCGACCTGCTGGATGCGTACGGTTTCGACCACACGGTCCTCTCACGGAAACGGCCTGGCGTCCTGGGCGTCGCCCGGGAATGGCTCGCCCGTGAAGCGCGACTGCTCCGGTTCGCTCGTTCCTTCGACCCCGACGTCCTCTTGAGCCGACTCAACCCCGCCACCGCGCACGTGGCCACGCTCCTCGACGCCCCGAACCTCGTGTTCCACGACACCGAGATCGCCGGGATGCTCGGTCGGGTCACGACGCCGTTCACGACGATGGTCTGCACCCCAGCAGCGTACGCGGGAGAGTTCGGCACCCAGCACCAACGCTACAACGGCTTCCACGAACTCGCCTACCTCCACCCGGCGAGATTCGACCCGGATCCACGGCGCCTCGAGGACGCCGGAGTCGATCCCGAAGCGTCCTACTCGGTCGTCCGCCTCGTCGGGATGGACGCCCATCACGACGCTGGCGCAACCGGGTTCTCCCCGGAAACGGTTCGGTCCCTCATCGACAGGCTCGCCCCCCACGGCCCGGTCTACGTCAGCAGCGAACACGCCCTCCCGACGGGACTCGCCGAGCACCGAAACCCGGTGCCGAGCGTCGACCTCCACCATCTCCTGGCGTTCGCCGACACCTACGTCGGCGACTCCTCCACCATGGCCACCGAGGCGGCCGTTCTCGGAACCCCGTCCGTCCGCTACAACCCCTTCGACGAAGAGATGGGCGTGTTCGAGGACCTCGCGGACCGTGGCCTCGTCCGGTCCGCCCACGACGAGCAGACTTCGGTCGACACCGCCGTCCGTCTCGCCGCCGACCCGGACACCGGACACCGGTGGCGCCGGCGACGCCGCCGCCTCCTCGCGGAGAAGGTCGACGTCACGGCGTACATGGTCGAACTCGTCGAAGAGGTCGGTGGTCGATGACGCCGAACGTCGGCGACCCCGACTTCGACGACACCGGCGAACGCCCCATTCCGGACGGGAGCTCGTTCGCGCTCTTGCTCACGCACGACGTCGACCGTCCCTACAAGACGCATCAATCGCTCTACTACGCGCTCACTGCTGACAGTCACGCCGACCGCATGTACCATCTTTCGACGCTCCGCCCCGGAGTCAACCCCTACTGGCAGTTCGAGACCATCATGGCGCTCGAAGCCGACCTTGGCGTTCGGTCAGCCTTCTACATCCTCGACGAACAGAACCTCTTCGAGGACAGGCCGCGCCGTGAGTTGCTCTCCATGGCGGCGTGGAGCCGGTACGCCGGTCGATACAGCCTGGACGACGACCGCATCCAGTCGCTCATCAGGAGCCTCGATGCAGGCGGCTGGGAGGTCGGACTGCACGGCTCCTACGACTCGTACGACGACCCGGAGCGCCTCGCCCGGGAGAAAGCACGTGTGGAGGCCGAACTCGGCCATCCGGTCACGGGTGGCCGACAGCACCACCTGAACCTCGAGATTCCGGAGTCCTGGCAGCATCACCGGTCCCTGGATCTCGCCTACGATACGAGCCTCGGGTCGAGCGACACCTACGGATTCCAGCACGGCTACGGGATCCAGCGCCCGTTCGACGACGAGTTCGTCGTGTTCCCCCTCACGATCATGGAGCAAGCCCTCCCAGATCCGGGAACAGACTACGACGCCGCACGCGACGCCTGCCACGCAGTCCTCCAGGAAGCGGAGCAACACGAAGCCGTGATGACCGTCCTGTGGCATCCACGGACGTTCAACGTGGACGAGTTCCCGGGCCACAACCGACTCTACCGGGACCTCGTCTCGACCGCACTCGAGATGAACGCGTGGGTCGGCACGCCGCGCGAGTTCTACGCGGAAGCCAACCTCGAGTGCCCGCCCGCCGACGTAAGGCCATCCTAGGTCGATGGTGCACCCACAAATCGCATCATTACTTTATCCGAACCGGCACACTGACCAGGAGTACATGTCCGTCCGCGACCGTAATCCACGCGTCCTCGTGCTGGACGGTGACAGCCAGGCGTCCCTCGGGGTCGCACGGTCGCTCGGAGACCGGGGGATAGACATCTCCACCGGCACGTCAACCCCCCGGTCGCTCTGCGGGTCCTCGCGACACGTCGACCACTCGATCGTCTTCCCGGACGCCGCAGCTCACCCCGCCGACTTCGCGGACGCGCTCCACGACGAACTCGAGTCCGGTCGCTACCAGGCGGTGATACCGACTCGTGACGACACGACGACCGTCGTCTCCCGGAACAAACAACGGCTCAGCGACACCGGCACGCGCGTCGGGGTCGAGGACTGGGACCGATTCCAGCTCGCCGCCGACAAGGAACGCACGTTCGACCTCGCCGCGACGCTCGACGTCCCGATTCCGGACACCATCGCACCACGCACCCTCGCCGAGGTCGAAGCGAACGCCCCCGATCTGCCGTATCCGGTCGTGGTCAAATCCAGGAGTAAGCACGTGGAAGACCCGAGCGGGACCCTCGTAACCCAGGAGGTCGACGACACCCAGTACGCCCACACCCCCGAGCAGCTCGTCGAAACCTTCCGGCGACTCCAGGCGGACCACGATTCGCTGCGCGAGAACCCCCCGATCGTCCAGGAGTACGTGCCCGGGCAGACCACGACAACAGTCGGCGTCGCCCGCAACGGCACCCTCCTCGCCCAGTTCCAGGAGCGACGCCTGCGAACGACGCCAGCATCTGGCGGGAACTCGACACTGATTCGGGGATTCCGGGACGACCGGCTCGCCGCGTACGCAACGGAGGTTGTGGCGGCACTCGAGTGGACCGGCCCGATCCAGGTCGAGTTCATGCGGACGCCCGCCGACGAGTACCGACTGATCGAGGTGAACGGCCGATACTGGGGGTCGACGCCGCTCGCCATCGCCTCCGGGGTCGACATCCCCGCCATCCATTACGCGGTCCTCCTCGGGCAGGAACCGAGGACCCCTGAGACGTATCGGGATGACGTGGTCCAGCAACGGCTCCTGTATGGCGACCTGAAATGGCTCCACGAGCAGCTGGAAGCCGGGAACCGGTGGGCTGTCGTCCCGTTCGTCGAGGCGCTCGTGACCGCCGACCAGGTGTTCGTCTCGGTGGACGACCCGGGCCCGACGCTGCAGGCGGTGCTCCAGGCCGGCGAGCTCGCGGTCTCGAGGGGCGGCCGTTCGATTCGCCGAGCCATTCTGGGGGACTGACGGCGGCCCCGCATCCACACCACACCGGTTCGCGCTCACCTGACTGTAGTCCGACCATCGACGAGGAGTATACGCGGCGAAACCCGACGAGGTGGAACGGTAGCCTGACGATAACAATTGGGACGCGCCCAGCTCTCCACGTACATGGACTGCAGGCAGCTCTCGTTCGACGAGTGGGGCGACATGCTCCCGGCCAGCGGCTTCGAGGTATTCCACACACCGGCCGCCCTCGAGGCCATCGATGCGCACACCGATGGAGACCTCCGGCTCTACGGGGGCTTCAAGGGAGATCAACCGGTCGGGCTGTTCCCGGTGATCGTCCAGGACCGAACCGTCGGCCGGACCGCGCTCTCACCACCACCGGGACTCGCGATTCCTCGACTCGGCCCCCTCGTGATGCCCACGAGTCCGAAGCGCCGGAAACAGGAGCGCGTGAACGGCCGGTTCGCCGAGCACGTGCTCGACGAACTCGACGTCGATTCAGCGTTCACGCTGTTCCGGACCGTGTGTCCGACGTCCTACCCGGACCCACGACCGTACGTCTGGTCCAATCTCGCGCTCGACACCTCGTTCACGTACCACCTCGACGTCCCCACTGACACCGACGCACTGCTGACGTCGTTCAGCAAGAGCCTCCGCCGCGAGATCCGTGACGCCCGCGACCTCGATATCACGGTGACGTCGAGCCCCCTCGAGGACGTCCGAACGATCTACGACGAAACGAGCGAGCGGTACGCCGAACAGAACCGTGGATTCACACTCCCGTGGGCCTACGTCCGCGACCTCACGACAGCGCTGGCCGACGTCGATCGCTGCCGGACGTACGTCGTCCGGGGCCCCGACGGCGAGTTCCTCTCGGGCATCATCGCGCTCTTCTCGAACGACGCCGCCTACTACTGGCTCGGCGGGACGAGAACGGACTACGAGGGGACCAGCGTCAACAGCCTCCTCCACTGGCGCATCATCCAGGACATCGCCGACGGCTCCCCACGCGACACTGTCGATACCTACGACCTCATGGGGGCGAACACGGAACGCCTCTGCCGATACAAGAGCAAGTTCGGGGCGTCCCTCGCACCATACTACACACTCGAATCGGCAGGCGCCGGGATGAACGCCGCGAAGACCGCGTACCGGCTCGTGAGCCGATGACACTCCGAGTCCTCAACCTCGTACCGAACGAGGCCTCACGGTTCTTCACCCAGCAGGTCACGCAGCTCGAATCGACCGGTGTCGAGCAGACCACCCTCTCGGTCCCGGGCACCCGGGACTACGCGGACGGAACCACCGACGGCCGTTCACTGCTCGACTACGTCCGCTTCGGGCTCACCGCGAGCCGCGAATCGTTCGGGGACTACGACCTCGTGCACGCAAACTACGGGCTCACGGCACCGCCCGCGGTCCTCCAGCCGAACCTCCCGTCCGTTGTCTCCCTCTGGGGGACCGACCTCATGGGACGCTACGGCTGGCTGAGCCAGCGGTGTGCACGGTACGCGGATGCCGTCGTCGTGATGAGCGACGAGATGGCGACCGAACTCGACGCCTCCTGCCACGTGATCCCGCACGGCGTCGACCTGGAGCGATTCCAGCCCGCCGACGGCGCCAGTTCGCGCGCGAGGCTCGGCTGGCGGAACGACGCTCGCCACGTCCTCTTCCCGTATCCACCGGAACGAGGCGTGAAGGACTTCCCACGTGCGGAACGACTCGTGGAGGCATCGCGACGCCGACTGCCCGACCCCGTCGTCCTCCACACGGTATCCGGCGTCCCCCACGAGGACATGCCCACGTACATGAACGCGGGTGACGCACTCCTCCTCACCTCGACACGAGAGGGGTCGCCGAACGCCGTGAAGGAGGCGTTGGCGTGCAACCTCCCCGTGATCGCGACGGCCGTCGGCGACGTCAGGGAGCGATTGGCGAACGTGACCCCATCGACGGTGAGTGATTCCGACGACGAACTCGTCAGGGGGCTCGTCGACGTCCTGGAATCCGGCACCCGATCCGACGGGAGAGCTGCGGCACGGGCGGTGAGCGTCGAACGATCCACGGCACGCCTCCGGGAGGTCTACACGTCGCTCGTCCCCGGCGCCGAGTAACTCGAACGTACCACACTGATGAACCCCGTAATTTGCTATTTCCAGGCGTTAGAAGAGCTCTTCTCCGTGAATACAGATTAACGATTGTCGGGGTTTATCCCCCGAACCGGTGAAGGGAGACCCGGCCAGCAACCTCGCTGGCGACAACCATGACGGACAGAACACCTCGACGAGACCGACGAAGCACCAGAGAATCACGACGCCGGAGCAACGCGAACCGATCACGCCGACCCCGGTCGGCCACAGCCGGTCGATCCGATACGACACGGGATCGGCAACGTGATCCGGAGCAGATGAACCAGCGTACTCGAGCCCAGCAGCCCGAACAACCCCCGATGCAGGAATCGGATGCAGCGATGCAGCGCCAGTCGACCGGGTGGGAACAGCAGACCGCACAGCAGCAGTGGCCGCCGAACGCACTCCAGCAACCCCCAATGTTCGGCCAGCAGCTCGTCCCACAGTACACCCAGCAACCAACACCACAGTTCGGCCAACAACCCACCCAGCAACCAACACCACAGATGGGACAGCAGCGAACGACGCCGTTCGGACTGGAACAGTTCCCGCCGAACAGTCAACAGCAGCGCCCCCAGTTCGGCGGACCACAGCTCCCGCAGTACGGGCAGCAGTCACTCCCGATGGCGAACGGCACCCCCCAGCAGCCCGTCGGCCCAGAATCGGCGCAGTTCGGCGGGGACCCACGGGGCGGTGTCGAGTCGTGGGGGAGTCCACCACCGCAGACGAGTCCCGTGCAGAGCGGGAGCATGCAGTACGCACAGCAACAGCTCGTCGACCAGCCCGAAGAACTCTACCCGGAACAGTTCGCGGACCACCTGACCGAGGAGATGCGAGTGTGCCTCGACGACTGCATCGACGTCAGTCAGGTCGCGGCCTGGACTGCCGACCGCTGTATCGAGGACGGCGTCACCGAAGCGGACTGCGCCCGCCTCTGTAACGAGGTCTCGATCCTCGGCGCGATCACCTCCCAGTTCATCTCGCGAGATGCAGAGAACATCCCCGCGGTCATCGACGCGTACATCGAGACCGCCGAGACGGCGCTCGCGGAGCTCGAACGACACGACCGCCCGTACACGAACGAAGCCGTCGCGGTCATCGACCGGTCCATCGAGTCCACGCTCGACGCACTCGAGACACGGTAACCCCGAAATCCCCGCGTACTCGACGTAGGGCGGCCTTACGGCCGTGAAAGGTCTTCTGGGTTTATCTCCCGGAAGGCCGATGTGACTGGTGATGGCACCAGACGATACGACCGGCGACTCGAGGGCGGACCGGAACGCAGCCGAGGACACGTCAGTGAGGATGGGCGACCGGCTCGACCGGTCCTCGGCGCGAGGCACGGGCTCGACCGATGCAACGGTCGGTCGTCGACGCTACGGCCTCGAACGCGCCACCGAGCACTTCTCGCCGGAGCCGAACGAGGGGCTCCTCCGACCCGACGAACTCCAGTATCTCCAGCGGGCCGAGCAGTTCGACCGGGACAACCGGAACTCGTTCTACGCGCTCCTCGAGGCACGCCTCGAACAGTTCACGTCCGTCGAGTGGCCGATCATCGAGGACATGTACCCCGAGTACGCCACCCGGGTCCGCGAATCGATCTGTCAGTCCGGACACGGGGACTGATCGCACAGACAGCAGCCGAGACGAACTGTTCGCCCCACACGGCACCGGACGTTCCACTCCCGGGTTCGCGCAAACACCGTCTGGCTGGCGAACGTGGTCAGTTCGGGCGCCTCCGGGCCGAGTGGCCTCCCTGCCCACTATCGGTATTCAGTCACTACCATCGGTCGAACCCGCTAACCGGCGTATAACAATCCACCAACGCGGCACAGGTCAGGCAACGATCTCCTGGTGAACGATTACATGGTACGGACAACTCGAACGACGAAACTGGCACTGCTGGTCGGCTATCTCGCGTTCCTCGTCGCCGTCCTCGTCGCCCACGAGACCCCGGCGAGGAGCTACGAGCTCTCCCTCTACGCCAACACTCCCGCCGTCACCCTCGGCGGCCTCGGGCTCGCCCTGCTCGTCTCGATTCTCGTCGTGCTCGCGACCGACCATCGGAGCAGAGGATTCGACGCAGGACGCCTCCTCGGCGCCAGCGCGGGCCTCGGTGTCCTCACACTCCCGATCCTCAGGGGATACACGTTCTACGGCTCGGGCGATTCCCTGAGTCACGTCGGCTGGGCACGGGAGATCGCGGCCGGAACGCTCTCACCGGGCAACCTGCTCTACCCCGGCATCCACACGCTTACCGTCGCGATCGGGTCGCTCGGCGACGTTCCCCTGACACAGGCCAACATGTACGTCGTGTTGTTCCTCTTCCCGTTGCTCTACGTCGTCTTCCTCCCCCTCACCGCCGCCGTCATCCTCGGCTCGAAACGAGCCCTGGGCATCGGGCTGCTCGCCGCCCTGCTCTTCACCCCGATCAACAACATCAGCGTTCACGCGGCCGCCCACCCCGCGAGCCAGACCATCCTGTTCCTCCCATTCGTCCTCTACCTCGCGTTCCGGTACGTCACCTCCGGTACCGCCAGTGCATCGGACAGGGAGTCGACGGCGGGGAACCGCACCGCCACCGATGGCGGGACGAGTCGCCACCTGCACGGGTACGGGTTCGGCGTCGTCCTCGCACTGACCGCGGTGAGCGCAGTCCTCCTCCACCCACAGCAGGCGCTCAACATCGCACTCTGCTTCGCTGCCATCACCGGCTTCCAGCTCCTCATGGCGCACCGTTCCGTCCCCAGGTCCATCGGACACCACCGAATCCTCCACCTGCAGACCGGCGTGTTCGTCGTGGCGTTCGCCGCCTGGGCGCCGCGATTCGAGCGCGTGCAAGGGGCGTTCGGGTCGACCATCGCGAGCATCATCGGCCAGGGCGCCACGGCCGGGAACGTCGTCTCCGCGAAATCGGCGTCCGTGACATCGATCGGGGGGAGTGTCCCGATTCTGTTCACGAAACTGTTCCTGCCAGCACTGGTGTGCTCGCTGCTCGCGTTTGCGGTCGTCCTCGTCGGACTCCGGAACCGGTTCGGGGACCGCGAGACCACGACGTTCGTCCGGTACCTGACGATGGCGCTCGTCCCTGTATCCGGCGTGTTCCTCGTCGTCCTCGCGGCCGCATCCGGCGACATGTACTTCCGCTACCAGGGGTTCATCATGGTGCCCGTGACGATCCTCGCCGTCGTCGCCCTCGTCCGTGGACGGGACTGGGTCGGCGCCCGAACCACACCGGGAACCGGGACGACGCTCGTGCTGGTCGTCCTGCTCGTACTGGTCCCCGTCGGCCTCGTCACCGCCCACTCCACCCCGTACGTCTACCAGCCCACACAGCACGTCCCTGACAGCGAGATCGCGGGGTACGCCAACGCGTTCGAACACCGAGCACCAGGCGTCCCGTTCACGGGGCTCCGGTCCGGGCCGCGACGGTTCGTCGACCTCCACTACGGCACCCATCAGGCCAGGACGACACTCGAGTTCCCGGGCTACGAAGCGGGCGTCCAGCCAGCGGTGTTCCGGAACGCCAGCTACCGGGAGACCTACGACCAACCCCGGTATCTCGCCGTCACCGAGTCGAGCCGGGACCTCGAGGTAGCCCTCTACCGGGGATTCCGGTATCCAGCCGAGGGCTTCCAGGCACTGGAACGAACCGCGGGCGTCAACCGGATCAGGTCGAACGACGGCTTCGACCTCTACTACATCGCGGACTCACGGGGAGACTAGATGTCGCTCACCGAGCGACTCGCGCGCGGCGTGAAGGCGTCCTTCGGCGCGAACCTCCTCATGATGGTGTCCAACGCCCTCCTCATCATCCTCCTCACCCGGGTGTTCCTGACCCCCGCTGAGTACGGAGAGCTGAACTTCGTCCTGTCCGCGCTCGGGGTGGTCGCGATCGTCGCCACGCTCGGCCTGCCGAAATCCGCCGCCCGGTACGTCACGGAGTTCACCGAGACGACCCCCGGGCAGGTACCCCACGTGCTCAAGACCTCCCTCGGCTACCTGACCGCGCTCGCGGTGCTCGTCGGGGTGGCGACACTGGTCTTCGGGCGCTCGGTCGCCACGTTCCTCGGCGTCCCGTCGATCGGGCCGTTCGTCCTCGTCGGAAGTCTCTACATCGTCGCCCGCGCCTTCGTCGGGTACTTCACCGCGATCTTCCAGGGGTTCAACCGCGTCACCTGGAGCGCCGCCCTCAACGTCGTCAACAACGTCGGCCGGGTCATCTTCGTGGTCGCGTTCGTCGCGCTCGGCTTCGGTGTCTCGGGCGCCCTCTTCGGATACGTCGCCGGGTTCGTCGCCGCCGCCGTCCTCGGCGGGTACGTCGCGTACACGCGGTTCTATCGGTCCTTCGACGCCGCCCCCGCTGCGGCCGAGGGGCTCACGCGACGCATCCTCGAGTACAGCATCCCGCTCACGGCGACCCGGACAGCGAACGTCCTCGATAAGAAGGTCGACACCATCCTCGTCGGCGTCCTCCTGAACATGACCGCAGTCGGCTACTACACCATCGCGAAACAGGTCGCGGACTTCGTCGCGGTCCCCGCATCCTCCTTTGGCTACACGATCTCACCCGCCATCGGCGAACAGTCCTCCGCCGACCGGATGGACCGCGCGGCCCGCCTCTACCAGCGCTCCGTCGAGTACGTGCTGCTCGCGTACCTCCCGGCCGTCGTCGGCCTCGTACTGGTCGCAGAGCCGATGGTTCGATACGTGTTCGGCACCGACTATCTCGGCGCCGTCCCCGTCGTCCAGGTGTTCAGTGGGTTCATCCTGGTGAACGCGGTGAACAAGGTGACGAGCGACGGGCTCGACTATCTCGGTCGGGCCCGGTCACGCGCCATCATCAAGACCGCGATGGCCATCTCGAACGTCGTCCTCAACCTCCTCCTGATCCCCATCCTGGGCGTCGCCGGTGCCGCCGTCGCGACCGTCATCACGTACACCGTCTACACGTCGACGAACGTCTACGTCATCCACCAGGAGCTCGACATGGACGCCAGCGAGCTCCGGCAGCCGCTCCTGGAGTGTAGCCTCGTCACCGTCGGGATGGCCATCATCGTCTGGTTCGTCCTGCCGTACGTGTCCGGCATCCACTCCCTCCTGGGCGCGGTCCTCCTCGGGGCGGTGAGCTGGGCGATCCTCTCGACACTCGGCGGCGTCCTCGACCCACGCGAGATTACGCGGCTCCTGACCTGACCCCGTCCCGGGCAGTCACTGGCTAACTATCCACCTCACCGCCATCAACCCTGCCATGACGAAACCGAAGACCGAGTCTGATACCGCGACACTCCACGATGCGACCGTGCTGGTCACGGGCGGTGCCGGGTTCATCGGGAGTCACATCGCCGACGCACTCGTCGACGAGAACGACGTCCGAATCCTCGACAACCTGTCGAACGGCTCCCGGTCGAACCTCCCGGACGACGCCACCCTCATCGAGGGAGATATCCGTGACCCGGTCGCCGTCCGGACGGCCATGCAGGACGTCGACGTCGTGTTCCATCAGGCGGCACTCATCAGCGTCCCGGAGTCCATCGAACGCCCGCAGGCGTCCCAGCAGACCAACGCCGTCGCGACCCTGGAACTCCTCGAGGCCGCCCGTCGGGAGGACGCCCGTCTCGTCCTCGCGTCGAGCGTCGCCATCTACGGAACCCCCGAGACGATGCCCGTTTCGGAGTCCGCCCCGAAGGACCCCCAGTCACCGTACGGCGTCGACAAACTCACCGCCGACCTCTACGCGCGACTCTACCACGACCTCCACGGTGTGGAGACCGTCGTCCTCCGGTACTTCAACGTCTACGGGCCACGGCAGTCCGGTGGTGCGTACAGCGGTGTCATCGATACCTTCCTCGAACAAGCGATCGCTGGACAGCCGATCACGGTCCACGGCGACGGCGACCAGACTCGTGATTTCGTGCACGTCGATGACGTCGTCCACGCGAACCTCGCTGCGGCGACGACGGACCACGTCGGCCGGGCGTTCAACATCGGCACCGGGGAGAGCATCACGATCCGGGAGCTCGCAGCGCTCGTGCAGGACACAACGGATAGCGCAAGCGAGATTGTTCACACCGAGGGTCGAGCTGGGGACGTCCAACGGAGTCGCGCCGAACTCACTCGCGCCAGGACGGAACTCGGGTACGAGCCGTCCAACTCGCTCGAAGCTGCGCTCGAGGCGCTCGTGCCTGGCCTCGTGGAAGCAGACTGAAGCGACGCGGGGCGTCGCTCGCGGGCGTGATACTCTGGGTTACGGCGAGGTTCCGACCAGCTATCCCCAACGTATGCACGAAAGTCTTATCTCTCGACACCCTCGAAGAGTTTTGTACCGAGAGCCAGCAGTTATGAGTGACAAACAGACGAGTCGAGAGGGCGGGCAGCTTCGTAGTTCGGAGGCACGCACGGCAACTGTGACCCGAGAGCGATACGACTGGGACGACGTACAGCCATCGACGGCCGTCATCGAAACCGTCGCCCGGGCGGTGGACGAAGACCCCGTGGAGCTCGAATCGCTATCGTCCGTGCTCGATGCCGACGCGCTCGACACGCTCTTCACCGGGGCGCGGCCGGGACAGCAACACGAGATAGAGATGGAGTTCTACTACGAAGGCCTGCTCGTCACCATCCGCAGTTCTGGACTCGTCGAGATCGCATCGGTCAGCGGAGAACCGTAGGGCGCCGCCGACCGTTCCCGAGTACCAGATACCCGGGGTGAGTGACGTCAGTATCGAAGAGCGAGCGTGTCGCTTCCGACCCGCCTGATCATGGGCGGGACCCGAACGAGAGTGACGCCAGGTCGGGGTGGGCAGCGTAGTCCCGTGCTGCCGAGTCACCGGCGACGTACGCGTCCCTGACGTCCTGCCACGCTGCGTGCCGTCGGAGTACCCGGACGGGGATCCGGTCGAGGTCGAGGAGTTTGACGATCGAGAGTCGGTTGCGGCCGTCCTCGAAGAGCAGTCGTCCATCGCGTCCGATGTGCACCGCGATCTCGTCCGTCAGTCGTTCGGTCGGCAGCCGGTTCGGGGGTTTGATCGGGTCCTCGCTCGCGTGCTCGTGGAGCTCGTCCTGGGTTCGGTAGCCGGATTCCTCGATCCGGTCGTAGAGGTCGTCGATCCGACCACACCGGGCCTCGAACTCAGCGCGAGTGCGACACCCCCACCGCTCATGTCCGGCCGCGAGCTCGCCGACGATTCGCTCGAAGAAATCCGTCTCGTGCCAGGGGACGCCGTCCTCGAAGTGCCGTTCGTACGCCCGATACACGTCGAGGTCCACGAAGCGTGTGGTGGTTCGATCCCACGCACCCCCGACGACGGCCCCCGCGTTCAGGTACAGCGGGCCCGGTAGTTCGGCGACACGCTCGATACTGTGCGGGTCGACCTCGACGAACCGATACGGATCAGCGGGCGCGGCGTATCGGCGGCGGTTGGCCGTCGCCGTGAGCCAGATGTACGTCCTGGCGTAGCGGTCGCGAAGATAGCGGAGCCCTGACTCGAGCGAGCTATGTGACTCGATGAGTCGCTTCCCCATCGATCGAAGGGCGGCGTCGAGGGTCGAGAGTCGCCGCGAAAGCCGGGACGATTCCGTCGTCATCCCTACTCGACGTTGCTCCCCAGTCTCGGCCCCAGCGACTCCGACTGTCGACTTCGGTCGCGGTCGGCCTCGTCCCGTATCTCCTCCATGAGGCGGACCGTCCACCGGGCTTCCTCGAGGGGGACCGGCATGCTCGACGGGTCGTTCGCGAGGAGTGCCCGTGACTCCGCATCGTCCTGGTAGAAATGCGCGTTCAACAGCCGTTCGGTGTCCCAGTCGTCGCTCCGGCTTCGTTCGAGGACCGCTCGGGCGTTCGCGACGGTGCCGGTCGTTCGGTCGATGATCTCGTCGACGTTGTTGAGGACGCGGCCCTTCGCACCGGCCTTGTAGTTCCGGTCGTGCTCGACGATCGTCTGCGAGATGAGGTCGACCGTGAGCGACTGCTCCGACCCGTGGACGAGGACCCGGCGAACCGGGCGGGTTCCGCCGAGGATCTTCGTCGTGTTCAGACAGCCTTCCGCAGTCGCGTACTGGACCTGCGCACCATCGTAGGAGAAGTCGTGGTCGTACTCGCCGTAGAGGGCGGTGCTGGCGGAGATGTCCTCCTCACTCCGTGGATACCCGCCGAGGCGAAGGCCGATGTAGATCGGGTGTGGTAGCCCCTCCTCGAACTCCCCACCGGCGAGGTCGAAGTTCCAGGGGCCACGGTTCGGGTCGTCCGGATTGCTGGAGCCGGTGTAGATCACGTCGACGCCGCGGACGTCACCGAGTTCGCCGGAGCGGCGTTTCGCGACCGCCGCCCGGACGACCGGATCGAAGTCGTGGTTGTGCTTCTCGGAGACGACGACGCCGTGCCGGTCGGCGTGCGCGGCCAACTCCTCGAACTCCTCGTACGTCTCCGTGATGGGTTTCTCGATCTGCACCGGTATCCCCGCCTCGATGATCGGTTTCGCGACGGCGAGATGGGTCTGTACCGGCGTGCAGACGTGCACCCAGTCGAGCGAGAGTTCGTCCAGCATCTCCTGAACGTCGAAGAACGCGTGAATGTCGTGCTCGCCAGCGATTCGAGTTGCGGTGTCCTCGTCGACGTCACAGATCGCGACGAGTTCCGTCCGGGGATTTCGTTCGAGACTCTCCCGGTGGACGCTCGAGACGGTGCCGCCGCCGACGACCGCTGTTCGCAGTGTCATCGGCCGAACGGAGTCGACCTGACTGCATTGTTATAGGGCGGCTACGGCGACCGATCCGGACGCCCGCGGAGGGTTCGCCTGATCCACGCCAATCCGGGTGCGCCATCCCACCACCACAGCACCAGCGCACCGCCGACGACACTGAGGTCGGCGACGAGATACAGGACGCCGACCGGTGTCGCGAGGAACGTCGCGAACGCGAGGACGAGTTCGGCGAGCTTGCCAGTGGGAGCCGCCACCGGCTGGGTGCCGGTTGCGGTGAGCGGCCAGAGCAGGAATCCCACCCGAAGCTCTCCCTTCACCACCAGTGGGTAGAGGACGTCCCCGGCGAGATGCGAGAGGTAGCCGACGGCGAACGCGACCCAGACACGTTCCACCCGGAGATATCGGCCGACGGCGACCGCCAGCCCGACGAGCAGTGCCGCGGTCAGGAGTGAGTGAGCGAGCGAGCGACCGCCCGGGAGGACGCCGAGCCACCAGCCCAGTGGCTTATCGATGGCGTCCGGGAGCTGGGTCGCGAGACCGACGACGATGACGGCGGCGCTGGTCGGCGCGGTCGCCCATCGGTGGTGGCTATAGGCCGAGTAGACGAGGTATCCGAACGCCAGATGGGTCCAGGGCCACACGGTCAACCCGGTACTGCGTTCGTTCGCCTATTCGAGGCCGCCGACGACGTCGAGCCGTTCGTCGATGCCGGCCGCACGTCGATCCAGACGTAGAGGTGGTGGTCGGCGTCCGTGACGGCGGAAACCTCGCGGTCCGCCCCCTCGAGAACGTAGACGCTCAGGCGCAGGTTCTCGCCGAGCAGTCCGGGCTGCACGCGGAGGGGTTCGACCCAGGTGGCGTCATCCGAGACGGAGGTCGCCCGTCGATCGAGAACCTCGCGTTCGAGGACCTGCTGCGCACCGTTCGTGGTTCGAACCCGCTCCAGGACGACGAACACGGAGTAGTCGGTCTGGCGACCCTCGTGGTTCGCGACGGTGAGGGTGAGGTCGACGGGCGTGCCGTCGAGGACCGTCTCTGGGTAGTTCCCCGCAGTCTGCGTCTCGTTGTTGCTGTCGAGGAGTGCGACTTCGGTGTAGTCAGCGCCCCGTTCCGGGGCGGCGAGTCCGAACGCGAACCCGGTCATCGAGCCGACGATCACCACGAGCACGACGACCGTGAGCAGCGCGTCGAGTCGGGACTCGGCCCCGACCGTCGCGTCCGCCAGTTCGGCCCGCCACCGCCCGACGAGCGGTCGAACGCCCCCACCGTCGGGGTGTCCCCGTCGTCGGACCATCCCGGTCAGCAGCCCACCGAGACACACCGCGGCGATACCGAGCGTGACGGACGTCGTGGTGATCGCGATGCCGAGCAGGGCGAAGCCGACGAAGAGCAGGGGGACCACCACGGCGCTGAGTCCGACCGCCATGGCGACCCGCGCCCCCAATTCGACCGGCACCCGGGCATCCCGAGAGGCAGCCTCGTCGGTCCGCGACCCACGGAGTCCCAGCGCCGGGAAGACTGAATCGAGGATCGCGTACCCTGGCAGGAAGCCGACGAGCGGCGCGATCAAGAGGAGTCGGAACGGACCATCGATGGCGTCCAGGAGGACGACCCCGGCCACGACCACGGTGTAGAACGCGGGGAGCAGCGTCTGGACGGGGAGTCGTCGAGTCGTGACCGGCTCCGTCTCCGCGGCGCTCATTCGTGATCACCGACGACTCCCGCGTGGGTCGAACTGGTGGCTATCCGCTTCGACGTGTGGAGTGAGTGGGGCATTGGGTATCGACTCCTGAGTCAGGCGTGGAGGAAGCTCATCACGTAGTAGAGGGGACGTTCGTACACGTCCGGGTCTTTCTCGAACCCGACGTGCGAGCCGATCTGGGCGTTGTTGAAGTGGGCGTACTGTGGACCGCGGAGGATGCGGTGGAGGAGGCGGTCGTCGATCGTGATCCGCACGTACTCGTCGACGTCCCGGGCGGCAGTCTCTGTGAGTAGCTCGTACCCGTCGCCGGTCATCGAGATGGCGGCCACCGTCTCGTCGACGAGGTCGAGGAGGACGGTCGTGTCGCTCTCCCAGCCGATCTGCTGGCGCTTCTCGTCCATGTGTTCGTACGCGGCGTCGAGGAGTTCGGTGAGCTCGTCGAGGTCCGGATGCTCGTCGTCCTCGAACGGGAACGAGCGGTCTGCGAGTTCGGTCTCGATGTACTCCTGGCGCTCGGCGGGATCGACCGGGGTGTAGGTGCTGGATGGCGTGCCGGTCTCCAGATCGAAGTACTCCTCGCTGTTGAGGAGTATCGGCCTGCTGTCCTGGGGTTCGATGTTCGAGCTGCCGGCGAAGTGCCAGAACGCCTCGATGCGTGAGGGTGACGCGACGTACTCGTTGCGATCCGCCAGGTCCCCGGAGAGCGTGTAGCTCCCGGCGAACGGCATGAAGTACTCGGGTTCGAGGGTGTTGATGAAGCCCTCTGCGTCCTCGTACATCTCACCGATGACCTCGTCTCGGGCCGCCAGTTTCTCCTCGTGTGAGAGGTCGTTCATGCACTGGGGGTAGAAGTTCGCTGCACTGTACTGCATCAGGAGGAGGTCGATGTCGCCGTACTGGTTGTTCACCACTTCGCACGCGCGCTCGGAGAGCGGCCAGCGGCAGTCGTTCGCGTTCACGAGGACGTCGGACCCGTCGTCGAACACGGCCATCGAGTCGAGCTGGGTGGAGCCATCGGTCGTGCGGGCACTCGAGTCCTCCATCCACCATCCGCACCCGAAGTAGTTCCCGCATACCTCGGGGTCGCAGTTGTCCGCCCCGAGGATGTTGACGTGGAGGTCACCGTCCAGATGGGTGCGTTCCGCGTGCGGGAGCTCGATGACGTCGAACCCGTACCGTTCGACGTTCTGCTTCAGGAAGTCGGTCGCGTAATCGTGGATGAGCACCGGGATGTCGTCGTCCATAGCCTCCATCGTGGGACGGTGGAAGTGGTCCGGGTGGATGTGGGAGACGTAGATGTAGTCGACGTGGTTGTAGTCCGCCGGTTCGAACGACAGCGGCGGGTAGTGCGCCCAGGAGCCATAGAAGGCACCGTCGAGCAGCCAGGGATCGCAGAGTACGGACGTCTCGTCCGTTTCCACGACGACGCTAGACGATTTCAGGTGGCGGAGTCGCATACTCGTCCGGAGCGCGTGTCCACCCTTTGTTAGTGGGCGCTGACCATCCAGTCGACGAGGTTCGGCGGTCCCTATCCGTCCCCGCAGGCGTCGTGTTGCCCCACCCGCCTTGATCGCTGAACGGCCCGCTGAGGGGCTCTGGCAGCGGTCTGTGCGTGCAGGTGCTGGAAGTCGACGGCTTACAATGTCCGGGTCTTCCCTCGGTACGCCCAGCGTATGAGACAATCACAGTCCATCCCAAGCTGGCTGCTGGTGCTGGTCGTCGTCCTGCTCGTCAGCACGACCGGAGCCGCCGCAGTCGTCGCCCCGTCGACCACCGGTGTTCCGATGCAGACGATCGATTCGTGCCGGACCATCGATACACCCGGAGCGTACCTCCTCACGGCGGACATCACTGACGCACCCGCGAGCGGCTGCATCGAGATCACCGCAGACGACGTCCAACTCCACGGCGGAACCCACCTGATTTCAGCGGGTTCGAACACGTCGCAGTCCGCCATCGTCGCCTCGGACGTGGCCGACGTGACGGTCGAAGGGTTCGACATCGTCGGCTGGCAGACCGGCGTCACGTACACGAACGTCGACGGTGGCCACGTCTACGGGAACACGTTCACGAATATCACCGTCGCGGCTATCACACTCGAGTCGACGTCGAGTGACGTCCTGATCTCACAGAACGCCGTTACCGAGAGCACGACCGGTATCCGGGTCGAGGACGCCGCTGGTGCGAACGTGACGAACAACCACCTGACGAACCTTACGGGGACCGGAATCATCGTCCGGGACTCCGTCACCGAGAGTGCCATCCACGGAAATTCGATCGAGAACGCGACGAGTGGCGGGATCGAGCTCTCGAAGTCCAGTCGAGTCACCGTCGAGAACAACCAGCTCGACGCAACCGGTGGATTCGGGATCGCGGTCACGGAGTCCGGTCACGTCACGCTCGTGCGGAACACGATCACGAACACGGCCGGGACCGGGATCCAGATCGTCGACACTGTCGCAACCCGCGCCCACGATAACGACGTCTCCGAGAGCGCCTTCAACGGCATCGTGCTCGATACCCACAATCGGAGCGTCACAGCGTCACTCGCCAACGCGCTCGCGAACAACACCGTCACCGGCGCCGATAACAGCGGGATCGTCGTGACGGCCACGACGAACGCGACGGTGCACAACAACACCCTCGTGGACAACGGTGACGGACTCAGGGTCAATGCCTCGAGGAACAGCACCGTCAGCAACAACACGGTCACCAGAAGCCGCGACGACGGGATCGTGTTGATCGACACGTTCGGCGGCACCATCGTCGGCAACGCCGTCAACGATAACGCGGACAACGGGCTCTACCTGATGGGGGACAACAACACGATCGACGGGAACAGCTTCCACGCGAACGGTGACGACGGGATCGACGTGCAGAACGCCAGGTGGAACGAGATCGTGAACAACAGCATCCGACAGAACAGTGACGACGGTGTGTTCTTCCGGAACACGACCCTGACCACGGTCATCAGGAACCAGATCCACGGGAACGCCGATGACGGGATCGACCTCCGGAACTCCGGGCGCAACAACATTCGGGGGAACGACATCTACCAGAACGGCCAGTACGCCATCCAGGAGCGCGAGGGCTCCCCCGCCAATGAGATCGGGGACAACTGACCCCCGAGTCAACGCGCCACCCACCCGGGCCGCTCCCGTTCGAAGACGTACCAGCTACTAGTCTCCCGGGACCTGCGGCCGTTCTGCCTCTTTTCGTGACCGTACTCGGCTTCGTGACGCAAACGAGCGGAGGCGTCCTGCACAGTCGTCGACGGTCGCCACGGATCGTTCGGCAAGGCCGGTCGGTGGATCCTGGACCCCCGAGTATCAGCAGTGTCGCAATAAGCCGGCGATAACAATCAACGGATAGCGAGAAGCACGAGCATGAAGCGCGCCGACACGAGCGCCCGGCTACACCAGCACGACCGACCCGGTCGGGGCGTGTAGCGAATGCGTGCCTCCCGTGGCGCCAACCAGACCATCGCCGCCATGTGGATCGTCGGAATCACCGTGTTCGTGCTCACGCTTGGCTTCTGGTTCGGCGACGACATCCATCGGATCGAACTGGTCGAGCTCGCCATCCTCGGGGGCTGGGTCGCGACGAGTCTCGGTGGCGCCCTCTACATCAATGGACGAATCCCATGACACCCAGACCGACGCTCGAAGCGGTCGGTATCCTCACGATGAGCGCGTGTACACTCACCTTCGCCGCGCTCTGGTGGACGGCGTTCCTCTCCGGTGGTGCCGTTCAGTTGACCATCGTCCAGTACGGGGAGCGGTACCCGGAGTTGGCGCTCTGGTTCATTCTCACGCCGGTGATGTTGTTCAGTCTGTACTCCTACCTCAACCAGCTCCCCGACCGCTGAATCCAGGATGCGCCGGGCCGTTCCGACCCGGAGTGTGGCACGATGCACGGCGTCTGCACACGGTCGACGGGCGAGACCCGGCGACCACCAGGAGCACGTTCACCGACGGAACACCGTCCCTGGCACGACCCCGATCCCAGTGGCCGTGACGAGAATTCCGGTAAAGAACCGGCTTACAAACCCGGTTTGCGCCCAGATTCGGGTATGGCCAAACGCCACTTCCCGGCCGAGCGCAACGGCTGCTACTACGAACGGCTCTCGGACTGCTGTTGGCTCTGCTATCTCCGCCTCGTTCTCGCAGCAGCGACGAACCGCGCCTGACACCGGCTCCTCGCTTCGTCCGTCGGATCGAGTGGCTTGGACAGCTGTAGTGTCCCTGTCGCAACCACGCCAACTCGACGCGACCACGGGGTATCGCGCCGGATTCCATCCAGTTCAGCTTCGCCGCCAGTCGACCCCGGAGACGGGTGAAACGAGTCTGAGGAACACGATCCCAGGTCTGACACCGTTTCCGAGAGCGCCGCTCCACAGTCGCCGTCTCGAGCCGTGACGGACCCCGTGACGCGACAGACGCAACCTGGTCCGGCGGGGGTACTCCAACTGTCTACTGGCCCGGAGTTCGGCGTGAACGTCACGCGCGTCGTCGTCCGAGCACCAGAGCGACGAGGAGCGCGATCAGCGCGGTGAGCCAACCGAACCCGGGGGTAGTGGACGGCGTCGTTCCGCTCGATGGATCCTCGGTGGATCCGGACTGGCTCCGAACCTCGATGGTGACAGACTGCCCGCCGACGATGGCCTCGTAGGTGCCGTCGGCGCCGATGGACCGTGTGAACGTCACGGTCGTGGTCTCGCCAGGGTCGAGGGCGACGTCCCGGACGGCGACGGTCTCGTTGAACAGTGTAAGTTCGATCGCGTCCTCACCCGGCGCGTCCCCGACATTCGCGAGGGTCGCCGTGATCCGGATATCGCGCCCGGGTAGCACAGTGGACGGATTCGCCTCGAGGTCGGTCACCGTAATGTCGGGGACCGCAGGTTCGACCTGAACGTAGAACTTCTCGCCCTGGTCGACCTCGATGGTCTTCTCACCGGGGGACGTGAACCGGTAGGTGAACGTCACGGTTCTCGTCTCGTTCGCCCCGATGCTGAACCGCCTCGTCTCGACGATATCCCCCTCGACCTCGAACTCGACGGTCTTCGTCCCACTCCCGTTCCCGGTGTTCGTCACCGTCGCGTCCACCACGAACGTCTCGCCAACGACGAGCTGCCGCGACTGCGTCGACACGGTCGCCGTCGACATGTTCGGCTCGACGTTCGGCGTCGACTGGCTCACGCTGGACCCACCCGACCCAGCACCGCCACTTCCGCCCGAGTCGCCTCCGGCCCCAGCGCCACCCCCACCCGACCCACCGCCACTGGCACCACCCGACCCAGCACCACCCGACCCACCGCCACCCGACCCACCGCCACTCGACCCACCGTCACCGGACGGGGCGGTGATCGAAACGGTCGTCGACGCGGACCGGGTCTGTCCCGTGTCTGCGGTGACTACGAGGGTGACGGTGTACTCGCCGGCGCTCGAGTAGGTGTGCGTGGCGGTTGCACCGTTCGCCGTCGTACCGTCGCCGAACTGCCAACTGTAGCTGGTGATCCTGTCAGCGGGGCCAGTATCGGTCGCGGTGAAGGAGATGGCGTCGCCGGCCGATGCGCTGGTCGGCGCTGCGTCGAGGTTCGCTGTCAGGTTCACGGGCTCGGAGACAGCGACGGTGGTCGACGCTGTCGACTCCTGGCCGGCATCGTCCACGACGGTCACGGTGACGTTCCTCGTTCCCGTGTCAGTGAAGGTATGGTTCACCGTCGGGGTGTCCGTCGACGTGACGTCGCCGTCGAAGTTCCACTGGTAGGCCGTGATAGTCCCGTCGTCACTCGAGTTGCTCGCGTCGAACGTGATCGAGGTATCCACGAGCGCGGTGTCCGGTGCACTGATCGACGCGGACGGTCGCGTGTCGGTGTCGACGACCGAGATGTCGGTGCGCGCGGTATGCTCCGACCCGTTGTCGTCGACGACCGTCACACTCGGCGATCGGGGGCCTGTCGTCGCGTAGCTATGCTGGAGCGTGGGATCGGTCGTATTCGTGTCGATTGTCCCGTTCCCATTCAGGTCCCAGCGGTACTCCACGATCTCGCCGTCGTCACTCGAGTTGCTCGCGTCGAGCGTGAACGACGTATTGACCGTCAGGGTCTGGGGTGCGTCGAGTACGGCCGTCGGCGGGCTATCGACGTCCTGAATGGTGATGGTGGCGTTCGCCGTCGTCTCCAGTCCGTTGGTGTCGACGACCGTCACCGTCGGTGTATACTCGTTCGGCTCGGCGTAGACGTGGTCGATGGTCGCGTCCGCGGTGGTTTCGTCGATGGTTCCGTTCCCGTCGAAGTCCCAGCGGTAGGACTCGATTCCCCGGTCGTCAGTCGAGTTGGTCGCGTCGAGGGTCACGGGTTCGTCCTCCGATGCGGATTCGGGGAGCGTGAGGACCGCGGTGGGTGGCTGGTTCGGTGCGAGGACGTCGATCGTGGTCGACTCGGTCTGGGTCTGGCCAGCGTCGTCGGTCACGACGACCGTCGGGGTGTAGGTTCCGGCGGTGGTGTAGGTGTGGTTGAGCGTCGGGGTCTGGGTCGTCTGGTCGTCGGTCCCGTCGCCGTCCACGTCCCACGTGTAGGACGTGATGTTACCGTCATCGGTCGATCCGCTGGCGTCGAGGGTGACCGACTGGTTGACGTCGGTGGTGTCCGGCGCCTCCAGGACGACGGTGGGTGGGTCGTCCCGTTCCTGGACGCTGACGTTCGTCGATGCGGTGTCGCCGTTGCCGTAGGTGTCGAAGGCAGTCACCGTCACCGTGTAGTCTCCGGCTTCCGGGAATGCGTAGGACACCGTCGGGTCCGTGGTGACGGCCTCGGATGTGCCGTCCGCGTCGAAATCCCATTCGTAGCCACCGAAGCGACCATCATCGACGGAGTCGCTCGCGTCGAACGTCTCGGTCGTTCCCGCTTCGGTGGACGCAGGGCCAGTCACAGCCGCCTCCGGCGGAGTGACCTCGCAGCTCCCGCTGTGGATGAACAGCCGCCGGTCCATGGCGAGCGACCCGACCGGGGTCCCGTCACCGCCGGTCAGCCGCCACTCCGTGAGCAGGTCCTCGGACGAGCCCGAGTACCCCCAGTCCCCCCACTGGTCCGCGTTCTCGTTGAATCGAGCGTCGACCACGATGGTGCCCTGGAGGTTCTGCAGGCCGCGGTAGGCGCCGCCATCCGTCCGGTTCGGCGCCCACTTCCAGTCGATCGATGCCGTCGAGCCGCCCGTATCCCAGTTGTCGTCCCGGCCCGGGTACTCGTCGTCCTCGACCGCCCACTCACCGCTCGGGAGCCCCGAGAAGTCCATCGAGAGGGTGCTCCCGCCCGACTCGTCGCCGAGCTGGTCGTGGACGAGCACCAGGCTGGTTCCGTTCGGGCCGGTGTAGAACAGCAGCGTGCTCCCCTGCTGGACCTGGTAGGGCGTGGTGCCGTACGAACTATAGGTTAGCGCGCTCGGCGTGGTGTACGGGTTCCGGTAGTCGTAGAACGCGGAGACTGTGTCGGCCCCGGCGATCGGTGAGACGACGCGACACGTCGTCCCCTGCGCGACCGCGTACGAGGAGTTCCCTGCAGCTGACTGGACCGGGAGTGCGACCACCGCGATGAACGGGGCGCATAGGACCAGTGCCGTGAGTGCGACGGCGACGAGCGAGTCGGTCGACGATCGACGGGTCATTACCAGAAACCCACCCGTGTTCCGGCCTTTGTTATAGGTCGATTTCTCCCGAACCGCCCCGCACATAGCCGGCGTTCACGGACGCTATTCGACGAATGCAGGCGATACGTGTCTATTCGGTGACCGCGGGTTCGTCGCGGGGCAGTGACTGAGGCTCACCTGTGACAGGTGACGGGTAACAATACGGATCTTCGGCCAAGGGTCGGACAAGTCGGACCGACCGACAGCACGCTATGTATCGGAACCACACTGTCGGGGTCGTCATCCCGGCCTACAACGAGGAAGGACTGGTCGGGCCGACCATCCGGTCGGTTCCGAAGTACGTCGACAGGATATACGTCATCGACGACGGGTCGACGGACGACACCTGGAACGAGATCACCGAGACGGCGACCCGAGAGAACGAGCGTCGACGCTCGGAGCCGGACGTCCACCCGTTCTTCGACGACCAGGTCGTACCCATCCAGCACGACGAGAACCGCGGGGTCGGTGGCGCCATCAAGACCGGATACCTGCGAGCACGCGACGAAGCGCTCGACGTCACCGCCGTCATGGGAGGGGACGGACAGATGGAGCCCGAGATCTTCGAATCGCTCTGTGACCCGATCGTGGATGGCCGGGCGGAGTACGTCAAGGGTAACCGGTTCGCCGACCGCACCGAACGCGGGTCGATGCCGGCGTTCCGGTACGTCGGGAACGCCATCCTCGCGAGTCTCACGAAGGTCGCGAGTGGCTACTGGCGCATCGGCGACCCCCAGAGCGGGTTCACCACCATCTCCCTGCACGCACTCGAATCCGCCGCCATCGAGGACATGTACGAGTTCTACGGCTACTGTAACGACCTCCTCGTGAAGCTGAACGTCGCCGGGCTTCGCGTCGTGGACATCCCCCGCCCCATCACGTACGGCGACGAGGAGAGCAGCATCCGGTACCGGACGTACATCCCCCGCGTCTCCGGGATGCTGTTCCGGAACTTCCTCTGGCGTCTCCGGGTGAACTACCTGACGTTCGACTTCCACCCGCTCGTGATCGCCTATCTCGCTGGCGGGCTGGCGTCGGGGGCTGGCCTGCTCGGACTGGCGTCGTCGCTACCCGGATTCGGCGCGCCGAGCTCGGCGGTCGTCCGGGGACTGCTCGGACTGCTGCTCGTGCTCGTCGGGATGCTCTCGTTCGTCGCGGCGATGGTCCTCGACAAACGAGAGAACGACCACCTGAACGCCGTCATCGATCCATCGATCACCGCAACCCCCACGCCACCCGCGGGCGAGCGGGAACACAGCTGGGTCGGTGACGGTGACCGCCCGACGTCCGGGCCACCACCGTCGACGCGTGGGATGCCGACCATGCACGAAGCGTCCGGGCCGTACTCCGGGGGCGCTGGCCCGAATGGGGCTGCGAGCCACGGCGTCCTCGGCCACACCGGGGAGAAACACCACAACACCGATGAGTGGTGGGCGAGCGAGCGGACGGATTTCGAGTCGTCGGATGGGCCTGCGACCTGAGGACTGCCGTCGTCCGGCTAGTCGTCGGGTAACAAGGACGCACCGTGTCGTCTCGACGGCCATGCAGACAGTCATCCTCGCGGCCGGACGGAGCGAACGCATGCGGCCGTTATCGAGCATCGCACCGAAACCGATGCTCCCGGTTCTCGACCGCCCGATCGTGTCCCACGTCGCAGACTCCGCCATCGCCGCGGGGACCGACGAGCTGGTGCTCGTGGTCGGTACCGACGCGGCCCAGATCCGGTCGTTCTTCGGTGACCGCTACGGCGGCGTTCCGGTCACCTACGCCGAGCAGTCGAACCCGGACGGGACGGCGGACGCGCTTCGGAGCGCGCGCGAGCTCATCGATGGGCGGTTCGCCGTCCTGAACGGGAACAGCCTCTTCGACCCCGAGAGCATCGTCGCGCTCTTCGCCCATAACTGCGCGATCGCAACCCACGAGATCGAGGACCCCCGGGAGTACGGGGTGGTGTCCGCCGAGGGTCGAACCGCGACAGGAATCGTCGAGAAGCCGTCGAGGCCGGCCTCGAGGATGGTGAACGCAGGCGCCTACGTCTTCCCGGCATGGGTACGGGATGCCCTGGACGTGGAACGAAGCGACCGTGGTGAGCGGGAACTCACCGATGTTCTCGCCCAAGTGATCGACTGCGAGACGGTGACGGTCGTTCCGAGTCAGCGATGGATGGACGTCGTGCGACCGGCCGACCTCCTGGCGGCGAACCAGGTCATGATGCAAGAGCGTCCAGCCACGGTGGCGGGCACCACGGACGGGACGGTCTCCATCGACGGCGACGTCCAGATCGGGGTCGATGCCACCATCGGCAGGGACGTCACTGTCGATGGACCGGTGTACGTTGGGCAGGCCGCGACCATCGAACGTGACGTGGTGCTCGGGGATCGAACGGTCGTCGGCGCGGACGTCACGGTCTCTGCCGGCGCTTCCCTCGACAATTGCCTCGTGTTCCCTGGCGCATCGGTCGGTGCTGGTGTCATCCTCAGGAACGCTGTCGTCGGTCCGAACTGCTCGATCTCCGAGGGGGCGTCGATCGCTGGGGTGACGGATGCGGGTGGGAGTGGTGTGGCGACTCTGGTCGCGGGGACAACGCACGGGGAGCGCAGCACGTACTGACGGGAGTCCCCGGGATCGAAGCGTACCGGAAGTGGTATCACCAAGCAGTAATATCGAGTGGTACACGATAACCGGGGGATTCGAGGACGGCGGACATCCATGACTGACTCAGGACCGAGGGACGACCAGCCAGAACCAACTCGTTGTGTCAGTGTCGAGACAGCCAACTTCGGCACGGTGAGCACCACCATCGTATCACTGCTCGAGGAAGTCACGGGGCAGAGTGCAGACGAACTATCGGAACTGAACAACGTCGTCGATACGGACGCGCTCGACGAGATCTTCGAGGATCGCGCGGATGGGTCCCCGCGGCGAGGCGGCATCTTGATCTTCGAATCGAACGGGTGTCGAGTGGTCGTCAATGGAGACGGCTCGATAACCGTCGAGGAACACGAGAACGCGGGTTAGTCGACGTCGAACGCCCGACTCGTTTGATACAGCACCGTGGCGAGGAACGCCAAGACGACGAGCGACGCAACCAGGTACAGTCCGGCGAACTGTGCGACAACGAACCCCGCGCCCGTCGCGATCGTCAGCGCGAACGTCCGGTGTGCCGTGTCCGGTTCGGGAGTCACGTCACTGGTGTCGAGATACTCGTAGAGCGGCCCGGCCATCTCGGTCGACGAGACCAGGCCACGACTCTGGTTGAACTCGACGACGTTCGCGTCGTCCATCTTCGGGAGGTGGCACTGGTAGAGCCCGATGTACACTCGCTTGCGTTGCTGGGCGTTCAGCTGATGGACGGTCGTATCGTTCTCGATGGCGGCGATATGTTCGGCGAGCTCCCCGATCGTGACTGTCCCCTCCGCCTCCCGGAGATACTCGAGGACCGTGCGCCGACGGCTGTTCTTCAGGATCTCGAAGGTGACGTCGAGTGGCAGGTCGGACACCGGCTCCCCGATCACCGGAGTGTCCGTCGGCGCGTCAGCCACCGATTCCTCGGTGCTAGACGTCGACACCGGATTCGCCGTCTCCGGTGGCCCGGTCTCCTGCGTGTCCGTCGTGGTCGCCGCCCCGTTCGCCGAGTCGCTGTGTGAACTGTCTTGAATCATGGGTACCCCATTGTGTACGCGTTCGTCCGGCCGCCTGTCATGCTTGCCCACCCGCTCGTTCGTCCGCGTGGATTCGAGTCACGACCGTGGGCCGCCCGACCCACCGACCCGATTCGAAGTGCACGTGTCATTCCTGGTGCCCCCCTCGATTCCGCGTGAGGACTGCCCCCGGTCCGGTCCGTTCCCCAGGTTCGATCGTGACCCCGGCATCGACCATCGTCCCGGCGCCGAGGTTCGCGTTCGCGCCGACGACAGTCCCGAACTTCCGCCTGCCCGTTGAGACGCGGTCTTCGTCGTGCCTGACCCGGACCGGCTTGCCGTCGTGGCGCAGGTTCGCAACCTGGGTTCCCGCGCCAAGGGCCGAGTCCGGCCCCAGGACACTATCGCCGACGTACGACGCGTGTGGGATGCTCGCCCCCCGGAAGAGCACCGTGTTCTCCACTTCTACACCGTGTCCAATGGTAACGTCGGACAATAGTGTCGACGATTGACACACATAAGCGTTAGGGCCGATTTCGACGTTCGGTCCGACGTACGCCGGCCCCTCGACGACCGCACCGGCCTCGATTCGCGCGCTCGGCTCGACGACGACCCGGCCGCGGCAGTTGGCCGCCGGATGGATATCCCCCGCGATCGACTGGGTCTGGGTGCCGAGCCATCGTTCGTTCGCACGGAGGAGTTCCCAGGGTCGACGCACGTCGAAGATGGCATTCTCCGTCCGGTACCCCGTTACCGTGTCCAGCTCGCTCGACGTGTCCAGCTCCAGGTGCGACTCGATATCGCAACCCCGCCCCAGCGTCCCGACTGGGAGCCGGTGAACCGCGGGAAGTGGTCGTAGTCCGCTCGCGTCGTCCGCTCGGGCGACGACGGCTGGCGCCTCGTGTTCGAGGAGCGCACCGATGGTGTCCGGATCGACCACCGTGGACGTGTACGTTAGGACGACGGTATCGTGTGCCGCCTGTATCGCGTCACGTTCGGTGTCGAATCCAGCTCGCGGTATCGCACGAACGCGATCGTCGGGAAACGTGTCGTGGACGATGCGCCTGACCGTCGGGTCGTCGGTGACGACGAGGACGCCGTCCAGATCGTTCCGATCCATCGAATCGATCGTCCGTGCGATGGCCGCGTCCGTCCCCACCGGGTAGGACGCGGCCGGAACTGTCGGTGCGAACCATCCGTCGGCAGCAACCGGTTCCCAGAGTATGCCTAACATGAGTAACTTGGACGGCACAATCCACGCCCATTGTTATACCGCCACTATCGGCGGTAAGACCCCCGAAACGCCCCCAATAGCCACAGGCTCCACACGTACCCCCGAACACGGCGGTATCGGGCCGCCTAACCGTCGGCATCGGACCTGCCAAGTGACGTATAACAATGCCCGGGAGGCGTGACTGATGGACGTTACCACGCGGTAATCACCGCAAACCGACCATGATCTGGAATCCATCCGATAGCCGTTCACGACGCCGGTTCGACCGAATCGGTATCACGCGTCCACTGCCCCGCGACCAACTGCCTGGCGCAGGGGGACGACGATGTGTGGAATAACTGCCTGTGCAGCGAACGAAGACGTGGTCGAGACGCTCAGCGTCGGCCTCCGGAATCTCGAATACCGGGGGTACGACTCCGCCGGGATCGCCACCCGGTCCACCGATGGACTGACGGTCGTGAAGCGCTCGGGCGGCATCGACGACCTGGTGGCGACCCTGGACGTCGTGCAACCAACGGGGACCATCGGGATCGGCCACACCCGCTGGAGCACGCACGGCGAGCCGACGGACGCCAACGCACACCCGCACACGGACTGTACCGATCGGGTCGCCATCGTCCACAATGGGATCATCGAGAACCACGCCGAGCTCCGCGACTCACTCGAGCAGGCCGGGCACCGGTTCACGAGTGAGACCGACACGGAGGTCGTCCCACATCTCGTCGAGGACCGACTCGACGCCGGCGATACCCCCGAAGAAGCGTTCCGCGACGTCGTCGACCAGCTAGCGGGGAGTTACGCACTCGCGATGGTCACCGCGGACAGCGACACCATCCTCGCGACCAGGAACGGCTCACCACTCGTCCTCGGTGTCGATGATGACCGTCGGTTCCTCGCGAGTGACGTGCCGTCCTTCCTCGAGTACACGTCCCGGGTCTGCTATCTCCAGGACGGCGACATCGTCCGACTGGAGAGCACAGACCACGAGGTCACCACGATCGAGGGGCAGCCCGTGGACCGGCCGATCGAGATCGTCGACTGGCAGCCCGAGGAGGCCGAACGCAAGGGGTACGACCACTACATGCTCAAGGAGATCAACGAACAGCCGACCTCCCTCGAACAGACGCTCGACGGCCGCATCACACCAGACCAGGACGTCGCGCTTTCGGAGTTCCCCCCGGGCTACTTCGCCGACTACAGCGACATCCAGCTCGTCGCGTGCGGGACGTCCTATCACGCGGCCCTCTACGCGAGACAGCTACTCGTGGAACGGGACATCCCCGCGCACGTGTACAGCGCGGGGGAGTACGCGACCACCCCCGCGCCCGTCACCGAGGACACGCTCGTCATCGGTGTCACGCAGAGCGGGGAGACCGCGGACACGCTGGCGTCACTCCGAAACGCGGCGGATCGGGGTGCCCAGACGCTCGCCGTCACGAACGTCATCGGCAGTACGGCCGCTCGCGAGTGCGACGACGTCCTCTTCATCCGCGCCGGCCCCGAGATCGGTGTCGCCGCGACGAAGACGTTCTCGTCGCAGGTCGCCACACTGACCATGCTCGTCCACCGACTCGCCGCCGACCGATACGGCACGACCGCCGAGGGAGACGTCGAGGTCGTGCGAGCGCTGGAACGCCTCCCGGCCGACGTCGGCCACATCCTCGACACCGCGTCGGTCGACACCATCATGGACCGGTACCGTGACGCGACCGGACACTTCTTCATCGGGCGAGGGGTCGCCTACCCCGTCGCGCTCGAGGGCGCACTCAAGTTCAAGGAGATCACGTACGAGCACGCCGAGGGGTTCGCCGCCGGCGAACTCAAACACGGCCCACTCGCACTCGTCACGGAGAACACCCCCGTCTTCGCGGTGTTCTCCGGCGCACACGACGAGAAGACCCTGAACAACGTCCAGGAGGTCCAATCGCGGGGCGCACCCGTCATCGGCATCGCGAGCGAGACGTCGACGGCCGTCCAGAACACGGTCGACGAGTTCATCCCCATCCCGGACGCCCCACCCGCAGTCGCCGGCATTCTCGCAAACGTCCAGCTTCAGCTCGTCGCGTACCACGTCGCCGACGCCCTCGACCGCGCAATCGATAAACCCCGGAACCTCGCAAAGAGCGTGACCGTCGAGTGACAGCACCACCGATACCCCTCAGGCCGTCCCCGACGCGCCCGAGTATCGGCAACCGAGCACGGTAACCGAACTCAGATGTCCCAGTCATCCACCGCCGAGATATCGCAGGACCTCGCCTACGACCTACTGAGCAGTTCGCGTCGTCGGTTCGTGATCTCGACGCTCCGTTCGGAGAACGGCTCCATGGAGCTCAACGAACTCTCCGAACGGCTTGCCGCCTGGGAGAACGACACGCCGGTCGAAGACCTCACCGACCAACAGATCAAACGCATCTACGTCTCCCTCTACCAGACACACATCCCGAAACTCTCAGAAGCCGGCGTGGTCTCGTACGACCAGGACACCGGCCAGATCAGCCTCGAGCACACCGTCCAGCACCTCAACCTCTACATCCCAAGTGAGGGGCGTTCGACGGTCCCGTGGCTGCACCTCTACCTGGGGCTCGCCGTCGTCGGCCTGGTGTTCTTCACCGGGTCGATCCTCGTCGGTGACCCGGTCCTCGGGATCGATACGACGATGGTCGGGGTTGCGATCCTCATCACCTACGGCGTGCTCAGTGCAGCCCAGTACATGAGCGCGCGATCACCATGAGTCCGAACTGGGACACCGTCGGCTACGTCATCAGCTCGAACTATCGAACGGTCGTACTGGCACGACTGGCGAAGGGGCCGGCGACACCGACGAAGATTGCGCGCGACGTCGACCTTCCGACGACGCACGTCTCGCGCGCCCTCCAGTCACTCCGGGACCACGACCTGGTCGAACTCCTCGTCCCCGAGGAGCGCCGGAAAGGCCGGGTCTATGCGATAACCGCGGAGGGGACCGACGTCTGGGACGTGATCCAGAACAAGGACCTCGCCGAATAGTTCGGCGGGGCGTGCCGGGTCGACAGGGGAATGGGATTCGAGTGGGTGTAGCGACCCGGACGCCCCGGGTTCCACCATCTGTCGCGGCTCGGTTTGTTATAGTTCCTGTACTGGACGGTACGGCCCCCCTACGGCGCCCTCCGCGATGCTTCGTCGCTGCCGTAGCATACCGAGTACCGGGGGAAGCCGACGGCTAACAATACAGGATTCACCGAAACGTGGGGGAAGAACGGGATCACGATCCCGGCCCCTATGGCAGAATACGACGTCACCATCCACGATAGCATCGAACAGATCGACGAGAATCAGTGGAACAACCTGGTCACTCAGTCCGACGTCGGGAGCATCTTCCATCGGAGTGAGTGGCTGCGACTGGTCGAGGACACCCTCGATCGCACCGCTCGGCACCTCGTGGTCGCGAAGGACGAGAACCCGGTCGCCCTCCTCCCGAACTTCCGCACCGACATCTACGTGCCGGGGTACGAGGACGTCGCGAGACGGCTCCCGCTCGCCGAACTCGTCTCCGCGCAACCCGGCTACGGCGGCCCGATCGTGGGCAGTAATGAGGCGACGTACCTCGACCTCCTGTTGGAGACGGTCCCGGATGTCGACGGCTGGAACCTCTTCCACACGATCCGGACGAACGACCTCGAGTTCACGCGGTACGGGAAGACCATGGCGAAACACGACTACTCGCCGGTCGCCGTGAACTGCCGGTTCCGGATCGACCTCCTGCAGGACTGGGAGACGATCCGCGACCGGATGCACAAGGAGCGGCGTCGCGTCCTGCGAAAGCTCGAGGACCGCGATACCGAGGTCGTCCACCAGTCACTCGACGACGAGTTCGACACGACGTACGAGATGTACGAGAACAACCTGGACCGCGTGGACGGCATGATCTATCCGAGAGCCTTCTTCGAGCGGCTCGCCACGGATCTCGGCGATCGCATCACGGTCTGCGTCGCCTTCGTCGACGACGAGGAGGTCGGCCGATACATCTACCTCCACGACGACGAACAGGACACCCTCCACCACTACTTCGCGGCGGTCGGCGACGACTCGAACTTCGAACACCACCCATCGGAGCTCCTGCACGCACACGCGATCCAGTGGGCCAAGGATGCGGGCTACCGGTACTACGACTTCGGCGGTACCGGCGCCCACTTCAGCGATGGTGGGTTCCGCCACAAAGAGCGGTACGGAGGGGAGCTCGTCCCGACACTGCAGTGGCAGCGGGGCCTCTCGACGCTCTGGCCCGCGTTCACGTTCGCCCGCCGGCAGTACCAGAAACGAGTCTACTAACCCCCTTATGCCGCCCCAGCGCCCGTCAACCGGCCAGCCGCTACCGCCGGTCGTCGCAACCCGCCCCGTCCCGCCTCAGCCGCCCGTGATCAGGATGAGGTTGTAGGTCGCGATGCCGACGTGATAGAGCGATGGGGTGCCGTAGCCGACGAGCCGAACCGTCGCCGGCTCGATCGATGGGTCCGGCTGACCTGCCGCCAGTCGTCGGCCGGCCTCCGTCGAGAGGGTGATTCCAGCGATCGTCAGGACACTGATGACGACGAGCGCAACGTCGACGCCCAGCACAGCCATCGTTCTCGCAACGAGCTCGTTCCCCTCCTCGAGATGATCGACGGCGGTCAGGCCAACCACCGTCGTGACGGCATCGAGTGCCTTCGTAGCACTCAGAACGGCGACTCCGAGGCCGAACGAGAGTTCACCGCGACCGTCGGCCATCCACCGGGTGCCCGTGTACCCACGCATCGCTGCATCTGGTCTCGACGAGCGGTTTGTTATGCCCACAGTACCCCAGACCGGGACCCCCACGATGCACGTGGTAGCCGAAACACCGCCGGAAGCCACAGCATAACGAATTGCTCCGCCGAGAGAACCGGGACCACGAATGCACGCACAGACAGCCACTGGCCGGTGCCCGAACTGTTCGCAGTCGGTGCCTGCGCAGACCGTGCTGATTCGCTACCAGCGGAACGGCCACCCCGCCAGCTACGCCAGATGCCCGGCGTGCAGGGAGATCGTGCGACCTGCCTGACCGACACGACGGAAGCATCGACCGGGGGAGCACGCCCGATGGCCGGCTGGGCGAGGGATACGCGACTCATAACGAAGGGTATCGTCGGCCAATCCACGGATACCGATGAAGCGAACACTCATCGTCGCAACGGTCCTGCTCGGCGTACTGCTCGCAGCGTTCCGGTTCGCTGAACGAAGCACCAGACCGGACCTCGTGGACGAGTACAGCGACTGACAGCGACCGCACGACTGGAACCGACGACGCGACCGACCCCAACCCACCAACTCCGTCTTTTGCCGGACGATGCAGCCACCCAGTCACGACGCTGCCAACCGACCCCCCGATTCGCTGCTGGCCTGGCAACAAGGAGACTGCTGGGCGTAGCCCCGCCCTACCGGTAGTAGCTCGAGTATTACAATGCCACGTCACTGCCTGGAATGTGGTGATGCCACGTCACATCACCGAAGCCGATGAGCAACGAATCAAGAACTTCCTGAGCGCACCGAAGTACGCACGCGGCCCGCATCTTCTGGAGCCGGAGTCTGACGACGGCGAATCATAATCACAGACTACTCCGGTCGAGATCGCTTCCCGTCCCCAACGGGCGGCCCGATCCCGACCGACCCACTCGGACAGCCGCCACAGACCAAACGGCAGCCACACCCGGTAGCCGCTCGCGTTCACGGCGACCTATCCAGCTATCAGGTGTGGTAGCACGTGACTACTCTTCTGCCCACCATTCGTTGTCCAGGTGATGCCGACACCGAACATCACCGCGAACGTCGACTACACCGATGGCGAAGGCGAGACGGCGACCGACTACCCGAGTACCGAACACAAAATCGAGAAGGCCATCCAGGTCACCAGGACGGCACTCGAGGAGTACGAGAACCCCGCGATCATGTGGACCGGTGGGAAGGACTCCACGCTCGTCCTCTACGTCGTGACGGCAGTCGCAGACCGCCACGGGCTATCGGTCCCGCCAGCCATCTTCATCGACCACTACCAGCACTTCCCGGAGGTCCTCGACTTCGCCGAACGCTGGGCGAAAGAGTGGGATGTCGAACTCGTCTACGCGCGCAACGACGACCTGGGCGCGCTGGTCACCGAACGCGATATCTGGCCAGGCGACGACATCCCCGTCGACGCCCTCAGTGAACGCAACCAGCACCACGTCCGCAACATCCTCGAATACGAAGAAGACACCTTCCCCTTCCTCCTCGATACGTTCGCCGGCAACCACCTATTGAAGACGGTCGCACTCAACGACGCCCTCGAAGAGCACGAGATCGACGGCATCCTCAGCGGCATTCGCTGGGACGAACAGGAAGCCCGCGCCGACGAGACCTTCTTCAGCCCCCGCCACGACCCCGACATCTACCCACCACACGACAGAATGCACCCCATCCTCCAGTTCGACGAGGCCGACGTCTGGGACGCCTTCTGGAACTACGTCGTCCCCGACACCGTCGACGCCTTCCCCCCAGAAGGCTACGTCCCACAATCCGACACCGACCTCCCGAACGGCCTCACCCCCCAGGACATCCCCATCTCCCCCAAGTACTTCGAAGGCTTCCGCAGCCTCGGCAGCGAAGTCTCCACGAAGAAGTCGGACACCGAACCCGCGTGGCTCCAGGACCTCGAGAACACCACCGAACGCGCCGGCCGCGCCCAGGACAAAGAAGACCTCATGGAACGCCTCCGCGATCTCGGCTACATGTAGCACCCGACAGCACAACCCATACTGCCAGATAGCGCCGGTCGCCCCCACGACCGGCTCCACAGCCACCGCGCTGTTCCTCGCAGAAATGCACCGACCGGGAGTTGAACCCGATTGCGAGACTCGCCATGCTCGTCTCGCGTGTTTCAACTCCTTGGGAGATTCCGCTCTTCGCGTTCGCTCACCACAGCAATGCACCGACCGGGAGTTGAACCCGGGCTATGAGCTTGGGAAGCTCATGTCCTGCCACTAGACCACCGGTGCTCGTTCACTTCGTTCACTCGCACCGAGCATCGACGAACCTCGTTCGTCTCAACACCGGTGCACACCCATTGCATTCGTGTGCACCGAGGTTCGCGAAACTTCGTTTCGCTCACCACCGGTGCTCACGTCGGTCACTCACACCGAGCCCGCCGTCGCGCGCCTCCGGCGGACACCGGTGCTCGTTCACGAGTGCTTTCGAGTGCACGCGTTCGTATCCACCGGTCGCACTTGAACGTAGCGCTTCCCGGGGTGGACGCACGTCCACTATTGGAGGGGAGGCGAGTGGGTTCAAGTCTGTGCCCGACGAACCCCCGGTATGACCGATTCCGGGACCATCGAGCCACTCGACCTTCGCTTCTCCGACGACGAACTCGCCGCACGGGCGACACACATCCGGTCGTTCATCAGTGAGACCGTGGACGCCGCTGGCGCCGACGGCGCCGTTCTCGGGCTCTCCGGCGGCATCGACTCCACGACCACGGCCTACCTCGCCGCCGACGAACTCGGCACCGACAAGCTCCACGCGCTCGTCCTGCCCGCTACAGTGAGCAGCGGCGAGAACATGAGCGACGCCGAGCTCGTCGCCGAGAACCTCGGGATCCCCTACGACCGCATCGAGATCAATCCGCTCGTCGACCAGGTCGTCGACGCCTTCCCCGAAGCCGAAGACGACCACGTCGCCGTCGGGAACGCCCGCGCCCGCGTACGCGGCGTCCTCAACTACTTTGTCGCGAACCACGAGAACCGCGTCGTCCTCGGCACCGGCAACCGCACCGAAGCCATGATCGGGTACTTCACTAAATATGGCGACCAGGCCGTCGACTGCAACCCCATCGGGAACCTCTACAAACAGCAGGTCCGCCAGCTCGCCCGCCACCTCGACGTCCCCGAACCCCTCGTCACCAAGACCCCCACCGCCGAGCTCTGGGCCGACCAGACAGATGAAGCAGAGCTCGGCATCGACTACGACACCCTCGACGCCATCCTCGCCCTCCACGTCGACGGCCCGCTCTCCACCACGGCGACCGCCCGACAGCTCGACGTCGATTCCGGCGTTGTGGAGAAGGTGGCCGGGATGGTCGCACGGAGCGCGCACAAGCGCGCGATGCCACCGGCGCCCAGCCCGCTCTGACCGCATCCGCCATCGTCGTCACACGAGACAGTCCGTCTCGACAGAGACAGTCAATCGTCGTACTGGTCCAGCTCCGCTCCTGCCTGCCGACGGGCTCGATTCTCCGCGTTTTTGCGAAGCTCCTCGATCGATACGTCGTCGAACGCCGTGCCAACAGCGTCCCGAGCTGCCGATAGTGCGTCGTCTGCAATCGGGAGGAGTTCGAGCCTGCCCTCGTGCTCCACGATGTGGAACCGCTCGCCGTACCGCTCCCGGAGCCGCTTCTCCAGATAGATTCGGCCTTGGTCGTCGGCCTCGAGAGCCATACTGCAACATGGGACGGGGCAACGGTGATTCTTTCCCCGGCGCTGGGGACTGATGGCAAACGCAAAAAGCACGGGGAACTGACGAACTGCTCGTCACTTCCTGTTCTCGATCAGGTCCGCGAACGCCGCGGCTTCCCGGTCGTCCTGCTGCTGGCGCGTCTTCGAACGGTTCGTCAGGAGGCGTTTGAGCTCGCAGAGCGCGGCCGGATCGTTCGCGGCAATTTCGTCCGCGACCCGACGCGGGTCCCCGACGACCCTCGACACGAGCCCCATCCGGTGCGCCGCCTCGGCGTCGACGACTCGCCCGGAGAGCGAGACGTCCGCCGCGTCTGCCGCGCCAACGGTACGGGGGAGCCGGCGGGTACCGCCCCACGCACCGAACAATCCGATGGTGACCCCCGTCTCCGCGAAGGTCGCGGCAGGCGTCGCGATACGGACGTCGCACGCGAGCGCGAGTTCGACGCCGCCACCGCGTGCCGCACCGTCGATGCCCGCAACCACGACCGTCTCCGCATCCTCGATGGCGTTCATCGTCCGCTGGCCCTGCTGTGCGAAGTCGCGGGCCGCGTCCTCGTCGAGTTCGTTCACGACCCCGAGGTCAGCGCCGGCACAGAACGCCGGGCCCGCACCCGAGAGGTAGACGACCGGCTGCTCGGCCTCCCGGACCGAATCCCGGAGGACGTCCAGATCACGGGGCCGGAGGGCGTTCCGCTGGTCCGGTCGGTCCAGCCGGACCACGCGGACGTCGGGCTCGTCGATGACCGAAACCATACAGGAGTGCTCGGGGGTGGTTTCCAAAGGTCTTTGCCGTTCCCGCCGCTACCCTCGCGATGATGGACGAGTCCCTGCAGGCACGCGACGCCGCCAGTGAGGCCGTCGCCGACATCACGCCCCAGGCCCTCCACGCCGCCATCGACGACCACATCGCGAGCGCGTCGATGATCCCCGGCGTCCTCACGATACTCAGCGCACGCGTCATGGACGACACCGCCGACCCCGACGCCGTCCACACCCGCGCCGCCGGCGTCCAGCTCATCTACGAGGGACTCAGCGTCACCCGCGACCTCGTCGCCAGCGAACCCTGGCGCCACAACCCAGAACCCGACACCGACGACGACCTCGACATCCTCGCCGCCGACGTCATGGTCTCCCGCGGCTTCCGGATACTGGCCCGAACGGAGGCCGCCGACCGGGCGGTCGAGACGGTACGAGAGTTCGGCCGTGAACAGACCGAGAGCGTCGACCGCGGCCCCGTCCGAAGCCTCGAAGCCAACGTCTTCGAACTCGCCGCGATCGCCGGCGCGACCGCCACAGGAAAGGACACCCCACTCGCGCTACAGCAGTACGTGGTTGGGTTGGCGCGGTCTCGCGGTGAGCCCCCACTGCCTCGAGCCACGGATGGCCTCCCCGAAACCATCGAGGACGTCATGACCAGAGTGTCCGAACCGCAAGACGGCAGGGTCAGAACCTCGTCCGCCGGCGACCACTAAATCGAAACCGCTTTACAGCACTCACGACCACAGTTCAAATGCCTGCCTGGGTAGCTTAGCGGTAAAGCGCGTCCTTGGTAAGGACGAGACCGCGGGTTCAATTCCCGCCCTAGGCTTTTTCCCCGATTCAAGCACTCTAGCGACTGTTTTCGGGGTTTTTCGGGAAATAGAGAGGTGTTGGTTCGCCCCCTCAATCCAAAGGTCTGTCTCACGCTGGACTTCAAATACCATTCCGACTAAGGCGGGTTTGTGGCGGAGGACTATCTGCGGCGAACCGCGATTACGCGCCCCGTCCTTAGCGACGAACAACAGCAGTTGCTCGATGCGACAATCAGCGAGTGGCAGACGGCGTGCAACATCAGTAGTCGAATCGGCTGGCAGTCGAACGAGACGCGTCGAACGTCGCTCCAGTCCCTCGCCTACGACAAGATTCGAGACGAGACGTCGCTCGGGAGTCAGCACGCGATACTCGCCACCCACCAGGCCGCGGCCGCCCTCTCGGGCATCGACGAAATCGAAGCCCTGGAGGAGGACTACAAGGTCTCCCGACCTGAGTTCACAGCGGAGACTGTGAAGTTCGACACGCGGTCGATGACGCTGTTCGACGACGAAACCGTGTCACTATCTACGGTAGAGGACCGCATTCACTGTAATCTTGCACTTCCCGATGAGGAGGATGGCTACCAGTACCAGTATCTCGAGTCCGATGCCTGGGAGCTGACCGAATCGACGCTCTCGAAGCGCAACGGCGAGTATTATCTGCATCTCGGATTCCGGAAACCCAAGCCCGTGAAACAGGTGGACCAGCAGACCGACGACGAGGACAGGACAGTTCTCGGCGTCGACCTCGGCATCGTGAACATCGCCACCACCAGTACCGCCTACTTCGCCTCCGGGAGAGAACTCCGGCATCGTCATCGAGAGTTCGAACGCGTCCGCGGGAGCCTGCAACAGACCGGGACGCAATCCGCCCACCGCACGATCCAGCAGCTAAGTGGTCGTGAATCCCGATACGTCCGCGACGTCCTGCACCAGGTCGCGAACAACATCATCGACGAGGCATGCAGTCACGACTGCGAGTACATCGCCTTCGAGAACCTAAGACACATCCAGAAACGAGCCCCGCCCGTCAAGGAGTTCCACGAGTGGGCACACCGCCAACTCGTCGACCTCGTCGAATACAAAGCAGACGCAGAGGGTATCTGCGTGGAATTCGTCGACCCTGAATACACCTCACAACGATGTCCGGACTGCGGTCACACGAGCAGCAGCAACCGTCACTCGCAGACCGTATTCGAGTGTGAATCGTGCGGGACGACCGGGAACGCCGACTACATCGCAGCGAAGAACGTCGGCTGGAAGTTTGTCCGTCGCGGGCCACAGTCCTCGCGGCGGACGGGCGACCGTCAACTCGCCCTCAAGTCAGGAACCATGACGCCAACACAGGGATTCACCCCCACCGACCACCACGGTCGATAGCAGCCGAGTTCACTGACAAGCCACGAACCACAACCTCCCTGGCAGTTGATATCCCGGCTTAGGCGCCTACCCAATGAACGCGTCATTTGTAGCCTACTCCCAGTAGTTCCTTAGCAACGGGCATTCCCACACGTAGGATTCAACGCCACCACAAAAACACAGAGAAAAACACCCGCTCACACACCTCAAACCGCAATGTTTCTCCAAGCCACGCCCCCTACCGCGAAACACAACACCAGAATCCATCCGCAAGAATAGCCGACCAGTCGCAGGGTAGCTACTCTGGGTGGCTGTGTGTTCCCGATCCCCAAAATCCGAATTCAGTACCCTGAACGCGTCTTGGACCCCGATTCCGGAAGAACGACAACAGCAGTGCGCGATGCGTGGTGGTTGTCGGGGGTAGAGTACCCACTTCACGCCCAGGTCAGGGGTGCTGTTCGGTGGGTCCATTCGGGGTTTTTCGAGGCACAGCTCCGAGCGATACACAGAGAATTCTGCGGGGAGAGGTGTTCTTGCGGATGTGTGTCGGGGATGTGTCCGGGGTTTGCGTTGGTTTCCGTAGGCGAGAGGGAAGCTGGAGGGATTTGATGGTGTTTCGGAGGGTGTTTTGGAAAGGGCGTCTGTGAATGCCGTCGGTGGCCGACATCTTGAATATCGTTCAGTGAACCGGAGTATTCAGCTACGAGTGGCGTTGTGCGGGTTCGACAGTGGCTGGAGAGTGCTCCGGTCCCGCAGGGTCCTTGGTGTATGGAGGACGTGCCTTTGAGGACGTCCTCGGTGCAATCTCGGTAGGATCTTCTGGGTTGCTACTGAAGACGGCCCGGTGATGGCGATCACGCCCCTACATCTGTCGGTACGCTTGAAACGCCTTGAGGACGCCGTAAACATACGCTCGACGATTCTCAGTCGGCCGACAGTCAGTGCTCAGGTCCGAAAGAACACTGCGGAGGCTCCGTTGTGCGGGAAATGGCGACGTGGTGCTGTCGTGGCTTGTGGGTTGTGTCTGGTGTCCTGGATATTTGATTTCGGTGGTAGTAGCCCGCAGTGGGTTCGATACTGGTCGATGTAGGTTCGGCGAGAGTCATCGAGTTGAGTTGCGGTCCTGGAGAAACAGCCGATGTGGGAAGGGAAATCCGACAATCGGTTTCGGCCGGTAGTCGGCCTGAGATCGAGGTGTCGGGGGGTTTGAGAAATTGAGACCCCGTTTTTCGTGAGGGAGTGGAACGATGGGCTGATCAGCGTTATCTCCAGTATTTGTGGTAGAGCGTTTCTAAGAGGTGGTTTCGGCGGTTTAGCTGGGGTGTTACTCGGTGGGTAATCTCGACAATCGGGTCCCGGTATGGGTGGTTCTTGCGGGTCGGACTAGTATTGCGGACGGTGTGGCTGAGTGTCGGTTTGTGTGGAACTATCGAGACGGTTTCTCGTGGGGTTTGTGGTCGTGATTGGGATCGGATATGGATGTGCGTGTTTTTGGTGGGGCGAGGATGTTGCTGTAGTGGGGGATCGGGTGTGGTCGTATTCGTGGGTGGTGTTCGTTCCCCGGGTGGCCTTCCGAGTTGTGTGGTGGGGTTCGGGAACCCGGAGATCTATGATCGAGTGATTCGTCGGCCGTGGTATGGACACCGCCCTCGGTCCGGGTGTTGCTGAGGGGGACACGTCGAAGTCTCAGCGGAGTCGGGTGATCACGGAGTCGTGGGCGGCGGCGAATCTGTACTGTGTGAACTGTGAGGCGAACGAGGTCGAGGCGCATCGGCCGGGAAAACGGGTAGAGGGTTTCCTGTGTCCGGTCTGTGTTCGACGGATCCAGTTGAAGGCGGGCCGTGGTGGGCATGGAACCAAGGTGGCGAATTCGGCGTATGGGGCGAAGATGGCGGTGATCGACGCGAACGCGGCGCCTGATTACGCGTTCATGGGGTTCGATCCGGAGGCGTGGCGGGTAACCGACCTGTTCGTGGTGCCGGGTCACGATTTGACGCCGTCGGTGGTGGAGAAGCGGAAGCCCTGAGTTCGGATGCGCAGTGGTCGGGGTGGGCGGGGTCGAATATTCTGCTGGATCGCAGCCCGAACTCGGGGACGTGTTTGGGTTCGAGGACCGGCTCGCTGAGCAGTATCCGGGGAACGATCACGTGCGGGCGAAGATCCGCCAGCAGCTCCAGGTGTTGCGGGACGAGGGGCTGGTGGAGTTCCTGGGCGGTGGGGCGTATCGGTTGCGGTGGTACGACGACCGCTCGTCGTAACGACTCGAGTCCCGTGTGGGTCCGCATGCGGAGGCCCCGTCGGAGTCTGCGTGCAGTGGCCCTGGGTAGGTCCCGTTCGGGCTGTGGCACTGGGAGGGTGTGTCGAGTGGGCTGGAACGAAAAATGTGCGTCCGAGTCGGCTTTCGCGTGGTGCTAGGTCGTGCGTTTGGTTGTCTTCTTGGTGCGGACTTCGCGGGCGGCGTAGAGCTGGTACGCGAAGTACAGCTCGTAGAGGCCAGCGAGGCCTACGACCACGTACACGAGCGCCTCGAGTGCGGGGACCGACCCGAAGATGAGGGTGACGAGATTCCAGTTCATGCCGGCGCCCAACCACATCCCGAGTCCGACGAGGCCCCAGTTGATGGCGCCGACGATGACGAGGACGAGCGAGAGCCAGTCGAGCGTGCTGACGCGAAGGTTTCCGTTGATTCGTTTCATGGGTTCTCCGATGAGTACCAGGTTCCGCGGCGTCCTTAGTATATGGCCTGTACTCGCCGTATGATGGGATTACTCGGGTTCAGGGGGGACGTGGAAAACCAGGGTTCGGGGGTCCGGTATCGGTGGCCGACGGGTGCAAGCGACGTCGGAAGCCACTCGAGGGGGGAGTCGGGGCTGACGGGGCGTCGCGGGAGTCGAGTATCTCGTCGCCGGCCGTGGGTCGGGAGGGCTTGTCCTCCACGACGATGTCGGCCTGGATGTCGCTGGCGTTCTCGCCGGTGATGCGTCGCCGATGGCGGCCTGGACGAGGTTGTTTCTCGTGGCGTCCCGCCCGAGAACGTCGAATACGGCCGTGCCGGCACAGTTCTCGCTCACGGCTCCGGGTGTAGAGGTGCGCGGCCGCCGGTATTTACTATTACGGGCGAACGGGACAGATACTGTACGGGTCTGTCTGTCGGGGTTCCCCGGACTCTCGAGCGTGGGGTGCCGGCGGGCGGAGCATTGTTCACACGACGGGAGTCGCGTCCACGCCCTGGTTTTCTAGCATATCTCCACGGTTTTCGAGGGGGTGGCTCGAACTGTGGCTACAGGGATGAGCGACACCGGCAGCGGAATCGGTCCACGCGAGAAACCGCTGGACGAACGCCCGGACACGTATGGACCGCTCGATCGACTCCACGCGGCGGTCGAGACGTCCCAGCTCGATCGCGCGATGGAGTACGTGACGTTCGGCCGGCGTCCCCGGATGATCCTCCGCGTCTGGCTGATCCAGGTCATCTTCGTCTTCGCGGACGTCGGGGTCTTCGGGATGGTGCATCCGTTCTTCGAGGCGCTCTTCCACGACGGCATGATCCAGGAGGCGTACCTCGTCATGGCCCTCGTCTTCGGGTACGTCCTCTGGTCGTACCTGTCGAAGATGGGGCAGCTCACGTACGCCACGAGGTTCCATCGGCGACGGTACCAGGTCGTCAGCGCCACCTGCTACCTGGTGTTGGGCGCGAGTATCGTCGCGATCACGCGCCACATCATGGATCTGACGCCCGGCGTCACCGGCCCCCATCTCGCACTGGACCTCGCCATGAGCGCGATGCTGACCACGGGGCTCGCGGCGATGCTCGCCATCGCGTTCTATCTCCAGTTCGACGCGACGAAGTTCACGCCGCGGCGGCGCTCCAGGCAAACGATCGCGGACTGGCTCACCGCCCAGGACTGGGCGGAACTCCCCGAGGGCTCCTCCGAGAAGGACCGCCGCTACATCGAGTTCGAGAAGCACACCGAGGACGTCGCCGAGTGCCTCGAGGACGCCATGACCGACGACGGCGTGGCGCTCCGTGAGGATTTCGACGAGTGGCGCCAGCAGTTCCAGCGGTACAGCCTTCTCACCAAGGAACGCATCGTCGCCGGTGACGTGCGAAACAGCGAACTACAGGCGCAGAACGAACTCCTGGAGTCGTTGAACGCCCGGCTCGCGCTCCTGACCGACAACCCCCGCTCCGACCCGGACAACCCCCGGTACGACGAATGATCGAACGCTACCAATCCAGCGACGACGCGATCCCCCACGAAGCGACCGTCCTCGTCATCGACGAGAGCGACACCTGCTTTGGAACCGAGTACGAATCGCTCTTCGACGACATCGAGTCACGCATCGCTTGCGACTCGATCGAGCTGGTCGAGCACTACGTCTCGCCCGCAGAGCTCCCCGATTTCGACACGCTCATCCAGTACAACGTCTGGCTCATCAAGCACGACAACCTCCTCGTCGACGGCGCCTCCACCATCCTCTCGTATCTCTGCACGGAGACCTTCCCGGACGAGACCCAGGTCGTTGTCGTCGTCGACGCCGAGGACGACGAGATGGCGGAGAACCTCCAGTCCGAGATCAGTGACGACATCACCACGCTCTCGTCCCGGACCGGCGTCGAGGCGTACCTCCTCGGCTACCTGAACACCGCGAACCCGTGCTCGGTCGCCGGGATGGAGCACATCCTCGCGTGGAACAACGAGATCGCGGACCGCGTCGGCAGACAGCGAGAACTCGACTAGTCGCCCGCGTCAATGACGGTGGCCGTCAGTGCCGAGCGGACGGTCCAGGGGAGAGGGGTTACTCCCGCCGGTAGAGGAGAAGCGCGGCAGCGAGCACAGCGACGAGTGACGCGATAACCCCGAAGCCCGGGGAGTCGGCGGCAGTCGTCGTGGTCGAGGTCGTGGCGGGGGTTGTTTCGGCGGCATCGTTCGACTCGAAGGCAGCAACCTCCTCGGTCGCCGTGCTGGTCGTCGTGGACGTCGTGGACGTTTGCGCCGAGTTCGAATCGTCGCTGTCGTCACTGTCGTCGACGTCCGCACCGCCGTCATCGGTGTCAGCACTACCACCACCGCCGCCAGTGTCTGCACTGCCACCACCGCCACCACTGTCACCGCCACCACCGCCACTGCCGCCAGTGTCTGCACTGCCACCACCGCCACCACTGTCACCGCCACCACCGCCACCGCCGTCGTTTGTTGGCGCCTCGGTGGTCGTGGTCGTCGTGCTGCCGGAGCCGGAGCCCGCGTCGTCCGAGTCGTCGCCGCTGCCACCACTCGAGCCCCCGATGGTCAGTGCTCCATCGGTTTCGAAGCGCGCAGTGTCCTCCTCGGAGCTGAATGCAGCGTGGAGGGTCGTGGACTCGGATGGGTTCGTGGCGTCTGAGATCCCGAGCCGGACGGTGTCGGCGTGTTCCATCACTTGGTCGCTGTTGAGGGTGATGGTCAGCTGGTCGCCGTTCGAGGAGACGGACGAGATCTGGTCGGCGACCTCCGTGCTTCCGACGGTGAAGTACGTGATGTCGTCCGCCGTCACGCTATCGTAGTTCGCCCCCGGGGTCTCGACGACGAGCTGGTGGGCGTCCATCGTCCCGGTCATCTCGAACGTGAGGTTGTGGCTGACCGGGGCGGCGCCACCGGTGGCCGACGAGGTGTTGACGACGGTGTCGGTGCCGCCGTAGAGCTGGAACTGCGGGTTCGTCGACCCCTTCCACGACGTCGAGTCTGCGGTGTCGTACTGTTTGACGGCGGTGTACTGCATCTGGCGCTTCGGGGTCGCGTCCCGCGTGTCGTACGTGATCTCGACCGCGAACGAGAGCTTCTTGTCGCCGTCGTTCGCGCCTTCCGACACGGTGAGCGAGATGCGGTTGGTCGTGGCGTTGTACGTGGGCCCGGATTCGAGCGTGTCCCCGTCCTCGTCCACCTCGACGAACGTCGCGTCCTCGTAGGTCGCGCCGCGCTCGACCATGTTGGAGACGTTGATCCGGTAGACGTCGGTGCCGCCGTCCTCGTTCGGGGACTGGGCGTCGATCGTCACGGTCTGCGTCGTGGATGCAAGCCCGGCACCGATATCTGTGGCCGAGGCACCCTGGAAGCTCGCGGTCGCCGTGTTCACGAATCCGATCGATCCGACGGCGACGGCGAGCGACACGGTCATTGCGAGGAGGATTGCTCGTGTTGCAGCCGGTCCGGTGCTGTCGCTCGGTTGTCTGCTCATCGTGTCCTAGACTCCGGGTAGCCCGTGGAAAGGCGTAGTGGCCACCAGGTTACTAATCACGGCGCTAACTGGTACGAGCGGCGTCATACCGGGCGCAGAACGTGCGACAGTGACCCCTCGTTTCGTCTCGGGCCGCGGTCGCCGCCGGCGGTGTTCAGAACGTGTCGGCTGTGAAGAACTGCACCCCGGGGCGCTCGTTGGAGTCCGGTGTCGACCGTGAAGTGCCCGGCACGTGCCGCTCGGTGGGACGAACCGCCGGTCGTCTACCCGTGATTCGTGGCGCGGTCGACGGACAGGACGGGCAGGAAGGGGTCGAGTGGTGGCCTCCCTCGCATGCCGGCCGCTACAGCGCCTCGCTGCTCGCCCGAGCCGCCTAGTCGCCCCCGCCAGCGGAGTTGGCGAGGTACAGCCAGGCGAGGGCGACGACCGTACAGCCCGCCATGCCGATGAGGAAGATGAGCTCCCAGGAGATAGTGGAACCACTCGTCTGGAGGACCATGCTACCGAGGTTGGCGGGCAGAATGGGCATCATTGCCGCATCGAAGTGTTCGTTCCCGGACCGGATAAACCGGGAGAACAACTTCGGGAAGTTGAACGAACGGGACGCTCCGGTCCACCCCGCTTCCTGAATCGGGTTTCGCTGTTGCTGTCGAGACGCGACCGCAAGAAGGAGGGGTCGCTAATCTGAGCTGCTGCCGGAGTTGGCGAGGTACAGCCAGACCAGCGCGACGACCGTACAGCCCGCCATGCCGATGAGGAAGATGAGCTCCCAGGAGATCTCAGTACCGCTTGTCTGGAGAACCATGCTACCGAGGGTTCCGGATAGTTCTGGCATCATTGCCGCATCGATTCCTTCGCCGTGAAACCGTGTAAACCCAGAAAACAGCGTAGCTGCGTAACACGAAATCGCGGCAGTACGCCGGGGTAGTTGCCTGGGGCGGAGAACGAAGGGGCCGGGGACGCTGCGTGGTGCGCTGTATCGAGAAAACGGGGCGGGGGCCGAGTTAGTCGGAACCCCCTGAGGAGTTGCTGACGTAGAGCCACGCGAGCGCGATGGCGACACAGGCAGCGATACCCATCAGCATCACGAGCTGCCAGGAGATCTCGCTACCGCTTGTCTGGAGGACCGTCAGGTCGATCTGAGTGGCGATGGTGGATAGCACGACGCTAGGTGGTGCTCGGAGGCGCACCGACCTAAAGCGTGAACACCTGATAGCGAGGTTACGTGATGGCGCCCGCAGGCGTGAGTCCGCCGTGCAGCCCGACGTCGATCATGGAGCTGGCGGGCGAACTTCTATGCGTGTCCGTGGCGAACGGTAAGCTATCGAGAATGTACGACCAGATCTTGCTCCCGTACGATGGCAGTGACGGTGCAGCTGCGGTCCTCCAGCACGTCGGCACCCTGGCCGAGTGGGCGGACGCCACAGTCGACGTGCTCTACGTCGCGGACACGAACCGTGATAGTGTGACGGTCCTCGAGGACCGGGTCGTCGACGCACTCGTTCGGGAGGGGAAGGAGGTCGTCTCGGAGGCAACCGACATCCTGGCCGCGATGGGTGTCGACGCCGACGCACACGTCGTCCAGGGGGACCCCGCGCCAGGGATCGTCGAGTTCGCGGACGCACACGACTACGATCTCCTCGTCATGCCGACCCACGGCCGGACGGGCGTCTCCCGGTATCTGCTCGGGAGCGTCACCGAGAAGGTCGTCCGGCTCGCATCCACCCCCGTCCTCACCGCACACATCGACGTGGCCGAGGACTGGTCGTTCCCCTACGACGCCGTCCTCATCCCGACCGACGGCAGTGCGGCTGCGACTGCCGCGGCCGACCACGGCCTCCGACTCGCCGCCGACCTCGACGCCACCGCCCACCTCCTCACCGTCGTGGAGGCGGACACGCTCGGTCTCGACGTTCGGTCGAGCATCGACAGCCAGGACCGGGAGGCGGCCGCGGCAGACGCCCTCGACGAGCTTCGAGACCGGGCGGCCGAACTCGGCGTCGCCGACACGACGACCGCGGTCGAACAGGGGAAGCCGGCACGCGCCATCCAGGCGTACGTCGACAGCCAGGCGATCGACGCGGTCGTCATGGGGACGACGGGGCGCCGTGGCACCGACCGCATCCTCCTGGGGAGCGTCGCCGAGAAGACCGTCCGAACCGCCAGCGTCCCGGTCATCACCCTCCAGGGGCCCTGACGGCGGACGGACGGCTCTCGCCTCGATTCGGGTTTCCGTGGTTATTTGGGGGCGGCCCCGGAGACTAGGCGTGTGACCCCGCTTGAGTTGAGCGTTCGGCTCGGCGCCGGACTCGCCCTCATCCTGACGAACGGGTTCTTCGTCGCGATCGAGTTCGCGCTCACGCGAGCCCGCCAGTTCAGCAAACAGGAGTTCATCGACGACACCCCCGCCCTGGAGCGGGCGTGGGAGATGACCGACAACCTCGAGATCTATCTCACCACGTGCCAGGTGGGGATCACGGCGTCCAGCATCGCCGTCGGGATCGTCGCCGAACCCGCGCTCGCCGCCCTCTTCGAACCCTACTTTGTGGGGACGCCCCTCGCCACCATCGGCGCGGGGGCGCTCATCGGGTTCGGCCTCATCAACCTCCTGCATCTCACGCACGGCGAGCAGACGCCGACGTATCTCGGCGTGGAGCGCTCGCGGTTCGTCTGCCGGTACGGCGCGACCCCGCTCTACTGGTTCAACCGCCTCATCTCGCCACTCATCACGCTCGGTGACTGGGTCGCCAAGGGCACGCTCGGGCTGTTCGGCATCGAGATGACCGGCGCCTGGCTGGAGACCGAGGAGGACGTCCTCGAATCTCGCGCGCAGCTCCGCAACCGCCTCCACTCGCTCCTCCAGGAGGGCGAACTCTCGGAGGAACGACGGGACGAGGTGCTGAACGCGCTCGACGTCGACGAGCTCTCGATCAGCGAGATCATGGTGCCCGCGGACGAGATCATCGCCCTCTCGACGACCGCCGCCGTCGAGGCGAACTTCGAGCGCATCCGGGACACGCCACACACGCGATTCCCCCTCGTCGGCGACGACCCCGCGGACCTCCACGGCATCGTGTACGCGCCCTCGATCATCGACAACTACGAGGCCCTCCAGGCGGGCGACACCACGTTCGCGGACATCGCGGCGCCACCGATGACGCTCGCCGCCGACACGAACGTGAGCGACGCGTTCGACCAGTTCCAGGCGCAGGACCAGGAGCTCGGGCTCGTCCTCGAGGACGGGAACGTCGTCGGCCTCCTCACCGCCACCGACACCCTCGAAGCCGTCATGGGCGAACTCGAGGACCCGCTCGACTGATCCCGGACGATTCGGTTCAGGGGTCGGTGGGCAATTCGTCTGGTCGGAATTCGTTCTCGTGGTCCTCGACGAACGTCCGCAGTGTCCGTGGCGGACGCCCGAGTACTCGCCGGGTGTCGTCGGTGACGCGGGCGGCGAATCCGAGGCGTGCCGTCGTGTAGATCCCGCACATGAGCACGATGAACCCGAGCGGGGTGCCGCGTCGATGCAGCCGGCTGGCGAACGCGAACAGTGACGGCCGAGGGTACGTGATCTCCCGGTCGAGGACGTCGCTGAAGATCGCGGCCACGGCGTGGTAGTCGAGGGCGTCGGGACCCGTGAGGTCGTAGGCGGTGTTGGCGTGGCCGGACTCGGTCAGCACGACGGCTGCCGCCTCGGCGATATCGCGGGCGTCGACGAAACTGGTGGCGCCATCCCCGGCGGGGACGAAGATCTCGTCGTGCTCGACGATATCCTCGCGGTGGACCTCGAGGAGGTTCTGCATGAAGAACGACGCGCGGAGCAGCGTATACTCGACGTCGGTCGCCGTGATTCGGTGCTCGATCCAGTGGTGGGGGACGAGCGGGTTCTTCTCAGCGCCGAGCGTGGAGAGGTACGCGAGGCGAGCGACTCCGACGCGGGCTACTGCGTCGACGAAGGACTCGATCGCCGACCGGTCCACTGTCGGCGGTCGGACGAGGAAGAGACCGTCGACGTCCGCCAGTGCGCGCCCCCAGGTCTCGGGCTTCGCGAAATCGAACCGGACCACGTCGCCAGCGGCGACAATCTCATCCGGGACGGAGGCCGGGTCCCGGACCCCGATCTTGAGCGGGGCAGCTCGGTCTGCGAGGGCGGCGACCACGTGTCGGCCGACAGTTCCGGTCGCCCCAGTGACGAGTATCCGGGCTGTCACTCGCCTGCCCGCCAGTAGACGAGCAGCCCGACCGCCACGGCGGCGACGACCACGTGCATCGCCATGAGCAGGACGACGGCGAGCGGGGTGGCGCTGGGGTCGACCGCGAGGAGGGCGACGTCGGGGAGGAAGGAGAGTAGCAGCACGCCACCGGCGAGCCGGACGAACGTCCGATCGGTCACACCGACGTACCGACGGAGGAGCCAGTAGACGAGCGTCGCGCCACCGGCCCCGAGCGCCGAGAGGAATGCGACGGGCGGGATGGTCAACGCGCGGAATCCGGGGGCGACGCCGATGGCGTTCGCACCGAGGACGAGTACGACGTTGAGGACGATGGCGAGTGCGACGGCGAGCAGGCCGCGAACCGGTACTGACGGCGATGTGTGGGAGTGTGTGTTCGTCATGTGTCTGTGAATTTTGGGAGGTCGTCGATGTACAGGTCGTCCTCGAAGCAGTCGAGGATGAACTCGGCGGCGTTCGCTCGTGCGGCGGCGTCCCGCACGCCGAGCGCGAGGTCGGTGCCGTGGCGGAACTGCCCCGTGTGAGGGCCTTCGGTGAGTCGCGGGGCGCGCACAACCGTCCAGCGGGTGTCACTCGCTTTGACGAGGTCGACCTGGTCGCGGGCGTCCTCGAGGACGGCGATTCGCATACGGCTACGTGGCGCTCCAGATGGATATACGTGCGACTTCGAATGTTCGAAGTATCGACCCTGACGGTGCGACGGCCAAAGATACAACTCGACAAGTGCCGTTGCACAGCCCGATGACCGGACAACGTGACCTGCCGGACGTACCCGCCATAGACCCGGAGCGCTCCCGCGAGGACGCAGTCGCCCTCCGCGAATCGTTCGACCCGGCGGAACAACGACGCATCCAGGAGACGGTCGCGGACCTCCTCGACCTCCTCGGGAAAACCCACACGATGGCGGTCCTGAGTGAGTTCGCGTTCGCGGAGGGGTCGCTTCGATTCAGCGACCTGGATGCCAAACTCGATATCGCGCCGAACACGCTCTCGACGCGACTCCGGGACCTGACGGATGCGGGGTTGCTCGACCGGCAGGCCTACGACGAGGTTCCGCCCCGGGTAGAGTACACGCCAACGGAGCGGGCGGAGTCGCTGTTCCCGGTGTTCGCGCACCTCCACCACTGGGCGATCGAGTACGAACTGTAAGGAGCGGTTCGCCGGTGTTGTGGGGGTTAGTCGTCGAGTTCGTGGCTGGTGTCGGTGTCCTCGCCGAAGACACGCCGGGAGATGACGGTGCCGCCGGAGGTCGCGGTGGTGGGTTCCTCTCGGCGGACGAAGCGTTTCTTGAGGACGTCCGTGCAGAAGAGGGCGGCGCCGAGGATGATGAGGATGTCGCCGGGGAGGCGCGCCCAGAAGAGGAGTTGGATGACGTCCCGGTTGTAGAAGGCGAGGCTGCGGGCGGCGTCGTAGCCCTGCGTGAAGACGGTCTCGAGCTGGAGGAAGCCGACGGGGATGTCGCCGACGAACACCATCCAGGCGAGGCCGGCGTTGAGGAGCCAGAAGGCGCGCCGGATGTTCGTGGGGTTCCAGTGACCGGGTTTCGTGGTGAACTGGAGGGCGTAGACGGCCATCCCGAGCGCGAGGAAGCCGAAGGCGCCGAACATGGCGCCGTGGGCGTGGCCGACGGTGAGGAAGGTGCCGTGTTCGTAGTAGTTGACGAGCGGGAGGTTGATGAAGAACCCGAGGACGCCGCCGCCGACGAAGTTCCAGAGGCCGGAGGCGATGATGAACATGAAGGGGAGTGTGTAGGGGAAGTCCTCGCCGGCGGCCATCATGGCGCGGTACTCGCCGAGGGCCTCGTAGAGGATGAAGATGAGGGGGATGAACTCGAGGGTGGAGAACACGCTCCCGATCGGGATCCAGTACTCGGGGAGGCCGATCCACCAGTAGTGGTGGGAGACGCCGATGACGCCGGCACCCATGACGAAGAGCGCGGAGAACATGACGGCTTTCTCGGCGCTGCGGCGGGTGAGGAGGTTCATGGAGACGAGGGAGATGCCGATGATGGCGACGACGAAGAACTCGAAGGCGCCCTCGACCCACATGTGGACGACCCACCACCGCCAGAACTCGGTGACGACCATCGACGTTCGGGGCGTGTATAGCATGCTCGCGGAGAACAGGAGGCCGATGGAGCCGCCGGCGTAGATGATCATGTGGGCGAGTCCGTATCGCTCCTCGCGCTCGAGGAGTGGTTTGAAGCCGCGGGCGACGAGCGCGGTCCAGAGGACGAAGCCGACGAGGAGGCCGACCTGCCAGAGGCGGCCGACCTCGAGGTATTCGAGGCCTTCGTTGCCGAGGATCCACCAGAGCGCGCCGTCGATGTAGCCCTGGGCGCCGAGCCAGATGCCGACGAGGCCGCCGACGACCACGACGAGAAGGGCGCCGAGGAGGACGTGGATGTAGCGGCGCTGGTTCTTCGGTTCCTGGCCGGTGAGGAGTGGTGGGAGGAAGAGCCCGATGCCGAGCCAGAGCGTGGCGATCCAGAGGACGGCGAGGTCGATGTGCCAGGCCTTCGTGATGGCGAACGGGAGGGTGGCCATGGCGTCGACGCCGAGGGCGTCGGCGATGCCGTAGAAGCCCTCGCGTTCGATGTAGTAGTGCGCCATCAATCCCCCAAGAAGGGTCTGGACGAGGAAGAGGAGGGCGGCGACGGGGACGAAGCGGATGGCGGCGAATTGGCTGGGGAAGAGCTCGATCTCGCTGGGGTGTGGGACGTCGACGCCGTCGGCGTCGGGTTCGGGGAGTTCAGCCGAGCTGTAGAGCCAGATGCCGGCGCCGCCACCGCCGACGAGGAGGACCATCGCGACGACGCTCCACGTCATCGACGTGACGGGTGGGCTGTTGCCGGCGCCGGGGTTGTAGGGCCACTCGTTGGTCCAGGAGACGTCGCTGTTCGGGCGGTCGATGGTGGAGAAGAGCGCCGTCCAGAGCGCGAAGTCGGCGAACCGCCGGGCGTCCGTCTCCGAGTCGATGAAGCCAGCGGGGATGCCGTGCTCGGGGGCGCCGCCGTGGTAGCGCTCGACGTAGGACTGGCGGACCGCCTGGTAGGCGTGGGCTTCGGCGGGCGTGAGTTCGATGGTTCGGCCGAGCGAGCCGTCCTCGAGCTGCTGGGTGACGATGGAGTCGACGGCGGCCTGCTCGGGCCCTGCAAGCTCGCTGTACGGGGTGCTGTAGCGGTCCTCGGCGACGTACTCGCGCATGTTCGTGACGAGGCGTTCCTGGGCGTCGGCGGTGTAGTCGGGGCCGAAGTAGGCGCCGTTCCCGAGGATGGAACCGTGGTTCATCAGGCCGTTCTGCTGGAAGCTGGCCTTCCCGGCGACGATGTCCTCGTTCGTTGCCAGGACCTGGCCGTCCGGGCCGACGATCTGCTGGGGTCGTTCCGGTGACTGCTGGTACGCGAAGTAGGCACCAGCGCCCATGACGACGAGGTTGACGATGAACGCGACCACGAGCGCTTTCGCGAGCGTCTTGCGGCGGACCTCCATAATTGCACGCGCACTCAGCCCGAGCATAAAACCGTACCGCCTCCACAGACCTCGGCTGCCGGGCCCGAGTCAGCGGTGCCGACATACGAACGAGTATCCCCCACCGGCCCCTGGAGACTGCTATCCAATGCCGCGCACACAACTCCTCCCCGACGAGCTGGACGCCCGCACGGTCCGCCTGCTACTCCTGCTCGTCGGCATCATCGTCGGCGTCGTCCTCTTCGCGGTCGTCCTGACCGAGCTGCTGGGCTGATTCGCCTCGGCGTGCCTGGCCGCTTCGACGGCCCGAGTCCGACAGGTGCTGGACGAAGAGTAATGAGTGGGGCTGTCGAACGCTCCCGGTATGACGGAGTCTCTTACCGAGCGGTTCCAGGATGCGCTTTCGGCGCACAACGCGACGGCGAGCGTCGTGGGGACCGACGACTTCGGGGCGGTGCTGGCAGAGCGCCTCACCGGGCCGGCCGTCGGCTCGCCGCTCCCGTTCGATGGCGTGTCGCTCGACGACCTGCCGGTGGTGCTGGACCCGACGCCGGCCGACCTCGAGGCAGCCACGTTCGGCGTGACGCCCGCGGAGCTCGCGCTCGCGGACTACGGGTCGGTCGTCGTTCGGGCCGACGGACACGGGTCGGAAGCGGTGAGTCTCTTTCCGGAGACGCACGTCGCCGTGGTCGCGCAGAGTAGCATCGAGCCGGATGCGCGGTCGGCGTTCGAACAGCTCGACGAGACAGCACGCGAGGATCGGTCGAGCGCCGTCGTCGAGACGGGGCCGAGCGCAACTGCAGACATGGGCGGGCTCGTGTATGGGGCGCATGGGCCGACGGACGTCCACGTCCTCATCCTGTGCGACCGATGAGCACGAGTCGTGCCGAGAAGGCGGCGCGGATCCGGCACCTCCTCGAGACCGAGGGCGACGCCGTGGCAGCGAGCACGAAGGGGTTCAATGCGGGGCGCTACGAATCCGTCGCCCGCCTCGAGGACTACGAAGCGTTGAAGGCCGAGGCCCGGGCGATCAAGGAAGACGCCATCGAACGCCTCCCCGAACTCGTCGAGCAGGTCGAGACGGCCGTCGAGGAAAATGGGGGGACGGTCTACGTCGCCGACGACGCCGCGGACGCGAACCGCTACATCCGGGCGGTCTGCGAGGACGTGGACGCGGAGTCGGTGGTGAAGTCGAAGTCGATGACGACCGAGGAGCTCGAGGTCAACGAGGCACTCGACGCGGTGGGTGTTCGGCCGGTGGAGACCGACCTCGGTGAGTGGGTCCTCCAGGTGGCCGACGAAGCCCCCTCACACCTCGTCGCGCCCGCCATCCACAAGTCCCGGGACGATATCGCCACCCTCCTGAACGAGACCTTCGAGCCCGACGACCCACTGGAAACGGCCGAGGAGCTCACGCGGTTCGCCCGCGAACAGCTCTGGGCGGATATCCGGACGGCGGATGTCGGGATGACGGGCGCGAACTTCATCGCCGCTGATTCGGGGACGCTCATGCTCGTCACCAGTGAGGGGAACGCCCGGAAATCCGCGCTCGTCCCCGACACGCACGTCGCCGTCGCCGGCGTCGAGAAGCTGGTGCCCTCTGTTAGTGAGTTCCAGCCGTTCGTGGAGCTCATCGGCCGGTCGGGGACGGGTCAGGACATCACGTCATACATCTCGCTCCTCACCCCACCCAGCGACGCCCCGACGATGGACTTCGAGCACGCCCAGGACGTCCCGCTCTCCGAACAGTCAGGTACGCGAGACTTCCATCTCGTGCTCGTGGATAACGGTCGCATGGGGATGCGGGAAGACGACCAGCTCCGCGAGACGTTGTACTGTATCCGGTGTTCGGCCTGTGCGAACTCGTGTGCGAACTTCCAGCACGTCGGCGGGCACGCCTTCGGTGGCGACACCTACACCGGTGGCATCGCGACCGGCTGGGAGGCCGGCATCGGCGGCGAGGAGTCGACCGCGGAGTTCAACGACCTCTGCACGGGCTGCAGCCGGTGCGTGAACGCCTGCCCCGTCGAAATCGACATCCCCTGGATCAACACCGTCGTCCGCGACCGACTGAATCGGGGCCAGGACCCCGGCTCGCTCGAGTTCCTCGTCGACGGACTGACGCCCGACGAGGAACCCGGCGGGCTCGACCTGCAGAAACGCCTCTTCGGGAACTTCGAGACGCTCGCGAAGCTGGGGTCCGCGACCGCGCCAGTCTCGAACTGGCTCGCCTCGAGCCGCCCGGTTCGAGCCCTCCTGGAACGCGTCGCGGGCGTCGATTCCCGACGGGAACTCCCCGCGTTCGAGCGCGAAACCCTGGTGGACTGGTTCGAGGCGCGAGGCGGCTCGCGCGTCGACCGGGACGACGCCGTCCGTTCGGCGGTCCTCTACGCCGACCGCTACACGAACCACGTCCTCACGGACCGGGGGAAGGCGGCCGTTCGCGCGCTCGAGGCCCTCGACGTCCACGTCCTCGTGCCCGAGGTTCCGGGGAGTGGGCGGGCGCCGCTCTCGCAGGGGATGGTGGCGACGGCCGAGGCGAAGGCCGAACGCGTCCACGACCGCCTCCGGCCGTGCATCGAAGATGGCGACGACGTGGTGGTCATCGAGCCGTCCGACCTCGCGATGTTCGCCAACGAATACGCGAAACTCATCCCAGCGGACGCAGCCAGCCTGTTGGCCGAGCATAGCTACGAGGTCATGGAGTACGTCTACGGGCGCCTCGAGAACGACGGCGACTCCGACGAGCTTCGGTCGGGCGACGGAGCGGCCGTCGACTACCATAGTCACTGCCAGCAGCGAACGCTCGGGCTGGAAGCCCATACCGTCGCCGTCCTCGAGCATCTCGACTATTCGGTGCGAACGTCGGACGTGGAGTGCTGTGGGATGGCGGGGAGCTTCGGGTACAAACAGGAGTACTACGAGCTCTCGATGGACGTCGGGGGCGACCTCGACGCCCAATTCGGCGGCTCGGACGCCATCCTGGCGGCGAGCGGGACGTCCTGCGTCGAACAGCTCGGTGACCTCCTCCCCCGTGACGCCACCCATCCCATCGAGCTCGTGGGAATCGCTGGCGCGAGGCAGGCTGAGTAGGTCGGGGAGCGACCGGGGTGGGTGGCGAGTGGGCAGTCCTGCGGACGGTATGCGACGTGTCGGTGATACACAACGTCGGTGTGGCGCCACAGACCGCGCCATTGCGTCGCCCAGGTTCGGCGGACGCGCTGTTCTCGGCGTCCCCTGACCAGACAGGAGTCAGAACAGATCCAGACCGGCCGAGACGATGGTGGAGGCGGATTCGATGAGCGAGCGATCGGACGCGCCCGCTGCTACGGGGAGCTCTTCGGGTGGGAGGTAGTGGGTGACGTGGTCGAAGGTCGGACCGCGTTCGATGACACCACGGGGTCTGTTGTAGTCGATCACGCCGACGTCGGCCAGTTTCGGCAGGTGGCACTGGTAGAGTCCGATGTAGACGCGTTTTCGTTCCTGTGAATCGAGCTGGGACACCGGCTTCCCGCATTCACGTGCAGCGATCTGCTCGGCGAGGCTGCCGAGGTCGGCCTCGGAAGTGTGTTCGAGCAGGTGTCGGAGGACGTCGCGTCGCCGCCGATTCTGCAGTATCCCGAACACCTCGTCCAGTCCGAGCCCCGGTGGTGGACTCGTCGCCCCCTGGGAGTTCTCCACCATCGACGTGTCGTCCCGTTCCGAACCAGCGCGGTCAGTGGGAGACGGCGACTGCAGGTCGCCTGTCGCTCCGTGGTCGGCCGTCTCACCCTCGTCGGTCACCCGTGATTTGAATAGGTCCAGCATTAGCTACTGCCTGCACCCGGTCGTGGATTCCGTGATGATACCTGGTGCGTGACCCAACAGAGAGAGAATCGCATACACTACTGGAGGACGCCAGACGGCGTAAAGACTCGACATTTTCCGAATCGGTTCTTGTTATGATTAATCGAGTGACTGGCCCGCGGTCTCGGCGGGGTGAATGGGTTCGTTCAGGTTTCTGGCGAACCCGTGAGACGACCTCGTGCAGGAACGGTGCCGTCGCCGCGTTCCGGACCGCGGGCTACTAGCCAGTAGACGTATCTCGGAAACCAAGAAATGGGCGTGTATGACCGGATCCTACACCGATACCGGCCTCGCCACGACCCTCGATTCGGGCGGTGTCGCGCTCGGAGTTCTCGACAATACGTACAGTCCGACGCTGGTGGAGTTCTACGGCGACCTCGGCGTGGATTTCGTCTGGCTGGATCTCGAACACGGCGGCCCAGATCCCTGGGATGCGAGTCGGATGGAGGACCTGCTTCGCGCGGCCGAGCGTTCGGGCGTGGAGCTACTCGTTCGACTGCCCGCGAAGGACCCCACACTCGTCCGGAAATCCCTGGACCTCGGGGTTCGAAACGTGTTCCTGCCCCGGGTGGAGACTGCCGACGAAGTCCGAACGGCGGTGCGATCCGCCCGGTTCAGCTACGACGGTGGCCCGGGCCACCGCGGGCTCGGGTCGCCACGCGCTCGGCGCTGGGGGCTCGCGGAGGACTACGTCGAGACCGAGGACCGCGAGACGCTCGTCGGCGCAACCATCGAGACCAAGGCAGCGATAGCGAACCTGGACGAGCTCCTCGGTGTCCCGGAGCTCGGGTTCGTCTTCATCGGTCCGCTCGACCTCTCTGTCTCACTGGGGCACCCCGGTGAGATCGACCACCCGGCGGTGCAGGAGGCCGTCGAAACGGTTCGATCGGCGGCAATCGATGCGGGAGTCCCCGTCGGCGGTCTCGGGTTCGGGATCGACGACGTCGACGAGAAGGCCGCGAATGGCTACCAGATCCTCAACCTCGGGAGCACGACCGGTGCCCTCGAACAAACCGTCACGAACTGGCTTGCGTCAGCCGAGACCGAACGACCCGACCCGTAGACTCTGACTCGGGGTGCCCCCGAGTCAGTGACAGGTTCCGCGTGCACCCAGTGTGCACCGGTCGACCGCTGACACGCCACAGCCCTGCATGTGGCGGGCCGAGACCCCAGTAGGTGGGTGTTACTCGTTCCACGCTTCGATACAGCGTATATAACAATCCATCCGAGCGCCCTCCCTGCGTATGCGATGGACCGAACCAAGATATCTGCGGACGACGAAGGGAAGCGCGTAGTCAACTCCAAGGGGAAGAAGATCGGGATGGTCACCCAGGTGAAGAACGGTGCGGCGTACGTCGACCCGGACCCGGGAATCGCGGACTCCATCCGCTCGAAACTCGGCTGGGGTGACGCAGATGCCGACGATTATCGGCTCGAATCACGACGCATCGCCAAGATCACCGACGACGAGGTCCGGGTCAAGGACTAGCAGTTCCGCCCCCAGACCGTCTCGTAGCCGGAAGTATTCTGGACGCGCCCCTACACAACGAGCCGCCAGTCGGGTACGGAGGCGTGGAATAGCATCGGTTGGCCCGTCGAAGCACAGCGGTGTTCCAGTAGTCGTCACGTAACTAACTGCCACGACCTGCAACGCCGACCATGAAGCTCTCGTCGCTCCGGGCCTATCTCGCACAGGAGTTCACGTACCCAGTCGACACCAAGACCGTCCTCGAGGAAGCTGGAGCCGTTCAGATCGATGCGCCGAACAGCACCGACACCCAGACCATCCGGACGATCCTCACCCCCCTGGGTGCCGTATCGTTCGAGTCCCCAGACGTCCTGTTCGAGACGATATTCGGGAACGTCAGCGACGAATACATCGGACGGAAGTACTACGACGACCGTGGTGGGAACCAGCTCGAAGGCCACCCTGGGCCGGTCGACGAGCTGAATAGATCCTTCTGACCGGACGTCGAACCGAACCGACCCCGTGCAGTGACGCGTGGCGGACATCGCCCAGGCGTCCGGTCCAGTCCGACGATAGCCCTGGTCAACCAACCGGCGTCAGCTGTTTTGATTATTCGGGTGAAAAACCAGATAGTTTTGTTGGGTCACCGCATCAGGGACCGTGTGGAGTACGACATTGGCCCGGGGGAGCCGGTGAGCACGGCCGTGGTGCGCGCGGTCAGCACCATCAGGGACTGCGAACCGAGCGAACTCGGCGACCTGTCACGCTGCGTCGACCCGAACGCACTGGATTCGTTGTTCGGTACCCTCGACGATGGGACGCCACGCACCGGGGGCACGGTCTCGTTCGTCTACAGTGACTGCCGAATCAGGATCGACAACGACGAGTATCTGACCGTCGAACCACTCGACGACCGACCCTTCGACGCCCCATAAGCAGCGCGAACGCGGCGGGCAACGACGGAGGCATCCCCGGGTGCGGCGTCTCGTTACGCCGCTGGGTCGCGGCCGGTCAGTAGGCCCTGGGACATGAGGCGTCGGGCGATGACGACGAGGCCATTCCCGAACCCCTCTCCGAATATCGCCTGTTCCTGCCCGGACGCTGGAACGATCGTGCTCACGAGTATGGTCGATCTGTCGACGAGCAGCAGTCGACCGATCGCTGTCTCTCCGGTTGCTGCATTCGCGCCGTGCAGCCATTCCAGTCCGGAGACGAACGTCTTCGCTTCTGGGACGTTCTCCTGGACGGTTTCTTGCAGGGAGCTGGTCAAGGCACCGACGAGCAGGTCGACGTCGGACGAGATATCGTTCAGGGTTGCGACCAGTGGTTCGGTGAGCAGGGATTCGTCGCCGAGGACGAAGACGACCTCATCGGTCGCCCCGCCGATCAGTTGGGTCGTGCGGTTCTCGATCGCCTCCTGACCGGTCATCGCCCACACTTCCTGCACCGGGGCTTCGTCCCCGGACTCCTCGATCTCGATCGGTTCCAGTGCGTCGTGCAGTCGCTCGACCCGCGCCTCGTACTGATCGCGGAGCGTCTCGGTCGCTTCGCCGATGGAGACGGCGCGGAACTTCTGCGGGCTCGTGTGCTGGATCTCGACCAGCCCCTGGGCTTCGAGCACGCGAATCGCATCGTAGACGCGTGTTCGGGGAACCTCCGTCATCTCGCTCAGTTGTTTGGCGGTTCCCGTCGAGACGCGCGCCAGTCCAACGAAACATCTCGCCTCGTACTCCTTCAAACCGAGTTGCTGGAGGACCTCTATCGCTTCCTCCAGATGTGCAGGTGTATCCATTGTGTCCCAACCATCCCGGCCGTCCGGGGTTGACCGTAGATTGAGTCGGCCGACAGATAGGCGTTACCACCGAGAACAAATCGGCGGTCGAGACCAGGGTAGCCCCCGCCGCAGCCCCAGGTATCGCGCCCAGCTAGACTGCGGGACGGTCGTGCACTATCCAGTGACGGGCGTGTGTCAGCCTACACCGCCGTCCGCCCACAATTCCCCGTGTCCCGGTTTGTTACTCAGTTTATCACAACAACTATATCAGCGTGGGTCGCTGGTGTTTGACCTGCACGCACCACAGTTCTGTGTCCCAACCACATGGCTGCCGCGTGCTGGCTCGGCCACCCTGCGTGGCCCGAGTTGGAGCACTGGCAGGAGTACCGACGTTTATTTGGCGGGCATCGAATTCCCCGACGTAGTCACTGGCAGCGGTAGCCTCAGACTGGCACCGGCCCCATCAGTGTCGCTGCTGTAGCCGGATGGCACGCCAGGGCGGAGACTGGTTACCACGTGCGCGTGTCCCGAACGCTACGCTACCCCTACCCGACTCGTACGGTGCCCATATCGGGCCCGCCGACCGCCACAGACCGCTTCGAGACGACGTACGTGGCTGAGACGAGAGTGGCGACTGTAGCGATGGCTACTGGCCTGTAGTAGCCCTATTACAATACTGTCGCTCTTCGTTCCACACAATCGGACGTGTCCCAACGGCCACGTCCAGAGATACCAATGGTACGAAAATTCAAGGCAGGCGACAAGGGAATGACAGTCCGAACGTCAGGCGGCGACGAAGTCGGCACCATCGACGACGTCTCGGGTGACGTGGCGCAGGTGAAACCGAATACCAGCCTCTCACAGAGCGTCCGAAACCGCATCGGCTGGACCGAGGACGACCAGGAGACCTACGAACTCCGCCACTCGAAGGTCGAGAAGATCGAGAAGCGCGAAGTCCACCTCAAGGACTAACAGGCCCCTCCCCGGTCTGATTCTGGAGTGCTGTGGCGATTCCGTCGAGATGACTGTAGCCGACGACCGCGACCACCGGGTTCTCGTCGCTCACCGATCGGAGGCGGTCGGCCATGTGCGCCTCCCGAATCGCATCCATGAGTCGCGTCGCAGGCGGCGGCTCGAAGGCTCGCAGCAGCGTCGTGCTCCGGCCGAGGTGTGCTGCCTCGTGGGCCGCCTGTGCCCGTGGTGGCGCGTCCGCCGGGAGATCGTACTCCTGGCTGTGTTCGAGATCGCGGATCGTCGGCAGCCCGGGGATACCACGGGACGCCAATCGGCCGAGCGCGGTGTGGGCGACCATCCGACCGACGGATCGCAGCGTCCGGGCGACCGTGGATAGGTCTGGGTCGTGCGTCGAGATCGCTGCGAGAACGGCGGACCCGAGCCCCCAGCTCGGGACGTCGATCCCGACGACGGGCGTGCCCCCGGCAGCCCGGATTGCTGCGGACATCTCCCCGCCGACGCGGTCTCCGGTCTCGATGGCGGCAGTTACCGACGGAATCAGGAGGTTTGGGAGCTCCACGGCCACGACGCCCGGGTCGAGTGCGTCGATGATGGTCTCGACCCGCTGGATACTCGCGGGGTGATCGTGCACCACGCCGACCAGGACGATCGGTGTGTTCGTCGTGGTGACGTGGCGGAGGTACGTCTCGCTCACCCGGGGGTCGGTGTCGCAGACGGTAGCGAGCCGTTCGTCGATGTCGCGCGGAGAGGTGGACACGATGGGAGCGTGGAAGCCGGTCCGTGATCGGTCTTCACCTGTCCATTAGGCTGTGGCTACTTACGTCACGCGCTCACCTGAACTGTCGCAGCGACCACGAGTTCGGGGGTGTTCGCGACGCCGGTCGATGCACCGACGCGACGAGTTTCGTGCCGGGACGGCTGCATGGCAGTTCGCCCCCGTGGGTGTGGTACGCCGCTCATAACTATCGACGTGGTGTTCGTACCGGGACTAGTCACGATGCAAACCTCGAACCGGAACCTGCTCACTGAGTTCTGTACGGACTGCGATGAAGAGACCCCACACCTCGTGAGTTTGGAACTCGTCGCCGAGGGGGCGGCCGAGAAAAACCGCTCGTATTCGCGAGAACCGTACCGGACCGCGACCTGCCGTCACTGTGGCTACGGGACCACACAGCGGATGAACAACTCCTGAACCGACGCGCGTTCCGGATCCGACTGGGCAGTGCCACGTCTCGAACGTGACACCGAGTGCCCGGTGGCCGACAGGAACAGCGTCTACGTGCCTTCGGGGAGCGACGCGTCGACTACGGGCCTCAACGAGAAACTGGATGGACAGCCGCTACGGACTGGTCCTGGAAGGCGTTCGGTCGACCGGTACGCAGTCCCCGGTAGGTGATGGTGGGGCTGGAAACGGTGTGTTGCTGTGGTTCAGTTGAATCGAACGACTCGCCGGGTGCTCACGTTCCTGGCAGGGGTGCTCGTCGTCGGTCTCGTTCTCGCCGTGGTCGATCGCGAGATCGGGTTCCGCCGCGTGCTCGAGACCCTCCAGCGTGCGGACCCGACCGCAATCGTCCTCGTGCTGGGTCTCGGCCTCATCTGGGTGGGCGTCTGGGGGTACACCTTCCATCTGGTCCTCGGTATCCTGGGTGACCGGCGCCGCTACCGAGAGTCACTCCTGCTGTACTCGACGCTGTTGTTGTGGAACATCATCGCGCCGTTCTCCTTCGGTGGGGGCGAACCGATCGCCGCGTACGTCATCGCTCGAGCCACTGGCCAGGAGTACGAGCCCACGCTCCTGGCAGTCATCGCTACGGATGGGCTGAACTACAGTCCAGCACCAGTGCTCGCCGTGGTCGGCCTGCTGCTCGCCGCGTCGATGACGGCAGTCGGGAGCACGCTTCGCAGCGTCGCGGTGACGACCGCTGGTATCGTCGTCGCCGTCGTCACCATCGGAGTCCTTGGTTGGCGAAGACGAGCGCAGATATCGGGGGTGTTCGGGCGGGGCGCACGTGTCCTGCGCGAAGACCCGCGGTGGCCGCCCCACCGTGCACTCGAACCGGTGGCGGCCGCCGTGGAGCGACGTGTCAGCCTGGCCACGGTCACCCTGAGTCGCCTCACGGCGGACCCCCACGTGCTCCGTCTCGGGTTCGCGACAGCGACCCTCGGGTGGGTCCTGCAGTCAGCGATGCTGTGGCTCTCACTCACTGCAGTCGGCGCCCACGTCCCGGTCTGGGCGCCGGTGGTCGTCGTCACCGTCGTCGCGGTAACGGATGTCTTCCCCGTCCCGGGCGGTATCGGGGCGGTCGATGCAGCGCTCGTCCTCGTCCTCGTCACGCTGACCAGTGTTCAGCCCGTGCTCGCGGTGTCGGGCACGCTCGTGTTCCGGATTGCGACGTTCGGCTTCCCCATCCTGCTGGGACTGGTCGGACTCGGTCTCCAGTCCGTGTACCCGCTCCAGCACGACTGAGCCCCGGACGCCGGGCAGAAAGTTGGGCACGTGGTGGCACGCAGCGCTCGATGCCCGCGATGGCACGGGCACCAGCCACACGCACACTTACCACGGGTCCCGTGCTACAGTGAGACATGCCCCCGGACGACGAGCAGACGGAAGCCGAGCTCGTCTCACACCTGAAGGAGCTCGGATTGAACCAGTACGAGGCGCAGACGTTGATCAATCTCTACCGGCTCGGGTCGGGGACGGCGAAGGACGTCGCCCGCGTGAACGACGTCCCGCGGACGCGGGTCTACGACGCGGCGGAGACCCTCCACGAGCTCGGCCTCTTGGACATCCAGTACACGACGCCACAGAAGTTCACGGTGGTGTCGCGGGAGACCCTCGTGCGGAAGCTCAACCTGGAGCGGGAGAACACGATCTCGGCGGTGGACGACCTACTTCAGGAGCTCGGGCCGACCGAGCCGCAGCGCGAGGAGATGGGGGTGTGGACGGTGACCGGTCAGGAGGCGATCGCCCAGCGCACCAGGGAGTTCATCGACGACGCCGAGGAGCGCATCATCCTGATGACGGTCGACGACCTGCTGGGGGACGGCCAGATCGAGGCGCTCAGGGAGGCGGCGGAGGACCGCGACGTGGACGTCTACATCGCGGGAATCAGCGAGGAATCGGCCGACCGGATCCAGGAGGAAGTCCCGTCCGCCGAGCTGTTCGAGTCGCTGTGGGCGTGGTCGGAGACGCCAGCGGGACGGCTGCTCGTCACGGACGAGGAGACCGCGCTCGTGAGCGTGCTGATGAACGGCCACGACACCGAGGCGATCGAGGAGATCGCGATCTGGGGGAAGGGCGAACGGAACAGCCTCGTCGTCGTGCTGCGCGCCATCTTCACGTGGCGGCTGGAGTCCTACGAACGCGCCTCGGAGGGGTAGCGGGGCCCTCCCGGGCGCAGCCAGGAGCTGCCAGACTGGCGAGCAGGGAGGGGCACGATGACACCCACTATCCGCCCGTTGCTGTCTGCCGCTGGCCACCGGTCGAGCCACACTCGGGGACACAGTCTTTTATGTCCGCACAGCCAACCGTTGTGCGAATGTCAGACGAAATCCGCGTGCTCCACGTGGATGACGAACCGGACCTCGCGGCGCTCGTGGCGACGTTCCTCGCCAGGGCGGACGACCGGATCGTCGTCCACACCGAGACGTCCGTCGCAGACGGGCTCGCGTACCTCGACGGGCACGCGGTGGACTGCATCGTCTCCGACTACGACATGCCAAATGCGACCGGGCTCGACTTCCTCGAAGCCGTCCGGGACCGCGACCCCGACCTGCCGTTCATCCTCTACACCGGCAAGGGCTCGGAGGAGGTGGCGAGCGACGCGATCTCGGCGGGCGTGACCGACTACCTCCAGAAGGAAGCCGGCACCGACCACTACTCGCTGCTCGCGAACCGGCTCGTGAACGCCGTCGAACACCACCGAACCGAGCGCACCGCCGCCGAGATGCGGGCCCAGCTCGCCGCCATCACGGCGCACTCCGCGGACGCGATCCTCGTGATCGACGACACGAACACGATCCGGTTCGCGAACCCCGCGGTCGAGGACCACCTCGGCTACACACCGGCAACCCTCGAGGGGTCGTCGGTCACGCGCATCATCCCGGACCGCTTCGTGGACGCCCACACCGATGGTGTGGCGTCGTACCTCGAATCGGCGGACCGGACCTTCGACTGGTCGAACGTCGCGTTCACCGGCCGCCACCGGGACGGCCACGAACTCGAGCTCTCGGTCTCGATCAGTGAGTTCGCACAGGACGGCGAGCACCGATTCCTCGGCATCATTCGCGACGTCACCGAGCAGGCCGAGGAGCGGCGTCGCCTCGAGACCCTCATCAGCAACCTTCCGGGTGTCGTGTACCGGTGCCGGAACGAACGCGGCTGGCCGATGTCGTTCTGTCGCGGGGAGTGCGAGGCCATCACGGGATATTCGGCGTCGAGCCTCGAATCGGGCGCCGTCGCCTGGGGGACGGACGTCATCCACCCGGACGACCGCGACTCGGTCTGGGAGGCCGTGCAGTCAGCCCTGGCCGACGACGAGCACTTCGAGGTCCGATACCGCATCCGGACGACGACCGGGAGGATTCGCTGGGTGTGGGAGCGGGGCCAGGCGGTCGACACCACCGAGGACGGCACCACGGTCCTTGAGGGGTTCATCACGGACATCACCCCGCTGAAGGCTCGCGAACAGGAGGTCGAGGCCGTGAACGCGGTGCTCTCCACCCTGATCGAGACGCTCCCCGTCGGGGTGCTCGCCGAGGACACCGACCGGACCGTGCTCGCGGTGAACGACCAGCTCCTCGACCTGTTCGAACTCGACCGCGAGGCCGACGCGGTCCGGGGCTCGGACTGCAGCCGGCTCGCCAGCGAGGTGGCGGCGCAGTTCGCGGACGGCGCCCGGTTCACGGACCGTATCGCCGAGATCGTTTCGGCCGGCGAACCCGTCTCGAACGAGATCCTCACCAGGGCCGACGGGCAGGTCTTCGAACGGAGCTATCGCCCACTCGACCTCCAGGACCGCTCGGGCCACCTCTGGGTCTACCGGGACGTGACGGCGCGGACGCAACGCGAGCGCGACCTCGAGGCACTCACGGACCGCCTCGAGTCCCTGCATCGGGCGTCGACGGCGCTCCTCGACGCGGAGTCCCGGACTGAGGTCGCCGCCATCGGGGTCAATGTCGCGAAGGAGGTGCTCGGGCTCGAGTTGAACGCGATCCACCTCGAGACCGATGGTGGCGACGCGCTGGCGCCGGTCGCCGCGACCGACGCCGTCGAGGACCTGATCGGGGAGCCCCCCACGTTCAGACCAGGGAACAGCATCGCGTGGCGTGTCTTCGAGGCGGGGACGACCGTCGCCGTCCCGGACACCCGAACGGACCCCGATATCTACAACCCCGACTCGCCGGTGTTGAGCGAGCTCCTGGTGCCGATCGGATCGACCGGGCTCCTGATGGCGGGGTCGACGGAGCCCGCGGCGTTCGACGAGCAGGACCGCCTCCTCGGCGAGCTCCTCGCGGGAACCATCGCGACCGCCCTGGCGTCCGTCGACCGCCTCACCGCACTCGAGGACCGCGAACGCGAGCTCCGCCAGCAGAACGCCCGGCTCGAGGAGTTCGCGGGCGTCGTCAGCCACGACCTCCGCAACCCCCTCAACATCGCGTCCGGCCACCTCGACCTCCTGAACGAATCGGTCGAGAACGAGCACGTGGACGCGATAGCGCGCGCCCACACCCGGATGCGCGACCTGATCGAGGACCTCCTCGAACTCGCACGGAGCGAACGCCGGGTCCGGGAACCGGCCGACCTCGACCTGGAGGCGGTCGCACGCTCGAGCTGGGAGACGGTGGACACCCCCAATGCGACGCTCGTCCTCGACACCGAGCAGACTGTCCGTGCCAACGAGAGCCAGCTCAGGCAGCTCCTCGAGAACCTCTTCCGGAACGCGGTCGAGCACGGGTCCACAGACGGCGGAGCCGAACCGCGTCGCGACGACCCAGCTGTGACGGTTCGCGTCGGCCGCCTCGCCGACGGCTTCTTCGTCGAGGATACGGGCCCGGGGATTCCCGAGACGGACCGTGGCCGTGTCTTCGAACCGGGGTTCTCGACCAGTCCGGAGGGAACCGGGTTCGGGCTCAGCATCGTCAAACAGATCGTCGACACGCACGGATGGCGCATCGACGTCACCGCCGGGACCGACGGCGGCGCACGGTTCGAGGTCCACACCGAGAACGCGGACTGACCGCGCCCCGTGGTGGGTGCAGTTCGCCGGGTCGGCGTGCTGGCGGGTGAATCCGCACAACGCTTTATGCACGGGATGGCTCCACGTTGGTATGCCTACGCTCGACGTCGTGCTCGCGGCCGCCGTCGTCCTCCTCGCGCTCGCGGTGCTCGTCCTGCTCTTCGTGGTCCCGGGGAGCAGCCAGCAACAGCAGCTCCACCCCGAGCAGCTCCGCGCGCAGTTCGGGGACGCCATCCGAGAACTGAATCTCGACAGCACGGCGGGCCAGATCGAGAACCACGCGCGGGAGATGCGGGCGGTGCACGGCGACATCGAGCGCATGCTCCGCACGCCACAGCACCGTGGCGGGTTCGGGGAGGAGCAGCTCGAGGTCATCCTCGAGGACCAGCTGCCGCCCGATATGTTCGGCGTGCGGGAGGCGGTGGTCGGGAACAAGGTCCCGGACGCGTACATCGAGACGTCGGAGGGCCGGATCTGTATCGATTCCAAGTTCCCGCTCGACCAGTACGAGACCTACCTCGAGGCGGAGCCAGAGACCGACGACGCGCGGGCGGCGAAGCGCGAGTTCCGGAACGCCGTCGAAGGCCAACTCGAGAAGATCCAGCAGGACTACGTCCGGCCCGAGAACGGGACGGCAGCATTCGCGTTCGCGTTCATCCCCTCCGAGAGCGTGTACTACCACCTCGTGACGGAGGAGTACGACCTCCTTCGCGACTTCTCGAAGCGGGGCGTGCAGGTCGTGTCGCCGTTGACGTTCGGCCACAAGCTCGAACTCATCAAGGCTGGCGTGCACGCGCGACGACTCTCCCAGCAGGCCGAGCAGGTGCAGTCGCGGCTCCAGCAGCTCCGCCGTCGCTTCACGGACTTCGAGGACGACTGGTCGACGTTCATGCGCCACATCTCGAACGCGAAGAACAAGGCGGACGACGTCGACGACGAGTTCGACCGACTCGTCGCGGAGTTCGACCGGATCGAGGACCTCGCCCCCCACGACGAGGCGCTCGACGGGAGCGACCGCGAGTGAGGGGCTGGCGGGGCGCCTGCCGGCTCAGGATTCCGGGGCGACCCAGGCGAGCACGACGCCGAGGACGCCGAGGACGCCGGCAAACGCGAAGGCAGCCTGGTAGGAGGCCGTGACGTCGATGAGCCACCCCGTGATGGCGGGGCCGGCGAGCGCGCCGGTCATCGAGGCGGTGACGAGGACGGAGAGCGCGGTGCCGTGTCGGGCGGGGTCGACGACCTCGCGGACGTAGCTGTAGAGGATGCCGATGGAGAGCTGGATGGCGAACCCGGCGACGACGAGCAGGGCGACGAGCAGGACGACGCGGTTGGTGAGGGCGATGGCGGCGACGAGTGGGGTGCTGGCCAGGAAGGACACGCGAACGATGGGGCGGCGCTGGCTGCCGAGGAAACGGTCGGAGACGATGCCACCGCCCGCCCGGGAGAGAACGCCGATGGCGGGAAAGAGCGCGACGAAGACGCTGCTGAGGCCCAATGGGAGCGCGAACTCGTTCGTGAGGTAGGTCGGCATCCAGCTGTTGAAGAAGAGGAAGAGCGCGTACGCGAGGAAGCCGAGGGCGGAGCCGTAGGCGACCGCGGGTTCGCGGATGACGCCGACGAGGTCGGTGAGGCCCGGGACGGAGCGCTCGACGTCGGCGAAGTCGGTGCGGCGGTGGGCGACGAGGAAGAGCGCGAAGCCGGCGAGGGACACCGAGCCGAGGGCGAGGTAGTTCGCGGGCCAGCCCCAGGCGGCGGCGATGAGCGGACCGGTCGACTGGCCGAGCGCGAGGCCGACGGGGGCGCTCGTGGTGTACAGCCCGAGCGCGCTCCCTTGCTGTTCGTGGGAGAACGCGCGGCCGACGAGGTTCGCGCCGGTGGTCCAGACGGCGCCGATGGCGACGCCGGCGACGGCGCGGGAGGCGAGGAGCGACCAGAAGGCGCCGGCGAGGCCCGCCTGCCAGCCCCAGACGCCCGTCGCGACGAGCAGGAGTGTCGCGAGCGTGGCGACGGTGCGGTCGCTGGTACGATCGATGAGCACGCCGACGCCGATGTTCGAGACCGCCCAGCCGGCGAACGTCGCGCTGACGGTCCAGACGGTGAGCCCGGGGCTGGTGCCGAACGTCTCCATCATCGGCGGCATGATGCTCGCCGGGACGATGAGGTAGCTGTTCGCGACGACGCTGAGGAGCCAGGTGCCGCCCAGGCAGCCCCACCGGCCGCTCGTCTCGCTCGACGCCACGGTGCCGGCCATCGGTTACCGGGGGTTCGGTGAACGGCCTGATAAACGGATGGGTGGCTGCAATCGACGGCGGTGGCTCCTGGGGTGTCTCGTCAGTTGGGGGGTAGAACGGAAGTCCCGCCAGTGGGAGCGTGCGAAAGCGGGAGTGGGGAGTGCCGGGCGCGCGGTTGGGGAGGATGGGAACGTATGGGAGTGCCGCAGCGCCCAGTCGTCTCATTTCCCCGAGGTACCATAAAATTGCGTCAGACGCCGGACGGACGGGGATAAAGCACTACACGGGGGCCGGGCGTTGGGGTCGATATGCATGGAACCGGTGTGCCGCTGGTGACGCCGTTCACCGACGGTGGCGACGTGGACGAAGCCGCGCTCCAGGCGCTCGCGGAGTGGCTGGTCGAGCAGGGTGTCGACTTCCTCGTCCCCTGCGGGTCGACCAGTGAGGCCGAACTCCTGACTGTCGACGAACGCGCCCGCGTCACGGCGCTCGTGGTGGACGCCGTTCCCGACGACCGCCCCGTCATCGCCGGCACGGGCCATCCCGGGTTCAGGGAGACGATGACGCAGACCGAGCGTGCCGCGGACGCGGGCGCCGATGGGGCGCTCGTCGTGACACCCCACTACTATCCCCACGACCAGCCAACGCTCGAAGCGTACTTTCAGGACCTCGCCGAGGAATCCCCGATTCCGATCTATCTCTACAGCATGCCGAAGCTCGCCGGGGTGCGCCTCGAACCCGACACCGTCGAGCGACTCGCGGGCCACGAGAACGTCCACGGGATGAAGGACTCCTCGGGCGATCTGGAGCTCGTCCAGCGCTATCGGGCCTCGACGGCCGACCACGACTTCGACCTGTTCGTCGGCCACGGCGGCATCTACGCCGCCGCGTTGAACGTCGGTGCGGACGGCGGTATCCTCGCCGTCGCGAACGCCGTCCCCGAGCGCGCGAGCGAGATCTATCGTCTCCACCAGGGCAGCAAGGACGACGCCGCCCGCGAGGTCAACCAGCGACTCATCGCCCTGAATCACGCGACCACGTCCGAGTACGGTATCCCCGGCATGAAGGCGGTGATGCGGGCGCGGGGGCAGCCCGCTGGCACGGTGCGCTCGCCGTTCCAGCCGGTCGACGAGGCGGCGGCCCAGGCGCTACAGGAGCTCGTCGAGGACGCGCTACCCTGACCCCGGTCCGGGCGCCTGCCCGCCTACGGTCCGGTGTCGTCCAGCGCGAGCGCCATGCCCCGAGCGAACGAGACGAACGCGAGCGTCGCGCCGACGAGGAACATCACCGCGACGCTCAGTCGGAGCAGCGGCGAGGTCGACACCGCACCGACCGCCGGGTTCGCCTGCATGTAGCCGTACCAGTGGTAGGTCTCGTACGCGAACCCGGCGACCAGCAGTCCGAGTGCGACACCCACGCCATACCCCACGAGTTTCCGTGACGACGCTGTCATACACATCCCTTTCTCCTCCACCACCAACGACATTTCCCTGACCGGCGGCCGCCGAAGCCGTCGGCACGGCGGTGCGAGGCTGGGCGGTCGCCGCGCCTCCGTGGCGCGGCCCGGCGGTCGCGGTGCTGCGGCGGTCGCGGTGCTGCGGCGGTAGCGGAGGGCGGTAGGAGGACTGAAAGGGGGGGCTCTCGTGAGCCGAAGTCGTTCGAAACGGCTTCGCCGTTTCGTGATGACGAGAGAGCGAAGCTCTCTCGAACCACGAAGTACGCACCACAGGTGAGCGCCAGCGAACCGAGGAGCGTAACGAGCTGCAGGCCACGAGTTGAGCGGGACCGAAGGTGGTTCGAAAGGCACTGCCGCGCCTTTCGTCATCACGAAAGACCTCCGGTCTTTCGGACGATCCCGCATACCGTACGGGCGACTCACGGGTCGCCCGTACAAAGCCCCGGCGGGCTTTCCAACGGAAGCGGAACGCAACCGAACAAAATCCCAATATCTCCTGAAATGATCTATTTCGGCACGAAATCGCCTATTTCAGAAAATATACTCCGATTTTGATGACTATTTTCCGATTTCAGAAAATATGGGGCGGTTTCAGAAAATATCTAGAGGCAGTCCGTGATACGCCAGCCCTCGGTTCTCCGCTAGTAGGTTTCGACGCGGAGGCCGGGGATGCGGTCGAAGTGTTCGACGTTCCTGGTGAGGACAGGTTCGTCGTGGACGATACCGGTTGCAGCGATGAGTTCGTCGCCAGGGTCGTTCAGCGGGGTGCCGTCGCGGGTGAGCTGACCGGCGATGCGGCCGGCTTTGCGGGCGATGGGTGCCGTGATGTCGTAGGTCTCCTTGGTCTCGAGGACGGCGTCGAGTCGGTCCACCTCGTCCGTTGGCGTGTCGACGTAGCCGACACCCCAGTAGAGCTCGTAGAGCGTCATCACCGACAGTCGTTCGGGAACGTCCTGTGTCGAGAGCCGTTCGGCAGTCACCACGGCGTCCGTGTCGCCCCGGCTGACGTCCTCGACGAACGACGTGTCCAGGATCACTCCTCCCACCGCCGGGCACGGTCATCCGAATACTGGCCGTAGCTCTTCTCGCGGGCCGCTCGGATGGCCTCGACGTCTTCGTCGCTGAAGACACCGGCGAGGTCGGCGATTGGGCGTTCGGACGCCAGTCGGTCCACGGTCTCGGAGAACGACTCCTCCGGGCGCTTGCGTCGACGGAGCGTCTCGTAGGCGTCCTCGGTGAGTCGGACGGACTTGTACTCCGTCATGTGTATACAGTTGTATACACGTCTGCTTGAATCTTCTCCCATGCGAGATCAGTTCGATGAGTCGACGTGGAACAATCGTTTCGCGGTCACACCAGGTCTTGTGCCGGCATCGGATTTGAAGTCTCGCCGGTCGACCAGTTGATTCCGGGCGAGACGGGAACTCGAGGAAGTCTGCCTCAACGTCCGGCCGGAACTCCGCCGAACGAAGCAGGTGGCTACCGCATCGACCCAATCGGAAAATTCACGGCGGGCCATCGTGTTAGCCGTCGTATGGATGGCGAGACGAAGACCGCGTTCTTCGGTCTGCAGGTGAGTCTCATCGGGCTGTTCCTCGTGGCGGCGTTCGGCGGGAGCTTCTGGGTGTGGCTGGCCGGTGTGCTCGGCTTCCTCGTTGGCTCCATCATCACCATCGGTATCGTCTGGTAGCCAGCCGGTCGAACAGGGGATTCGTGGCGCCGATCACTCGGCGGTGTCCCTCGCTTCGGGGGTTGCCTGCGTAGCGTGTGTCGCGGTCGCCTTGAACGTCGCGACGACAGCACTCCCGGATTCGAGCGCGAGTCGGTCCAGGCTCTCCTGTGTGAGCCGTGCGTAGAGCCGGGTCGACGTCCCGTCGAGTTCGACGGAGACGAGCGCGACGACCTCGCCGTGGTCGATCTCGACGACGGTCCCGGAGAAACGGTTGCGGGCGCTCGTCGACGATGGACCGGGGACGTCGCTGGGGTCGTGGATGGTGACGGTGTCGGCGCGGATGCTCACCTGCACACGGTCACCGGTTGGGGGGACGAGCGCGCGGAAACGGCCGGCGTCGGTCTCGACGGTGCCGAGTTCGCCGTCCCGGTCGACGACCCGGCCCGGGAGGACGGCTTCGCGGGTATCGGCGATGCTGGTGTAGCCGGTCGTGAGGCGGTCGAAGCGTGCGAGGAGGGTGCGGGCGTTCTCGGTGAGCTGACTGCCGCCGCCGCCCGAGCCACCGCGCTGCCGGTCGACGAGCCCCCCGAACTCGGTCTCCAGTGCTTTCAGTCGCTGGTGGGCGCGGGAGTACGACCGCCCGAGGTCCTCGGCGGCGCGATTGAGCGACCCGGTGTCGTCCACGGTCCGGAGGAGCGTCGCGTCGTCGACTGTGAAGGCGACGTCGTCGCCCTGGAGTCTCGCCTCGAAGCCGGCGTCCATACCCAGGTCCAGGGGACGAGCGAGCAATAGTGTTATGTCGATGCGGGAAGAACGACGTTGTATCCATGTCGGAACAACGCACGCGGCGGGCGTTCCTCGCGTCTGCCGGCGCCGCAGCGTCGCTCGGACTCGCCGGCTGCACGGGACTGACTGGCGGTAGTGGCGGCGGTGACAGCGGGAGTATGCTCGCCTTCCACGCGGGCAGTCTCGCACCGCCGTTCTCCGCGGCTGAGCCGACGTTCGAGGAGGAGACGGGGATCGACGTGACCCGTGAGGCGAAGGGGTCTGTCGCATCGACGAAGAAGATCACCGACCAGGGCCGGAAGGCCGACGTGCTCGGTGTCTCTGATTTCCGCCTCATCCGCGACCGCGTCGTACCGGACTTCGGCGAGTGGTACGCCGTCTTCACGACGAACGCGATGTCCATCCAGTACCGCGAGGACTCGCCCGGCGCGGACGAGATCTCGAAGGACAACTGGTGGGAGATCCTGGCCCGTGACGACGTCACCATCGGCCACTCCGACCCCGCCGTCGACCCCGGCGGCTACCGTGCCGTGATGTCCCAGCAGCTCGGCGCGACCGAGTTCAAGGGCTCGAAGCTCTACGACGACGCCACGTACGAGAAGCTCCGCGAGAACTCGACGGTGCCGACGGGGACCGAGACGAACCTCGAGGGCCAGCTCGAGTCCGGCGAGCTCGACTACGTCTTCTACTACCAGTCCATCAGCGCGAGCTCGGGGCTCCCCTGGATCGACCTCCAGCCCGAGGTCGACCTCTCGAAGGCCACGAGCGAGTACGCCAAACACTACGGGACTGCCGAAGTGGAGACCAGCTCGGGGACGTTCGTCGGCGCGCCAATCGCGTACGGTATGACCGTGCCGTCCAACGCGCCGGCGCCGGAAAACGGCGCACGCTGGGTCGAGTACTTCGCCAGCGAGCCCGGCCGCCAGATCCTGCGGGACCAGGGCCTCCAGCCCGTCTCCCCGATCGTCGTTCCGGCGTCCGGCGAGGACGCGGTCCCCGACCGCGTCATGGAGCACGCCGAGGCGAACCAGTCGATGGGTCCGCTGGAACTATAACGCCGACGCGACCACCCTCCGTCAGTCACCCGCCTCAATGAGCCACTCGTCCAGCGCCGGTCGCCGTCGCCTCCCGCTCCTGCTCGCAGTCGCGACGGTCCAGGTCGTCGCGTTCGCACTCGCCTACGTCGCCGACCAGCCGACGCTCTACGCCGCCTTCATGCTGCTCTCCGCCGTGGCGCTCGCCTACGGCGCCAGGGGCGGACTCGCCGGCGCCGCGGCCGCCCTTCTCGGGACCGTCCTCCTCATCGCGCTCGCCTTCCCCCTCCTCCTCTTCGCCGCCCGCCAGGACCCCGCGCTCGTCCTCGAGAAGCTCGGCGATCCCGGCGTCCACCGCATGCTCTATCTCTCCATCTACGCCCCACTCCTCGCCGCCGTCTTCGCCCTCCTCACCGGCGTCCCGCTCGCGTACCTGCTCTCGAAGGGGTTCCCCGGCAGCGAGCTCGTGCAGAGCCTCGTCGACCTCCCGCTCGTCGTTCCCCACTCCGTCGCCGGCATCATCATCCTCTTCGGCTTCGGGCCGCGTGGCGCCTTCCCGCAGCTCTCCATCCTCGGCACCATGGTCGGCGCCGTGCTCGCCATGACGTTCGTCTCCGCCCCCTTCGCCGTCAACAGCACCCGTGAGGCGTTCGAATCCCTCGACCGGCGCGTCGAACACGCCGCCCGCATCCACGGCGCCACGTCCTTCGAGACGTTCCGCCGCATCTCCTTCCCGCTCGCCGCCCGCGGCATCCTCACCGGCGGCGTCCTCGCGTGGGCGCGCGCCGTCAGCGAGTTCGGCGCCGTCGCCGTCGTCGCGTACACCATCCGGTTCTTCTACCCGCCCGCCGGCCAGACCGTCCGCGCCGCCCACGCCCCCGTCTTCATCTTCCAGGAGTACCTCACGGGCTCGCTCGAATCCAGCGGCGCCGTCGCGTTCATCCTGCTCGTCGTCAGCATCGCCATCTTCCTCGTCATCCGGAGCGTCGCCCAGGACGGAGGGCGAGTGCTATGACCCGCGACGACGCCATCGGCACGACCGAGCCCAATCTCGCCGCGCACGTCGACGCTACGTTCACCGCCGACGGCGCCGACCCGTTCGACGTCGACGCCGAACTCTCCGTCTCGCCCGGCGAGACCCTCGTCATCCTCGGCCCCAGCGGCAGCGGGAAGACGCTCCTCCTCGAGTCCATCGCGGGCTTCTATCCCCACGATGGCCACGTCACGCTCGGCGACCGCGACATCACCGACGCCCCACCGGAGGACCGGACCTTCGGCTTCGTCTTCCAGGACTACGCGCTCTTCCCGCACATGACCGTCCGGGAGAACGTCGCGTTCGGCCAGCGCTACCGCGACAGCAGCAGGGACCCGGCCGACCTCCTCCGCGACCTCCGCGTCGCCGACCTTGCCGCCCGCTCCCCGCCGACGCTCTCTGGGGGTGAACGCCAGCGCGTCGCCCTCGCCCGCGCGCTCGCCGTCGACCCCGACGCCATCCTGCTCGACGAACCGCTCTCCGCGCTCGACGTCCCGACGCGGGAGTCGCTCCGCGAGGACCTCACGGACGTGCTCGCGGACGTGACGGCGGTCTACGTCACGCACAACCGGACGACGGCGAGAGCACTCGGCGACCGCATCGCCGTCATGCGTGATGGCCGTATCGTCCAGACCGGGACGCCCGACGAGATCTTCGACGACCCCGCCTCCGCGTTCGTCGCGCGATTCACGGGCGCGAACGTCTTCGAACTCACCGACCTCCCCGACGACGTCGCGATTCCGGCCGACGCCGTGCTCGGCGACCACGACGGACTCGTCGCGATTCGGCCGGAGTACGTCGTCTTCGACCCCGAGGAACCGGTGGCGACCGGTGAGATCGTGCGTGTCGTCCGCGAGGACGCCGGCTACCGCGCCACCATCCGGGTCGGCGACGCCGCCATCGACGCCCACTCCCGAGGCCCGCCCCGGGGTGAGACGATCGGCATCGGCTTCCATCCCGGCCGTCTCCGCCCGGTGGAACGCTGAATCCACGGGGCGACAGCGAATCCGGTCGCACGGGGACCGACGGAATCCTCAAAAGGCTCGGTACCCGACACAGCAGTATGGATCGACGACGATTCCTCGCCGCGTCGGGCCTCGCCGGTGTGGTGGGGCTCGCCGGCTGCAATCAGGTGTCGAGCACGGCGCTCGGCTCCGTGGCCCCGCCGGAGGTCCCGCAGGACCAGCTCGAATCCGGTGGCTGGACGCTCGACGAGGAGGATACCCGAACCGTCTTCGAAGAAGCCTATGGCCCCGTCACGGTCATCGCCAAGGCCCACTCGCTCGTCTACACGGACAGCGAACTCGCGGACCGTGTGCAGACGGACACACTCGGCAGCGTCTCCGGCACGCTCGCGACGTTCGCCGCGACGCGCGTCCGGTTCTCCCCCGACCTGACACAGCTCCCGAACTCCGCCCGGGGAGAGCTCATCGATCGGGTCGAATCGAACTCGCGAGACCGGTTCGTCCAGCGCATGCAGGAGGCTGGACTCACGAACGTCCAACAGTCCGAGACGGGCGACCTCCAGGTCGACACCGGCGAGACCGCGCGATACACGGGCTATACGGCCGAGTACGAGGTTGGCGAGTCTTCCTTCGCGCTTCCGGACGGCGAACAGATGACCATCGACGTCGACCCGATCGCGGTGTCCGGCGACCTCGCGGTCTGGGTGCACGGCGACAGCGTGCTCGTCGCGGGTGGCGCCTACCCCGCCGAGAACTTCGCCACGGCGCTCGACCGGGACGTCACGGACGCCGTGAGCGTGACCCTCTCCGTCGACCTCGGCCTGCAGCCAGCCGAGTACGAGACCGAAGCCCGGAGCCTCATCACCGCCACCCGATGACGGGGACACGAGGCGCAGACGACACTCCGTCGTGGGCGGCGCTCTTCGACCGGGCACCCGAGCACATCAGCGAGGCCACCATCCGCGAACTCCTCGCGGACCATCGCGCCGAGGAACCCGATAGATGACGGGCCACGACCCGGACCCGACGCGCGTCGTCGCGGACGCCGACGTCCTCGCCGCGGACCTTCTCGTCGGGGGCGACTCGCGGGAAGCGATCGACCACATCCGTCGCCACTCCTGGATGACGCTCGTCGCCAGCGACCCGCTCCTCGACGACGCCCAGACGGTCATCTCGCGGCTCGCGGACGACGACCTCGCCGCCGACTGGCGCCGGAAGATCGAGACGCTCGTCGAGCGCGTCGAACACCCCGAGGGCGACCACCCCGGGCTCGCCGCCGCCTACCACGGCCACGCCGCCCACGTCCTCACCTACGACGAGTCACTCCTCACGACGCGCGCGAACTCATCCACGAAGCGCTTCGTCGAGACGAGCTTCAAGCCACCCGGCGGCTTCGCCCGGCTCTTCGACCCCGAACGCCTCTACCCCGAGGTCAGCGACGACCCCTACCCCGGGCCGGACCGCGATCCCCGCGCCTGAGCCCCGCTACTGGCTGCGGCACGATCACTGGACGCGGCGGTGTGCGGCGTAGAGCGCCGGGAGGCCGAGCGGGAACGCGAGCACCCCGAACGCGACGAGGCTCACGGTCGTCATCCCCGTTCGTCGAATCGCCGCTGCCGCGGCGACCACGAGACCGAAGCCCGCGATTGCGAGTGCCAGGTTGCTCCAGACCGGGTCGTACGTCGAGCAGTAGAGCCAGCAGACGACGGTGTAGGAGGGCGCGTTCCAGGTTGCGGGGTGGAGCTTCGGCCAGAACCACCGGCAGTACGACGACCACGCGAGCATCGCGACCGCGGGGAGGCCGACGAGCCACAGTGCCGTGCTCCGGGTCGTCGACCGGGCGTACCGCCGGTAGCCGGCGAAGAATAGCGCGGGGAACCCGAGGATCCAGAGCCAGACGCCGACCGTGTAGGTGACGGGCCAGTGCTCGATCCGTGGCTGCGTGACCGGGAGTCGGAGCCCGGGCGGCAGGGTCGCCCACGGGAACGACGGGTCGGGGACCGGATTCGTCAGGAACGCACCGAGCGCGAGGACGGTCCCGGCGACGAGCCCCGACAACGCCAGGTCGGTGTAGGTGTCGAGAGACCGCGGGAGTCTGGGTGGAGCGGCTTCCGGCTGGCGGGTCGGCGCGTCGGCGAACTGCGACATACCAGACTGTTCTCACGCCCCACCTACGGCAGTTTCCCTTAGGAATATTCAGTCCTCGGCGGCCCAGAGGTTGGAATCCGAACCTACTGATCGCGGTCGGCCAGCCAGTCCGCGAGCTTCGCGAGCGCCCGGCCCCGATGGCTGAGGGCGTTCTTCTTCTCAGTACTCATCTCGGCGAACGTCTCGCCGGCGTGCTCGAAGATGGGGTCGTAGCCGAAGCCGCCCGTGCCGCGGGGGGCGACGAGTTCGCCCTGCACGCTCCCCTCGAAGGTCTCCGTGGTCTCGCCGTCGGTGTACGCGACGCAGCCCCGGAATGCGGCGCGGCGGTCGTCGAGCGTCTTCACGAGCGCCCACACCTGTTGTACACCGAGGGTGTCCTGCACGTACGCGGAGTACGGCCCCGGGAACCCGTCGAAGCCACCGATGAAGAGCCCCGAGTCGTCGACGATGACGGGCTCCTCGCCACCCGCCGCCTCGAACGCTGCCTCCGCGCCGTAGGCCGCGATGTCGGCGAGGCTGTCGCTCTGGATCTCGACGTAGTCGTAGTCGAACTGCTCGACCGTGGTCAGTTCGGCGAGATACTCGCGGGCCTCCTCGACCTTCCCCTCGTTCGTCGTGACGAACTTCACGCTACGAGGTCGGGGTGGTCGGTACGTAGAAATGTCGGTTACCGCCTCGGCGCGTGGGTCGAGATCAGTCCGTTCAGTCGTCGACGAGCACTTCGACGGACTCGGCGTCCTCCGCCTCGCTCGCCCCGGAGTCGGACTGTCGCTCGTGCCAGACCATCGCGGCGGCGGTCGCGACGACGATCCAGGACCGCCAGTTCGCGAGGTTCAGCGTGTAGCCGATGCCGAACGGCTTCTCGACGAGCACGCCCTCGCCGGGCTGCCAGTACGAGGAGAGCAGGTTGGAGATGCTCGGGCGCTCGAAGTTGTACGGGACGCCGAACAGCTCGCCGGACGTGGGCTTCTCGGGCATACCACGCTATTGGTCGCCCGTGTTGAAGACCCTTTGGGGACGTTTCACCAGCCAGAACGACACCGAGTGCCGGACTAACGTACCGAGCGCCGAGTAGTCTGGAGCCCTGAATCCTTTAAGTCGTTCTCGTCACAAGGGTTCGTATTGAGGAAGTTTTCCTGGCGACTGCATTGGCGAGCCGTGGCTGTACGTCGCCAGATCACTCGTTCACTCAGGCATTCGTCGTCGGGACCGCGTCCACGAGTTCGTCGTAGTCCGGTTCGTTCGTGGGATCGTCGGCCTCCCACGCGTACGTCACGACGCCATCGTCGTCGAGCACGTAGACGGCGCGGTTCGCGACGCCGAAGAGGCCGAGGTCGGGGAGGTCGATGGCGAGGTCGTAGGCGTCGATGGCGTCGCGCGCCATGTCGCTGACGAGCGTGAACTCGAGTCCGTGCTCGTCCCGGAACGCGCCCTGCGAGAACGGTGAGTCCGCGCTGACGCCGAGCACTGTCGCGCCCGCGTCCTCGAACGCGTCGAGGCGGTCCTGCAGCGCCACCAGCTCGTTCGCACAGGGCGGCGTGAACGCGCCCGGGAAGAACGCGAGGACGACGGGCCCGTCGCCCAGTGCGTCGTCGAGGTCGAAGTCCTCGTGGTCGCTCGTCCCGATCGTCGCTGCGAACCGCGGTGCCGAATCATCGGTTGAAACCATACCGGAGGAACGGCCCGGAGCGACGAAGTTCGACCCCCGAACATGTCTCGCCGTCGAACGGACCGGCCCGCCATCCGAACTTCCTTTAAGTCATTCTCGTCACAAGGGTTCATTGATGAGGAAGTTCTGCGGGACCCGAACTGGTGAGCGACAGGTCTCTCGCCTCCGGTACTCGATACCACCTGCTGGGCTCCTGACCGAGTCCGGCGTGGTTCTTTAAGTCGTTCTCGTCACAAGGGTTCGTAGTGAAGGAGTTCTGCGGGTGTCTGTGCTTTCGAGCTCCGGCTGTGTCTCCCCGAGCGAGAAGACGTCGAGGTAGTGCCCAAACTAGTCGATGTCGAGGTAGTGGCCGGGCTGTTCCTCCTCGTCCTTGCTGAGGGTGACGGTGAGGACGCCGTCCGTGTAGTCGGCCGACGACTCGGTTTCGTCGACCTCCTGTGGGAGCGCAATTCGTCTCGAAGCGGGCTGGCGGTCGCGTTCCCGGCGGAGGTAGTCGGCGGACGCGTCCTCGAGGTCGGTGCCGTACTTCGGCTGGGCGGCGACGTGGAGGACGTTGTCGGTGACGCGGGCGTCGACCGTCGCCGGGTCGTACCCCGGGAGGTCGAGGACGACCACGAACGTCGTCGGCGTCTCGACGACGTCGGCGGGCGGGACACGATGCTCGCGAGCATCGTGCGGCGACGACTCGGTAAGTCGGGCGGTGACGCGGTCGGTGAGCCGGTCGAGCTCCTCGTGTAGCGGGTCGGACTCGGACATCGTGAACAGGCTGAATGGGGGACTGCAGCCCGAAGAAGTGGCTGACGCTACAGGAATCTAAGCAAACCCGTGGAGCAGTCGACCGAGCGATTATTCGGGGGTGCTGCCGCCCTGGTATCGGCCCCGGCCCTCGATCTCGCGGAGCTGTTCGAGGACGCGTGCTTCGCCCGCTTCGCGGTAGGCCGCCTCGAATGCGTCGATGAGCGGGACGGGGTCGTCGGCGGTGCCGTGGATGCTCTGCTCGAAGACGTGGCAGTCCATCGCGTAGTCCTCGATGTCGTCGGTGTGATAGCCGAGGCCGAAGTCGATGACGAACGTCCGGTCGGCTTCATTCGTTTCGACTCTCACATTCCGCACCGTTGGGTCGCCGTGGACGAACCCGGCATCGTGGATCTTCGCGAGATGCCCGCCGACGGCTGCGACCCGTTCCTCGGTGAGGGCGTCGCGGAGGTCGCTGTCGCCGACGTGCTGGAGCTCGATGGTGCTCGCGGGGACGTCGACGTCCCAGACGGCCGGCGTGGGGACGCCGTGGCGGCGGGCTTCGCTCGTCAGGCGGGCTTCGAGGACGGTGCGGTCTCGGCGGAGGCGCGAGTCGAGGGCGGGGTGCCGGTAGGCCTTCGGCCGGCGGGTCTTGGTGATGGTGTCGCCGTGTTCCTCGATGATGGCCTCCGCGCCACGCAGGGCACCATCCTCGGTGCGGGGGACGACAACGCTTCCCGAGTCTTCGCGCCACGTGACGTCGACCTGGTCGGGGCGGAAGTCAGAGTCCACGTGGGAGGACGCGACGTCGAGGGTGTCGCCGGCGTCGAGCATCATCGCGCCCGTGACGGCGATCATCCCGGCGTTGTCCCGCAAGAATCGGGTTTCGGGCGCGAAGAACTTCGCGCCTCGCTCCTCGCACATCGATTCGAGCATCTCGTGGAGGCGGGCGTTCTGCCCCACGCCGCCCCCGAGGACGAGTTCGTCGCGGCCGGTGAGGCTCAGGGCTCGCTCTGAGACCTCGGTGAGCATCGCGAAGATGGTCTCCTGGAGACCGCAGCAGACGTCGTCGACGGGCGTTCCGTCGTCCACCTCGGCCTTGGCGGCGCTCATGATCCCGGAGAAGGAGAAATCCATGCCCTTCACGACATAGGGGAGGTCGACGTACTCGCCCGCTTTCGCGTGCGCTTCGACCTTCGGGCCGCCAGGGTGCTGCCAGCCGACGTGCCGGGTGAACTTGTCGAGGGCGTTGCCGACGCCGGTGTCCATCGTCTCGCCGAGGACGCGGTAGCGGCCGTTGTGGTACCCGAGGACGTGGGCGTTCGCGCCGCTGGCGTTGAGGCAGATGGGGTTCTCGAACCCGGACTCGTGGCGCCCGATCTCGAGGTGGGCGACCATGTGGTTCACGCCGACGAGTGGGACGCCGAGGCTGAGGCTGAGCGCGCGGGCGGCAGAGCCGACGATGCGGAGGCACGGCCCCAGGCCGGGTCCACGGGAGAAGGCGACGCCATCGATGGGTTTCTCGTCTCCGGGTCCGCCTGAGGGCGTCGCATCGTGGTCGTAGGTTTCCGCCGCGTGGTCGTACGCCTGTTCGACCACGTCGGGGATGGCATTGCTCATGTGCTCGGCGGCTTCGCTCGGGTTGATGCCGCCGCTCTCGGGCTGGTAGGCGTCCGAAAAAATCGTGGTTTCGTCGGTCTCGGTATCGTGGAGCGCGGCGCTAGCGCACCACGCGGTGCCCTCGATGCCGAGGACGCGCATGACCTACTCCCACTCGGTGTAGCCGCACTTCCCGCAGTGCTTCCGGTCGTCGTGCTCTGCGAGGTAGGTGTCGCCACAGCGCGGGCACTCCTCCTTCGTCAGGTTGCCCTCGTCGTCGTAGTACTCGTTCCGAGCCATTATTCTGCGGCCGCCTCCTCGGCCTCTTCCTCGTCTTCCTGGCCGATGTGGTTGCGCTCGAGCATGTGCTCCTGTTCGATGTCCATCGCGACGTCGGCGCTCTCGTACACCTTCGCGCTCCCGATCGTCTTGCGCATCCCGAACTTCGTGTCCAGGGCCTGCACGACGACCTCGTCGCTATCCTTGTCGAGCTTCGCGGCGAGACTGTCGCGCACACTCAATCGCGATGGCGTGGCCTCGTCGTGCACGATCTCGAACGACACCTCCGTACGGTGGAGGAGCGGGTTCTCCTCCTGATCCAGAATCTCGATGTCCATGGTCAGTTGTCTAGGGTAACGACCCGAACGCAGTAAAAGGATTTCGAACGACCCGCGAGACGACGGGGTTCGGCTGGGCCGTAGATTCGTCCCGCGCGACCCGATAGCTCACTTTGCGAGGTCGAGTCGACGCCAGAAGGCTGGTGTCGTCTCCAGCAGCGCACAGAGCTCCTGCACTTGCTCCTTCACGCCGGAGGATACGTCGACGCGGACCATCCCCTGGCCGGGCTGACCGTAGACGATGGTGGCGTCGATCGGTGCCGCGAGAACCGCTGGCAGTGTCGCCAGGTCTTCTTCGCCGTCGACCTCGATGAGCGTGGACCGGTCGGGGGCGGCGTGGATGGCGTCGACGAGCGCGTCGAGGAGTTGCCGGCTGACGGTCGCCGGGTCGCTCTCGACGTGGACGGTGGAATCGAGAACGGGGCGACCATCCAGGACGTCCTGCGCGACTTGCTCGCGTTCGCTGATGCCGTCGACGACGGCGACGTCGGGGTTCACGCCGGCCTGCGTGAGGTGGTGGGTGACGACGTCGCCGACGGCGATCAAGGGGGTGCCGGCGCCGTCGAGCAGGCTGTCGGCGTCGGTGTAGATGGGGCCGAGTGGGTCCTTGAAGTCGGCGCGCGCGTCCGAGGGAAGGGTCGCGACGGTGGTTGGCACGAACTTAGCGGACCTTGAGGACGTACTCGCCGGCCTCGTGGACCTCCATCTTCTCCGCGATCTCGGAGCGCTCGGGGTGGGTGATGACGACGTAGCCCGCCCAGTCCTCGGTCAGGGAGTTCGAGCCACAGTACGGACACACCTCGATGTCGGGCTCACAGATGCGGTGGCAGTCGCGGCACGCCAGCCGGTTGGAGGCCATTATTCGTCCTCCTGCTGGCGTTCGGCCTCGAGCCAGCCGTGCTTGCCGAGTCCGGGCTGCTTCGCCGTCAATCCGATCTTGGACTCGCGGGGGTTGCGCTCGTCGATGCTCTTCGTGACGATGCGGGCGCGGACGGAGTCCCCGACGCCGAGCGTCTGGTTGGATTCGCGGCTGGCGAGCTGCTGGCCCTCCTCGTCGAACGCCAGGTACTCATCAGAGATCTGGCTGACGTGGAGCAGGCCGTCGACGGGGCCGATACCGACGAAGGCGCCGAAGGAGACCACTTCGACGACCTCGCCGTCGATGACCTCCTGCATCTCGGGGTCGAAGGTGAGGGCGTCGAAGTCGGCCTCGTAGTAGACGCCGGGGCGGTTCGGGAGGACGGCGCCCTCGCCGATGTCGTGTACTTCGGTTACCGTGACGATACTGCCGACGTTCTCGTCCATCCGGCCCTCGAGCTTGTCCTGCAGGAGTCGCTTGACGAGGTCTGGGGAGACGTCAGCGAGGTGCTCGGGTGGCACCTCGACCGTGTCCTTGAGGCGTGCGCGCTTGTACATCTATGGTTGAGTGCGTGTGAGTTGATTCCGACCCCGTAAATGAATTACTGGAACGCCGGCCGCGAGCAGCCGGTCCTTGAGGGGTCGGTCGTTCGTGACGACGACGTCCACGTCGCCGGCCGTGGCGAGCGCGTGGATGGCGTCGTCGGCGTACGATTCTTCGGTAGTGACGTGTTCGCAGCGGTCGGCCAGGTCGCGGCCAACGGACGCCGCCGTCCCCGCCGCGCCGCCGGACTCCGACAGTTTGTCGAGTTCGGCGACGACGGCGTCGGGGACGACGCAGTCATAATTTCCGACGATGCGGTCGAGTTCGTCGAAGACGCGGACTCCGACTTCGACCGGCATCATGAGTGCGTTGGCGTCCATGGCGACCCTCGTGGCCATCTCTACCCGCGGAGCGTCCCCACGCCGATGAGGCGCCAGCGGGCGCCGACGCGGCGGTTGATGGCGATCTTCGCGCCGTCGGGCGCGCAGACGGGACGCTTGAGTTTGACCTCGCACTCCCCGTCGCGGGCGCTGGTGACGGCGCCGACGGTGGTCGCGGTGCCGACCGTCAGCATGAGCGGTTCGCCCGTGGAGATGGGGTCGATGGTCTCGCCTTCCTCCGCGCCGACGAGGCGCTCCAGGAGGTCGACGGACATCTCGAAGTCGTCCCACACCGGGGGCAGGTCGCCCGGGTGGCCAGCGACCTGCCCGGCGAGTGCGTCGCCCTTCGCGAGGCTCGGGTCGAGACCCGTCCCCACGCCGAGCAGGCCGCCGGGGCTCACTTCGTCCGCCATCTCGCCGCCCGCCTGGAGGCTGCGGATGTTGGTGGTGACGGGGCGCCACTCGGTCTGGCCCTCCTCGTCGACCTCGCGGCCGGGACGGAGTTCGAGTTCGTCGCCGACCTCGAGGACGCCCTCGACGAGACTGCCGCCGACGACGCCGCCCTTGAGGCCCTCCCAGGTGGTGCCGGGGCGGTTGATGTCGAACGAGCGCGCCGCGTACATGCGGGCGGGCGCGTCGGGGTCGCGCTCGGGCGTCGGGATGACGTCCTCGATCGTCTGGATGAGGAGGTCGACGTTGATCTCCTGCTCCGCGCTGATCGGGACGACAGGTGCGCCTTCGGCGACGGTGCCTTCGACGAAGTCCTGGATCTGTTCGTAGTTCTCGCGTGCCGCCGCCTCGTCGACGAGGTCGACCTTGTTCTGCGCGATGACGATGTTCTCGATGCCGATGATGTCGAGCGCCATGAGGTGCTCCTCGGTCTGGGGCTGGGGGACGGGCTCGTTCGCCGAAACGACGAGCACGGCGCCGTCCATCAGGGATGCCCCGGACAGCATCGTCGCCATCAGCGTCTCGTGGCCTGGCGCGTCGACGAACGAGACGGTGCGCAGGACGTCGGTCTCGACGTCGTGCTCGCCGCACGTCTCGTCGACCGTGTACCGCGCCGGTTCCTCGCAGTCGGGGCACGTGCGGAACGTCGCGTCCGCGTACCCGAGTCGGATGGAGATGCCGCGTTTCATCTCCTCGGAGTGCTGGTCGGTCCACTCGCCGGACAGGGCTCGCACCAGTGTCGTCTTCCCGTGGTCCACGTGCCCGACGAGGCCGATGTTCACCTCCGGTTGCGTATTGTTGCCTGCCATGTTCAGAGAGTAATCTTGGGTAGATTTTCGCCCCGAACAACTGATAAACCCACCGTTATCCCGGCGTCGTGGCGGCGAATCCCGGGCCACTGGCACGCCGCGTGATTCCGCATCTGTCACGACGAACCCGCCGCCGACGTGCTCCTGAGAGACCAATCCAACTACCTGCGGTCGACGAGCCCTCCCTGGCGCGGTCCGGCGGGTTCGGTGCGGTCGTGGTGGCGGTCGCGGGGCGGTTGCCGATGCGGTGCGGTCGCGAGGCGGAGGGCAGTGGGAGGACTGAAAGGGGGTTGACGTGAACGGCCGCAGGCCGTGAACGTCCTGCAGCGAGACGCTACGCGTCTCGCCAGCCGGGGCTCTCGTGAGCCGAGATCGTTCGAGCACCACAGCGAACGCAGTGAGCGAGGCGCGCAGTGCGGTCGCAGGCCACGACCGGGCCGGCGGGCTTTCTAACGAAACCGATAGCGAACGAACCACCCCCGATATTTTCTAAAATATGCTATCTCGCTGTGAATTCAGCTATCTCGAGACGTGCACACCGGTTTCAAAAGATGTGGGGCGATTTCGGGAGATACGCGGTGAGTTCAACAGATATCCGAGAATCATCGAGCGCGCCGTAGGTTCCCGGGCAGTCAGTATTAGTCACTGGGTTGCGTCGGTCGGGCTATGGAGTTCGGGGTCGTGCCACATTCGTGGGGGCGGTGGTGGTGAATCGGTTCGGGGCGCTCCTGCCGTCGTGGCCAGAGGTTCGAGCAGCGGTGAGACGCCTTTGGGTCCCCGGCAATCCGCCGCCCGCCCAGCGCCCGGAGCCACCTGACGAGGACCTCGTCGACCTCCTCAGCGACCCATTCGAGTCCACCGGCGATGCACTCGACCGCCTCGCGACGGCGGAGCTGCGCCTTCGGTCACTGGACGACCGTCGGGCGGTCTTCCTCACCGTCTACACCCGGATGACGGAGCAGGTGCAGGCCGAGATCGATTCGGGCGGCTTCGAGAATCCAGCGTGGATCGCAGACTATCTCGTGTCGTTCGCGAACGCGTACCGGCGGGCGTTCGTAGCGTACGAGCGCGGCGACTACGACGCCGTCCCGGCACCGTGGCGGGTTGCGTTCGACGCATCGCTCACTGGTGACACGCTCGTGCTGCAGGACGCCCTGCTCGGGGTGAACGCGCACATCAACTACGACCTCGCGTACACGCTCGACGAGGTCGGCATCGACCCCGACCGGGAAACGAGACACACCGACCACGACCACGTTGACGCCATCCTCGCCGACCTCATCGACGTCGTGCAGGAGACCCTCGTCGACGTCTACGACGCTATCGGCGTCCCGAGCGCCGACGCCATCCTGGGGGACCTCGACGAACAGGGGATGCTCCTCGGCCTGACAGAGGGCCGGGCGTTCGCGTGGGCGAACGCCGTCGTGCTCGCGGACATCCCCGCGCCGTTCACGCGTCGATTCGTCGACTGGCGGCTCCGCACCGTCTCGCTCGGCGTCGCGCAGCTCGTCCGGAGTGCCAGCCTCGACGAGTACACCCGGAGCCAGATCCGGTCGCTGGAGCAGGATTCGAACGCCGCATCGACGGTTGCGACACAGCTCGACGCGACCATCTCACGCCCCACCACAGTCGGTAGTGGACCGAGCGTTCCCGACGCGGATAGCTAGCCCAGGGGCGAACCCGACCAGTGTCGGCGAACCCTTAAATCCGAAGACGGGACAACGAGCGGGCTATGGGCGATGCATTCGGCCGGGCGATACTCGACACGCTCCGGGACGACCGTCGGGGGCCGGTCGAGTACCGGCCGGCCGTCGAACCTGGGAAGAGGCGGTCGGAGGACGGCCAGACTGCGGCGCAGGATGACGAGCGCGAAGCTGCGTTCGTCGAACGGTACTTCGCCGAGCCGGAAGCGTGGCCGGACCGCGAGCACGCCCTCCTCGAGGGTCTCGGAGGGCGAATCCTCGATCTCGGCTGCGGTGCGGGGCGGCACGCGCTTCATCTCCAGGACCGACCAGACGTCACCGAGGTCGTCGCGACGGACGTCAGTCCCCGGTCCGTCGTCGCGACGTGGGAGCAGGGCGTCGAACGGAGCGTCGTCTCCCACATGGCGTTCCTGCCGTTCAGCGACGAGGCGTTCGACCACGTCGTCTGTCTCGGGAGCCAGCTCTGCAGCGGCACGACACTGGACGACGTCGCCGCGAACCTCGACGAGGCCGCCCGGGTCACGGCGCCGGGCGGAACCCTCGTCGCCGACTGCTTCGACCCCCGCGACAGCGACGACTGGGACTGGTTCGGGTACGAGGACGACCCCCGGACGGGTGTCGGCCGGCGACGATTCGATGTCACGTACGCGGGCGACCGAACCAGGATCGAGCTGACGCTGCTGTCGCCGGCACGGCTCGAATCGCTGGCCGAGGACGCCGGTTGGCTGGTCGAGTTCGTGGACCGGGACGGTGCGATCTACTCGATGCGGTTCGAGCGGGCAGTTGATTCGACGCGCCGTGACACCGAGGATTCGACCACCTGAACGCCCCGTGCGCGAGGTTTATCCGCGCCGCCGGCTATCCCTCCCGTGTGTCCGAGTTCGCGTTCGAACTGCAGCTCTGCGCCCACCTGGAGCGGGAGTACCCGCTGGTGAGCCGGCAGCTCGGCGCGGGCGTCCACGACCCCGGCGGCCGCGTCATCGACGTCCTCTGCGTCACCGAGGGCCCGCGCTTCGAGGACCGGACGCGACTCACGCCGAAGTCCATCCCCGCGGGCGTCGTCGAGGCCGACATCGGTGTCGGTGAGTGGCAGCGCGTCGGGACGGCGTTCGATGGCCCGCCGGAGCGCGCCCACCGCCTGGCCGAGGCTGGTGCAGAGGCTGGATTCCTCGAACGCGAACGCCGGGGCGGCCAGACGGTCGTCCGGCAGGCCGCCCGCTATCCCAACGACTGGTTCGGAAGCCTGGTCGGTATCGAGAACAAGCCCGACCTCGGGGAGCCGGGCGCACTTGAGACCCAGCTCCGCACCGACGTGAGTCTCGGCGTCCTCGACGAGGTCTGGCTCGCGACCGAATCCTACGTCACGGGCGCCCACCTCAACCGCATCCCCGAGGCGGTCGGCGTCTGGCGGGTGGACCCCGAGGGAGCGACTGGCGGGGCGGAACCGGCAGTCACGGTCGTTCGGGAGGCCACACCGCTCGAGACGGCGCGGCCGGGTATCGAGCTACTGGACGAGCAGCCCGGCCGGACGGAGATCGCGGTCGCAACCGGCCGGGAGATCGAGCGACAGCGTCGTCGGATGGCCGAACGCGCGTACGGGAAGGGGTGGCGGACGTACGCGATGCCGTCGTGCGTGAACGCGACAGCGGGCGACTACGCCGAGACGACGGGGCTGCCGTACTGCGCGTTCAAGGACCGTTTGGTCGACGCCGCGAGTGAGTGCGGCCCCGACTGTCCGGGGTACGAGCTCCAGCCGGCGCCGGACGTTGACCACGAGCGGGAGCGCGCCCGGCGGTCGGCCTGGAACCAGGAGCCCGAACAGGTCGCGCGGACGCAGGTCGGGCTGGACCGGTTCTGACAGTCCTCGGTCGATTCCTACTCGAGGACGGAGCCGTGCGTGGTCGTGCCGATGGCGAGGACGACGGCGCCGGCGACGAGGAAGCCGGCGACGAGTGGGGCGAGGGCGACGACGTAGCCGGCGCTGACGAGGCTGCCGGCGAGGATGGGGCCGAGGATGCCGGCGCCACGGCCGACGCCTTCGGCGACGCCACCCCCGGTGCTGCGGACGTCTGTCGGGAACAGCGACGGTGTGTACGCCCTGAGTGCGCCGAACGCGCCGACGGAGAAGAAGCTCACGGCGAGGAGGCCGAGGAGGAACGGCCAGAACCCGGAGAGGACGCCAGGGGAGACGCCGGGGAGTGCGGCGGCGAAGACGTAGGTGGCGAGGCCCGCTCCGACGAGGTAGGTGCCGAGCGTCCGTCTGGGACCGATGCGGTCGACGAGCGCGGCGGCGCTGAGATAGCCCGGAATCTGGACGAGGCCAGCGAGCAGCAGATACTGGTAGGTGCCGCCGACGAGGGTGGCCGCGCCGACGGTCTCGGGGAGCCAGATGAAGACGCCGTAGAACCCGAGGTTGGCACCGAACCACGCGAGCACGACGACGGCCGTTCGGCGGCGGAGCGCCGGGGCGACGAGCCGTTTGAGACCACCTCCGTCTCCGGATTCGTCGCTGGGGCGCGAGGAGACGACGAGCGTTGCATCCTCGATGCCGAGGTCGAAGCCAGACTGGCTGAGTGTCGGGCTGGCGTCGGCGAGTGCCTGGATACGACGGCGTGCGCCATCCAGGTCGCCCTGCTGGACGAGATAGTAGGGGGATTCCTCGAAGGTCCGGAGGACGGGGACGAGGAGGATGGGGAGGGCGCCGATGGCGAAGAGGAGGCGCCAGTCGGCGACGCCGCCTGGGCTGGCGATGGTGACGAGGTCACCGAGGAGTGCCCAGGCGGCGAGGACTGATGCGATGGTGCCGACGGCCCAGAAGGCGTCGAGGTAGGTGAGGTAGCTGCCGCGGGTGGCGGTCGGGAGGTGTTCGCTGAGGTAGACGGTGGCGGTGGTGGCGGTTCCCCCGACGCCGATTCCGGTGAGGACGCGGAGCGCGAGCGTGGTCTCGTAGCCGCCGGCGAGGGCGGTGAGGCCGGACGCGATGGCGTAGCCGGCCACCATGCCCTGGAGCGTCGTGAGGCGGCCGTATCGGTCGGCGAGTGTGCCGCCGAGCCAGCTACCGAGGACCATGCCGGCGAGGCTGGCGCTGCCGAGGAAGCCCGCGGCAGCCCCGGACAGCGCCCAGCGGACGGTCATCGCGGGGAGCGTGAAGGAGATGAGGAGGACCTCCATCGCCGCGAACCCCCAGGCGACGCCCGTGACGAGGAGGATGGCGCGGTGTGCGGGACCGGCTGGGATGCGGTCGAGGGCGTCGCCGACGGTGAGGGCGTCGCCCATCCTAGTCGGTGACGACGGCGTCGGCCTCGATCTCGACGCAGAGGTCGGGGTCGAGGAGGTCGTCGACGCCGATGATGCTCGTGGCGGGACGGACGTCCCCGAACAGCTCGGCGTGGGCGCGGCCGACGGCCTGCCAGTCGTCGATGTCCGTGAGGAAGATCCGGGTTCGGACGACGTCGGTCGGGTCGGCGTCGGCCTCGGCGAGCGAGTCCTCGATGATGCCGAGGACGTGGGCTGCCTGCTCGTAGGCGTCACCGGGGGCCACCACGTCGCCGCCCTCGTCGGTCGCGGTCGTCCCCGAGACGTGGACCTGGTCGCCGACGCGGACCGCCCGCGAGTACCCGAGCTTCGGTTCCCACTTTGTGCCGGTCGAGACGTTTCGTCGCTCCATGTGAGACGATGGGCGCCCTGGATTGTAAATTCGATGGGATTCGTTCCCGAAAGCGAGACGTAAGCTAAGGTGATACAGGTATTTCGGACACAATACATATATGGCGGGATGTTCTCGTCTCTGCTGGTTGAGTAGCCGCCGAAGGGTGGCGCTCACTGGATGTTGCCGATAGAACGCGTTATTCCCCACCGAACCGGCGTTCCAGGGTCTTTTGGCGGGTTTCGTGCAGCCCGCCACGAATCTCGTAAACCAAATACTTGATATCGGTTGACGAGAACGGAGATAGCATGAGTGTCGAAGCAGACTCCGTCGAACTCGTCGGTGACGAGACCGTCGAGAACGTCGCCCGCGCAGCGGTCTTCGCGGCGCTCGTGGGCGCGTGCGCGTACGTCTCGTTCCCCAACCCCCTCGCGCCACAGATCCCCGTTACGCTCCAGGTGCTCGCGCTGTTCCTCGCGGGCATCTTCCTCGGCCCCGTCTGGGGCGGCGTGTCGATGGTCCTCTACCTCGTCGCTGGGGCAGCGGGCGTCCCGGTCTGGTCGGGTGGCGGGGCCGGCGTCGGCACCCTCGTCGGCCCGACCGCCGGCTACCTCTGGTCGTACCCGTTCGCGGCGTTCGTTATCGGGTTCGTCGTCCACCGCGGCTTCACGCTGACCGACCCGAAGGACGCCGGGCTCCTGCGTCTCGTGGGCGGTATGACGGCGGGGACGGTCGTCGTCTACGCCTTCGGCTCCCTCGGCATCTACCTCCTCACCCCGGCCGGCATCGTCACCGCCATCATCACCGGCAGTGCGGCGTTCGTCCCGTTCGAACTCGTGAAGATGGCCGCCGCCGTCGGTGTGGTTCGCAGCGACGCCATCACCGCGTCGTGAGGCGGCCCCGATGATCGCCGTCACGGACCTCGTCCACGACTACGACGGAGCGACAGCCGTCGACGGCGTCTCCCTCGACATCGCTGACGGCGAGTTCGTCGTGGTCGCCGGGCCGAACGGCTCCGGGAAGTCGACACTGGTCCGCCACTTCAACGGCCTCCTCGAACCCGATTCGGGCTCGGTCACGGTCAACGGCACGTCGGTACAGGACGACCTCCTGGCCGCGCGAACGACGGTCGCGATGGTGTTCCAGCACCCCCGCGACCAGTTCGTCGCCGCGACCGTCGGCGAGGACGTCGCGTTCGGCCCCCGGAACCTCGGGCTCTCGAACGACGCCATCGACGAGCGCGTCTCGGACGCCCTCGACGCGGTGGGGCTCGACGGGCGGCACGACGACCGCATCGACAGCCTCTCCGGCGGCGAGCAGGAGCGCCTCGCCATCGCCGGCGCCCTCGCGATGCACCCCGACCACCTCGTGCTCGACGAACCGTTCACGGGCCTCGACGACCCCGCGAGGACGGGCGTCCGCGACCGTCTCGCCCAGCTCAAGGCCGACGGCACGAGCGTCATCGTCGTCACGCACGACCTCTCAGACGTCGCCGAGCTCGCCGACCGCGTCGTCGTCCTCGACAACGGCCGGATCGCCGTCGAAGGCTCGCTCGACGCAGTTCGTGACGACCTCCCCGGACTCGGTGTGCGCCAACCATGACCGACGTCGGCCTCTCCTTCGTTCCCGGCGACACCGCCGTCCATCGGCTCGACGCGCGGGCGAAACTCCTCGTCCAGTTCGTCGTCGCCCTGCTGGCCTTCGCCTGGACCAGCCAGTACTCCCTCCCCGTGGTCTGGGCCATCGTCCTCGTCGGCGCACTCGCCGCCCGCCTCCAGCCCGCGGCCGTCCTCCGGGGGTACTCGCTCCCGTTCATCTTGCTCGGCATCGCCACCGTGGTTCGGGCGTTCACCTGGGGGGCGCCATGGGTCGACGTCACGGCCGGCCTCACCGCCCTCGAGCACAGCCTCCACGTCGCCGCGGTTCTCGTCGCCAGCGCGGTGTACGTCCGGACCACGCCCGTGTTCGAGACGCAGGCCGCAATCTCGCGACTCATCCCCGGACGGGTTGGTCGCCTCCTCGCCGCCGGGACGTCGTTCATCCTTCGATTCCTCCCGGTACTCCTCGACGACCTCCGCGCCGCCCGGACGGCCCAGTGGGCGCGCCTCGGCGACACCCGGCCCCTCCATGAGCGCATGCAGACCGTCGCGATCGCCGGGCTGACCAGGGCGTTCGGTCGCGCTGACCGCTTCTCCCTCGCACTCAAGGCGCGATGCTTCGCCTGGAATCCGACACCGCCCCGGATGTCCTACTCCCGGGCCGACTGGGCGGTCACCACGGCCGCACTCGTCATCCTCGTTGGTGCCGCACTCAGCTGAGTTCCGGATTCGGTGGGGCATCCAGAGTTCCGTATCGTTCGGCCACCTGCAGAATTTCTCGGATTGAGGATGAAACGTCACGGTATTGCTGTGGTGTGTTGGATTCTCTCGGGTTGGTTTGGTGTGTCATCCCAAAATTGATTATCGCGCACGCGAAGTGGACGGTATGGTACAGATAGACATCAACTGCGACATGGGTGAGAGCTTCGGGAACTGGACCATGGGGCAGGACGAGGCCGTGATGCCCTACATCACGTCCGCGAACATCGCGGGCGGCTACCACGCCGGCGACCCCCACGTCATGCGGGAGACCGTCCAGCTCGCCGCCGAGCACGACGTCGGTGTCGGCGTCCACCCCGGCCTCCCGGACAAGATGGGTTTCGGCCGCCGAAAGATCGACGCCAGCCCCGAGGAGGTTAAGGACTACGTCGTCTACCAGCTCGGCGCCCTCCGTGCGTTCGCCGACGCGCACGGCGTCACGTTCCAGCATGTGAAACCCCACGGCGCCATGTACTCGATGCTCTCGGACAGCGCCGACCACGCCCGCGCCGTGATGGAGGGCATCCTCGAGGTCGACGACGACCTCATCTACCTCGCGACGGACATGAACATCTACGAGGTCACCCAGGAGTACCCCGACCTCGACGCCGTCTTCGAGGGCTACATCGACCTCGACTACCGGGCCGACCGGAGCCTCATCGTCGAACAGCAGAAGGAGGCCCGCGACCCCGAGGGCGTCGCCGACCGGTTCGTCAGCATCGCCACCGAGGGCGAGTGCGAGACCGTCGACGGCGACGTCATCGACGTCCCCGCCGACAGCATCTGCATTCACGGCGACAACCCGAACGCGACCGACCTCCTCGAAGCCATCCACGACCGCCTCGACGAACACGACATCGAGCTCGCGCCACTCCACGAGATCGTCTGAGAGCGACGGACCTTCCCAACGAGGTAGAGCAAACGAGGCACTGCACACCCGTGCCGTTCACCAACGGCACGCACGACGAACCCCCGACGGGCACCTACCATGTGCCCAACTGCTGCCCGTCGCCGGATCCGATCGACACGGAACAGAAACTCGAGAGCCCGTTATCACGTAGTTTCTGATAGTTCTACGAGGCCGTGCTGAATACATCGCGCAAATTCAGCACGGAATGGTCGGTTACGATCAGGAGACCGATCGGTAGATGTATGGCTCATTTCGGTCACGGAGTGAGCTGCTTCGGTCTTCCTCAGCTACGGCTCGAGACTATGCGGAGATGTAGTTGATCGCCTGGTTCACCACATCCTCGGTGCGGTCGTCGACGAGCGATGTGAGGTGGTGGTCAACGTCGGCAACACTGTTGAGCGTCGCAAGCGACCACGGGAGAACGTGAGATCGTTCTCCCAGTGGGTCGCCCTCGTAGTCGTCGTCTCTGAGGGTGAGTGACGCTTCGTGATAGGTCTTCGTGGAAATCAGGACCGTGATCAGTTGCACGCCGTGAGTCGGGAATCGGGGCGCCCCCAGTACGAGCATCGGGCGGCCTTTCTCCGAAAGCGGGTCACTCGCCCAGACGATGTCACCGCGTTCCAGCGCTTCGAATTCGGTCACTGTACTGCTTCCGTGTCCTCAGTTCGGAGGTCTTCGAGACGCTCTTCACCGTACTGGTCGTCTGCCGTTTCGTGGTGTCGATGGAGCCGGTAGGCCGACTGGAGCCGCTCTTTGTCGTCCGTGATCGCCCAGTACGGGCGCTTATGCCGGACGAGATCGCGCTCTTTCAACCGTGAGAGGATGGCACTGACAGCGTCCGTTTCCAACCCGAGTCGTTCGGCGATCGTCGCCGCCTTCCACGCCCGGTCGTCATTTCTGTCGAGGAACAAAACGATTCGCTCGGTGTCGTTCCGTTCCTCAAATTCGTCGGCGTCAGCGTTCTCGAACTCGTCGATATCGATAGTGCCGCTCGACATAGACGGATGTTGGTACTGTTGGAACATAGTTATTTGGAATGTTGGCTGCGTAGAAATGTTGATTTAGGCTTACTGCTGCATACACCCTCTATCGGTCACGACCGCTGTGACGAGGAACGAGTAGATCTCGCAGGCGCTGCTGCATAGATGGCGCATAGTCAGCAGTGTGCGTTATTCAGTTGGAGGGGGTATTCGTCAGAAAGTATTCAGGGGGTTCGGTTCCAGTTGAGGTATGAATCGGCGGGCATTCGGTGGGCTGGTGGTGTCGTGTTTGCTCGCTGGGTGCAGTCAGGAAGATCCCGACGATACGAAGACTGAGCGATTCGTGATCGAGAACCGCACACAATCACCGGCCTCCGCAGAGATTGAAGTTCTGGAGGAAGGGTCGGTAGTGCTTACTGGGTGTTATTCCTGTCCGCCGGATGCCGAGTTGAAATTCCCCCACGCGTTCCCGTGGGGCGAATATACGATACGGGGACGCCTCGACGGGGCGACTGGTTGGAGCGACCGTGGAACCCACGGAGCTGCGCGCCAACACCCCACGAAGACGGAAACATGCACGCCGGACTCGTCATCACCGACGCCGGCACGCCGGAACTCGTGATTAACGGGTGTGACTACAGCAAACTCGGCGGCCACTACATCGAGCAGTATCACTCACCGAGCGAGTACAAACAATCCTGCTGAATACTCGCTCTACAGTCAGCACGCGAATTCTGTCGACGTTCGATGAGTAGTTCAAACAGAGCCAGACGCCACCCACCGTCTTCAACACGAATCCCCCCAATAACCATTTTCCTAGAGCTATCACGCGCGGTGCGCTGGACTCGAAAGACGGAGCGAACGAAGAAAGAGGGAGTGGAGCGTCGGTTAGTGTTCCTCGGGGGTGGACTGGCCCGACTGGTAGAGGAACGCGATGGCGATGCCGATGAGGATGAACGACACGACGACGGTGAGGCCGGCGATGGCGAACACCTCGGGTGAGAGCTCGACCTGGAGCTTCGCGAAGACGTAGGTCGGGATCGTGTTCTCGCCGAACTGGAGGTAGACGGTGCGGGAGAACTCGTTGAACGACAGCACGAAGCTGAAGATGATGGCGCTCACGACCCCGGGCTGGATCTGGGGGAGGATGACGTGGCGGAACGTCTCGAACTCGTTCGCGCCGAGGTCGCTGCTCGCGAGCAGGACGTCCTCGCGGACGGTGGACATGCTCGTGAGGATGACGAGGAACGCGAAGGGGAACGCCCAGATGACGTGTCCGATGGCGGTGGCGACGAAGGGGTTCGTGTACCCGAGCTGCTTGAACAGCATGAGCAGGCTGAAGCCCTGGACGACGCCCGGCACGAACAGCGGCAGGATCATCGCGCCCACGAAGAGCGCCTTGTAGGACGTCTTCCGGTAGGACAGCACGGCCAGCAGGGAGAGGAACGGCGCGACGATCATCGTCACGACGCCGAGCTTCAGCGACCGGAACATCGCGGTGATGAGCGGCTCGCTCTGCAGCATCAGCTCGTACTTCTCGAACGTGATGCCCTGCGGGACGCGCACGTAGGGTGCGGTGTCGAGCGAGATGAACACGAGCATCACGGGGGGTGCGAGGATGTACAGGATCCAGAACCCCATGAACGCCTTCCAGAGGCGTTCCTTCGTGGCGTTCGAGAGCCACGCGGACGGGTCGATGCGGGCCGCCCGGCCGAGTGCGTTGGTCGTGCTCATCAGATCTCACCCACGGTCTTGAGGCCGAACACGTACTCCCAGAGGAGCAGCAGGCTGATCGCGAACAGCAACACGATGGCGCTGATCGCGCTCGCAAGTGGGAGGCGCGCGGAGTTCACGGCGTTGTCGATGATCGTCGCGATGAGCGAGATGTTGCCGCCGCCGAGGATGACGGGGACGACGCTCTCGCCGAGCACGCCGACGAACACGAACACCGACCCGATCAGGAGTCCGGGGATCGAGAGCGGGAGGACGATGTGCCGGATGGTGGCGAGTGGCGACCCGCCGAGGTCGGCGCTGGCGTGCAGGATCTCGTCCTCGATGCGGCTCATCGCGAGCCACGCCGGGAAGATCATGAACGGGAGGTAGCTGGCGAGCATCCCGACGCGGACGGCGAACTTCGAGTACAGGAGCCAGCCGACGGGTTCGGCGACGAGGCCGGTCGTCAGCAGGATCGTGTTGAAGACGCCGTCGCTCCCGAGGAACGAGATCCACGAGAGCGTCCTGAGGATGTAGCTGGTCAGGAACGGGATCGCGAACAGCAGCATCACCGGGAACGTGTACTGGGAGTGGCGTTTCCGGACGCCGGCGTAGTACGCGATCGGGAAGCCGAAGAGGAGGGAGAGCCCTACCTGGAGGACGGCCTCCTGGATGGTCGTCCAGAAGATGCCGAGTCGGTACGAGTCGACGAACGCCTGGTAGTTCTCGAGGGTGAACCCGAGCTCGAACCCGAACGGGAGCGGGATCGCGACACTCCACACGAAGATGGAGGCGAGCGGCAGGAACACGAACAGCGTGAGGAGGCCGAGCCAGGGCGCGACCTGGAGCCCGAACCGGAGGCGGTCGTTGTCGATGAGTGGGCGGAGGACGGCCGGGAGCCGTTCCTGGGCCGAGAAGTCGACCCCACGGCTCTCCGAGCGTTCGTTCGCCGCGTGCGGGTTATCGTAGGCCATCGAGTAGGGTGTCTATGAGGTCAGGCGGTTCCACTGCTCGTTCATGTAGCTGAACGTCTCGGGGTAGCGGTTCCCGAAGACACTGACGTCGTCGCTCAGTCGACTGCGGACCTCTTCGTGGCGGCTCTGGACGAAGTCGGCGTCGAAGTCGTCGGACTCCTCGGCGTACTGGATGCCGAGTTCGCTGGAGGACATGTAGCCACGGATGGTGGTGATCTGGGCGCCGTACCAGCCGCCCATCATCCAGTTCACGAGCTTCTCGGAGGTGGCGCGGTTCTCGGCGCCCTTCTGGGTGAGCCACGGGCCGATCGCCCACAGCGAGTAGCCCTCCTTCGGTTCGAGGTACTCGGCGTTCATGTCCTGGTCGCGGAGCGCGAACACGACGGGCTCCCAGGTGTCCATGGCGACGACCTCCTTCTTGGAGAGGAGGTTGACGGCGGTCTGCCAGCCGCTCCAGAACGTCCGGAACTGGCCGGCGTTCTTCTGGTCGAGGAGGAAGCCGACGACCTTGTCGATGTCCGCTTCGGTGGGTTCGGCGAGGTTCTCGATGTCCTCGAGGTTGTTGCGTTCGAGGTAGAGTGCGACCTTGTGGTAGGCGGTCGCCCAGCCGGCCTCGAGTGAGGTCTTGCCCTTGAACTCCTCGTCGAAGAGGATGCCGTAGGAGTTGATGCTGCCGGGGTCGCCGACCTCGTCGGGGAGGTAGGCGACGGAGTCGCCGTTCTGGACGCTGGAGAGGCTGTGCTGTTCGCCGTCGACCTCGGTCGGGCCGCTGTTCTTGACCTCGTCGTAGACGTGCGCCCAGTTCTCCATGTCCTGGAGGTTCGTGGGTTCGATGGCGCCCTGTTCGGAGAGGATGCCCGTGAGGGTGGTGTCGTTCCCTGCGAGGTCGAAGTCGTTCGAGGCCGTGCCCTGGATGAGCTTCGTGACGGTCTCGCCGGGGCTCCACGCTGCAGCGGAGTAGTTCACGTCGATGCCGGTTTCGCTCGTGAAGTCACCCCACTCCTCGGGGTTGGTGGTGCCGACCGCCCAGTAGGAGAGCTCGCTGACGTCGTTCCCGCCGTCGTCCTGGGTCGTGGTCGTGTCGCCGCCACCACCGTCGCTGCTGGTGGTCGTGGTACTGTCGGAGCCGCTGTCGCCGGCACAGCCTGCGAGGCCGCCGACGGTGGCGGCACCCGCGAGCCCACCGGAGAGTTTCAGGAAGTTCCGCCGGGTCTCGCCGTCTTGGTCTATGTTGTCACTTCTACGCGCCATGGGATGTAGTTCGGTGGGACGGATATGAATGTTGCTATTAATACTGGATTGAAACCAGAGGAATCAAGTTAAATTCGTATATTTCCCGGCATATAATGGCAAACTAAGACCGCATCCAACATCAGTGCTGCAGGTAGGATGGGCTGCAATCGGTCCTGTCTGCCAGCCGAAGGGAACCAACGAAATTTATTACCAATGACTGGATGATATCCGAGTATGGACGAACGTGACGTGGAGATCTTAAAAGCAATCGCCGATCTCGGTGAACCAAGTCCGAAGGTCATCGAGGAGGCGACGGGCATCCCGAAGTCCACTGTGCACTACCGCCTCGAGAACCTGCGGGAGCAGGGCGTCATCAAGGACGATCTGTTCAACCTCGACCTCACCGCACTCGGCCTCGACCTCACCGTCATCTCCGAGGTCAACGCCGAGTACAAGGAGGGCTACCACGAGGAGGTCGGCCGGAAACTCAGCGAGATCGAGTCCGTCAACCAGGTGTACTTCACCATGGGCGACACCGACTTCATCGTCATCGCGAACCTCGCCGACCGGAAGATGGTCGAGGACCTCATCTCCGACTACGAGCGCATCGAGGAGGTCAAACGAACCAGCACGAGCTTCGTCATCTCCACGATCAAGAACGAGAACACGCCACTCCGCGACTTCGAACTCGGCACCCTCAAGGCCCTCGTGAACGGCGAAGAGGCCTGAAAACGCGCCCTGTCGCGACTGATTGCTCGTTGGCTATTCGATCTCGAGCTCCTCGTCCACGTACTTGGTCGTGTGCTCGGCAGCGACGAACGTCTCGTCGGAGAGCACCTGCTCGTGGAACGGGATGGTGGTCGGGACGCCCTCGATGACAGCCTCCGCGAGGGCGCGCTTCCCGCGCTCGATGGCCTCCGTCCGGTCCTCACCGTGGACGGTGAACTTCGCGAACATCGAGTCGTAGAAGGGCGCGATGCGGTCGCCCTCGTCGATGGCGTCGTCGACACGAACCCCGATGCCGCGGGGTGGCCGGTACGTCGTCACCTCGCCCGGCATCGGCGCGAAGTCGTTGGCGGGCTCCTCGGCGTTGATGCGGAATTCGATGGCGGAGCCCCGGGGCACGACGGCCTCCTGGGGGAAGGTGAGCTCGTCGCCGGCGGCGATCCGGAGCTGCCACTTGACCACGTCGATGCCCGTCACGACCTCCGTGATGGCGTGCTCGACCTGGATGCGAGCATTCACCTCGAGGAAGAAGAACTCGCCGTCCTCGTACAGGAATTCGACGGTGCCCGCGTTGACGTATCCGGCCTCCATCGCGCCGCGGCGGGCGGCGTCCCAGACCTCGTTCCGGGTCGCCTCGTCGAGGACGGGACTCGGCGTCTCCTCGATGAGTTTCTGCTGTCGGCGCTGGGTCGAGCAGTCGCGCTCGCCGAGGTGGCGGACGTTCCCATGCTGGTCCGCGAGGATCTGGACCTCGATGTGGCGAGGGTTCTCGAGGAAGCGCTCGACGTAGACGCGGGGGTTGTCGAAGTACGCCTCTCCCTCGCGTTTGGCGTTCTCGAGCTGCTCCTCGACCTCGTCCGGATGGTCGACGACCTTCAGCCCGCGACCACCGCCGCCGCCGTCAGCCTTGATGGCGAGCGGGTAGCCGTGCTCGTCGCCGAACGCGCGAACCTCGTCGGGGTCAGTCACGGGGTCGGTGGTGCCGGGAACGATGGGGACGTCTGCACGCCGCATGATCTTCCGCGCCTTCGTCTTCTCCCCGAAGTCGGCCATGATGTCGCTGGGTGGGCCGACCCACGCGAAGTCGGAGTCTTCGACGTTCGCGGCGAACTCGGTGCTCTCCGCGAGGAACCCGTAGCCTGGATGGATGGCGTCGACGTCGGCCTCGCGGGCGGCATCGAGGATGGCGTCCTGGTCCAGGTAGCTCTCGCGCGCCACCGACGGTCCGATGTGGACGGCGTGATCTGCGAGTCGGACGTGCTTCGCGGATTCGTCGGTGTCGCTGTAGACGGCGACCGATTCGACGCCGAGTTCGCGGCACGCCTGGATGACCCGGATTGCGATCTCGCCTCGGTTTGCGATCAGGACCCTTTCGAACACACTGCAGCAGTAGACGCCAAATCCAATATTAGTCTTTGGGTACCACGTGTCACTGAACGTGGTTCGAAAATAGATGGAGAAGTGGAACGTGATGGGGGCGGTCGCGTCAGGAGATCCGGGTGACCGCGTCGGGTGCGAAGCCGACCGTCACCGCGGAGTCCTCCTCGAGGAGCGTCTCGCCGGTGGTTTCGTGGGCACGGAGCTCGCGGCCGTTCTCGAGTTCGAGGGCGTACTCCGTGTGTGAGCCCTTGAAGATGGTGTCGGCGACGACGGCCGGGAACTGATTCTCGTGATCGCCGTCGATCGTGAGGCGCTCGTTCGGGACGAGGAACGTTACTTCGTCGCCCTCGGTGGCTCCGTCGAACCGGGATGCGTCGAGACTGAAGGAGAGCCCGTCGCTCTCGACGGTGACTCGGTCCGCGACGGCGGTCGTCACCTCGCCGGTGATGAGGTTCGGCATCTGGAGGAAGTCGGCGACGAACTCGCTCGCGGGGTTCTTGTAGATCTCGAGGGGCGTGCCGACCTGCTCGACGTTCCCGTTGTTCATCACCGCGATGCGGTCGCTCATGGAGAACGCCTCCTCCTGGCTGTGCGTGACGAAGATGAAGGTCTTCTCGACCTCCTCCTGGATGCGCTTCAGTTCGACCTGCATCTCCTTCGCGAGCTTCTCGTCGAGGGCGCCGAGCACCTCGTCGAGCAGCAGGACGTCGGGTTCGACGACGAGGCTGCGGGCGGTGGCGACGCGCTGGCGCTCCCCGCCGGAGAGGTCGCCGATGTTACGGTCCTCCTTCCCGACGAGGTCCATCAGTTCGAACATCTCGTCGGCGCGCTGGTGGCGTTCGGCCTCCGGGATGCCCCGAAGCATCAGCCCGTACTCGACGTTCTCCCGGGCAGACATGTGGGGGAAGAGCGCGTACTCCTGGAAGACGAGGCTCGTGTTCCGGTTGTATGGTTTGACGTCGTTCACGAGCACGCCGTCGAGTCGGATCTCCCCGTCGGTCGGCGTCTCGATGCCCGTGATCATCTGGAGCAGCGTGGACTTCCCGCTCCCCGACGGCCCGAGGATCGTGAAGAACTCGCCCTCCTGCACGTCGAGGTCGACGTCGTCCACCGCGACGACGGTGCCGCCGTATACCTTGCGCAGATTCCGGATCTCGATGACGCTGTCCGCGTCGGCATCGGGCGTCGATGGCTGATTGGTTCCTGCCTCCATGCTCATTGGTGTCATCAACCTCTTCGTGCCGGCCGCCATATAAATCCATCCGTAATACCCCAACTGTGTTTGGAAATTCATCCTGCTGCTGGACTGCATATGAGGAAAGGCTTAGATGTGAGAAGCCATCCTATTAGGGTAGATGCAACGCAGCGACACACGCCAGGCGGCCGACCTGGACGACACCGACGTACTGGACGGCGTCGGCCACCTCGGCGACCTCGTCGAGGGCCTCTACGGGCCGGACGGCCGCTACAAGCTCGTGGAGACCGCAGACGGTGCCGTCGTCGCCAGCGATCTCCACCGGCTCCTGGACACGTTGGACGTCGAACACCCGGGCGCGTTCATCACCGCGCACGCCGCCGTCCAGCAGAAGGAATCCGCGGGCGATGGCTCCTCGACGCTCGTGCTGCTCGCCCGGGGACTCGCCGAACGTGCCCAACAACTCCTCGAGGAGGGGTTCCACCGGGCGACCGTGGCCCAGGGTTACGACCAGGCGCGACGGATCGTACTCGACGCCCTCGCCGACCTCGGGACCACCGTCCCGGACCTCGCTGACCCACGGGGCCGGGCGGCGGTCCGGAGCGTTCTCGGTGGTGATGGACGCACGGACGCAGTCGTCGACGCGGCGATCGAGGCGGCCGAACTCGTCGCGAGCGAGCGCCACGCGATCGACGGTGGCCTCGAGCTCGACCAGATCGAGTTCCGCCAGGTGGCCACGTCGGCCGCGCCGAGCGTCGAACTCCTCCGGGGCGTCTTCCTCGAGAAGGAGCCGTTGACGGAGAACACACCCACCGAGATCGACACACCGCGAATCGCGGTCGTCGGCGGCGGGAAGAAGGCCGGCACGGGGATCGAGGAGCGCGAACTCCGGCGCCTCGGCGGCAGCAAGGGGAAGGGCCGGACCGAGGTCCAGATGGACCCCAAGACGCCCGAGGACCTCGAGGCGTTCCGCCAGTACGAGGCGGACGACGTCCGCGAGCAGGTCCAGCGGCTCGTCGACGTCGACGTCGACGCCGTCTTCACGACGATGGGCATCAGCGACCGCGCGATCGCCGCGCTCGACGACGCGGGCATCGTCGCGTTCCGGAACCTCATGCCGGACGTCGCCCGGCGGCTCGCCCGCGCGACGGGTGGGACGATGGTCATGCACCTCGACGACCTCGGCCCCGACGACGTCGGGACGGCCGGCCGACTCGTCGTCGAGACGCACGAGGACGAGCCCTTCGTCCGGGTCGACGGCTGCCAGTCGGGCAACGTCGGCACCCTGCTGGTCTCCGGTACCGTCGAAGCCGGGACCGCGGCGTTCCAGCGGGACGTCATGACCGCGGCCGTCACCGGTCTCGCCATACTCGACGGTGAACGGCTGGTGCCGGGCGGTGGCGGCACCCTGACGCACCTCGCGATGGTCGTCCGCGACGCGGCGACCGGTGTCCCCGACCGGTCGGCCATCGTGATGGAGGCGTACGCTGACGCGCTCGAGGACGTTCCGCGAACGCTCGCCCGGAACGCCGCCGGTGACGCCCTGGACGTCGTCACGTCGCTCCGTGCGGGCGGCGTAGACGCCGTCTTCGACGGTGACGCACGGACGGTACGACCGGCGGGGACCGACGGACCCTTCGACCGGGCGTCGGTCGTCGAGCGCGCCATCGACTCGGCGACGAGCGTGACACGCCAGATCGTCCGCATCGACGAGGTGCTGCCGGCGAACACGGAGACGGACGAGGTCACCGAGTACGACCTTCAGCCCGACCCGGAGCGCGATGCCATCTAGCCGGCCGGTCGGGTCAGACGGGACCGAGGGACCGCCAACCGCCGCCGGCGCTGGTTGCTAGTCCAGTCACGCCCCGCGACCGGAACCACCACGATTACGGACTGAATACCAGTATGTTCGTTCTGGTCGAATCCTGTTCTGGTATACCCACCGAATCTGGATTGTTACCCGCTTTTGTTGGTTTGAAGATATTAAATTACCGGTATCTATAACTCCGTGAGCGGGGAATCAGTAGTACCGCAATGACATCGACCGGCATCGAACGTCAGGAACTCGCCGACCCCCGCTACGAGCACGGCGCCGACGACTACGTGTTCGTCGAGCTCTCGGAGGAGATGAGTTTCGACGCCAACTTCGAGGCACAGGCCATCACCCAGGAGATCCGGCAACGCGACATCGAGGGCATCATCGAGATCGCGCCGTCGAACGCGTCCTACATGCTCCACTTCGACCCCGACGTGGTCGACCCGGACGAGCTCATCGACGACCTCCGCGAGCTCGAGGCCGAGATCGACATCACGGACTACACGTGGGAGGCACGCGTCATCGACATCCCCGTCCTCTACGACGACCCGTGGACCCACGAGACCCTGATGCAGTTCCGGGAGCGCCACCAGGACCCCGACTCGACGGACCTGGAGTACTCCGCCCGCATCAACGACTTCGACAGCGTCCAGGACTTCATCGACGCCCACTCCGGCGCCCCGCACATGGTGACGATGGTCGGATTCGTCCCCGGGCTCCCGTGGACGTTCCAGATGGTCCCCCGCGACGAACAGATCGAGGTCCCCAAATACGTCCAGCCGCGGACCGCGACCCCGAGTCGCGCCGTCGGCTACGGCGGCGCGTTCACCGCCATCTACCCGGTGAAGGGCGCCGGCGGCTACCAGCTCTACGGCCGGACCCCGGTGGAGGTGCTCGACGTGGAGCAGGAGCTCGCGGACTTCGAGGACTCCATGGTGCTCCCGAACCCCGGCGACATCCTGAACTTCCGGCAGATCGACCGCGACGAGTACGACGCCATCCGGAGCGAGGTCGAGGACGGCACCTACCGGTACAACATGGGGACCGTCGACTTCCGACCGGAGGAGTTCTTCGCGGACCCACAGGGGTACAACGAACGCATCCTGGAGGTGCTCGAATGATCCAGATCCTCGAACCCGGCCTGCAGACGACCGTCCAGGACACCGGCCGCTACGGCCACTACCACATCGGGATGCCACCCGCGGGCGCGATGGACCAGTACGCCCACAAGGTCGCGAACCTCCTCGTCGGGAACAGCGAGGACGCCGCGACCCTCGAGATGACGTACGCCGGTCCCGACCTCGCATTCGAGGAGAACGCGGTAATCGCCGTCACCGGCGCGGACATGGAACCGAAGCTCGACGGCGACGACGTCCCGCCGTGGACCGCCGTCCAGGTCGAGGCGGGCCAGACACTCTCCTTCGAGTTCGCGATGGAGGGGGTCCGTTCGTACCTCGCCGTCGCCGGCGGCATCGACGTCCCACAGGTGATGGCGAGTCGCGCGACCTACACCCTCATCGGCATCGGCGGCCACGAGGGCCGCGCACTCGAGGAAGGCGACGAACTCCCCCTCGGCGACCACGGCGACGGCGCCGCGATGGCCGGTGCGACCGTCGACGACGAGTACGTTCCGGACTACGGCGACAACGACACCATCCGCGTCGTCATGGGGCTCTGTGACTACCGGCTCACCGACGAGGGCAAGGCGGAGTTCCTCGGTACCGAGTGGAAGGTGAGCGACGAGGCCGACCGCGTCGGCTGCCGGCTCACCGGCCCCGACATCGAGGGGATGTTCGAGAAGCGCGAGCAGCCATTCGGTGCCGGTACGGACCTCACGAACGTCGTGGACCTCGGCTACCCGGTCGGCTCCATCCAGATGGCCGGCCAGCCCATCATCCTCATGCGTGACGCCGTGACCGGCGGCGGGTACGCGACAGTCGGCACCGTCATCAGCGTCGACCGCGGGATGCTCGCCCAGGCCCGAACCCACCGCACCATCACGTTCGAAGGCGTCGACGTCGACGACGCGCTCGCCGCCCGCAAACACCAGGACACCCAGCTGGACGACCTTCGCGCCACGCTCTCGCCCTAGCCTGGCCGGCGACCGGACAGCGCCCCGGCTCGCCGTTCGGACACGGACGCCCCGTGTATGGACGAGAGCCGAGTAATCATGGACTACAATCGAGTAATATTCGATTTATCGTACGAGCAGCAGCATCGTTACCGCTTGTCGGTTGTTGTTCAGCACATGAGCAAGCTATATGTGAGTTCGCGTGCCTATCGGAGGTACAGATGGCCGAGACAATCACGATCACTGCACCGATGCCCGGGGTGTTCTACCGGCGCCCGAACCCCGACGACCCACCGTTCGCCGAGGAGGGTGATGCGGTCGAGGCCGACCAGGTCGTCGGCCTCATCGGCGTCATGAAGAACTTCCACGACATCACGGCCGAATCCGCGGGCACCGTGACCGCCGTCTTCGCCGAGAACGAGACCGAGGTCGACGCGGGCGACGAACTCCTCGAGATCACCGTCGACTGAACACGGCCGCCCCACCGACTGAACACGCCCATTCCGTTTTCCCTGCGCAGGTACGCTGCGTAGCCTTAGCACCTCGAACCGCCCGCTACCGCCCTGTCGAACTCCGTCGCTAACTATAGACACAATCCAACTATTGGGCATAATCAATGGATTCAATCCATAAAGTTGAGATAGAGTTATCTATCATCCGGCCCAACGCGTTCGTATGACCGGTCCAGGCATCCACGAACTCCACTACGAGGACGCGCCGAACGTGGGACGCGTCCCCGGACCGCGGTCGACCGAACTCCTCGAACGCCAGCGCGAGATCGACAGCAACGCCGTCGCCTACCCCAACAACATCCCCATCGCACTCGAATCCGCGAAAGGGTCGACCGTGCGGGACGTCGACGGGAACACGTTCCTGGACTTCTTCGCGGGCATCGGCGTCCTCAACGTCGGCCACTCGAACCCCTACGTCATGGAGGGGATGTACGAACAGGCCGACAAGTTCGTCCACACCGTCGACTTCCCCACCGAGGCCCGCCTCGACCTCATCGAGAAACTCGAGGCCATCGCCCCCGGCGACCTCGCCGGGAACTCGAAGGTCGTGTTCGGCGGCCCCACCGGCAGCGACGCCATCGAGGCGTCCATCAAGCTCGCGAAGTACAACACCGGCGGCAGCGGCCTGGTCTCCTTCAGGAACGCCTACCACGGAACGACGTCCGGCGCGATGAGCCTCACCGCGAACAAGAAGCTGAAGGGCCACTATACGCCCCTCCTCCCGGACGTCGTTCACGCACCCTACCCGTACCCATTCCAGGAGGGGCGAGACCCCGACGCGGCCGTCGAGAACGCCCTGGAGGAGGTTCGCTCCATCCTCCTCGACCCCTACGGCGGCCTCGCGAACCCCGCCGGCATCTTCGTCGAACCCATCCAGGGTGAGGGCGGCGTCGTCGTCCCCCCTACGGGCTTCCTGCAGGGGCTCCGCGAGATCGCCGACGAAGCCGAGATCCCCCTCATCGTCGACGAGATCCAGGCCGGCATCGGCCGCACCGGCGAGTGGTGGGCGAGCGACCACTACGACGTCACCCCCGACATCGTGACCACCGCGAAGGCACTCGGCGGGAACGGCCTCCCGCTCTCAGCCACCATCTATCACGAGGATCTCGACACCTGGGGTCCGGGCGACCACGCCGGCACCTACCGCGGGAACGTCCCGGCGATGCGCGCCGGCCTCCGCGCCATCGAGTACATCGAGGCTCACGACCTCCTCGACCACGGCACCCGGCTCGGCGAACGAATCCGTGGTCGGCTCCGTGAGGTCGCCGACGAGAACCCATACCTCGCCGAGGTCCGCGGGAAGGGGCTCTTCATCGGTGCCGAATTCGTCGACGGTGACGGCCGCGTCGAGAACGCCGGGGACATCGTCGCCGACATCCAGCAGCGCTGCTACGAGAACGGCGCGCTCGTCTGGAAGGCGGGGCAGTACAACAACGTCCTCCGCCTCCTCCCCGCCCTCGTCATGACCGAGGACCAGGCCGACATCGGCCTCGATATCATCGCCGACGCCATCGACGCCGCGACCGCGAACGTAGCGTAACCGACGCCCCGGACGACAGCTTCGATTCCTCGACAGATGGCGCATGGAATTATCTGGCCCCGCCGTGACCAGTCGGTATGCAGCTTCCATCCGGGCTATCGTTCGGTGGGGACGCCCAGCTCCTCGCGATATACGCGGTCGCCGTCGTGCTCGCCCTGCTCGTCCTCCGATGGCTCTGGCGTCGGCGCTCCGCCGGGAGACGGCGGTCGAAAGAAGCACACGAACACGCACAGGAACGCGAGCCACCGGTCGAACTCGGCGACGAGGTCGAGTTCGGGATCACCGAGTTCTCCGACCACCACTCCGGCGAGCGGGTCGCGGTCGGGAAGGTCGAGGGGTTCGTCATCTTCACCGAGGGCGTCCCCGCGTCCGTCGACGTCGGCGACGTCATCCGGGCGACGGTCACGTCCTTCAATCGGGGCCGGACGTCGGCCGACGCGACGTTCGTCGACTCGCGCTGATTCTCACTGCCCGACAGAGACCGTCCGCGTCGTGGTCCAGTCGGGGTGGTTACGGCACCGGGAGCGTGAGCGTGACGGTCGTCCCGGGCGAATCGCTGTCGAACGTGACGTCGCCGCCGAGGAGGGTCGTGACCCAGTAGACGTGCCAGAGGCCGAGACCGTCCCCGTGGTTGAGTTGTGACTCCTCGCCGCGGTAGAGGCGTTCGGTGACCGTGGTCGGAAGCCCGGGACCGTCGTCCGCGACGGTCAGGGCGACGGTGTCCCCGTCGGCGGGCGACACCGTGACCTCGACGTGGGGCGTGTCGCCCCCCGCATGCTCGACAGCGTTCTCGACGAGTTCGGTGAGGACGCCGCGGAGGCCTCGGCCGGAGACGGTCCAGGGGCCACCCTGCACGTCGACCACGAGGTCGAGGGCCGGGTGTTCGTCGCGGCGGTCGGCACAGACGTCCCGCACGGTCTCGCCGAGGTCGATGTCGAGTGGGTACGCGCGGACCTCCTCGAGTCGGCGCCCGATCGCGCCGGCATCCCGGCCGAGCGCTTCGAGGTCGGTCACCGACGATTTGATCTGGGAGAGGTACGCGCGCTGGGTCTCGTCGGTGGCCCCATCGAGCAGCAGGTCGGCGTAGCCCCCGATGACGTTCAGTTCGTTGGAGAGGTTGTGCCGCATCAGTCGATTCAGGACGCTAAGTCGCTGTTCGCGGATCTTCTCGTCCGTGACGTCGGTCTGGAAGCCGACGAAGTGCGCGGCGTCGTCGCCGTTCTCGGCGACCGGTGCGACGTCGACCCGGTTCCAGAACTGGGAGCCGTCGGCCCGGTAGTTGAGGAGTGAGGTGGAGACACACTCGCCCGCGTCGATGGCCGAGCGCATCGCTCGGACGGCGTCCCGGTCGGACGTCGGGCCCTGGAGGAACCGCATGTTCCGGCCGATGGCATCCGCCCGGTCGTAGCCGGTGATGCGCTCGAAGGCCTCGTTCGCGTAGACGGTCGGGTTGTCCGGCTGTCGGGGGTCCGTGATGGTGACGCCGATGGGGGCGGCGTCCATGGCGCGTTCCTTCAGTTCGAGGTCCTCGATGGTCGCGGCGAGTTCGCGTTCGCGTCGCACCAGTTCCGTGGAGAGGGTGCGTTGTCGGAGGAGACTCGAAAGGCGGGCGCCGAGGACCGCCCGGCGGACCGGCGCGCGGATGACGTCGTCGACGGTCGTCCAGACGTCGGGCGCGACGGTGCTCGCGGTGTCCGGGGTCAGGAGGAGGACGGGGAAGAACGCGGGTTCCGCAGCGGCCTTCGCGTCGTCGATGGCGTCCGCCGCCTCAGGGTAGCTCGCCGCGTCCACGATGCAGAGGTCGGCGTCCGTGAGCCCGGGACCAGGCGTTGGGCTCGTCGTGACAGTGTGGTCGCTCGAGAGCCACTTGGCGAGCATCCGCCGATTCGACCCGTCGCTCATCAGGAGGTGGACGCGGGGCTCGTCGACACCGGACCCGTCGCCCTCGACACCGGTACCGACCTCGTCGACATCGTTTCCGGCGTCGGCGACATCGATTCCGGCGTCGGCGGTGTCGTCCCGGTTCTGCGGGGTCACGATGTTGTCACTGGCTCCGAGTGGCATCGTCGGTGTCGCGCCCGACGAACTCGGGCGTCCCGCTCAGGATGCCCCGGAGTTCGGTGAGGGGGTCCCCGACCTTGATCCCGTGCGGGGTGATCTCGAACTCGCGGAGGGCGCGCTCGAAGTCGCTGGAGCGTTTCTTCAGGATGCCGATGGCCTTCCGGAGTTCGCCCTGTATCTCGAGGTAGCGGAGGAACACGATGTTATCCGCGAGATAGCTGACGCCGCCATTCGTCGGCTGGAACGACCCCGTGATGGCGTCGACGGAGTCCACGAGGACGACGGCGACCCCCATGTTCTTCAGGTAGCGACAGAGGCTGTTGAGTTCCCGTTCGAGGTCCTGCTCCTCGCCCTGGATGGAGAGCCGGTAGCCGTCGATCCCATCGATCATGACGATGCGGGCGTCGCGCTCCTCGACCTCTTCACGGACGATCGACGCGAACTCGGCGGGCGACCGTTCGAGCGCTTCGACCGGTTCGATGCCGAGCGTCCCGCGTTCGACCATGGCCGTCGCGGGGATGTTGACGTTCTCGCAGCGGTCGAGCAGTGTGTCGACGTTCTCCTCGAACATGTAGATGACGCTGCGTTCTCCGCGGCCGGCCGCCTCCTTCATGAACTGGGTACCGAGCGTCGTCTTGCCGACGCCGGTCGGGCCGGAGAGAATCGTGACGGAGCCGCGTTCGAGGCCGCCGTGGAGGAGTTCGTCGACCTCCGGGACGCCCGATGAAAGCTGGTCGGGCGTGTAGGGCTGCTGGTGGGTTCCGGGTGCGAGGACGGGGTAGACGTGGAGACCGTGGTCGGTGATGCGCAGTGAGTGGACGCCTGAGCGGGTGTCCGAACCCCGGAACTTCGTCACCTCGACGGTTCGGCCGGCCGAGGGACGGTCGAGTTCGACCGTACCGTCGGCGAGGAACTGGAGGTCGTCGTCCGGGTCGGTCGGCGTCGACTGGGAGGTGAAGACGACGGTGGCGTCCTGCTTGGCGAGGAGCTGCATGAGTCCCAGGACCTGCGTCCGGAAGGACTGCTCGCTCGCCGCCAACCGACGGAGCTGCGTGAGCGGGTCGATGAAGACGCGGTCAGGGGCGACGTCGTCGATCCGGGCCGCGAGCGTCCCCCGGACCTCGGCACCGTCGGTCTCGCCCGGGGCGAACACGTCGTAGCCGTCGCCGACGAAGACGTCCGCGTCGGGCCGGAGGTCGAGGAACTCGACGCCGTCGAGGTCGACGTCGATGGTGTCGGCGTTCGACCGGATGGCTGCCTCGCTCTCCTCGAGGTGGACGTAGAGGCACGTTTCGCCATTCTCGGCTCCCGATTCGAGGTACTGCATCCCGAGGATGGTCTTCCCGGTCCCGGGCTTCCCGGTGACCATGTAGGTTCGCCCCCGGAGGAAGCCCCCGGCGAGCACTTCGTCGAGGCCGGCGATCCCGGTGTCGACGCGGGCGTTACTCACGCTCGGCCTCCGTGCGCTGGCCGGTGACGTCGCGGAGGACGGCGGCGGCCTCGGTTCCGTCCATGCTGAGAGCGAGCGTCTGGGTCTCGCGCTCCAGGGTCTCGATGCGGTCTTCGAGCGCCTGGTACGCCTCGTTCTCCGCGAGGGCGGCGTCCGGTTTGTGCGCCTGGAGGTGGGCGCGCTTGGAGATAGCGCCGAAGAGTTCGACGACGCGCTCGCCGTACCGGTCGCGTTTCGCGAGGGAGTCGACGACCCCCAGGAGGTCGGCGCGACTCGCGGGTTTCAGCAGGTAGTCGTCGAAGCCGAGGTCGATGATGTCGAAGTCGGGTTCGACGGCGGTGACCATGACGACGTGACCGTCGTAGCCGCGCTCGGTGAGTGTCGACAGCACCTCGTCGCCGTCCGGGGTCGGCATCCGTCGGTCGAGGAGGACGATATCGATGGTGTCGTCGCATCGTTCGAGTGCCTCGGTGCCGCCGTGGACGACGTGGACCTCGTACTCGTCGGTGAGCCACTCCGCGAACAGCTCGGCGATATCGGGCTCGTCGTCGACGATCAAGATCGTCTCGATGCGAGCGTCGCCACCGGAACGGTCGTCGGGCGGAGAGGCGCCGGTCATGACTACTACTAGGCGGATTCCGGGAAAGGGGCTGACCCATACTCTGGTACCCACGGCCAGCCGCCGACTCTAGTACTGTCTAGTCGCGGTCGGTCTGGGGGTCGGTCTCGTCGAGCAGCGCCTCGACGACCTTTCGTTCTGCGGCACGCAGATGGTACTGAAAGGTCGACGACGCGATGTCCAGCATGTCGCCGAGGTCGGCCGTGGAGGACTGTCGCGGCCAGTCGTAGAAGCCACCGTAGTGGGCGGTCGCGAGCGCTTCGAACTGCCGGTCGGTCAACGCCCCCCGGATCTGGTCGCGGAACGTCTCTCGTGTGTCGAGGGGGACGGTTCGTGCTCGGCGAGCGACGAGGACGGTCTCGGGGTACTGCTCCTGGATCGTCTCGACGAACGTCCGGACGTCGACGGACGGCGGGAGGTCGACGTGGGCGAGCGTCTCTCCGTCCCGGGCCTGCATGGAGCGAACGACAGCCCCGGTGGCCTGACAGCGGTCGATGACTGTCGGGGTGGCCAGGTCGAGCTGGTAGAGGCCCCCGCCGTCGGTGGCGGCCAGGGGGCGAACGTCTGTCACACTCTCCCAGTCGGACACGACCGCGACGACAGCGCCCTCGTCGGGGTTCTCGAAGCGAAGGAACGCGCGGAGGGCGCCGTTGGACGCCGGCACCCCACCGACGAACTCGACTGTCGTCTCCGTCGCGTCGGCGAGTCGATTCAGGAAGAAGTGGTCGCTCACGATGGAGAGCTCGAGCTCGGTTCGCTCGTCGGATTCGATCGCGACGTTCCGTTCCACGGACCGGAGCGCGTACCCGACGGTGCGACCGAGTTCCGACAGGACCGTCTGCTCTTCGTCGTCGAAGACGCCGTCGTTGGCGGCGTGGATGACGAACACGCCGGTCGTTCGGGTGTCCCGGACGATCGGGACCGCGGCGACCGCCCGGAAGCCGTACGTGAGGGCGTCGCGGCGGATGGCCTCCCACGCCGGGTCGGTGCGGACGTTCTGCTGGACCTGCACGGAGTCCGTCTCCAGGGCCGAGGCCGCCAGGTCCTCGAGTGGTGTGCCAGGCCCGTCGGCGAGCTTGTCGGCGTACTCGGCGGAACGCCCCGCCCACCGCCGCATCGTCAGCCCGTCACCGCCGGGGTCGCGTTCCGCGTGCCAGACGAACTCGTAGTGGCCCGGCTCCGCGAACTCCTCGCAGACGTTCGTCAGCACCTCGTCCCGGGTCGTGGACCGGGCGATGGCCTGCGTCGACTGCCGGACGATCGCGTTCAGTCGGTCGAGCCGGGTGAGGGATTCGTTCTTGGCGGCGAGCCGTTCGTCGCGTTCGCGGAGCGCTTCTGTCCGTTCGGCCACGTCGAACGCGGCTTCGAGGTTCTGGGCGAGGAGGCGAGCGGCCTCTGCCTGGATGGGGCGCGACTCGGCGTCCGACGCAGGTCCTCGGTCGGGCGCATCGGTCCGACCGACGACGAGGACGCCGTGGTTCCCGAGCGGGAGGGTCGAGCCCGACGTGAGCCCGGTGCGTGCGACGATGCTCGTGTCTTCGGCGGTCCAGTGGTGTGCCGTCTGGTCGACGAAGGCGTCCCAGAGGACGCCCTCGGTCTGTGACGCCTCGAGGCCGTCCGGGACCGACGCGTCCGCGTCCGACGCCGCGTCGAGGAGCTGGAGTGCGTTCTGTGCGTCCTCGAACCCGAAGACGCCCGCGACGTCGACGTCGAGGAGGTCGACGGCGGCCTCGGGGGCGATGGTCGCGATCTCCGCCCTGGTGTCGGCGGCCATCATCGTCCGGGTGAGTTCGTGTAGCGCCGTCAGCGTCTGGTGGTGTTCGCGGCGCTCGGTGACGTCCTGTCCGACCGTGAGGACCGCCGGTTCCCCCTCGAAGGTGATCCGACGGGACGTGGTCTCGACGTGCCGCACGTCACCCGCTTCCGTCTCGAGCTCCCGGACGGAGTGCTGGCTGCGGGCGGGTCCCGCCTGGGTCCGCCGCATCCGCGCCGCCGCCTCGTCGTGTTCGTCCGTCCGGAGGTAGTCGACGACGCGCGTCCCGTGGACGGCCTCGGGGTCGTCGACGCCGATCAGTTCCAGCATCGCATCGTTCGCGTAGAGGATGTGGCCGTCGCGGTGGACGAGGATAGGGTTCGGAGATAGCTCGACGAGCGTCCGGTAGCGCTGCTCGTTCTCCCGGAGTGTGCGCTCCATGCGGCGTTGCTCGGTGACGTCGCGGCCGATGCCGACGATGCCCCTGATGGTCCCGTCCGGGGCGTCGAGCCGGTCGCTCCGGAACTCGAATCGTCTCGTCGCACCCGATTTCGCCTGGACGGTGACCTCGGTGTACGACGCGCCGTCCTCGATCGCGGTCTGGATGGCGTCCCGGACCGCCTGTTCGTCGTCGGGATGGATGAGGTCGGTCGCGGTCATCTCCGCGAGTTCGTCGTCCGAGTATCCGGTGACCTCGCAGATGCGGTGGTTCCAGCGTTCGAACTCGCCCTCGGGCGAGAGGAGGTAGAAGGCGTCCTGGAGGGTGTCGAGCGTGTTCGTGAGGAGGTCCCGCTGGGTTCGGAGTTCGTCGATCGCGGTCTCGAGCTCCGTCACGTCGAGGATGATGGCCTGTGCGACACGACGGCCGGCGAAGTCGGCGGGGGACGTGGTCACCTGGATCTGCCTGATGGCCCCGGTCTCGCTCCGAACGATGAACTCTGTAGGCCCGACTGGCGTCTCGTCCTCGAAGACGCCGGCCAGTTCGCTCCGGGCCGTCGCGTCGTTCTGGGATTCGATGAACTCGAAGATGGACCGGCCGACGAGCGTGGCGCGGTCATCGACGTCGAGGAGGTCGAGGAGCGCGTCGTTCCCCCAGACGATGGTGCCGTCCCGATCGAAGAGATTGATCGGGACGGGCGCAGACCGTACGAGGTTCCGGTAGCGGTCCGTGTGTTCGGTTGGGCGGCCAGTCTGCAGGCCGAGGGACGACTCGAGCGTCCTGGCAGCCTGTTCGGCGTCGTCGGTTCCGGGAACGTACCCGGTTGCGCCTGCGTCGAACGCCCGTGCGGCGAGTTGCTCGGAACCCGTCGACGGGTACACGACGATGGGGAGCGTGGGTCGGTTCGACCGGATGGTCGCGACCAGGTCGATGCAGCCGGTCGTCGGGAGTTCGTCGCCGACGACGACCCCCCGCACGCCGTTCGACTCCAGTCGGTCCAGGCAGTCCGCTTCGGTCTCGACGCTCGTGAGGGTGGCGTCATCGAGTGCCGACTCCACGGTGTCGCGAGCGTCCGAGGGGAGGGCGACGGCGAGGATTCGTCGGCGGTCGCCGACGTCGCTGGGCATACACGTGGTGTATGTTGTCGAGACAGTAACGCCTTTCTCTCAAGAGTCACTCCCCTATAAACCTGTATCGCACCCCGACGCATCGTGTCGGTTCATACCCCGAGTCTGCCCCCTGACCAGCGCCGGGTCGGTCACGACCGGCATCTAGGTGAGTGGAGTCACGGGTCGGTAGATACGTGCCAGATACCGGTCAGTCGTATCCGGGGGTGTCGCGAACTTCGGCTGTGCCCACCGTACTCGCGGCCGGGACGTTGGTTGCCGTCGTGCCCGTCGGCCGAGCCGTGGGCACACCCCGCGGACGCACAGCACAGCCGGTGTCCGGTCCCGGACGGTGGTCCCGATGACGGCCGACGCACCGGTCGTTCTCGTGGTCGACGACGAGCCGAACGTCGCCGACCTCTACACGGCATACCTGGAGGATACGTACACCGTTCGAACCGCCTACTCGGGCGATAGCGCGCTCGAACTCCTCACACCCGAGGTCGATGTCGCGCTCCTGGATCGCCACCTCATCGAGTGGTCCGGCGACGAACTCGTCACCGTCATCACCGACCGACAGATCGACTGCCAGATCGCGATGGTCACCGCCGTCGAACCCGACTTCGACATCATCGACCTGGCGATCGATAGCTACCTCCGGAAACCGGTCAGCCGAACCGCCCTCCGGGAGACCGTCGAGGAGCTCCTCCTCTGGAAGAACTCCCCGGTAACCGCCCAGGAGCTCCTCGCGCTCATCTCCCGGAAACAGGTCCTCGAACACCAGAAGACGCACGCCGAACTCGAGGAGAGCGCCCAGTACACGAAACTCCAGAAGCGGATCGCGTACGCCGAATCCCGACTCGAGCTCCAGCCGGGCGATGCATCGTCGAAGTACCGACCCGCGAAATGTGGGTCGTGCGGGATGCGCTGGGACATCTCGGTGGGCGGCACGGTCGGGTTCGTCAGACTCAGCTCGTACATCTGGAAATGCACCCAGTGTGGGAACACGGAGAAGCGGACGGACCCCCACGACCGACGCATCGCGAGACGCTGACCGGGGACCGTTTTCGGGGCGAGCCGTCGCGAGACGACTATTCTGCATGGCGGTGGTGTCAAACGGAACGACCGTGCTGTACCGCGCACCCGACAGCTACATATCCGCCGTATCTCGTGCGTACCAGCACTGAGTAATCGTGACACGGGAGGGCATCGAAGACGAGCGACTCGCCGCGTACTTCGACGAGAGCCCGGACGCAATTGTCGTCGTCGATACCGCGGGCCGGATCGTGCAAGCGAACGCTCGAACCCGGGCTATCTTCGGCTACGACCCGGACGACCTCGTCGGGTCGCCCATCGAACGGCTCGTACCCGAACGATACCGCCCCGACCACCCCGAGAAGGTCGAACAGTTCTTCACCAAACCGACGGCTCGCTCGATGGGCGCCGGCCTCGAACTGGAAGGCCAGCACGCCGACGGGTCGACGTTCCCCGTCGACGTCAGCCTGAGCCCGATCATCGTGGCAGGCGAACTGGAGGTCGTTGCAGCCGTCCGCGACATCACCTACCAACGGTCACTCCAGCGGCGCTACCGTAGTCTCCTCGAGACGGCCCCGGACGCGGCCGTCGTCGCAGACGTGGAGACGGGTGAGATACTCGACGTGAACGAGAAGGCGACCGAGCTCTTCGAACGGCCAGAAGCCGAACTCGTCGGCGGGACGACGCTGGACCTCCACCCGTCGGAGGACGCCGACCGGTATCGCGCGCTCTTCGAGTCGCACGTCGCCTCCGGCGGCGTTGCCGCGACGAGCGAGTACGAAGGCGAGCCGCTCTGCGCACTCACGGCATCCGGCGACCGCGTCCCGATAGAGATCAGCGCCAACGTAACCACGATCAACGGGCGGCGGGTCATCACCGGTATCTTCCGCGACATCTCGCTCCGTCGCGCCCACGAACGAGCGCTCGAATCCCAGCTCGACCGCGTCGAAACCCTCACGCACGTCCTCGCCCACGACATCCGCAACCCCCTGAACGTCGCGAGTGGCCGCGTCGCGCTCGCCCGGCAGACAGCGGACCTCGACCATCTCGACGCCGTGGCGGACGCGCACACCCGCATCGAGAACATCGTCAGCGACGCACTCACCCTGATCCGGGACGGGTTCGACGTCGAGCACGTCGAACCCCTGGAACTCGAAGCGGTCGCGACTGACTGCTGGCAGGCCGTCGAGACGATCGAGGGAGCCCTCGTCGTGGAGACCCCTGGAACGATCGAGGCCGACCCCCGGCGCATCCGCCACCTCTTCGAGAACCTCTTCCGGAACAGCGTGGAGCACGGAGGCGCCGACGTGACGGTGACCGTGTCCGTCACCGACGAGGGGTTCGCCGTCGAGGACGACGGCCCCGGGATTCCATCGACGATCCGCGAACAGATCTTCGACCCGGGCTGGAGTACGAACACCGGCGGCACCGGGCTCGGCCTGACCATCGTCACGAACGTCGTGGCCGCCCACGGCTGGTCGGTCGCCGTCACCGAGGCCACGGAAGGCGGCGCACGATTCGAGTTCTCCGGCGCTCGGCCTGACGTCGACACAAACCGACCAGCGAAGGCGGACTGAGCTCGACGTCCGGCGTCGACACCGAACTACGCCCACTCGACTCGTTATTCGGCGGGCTGGCGGTCCTGCACGTCGACGTCGATGCGGCCCTCGAGTTCTCGCTTCGAGGCCGGGCTGAGCGTGAGGCCGGCGGCGTCGAATCGGCGTTTGACGTCGCGGGCGAACCCGGACCGCGCGGCGAAGAGGTCCGCACGATTCGGGTCGGGGACCCAGTAGTGGACGCGCACGACGACCGCGTCCGCGGCGAACTCCTCGACGTAGACGCGCGGCGACGGCGCTTCGGCGATGTCCACCCGGCCGGCGAGCACCTCGCGGAGGAGGTCCATCGCCGCGTCGACGTCCTCGTCGTACGCGAGCCCGATCCGGTCCACGATCCGGTACCGTGACCGGCCGTACGGCCGGGTGACGACCTGGCTCGTGAGGTTCTCGTTCGGCACGGTCAGGAGCTCGCCGTTCGGCGTGAGGACGCGCGTGACCCGGAGCGTGATCGCCTGGATCGTACCCTCGTTCTCCCCCCAGCGGATGTAGTCGCCGACGTTGAACTCGGGGTCGAGCACGAGCACCATCCCGCTGACGAGCGACCCAATGACGGCCTGCGCGGCGACGCCGAGCGCGAGGGTGCCCGCGGCGAGGAGGAGCGCGGAGTCCGCGACGACGTGCCCGTAGCCGCCGGTGGCGACGCCGACGAAGAACCCGAGGACCACGAAGACGACACGGAGGTACCGGACGATGGCGTCGTCGATGGTCTGGTTCCGGCGGTTCCGGTGGCGGACGACGCGGGACACGACGGGGCTGACGAGGAACCAGCCGACCGCGACGGTCGCCAGCCAGCCGACGGTGAACCACCCCAGTCTGACGACGACTGGCCACTGCTCGAGGAGCTCCCGGAGGCCGACGTCCACGCCTGCTGCGACCACGCCATCCATCTCTGCCGGACGGTCACGGGGCAGGGCCAAAAGTCGTTCGTCACCTCGATCAGGGCATCCGGGCGGTAGCCGGCGGTACGACACCGTTACCGACGGTAAAAACGAGTTTGAAGCTATCAGTAGAGCCTTTGTCCGTGGGGCCGAAGCAGGAAGTACACCATCCATTCGCGGATGGTGTCCGGAGTTAGACAACCCTCCGTCCCGCTGGTTCGCGGCTCTCGAACGCCCTCCCTCCCGCTCCCCATTTCGTTCCTCCTTCCACGCCCCAGTCCGTCAGAGTTCGTAGGTCTCGCCGTCGACAGCCAATGGGTTCTCGAACGCCTCGTCGGCCGGGTAGAAGTGCGCGACGTGAACGAGACGCGTCCGGTCGGCGTTAAGTTCGTCCGCGAGCGCGAGCGCGCCCTCACGCGTAGCGTGCTTCGAGCCGAACGTGTACGGGGTGCCATCGGGGCCGTGGTGGGCGCCACCGTGCGGGTGGTGCGCACAGAGGCTCGCCGGAACGATCCCGTCCGCGAGCAGTAAGTCGGCGTTGCTCAGGACGCCCCGGGAGGACTCGGGGACGTCGTAGCTCGTGTCACCGGTGAGCGCGAGCTTCGACTCTCCTTCCTCGATGACGACGCCGTAGCACAGCAGCGGCGGGTGATCGACGGGCACGAGCGTCACGTCGAACCCGCACGCCTCGAACGACTCGAAGGGCGTCTGCGGGGCGACGGTGACGGGGTCGAGGTAGTCGTACTTCCGGTCGACGGTCTCCGCGACGCTCTCCCCCGTCCGGGGGTCGGTCTCGTCGGCGGCGTGAACGGTGAGGTCGCGGAGGAGGCGATACGCGTTCCCGAGGCCGTCGAGGTGGTCGAAGTGGATGTGCGTGACGATAGCCTCGTCGGGGAGCGACACACCCTCGCGGAGGAACTGGTGGCGGAAGTCCGGGCTCAGGTCGACGAGCAGCGACTCGCCGGTGGTCTCGTTCTCCACGTGCACCGAGAAGCGGGTGCGCTCGATACCGCGCTCGCGGGCGGTCGTACAGGTGTCGCAGTCACAGCCGACGGTCGGTGTGCCCGTGGTGTCGCCCGTGCCGAGGAGCGTGACGCGCATACCCTACTCGGGTGTCGCTTCGGGGGCGTGGTCGGGCGGGTCGTCCGCCTCGGCGTGCGCGTCCCCATCGTGGTCGTGTCCGTCGTGGTCGTGTCCGTCGTGGTCGTGGTCCGCGTGGTCGTCCCCATCACCGTGGGCGTGCCCGTCACCGTGGGCGTGGCCGTCGCCGGAGTGCCCGTCGTCGTCCGATTCGAGGGCGTCCTCGAGGGTGTCGAGGTTTCGGAGGTGGTCGCGCTCCTCGAAGGACTTGATCGCGTCTTCGAGGTCCTCCTGGGTGAGCTCCATGCGGTCGTAGAGGAGGGCGTCCAGGACGGCCTCGCGGAGGACGAGGCGGAGGTCGCTCCCGGTGAGACCCTCCGTGAGCTTCGCGAGTTCGGCGGGTTCGAAGTCCGCGACCTCGACGTGCTGGCAGACGATCTCGAAGATCTGGCGCCGCATGTCCTCGTCGGGACGCGGGAAGCTCAGGATCTCGTCGAAGCGCCGCCAGACCGCGGCGTCGAGCTCGTCCGGGTGGTTCGTCGCCCCGATGAGAAGGACGTCGTCCCGCACGAGACTGATCTCGTCGATGCTCTTCAGGAGGGTGTTGACGGCGCGCTTGATGGCGGCGTGCTCGTCCGACGTCCGAGTCTTCGCGACGAAGTCGAACTCGTCGATGAAGAGGATACACGGACTCAGGCGCTTCGCGACCTCGAACACCTTCTCGACGTTCTTCGCGGTCTCGCCGAGGTACTGGCTCGTGATCATCGAGAGCTTCACCTCGACGAAGGGCAGGTCAAGCTCGTGCGCGAGTCCCCGTGCCGTGGTCGTCTTCCCTGTCCCCGGCGGGCCGACGAAGAGCAGCTTCCCGATCTCGCGGAGCCCGACGGTCGCGAGGTAGTCGCGATGCTCGATGGCCTTCATCACCTTCGCGACCTCCTGCTCCTGCTCCTCGGTGAGGACCATGTCGTCGAGCGTGACCTCGATCTCCGCCGGGGCGCGGACGTCCACGAGGTCCAGCATCTCCTCGTCGTCCTCGTCGAACATCTCGGTGAGGAGGCCCTGGATCCAGTGGGGGTCGGCCTGCACGGGCCGGTTCTGCTCTCGGGCGAGCTCGTAGTCGACGTCCGGGTCGACCTCGATGTCGTCCTGTTGCTCGTAGTGGAAGGCGAGGACGGGGACCGAGTTGATGTCCTCGGCCGAGGCGTTGTTCGCGTACCACTCGAACGCCATGTCCTCGTCAGCGAGCTTCAGGCGCCCCGAGAACGCGTCCCGGTCGGTGAACATCAGGCCCGAGATCGCATCCCAGGGGTCGTCGAGCCCAGTTGCCTCCTGTGCCGTCTCCTCGTTGGTCGTGACGGGTCGCCCGACGCCGTCCCCCGCCCAGACCGCCCCTCGGAACGCCGGGGGCAGGTCACCCTCGTCGAGGTCCCGATGCGCCTCGTACGCACGGGCCGTCAACAGGAACTCGATAACCGCGAGCGCGTCATCAGTCATTCTCCTAATCTACCCGGCCCGGCCGCATAAGCGCGTCGCACTCGGAAGACGCCAACGCCACCGACGGCCCCGAACCAGGACCCCGGTGGCAACGATAGGGGAACCGCACGGCGGGTATTGCAGAACCAATGCAGCGGGTACATCGAGACCGTAGCGGTGGGGGCTCCGGGACGCAAGCCGGCCAGGAGACGCAATCGATTTGTACGGTGGCCGCATCGTTTCGGGTATATTCTCGGGTCGGAGCGGCAGCGCCGTACTGGCTTCGACCGATTGTCGCTCGTCACGCGACGACTCCCCATGACACACCACAGCTTCCCATCCCGGATCGAGACCGACCGACTCGTCTTCGAGCGACTGAGCCGCGACGCCACTGATGTCGTCGAGTTCTACGAGTTCGTCAGCGACCCAGACTGGCAGGGCGACGCGACGGACCCGATGCCGTGGTTCCGCTTCCAGTCCATCGACGACGTCTCGGGCTTCGTCGACCACGCCGAAACCCAGTGGCAGGAGTGCGAGAGCGCCCGGTACCTCCTCTACGCGAAAAACGGGGCGGAATCGAACGACGGCACCGACCCCGAACTCGTCGGCACCGCCGCCTACAGTCCCGACTGGGACAAACGCAGCGCCGGGTCCGACGTCGTCCTCGCGAAACGCTACTGGGGCAACGGGTACGGCACCGAACGCGGCCGCGTGTTCGTCGAACTCGCCTTCCAGCACCACGACCTCGACGCCTACGTCACGTCCTGCGCCGACGGAAACGACCCATCGAGACGCATGATCGAGAAACTCGTCGAGACGTACGGTGGCCGGTACGACGGACTCATGCGCCAGCACGGCTCACCCCGGCCCGACGGCACCGTGACGGACCAGCACCGGTACTCCATCGTCCGCGAGGAGTACGAGGGAGCTACTGAAGCGGGGGCGATGGTGGAATGCGACATGGAATGGTGAAAGCGGCAGGAAGGCGCCAGACGAGCAGCCGGTCTGTGACGACCAGTACAACCGCCCGCGGTTCGCCGCGCCCTCTGTGGGCGCGGCCTGGGGTATTGGTGCGGTTGGCGGTGCTGTGGCGGTGCGGCGCGGTTGCGGACGGTAGTGGGATGACTGAAAGGGGCGGGGCTCTCGTGAGCCGAGCGCGTGCAAGCACCACAACGAGCGCCAGCGAGTCGGAGCGACTGACGCCTCGATAGCCGACGCATACCCAATCAGGACGTTGTTCGGGCAAGTGTCTTCGGGCGACTACCCGGTCCACGTCCAGCAGAAGCCCGGACCGTATTGGAAGGCTCGACGCGTCTGGCGATGTCGAACTAGTCTCGAATGTAGAACACGACTGGGCGGCCCCAGAGGTAGCCCTGGTGTTCGTAGCGCTGGTAGCCCTGGAGGTCGTCCTTGATGTCGCCCTCGGCGGAGGCGAGCGTGATGACGACGGGCGCGTCGAACTGGCCGAGTTGGCTGGCCTGCGTGGTGCTCGTGACGTTCGCGTCGTACAGTTCGAGGTACCAGGGGAGTGGGAGGCGGGCGAACCAACCGGCGTAGCCGCCACCGGTGTCGTTCTGGTCGGCGTAGTCGTCGATGTCGAGTTGGGCGTCACCTCGCGTCTCGTTCGGGGTGTAGAACTCCTCGCCGTAGAACACGACGTCGACGCCGTCGTTGGTCGCCGCGATGCGCTCGATCTTGGCGAGCGTGGGTTTCATGTCGCCGGCGGGCTGGGCGTACTGCGCCATCGGGTTGTCCGGGGACTGGGGCGTTCGGTAGCTGTAGTCGGCGGCGAGTCCGCCGACGAGTGCGGTGGAGACAACGAGGACGGCCACGCCGACGCGGGCAGCGGTCGGGCGGTCGTTGGCGACAGCAGCGCGGGTACGACGGGCGAGCATCGCGACCGCGACGCCCGCAGGGATGGCCATCGGGACGATGGCGTGGATGGTCGCCCACGCGGCCATGATGTCGGTGACGATGGGGTAGCCGAGGAGGCTGAAGCCCGCACAGTACGAGAAGAACGAGACGAGCGGCCGAGACCGGTCGGCGGCGTATCGGTTCGCGACGAAGCCGACGACGCCGGCGATGAGGAGCGCGGGGGCGCCCTTCGCGACGAGTTCGAGGTACTGGCCGAGGAAGGAGACGTATGAGTGTTCCTGCATCGAGGTCGTCCCCCACATCCCGAGGAACTCGTTCCACGAGCCGAGGGTGGCGACGCGGACGACCTCCGGCACGAGCGCTGGACGCGTGAACATCCGGTAGAACTCGGGTTTCGGGGCGTAGAACGCGGTGACGACCGCGAACCCGAAACCCATCGCGGCGACGACGTGCGGCAGCCACGGTCGGAGCGACCGACCGGTCGCGAAGATGGTGCCCCGGAGGACGGCGACCCAGTCCTGGTCTCGGTATCGTGAAAGGACGAGCCGAGCGTCGAGCAGGAGGGCGAGTGAACCAGCCCACGTGACGGGGTAGAGGAGGGCGTTCTCCTTCGTCGTGAGCGCGACGGCGAAGGTGATGGCCGCGGCGTAGACGTACCAGCGCTTCCGGGTGTCGATGGCGCGAACGACGAACCCGACCGTCGCGAGCGCGAGCGTGGCGAGGATGAGGTCGTTCCGCATGAAGCGCGAGTAGTAGAGGAGGACAGGGGAGATAGCGAGCAGGACGCCAGCGGCGACGACCTCGCCGTCCTCGAGCCGGGTGCGGTAGAGGAGCGGAACCAGGGGCAGGATAGCGCCGAAGATGGCGGGGACGAGGCGCATCGTGAAGTCCGAGGCGCCGAGGAGGCTGAACACGACGCCGTTGACGTGCGGGAGGAAGGGGCCGTGGATGATCGGACGGTACTGCCAGGCGTCGACGGCCATGTAGTGGAGGATCCAGTGGGCGACGCGCGCCTCGTCCTGGTGCGCGACACGAACGTCGAGCGCGTAGAGCCGGGCGAGAAACGCGAGCACGGCGACGACCGCGAGCACGTGCACGGGGGACCAGTCCCGGGAGAGACGGCGCATTCGTGCTCCGGCTTCGGTGCGGGGTCAATAAACGCTTTCTGGAGTTGCAGCGCGAGCACGAGCAGAACAGGTGGTTCGACTGACTGGCTCGCGAAAATCGGGTGCTTCGTGGGGGGATGCGATTGGAGTAGTTGGTTCGATACAGCGTGGGGAAGACCGCGGGTGGGGAGCGTCCCCGCGTGGGGGAGCGGGCGCGTTCGTGCCGAGGGCGATTAGAACATCGCCTGGATCGTGGTCGTGAACTGCGTCACGATGTCGGTCTCGGCGTTCGTCGAGCCCTCGGTGCTGGCGTCGGCGTCGACGTCCGTGTTGGCGGACGCGTTCGCGTCGACGTCGGCGTCGGTGCTGGACGTCGCGTCACCGGACGCATCACCGGAGCTGTCGGTCGATGCGTCACTCTCGGCGTCGGCAGACGCGTCGACGTCGGCGTCGACGCTCACGGACGTGTCGGTGTCAGTACTGGCGGACGCATCGGCGTCACCGGACGCATCGGCGTTCGCGTTCGCCGTCTCGGCGTCCGTCACGGCCGTCACGGAGACGCTGACGGAGCCGTGCGGGGCGGTCTCGGCGTTCGCATCGGCGTCGGCGCTGGCGGTAGCACTCGCGTCGGCGTCGGCGTCGGCGTCAGCCTGCCCGCTGGCCTCGGCGTCAGCACCGGCGTCGGCATCGGCCTGCCCGTTCGCGTGGGCGTCGGCCTGAGCCTGGCCGAAGAGCTGGCCGACCCAGGACTGGACCTGGGCGACGAACCAGACGTCACCGCTGATGCGGGCGTTGTCGTTCGCGTGTTCGGCGCCGGGACGGGCGGTCACGCCGAAGGTCGCCGTCTTGTCGCCCGCGTGCGCCTCGATCTGGATGGTGCGGGGCTGGTCGGGCGCCTCGACGCGGATCGTCTTCGAGCCGTCGACCGTGTACGAGCCCTCGCCCTCGAGCTGGGCGTCGGGCACGTCCACGGTCACGTCGGCGGTGCCGTCGACGGACTCCGTGACGGTGAGCACGACACTGCCGTTGTCGTACGTCGCGTCCACGGCCACGTTCGCGTCCGCCGCTGTCGCGCTACTTGTCGAACTGTTCGCGGGGCTCGCAGCGACCACCGAGCCGGTGGCGCTCACGAGCAGCAGGGCGGCCACGAGGGCCGCGCGGAGTTGGTTGACGCGCATCGCAACCGGGCCTGGTGCCTCGCGGGACATATAAAGTAGCGACCGTAAAGCCGGTTTATCGCCAATAAAATCCGGATTAACTCGGCTTTGTCTGGCGATTCCAGGAATCGAGGGGTAGCTCCAGTCGAAACAGTGGTTAGGCGGGGTGGTGGGCCGGTGCGCGACGAGTCGGGGGCGACTCGCGGCGTGACCGACTACGACCCGCCGCGTCGGTAGAGGGCGAGGAGGACGACCACGAGGAGGACCTGAATGGCCTTGTCGGCGTAGCCGAGCAGGGTGAACTGGCCGGCGTTGGCGACGTACCAGAGCGGGATCTGGACGGCGGTGTACGGGATCGCGAGGAGCACGAGGAGCCGGCGGCGGTAGTCGAGCAGGTAGAGGATCGTCGCGGCGAGGAATCCGACGCCGGCGAGGCCGACCGGAATGCGGCCCTCGGTGACGCCCGCGTACAGGTGGAGGACGCCCGTGAGGAACACGAGTGCGACGGCGAGCCATCCCAGACCCGAGAGAGACGCGGTGTCGAACGAGAGTCCGGATCTCGAGGCCTGCTGTGATTGCGACATGCACACTATACTACCCGCACTAGCATAAGGTGTGCTGGTATTCCCGGCGGCCAGGAATCGTCCAGCGACTCCAGTGTTGGGCGCCACCCGAACTGGTTCAGCAATCCCGCACGTCTGGTTGGGCCGCTGTCTGGCGTCGTCGAACGGCCGACGTCAAACGGCCCCGTCCTTGGGTGTCGTCGGGCGCCCGCCGGGGTTCGAAGGGACGAGCCAGGAGTAAACCCCGAGCACTCTCCTGCCCGGTTCTGTGACCTTTATGCGGCCGGGGCCGTCAATGGTGGGTATGGCGAGCGACACCACACCCGTTATCGCGGCCGCGTACCGGACCCCGCAGGGGAAGGACGGCGGCGTGTACGCGGACACCCGAAGCGAGGACCTCTCGGTCGCGCTCATCGACCACATCCTCGACGAGACCGGACTCACTGGCGAGGACGTCGACGACCTCCAGTGGGGCTGCGCCCAGCAGCGTGGCGAACAGGACAACAACGTCGCGCGCGTCATCGCGCTCCTCAGCGAACTCGGGGAGAGCGTGCCCGCGGCGACCATCAACCGCTGGTGTGCGTCCTCGATGGAGGCCGTGATGCGCTCCGCGGACTCAATCCGTGCCGGGCAGCGCGACTGCATCATCGCGGGCGGCGTCGAGAACATGAGCCGGGTGCCCATGGACGGCACCGCCTACGAGGGCATCCACGACGGCATCGCGGACCTCTACAACGTCCCGGAGCTCCAGATGGGGATGACCGCGGAGAAGGTCGCGGAGCGCTACGACGTCTCCCGGGAAGCCCAGGACGAGTACGCCGCGCGCAGCCAGCAGGGCGCCTGCGAGGCGACCGAGGAGGGGCGCTTCGACGACGAGATCGTGTCCATCGAGACCGACGAAGGGACGATCACGGAGGACGAGGGGCTGCGACCGGGCACGACAGCGGAGAAGCTCTCCCAGCTCCCGCCCGTCTTCAAGGGCGACGGCACGGTGACGGCCGGGAACGCCAGCCAGATCAGTGACGGCGCCGCCGCGCTCCTCATCACGAGCGAGGCGTTCGCCGAGGACAACGACCTCGACGTGCTCGCGCACGTGGGCGACCACAACGTCGCCGGCGTCGACCCCGAGGTCATGGGCATCGGCCCGGTCCCCGCCACTCGGGGCCTCCTCGAGCGCACCGGCGAGGACATCTCGGAGTTCGACCTCGTCGAACTGAACGAGGCGTTCGCGAGCCAGTGCGAGTACTCGCGGCGCGAACTCGGCATCGACGAGGACAAGTTCAACGTGAACGGCGGCGCCATCGCCATCGGCCACCCGCTCGGCGCCTCCGGCGCCCGGCTCCCCGTGACGCTCATCCACGAGATGATCAAGCGAGACGCCGACAAGGGCCTCGCGACGCTCTGTGTCGGCTTCGGGCAGGGCGCAGCAGTGACGTTCGAACGGCGCTAAGTAGCCGGACCGGCCGGGCTATCTGTTCTCGAGGTTACTCCGTGAGCGGCAGGATGACCGCGAAGACCCACGGGGAGACGAACGCGACGAGGAGGCCGAGGATCTCGGCGTCGTAGAGCAGCGAGGACTCCCAGGACGGAATCGTCAGCTCGAGGGCGTGCACGAGGAGTTCGCCGCCCGCACCGAGCGCGAACAGGCCGAGGCCCAGGAGGAAGGAGCGTTTCGCGAGCGACGCGTAGTTCAGATTGCCGTATCGTCCCATATCAGTCGGGAGGACCGAGGGACTATTACGCGTTCTGGGTCGTGGCGAAAGGCCCATGACAGCGACCAACCTACGGGCTATCGATGAAAGAGACGCTCGTCGACAGCATCGTCGAACTCCTGACGCTCGTCGTCACCGGTGCCGGCGCCCTCGCACTCACCGCGCTCGGCTTTCTCGCAGAACAGGCCGGCCTCCAGAATCTCGCGCTCGGGAACATCCCCGTCGGCATCTGGGAGGCCGGCATGGGTGCCGTCATCCTCTTCGCCGGCATCTACCTGATCGGCTACAACCAGTTCTGGAAACGCATCCAGCTCCTGCTCTTCGCGTAACCCGAGCAGCAGACCGACACCCTGAGCAGTTCTGCGAACCGGCATTGAACGGGTCGCTGTCGCGTCGTCGAGTCACAACTGTTGTGCCAACCGGTGTCGGGTAGGGTATACTGAGAGCCGACGAAGTTCCGCAGGCCGTCGACCCGGCGCGAATCGCGGCCGCCGACCCCGAGGCAGCGTCACCCGGATCACGCGTCGCTGCGGTCGGCGTCGTGCCCGGGAATCTTGACTACTTGACGCCTGGCGGGCGGTCTGCCATCGAGGCCACCGACGTCGTGGTTGGATTCGAGGTGGATCGGGGACAGCTAGAACGTAATTTGGGCCGGGTCAGCTCAGTCGTGCGGGTGGCAGAGATCGAGGGCCTCCCGAACGGCCTCCTTCCGGCCGAGGAAGGTGAGGTGGTCGCCGCGCTGGATGGTGAAGTCGGGGTCGGGCACCTGGTTGTTGCCCTCGCGGCCCACGAGCGCGATGATGACGCCCGCCGGGAGTTCGCCGTCGAACTCGTCGATGGTCTTCCCGACGTGCTGTTCACTCGTCACCTCGACCTCCTGGACGTCGCCGCTGCGCCCGATCTCCGTCATCCAGTTCGCGAGCGCGGGGCGCTCGATGATGTTGTCGATCCCCCAGGCCGTCGCGATACTGGAGGAGACGGTCTTGACGCCGAGGTCCTCGAACGCGTCGACGTTGTCGGGGTTGTTCGCGCGGGCGATGATAGTGTCCACGCTGAACTTCGACTCCGCGAGCTGCGCGACGAGGAGGTTCACGTCGTCGTCACCGGTCGCGGCGACGATGATCTTGCAGTTCTCGACGCCGGCTTTCCGGAGGACGTCCGTGTCCGTGCCGTCGCCCTTGTGGACGGTGTAGCCCTGCTCCCGGCAGCGTTCGATCATCTGTTCGTCCTGCTCGATGATGACGACGTTCTCACCGCGGTCCTCGAGGCGCTCCGCGAGCGCCCGACCGACGGTGCCGCCGCCGACGATGAGTACACGCATTGGTATGACGTCCAGTGATTCCGCGATGTGGCGGGCGAATCCGCCCTCCACCACGACGGTGAAGAGGATGGTGAGGAAGACGACGCCCACGAGGACGTTCGCCACCTCGGTCTGTCCGGCGGCCTGGAGTTCCACCGCGAACAGGGTCGCGACCGATGCGGGGATGATACCCCGCGGACCGACGCCGCTGATGAAGAACCGCTCCGCGGTCGTGAGGCGACCCCCGGTCGTCGAGAGGAGGACGCCGATGGGGCGAACGATGCCGGCGACGACGACCGCGACCGCGAGCCCCGGGAGTCCGAGCCGCAGCAGGTCCTCGAAGCTCAGGAGGGCGGCGAGAGCGATGAAGACGAAGGAGAGCACGATGAGCGTCACGTCGCCCTTGAAGGACTCGATGTCCTGCTCGTAGGGCAGGTCGAGGTTCCCGAGCAGCATCCCCGACGTCGCCACGGCCGCGATGCCCGCTTCGCTCGCGAGCGAGTCCGCCAGCCCGTAGGACACGAGCGCGCTCGCGAGGACGATGAGCCGCGCGTTCTGCACCGCCGACCGCGCGGACAGGTCGATGTGCCGGAGGAGGTACCACACGATCACGGCGACGAGCACGCCGACCGCGACCCCGATGCCGAGCCGCGCGGAGAAGTCCTGCACGAGCACCCCGATGGGGTCGCCAGGATGCAGCACGGCCTCGAACACGACGACGGCCATGATGGCGGCGCTCACGTCGTTCACGACGCCCTCCGTCTCCAGCGCCGCAGCCACGCGGTCCCGAACCGGCACGACCTCGAGGATCGGTGAGATGACCGTCGGGCCCGTCGCGACCAGGAGCGACCCCACGAGCAGGGAGACGGGCCACGACTGCCCGAGCAGGAACCGCACCGCAATCGCGGTCCCGATCAGGCTGATCGCCGCCCCCACCGTCACCAGCTGGATCACCGCCCCCGGCGCCGACCGGAGCTTCTCCAGCTTCAGGTGGAACGCGCCCTCGAAGACGATGATCGCGACGGAGAGCCCCACGATCGCCGACAACGCGTCACCGAACGCGTTCGGATCGAGGAGTCCGAGAATCTCCGGCCCAACGATGATCCCGGCCGCCAGCAGGAAGATCACGCTCGGCACCTGGAAGCGATCCGCGAGCACCTGGGCCGCCACCCCGAGCGCGATGATAGCCGCAACTATCGGGATCAGCACCGAACTCACGCGCAATCACCCGACGTGGAAGCCATTCAATCGTGACCACACAGTCGAGTGTATAAAAGCCGGCGGTTGTGGAGAGAAACGCAGTTCTTGAGGGACGATGATGGAGGATTCGGTGGTTCCGGACTCACAGTCTCGCGAGTTCCGCCCGGAGTGCCCGGCGCTTCAACAGCACGAAGCCGAGCAGGATCAGTCCGAAGCCGGCGACCGTCCACTGGGTGACGGGTTCGTCGAGGTACGCCCAGCCGACGACGGTTGCGACGACCGGGACGAGGTAGGAGACGAGGTTCGTCTCGAGGGCGCCGTACGCGCCGAGGAGGTGGAAGTAGATGAGGAAGGCGATGGCGGTGGCGAAGATGCCGATGTAGGTGAGGACGAGGATGGCGGGGAGGGCGAGCTGGACGTCGCTGGGGGTTTCGCCGGTGGCGAGGCTGAAGGCGTGGAGGATGACGCTGCCGACGACCATCGACCACGCGACGAAGGGGACGTCGGGGAGGGTGCTGGGGCTGCGGCGGATGAGGACGCTGCCGAGGGCGACGCTGATGGCGGCGAGGACGACGAGTCCCTTCCCGACGATGCCGGGGGCGAGGAGGTTCGAGGGGCTGGGTTGGGCGATGACGGCGACGCCGACGAAGCCCGCGAGGACGCCGACGAAGCCGATGGGGGTGTGGCGTTCGCCGGGGAGGAGACCCCAGGCGAGTCCCGTGGTGAGGATGGGGATGAGGCTGTAGATGATGGCGGCGACGCCGCCCGTGGTGTACTGCTGGCCGACGAAGAGGAGGCTGTTCCCGGCGATGAGGAACGTCCCGCTCGCGAGGACGGCGATGACGTCGGCGCGGGATTCGGGCCGCCAGCGGCCCGGTCGAACCACGGCGAACGCGAGGAGCAGGACGGCTGCGACGTCGTACCTCGCGGCCGCGAAGAGGACGGGCGGGATGTACTCGAGCCCGACCTCGACAGCGGGGAACGTGCCGCCCCAGAGGACGCCGAGGCCGACGAAGAGCGCGAGCGAACGATACCGTGACACGACCGAAGGGTGGGTCCTGCGCGTGATGAAGGTGCTGTTTCCGGCGGCCTAGAATCGGGCAACGGGACGGGGTCTAGGGGACGGTCGTGGCTGATACCGACTCCGGCACGTCGCGCTGCGATGGGCGTCGGCAGTGCGAACAGCTTCGAGACAACGGGAACCGCCACCACTGCGAACAACTCCGTGACGACGTGACCGCCCGGACCCTGAGGCGCCCCTACCGCGGTGGTCTCCAGTGACACGAGGGTGGTTACGACGAGTCGGCTCTGTGCTCGACGGCCTGCATGACGGTATGGGCGTCGGCACCGCTGCCACCGCTCGCGGGGTCGAGGGTGACGGTGACCTCGTTGTGGGCGATGTAGCAGATGGCGTCGAAGGGCAGCATCGCGACGACCACGTCGTCGCCGTTCACGCGACCCTCGCACTGAAGGAAGCGGTTCCCGACGGAGACGGACTTCGCATCGACTTCCTTCACGGTGCCGTTGACGTCGAACGCGACGGTGTAGCGGGACATCTACTCGTAGGTAGGGACCAGGCAGGGGTGTATCGCGAGGATTCCCGAGGAATCTAGAATACTCGTGCTGGCCGGAGTCGCCGGCGCCGAGCCCTCGCGCGAGACGGGCGACCACACACCGCTTGCGAACGCCCCTCGCTCCGAGCACGATGCCGACATGCCGACCCCAAGGAGACCAGTCCTCGGGACGGACAGCATGGGGTCCGGTCGAGCATCATCCGGGCTCACCGCACACCACGCAACCCACAGAGCACCGACCCCAGCGAACACCCCAGCGAACACCACCAATCGAGATTCGAGGAGAATTGGGTTCTCCCAAGGTGTTCATTCGTCGTCGGGGACGTCCTGCACGGCGACGCCGTTGTGCACGACGTACTCGACCGACTCGAACGGGAACACGCCGACGAGTTCGTCGTCCCCGGAGAGCCGGCTCTGACACCGGATGTAGCCCTTGGAGGGTTTGATCTCGTCGACCTCGATCTGCTTGAGGGTGCCGTCCGCGACGAACGCGACCGTGTAGTTCGACATACCAGTGGCTCGGCGGTAGAACGGCCTAAGGCCCCGAGACGTTCCAGCGGGCCACCACGTCCAGACCGACCCCGCCAGGAGAACACCATCAAGCAGACACCGTCGAGGGGAACACAATCAGACCGAACGTCGAACTCGGTTGGCTATCGACGACAGCGTGCGGTCGGCCGGCTAGGACTCCTCGTAGATGAGTTCGATCTCGTCAGCGAACCGGTCGAGGATGTTGCGGCGTTTCTTCTTCATCGTCGGCGTCATCAGGTCGTTCTCCTCGGTGAACTCCTCGGGGACGAGGCGGAACTTCTTGATCTGTTCGTAGTGCTCGAAGTTCTCGTTCACGCGCTCGACCTCGCCCTGGATCTGTTCGCGTACCCACTCGTCGCGACAGACGGCGCGGCGGTCGCCGGGGAGGTCCACGGCCTGCTCGTCGGCGAGCTTCCGGAGGTTCTCGAAGGCGGGGACGACGATCGCGGAGACGAACTTCTGGCCGTCACCGAGCACCATCGCCTGCTCGACGAGCGCGCTCGACGCGAACGCGTCCTCGATGGGGCCGGGTGGGACGTTCTTCCCGGTGGAGAGGGTGAGGATCTGTTTCGCGCGCTCGAGGAACTGGACGTAGCCATCACTCCGGAGGTCGACGACGTCCCCCGTGCGGAACCACTCCACGCCGTCCACTTCGGTGAACGCTTCCTCGGTGCGCTCGGGGAGGCCGTAGTAGCCACGGAAGACCTGTGGCCCTCGTACGAGGAGTTCGCCGGCGGTGCCGTCGGCGTGGTCGCGCTGCTCGGGGCTCGCGACGTTCTCGTCCACCCGGATCTCGGTGTCGGGGAGGGCGGGGCCGATGGTGCCGACCTTCGGGTCCTCGGGCGGGTTCACGCACACGACGGGGCTGGTCTCGGTGAGGCCGTACCCCTCGAGGATAGGGAGGCCCATGCCGTGGTAGAGCGCGCAAAGGTCGGCGGAGAGGCTGCCACCGCCGCTGATGAAGAACTCGATCTCGCCGCCGATGGCGTCCCGGACCTGGGAGAACACGAGCTTGTCCGCCACCGCTCGCTTGGCCGAGAGCGCGAGGCCGGGGTCGTCGGCGTCGTGGTAGTCGCGGCCGACGTCGGTCGCCCAGTTGAAGATCTTCTCCTTCACGGGGGACTCGGTCGCCTGGGTGCGGATGGCGTCGTAGAGCTTCTCGTACACGCGCGGGACGCTCGTCGCCGTCGTCGGTTTCACGAGCTGGAAGTCCTCGCGGAGGGTGTCCGGGCTCTCCGCGTAGCAGACGTGCGCGCCGGCCGCGAACATCAGGAAATGCCCGGAGAGGCGCTCGAAGACGTGCGCGAGCGGGAGGTAGGAGAGGAGCCGGCTCTCCTCGTTCGTGACGGGGAGACTGGGGTCCTTGTCGGGGCGGGGGCCGAACCGTCGGAAGCACTGGTCGACGTTCGCCCGGAAGTTCCGGTGCGTGAGTTCGACGCCCTTCGGCTTCCCGGTCGTGCCGGAGGTGTAGATGAGGCTCGCGAGGTCGCCGACGGACTGGTCCTCGATCCAGCCGTCGTACGCGTCGCGGTCGAACGCGTCGCGTCCCCGGTCGTGGACGTCGCCGAGCGAGAGGATGTCGTCCCGGTCCCGCTGTGGAGGGACGTGGTCGATCGTGACGATGAACTCGAGGTCGAGCTCGTCCTCGACCGCGAGCACGTCCGCCAGTGCGTCCTCGCCCTCCACGACGACACCGATGGAGCCCGAGTCGCCGAGGAGGTGTGCGACCTGCCGGGGGCTGCTCGACGCGTAGACGGTGGTGACCGTCGCGCCGGCGGCGAGGAGTGCGAAGTCGCTCTGCGCCCACTCCATCCGGGTGTTCGCGAAGATGCCGACGCGGTCGCCACCCTCGACGCCGAGGTCGCGGAACCCGGCCGCGAGGTTCCGGACGATGCCCCGAAACTCCCCGTAGGAGAGGTGGGCGTAGTCGCCGTTCGGTGCTGCCGGCACGACCTCGTTCTCGACGAGCGAGCGGTCGTAGATGCCGCCCTTGTAGCCCTGCGCCGGTCGGTCCGTGTACCGGGCGGCGGTGTCCTCGAAGAGCTCCGGGAGGGTCGACTCCCCCAGCACCTCGTGCTCGAACGCCTGCTCCGCGGTCCGCCAGTCCCCTGTCATGGCTCCTTAGTCGTCCTCCCTCGTCTTAAGGTAACGCAGAACCCCACGGACGTTCATCGCAGTTTCCGCGGACGCCTTCTGTTCGCCCCAGACGCCCTCCATCGGTGCGCGTTCGGCGAAGTGTTCGACGACGGCGGTGTCGTCCGCGTTCTCCCGCCAGACGGCCTCGATATCGTCGACCCACGCCTGGATGACGTCGATGTACTCGTCGAGGTAGACCTGCGCGTCGGCCCGGGCGTCGGGACCGCCAACGCCCCCGCTCTCGCCGCCAGCAGGACCATAGTGGGCGTAACAGAGGACCTCGGGGTCGAGGGACTTGATGCGTTCGGCGTCCGCGACGACCTGCTCGAGGTCGAAGTTCGACGGTGGGCTCGTGGGCTCGACCTGGTCGACCTGCGGGACGTAGATGCCGGCGGCGTCAGCGGCGTACACCGCCTCATCCTCCGGATCGTGGAAGATGACCTGGTGTGGGGCGTGTCCGGGTGCGTGGTGGACGTCGAGTTCGCGGTCGCCCAGGTCCAGGGTCTCACCCCCCGAGAGCTCGACGATGCGGTCCTCGGGCACGGGTTTCGGGTCGACGTAGTACTCCCACTGCTCGCCGACCGCGTTCTTCGTGCCCTTCACCAGCCGGGACGGGTCTGCGAGGTGAGGTGCGCCGATCTCGTGGACGTAGACGTCCGCGTTCGGATAGTCCTCGGCCAGGAAACCGGCGCCCCCGGCGTGGTCGAGGTGGACGTGCGTCGCGAGGATGTGGAGCGGAGCCTCGCGGTCGACGCCCACCTCGTCGAGCAGCCCCTCGATGTACTCGTAGTTCGTGCCGATGCCGGTGTCGACCAGCGCCGGTTCGGCGGCGTCGATGCAGTACACCGCGCCGTACTTCGGCGTGCCGTACATCCCCGTGTCCACGTAGTAGACGTCGGTCAGGTCCGTGGCCTCGTAGACGTCGCCAGGTGCCATTAGGGTGAACCGCGTCGGCCGACAGGAAAAGCGTTCGCCTCGGGGAGATGCGCGACGAGGCCGTTGCGACACGGCCGTGACGTCGTGGCAGGGATGCGAAGCGGTTTTGCGGTGGGCGGGAGAACCCTCGCGTAATGATTAGCAGGCAGTTCCTCCGCGAACACACCGACGAGGTGCGGGCGGCGCTCGAGCAGAAGGGCGTCACCGACGTGGACCTCGACGCGGTGCTGGAGATCGACGAGGAGTGGCGCGACCTGAAGGCGACCGGCGACGACCTCCGGCACGAGCGCAACGAGGTCAGCCGGAAGATCGGCGAGCTCAAACGCGAGGGGGAGGACGAGGAAGCCCAGGAAGCGATCGACCGCTCGCAGGAGCTCAAGTCGAAGCTGGAGACGGTGGAGGAGCGTGCCGACGAACTCGAGGCAGAACTCGAGACGGCGCTGATGCGCATCCCCCAGATCCCCCACGAGGACGTCCCCGTCGGGGCCGACGAGTCGGAGAACGTCGAGCGACGCCGCGAGGGCTTCGACGACCTCCGCGACTACCCGGACGACGTGGTCCCGCACTACGACCTCGGCGAGGACCTCGACATCCTCGACTTCACGCGCGGTGCGAAGGTCTCGGGCGGTGGGTTCTACTTCCTGAAGGGCGACGGCGCCCGCCTCGAGCACGCGCTCATCCAGTTCTTCCTCGACGTCCACCGCGAGCAGGACTACGTCGACGTCTTCCCGCCGATCCCCGTGAACAGCCGGTCGATGGAGGGCACGGGCCAGTTCCCGAAGTTCACTGAGGACGCCTACCGCCTCGAGGGCTCGAACGAAGCGGACTACGACGAGGACGACCTCTGGCTCCTCCCGACCGCCGAGGTCCCCGTCACCAACCTGTACCGGGACGAGATCCTGCTCGACGACGACCTCCCACTCAAGCACCAGGCCTACTCCCCGAACTTCCGCCAGGAGGCCGGCGAGCACGGCACCGAGACCCGTGGCATCGTCCGCGTCCACCAGTTCAACAAGGTCGAGCTCGTGAACTTCGTGCGACCCGAGGAGAGCTACGACCGCTTCGAGGGGCTCGTCGACGAGGCCGAGGAGGTCCTCCGGCGTCTCGACCTCCCCTACCGCATCCTCGAGATGTGCACGGGCGACCTCGGGTTCACGCAGGCGAAGAAGTACGACATCGAGGTCTGGGCGCCCGGCGACGACATGCCCGAGGGCCCCGACATTGGCGGGCGCTGGCTCGAGGTCTCGTCTGTCTCGAACTTCGAGGACTTCCAGGCCCGCCGCGCCGGCATCCAGTACCGGCCCGAACGCCACGAGTCGGCGGAGTACCTCCACACCCTCAACGGGTCGGGCGTCGCGGTCCCCCGCGTGATGGTCGCCATCCTCGAGTACTACCAGAACGACGACGGCACCGTCACCGTCCCCGAGGCCCTCCGCCCCTACATGGGCGGTCAGGAGGTCATCGAGGGCCACGAGAAGGTCGGGGAGAGCGCGGTGGGAGCGGGCGAGAAGGAGTAGCTAGACGGGCTCGTTGGTTTTTCGGTTCCAGGAATCCGCCTCACAGACCGTCGACGAACGTCCGCAATCCGACGATGCTCCCGTGCTGGATCTCGAAGACGTCCAGGAACGCGAACAGTACCGCCCCGGCGTCCTCGGCGCCAGCGTCGTCGGTCGCGACCAGGGTTCCAGCAACCGCTTGGCCCTCGTTCGGGCCGTCGTAGACCGTCTCGACGTCGTGTCGGGTGTCGTGCCGGGGCCGGTCATCGCGCATGAACGAGACGAACTCGTCGCGAGATGCGAAGGTTCGATCGCCGCGTTCCTGCGTGAAGTCGGGATGTAGCAGGTCCCGGAGGGCGTCGTAGTCGCCGTCGTCGATGGCCGCGTAGTACTCGCGAACGAGCCCCTCGGGCGTCATGCGTGGTGAGAGGGACCGTGGGGTTGTCAGTCCACCGGACCCGGAGGCGTTCATGGCTTGCTGCCCCGACGCCTCGATGCCGAACAGACACCCTCCATCAGCAACTACACACCTATGCATAGGTTATAGAGAGGTGTGCTATCCTGTATCCATATGGTATTATATACTTACCGCGCATACTGGTGAGTGAGGATATACATATGGCTACTACCACTACCTCCGGCCCGGTCGCGAACAGCTTCGAGAGCACCATCGGCGGCTACACCGTGTCCGCACGAGCCCACAGCCTGAGCGCGTGGTTCGTGCTCGCGCTCCGCCTCATGATGGGTGGGGCGTTCTTCTGGGCGGGCTGGTCGAAGCTCTCCTTCGTCGCCGGCGAGGCGTTCGACGCCACGGGCTACCTGCGCTTCGCGACCGTCGCGAACGGCAGCCCCGTCGCCGACCTGTTCGTCGCCATGAGCAACGTCCCGTGGCTCATGAGTCTCGCGAACGTCCTCGTCCCCTGGGGCGAACTCCTGATCGGTGTCGCCCTCATCCTGGGCGCAGTCGTCCGCCTCGCGGCGTTCTTCGGCGCGCTCCTCATGGGGATGTTCTACCTCGGGAACTGGGACATCGCCCACGGCGTGATCAACGGTGACTTCGCCTACATGCTGGTGTTCCTCGCGGTCGCCGCGTTCGCCGCCGGCCGCATCATCGGCCTCGACCAGCTCATCGAGCGCTACGAGGTCGGCGGCCAGGCGCTCATCGAGCGCTTCCCCCGCCTCGACTACATCCTCGGCTAAGCGGACAATTTCGCTGCACTATGCCTTGGACCTGACTATCGACTACTTCCGCTTCCACCGCTCGTTTCCGAGTCACCACACCGACCTGCAGTCAGCAGCACGCTCGACAGGCCTCCTGTTCGGTACCCCCAACAGTGTTAATCAGTGTCAGTCCCTCGTCCCCCCATGGGTATCGCGCGCCACGAACGTAGTGCCAGTAGGGATTTCCGGGCACTGCTCTCCCAGGTCCACCCCGTATTCATGCTGCCGCCGCTTGCGGCCTCCTGGTTCGGCGCTGCGATCGCTGGCGAGTTCTCGATCCCGATCGGCGCACTCCACGCGGCCGCGATATTCTTCGCCGTGTACACGGCCCACGTCAAGGACGGCTACGTCGACTTCTATCGACGAGGCGAGGACGACGACCACCCCATGTCGATCCGTGGGTGTCGACTCGCACTCGTGGGTGCAGCCCTCGGCTTTGCAGCCTGTAGCCTCTCGCTCTGGGTGGTCGTGGGGCCAGGAGCGACACTGATCACCCTCCCGGCCTGGGTCATCGGCTATCTCCACGCCCCACAGTTGGACACGAACCCGGTCACGACGACGCTCGGCTATCCGACCGGGATCGCCATCGCGATCCTCGGTGGGTTCTACGTCCAGACCACGACGCTCACTCCGACAGCGATCGGGTTCGCCCTGGTCTTCCTGATCACGCTGGCCGGTATCAAGATCATCGACGACGAGCAGGATTACGAGTACGATCGGTCGATCGATAAGCACACGGTCTCCGTACTACTGGGTCCCTGGCCGGCACGTCGACTGGCGGCCACGCTCGTTGGGTTCGGCCTCGTGGGAGTGCTCTGGGGCGCCGTCGGTGGAGTCTTTCCCCCAGCCGCACCGCTTGCCGCACTCGCGTTCGTCCCGATAGTCCTGATCGCGGTCCGAGCGGGGCCGTCGATCGCGACGATGCTACTCATCAGGGGTGCGTACGTCTTTCTGGCGCTCCTGTTCGTGGCCGTCTGGTTCCGCCCGCTCTCCGGGATCACCCTTCCGGATATTACCGTGCTCGGGCCGTACACCTACCTCACAACCGAGCTGTTCTTCGGCGGGGTTGCGCTCGGCCTGCTGTACAACGCGGACGCACTTCGTCGTGCAGCCTACACTATCGCCGCGCTGTATCCCATCGGGTACGTCTGGGACTGGTACACGCTGGAGGTTGGCATCTTCGAGATACCGATCCGGACGGGGTACGAGCTGGCCGGCATCCCGATCGAGGAACACCTGTTCTTGCTCGTCGTTCCGGCCCTCGTACTCGGGATACACGAGACGATTCGAACGGTGTCTGCGGACTCGATGGGGCAAGCCACCGGCTCCCCAACGGACGCTCCAGACGAGGAATCCTAGACGGCATCTGTCGCCGACTGGTAGCTGACGGCCAGCGTTCTGCGACGGCGGTCCGGCGCTCTGTCGGCCACTCGGGATGCGTCGTGCTTTTCCCGACCTCCCCCGTACAGCGCGTGTGGACCTGCACGTCCGGTACGAGGGCGACGACGACCCCGAGAAGTGCACGGCCCGGACGCTCGCGCGCTTCGACATGGCGGAACTGCACCGCAGCAATCGCGCGACGCCTCGCGGGGTCGTGCTCAATCCGCACGCCGAGCAGGCGCTCTCGCCCGCGGACGCCGGACACGACAATCTGATCGCCCTGGACTGCTCCTGGGAGACCGCCGAGCGCGCGATGTTCCAGGTTCGGGGCGACCACCGCGCCCTCCCGTTCCTCGTCGCCGGCAACCCCGTGAACTACGGGAACCCGTTCAAGCTCAACACCGCGGAGGCGTTCGCCGCCGCACTCCACATCCTCGGCCACCCCGAACACGCCGAGGAGGTCATGAGCAAGTTCCGCTGGGGGCACACCTTCCTCGAACTCAACGAGGAACCCCTCCGACGGTACGCCGACGCCGAGGACTCAAGCGAGGTCGTCGCGATCCAGCAAGAATACCTGGATATGGCCGAGAACGACGACTGACCACCCAGCGACGGTTTTTCATCACCGGCGAGTTCCGGATATCAGCAACCGGCGAGTGCCGGGACCGAGCCAGATACGGGCGGGAAATCGAATGGGGCGGGCCGGTCGCGTTTCGCTCGGTCGGCCCTATCGCGACGAGCGAGCGCGAGGAGCGATATCCGAGCGAGCGGGCGCGAGCGGGCCGGGGCATTCGCAGGCGGAAGAAGCCCAGATGAGCCATGATAGACTCGATGTCCCCGTATCTGCAAGTCGAACATCTTAAACGCACGCCGAGCAAATCAGCGTTCATGAGCGAAACCGTCGAGGACCGTCTGCTCGGGAAGCAGATCTGTATGAAGTGTAACGCGCGGAACCCGGAGCGCGCGGATGCGTGCCGGAAGTGTGGCTACCAGCACCTGCGGCCGAAGGCGAAGGAGCGACGCAGCACGTAAGCGCTGGTCGACGGGTTCTCGTGGTTCGTAGCTTCTGTTCGGTAGCGTTCGGTCTGGCCGATGGTCGTCGATAGTTGGGGTTTCTTGTGCGTGGCGGCCTGCGGATAGGGTATGTCTTCGAGTGGCCGGGTGCCGGTGTTGACGCCGATCGCTGACGCGCTCGAACGCCTGGTGTTCGCGGGGTGGTACCAGTGGCTCGTCCGGGGGATCCTCGTGGTCGTTGGTGTGCTGGCGGTCGCGCAGATCCTCCGGTATGCTGGTGTGCTGGCGCTCGGGGCGGGGGCGCTGCAGTTGTTGGATTTCGTGACGAGTATCGCGGTCACGGCGTTCCTGCTGACGGCGGCCATCCAACTCGTGGTTTTCGCGCGTGGCGTGGAACGGCGGACGGAGCAGGTCGCGGAGTCCGCGGCGGTCATCGAGCAGACCGCCGAGGAAGTCGAGCAGACGGTGAAGGAGGTCGAACAGTCGGCGGACGAGGTCGAACAATCGGCGGTGGAAGTCGAGCAGACCGCCGACGAGGTCGAACGATCTGCTGACGATGTCGAACGGTCCGCCGACGAGGTCGAGAAGACCGCGGCGGAAGTCGAGCAGACGGCTGAAGCGGTCGACCCGGAGACGGCGGACGACGTGAAGGCGAAGACTGACGAGGTCAAGCACAAGGCCGACGACGCGAAACAGACCGCGGACACGGTCAAGCAGACGGCCGAGGACGTCAAGCACAAAGCCGACGACGCGAAACAGACCGCCGACAAGGTCAAGCAGACCGCGGACGAGGCGAAGGCGAACGTCGACGAAGCGAAGGAGACGGCTGACAAGGTGAAGAAGGAGCTAAACCCCGACGCAGACGAAGACGCAGACGAGGAATCGTAGGAGAGCATTCGATTCCGGACTGCCGCGTTCGCCCCGCCGTTCCTATTGCTAGAAGTTCGTGACCTTGGACTGGATGCGGCCGTCGTCGATCTCGTCGGCGGCATCGGTGTTCCGGAGGTAGCGGGCGAGCTCGTCCATGTTGACGTCGTCGCGCTGGTGCAGATAAGCGAGTTCGGTGAGGGAGAGCGACTCGCCGCGTTCGAGTTTGTGGCGAAGCTGTTCGGCTGAGAGCGACTGGTAGGTGACGTCGAAGTCGACGGTTGCGGCGCGTTCGTTCGTCGCTTCGGCGACGTTGATGCCCTCGGCGAGCACGGTGGCGAAGTCGAGGTCGGTCTCGTCGACGGCCTGGTAGGTGAAGGCGAGCAGCGAGACGAGAGCGTCGAACGCGTCCGCGCCGTCGAGGGCGTCGAAGCGCTTCCCGTACACGAGTTCGCGGTCGCGGGCCGAGAGCTGTTCGACGAGGAGTTCGAAGTCGAGCGTCGCGTCGAAGAGGCGGTCTCGGATGCGGGCCCGGGCGTTTCGTTCGGACTGGACGCTCCCGAGGTCCGCGCGCCCCCGGAGGTAGTCGCGGTCCGCCGAACTCAACACGCCCCGGTCGCGTTCACCATCACCACTCATACTCGATATCAGATTATGCTACTCGATATAGGCATATAAGAATACTCCATTTCGGAGTATCTCTCTGTTTTCGGGCCGAGGACTTATGGTGGCGGGCGTTGGGCGATTGGGTACACCATGAGCCGATCGAGTTCGACGGGGCGGGCCGACCGCACCTCCGAACGGGCAGACAGCACAGGTGACCGGACGACATTCGAGGCCATCGTCGACGGTGAGACCATCCAGACGACGGTCGCACAGCTCGACGCGCTCGTCGACGAGTGCCACGTCCAGCTCCGGCAGGAGGGGCTCCGGCTGCCGGCGACCGACCCGGCCGCAGTCGCGTCCGTGGACGTCACGCTCGGCAGCGACGCCTTCGAGTCGTACACCGCCAGCGAGGGAACGCTCGGTGTCGACCTCTCGCGCTTCGGCGAGATCGTCGGCATGGCCGACGCAGACCAGCTCGTCCATCTCGAGTACGACCCCGAATCCCGGAAACTCCACCTCACCATCGACGAGCTCGAGTACACGCTCGCGCTCATCGACCCTGACAGCATCCGCGCGCCTCCAGACCTCTCAGACCCCGGCTTCGAGTTCTCGGGCGGCGCGACGCTCACCGCCGCCGACTTCGCCAACGCCATCACGGCGGCGTCGATGGTCTCCGACCACGTCGGCTTCGGCATCGACGCAGGCACGAACGAGTTCTACGCCGAGGCGACCGGAGACACGGACGACGTCGACGTCACACTCCCCGAGGACGACCTCGTCGACCTACTCCCGGGTGAGGCACACTCGCTCTACTCGCTCGACTACCTCGCGGACATCGACCGCGCGATTCCACGAGAGAGCGCCGTCGAGCTGCAGCTCGGGACGGACGTCCCGCTCGGCATCAGCTACGACTATGCCGAGGGTGCGGGCGAGGTCGAGTTCCTGCTCGGGCCGCGAATCGCGCGGCACTGACGCCTAGTTCTCAGGCGAGTCAGACAGTGCGCCGGCTTCCATGGCGTCGGCGATGCGTTCGTGTGCCCGGACGAACCGCCACAGGAGGTAGAGTGCGACGAGTGGGACGATGACGCTGAGGCCGGCGAGCGGCGCGGCCATGACGAGGACGCTGTACACGAGTACGGCGCCGGCGACGATGACGACGAGCGCGACGGCGCTGGAGGACAGGCCGGACGTGTCGGCGGACATACGAGCGTCGTCTCGACGCGAGGGGAAAAGCGCTTAGGTGCGGTCGAGCCACTCGTTCTCGAGGACGCTGTAGTAGTGGACGTCGACGTACTCGCCGTCCATGAACTGTTCGTCGCGGTGGACGGCTTCGTGCTCGTAGCCGAGTTTCTCCCAGATACGCTGACTGCCGACGTTCCCGTCGAAGACGCGGGCGACGACGCGGTGCTTGCGGAGGTCGCGGAACGCGTAGTTCGTGATGAGGCGGGCGGCTTCGGTGCCGTACCCGTGGCCCCAGAAGGGTTCGGCGACCGAGATCCCGATCTCGGCCTTGCCGTCGAGGTCGTTCATCGGGCCGAGACCGATGCTGCCGACGCGAACGTGCTCGTTCTCGTCGTCCGCCGGTTCGATGGCGTCCGGGACGTCGTCGTGGGGGATGCAGATGACGAGGTCGACGCGTTCGTCGCTACTCGCGTGTTCTTCGTACCACTCCTGCTCCTGCTTCAGCGTGAAGGGCTGTCGGATGCCCAGGGTCTGACGCACGTTCGGGTCCATCACGGTATCGAGGAGGAACTCGAGGTCGTCCTCGGCGACCGGATGGAGGGACACGCCGTCACCCTGGAGGAAGACGGGGCCGGGCATACCCGGACCGAGGTAGCACGGCGGCTTAAGGATTCCATCGCCATGGGAAACCAGCACACACGTATCCGGTCGCGGCCAACACCCGGTATGGACGCTGCGGACACCCTCGCCGAATCGACCGTCACCGTCTCGGCCGGCACGTACGCCGTGGTGAAGACCGACCAGCCGGACCACGACGCGTTCGCCACCATCAGTGATGGTCGCGAGATAACCGTCGTCGCAGACTCGGACGCTTACGACGACGACCACGCTATCGAGGTCGAGGACGGCTGGCGACGCCTGACCTTCGACGTCGTGCTCCCGTTCGAACTCGTCGGATTTCTCGCACGCGTCGCGACCGCACTGGCCGACGCCGACGTCTCCATCTTCGCGCTCTCGGCCTACTCGACCGACCACGTGTTCGTGAAGGACGCTGACATGGAGCGGGCTCGCGCGACGTTGACGGCCCTCGGCTGCACCGTCGACGAGAACCACCGACCCTGACGCGACCCCAGCAGGACTCCACGACGGTCACCATCACGCCTCACCAGCGAACGCACCGACAGTTCGTCTCAACGAGCCTATTCGACTCGGCGAACAGGACAAACACGTCGAGAATCCGGGCGGGGATACCCGGACACCGCGATCGAAGGGCGGAGAATCCGGTGACGGCGACGGGGCGGCCGGTCCTTCTGGAGCGAACCTAATTCGGGATTAGTCGCGCTATCCGGGTCTTTGCCGTGGAACGATTCCAGTAATACGGGCATAGTTCGAACGCCTGCAGGGCGGCAATTCTTACCAGCTGCATAGCAAACTGGGCTGGCAGCGAGGGACGGCGTGGAGCGACAGGCATGACACGACGACAGACACTGGCAGTCGTACTGACCGCCTTCCTCGGCGTGTCGGTCCTGGCTGGCGCTGGCCTCGCGACGGGCAGCCAGCAGGCCACCGGCATCGCCGAGTGCACCACCATCACCGAATCGGGCACCTACGAACTCACACAGGATATCACGTACCAGGACGAGGAGGGTGGCTGCATCCGCATCGCCGCGGACGACGTCACCCTCGACGGCAACGGCCACACCATCCGGTACGAACAGGTCGACCCCCACAACGTGCTGGGGGCCGGCATCCAGGTACAGAACGCGTCGAACGTCGTGGTGAAGAACGTCACGCTGGGTGTCGAAGCCCAACTTCGCATCGAGGACGCGACCGACGTCACCGTCCGCGATAGCACCAGCACCTACGGCGTCGACGTCTACGACAGCCAGGACGTCACCCTCACCCAGAACGAGATCGGTGGGAACGGGCTCGCAATCGTCGAGACACAGGGCGTCCAACTGACCGGTAATCAGATCGCGGCGGACGCGACACTCGACACGGGGTCGGGGGTCGAGAACGCCACGGTCAGTGACAATAGCGGCGACGGCACCATCGACCTCCTCGTTCAGGGTGGCGACGCCGTCGTCCACGGCAATTCGGTGACCGCGCTCACGGTCGTCGGCTACCAGGGGACGGACGTCACCGTCGCCCGGAACGACATCACGGGCGGTGACCTCCACGTCCGCTCGAACACCGCGGCGTGGGTCGAGAACAACACCGTGACGAACGGGCAGGCGAAGATCGGTGGCAGCGCCGACACGTTCGTCTTCGCCCACAACACCGTCACCGGAAGCGAGTTCACTGGCCTCAGCATCCACGGTGACTACGAGGAGGGCCCAAGCGCCACGGTCCACCACAACGTCATCACCGGCCACAACAACGCGATAGAGAGCCACACTGACCTCGCGACGATCCACCAGAACGATCTCTCCGGGAACGCGAACTACGGCGTCGAATACACCCGCGACTACGGTGTCGTGAACGCCACCTCGAACTACTGGGGCGACCGGCCGTCCAGCGTGGACGACCCAGACGCGCCCTTCGAGGACCCACAGACCGGCGCGCTCGCGAACGGTAGCGGCACCGCCGTCTCCGAGGGTTCGGCCCCCGCCGGCGCCGAACCCGGCGTCTCGAACGTCCACTTCGACCCGTGGCTCGACACGGCACCGAGTGACGCGGGCGTCGTCGAGCAGACAGACGACGGCAGCGACAGCGGCGACGGAGACAGCACCACGACCCCGACCACGACAGACGAACCAACCACCACCACGACAGACGAACCAACCACCACCACGACAGACGAACCAACCACCACCACAACCACCACGACCGAGGACGGGAGCGACGGGAGCGACGGTACCGTCGACGACGACTGTGATGGGTTGACGAACGCCGAGGAGCAGGAACTCGGCACCGACCCGCACAGCTACGACACCGACGGGGACGGTGTCGGCGACGGCGACGACGAGGAACCGCTCGACGCCTCCGTCGCGTAACCCGACCTCCCCCGCACCGAGCCGTATTCTTTCACCCGTAACTCGGAGCGTCACGGCCAGCGGTCAGGGCGGTCCAGGCGCTGTCGACGATTCCAGTGCCGCGAGATGCCCGAATGCGTTCCGCCCGGCGTTAGTCGTACTTCGGTTCGTGGCGTTCCGCCCGGGCAAGCGCGGTCTCGACGATCTTCTGTACGTCGCCCTCGAAGACGGGGCCGTGGCCGCTGTAGAGGGCGTCGATGCCGTCGGGCATCCGGTCGAGGAGGCGCTGGATGCTCCTGATCTCGACGTCCCGGGACTGACCGGCCATGTCGGTGCGGCCGAAACTCCCGCCCGAGAAGGCGTCGTCCTCGTAGACGACGACGTCGCCGGAGAAGAGGGCGCCGGAGTCGTCGGAGACGAAGGAGACGTGGTCGTCGGCGTGGCCGGGGGTGTGGACGACGTCGTAGTCGTCGTCCCCGATCTGGACCGTGTCGCCGTCCCGGAGTTCGTCCGTTCGGTGTTCGTGGTCGGCGTACGCGTAGACCTCGGGTTGGAACTCGTCGACGATGTCGTCCATGGTGGCGACGTGGTCGGCGTGCTGGTGCGTGAGGACGACCCGGTCCACGGTGTCGACGGCGTCCAGGACGACCCCGAGAACGCCCTCCCAGGACCCAACGTCGACGAGCGTCGTCACGTCGCCGGGCACGAGGTAGGCGTTCGCGGTGAAGACGTCCGCAGATTCGGTGACGTGTTCGACCTGCATACCCGAACATCACGCCCCATAGCCAAAAATCCTGCAGCGGCGTTCGATTAAAGTGCCAGAAACCCATACATTCGGGTGGCTATGGGTTTCGGGAGCTACGACGAATCCGAACAGGAACGCCAGCAGTTCGATTCGGACGACGTCGACGCTGAAGCGGGCGTCGACACGAGTCAGGTGGCACACGAGGGGAGCGTCCAGTACGAGATCGACGCCTCGAACGACGAACTCCTCGACACGCTCGAGCAGATCAAGGACTGAGTTTCGCCCCCGTCTTTTTGCCGCGAGCACCCGTCGCGTAGTGCGTGCCATCCCTGAAGCCAGGCACCCGTGCGCTCGGCGTCGCGGAATCCTACACCGGGACTGCCGGTGCCCGGTCCACGCTTGCCGGCGTCGTCACCAGGGCCGACCGCACGACCGACGGGTTCGCGTTCGCGGACTGCACCGTCGGCGGCCTCGACGGCACCGACGCCATCATCGACCTCTACGATATGCTCGATCGCGAGGACGTCCGGTACGTCCTGCTGGCCGGCGTGGCGCCGGCCTGGTACAACGTCCTCGACCTCCACGCCATCCACGAGCACGTCGACCGCCCCGTCATCGCCGTCACGTTCGAGGCGAGTTCCGGGCTCGAGACTGCGCTCCGGACCGAGTTCGACGGTGACGAACTGCGGGAACGACTCGACCGGTACGACACGCTCCCCGCCCGCGAGGCCGTCGAGGTGAACGACCAGACGGTGTACGTCCGCGCGGTTGGTCTGCACGCCGACGATGCAGCCGCCGTCGTTCGCCGGTTCACACCCGAGGGTGGTCGGCCGGAGCCGCTACGGGTGGCCCGGCTGGCGGCTCGGGCCGCGGACGAGTTCGTCAGAGAGTGACAGCGCCCGGCATCGACGAATTAGTGTTCGCTCCCGCAGCCAGACGCGAACTCGGACAGTGTCGCCGCGTTGCTCCCGTCCGTGGTCTCTATCAGGTAGAGGAGGTCGACACACGACGTATCGACGCGCTCCGGGGGCGAGCGTTGTCTTCCAGTCGCCAGCGTCGAGTTTCGCCTCGACCTGGTAGGGTCGGTTGGAGTCGGGAAGGTCCGTATCGACGACGAAGCCACCGCTGCCCGAGTCCTCCGAGTCCGGCCCGATGCGATGGATCTTCTCGTACACCGTCTCGTCTCCGACGGAGATACGGATTCCGACATCGTGGGGATTCGTCGTTCGGTTCACGCCCTCGAGACGGCCGATTCGGTACGCTTCGTTAGGTCGCTGCTCGAAGCATCCAGCGAGTGCACCACCGAGGGCTAGTCCTGCGAGGCCGCGTATAACGCCGCGACGGTTGGGTAGACGGACCCCGCTCATAGTATCGAAATCGAGTCCCGTCGTAAAATGTCTTCTCTGTTAGACGATACGTCGGTACGCGCTGGTGCGTAGCACGTTCTGTCGCGTGGTTCATTCGTGAACGCTTAACCGAGGCGCCGTCGTCCACCAGCGCATGGAAGACATGGACGGACTCGACGTGGTCGAGTGCACGAAGTGCCCCGGCCTCGTCGAGTCCCGGTCCCGCATCGTGAACGGGACGGGGCCCGAGGACGCCGACGTCCTGTTCGTCGGCGAGGCGCCCGGACAGTACGAGGACGAGCAGGGCGAACCGTTCGTCGGGCGGAGCGGCGACGTGCTCGACGAGGTGCTCGGTCACCACGGCCTCGCCCGCGGGACCGTCCGCATCACGAACTGCGTCCGGTGTCGACCCCCAGACAATCGCGACCCGAAGACCGACGAGCTCGCGAACTGCCGGGGCTACCTCGACCAGGAAATCGGCCTCGTCGACCCAGAGGTCATCGTCACCCTCGGGAAGGTCCCGAGCCAGCACCTCCTCCAGCGCGATGTCGCCATCACGAGCGAAGCCGGCAACGTCGAGAGCATCGAGATCGACGGAACACGGTGGGACGTCCTGCTGAACGTCCACCCAGCCGCGACGCTCTACGACCGGAGCCAACGGGACACGTTCGAGCACGCCATCGAGAAGGCCGCAACCATCGCGGGCGTCGAGGGCGGACAGTCGACGTTCGAGGACTACTAACGAGGCCATCGCCGCCCCACGGTCCGTAACGAGCCAGTTTTCGTGGCCGTCGCCTCGACAATGCGACCCACGGCTTTCCCGTCCAGAGGCCAAACCAGCGGGCGTGGTCGACCACTGTCACAACTGCGGCACGGCGCTCTCGGAGGAACAGGCACGCCACCGAACGTACCGTGTCGAGACGCCCGAGGACGACCGGGACGCCCTGACGGGTCGATTGTGCTCCGACTGCGTCGTGGCGTTCGAGGAGTGGCTGAACCGCGAGCGACTCGTCGAACAGGAGGCCACGTGACGAGCGCCGGGGTTTACGTCGACCGGTAGCGTTCGAGCACGAGTCGGGCCGTGACGAGTAGCCCGCCGACGGCGCTGAGGGCGACGATACCGGCGTTGAGCTGGGGGAAGACGCCGTCCGCCAGGCCGTCGGCGGTGAGGAACGTCCCCGGGGCGACGACAGCGTTCGCGAGGGTGAGCGCGTACACGGTGACGCCGCCGAGGATGGCGGCGAGAGCGTATCGGAGGAGGAATCGGGAGCCGGATTCGCGGGCGAGGTGGGCGCCGACGCCACTGAAGAACGTGACGACGCCCGTCAGGAAGAAGACGTCGAGCCCGACGCTCGGTACCACCGACGCGGTATCGATGGGGAGCCAGACCGGGAGGAGGCCGACGAGCGCCGGGAGGAAGTGGGCGCCAGTCACCAGCGTCAGACCGAGTGGCCCGTAGCGGTCGGTGAGGTCCTCCGTACGGTGGAACCGCAGGAGCTCGTCGTCGAGGTCGGTGTAGTCGTCGGGCGACAGGTCGACGGCGTCCGGCGTCGGGTCGTCGGGGGCGAGGAGGTCCTCGTCGACGTCGGTGAGGTAGTCCTCGGTCGAATCGTCGTCCCCCGACCCGATGCGCGGCATACACCGTCCGGTACGTGATACGAGGACTTGTAGGTCGGGGTCGGAGGCCGCGAAAAGACGTGTCCGAATCCGGTTATGCGAAGGTCGGTGCCGATCTCGTGGGCAGTCCGCTGGTCACTCCTCCGCCGGAATCGTGGTTCGGTGCTCCGTGGTCGCGTCGGTCGTGTTGAACGCCTTGTAGGCGCCGTAGAGGGCGAACACGACGAGGCCGAGGAGCACGAGCGTCGCCCGCAGGTTGGGTGCGAACAGTGGGGCGTTCACGATCTCGGCGCCGGCCGGAATCGCGGGGCCCACGCCGGTCTTCGTGACCGCTTCGCCGCCCTCCATCACCGTGTAGGTGTAGAAGGCGCTCATCGAACCGGTGATGGTCGTGAGGAAGCCCATCACCGGGATCGCGAGGATGATGAGGCCGCCGCCGATTCCCATTGCGAGCTTGTCGACGATGTCGAGGTTGTTGTTGGTCATATCGTATCACCCCATGAGGTACCGCATCCACGGTCGTTGCTGGACGAATCGCAGTTTCTCGAGGATCTGGTCGACGCCCCAGATCCGGCCAGCGCCGAAGATGGCGATGGTGATGAACAGGAGCATGCCGGCCAGTTCACCGGTCCAGAGGCCGTGCCCCCAGGCGTGGTTCCCGAAGTAGAAGAACGCCGCGAGGATGGCGCCGTTGAACGCGGCGAGTCGCGTGAGACACCCCAGTATGACCCCGAGGCCGACGAGGAACTCACCGACCGGGATCATGAACTGCACGATGGGGAGCAGGCTGCCCGAGAAGGCGTCCATCAATGGGTAGAGGATGGACGTCTGGTCCTGCATGAACCAGGTCACCCCGCTGGCGGGCATCATGAGGCCGTTCTCCATGATCTTCGTCAGCCCCGCGTGCATCATCCACCACCCGGTCAGCACGCGAATGAAGAACATCCAGTACGCCGCCCACGGCTTGTCGAAACTGAGCGACACGTCCGTCCCCAGGACGTTCGTGTCGACGTGTTGAGTACTCATGGCCGTTTCACCACACTTCGAACTCGTTCGGTGCCCTCCTTTTATACCCGCCGCGATTCCCGGGGTCCGGGAAGCGGGACGAGTTCATATGCCGCACCATCGAGAAGCAGCGGTTAATGGGGCGGGAAACTCGGTCGGAACCCCGAAGCTCGCTGTTTCTGCCGCTGTCCAACGCGCTCGGGGGCTGACCGGGAACAGGAGAAAACGGAGGCGAGCGCGCGGGCCGGTCAGTCGCTGCTCGCTGGCTCGCTCGGCACCGTCTCGGCGTCCTGCGCGGGAACGTATGTCGCGACCTGCCGGCGGTTGACCTCGCCGATGCGGTCGGCGACGCGCTCGGTGAGCGCCTGGAGGTCGTCGCGCATCGCGTTCTGTTCGTCGCGGATGGCGGGGCCGTCGACGCGTTCGCTGTCGAAGCCCGGGTGGACGGGGAGCCGCGAGAGGAGGTCGACATCGTAGTCCTCGCAGATGGTCTGGGCGGTGCCGCTCCCGAAGACGTCGTGGTGGTCGTCGCAGCTCGGACAGACGAACCCGCTCATGTTCTCGACGAGCCCCAGGATTGGGGTGTCGTGTTTCTCGAAGAGACGGAGGCCCCTCCGGGCGTCGGCGACGGCCATCTCCTGTGGCGTGGTCACGATGACGACGCCGGTGACGGGGAGCGTCTGGAGGAGGTTCAGGGAGGCGTCCCCGGTCCCGGGTGGGAGGTCGACGAGGAGGAAGTCGAGGCGCCCCCACTCGACGTCCTCGATGAAGTTCATCATGACCTGATTGACCATCAGGCCGCGGAGGATGGCGGGGTCGTCGGACTGCTTCGTGAGCATGTCCATGCTCATGACGCGGACGCCAGCCGGGACGGCAGCCCACCCGAGGCCGACGAGGACGTCCTTCACGAAGCGGCGACGCTGGAGGCCCCGGAGCGAGTACACCGCGCCCGCCACAGGCGGCATCCAGAGGAGTTCGGCCATCGGGACGCCACGGAGAACGGCCACCCCCATCGCGAGCAGGTAGAGCGCGACACCTGACGCGAACAACGGGACGCCGTATCGTCGAATGAACTCGGCACGGCCGGGGACGTTCTGCTCGTCGAGCGCGAGGTCGGAGAGGCGGTCCACGCCGTAGACGACCATCGTCGCGCCGAACACGAGCACCGGCGGGAGTGGGGTCGAGCGGGCGATCCAGGAGACACATCGTGGTGACGGCGAGACTCGCCGCGCCGACCGAGACCCAGACGGCGCTGTGGACGAGCGCGAGGACGACGTCGCGAACCACGTGCCAGAGCCGGTCGCGAGGCCGGGGCATCGAACGCGACGCAGTTCCACCCTGTCGTGCCGCGTCCGTCGGCATACCGAACTCCTTCGATGGGCTACAGAAAAGGCGACGCGATGATTCCAGCGACGCGAAAGCGGGACGGTGCGTGGTCTAGTCTCGCTTCCCGCTGCCCGTACCGAGCCACTTCGAGGTCGTGAGGAGGTCCTTGAGGTGGTCGAAGAACGTCATCTGCTCGTGCTCGCTGGGGCGGAGGCGCGCCCGCAGCCGGCTCGAGACCATCTCGACGCTGAGGACGATGACGATGACCATGAGGATGCCCGCCATCCCGCGGCTGAACTCTAGAAATCCGAAGAACCGATTGTTGATGTACTGACCGATGCCGCCGGCGCCGACGACGCCGAGACTGACGGCGATGCGGACGTTGATCTCGAGGATGTAGAGCGTCCACGCGATGAAGGACGTGAAGACCTGACTGAGCATCCCGAAGAAGACGCGCTGGCTGCCGGAGGCGCCGGTTGAGCCGACGGCCTCGATGGGGCCGTCGTCGATCTCCTCGAGTTCGTCCGTGAAGAGGCGGCCGAGGTTCCCGACGGTGTCCGTGGCGACCGCCATGAGTGCGCCGACGGGTCCGAGCCCCGTGAGCGGGATGTAGACGAGCACCCAGACGAGCGCGGGGATGGCGCGGATGGTGGACATCGCGCCACGGAAGAGGAAGTTGAAGGGGAACGGCGTCACGCGCTCGCTCCCGAGCACGCCGAAGATGAGGGCGAGCGGGAAGCCGAGCACGGTCCCACAGAACCCGATGGCGATGGTGATGACGCTGAGTCCGATGAGCCCCTCCTGTTCGACGATGCTCGTCCAGAACGTCGAGGGGTTGCTGAAGCTCATCAGGATGGGCTGGTAGAAGTCCTCGAGCTTCGCGACCTGGCCGTACTGGTAGTGTTCCTTCGAGTACAGGGTGAAGTCCACGAAGTTCGGGGGCATGAAGTCCCAGATGGACTCGATGAAGCCGGGGAACTCGCGGACGAGGTTGGCGAGCCGGAACCCGATGAACGTCATTCCGGCCGCGGTGACGAGCGCGAGGACGAGGAGGCCGACCGCGATCAGGATGCGGCGGACGCGCTGGTGGTGCTCGATCCGTTCGAGCATCCGGTCGACGTGTGATTCCTCGGTGCTCACGCCTCCAGCACCCCCTCGGCGTCCTCCTCGGACTCGTAGTAGATCTCGTCGACGGCGTCCATCGTGAGGTCGTCGTGGTCGCCGTCGAACACGACTTCGCCGTCACGGATTCCGATGAAGCGGTCGCCGAACTCGCGGGCGATGTTCACCTGGTGGAGGCTCGCGATGGTGGTGAGGTCGCGCTCCTTCGCCGCCGAGCGCATGTACCCCATCACCTGGTTCGCGGCCTTCGGGTCCAGGCTCGCGACGGGTTCGTCGGCGAGCAGGAGGTTCGGGTCCTGGACGAGCGCGCGGGCGATACCGACGCGCTGCTTCTGGCCGCCCGACATGGAGCCGGTTCGCTGTTCCGCCGCCTCGAGCAGGCCGACGGTGTCGAGCGCGCGGAGCGCCATCCGTTTGTCCGGTTCGTCGTACCACGTGAGGAGGCTCTCGAGGAGGCTTGCGCGGGAGAGGGCGCCCGTGAGGGCGTTCCGGTAGGCGCTGAGGCTCTCGATGACGTAGTGCAACTGGAAGACCATCGCGATGTCGCTCCGGCGGCCCGTGATCTCCTCGTCGCCGACCTCGACGCGGCCCTCGGTGGGCGTCGTGAGGCCGTTGAGGATGCGCAGGAGCGTCGATTTCCCCGCGCCGGAGGGCCCGAGGACGACGAGGAACTCTCCGTCCTCGACCTCGAAGGACACGTCGTCGAGTGCGACGGTGTCCTCACCGTAGACCTTGGTCAGATTCTCGACTGAGACGGCGGGCATTGATTGGATTGGTGGCAGGAAGTTGTTTCAGGCTTGTGGAGTTGTCCGCTCAGGCCTGGTCGAGCAGGTCGCTCTCGATACCGAGGTCGTTCGCGACGTCGATGACGGGCTGGTAGGTGTCGAGGCTCGCCTTCCGGACGTCGCTGAACCAGAGGTCGTCGTCGACGACGCCGTCCTTCGACTCGTCCGTCTGGTCGTTCGGCTTGCCGTTCGCACCGAGGTACATCGAGTCGGGGGCGTCGACGAACGCCTGGGTGAGCATCTCCTGCTTGTCGTCGGAGAGCTCGGGGGACATGATCATCGGCGCGCGCGGGATGCCCTCGACCCGGTCGACGAGCTTCACGCCCTCCTTGTACTTGTCGTCCTCCGGGTTGTAGGCGATGAACCGACCGACGCCGGCGGCGTCGGCCTGCCCGTTCATCATCGACTCGAAGGCGGCGGCGTGGTTGGACCACGTCGCGTCGAAGTCGGCGCCCTCGTCGCTCCGAGGCGCCTGGCCGATGCTGAGGCCGGCTTGCTTCAGCATGTAGAGCGGGTAGAGGCTGCCGGACGCGGACGTCATGTCCGCGAACGCGATCTTCTTGCCCTTCAGGTCGCTGAGGCTCTCGATGCCGGAGTCGGGTTTCGTGACGATGACGCTGTAGTAGTCCCAGGTGCCGTACGCCTTCCGCTGGAGCGCGATCTCGCACTGGTCGCCCTTGACGCCGAGGGCGGCGGCGAACGGACCGGTCTCCGCGATCTCGGCGTTCCCGGAGCCCAGCGCCCGGAGCACGGCGGAGTAGTTCTTCGCGTACTGGAGTTCGACGCTGGCGTCGCCAGAGACTTTCTCCGAGAGGTAGTTCTTCACCGGCTGATACTGCTTCTGCATGTACTCCTGTGGCTCGGACGGGCTCATCACGAACGTGAGCGTGCCGTCGCCATAGGGTTGCGAGCCGAACTGCCCGATACATCCCGCGGTGAGGCCAACCGCCCCAGCCGCGCCAGCCGTCTTGAGGAAGTCGCGTCGTCGAACCATGGTGTAGTCCGGTTAGAGCTACGACAGTAGCCCCAAAAACGTTGCTATTCCACCTACCGATACCACAGTACCACTACCGAGCACACAGCAAGTGTAAAACAGGATACTGCGCGCTGATTCACTGGACGTTCGTCAATATCTCCAGCGTCTCGTCGATGGTAAACCCTGCCGGTATCGGTAGTTCGGAATCGGCGTCGCGACGCCTGCCCGGACGGAAAGGGCCAAACCGTCACGGCCCATCGATCTACGCATGAGCCAGGAGCAGGTCGCGGCGGACGTGGCCGTGGTGGACTACGGCCTCGGGAACCTCCGGAGTGCGACCCGGGGACTCGAACGCGCCGGGGCGAGCGTCGAGGTGACCGACGACCCGGACGCACTCCACGACGCCGACGGCATCGTCCTCCCCGGCGTCGGTGCGTTCGGCGAGGGGATGGAGAACGCGGCACCGTTCCGCGACGCCATCACCGACGCCGCCGACGCCGGCCGCCCCGTCTTCGGGATCTGTCTCGGGATGCAGATGCTGCTCACGACGAGCGAGGAGGCCGACCGAACCGGACAGGGCGAGGCCGAGGGGCTCGACCTCATCCCGGGTCGGAACGTCCGGTTCCACGGCGACGTGAAGGTCCCGCACATGGGCTGGAACGAGCTCGACGTCCAGCGCGACCACCCGCTCGTCGACGGTGTCGACGGCGAGTACGCGTACTTCGTGCACTCCTACTACGCTGAGCCCGAGGACGAGCACGCCGTCGTCGCGACGACGGACTACGACGTCGCGTTCCCGAGCATCGTCGCGAACGAGGCCGGGAACGTCTTCGGCACCCAGTTCCACCCCGAGAAGTCCGGGGAGACGGGGCTCCGGATCCTCCGGAACTTCGTCGACATCTGCGCGACCGAACGATAGCTCTTGTTGCGGGCGGCGCGTAACCACCGGGGCGTTGCTGCCGGCGGCCGGCTACGCTTCGAGCCGGACGTTGTCGACGTACCGCGTGACCTCGGTCTCCCAGACGACGCTGATGCCGACGGCGACGAGCCCGGTCGAGCCGTGACGAACCGGATAGCCGTGGGTCTTCCAGCCGGCGTGATCCTCGACAGGACGCTGCGTGTCGAAGTCATCCTCCGCGAGCGGTTTCGACGGGTTCGGCCCGGCGTACGCAGCGACCTTCGTGATCGTGTTGAACGATTCCTCGGGGCTATAGACGTCGAACACGAGCGACCCGACGTCGGAGAGGTCGGCCTGTTGCTGGACCCAGATGGTACCGTCGTCCTGGCGGCCGTCGATGAATAGCTCCACGGACCACGCGCCGTCGCTCGCGCGTGCTGGACTCCCCGAGATGCTGTGCGCGACGGGGTTCCCGGTGTTCGGGTCCTCGGGGACGTCACCTCTGGGGACCCACTCCGCGAGTCCGTTCTCGAAGCTCCCGTTCCGGAACTCGACGCCATCGCCGTGCTGCGAGGACGAGCAGCCGCTGCCGAGGGCTACAGCGGTGGTGCCGAGGGCGGCGAGATACCGTCGGCGGTGCATATCGGATGTCGAGTCCAGACGTGCGTAAGGCTACTGGCGAGCATGGCGGACATGTGGTGCCCGCGGTCGGCTGTTCACGAGGTGTTGCACCACGCATTCACCGGGACCACCTCGTGCGACGGTTACGTCACACGCCTTCTGGTCCCGGTATCGGATATAAACTTGCGCGTGAATCGCCCGACTAACCAGCCGCAGTATCGGCTGCCTTCATCCGGGTTGCCAGCATCCGCCGGCCGAGTGGCTTGGAAAGCCCGAAGCCGGCGGTTCTCGCCGCGCGCAGCGCGGCGGCCCGAGCACCCCGAATGGGGGTGCGACAGGCTTTTGGTGGAGATTTTTATCGAGTGGGTCGCCACGCGACCCACTCGCGATAAAAAGGTCCTAGATGAAGTCACGGACGTCGCTGTACCACATGTCGTGGTGGTCGACGGCGTCGATCCGGGTAGCGATGGCGACGGCGAGTGCGTGCCAGCACTGCTGTGTGGGGTCCTCGGGGTCGAGATTATATTGGGCGTCCTCGCACTGGCAGGCGTCGTCTTCGATGACGTATTCGTCGCTGTGGCCGACGACGACGGTGAAGTCGTTGTACTGTTTGACGCGGCGTTCGGTGACGGCTTCGATGGCGCGCTGGCCGCGGTCGCCATGCTGGTCGAGGATGGTTTTGACGATGGGGGCGCTGAGCTCGCCGGTGTCGGCGAGTTGGGGACGCCAGTCGGTGCCGTCGCCGCTGGTGGTCACTGGGTGTGAGTAGGCGGCGGGGTGGTTTAGGCGTGTGGTGTACCCGAGCCATACGCCATGGTCCTTAATGACATACAGCCACCTTTTACATTATCATTCATTACATTTATGGGGTCGGCGGTCCCTCGTGGATGTATGCAGGTAGCAGTACCCCATCTCAAATGCGCCACGACCGACCGCACCGCCTCCCAGCCACCAACCCCACCCAATCCGACACGATGACACGAAACCCCACCACCCAGACCGAGACCGACCAGCCCCGCACCGAACAGCGCTACACCGACACCGAGAACACCGGTACTGCCGCCGTCCCCGACCTCCGACCCAACCGCGACGAGCGCGACGAACGCGACGACATGGACGAACTCGTCTGGAGCCACCGCCTCTAGTTTCCGACGAACGGACTCCGCGCCGCTTTTTGTCCCCCGCCGTCGAGTAGTCCCATGGACGTGCACGAGGGCCGAGTGACCGTCTCGGTCCCGGAACAGGCCGACGCGGGCCGGGGCGAGGGCGTGTTCTTCAATCCGGACATGGAGCTGAACCGCGACCTCACCGTCGCGACGCTCCGCGCCTACCGCAGCCGCGAAGCCCGGGCCGAGTCCTACCTGGATGCCACCGCCGCGTCCGGCATCCGGGGCGTCCGGGCCGCCCACGACGGGTGGGACGTCACGATGGCCGACGTCGACCCGGACGCGGTCGCCCTCTGCCGCGAGAACCGCGACCGGAACGACCTCGAGGCGGACGTCGTCCACCGCGACGCGAACAGCCTCCTCCACGACCACCGGAAGACCTGGGACGTCGTCGACCTCGACCCCTTCGGCACCCCGATCCCGTTCGCGGACGCCGCGTTCTCGAACACCCGCGACCTCGTCTGCGTCACCGCCACCGACACCGCCCCGCTCTGTGGGGCGCACTTCGAGAGCGGCGTGCGGAAATATTCGGCCGTCCCCCGAAATACGGAATACCATGCCGAGATGGGGCTTCGCGTGCTGCTCTCCGCCCTCGCCCGCACCGCGGCGCGGTACGACGTCGGGGTCACCCCGATACTCAGCCACGTCACCGACCACTACGTCCGCACCTACCTCGAACTCGACCACACCGCGACGGACGCGAACGCGGCTATCGACGAGCTCGGCTACGTCCACCACTGCCAACAGTGCCTCCACCGCGACCACGAATCTGGACTCCTGAGCCATCCCCCGGATGCGTGTCCGAACTGCGAGGGAACCCAGCTCCTGACCGCAGGCCCGCTCTGGACCGGCCCCACCTACGACAGTGCGTTCGTCGACGCGGTCCGGGGCGAACTGGTCGAACGCGTGACCGAGGACGACGCGTCCTGGGAGGAGCCCCGGGACGAGTTCGGCACCGCCAAACGGGCAATCCGAACGCTCGACCGGCTCACCGCCGAGCTCCACACGCCCGCCCACTACGACCAACACAAGCTCTACAAGCGCTGGAACGAGCCCGCGATCGGGATGGACGACTTCCTCGAACAGCTCCGTGACGCCGGATTCTCGGCCTCCCGGACGCACTACGGCGGCACGACGTTCAAATCGGACGCGAACGTCGCCGAGATCCGGGACGCCGTCCAGTGATTGGCGGCGTTCGGGTGGCGGCAATCGGCCGGCTGTCCTGTGCCTATTTGTAGGGCGCGACCCAACCCGCGGCCGTGCAGCGAATCCGTCGCGACGAGATCGTCGACGTCGTTCGAAGCGTGGTGCGGGAGGCGCGCGAGGACCGCATCACGCTCCTCGCGGCCGCCGTCGCCTACTACGGGTTCGTCTCCATCGTCCCGCTCCTCCTGCTCGCCGTCGCCGCCGGCAGCGCCATCGCTGGCCAGGAGCTGACCGAGGCCACCCTCACGCTCGTCGGCGGCTTCCTCACCTCGAGTGGCGAGGCGCTCGTGCGTGACATCCTCTCCGATGCGAGCGGCCGGACGCCCGCGACGATCGCCGGCCTCCTCCTGCTCGCGTGGTCCGGCTCGAAGCTCTTCCGCGGGATGGACACCGCGTTCTCGGAGGTCTACGGCGTCTCCTCCAGCGACCCGATCCACACCCAGCTGCTGGACGCCGCGTTCGTCCTCTCCATCATCGTCCTCGCGACGGCCGCCGTCGCCGCTATCGGCCTCTACTTCCCGACGGTGAACCGCATCCCGTTCGCGGGCGCGTTCTCCACCATCGGCCTTCTCGTCGCGCTCGTCGTCGCGTTCTTCCCCATCTACTCCGTCTTCCCGGACGTCGACGTCCCCTTCGACGAAGCCCTCCCCGGCGCCATCTTCGCCGCGACGGGCTGGACGCTCCTCGTCGAGGTGTTCCGCATCTACACGCAGTCCGTCAACGACTTCCGGCTGTACGGCGTCCTCGGCGCCGCCGTCCTCCTCGGGACCTTCCTGTACCTGGGCGCCACGATTATCATGGTGGGTGCGGTATGCAACGCCGTGCTTGCCGGCCGAACCGACGACGAACCCGCGCCCGAAGAGGAAGTCAGCAGCCCATCGGCTGCGCCCGACGTGACCGAACTCGCCCGCCAGGTCCGCGCCCTCCAGCTCGAGGTCGACGCGAAGACCGTGAGCCGCCAGGACGTCGAGACGGAGCTGAAGGGCTACGTCCGCCGGCGGCTCCGCCGCGGCCAGGCCCGGGGCTGGGGGCCCTACCTCGTCCTCCTCTACGGGACGCTCATGACCGTCGGCGCCTTCCGCTACCTGGATGGCGGCTGGGCGATCGGCGCGATGCTCGTCGTCTGGCTCTCCACGCTCGGCCTCTACGTCCTGATGCTCATCGTCGGCGTCGGCATCAAGGGCGCCGGCATCCCGGGTGCCGTCTACGACCGGCTCCGACGCGACCGGCCATGAGAGGCGTCGGCGTCACCGAGTGGCTCGCCGGTGGCGTCCCGCAGGCGGTCGTCCCGGTGCTCGTCGCCCTCACCTTCCTCGGTGACCCCGTCTTCCTCGTCGGTCTCGCACCACTCGGCTACTGGCTCGGCCCCCGGATTGGTGTCATCAGCCGGGAGAACGGCGCCCGACTCCTCGCGGTCACGCTCGGTGCACTCGCGCTCTCCGTCCTCCTCAAGTACGGCTTCGCGCTCCCCCGACCACCCAGCACGATACAGCTGATTCCCGAGGACGGCTTCGGGTTCCCCAGCGGTCACGCGACCGGGAGCGCCGCCGTCTACGGGGCGTTCGCTGCCCTCGCCCACTGGCGGACCCGCGTGACCCGATACGGGCTCGCCACGGGTATGATCGGGCTGATCGCGCTCACCAGAGTGCTCCTCGGCGTCCACTACGTCGTCGACGTCGCCACCGGAGCCCTCGCGGGCCTTCTCCTCGCACTCGTCGTCATCCGCAGCACCGAGCATCGCGTCCAAAATGGGTTCCGCCTGGCGGCCCTCCTCGGCATCGCGACCCCCCTCGTCGCGTGGCCCACCTTCGACGCCGCCGCAGCACTCGGCGGCGCGGTCGGTGCAGTCGTTGCGTGGGAACTGTGGGGCGAGCGAATCCTCGCCGCATCGACCCCAGTGTCACTCCCGCTCGCGGCGGTGGCGTTCGTCGGCTTCGGTGGCATCGCGGGCGTCACGTACGTCCTGGAGCCAGCGGCACTGCTCGTCGTGGTCGTGAACGCCGCCACGGGCGCCGGGTTCGTGGGGCTCCCAGTACTGCAGGAGCGACTGGCGATGCCACTTCGCGGAGAGGGGTAGAAGAAAAACTCCAGTGGTGCCGTTAGAACTTCTCGAGGTAGCGGTCGATCTCCCACTCGGAGACGTCGACGAGGTACTCCTTGAACTCGGCACGCTTTGCCTCCACGAACTTCTCGTAAACGTGCTCGCCAAGGGCCGCCTGGATGGCCTCGTCCTCCTCGAGGGCGTCGACGGCTTCCCCAAGGTTCGCGGGGAGCGTGTCGATTCCGTACTCCTCGCGCTTCTGCTCGTCGAACTCGTAGATGTTCTCGCGCACGGGCTCGGGGCAGTCTATGCCCTCTTCGATACCGTCGAGACCAGCATGAAGGATGGCCGCGATCGCGAGATAGGGGTTACAGGACGGGTCGGGTGAACGGAGCTCGATGCGACTCGCGGACGGCGTGCGGGCTGCGGGCTTCCGGATGAGCGCGGAGCGGTTCCGGTCGGACCACGCGACGTAGACCGGGGCCTCGTAGCCGGGAACGAGACGCTTGTAGGAGTTCACGGTCGGGTTCGCGACGGCCGTGATGGCGGGGGCATGCTTCAGAATGCCGGCGGTGAACTGCTTTGCTTCCTCACTGAGGTTGAACTCGTCGGCTTCGTCGTGGAACGCGTTCTCGCCGCCCTCGGTGAAGAGGGAGATGTGCGTGTGCATCCCGGACCCATTGATCCTCGGGATGGGCTTCGGCATGAAGGTCGCGTGGAGGTCGTGCTCGGCGGCGATGGCGCGCACGACGGCCCGGAAGGTGGCGACGTTGTCGGCCGTGGTGAGGGCGTCGTCGTACGTGAAGTTGATCTCGTGCTGGCCTTCGGCGACCTCGTGGTGGCTCGCCTCGATGTCGAAGCCCATGACCTCGAGGCCGAAGATGATGTCGCGGCGCACGTCGCTCGCGAGGTCCTTTGGCGCGAGGTCGAAGTAACCGCCGGCGTCGTTCGTATTCGTCGTCGCACGGCCGTCCTCGTCCTCCTCGAACAGGAAGAACTCCGGTTCGGGTGCGGCGTTGACCTCGTAGCCCATGTCCTCGGCGCGCGCGATGGCGCGCTTCAGGACGCCACGCGGGTCGCCGCTGAAGGGCTTCCCGGTCGACGTGTTGAAGACGTCGCAGATGAGGCGTGCGGCGCCGCCGTCCGCCCGCTCGCGCCACGGGAGCACGGCGAACGTGTCGGGGTCGGGTTCGAGCCGCATGTCGGACTCCTGGATGCGGACGAAGCCGTCGATCGAGGAGCCGTCGAAGTAGATCCCCTCCTCGAACGCCTTCTCTGCCTGACTCGCCGGGATGGAGACGTTCTTCACGGTGCCGAGGATGTCCGTGAACTGGAGCCGGAGGAAGTCGATGTTCTTCTCGTCGATCTCTTCGATGACGGCCTGTTCCGCCGGGGTGAGCCCCCCATCGGGTAGCGCCTTGTCGTTCGTCATTGGTTTCGTCATTATACCCGTACAGTCCCAGTACTAAAGCCCTGTGCTTCCGTGCAAATCTGGACCGATTCGGCGAGAAATGGACGTTCGTAAAATTCTATAAGGGGGTAGTGTATATGGGGATATAATGACGTACGAGAACCTCGACGCGAAGCTCATCAACGCACTCCTCGGCGACGGCCGTGCCAGCCTCCGCAGTCTCGCGGAGGACCTCGACGTCTCCGTGACCACCGTCTCCAACCACCTCAAGGACCTCGAGAACGAGGGGATCATACGGGGGTACTCGCCCCGGGTCGACTACGACAAGCTCGGGTACGACGTCACGGCTATCGTCCAGCTGAAGGTCGAAGGCGGTGCGCTTCCGGACATCACCGACCGGCTCCGCGGCCACAAGCAGATGATCTCCGTCTACGAGGTCACGGGTGACTACGACGTGATCGCCGTGGGGAAGTTCACGGACACGGACGACATGAACACGCTCATCAAACAGCTCCTCAGCGACGTCGACATCAAGGAGTCCAACACGAGCGTCGTCCTGTCCGCGCCGGTGGAGAACGAACAGTTCGAACTGGACCTGAACGAGGAGTGAGTCCGCCGGTCACGCCAGCCGGGAGACGTCACGGAACTCGAATCGGGCACCACCGGACTCGCTCTCCGTGGCCGTCACCGTCCAGCCGTGGGCATCCGCGATCTCCCGGACGATCGCGAGACCGAACCCGGTCCCGTCTGCGTTCGTCGACACACCCACGCTGAACACGTCGCCGTCGTCCGGCATTCCGACCCCGTCGTCCGCGACGTAGAATCCGTCCGCGAGGGCGCCGATCGTCACCGTCACGTCCCGGCCGCCGTGCTCGACACTATTTCGAAAGAGGTTCTCGAGGAGTTGCTGGAGGCGGTCTGGGTCAGCCGACACGGTCGGGAGGTCGTCGAGGACGAGGTTCGCGTCCGCCGTGTCCACGTGCGCCCAGCAGCGGTCGGCGAGCGCTGACAGGTCGACAGGGTCGGTGTCGCCGATGACGCGGCCGCTTCGCGCGAGCATCAGCGTCTGCTCGACGAGGGCGTCCATTCGTTCGAGGGCGGCCTCGGCCGTCGCCAACCGTGGGTCGTCGTGGTCTGCGTTCGCGAGTTCGACGTTGCCTGCCGCGACGTTCAAGGGGTTCCGGAGGTCGTGGGAGAGGATGCCCGCGAATTCCTCGAGGCGGTCCTTCTGAGCGGCGAGCTCCTGGTTCCGGACACGTTCGCGTTCGGCCGTGAGCTCCCGGTCGATCGCGCGGGCCTCGAACAGCCCGATGAAGACGCCGACGCCGCCACCGAGCGCTGCCGCCCAACGCGCCCAGCCGAGGTAGGAGAAGAGGGAGCGCGGTGGAAAGATCGTCATCAGCAGGAGGTTGATGGACAGGAAGGCCCCGATCCCGCCGAAGAGCCAGCCAGCGATCCGGCGGTGACGGTGGGCCGGGATGCCGCTCCCATCGAGCCAGACGCCCGCGTACCCGATGGCGAGGATGAACGGGAGGCCGGTGAGAGCGCCGACGTAGAACTCGACGCCCAGCGGCCCGCCAGTTACCAGGTCCCAGCCCGCGTTCAGCAGGAACAGCCCGAGCAGGACGCCGGACACCCCGACGATAACCCGGGGCCAGCGTTGTGCTGGAACGAAAGCCCGGTAGTTCATATGTGAGCTGCGGGCCTGTCGATGTTTAACCTTCCCGTACAGCTATCAACGCTGAGTTTCTCGCAGCCGGAGACGTTTCTGGAAGTCAACCGGATTCGTGGGTGGAGCTGTCAGTCCACCAGCACGGCCAGCGGGACCCGTGGACGAACGCGCAGAACGTGCCACCGGAGACCGCTCACTGCAGACGACTGCATCGAGGATGGAGGAGCAGTTCGGCGAGCGGGATGGAATAGCAGTATCGAGCCACAAGGCTCCGGCCAGAAATACGAAGACCCGGAGGAGATACGAAGCAGTTTCGGCACGACACAGCGGCGGGACAAGCATCCGCCGACCGAGTGGCTCGAATGCGCTTGCGGTCCGCGGTTCACGCCACGCGGAGCGCGGCGGCCCACGGACCATCTCCGGTGGTCCAGTGGGCGTTTAGTGCAGGTTGTACCAGGCGCGCGAAGGGCGCGCAGGAAAACGTGCGTAGACTCACGGCGACTGCGTCGTTGTTCGTCTTCCCGAGGCAGTTTGCCACTCGCCGGTGGCTCGTGTTTTCCTGCCTCGCCTACATCATCCTCACTGAGCGAAGCTCAGTGGTCTGCTGTAAAGTCGGGCGGTGCCCGATTCTACATCATGCCGCCCATGCCGCCCATGCCGCCCATGCCGCCTGCACCGCCGGGTGCGCCGCCTTCGTCGTCGCCCTTGTCCGTCGACAGGTCGCCGGCGGAGATGATGTCGTCGATCTTGAGGACGAGGTTCGCGGCCTCGGTGGCGCTGGAGAGCGCCTGTTCCTTGGCGTGTGCGGGCTCGACGATGCCGGCGTCGTAGGTGTCGACGATCTCGTTGGTGAGGACGTTGAGGCCGGCGTTCTGGTCGCCGCTCTCGTGGGCGGCGCGGAGGTCGACGAGCGTGTCGATGGAGTCGAGGCCGGCGTTCTCGGCGAGGACGCGCGGGACGAGTTCGAGCGCGTCGGCGAACGCTTCGACGGCGAGCTGCTCGCGGCCTTCGACGCTGTCCGCGTAGGAGCGGAGGCGGTCAGCGATCTCGACTTCGATGGCGCCGCCGCCGGGGAGGACGCGGCCGTCGCTGAGTGTCTGGGCGGAGACGTCGAGGGCGTCCGTGACGCCGCGCTCGATCTCGTCGACGACGTGGTCGGTGGCGCCGCGGATGAGGAGCGTCACGCCGTGTGCGTACTCGCCGTCACCTTCGACGTAGAACAGGTCGTCGGCCGCGTCGCGGCGGACGGACCCGGTGCCGATGTCGGCCTCGCTCGCGGAGTCGAGGTCCGTGACGATGGTGGTGTCGAGGACGTTCTTGAGGAACTGGATGTCGCTCTTCTTGGTGCGGCGGACGGCGAGGATGCCCTCCTTCGCGAGGTAGTGCTGGGCCATGTCGTCGATGCCCTTCTGGCAGAAGACGACGTTGGCGCCGGTGTCGACGATCTGCTGGACCTTCTCCTTGAGCTGTTTCTCCTCCTGGTCGAGGAACTGCTGGAGCTGGTCGGGGTTGTCGATGGAGACCTGGGTGTCGGCTTCCGTCTCCTCGACCTCGACGGCCTCGTTGAGGAGGAGGACGCGGGCGTCCTCGACCTCCTTCGGCATGTTGTCGTTGACGGGGTCCTTGTCGATGACGGCGCCCTTGAGGAGTTCGGACTCGGAGACGCCGCGTCCGGTCTGGGTCTCGAGATTGATGTTCTCGGCGTCGACGACGATGCTGCCGTCGTCGGCCTCGATGGCGACCTGGTTGACCGCTTCGTAGATGAGGCCGGAGAGGAGCTCCTTGTCGACCTCGGTGCCCTTCCCGGTCATGGACGTCTCCGCGACGGCACGGATGAGGTCCTCGTCGTTGGGGTCGACGTCGATCGAGACCTCGTCGACCTGGCTGCGGGCGTACTCGCTCGCGAGGTTGTAGCCCTTGATGATGGCCGTCGGGTGGATGTCGCGTTCGAGGAGGTCCTCGGCGTTCTTGAGGAGCTCGCCGGCGATGGCGACGGCGGTCGTGGTGCCGTCACCCGCTTCGTCCTCCTGGGTCTCGGCGACCTCGACGATCATCTCGGCCGTCGGGTTGTCGATGTCCATCTCCTGGAGGATGGTGACGCCGTCGTTCGTGATGGTGACGTCCCCCATCGAGTCGACGAGCATCTTGTCCATGCCCTTCGGGCCGAGCGTGGAGCGCACGGCGTCGGCGACTGCGCGGGCTGCAGAAATGTTGTGTTCCTGCGCGTCGCGGTCTTTTACGCGCTGTGCGTCGTCCCCCATGATGATCATGGGCTGCCCCTGCATGCGTCGTTGCTGCGCCATAGGTAACCTTTGATTGATTGTGATTCTATATAAAAGCTTGGTTTCGGGGCCATCGGCGTGTCGTCACTACCCGGACGACAGAGCGCCCCACACCACCGTAAACCAACCATACCGAACGAATTATGCTATCTGTTGGCACACCCCGGAAGTTCGCCCGCGAGGTGTCTTTAAGAACAGTCAGGCGAGGTCGGTCTCGTGCTCCAGCACCGTCGCCATCGCGAACTCCGGCTCCACGCGCTCGATCTCCACGCGTACCTGGTCGCCCATGTCCGCCCCTGGGACGAGCACCGCAAAGTCCTGCACGTACCCGACACCGTCGCCCTCGCGACCCATCTCCTCCACGTCGAACACGTACTGCTCTCCCTCCTCGACCGGAACCGGAGTGTCTCGTTCTCGCATGATTCGTCGTTCCGGCGGGCGCGAAAAGTAGCCTTGGGCCGCTTTCAGCCCGCCCGTTACTGCAACACCAGCATCGAACGTATCGCCACGTTCCCATCGGCCAACTCAGTGGGTTCGGCAGGGACACGGACCACGTGAACCGGCCGATTCGTCCGGCTGCCGGGACCGGGATTTGAACCTACTCTCACAGATCGAAGATTTGCTCGAACGCTTCAAATCCACTCTGGGCGTTCGTCACCGCTCACCGACGGCACCCAGCAGACGCTGGGTGCGGGTGGTCGTCGAAGAAGACGCCGGGACTGGGATTTGAACCCGGAGTGAGACGGCCCTCACTTCGCTCGGCTGCGACTCACAGGGGTTAAAATCACAGACTGGTTGCGTCTCCGTTCTCGGACGGCCGAGCGCACGCGGCGCTCGGCGGTCGGTTCACGGGAGAAGCGCCGGGACTGGGATTTGAACCTACTCTCACAAATCGGAGATTTGCTCGAACGCTTCAAATCCCAGCTGGTTGCTTCTTCGACGAACGGGCGACGAGCCCGCTACGCGCGGCTCGTCGGGTGGTCGTCGAAGAAGACGCCGGGACTGGGATTTGAACCCAGAACCCCGTAAGGGGACACGCTTTCCAGGCGTGCGCTTTGCCATTCGGCCATCCCGGCCTGCACACGTTCCTACCCGGGTGTTCTGTTTAAACCCTTCTTTTCGGGGCAGGGGAGCGCGGGGCGCTACTGCCCGATGGTGGTAACGTACGGTTCGGCGACGTAGGACGCGAGGCTGGCGAGGATGAAGACGACGAAGCCCGCGACGAGCACGGACGAGAGCGCGATGTCGGCAGCACTGAAGACGAGGTACCCTTCGGCGAGGACGAGGAAGGCGAGCGCGCCGATGGCGCCCCAGAGGACGCTGGCCTTGGTGCGGCCAGAGAGGCCCATGGTTAGTCGCGCTGGGCGGCGATGGCCTCGATCTCGATGCCGGCGCCCTTCGGGAGCGCGGCGACCTCGAAGGCGCTGCGGGCGGGCGGGTTGTCCTGGAAGTACTCCTTGTAGGCGGAGTTCATCGCCTCGAAATCCTGGATGTCGGCGAGGAGGACAGTGGTCTTGAGGACGTCCGTCATCGTGAGGCCCTCCTCCTCGAGGATGGCCTTGACGTTCTCGAGGCTCTGTCGGGTCTGCACGGCGATGTCCTCGTCGTCGAGGAGGTCACCCTCGGGCGTGAGCGGGATCTGTCCGGCGGTGAAGACGAGGTTGCCGTCGGTGGTGGCCTGACTGTAGGCGCCGACGGCGGCGGGGGCATCCGGCGTCTCGATGATGCGCTTCATGCCCGAACGGTTGCGGGGCCGGCACTTATAGGTACACGACCGTTACTCGCGGCGACACCGGCCCCTGACTACTTCCGGCCGGCTGGCGGAATCTGGGTATGCGTCGCGTCCTCGCGTTCCTGCTCGGCGTCGCCACCATCTGCTGGTCCTGGTTCCGCGCCCGGGACATCCCGTTCGGGACGCAGACCGCCGGCTGGTTCGTCGGCCCGGACTATCCGGAACGCGTCGGACTCACGGACCACGGCACGCCGAGTGGCGAGATGGACGACCTCGAGGCATACCGTCGCAGGGACTTCGACCCGGATGCCGTCCATCCCGCGGTTCGCAAGTTCTACGAGGAGACCAGCAGATTCGAGATGACGACGTGGGTGCGCTGGCATCGACCGTTCCGGCTGGGCGCCGCGTTGGCCGCTCCGGTGACGAGTGCCATCCAGCAGATTCGAGATGACGACGTGGGTGCGCTGGCATCGACCGTTCCGGCTGGGCGCCGCGTTGGCCGCTCCGGTGACGAGTGCCATCCAGCAGCTCAATCTGCCAGGCCCCTTCGACGAGAGTCGCCTCGAACTCCGGAGCCGCTTCGTGGACGTCGTCGACGACAGTGACCCTCGGGAGGGCGTTCGCGCGTGGGTTCGGACCAACGCAGCAGGTGAGGCGGTGTTCGTCGCGTTCTACGGAAGTCACGTCACCGACGGTGAACGGTTCGTGAACGTCGGGGTGCCGCTTCCCGGCTGGAATCTCGCGACCGTCCTCCAACTCGAACACCTCGACGGAACCGGTGAGGTCGACAAGACCGGTGATGGGACCGACGACCGGATGGACGACGGAACCGGGGTGGTCGCGACGAGTCGACGTGCCGGAGACCCGGGGTTGTACGCGGTCCTGCCGAGGCTCGGTGGATTCGAGCTCCCGATGAGCCAGCGGTTCCGCGTCTGGCCCGCAGATTCGTCCGACGCCCCGGCCGTCCCAGTTTCGAGCAGCCAGGAAGCGCCGGAGGTCGTGGCGACGCACGAGATGTGGCTGTTCGGCTGCCAATTCCTGACCGTGACGTACGGGGCGACGGCGAGAAGAACGCAATGATGCGGCGTCAGTCGTCGGCACGGGGGCCGTTGAGGACGGTGACGTCGTAGCCCTTGTCGGCCATCAATTCGAGGAGGGCTTCGACGTGGTCGAGGCCGCGGGTCTCGAGGTCGAGTTCGACCTCGGCGGCGTTCATGGCGATGTCGCGGTTGGTGCGGTCGTGCTGGATGGCGTAGATGTTCGCCCTCGCGTCGCTGAGGACGTCGAGGAGGTCGTCGAGGGCGCCGGGGCGGTCCTTGAGGACGGTCCGGATCTTGATGTACCGCCCGGAGTCGACGAGGCCGCGCATGATGACGGTGGTGAGGAGGTTGAGGTCGATGTTGCCACCGCAGAGGGCGGGGACGATGACCTCGTCCTCGTCGTAGACGAACTGGCCTTCGAGGAGGGCGGCGAGGGGGACGGCGCCGGCGCCTTCGACGAGGGTCTTGCCGCGTTCGAGGAGGAGGGTGAGCGCGGTCGCGATCTGGTCGTCCGTGACGGTGACGACCTCGTCGACGCGTTCGCGGATGACGGGGAACGTCTGCTCGCCGACCCGTCGGACGGCGATACCGTCGGCGATGGTGTCCACGCTGTCGAGGCTCTCGGGGTGGCCCTTCTGGAGGCTGTCGGCGACGCTGCTCGCGCCGCTGGCCTGCACGCCGACGACGCGGATGTCGGGGTCGTGGGCCTTGATGGCGGTCGCGATGCCGGAGATGAGGCCACCGCCGCCGATGGGGACGACGACCGTGTCGAGTTCGGGGAGGTCCTCGATGATCTCGAGGCCGATGGTGCCCTGGCCGGCCATGACGTACTCGTCGTCGAACGCGTGAACGTAGGTGCGGCCCTCCTCGTCCTCGAGTTCGTGGGCCTTCGCCTGGGCTTCGTCGTAGTCGACGCCGTGCAGGACGACCTCGGCGCCGTAGCTCCGGGTGGCCTTCACCTTCGAGATTGGCGCGGTCTCGGGCATCACGACCTTCGAGTCGACGCCGCTGCGGTTCGCGGCGAGCGCGACGCCCTGGGCGTGGTTGCCGGCGCTCGCGGTCACGACACCCGCTTCCTGTTCGGGTGTGGAGAGCGTGCGGATGCGGTTGGTCGCGCCCCGGATCTTGAAGGACCCGGTGCGCTGGAAGGCCTCCATCTTGAGGTGGACCTCCGCACCCGTCATCGCGGAGAACGTGTGGGAGTAGTCCAGGGGCGTGTGGCGGGCGACGTCCGAGACGCGGTCGCGCGCCGCCAACACGTCGTCGAGCTGGAGCATACGCGGCGCTACGCCTGGCGCTATTGTTAACGGTTATCGTCTAAAAGTCAGAGGGGAGCGTGTGACTGCACTCGATACGATGGCCGGATGGATGATAAAGGCGACCGAAGCACGGTGAAAGTGAACGTCAGTCGCGTGTGCGGACGACGCAGTCGGCCACAACAGCCCTGACGCACGCCGTGAAGGACGCTGAATCAGATTCGTCAGACGCCCATTCGACCGGGTCCGCGACGCCGAGTTCGTCGGGGTCACCGACGTAGACCTCGACGGTGCGACCACCGGCATGCGTCCGCATGTACGTCCCGGCCTCGTCGCCGTACGGGGCGTCACTGGCGACCGGAACGGGAACCCGGACGTACACCCCCCGGTCGACACCCTCGTACGCGTCCAGCGCAGCGACGTCGTCCGTCTCGAGGATGCGGCCTTCGACCGACCCCCCGGGCGCGAGCGTCGGGTAGGCTCCGTCCACGCGGTGTAGTCCCTCGAGCACCGCGTCATTCCGGAATTCGGCGTCGTCGACGACCCGTCCAGCCTGGGCCGCGTCGGTGAGCGTCCCGTAGACGAAGACCTGCATACGTGCTCCCGGGAGCCGCACGGCCTTTCCGATTCCGATACCCTCAGGTGACGCGGCCACGACCCCCTCGGCAGTGCGCGCCCGCCTCCTCGACGTCTGGAAACGCGTGCTCGCCCTCGCCTGGCCCGTCATGGCCGAGCAGACGTTCCGGACGGCGATGCGGACGACCGACATCCTCGTCACGGCGTCGTTCTCGCCGGCCGCCGTGACCGCCATCGGGCTCGCCGACCTCTACGCCCGATTCCCGCTCCGCATCGGCCTCGGACTCGGCGGTGGCGCCATCGCGCTCTCCAGCCAGGACACCGGCTCCGGCGCGACCGCGAACCGCGATCAGGCCATCAGTCAGGCGCTCCTCATCGGCCTCCTTGCTGGCGTGCCGTTCGCCATCTTCGGCGTGCTCGCGGGCGACCGCGCCATCGCCATCCTCGGCGCCCCGGCCGACGTCGCCCGCATGGGCGGCCTCTACCTCGCCATCGTCTTCCTCACCGCACCCGCCAGGCACGTCTCCCTCATCGCCGCCCGCTCCCTCCAGGGCACCGGCGACACCCGGACGCCGATGTACGTCGGCGTCACCTCGAACGCCCTCAACATCGTCGGTTCCGTGCTGCTCGGCCTCGGCCTCCTGGGTGCACCCCGCCTCGAAGTTGTTGGCGTCGGCGCCGCGACCGCCGCCGCGAACGCCTTCTCCGCCGTCGTCCTCGTCGGCCTCATGTGGCGTGGCTCGACCGAAGCCGGCCTCGTCCGCCCATCGGACCGCGTCATCACGCGACAGCTCGTCACCATCAGCGTCCCCCGCGTCGGCGAAGGACTGGCCGCGACCCTCATCAGCTTTCCGTTCAACACCCTCCTGCTCGTCATCGGCGGCGTCCCCCTCAACGCCGCGTTCCAGATCGGCCGCCGGATGTACCAGCAGGTCACGGGCCCGCTCTCCCGGGGATACAGCGTGGCCGCGAGCGTCCTCGTCGGACAGGCGCTCGGCGACGGTGCCCCGGACCGCGCTCGCTTCGACGCCTGGGCCATCGCCGGCCTCGGCATCGCCACCGTCGGCGTCATCGGCGCCGTGCTCGCGTGGTTCGCCCCCGCACTCGTCGGGCTGTTCACCCAGGACCCGGAGACCGCACCGCTCGCCGCGACGTTCGCCCAGGTCTATGGGCTCACCGCGTCCTTCCTCGTCGTGTTCGTCGCGCTCTCCGGGTCGCTCCAGGGGGCGAGCGAGACCCGCATCCCGATGGTCGCCCGCATCTCGGGGATGCTCGTCTGCCAGCTCGGCCTCACGTACGTCGTCGGCGTCCACCTCGGCTACGGCGCGCTCGGCGCCTTCCTCGGCGCCGGCCTGACGTGGGTGTGGATGGCGGTCCTCGTCCTGCTCGGCTTCCACCGCACCGACTGGGCGACGCGGGCGGCCGACATGATGGCGGAACGCGGCAGCCTCGACACCGACAGCTAGGGCGTCGACTGGCTCCAGAAGGGTACGCGAATCGTCGGTCCCGACCTACCGCTGGACGAGGTCGCTCGTCGAAACGGTCACGCCCGTGTGCGTGATGTACTGGATGGAGTCGAAGGGGATGCGGGCGACGATCTCGGAGTCGCCGTTGACGCTCCCGAAGCAGATCAGGAACTGGTTCCCGACCTTGACGCTCTCGACGTCGATGCTGTTCACGGTGCCGTTGACGTTGAAGGCAACCTTGTACTTCGCCATACCCCGGAGTTGGCGACGGCTCCGGAAGTACCGCATAGACCGGCTAGAAAACTGGGGAGTTGCCCAGCGCGTCGTGACCCCAACCACATCAGCGGCGAACCACATCAGCGGCGAACCACATCGGGGGCAAACCGCCGGTGCCGTGGCTGCCCGTACTGGGCGGACTGATCGTGGGAGCAGCTGGCGGCAGAAATCGTGGGCGTCGGAGCGGCGGTGCGTCGAAAGGCCGGGACGGCACCGATCAGTGCTGGTCGGGGTCGCCGAGCGTCATCGGCTCGTCGGTCTGTGCGGGGCCGGTGTCGTCGAGGGACTCCGTCGAGACCGTCGTACCCTCGTGGACGATGTACTCGACGGCGTCGAACGGGATGAACGCGACCTTCGCATCATCGTTCTCTCGGGTCTCCGCGAAGCACTGGAGGTACTGGTTGCCGACCTTGGTCTGCTCGCACGTGATGTTGTGGACGGTGCCGTTGACGTCGAATGCGACCTTGTACTCCATACCGGGACATCGGGGGTAGAGACGCCTATACCACGACGACAGTTCAGGCAGGTGGACGGTCCCCGTCGTCTCACGCCTCGTCGTCGAGTGCCTCCGCGGGGAGGGGGAGCGAGATGGTGACGACGTTCCCGACGTCCGCACGGGGCTCGAACTCGATGTGGCCATCCGAGAGGTCGGTCATCCAGTAGGCGAGCCAGAGGCCGAGCCCGGTGCTGTGGTAGATCTGGTTCATCTCGGAGGTCCCCGTGAGGACGCGGTACTCGGACGCGGGGATGGGCGGGCATTCGTCCCGGACCTCGACGGTCACTCGGTCGCCCGTCGTCCCGGCATGCACCTCGACGGACGGTGCCTCGACGCCCGCGTGCTTCACGGCGTTCTCGACGAGTTCCAGGACGGCGACCTCGATCTGGGGGACGGCCCTGGCCGGAAGCGTCTTCGGGGCGTCCACCCGGATCTCGGCCCGGGGATACGCCTCGACGACCTGGCCGACGGCGTCGTCGATAGCCGTGCGGAGGTCCAGGGTCTCCAGCCGGATCGGTGACGTGAAGAGCTCGTTGATGTCACGCTGTTTCTCCGCCGTCTCGAGGAGGGCTTCACCGACCTGGCGGATGATCTCGGCGTTCTCGGGGCCGCTCGATGGGTCCTCCGTGATGAGGTCCGCGTACCCGAGGATGGTGTTCATGTCGTTCCGCAGGTTGTGACGGAGGATGTTGTCGATGACGACGAGCTGTCGCTCGCGGCGACGGCGCTCGGTGACGTCCCTCGTGAACCCGACGATGCGGACCACGTCGCCGTCCTCGATGATGGGTTCCGCCTGGATCCACGCCCAGGTGTTGTAGTTCCGGCGGGCGTCGACGCGGTACTCCATGTCGACGGAGTCGCCCCGGGAAAGCCGCGTCATCGCCTCCCGGACGGCGTCGGCGTCCTCGGGATGGACGCAGTCGAGGAAGGTCGAGGGGTCGCCGAGGAGTTCCTCGACGTCGCCGCCGTAGACCTCCGCGTAGGCGTCGTTGATGAACAGGAGTTCCGACCAGTCGCCGGTGAACACCCAGAGGACGTCCGAGGTCTGGCCCGCGAGTTCGGCGAGACGGACGGCGGATTCGTCTCGTTCGCGTTCCGCCTCGACTCGATCGGTGACGTCCCGGCTGCTCACGATGTACCCGCCGAGCCGGTCGTCGGTGTAGTTCGAGCACCGACTCTCCAGCCAGACGTACTCGCCGTCTGCGCCCCGATGTCGGTACTCGACGATACCGTCGACGAAGCCGTGGTTGGCGGTGACGATCTCGGCGAACCGGGCGCGAACCCGGCTGACGTCGTCGGGATGGATGTAGTCGAACGCGTTCGTCCCGACCAGTTCGTCGGGTTCGAACCCGAGGAGTCGTTCGACGGCTGCATTGACGTACGTGTAGCTGCCATCGTCGTCGAGCACCGCAACCTTGTCCTGGGCGTAGTTGAGGAGGATGCTCTCGAGGTCGCCCAGAGAATCCATACTACCTGAAGGGCGGGTATCGGACACGAAAAGTGTACTGGCAGATTTTGCGAGTGCCGGTGGGCGTGGACGAAACACCGAGTTCGGGAGAGACGGAGACCGCGAAACTGGCAGCCTACCGCTCGTCCAGGGCCGGGAACTCGAGATCCTTGGGCCCCACGTACCGCGCCCGTGGCCGGATGAGGCGGTTGTCGTCGTACTGTTCGAGGACGTGCGCGATCCAGCCGCCGACGCGGGACATCGCGAAGATGGGGGTGTAGATGTCGATGGGGATGCCCATCTGGTAGTAGGTCGAGGCGGAGTAGAAGTCGACGTTGGGCGCGAGCCCCTTCTCCTCGGCCATGTACTCCTCGATGGCGTGGCTCATCTCGTACCACTTCGTGTCGCCCGCGGCCTCGCCGAGGTCCTCGCTCTTCTCGCCGAGGATCTTGGCGCGCGGGTCCTTCACGTTGTAGACGCGGTGGCCGAACCCGGCGACGCGCTCGCCGCGTTCGAGGGCGTCCTGCACCCAGTCGACGGGTTCCATGTGGCTGTCGTCGACCTCCTTCAGCATCCGCATCACGTTCGCGTTCGCACCGCCATGGAGCGGGCCGGCGAGTGTGCCGACCGCCGAGGTGATGGCGGAGTGGAGGTCGCTGAGGGTGCTGGACGTCACCATCGCGCTGAACGTCGAGGCGTTCAGGCCGTGGTCGGCGTGCAGCACGAGCGCCATGTCGAACGTCTCGGCGAGGACCGGGTCCGGTTCCTCGTCGTTCAGCATGTAGAGGAAGTTCGCCGCGTGACTGAGGTCCTCCCGGGGTTCGACGGGCTCCTTCCCCTGACGGAACCGGGTGAAGGCGGCGACGATGGTCGGCACCTTCGCGGTGAGGCGGCGACCCTTCCGGACGTTGGCTTCGCGGTCCTGTGGGTCGCTATCCGCGTCGGGGTCGAACGCTGAGAGCTTCGAGACCGCGGTCCGTACGGCCGCCATCGGGTCCTCGTCCGCTTCGGCGAGGTCCTCGACGGTCCGCATGACGGCGTCGTCGATGTCGCGGTGGGCCGCCATCTCGTCCTCGAACGACTCCAGGTCGGCGCGGCCGGGGAGTTCGCCGTGCCAGAGCAGGTACAGGACCTCCTCGTAGCTCGCGTCGCGGGCGAGGTCCTCGATCTCGTACCCACGGTAGACGAGGCGGCCCGCATCGCCGTCGATAAAGCTGAGTTCGGACTCGGCGACGAGCACGCCCTCCAGCCCCTTCTTCAGTTCGTCGGACATACTGTGATGATTCTTCATGGGTCTGGAAAAGGGTTATCGGTTTGTATCGGTTCGAACGTTGCCGCCCAGCGACGGGGCTAAGGTGGTGTAGGATAATCTGGGGGTCCGTCCCGGGGGACGCGAACGTTTTTCCCGGGGCCCGGCGAACCCCAGCGTATGGCTGGCCGCGTCGAGTACGAGCCCGCGAGCGTGAAGGAGCTCCTCTCGGAGATGAAGGACACCGCAGAGCTCCTCATCGACCTCTCGTACTCCGCGGTCCTGCACGGCAGCGACGACGTCGCAGCGGAGGTACTCGAGCTCGAGGAACGTATGGACGTCCTCCAGCTTCGCGCCCGAATGAGCCTCCTGATGGCCGCACGCAACCCGGAGGACGCCGAAGCGCTCGCACCTGTCCTGGGCGTCGTCGGTGCGGCGGAGAAGATCAGTGACGCTGCCGGGGACATCGCGAAGGTCGTCCTGGAGGATATCGGCCTCCCGGACGCCATCCGTGGGGCGCTCCCGGAGGCCGTCGAGACGGTCGCCCGGACGGAGGTCGCCGGTGACAGCGACTACGCGGGCCGAACACTCGGCGAGATCAACCTCGAGACGGAGAGCGGCGTTCGCGTCATCGCGATCCGTCGCCGGAGCGACGGCCGTGGCGACTGGATCACGAACCCGGACCGCGACACCGCCCTGGACACTGGCGACATCCTCCTCCTCCGCGGCCCGGTCGAGAGCCTGGGCGTCGTCTACGAGACGCTCTCCGGAGCCCCGTACGAACGCCCGCCGCCGCCCGAGTCCGGAATCGAGGACCTCGGGCGCGCGATGGACTCGCTCGTGCTGATGAAGGACATGAGCGAGCTCGCCGTCGACCTCGCCTACGGCAGCGTGCTCTTCGACTCCACCGAGATCGCGGAGGAGGTCGTCCAGCTCGAGGCCGAGGTCGACGCCCTCAAGTCGCGATTCGAGGCGTGGACGCTGCGGGCCGCTGGCCGGGTCGAGGACCCCCTGATGCTCCGGGGGCTCGTGCACATCGCGACCTCGACGGAGGTCATCAGTGACGCCGCCCTCGAGATCAGTGAGGGCGTCCTGCGCGGACTGGACACGCACGTCGTCGTCCAGGAGGCCGTCGAAGAATCGGACGAGATCATCGTTCGCGCTCCCGTAGAGCCAGGGAGCCGGCTCGACGGCGCCACCCTCGGCGAGCGCGAGGTGAAGACGGAGACGGGGATGCGCGTCATCGCCGTCCGGCGGCCCGGCGAGACCGACGAGTGGGTCGTCCAGCCCGGTCCGAACACCGGCGTCGAGGCCGGGGACGTCCTCCTGGCGAAAGGGACGCGGGCGAGCGCGGACCGACTGCTCGTGCTCGCCGGTCACGACGCCGAGTGGGAGGACGAAGACTGACCACGGCGGCGTCGGCGCCAGAACCAGAGGAGCTTCCTCACCAGTCACGACGCCGAGTGGGAACGTCCCCAAGACGATAGGAGCAGCCGGTCACCGCCCGCCACGGACTGCCGCCCCCAGGCCGGCCGTTAGGCGGGTTGTTCGTCGAGGTCTCGGGTGAGTTTGTAGACGCGGACGCCCGCGAAGACGATGGTCGCGAGCATCCCCCCGGTGAACCAGAGGACGAGCCCGAGGCCGACGAGCAGGCCGACGGGGTACGCGACGCCGCCCGGCAGGACGACGAAGAGGACGAACCAGCCGATGGCGAGGACGCCAGCGACGGCGAACCCTCGCGTCACCTGTCGACGCACGTCGATGGCGGCGACGAGGTTGTCGACGCCGGGCCGGTCGGGCATACCTGGCGGTTGGCCGGCGGCCGGCAAAGGCGCGTCGGTCCGACGCCCAACAGGTAGCGTGGTTCGCCAGGACCGAACCGCTCAAGACGGTTGGGTGGCGGAATAGAAGGTAATGGCTTCCCTCGGCACGGCGTCGGCCGACCCCGGCGAACTCGACACGGGGCGGCTGACCGTCGGCGAAACCCGGGATGGCACCAGCGTCGGCCTCCCCGTCGCCGTCGTGAACGGCGCGGAGGACGGCAAATCGCTCTACCTGCAGGCGGCGAGCGACGGCGACGAACTCAACGGCGTCGGCGTCCTCACCCGCGTCGTCCCCCAGCTCGACCCGGCCGAGCTCTCGGGCACCATCTACGTCGTCGGCATCGCGAACTGGCACGCCTTCCAGGTCGCCGAACACCGCAACCCGATCGACGACACCAAGCTCAACCGCGCGTTCCCCGGGGACCCGAACGGGTCGTCGAGCGAACGCATCGCCGCCGCGACGTTCGACGTCGCGAAGACCTGCGACCTCGTCGTCGACCTCCACCAGGGCTCCACCAGCCGGATGATCGACGAGGTGCGCGTGCGGTGTGGCCGCCACCACCGCTGTCACGACGACTGCCTCGAACTCGCGCGCGTCTTCGGCGCCGGTCACATCCTCGACCAGAAGGGGCCGGACGGTCAGCTCGCCCGCACCGCGCCCGACGAGGGCATCCCGACGATCGATCCCGAGCTCGGCGGCTGTGTCGGCTGGAACGAGGAATCCATCGAGGTCGGCACCCGGGGCGTCTTCAACGTCCTCCGCCACTACGGCTTCCTCGACGGGAACGTCGACGTCGAGCCCCAGACTCGGGCGAAGGGCTTCGACCGCTACGGCAGCCCCGTCGGCGGCCTCGTCCAGTACGAGACCGACCTCGGCGACCGCGTCGCCGCCGGCGACACCCTGTTCCGCGTCACCGACGTCTTCGGGACGATGAAGGCCACCATCACGGCCGACAACGACGGCGTCTTCTGGCGTTCCCGCCGGCTCCCCCAGGTTGCGACCGGCGAGTACGTCTGCTCCATCGGGACCGACGTCGACCAGGTCTGATGTCGACGACCCGCCCCAGCCCACTCGAATGCCGTGACTGCGGCCGCACCTACCCCGCCGGCCCCGACGAACCCTGGCGCTGTACCTGCGGCCGCCCACTCGACTTCACCAGCCGCCCGCTCCCAACGAGAGACGAGGTCGACGTCCGCCCCGAGGACGGCCTCTGGACGTTCTCCGACTTCCTGCCGGTCGACCCCCACGTCACGCTCGGCGAGGGGTTCAGCCCGTTAGTGTCGGCGCGACACGCCACAGACCACGCGAGCGTGCGGAGCACGCGAGCATCCACCGCACCCGGCTGGGACGCCGAGTTCAAACTCGACTACACGTTCCCGTCCGGGAGCTTCAAGGACCGCGGCGCCACCACGACGCTCTCCCGCGCCGTCGAACTCGGCGTCGAGCGCGTCGTGGAGGACTCCTCGGGTAACGCCGGTGCCGCCATCGCACAGTACGCCGCCCGTGCTGGCATCGATGCGGACATCTACGTGCCGGCAGACGCGAAACCGTCGAAACTCCGGGCGATCGAGGCCACGGGCGCGAACACGATCACGGTCCAGGGCGACCGGCAGGCCGTGACGGACGCCTGCATCGAGGCCGTCGAGGCAGGCGACGCCTGGTACGCGAGCCACGCCTGGAACCCCGCGTTCTTCGCCGGCACGGAGACGTTCGCCTACGAGGTCGCCTGCCAGCGCGGCTGGGACGTCCCCGATGCTGTCGTCTCGCCACTCGGCCATGGCACGCTCTTCCTCGGCGCCTTCCGGGGCTTCCAGGCGCTGAAGGACGCCGGTTGGACCGACAGCGTCCCCCGGATGCTCGGCGTGCAGGCGGCCGGTGTCGCACCCATCGCGAGCGAGACGGACGACGATTCGGCAGCCAGCGCGTCGACCGATGGTCGAAACGACGTCGCGGACGGTATCCAGATTCGGTCCCCGGTCCGCCGCGACCAGCTTCTCGACGCAATCGAGGCCACGGACGGGGATGCAGTCGCCGTCGGGGCGGAATCCACCGAAGCCACACACGAGGCGCTCGGGCGGGCGGGGTTCTACGTCGAACCGACGAGCGCCATCGCGGTCGCGGGGTTCGAATCTTATCGAGAACGGGGCGTCGTCGAACCGGCGGAGGACGTGGTCGTCGCGCTCACCGGGAGCGGGTTGAAAGCGTAGGAGTTCTTCGTGCCGCGAGACGCCGGCTACTGCCAGTTCTCCAGGTCGACGAACGCGTCGTCGGTCGCCGTCATCCAGGTGGTGAGCAGCGCCTCGTCGTCGGCGTCGTATGGGAAGAACGTGCACTCGACCGTGTCCGCGTACTCCTCGACGCACACCGCGAGCGCTTCGTCGCCGTCGCTGACGGACGATTCGGGTCGACGCCGAGGGTTCCGACGAGCACTCGTCATGCATCCTTCATTCCGCCTCGTCGGATAAAGACTTGTGGCCACAGTGTTAGGGAATGTCACCTTCTCTGGTGCAGGAACGCCCCTGGGCGGCCACCTCAACGCTCCGGGTGGATTGGACCAGCAAATCCACCCCGGACGAGAGGTTTCGCGACGTGGCGTCGCGCCCGAGGCGGGACCTCGTACCAGCCCAGTTCGAGGTCGCGGTCGAGCGGAACGTCGACCTTCCCTGGGGCGGTCGTGTCGCAGTCCCGACACCGGTAGCCCTGGTCGGCCCCGGCCGACTTCATGCGTCGCCCGCAGTCCGGACACTCGGGCGTTTCACGGGACGCGAGTACGAGGTCGTCGACGCGGAACTTCTCCAGTTTGAGGGTGCCGTCGGCAATCTCGCCACAGACGGTCACCGCATCGCCGGGGTGGAGCGCCCGGACGTGGTCGCGGAATCGCTTGGTCGGCTCGAACGCCGCGAGTTCGAGTTCGGGTGGGGCCTCGTCGACGTCGGGCGTCCTGCCGTCGGCCGAATCGCGGTCCGCGTCCGGGCCACCGATAGCGAACGGGACGAAGACGTGGCCACCACGCCGGGTTTCGGGGTTGCGAGCGACGACCCCCGATGCCCGGTAAGCCCGGCCTGCCTCCAGCTCGCTGGCGTCGGGCGCGTCCGTCGCGTCATTCAGGTGGACGTCGGTTCCTTGATTCGTGACGAACGTTCGGCCGCTCGTCCCCGGTTCCGATTCGATGGCCCCGGCGACCCGTTCACAGGTGTCGGCGTCGTCACCACGGATACCGAAGAGGATCGGGCAGGGGGTCCGGGGGACGCACACGACCTCGTTTTCGCCCCGGTCGACGGTGTCCCAGACAGCCGGATAGGCGTCGTCGGCCGCCTCGAGGACCGACGCGTCGTCGACGTCGCGGTCGCTGCCCCAGCGGTCGGATTCCCGGTAGGTGATGTGTTCGTAGGTCCAGTCGTCGAACGCCGCCCAGGCACCGACCGCGGCGAGGGCGCCGACGATACCACGGCCGTTGCCCCACGTGTGCGTCTCGAAGCCGTGGGCGTCGGCCAGGCTCACCGCTTCGCCGGGCTCCAGAATGTCGGTCACGGCGCAGTGGGCGAACTCGGCGACGGCATCCGGAACGTCGTCGGGGACGGTGTGCGCGACGACAACGCCGGGGTTCGTCTCCACGTCCTCGACCACGGCGAGGTCCGAGACGACCGTCGTCGCAACCTCGCTGGCGACGGCCGGGTCGACGTCGGTGTGGACGGCGAGCGCGGCGTTCCCGCGCGTCTTGTGTTCGACGCCGGGGTTGAGCCGGACGAGGAGGATGCGTTCGACGTCGGCACCGCGGTCCCGGAGCTCCTCGGCGACGGTGTGCGCGACGAACGTCGTGCACATACCTTCCGTCCGGGAGTCCGTGTCGTCGATGCCGATGACGGTCACACCCCGAGGTAATCGGTGGGCCGCCTAACAGGTTTCGACCCGCCAAGGGCGTCCGAGAGCGCCGCTAATCCCCGCGTCCGTCACAACGTATATACGTCGGTGTGCGCTTACCTTCCACTATGTCACGCGCGGCACTCATCGAGAATATCACCGCCATGCTCGCGGACGCGGGGTTCACGGTGAGTGACCGGTGTGCGACGCGCCCGAAGAGCTTCGACGTCGCGGCCCGCCGCGGCGACGACGTCGTGCTCCTCAAGATCCTGGCGAACATCGACGCGTTCGACGGCCCGACGGGAGCCGAGATGCGTCGCCTCGGAACCCACCTCCAGGCGACGCCACTGCTCATCGGGATGCGCAGCCGGGACAAGGAACTCGAACCCGGCGTCGTGTACTTCCGCCACGGCGTCCCGGTCCTGAGCCCCGACACCGCGATGGAGTACTTCGTGGAAGGCGTCCCACCCCTCATCTACGCCGCCCCCGGCGGCCTCTACGTCAGCATCGACGGCGACATCCTCGCCGACGAACGCCAGAAGCGCGGCTGGAGCCTCGGCCGACTCGCGACCGAGCTCGGCGTCAGCCGCCGCACCGTCTCCAAGTACGAGGACGGCATGAACGCGAGCATCGAGGTCGCCGTCCAGCTCGAGGAGATCTTCGGCGGCGACCTCACGAGCCCCGTCAGCGTGATGGACGGCGCCGAGTCGGTTCGGGACGCCGACCCGACCCCGGACGACCCGGAGGCCGACCCCGAGGACGAACCCCTCGTCACCATCCTCACCCGCGTCGGCTTCGACGTCCACCCGACCGTCAGGGCGCCGTTCAAGGCCGTGAGCGAGGACCAGCGCGACGCCGACCGCATGCTCACCGGGAACTCGAACTTCACCGAGGCCGCGGTGAAGCGCGCGAAGATCATGTCCAGTCTCGGCGCCGTCACCCGCACCCGCGCCGTCTACTTCGTCGACGAGGCGAAGCAGGACGAGATCGATGGCACGGCCATCGTCGAGCGCAACGAGGTCGAGGACATGGAGGACAACGACGAGTTCCGCGACCTCCTCAAGGACCGCGGGAACCCACAGGAAGCCTGAGTCGGCGGTCATTCTCCAGAAGTCGACGAACTGGTAGCTACCGCCCCAGCAACAGCGCCCTCCAAAAGATAGTGCCGATTCGCCGCGTTAGCTCCCGTACTGCTCCTCGAGATACTCGACGATGTCGTCGGATTCGGGCATGCCCTCGACGCCGTTGTCGTGGTCGATGAGGACGGGGACGCCGGTCTGGCCGCTGACGGCTTCGACCATGTCGCGTTCGCTGTGGCTACGTGGAACCTCGTGCTGCTCGTAGTCGAGGCCGAGCTCGTCGAGCTTGGACTCCACTTTGGCGCAGTACGGGCAGCCTTCGAGCCGGTAGAGTTCGAGTGCTGGCATACATCCAGATAGACGAGTCTAGGGTAAATGGGGTGTGGTGGGAGCGAGACGCACCGCTACCGCCGGCCGTGGGACGTGGATTGTGTGGCGTGCAGACGATGCGTTGGTGTGGCAGTCGGGGAGCCCGCCACGTAACGAGATCCAGGGGCGACTACTCACGGCTTCGCCGTTCGTATGTACGCGGTTCCTCCGGAACCGCGCTCGCACCGCCGATTTCGCGATCCGTCCCTGGACGGGGTTCAGGTCACACGCCTTCTGGTCCCGGTTTCGGATATAAACCTACGGCAAGAACAGCGATTACACAGCGGCGGAACGGCTAGCATCCGCGGACCGAACGGCTCGAACGAGCCTGAGGTCCGCGGTTCCCGCGAGCCGTCAGGCTCGCGGCCGACGACCGACTAACGCTGAACGAAGTGAAGCGGCAGGAGGGAGGAGTGCTTTTAGTGCAGGTTTTGCCAGCGCGCCCGAGGGGGCGCGCGCAGCAAAACGTGCGTGTTAGACGGCCGCGCTCAGGATGCCGCCCGTCCTGACGAAGAAGTACAGGACGAAGAGGACGGCGAGCACCCAGGCGCCGGGGTGGACGTCTTCGGCTTCGCCCTGGGCGGCTTTGACGATGGGGTAGGAGATGATGCCGGCGGCGATGCCGTAGGCGATGCTGAAGGTGAAGGGCATGACGAAGATGGTGAGTGCGGCGGGGACGGCGAAGGAGAGGTCGTCCCAGGCGATCTCGGCGACATTTGAAAGCATGATGATGCCGACGACGACGAGGACGAGGTGGGAGGCGTAGGTGGGGACGGCGACGGCGAGCGGGACGACGGCGAGTGAGAGGAGGAAGAGGATGGCGACGACGAGCGCGGTCATGCCGGTGCGGCCGCCTTCCTCGACGCCGGTGGCTGATTCGATGTAGGTGGTGACGGTGCTGGTGCCGAGCATGCCGCCGACGGTGGTGCCGATGGCGTCGGCCATGAGGGGTTTGTCCATGTCGGGGAGGTGGCCGTCTTCGTCGAGGAAGCCGGCGACCTGGCCGACGCCGGTGAGGGTGCCGGCGGTGTCGAAGAAGTCGACGAAGAAGAACGTGAAGACGATGAGCGCGAAGCCGAACGGTTCGACGTTCTGGAGGCCGCCGATGAAGGCGCCGGCGAGTGGCGCGATGTTGTAGGAGGCCGCCTCGTAGGTGATGGGGACGTTGGGGGCGAGCGGGATGGACTTGATGTTCGCGCCGTAGAGCTCCATCGCCTTCGCGGCGGGATAGGCGGCGTAGCCGAGGGCACTGGCGGCGTAGCCCATGAGGGACGTGAGGATGATGCCGATGACGATGCTGCCACGGACGCCACGGGCGTAGAGGGCGAGCGTTGCGAAGAGGCCGACGACGCTGATGACGGCGACGGGGTCGCTCGCGAAGACGGGGCTGAACTGGAGGAAGGTCGCGGAGTCGCCCGCGACGACCCGCATCTCTTCGAGGCCGATGATGGCGAGGAAGAGCCCGATACCGGCACCGACCGAGAGTTTCACGGGTTCGGGGAAGAGGCGGATGATGTACTCGCGGGCGCCGACGGCGGTGAGGGCGATGAAGATGAGGCCCTCCACGACGACGGCGGCGAGGGCAGTCGTCCAGTGGATGCCGAGGCCGAGGACGACCGTGAACGCGAAGAAGGCGTTGAGCCCGAGGCCGGGTGCCTGGGCGAACGGCCGTTTCGCGTACACCGCCATCACGAAGGTGGCGACGGCGGCGCTGATGAGCGTGACGACGGCGATCATCTGGAACGTCCGGAGGTCGCTGACGCCCTCGATACTGATGGCGGCCGAGAGGATGCCGGGGTTGACGACGACGATGTAGGACATCGTCAGGAACGTGGTCAGGCCCGCCAGCACCTCGGTCCGGAGATCGGTGTTGTGTTCGCTGAAGTTGAAGTAGTCAGCGAGTGTCTCAGTGAGCCCCATGATGCACGTTCGAGCATATCTCGACCCACACCTTAAGCATTGTTATGCATCTGTTGCCATCCGTGCGATACAACGCCCTTCAGAGGACGAAAAGCAGCACGTTCGTGGATAGAATCGGTCGGTTCAGCAGCGAAACGTGAGAATACGTACCAGGATTCAGACGGGGTCTCCGGGACTGCAGCGGGACGCCGGCTCAGTCGAGCTGTGCCAGTGCGCCGACCGGGGCGTCGGTCCGAGAGCGGGCTCGCTCGATGCCCTCGTCGCCGACCGCGATGAGCGTGAACACGCCCGCGACGTTGGCGTCGGCGGATTCCGTGATGTCGAGGAGGAGCTCCTGCGTCTCGCCGGAACGGATGAGGTCGTCGACGACGAGCACGGTGTCGCCGGCGTCGAGGGCGGAGGCGGGGAGGTAGTACGTGAGTTCGATGCCGCTGGCGAGCCGCTGGCGGGCCTCGATGAACTCCTCGACGGCCGTCTCCTTGGATTTCTTCGCGTACGCACAGCGGGCGTCGAAGTAGGAGGCGAGGCTGGCGGCGAGCGTGATGCCGTCGGTCGCGGCGGTGAGCACGACGTCGGGGCGCTCGTAGTCGTAGGTTTCGGCGGCGACGGGCGGGACGAGGTCGAGGAATGACTGGTCGAAGACGACGCCGGAGTTGTCGACGTAGCCCTCGCTGTCGCGGGTGACGCGGGCGTCGAGCTCGTCGCGGAGCGCCGACTCCCCGATCTCGGTGACGACCTCTCGGGCGCGGTCGGCGCTCGGGAGGACGTGCCCGTTGACGTAGCGGTTGAGGTCGCCGGCCGGCAGTCCGGTCTCCTCGGCGAGTTCGTCGTAGGTGCGCGTCTCCTTGAGCGTCCGGAGGACGGAGACCGCCTGAAGCTGCAGGGCGGCCTTCTCGGCGCGATTCATGGTGGTATTCACGGTTCCACAACCATGAATATCCCGGTCCTGGTTCGGGAGAAATTCTGCACGGACGTGGTGTGAACCTACCGGTTATCCAACGTGTTCGCGACGATGATCGGTGGCGTCTGGACTCGGCGGATCAGTCGCGGTCGGCCAGCAGTTCGGAGGCGGTCACCAGTGATTCGAGTTCGACGCCGACGTCGGCGAGGTTCTCGCGGCCACCTTCCTCCCTGTCGACGACGATGAGCGCCCGGTTCACCTCGGCGCCCGCATCACGGAGCGCTTCGACTGCGTCGACGGCGGACTGGCCGGTCGTCGCGATGTCCTCCACGATGGTGACCGCCTCGCCCTCCGCGAGGCGGCCCTCGATGCGTTTCGCCGTGCCGTAGTCCTTCGTCTTCTTGCGGGCGATCACGTACGGGTTCCCACCGACGACACAGGTGGCGGCCGCAAGCGGGACGCCGCCGAGCGCGACGCCCGCGAGTTTCTCGTCCTCGTCGACCCGTTCGGCGAAGGCTTCCGCCACGAGCCGGAGACACTTCGGGTCGGTCTCGAAGAGGTACTTGTCGACGTAGTACTCGGACGTCCCCCCGTGCGAGAGCTCGAACTCCCCGAACTGGACGGAATCGGACTCCCGGAGCGCCGCGATGAGTTCCTCGTTCGCCATATGTGTTGGAGGACTTCGCCGGGCGCATTAAGCGATGTGTGTTCCGCCGATAGCCTAGTCGAGTGTCTCGGACCAGCCGATGAATCGCTCGAAGCCGTAGGTGGCGACGAGGAAGAACGCGGCGAAGACGCTCCAGTGGAGCACGTTGAACTGCCCGGAGAACGCGAGCGAGACGAAGATGAAGGCGAGCGATGCTGCGACGAACGCCGCGACGTAGAGATTCCGACGAGTGCTCATACCGGGTACATGTCGGGAGAGGAGAAAAGTATTGGTTCCGAATAGAAGGGGGGAAGGCGGCAGGCATCCGCGAGACGAGCGGTCCGGAGGACCCGGTAGTCTCGCGGTTCATTGCCGGACCGAAGGCCCGGCAGGGCCACGTTCGCGGTTCGCTCACGTGACCACCGCTCGCGACGCGAGCGGGCCCGAGGACCACCAACGGTGGTCCGACGGGCTTTTGGTGGAGATTTTGTCAGGGCGCGCGAAGCGCGCCCGCAGCAAAAGGTCCGTTACCAGGGCTCGTCCTTCAGCCCCAGCCAGTACGCGATGATGTTGGTGCCGACGTGCAGCACGGGGGTGAGGACGAGGATGGCGAGGAGGACGTCGAGGGTGAAGGTGGCGCCGAACCAGGCGGGGGCGGCGAGTGCGGTGAGGGCGAGGGCGACGACGACGAAGTCGAGCTGGTCGAGGAGGGGGAAGGCGGCGCCGCGTTCGCGGCCGGTGCGGCGCTTGATGAATGACGCGAGGATGTCGCCGAGGAGGGCGCCGGTGGGGAGGGCGAGGAGGGCGGGGAGCGGGAAGGTGGGGAGGTCGATGCCGACGGCGGTGGCGATGGGGTTGTTCGTGGAATTGAGGAGGGCGGCGAGGAGGGCGCCGGTGAGGATGCCGCCGAGGGTGCCACGCCAGGTCTTACCGTCGCCGAGGAGTCGTTTGCCGTGCCAGGTGCGGCCGCCGTCGATTGGCGTGCCGCCGCCGAAGATGACGGCGGCATTGTTCGGGACGTAGGCGGGGAGCATCGTCCAGAAGGCGACGAGCACCGTCTCCAGCAGGGCCATCGGGTGTGGATGCACGGGCTGGCGGTATAAACGGTGCGGGACACGAACTGGTTCGGGACACGAACCGACGCGAGAGGTGAGCGAGGCCAGCGTCGGCGTGGGCCACCGGTCGTTAAGGGGGACGCGGTCGGATGGTCGGATATGATCCCGCCGATCGCGAGTCGGTTCGTCGCGGGCGAGACGCCGGCGGCCGCGCTGGAGCACGCCGAACGGCTGAACGACCGCGGGGTGACGGCGATCCTGAACCTCCTCGGCGAGCACTACGAGGACCGGGTGCCGGCGGACGAGGACGCGCACGCCTACCTCGACCTCGTGGACGACATCGCGAACAGCCACGTCGATGCCGTGATCTCCGTGAAGCCCTCCCAGATCGGGCTGCAGGTGGGCGAGGACGTGTTCCGGGAGAACCTGGACCGGATCGCTGACCACGCGACCGACCGGGGCGTGTTCGTGTGGGTGGACATGGAGGACCACCCGACGACGGACGCGACCCTCGACGCGTTCGAGGATTTCTCGCGCGAGTACGAGGGTGGCGTCGGGGTATGCGTCCAGGCGAACCTGAAGCGCACGGCGGACGACCTCGAACGCCTCGAGGACGTGCCGGGGAAGGTTCGGCTCGTGAAGGGCGCCTACGACGAACCCCGGGAGATCGCGTACACGCAGAAGGCAGAGGTGAACGCGAAGTACGCCGAGTACCTGGAGTACATGTTCCGGGAGTTCGAGGCCGGCATCGCCGTCGGGAGCCACGACCCCGAGATGATCGCGCTCGCACGCGACCTCCACGATGAGTACGGGACGCCCTACGAGGTCCAGATGCTGATGGGAGTCCGCGAGCAGGCGCAGTTCGACCTCGCGAGCGGGGGCGTGGCGGTCTACCAGTACGTTCCGTACGGCTCGAAGTGGCTGCAGTACTTCTATCGGCGCGTGATGGAGCGCAAGGAGAACCTCCTGTTCGCGCTCCGGGCGGTCGTCGGCCGATGACAGCGTTGATATGGATTCGTCGTTACGCTCACAGTAATGACCTCGTGGAAACGGGATTTCGCCAGCGGCCTCATCGTCCTCCTCCCGATCCTCGTCACACTGTACGTCATCTACTGGCTGTACTCGCTCGTCGCGGGGCTCCCGATCCCGCTCCAGGAGATTCCGCCGTACGCCCGCGTGCTGCTCACGCTCGTGATCTTCATCCTGCTCGTGTTCAGCGTCGGCTACCTGATGCGGACCGCCGTCGGCGGCATCGTCGAGCAGGCCATCGACGACATCATGAACCAGCTCCCCGGATTCCGCGTCATCTACAACGCCTCCAAGATGGCGATCGAGACCGCCCTGACGGGCGCTGAGGGACTCCAGAAACCCGTGAAGGTCTCGGTCTGGGGCGATATGCGGATGACGGCGTTCAAGACGGGGAAGCAGAGCGCGGACGGCCGCGAGATCCTCTTCCTCCCCACCGCGCCGAACATCACGACGGGGTTCGTTCTGGAGGCGGCCGCTGACGAGTTCGAAGAGACCGACGAATCCGTCGAGGACGCGCTCACCAGGGTCCTCTCGGCCGGGTTCGGCGAGACGGACAAGGAGATTCCGCCGGACCTCCTCGACGAACAGCACGTGTCCGAGGTCGGGTCCGACACCGAGAGCGAATAGCAGACGGCCGCCGTTCACTGGGTCGGTTCTCGACCAGCTGACTCGAGTGGAATCAGGCGAGCCGCAGAATCCTACCGAAGAAGCGTCAGCGTGTTATCTCGCGAGCACCGGCACCCGCGCGTCGGCGGCGGGGCGGATGGTCACGGTCGATTCGCAGGTCGGACAGACGAGGGCGACCCCGTCCTCGCGTCGCTCGCGGGCCCAGTCGCCGTCCGGGGGCGACTCGTGCCAGCACGAGGGACAGAAGAGGAGGGTCTTCTGCAGGTCGGTCTTCATCTTGACTAGTCGCAATACACGCCAGGCAAAAGGCCTGCTGGAAAGCATGGTACCACGCCCCGCGGCAACTGGTATCTGGCCGTCAGACGTCCGGGAACGAGGAAATTGGTGTGGGATGGCGTACCGCGACAGCAGTCGGAGCGCGGACTACCGACGAACAGACACTGGCGGTCGATCGATTACTCGTAGACGAACTCGAACCACTCGGGGTGGTCGCTGGTGCGACGTTCGACGAGGTCGAAGAACGCGGACTGGATCTCCTCGGTCACGGGGCCACGGCTGCCGTCGCCGATCTCGACGTTGTCGACCTGCCGGATGGGCGTGACCTCGGCGGCGCTCCCGGTGAAGAAGAGCTCGTCGGCGGTGTGCAGTTCGCCGCGGCTGATTGAGACGTTGTCGTGGACCTCGTAGCCGAGCTCCTCGGCGAGCGTGATGGCGGTGTCGCGGGTGATGCCGTCGAGGATGCTCTCGCTGAGACCGGGCGTGTAGATCTCGTCGTCGCGGACGAGGAAGATGTTCTCGCCGGGACCCTCGGCGACGTTGCCCTCCTTGTTGAGGACGATGGCCTCGCGGTAGCCGTTGCGGCGGGCTTCCTCGCCCGCGAGCATGGAGTTGACGTAGAGGCCGGTGGTCTTGGCGTTCGTGGGAATCTGGCTGGAGGAGTGCTTGCGCCACGAGGACACCATGACCTTGATGCCGTTCTCGAGGGCGTCCTCGCCGAGGTAGGTGCCCCACGGCCAGGCGGCGATGATGACGTCGGTCGGGCACTCGCCCGGACTCACGCCGAGGCTGTGGTAGCCGTAGTACGCGAGCGGCCGGACGTAGGCGGACTCGAGGTCGTTGCGGCGGATGACCTCCTTCGTCGCCTCGGTCAGCTCCTCGCGGGAGTGCTCGATCTCCATCTCGTAGGGCTTGCCGGACGCGTAGAACCGGTCGAGGTGCTCCTCCCAGCGGAAGAGCGCCGTGCCCTCCTCGGTGTCGTAGGCGCGGGCGCCCTCGAAGATGCCCGAGCCGTAGTGGAGGCCGTGGGTGAGGACGTGCGTCGTGGCGTCCTGCCAGTCGAGGTACTCGCCGTTCTTCCAGATGACACCGGATTGTTCCATCTCCTCGAACGCGCTCATACCCGACGGAAGGCGGTGGCCGGATATAAAACCATGAGGGTTGGCGCTGTCCTCGTATCGGCGACGGGAATCACCGATTGCGTAGTGCTACGACAGCGTATCGATGAGGTCGCTGCCTTCGACGTAGACGAGGTCGTGGCGGTCGGCGTAGGCCGTCGCGTCCTCGGGGCTGAGCGCGCCGCCGGTACGGTCGTCGAGCATCTCGCAGACGACGACGGCGGGCGGGAGGTCGGCGCGGTCCGCGAGTGCGACGCCGAACTCGGTGTGGCCGCGTCGGTCGGCGAGGAGTCCGGGAGCGGCGCGGAGGACGTGGACGTGGCCGGGCGCGCGGAACTCCTCGGCGAAGTCGGTCTCGTCGTACGCGCCGAGTTCGGCGGCGTCGGCGGCGTCGGCGAGTCCGGTGATCGTCAGGGCGCGGTCGTCGTCCGTGATGCCGGTGTAGGTGTCCCGGTGGTTCACCGTGAAGGAGAACGATGAGCGCTCGTCGTAGCCGAGGTGCTCGACGTCGGCGGCCGGGTGATCGATGGTGTCCGCGACGAACGGGAGGTCGAACTCGTCGGCGGTATCGCTCCCGAGCGCGACGCAGATGAGGCCCCCGGCGTCGTTCCGGAGCCGAGCGACGTCCCGGGGTTCGACACTGCCCGCCGGGTAGACGAGGTCGACCTCACCCTCGCGGTCGATGGCGTCGTAGATGAGGACGGGGTCGCCCCGTCGGAAGGCCTCGATGGCCTGCTCGGCCGCGGTCTCGACGGCGCTCATGCGTCGCCCTCCTCGACGTGTACGAGGACCGCATCGCCGTCCAGCAGCCCGAGTTCGTCCCGGAGCTTGTCGGGCGCGATGAGTTCGAGCTGGTCCTCGTCGTGGTGGGTGCGGTCCGGGATGATGACGTGGACGGGCGAGTACGTTTGCCCGTCTTCATTCTCGACGGTCGCGGGGTAGCAGGACGCCGAGCCGTAGGTCCGGTCCTCGTCCTCCCAGCCCTCGATGGGGATGGCGTCGAAGGCGTCGACGCCGCTCCGGGCGCGCTTACTCCCGGCGTCGAGTTCGACGTTCAGGGTGCCGGGGTAGGGTTCGTAGCCAAGCTTCGCCTTGAACTGGCGATTGTACCCGGGGAGGCTGATGTAGTGGCGGCCCTCGCCCATCCCCCCGGTGACGGTGCCGGCAAGCGTGAGGTCGCCGCGTTCCTCGAAGATGCGGCGGTAGTCCTGGTACTCGCGTTCGAGCTCCCGGAGGCCGGGCTCGGTGACCACGACCCACTGGCCGTCGCTGACGAGGTCGCGTTCGAGGAACCCGGCGTCCTCCAGCGCCTGGAGGCGCCGGGAGGCGGTCTGGTTCGAGGCGTCGAGGCGGCCGGCGAGTTCCGCGCACGAGACCTTCACCTCGCCGCGATGGCCGCCCTCCATCGCGAGTAGCTTGAGCGTCGCGAGTTCGTCGAACCCGACCTCGCGGGCGCCGGACTGTGCTGACATACCTGTGATTACCTGCTAATCGCGCATAAGGATACCGGATACGTGATGCGTTCCACTTCTGGAACGAAGTGTGGCGTTTATGTGGCTCGGCGTGGTGGCTGTGCGTTCGCCGGCTATCCAGATAGCCTGGCCTCGTTCACGGCGCGTCGCCCCGTTCGCGTTACCGTGGCGATTCCGGCGCCGCGCGGTCCCAGAAGTCCGACTCTGCTCGCAGCTTCGGCACCCACGTGTCCTCGTCGCGAGCCAGCAGCGTGACACTCGAGACCTCCTGCTCCTTCAGTACGGTGTGCTCGGGCAGGTGCGCCTGCACCTGCTTCGTGAACTCGACGATCTCCTCGTGACTCGGCATCGATTCGCGGCCGAGCCGACCTCTGGAATGCCCGACGTGCATGTAGCCCTTCAGCTCGACGAAGTCGGGGTCGGCGCGCTGGAAGAGGCCCGCATACCAGTCGGGATTCGTCATGTTCTCGCCCTTCACGAGGGTAGTGCGGATCACCGTCCGGGTCTCGTCCTTCGCGTGGAGGACGTCGAGGGTGTCGATGAGCTTCTCCCAGGCATCGTCCTCCATCGCGCCGACGACGTTGTCGAACGTCGCGCGCTCTGGGGCGTCGACGGAGACGTAGAGCTGGGTCGGGTCACAGCGCTCCAGTACCTCTGGTCGAGTCCCGTTCGACACGAGGAACGTCGTCAGCCCGCGGTCGTGGAACGCGTCGATGAGCTCCGGGAGATAGGGATACAGGGTTGGCTCCCCGTCCAGGGAGATGGCGACGTGCCGGGGCTCCATCGCCTCCTCGAATCGTTCTCGAGGAACTTCGTCGTTCCCCCCGAACCCGGACAGGAGCTTCTTCTGCAATTTGATGGAGGCGTCCACGACCGCCTCCGGGTCGTCCCACTCCACACCGTCGAGCTCGTACGAGTGGCCGTTGTGGTCCCGCCAGCAGAACACGCAGCGCTCGTTGCACCGCACCACGGGCGTCATCTGGATGCAACGATGACTCCGGATCCCGTAGAACGCGTACTTGTAGCAGGTGCCCTCCCCGCGGAGCGAGTTCGCCGTCCACCCGCACGTCTGCGCGGCGGTATGGTTCTCGCTGTGGTAGTCCGGGGTGTCGACCTGCTTCGGCATACGAGAGAGGGATTCGTCGCGGTCGTGGAAAAGGTTCGTGGTCCGCAAGCCGCGGGCGTAGGCGTAAATACGAGAGCGAACAAGCGAGGCGCAGCACGATGCGAGCGACACAAGTTGTGGGAAACACACATATTGTAAGGACGGGTAGTACTGCACATGAGCGCGGACAAGCGCATCCCCGTGAGCGAGGAGCGCTGGCGGGAGCTCGGTGAGATGAAGGATGCCGGGCAGACCTACGACGAACTCCTCCAAGACCTCATCGAGGCGCACAAGCAGCGACGGCTCGCCGAGATGGTTCGCGAGAAGCGCGAGGACGGCGAGTTCGTCGAGGTCGACACTGACGAGTGGTGACCGAACACCGGCCGACCACGGGCGAACTCGATGACTGAGTATCGACTCCTCGTCGAGGCGGACGCACTCCAGTTCGTCGAAGCCCTCGACGAGAAGAGCGAACGCATCTGCAAACAGAACCTGGAGAAACTCGCCGAGAACCCATATCCGGGCACCGGGCGTGGCGACAAGGAACGACTCGTCGTCGACGGCGAGCCGATATTCCGCCTCCACATCGGCCGGACGTTCACGGCATTCTACGACATCGACGAGGCGGTCGACGCGGTTCGAGTCCTGGAGATTCTCCCCATCGACGACGCCCACAAACGCTACGGCTCCTGAACCGCCCGCATCTGTCCGACTTCGCGTCTGCCGCCCTACCCAGGTTTATCTGTGAAGCCGCCCCAACGTTCAGGTAATGCGCGTCGCCACCGCCCTCCCGTCGGCAACCGAGATCGTGTACGCGCTCGGCGTGGAGCCAGTCGCGGTCTCCCACGAGTGCGTGTATCCGCCGGCGGCCGCCGACCGGCCCCGGCTCAACTCGTGTGTCGTGGACCCCGAGGGGTCGAGCGAGGACATCAACGAACAGCTCGAGGCCCACGACCAGGTGTACGAGGTCGACCGCGACACCCTCCGGGAGGTCGACCCCGATATCGTCATCACGCAGGCGGTCTGCGACGTCTGCGCCGTCGACGAGATCCTCATCCGGGACGCCGTCGAAGAGATGGACCTCGACTGCGAGGTACTGACCACGGACTCGCACAGTCTCGACGACGTCCTCGACGAGGTGCTGCGAATCGGCGAGGCGATCGACCGCGAGACCGAAGCCCGAGAACTCGTCGAGGACTGCAGGGACCGCATCTCCCAGGTCGAATCCCGGGCGGCGGAGGCGGTCGCGGAGAACGGCCGACCGCGCTGTATCGTGACGGACTGGATGGAGCCGCCGATGGTCGCCGGACACTGGACGCCCGAGATGGTCGAGCTCGCGGGCGGCGAGTACGGCATCACCGAGCCAGAGGCGTACAGCGTGCCCGAGGACTGGGCCGACATCGTCGACTTCGACCCCGAGACGCTCATCGTGTCGCCGTGCGGGTTCAGCATCGAACACACCCTCCGCGACGTCGACGAACTCCGGACGCGCGACGACTGGTCCGACCTCACCGCCGTCCAGAACAGCGACCTGTACGCGATGGACGGCGACGTCCTGAACTGCTCCAGCCCCCGACTCGTCGACGCACTCGAGCACCTCGCTGGCCTCCTCCACCCCGACTACTTCGAGCGACCGCCCGAGGACGCGTACGCCGAGGTGCCCGTCCGGCCGACGCCCGAAGCCTGAGCGATTCGCACCGAGTCAGGCCGACGCGTTCCCGTCGACCGTCGTCGGGTCCTGCGCCAGCCACGGGTCGAAGCGGACGTTGGCGACACCTGGTTCGGTTGGACTGGCAGAGACCGCGGCACCGTCGCCGTCCGCTAGTGTGCCGGTCTGTGGGTCCGCGAGAGGTTCGGCGGTCGCGCTGGACGGCCCGTTCTCGGCGCCCCAGTAGTTGTTCGTGGCATTCACCACGCGAACGTCCTCGTTCTCGATGGCGTACCGGGAGTTGTTCGAGAAGTCGTTCTGGTGGACGTCGACACGGTTCACGTTGATGCAGCGCGTGGCGGACCCATTCTCGATGCTGAGGCCGACCTCGTTCCCACGGATGTCGTTCGCCACGAGGGTGACGTCGACGCCCAGATAGCGCAGGTGGACGCCGGCCTCGTTGTCGGTGAGGAGGTTGTTCGTGACGGTCACGGCAGCGTCACCAATCGAGATACCCTGCCTGGTGTTCTGGATGGTGTTCGCCGAGACCGTGACGTTCTGGCCGTCGGATACATAGATGCCGCGTCCATCGTGGCCGCCGGTTATCGTGTTGTTGCGGACGGCAACGTCACCGTCGCGGACGATGACGCCGGAGTGGTTCTCGAACTCGTTCCGGACGACCGAGACAGCGGCGCTCGACGTATCGGTCGAATCGTTCGAATCGGCCAAGTCAGTCGCGCCGGTCGTATCAGGCGTCTCCTCGATACTCACCGACGACCCGTCGGTGAACGCGTTCCCCGCGACCGTTACGTTCGACCCGCTGGCGCCGAGCCCGGCGCTGGTGAACGTGTTCGAGGCGACGTGGCTGTCCTGGCCATGGATCTGGATGCCACTATCCCGAACGGTGTTGTGGAGGAACGTGGTGTTCGACCCGAGGGCGGCGACGGAGTCCTCGAAGGTGTTCCTGGCCAGTCGAACGTCCGCACTGTCCGTGACCTCGAGGCCTTTTTCGCCGAATGGGCCGCCGGGCGCGTCGACGAAGGTGTTGTTCACGATCGTCACGCCAGTGGCGGTATCGACGACGAGCCCTTCGGCGGACCCATAGTTGGTGTCGTAGTAGTCGATATTGGCGATGGTGTTGTTGGAGATGCGGACGTTCGAGGCGTGGACGACCTGGAAGGCGGCGGCTATCGTGGACTCCTGGAGCGTACTGTCGTGGGCGGAGACGTTCGTCGAGTGTGCGATGCTGATGCCCGTGGTGACGCGACGGTAGTCCTCACCCGCTCCAGCGGGCATCTCGACGCCCGCCACCTCGGCGCCGGTGACGTTCTCCAGTTGGACCAGCGTTCCCCAGGTCGCCCCGGTGACGTCCCGTACAGTGACGTTCGACACGGCCGTATTACCCCCGACCAGAACGGCGTCGCCGTTGAGCCGCCCGAGGTCCCGGAATTCGTCGAGGTTCGTGTTGTTGATGTGGTGACCACCCCCATCGAAGACGACGTCGCTCGCCGTGATCCGGATGCAGGTATCCTGCGTGGTCTCGATGTCGCGTCCGAGGCGGTAGTGCCCCGGACTGTCGATGGTTCTGCACTCGTCGACCACGGTCACATCGTGTTCCTGTGTCGTCGTCCCGGCCGTCCCGCCGACACCGGCGGACGGGACTGTCGAGAGCAGGACGAGGGTCACTACACCAACGGTCGTGAACTGGCGTCTGGACGGCACCGTATCACCGACTGGAGTGTTGGGCCGCCGAGCCTTACATACAGGCTTACTAATGCGCGATAATGGCGGATTAGCCGGCTACTGAGTCCCGACGCGGGACCGGTAGTCGACCGCCTGGACGGCGCGAGAACGGGGAATAATCTCGCGTCCCGGGGCCCGATTCAGAACGCCTTTTACCCGCGGTACCGACGGCTTCGGTATGTTCCTGCACTTTCGCTCCGAGGTCGAGGACGCCCTCACGGACGCTCTCGAGGCGCTCGACCTCCCGGCCGACGACCTCGGCATCGAGGAGCCGCCGGAGGACGTGGACGCCGTCCTCGCCTCCAGTGCGGCCTTCCGCCTCGCCAGCGTCGCCGGACGCGCACCCCCCGAGATCGCTGGCGAGATCGCCGACGCAGTCGACACCGACGAATTCGAGTACGTCGGTGAGGCGTCGACACAGGGCCCCTACGTGAACTTCACGCCGACCGACGCCTACTACGCCGACACCCTCACCGGTGCGCAGGCCGAGGACTGGGGGCGCCTCCCCGACCGGGGCGAATCGGTCGTCGTCGAGCACACGAGCGCGAACCCGACCGGGCCCGTGCACGTCGGCCGCGCCCGCAACCCCATCATCGGCGATTCGGTCGCTCGCGTCATGGACTGGGCGGGCTACGACGTCGACCGCCACTACTACGTCAACGATGCGGGCCGCCAGATGGCCGTCTTCACGTGGGCCTACGAGACGTTCGACGAGGACGACCTCGACAAGGCGCCCGCCCGTGACCGCATCGAGTACGACCTCGTCCGCTACTACCGGAAGGGCAACGCGTTCCTCGAGGAGGCAGACCCGGACGCAGTCGAGGCCGCCGAATCCGAGATCCAGGAGATCCTCATGGGCCTCGAGGAGGGCGAGGAAGAGACCTACGAGCGCGTGAGCGAGGTCGTCGACCAGGTGCTCGGCGGGATGAAGTCGTGTCTCGCCCGCCTCCCCGCCGAGTTCGACGAGTTCGTGAAGGAGACCCGCTTCATGCCGGAGGAGACGAAGGACCTCGCCGCCCGGCTGCAGGAGATGGACGAGGCCGTCCTCGAGGAAGGCGCCTGGCAGCTCGACCTCGAGGACTACGGGTACGAGAAGAAGCTCGTCTTCCTCCGGAGCGACGGCACGAGCCTCTACACCACCCGCGACCTCGCGCATCACGAATGGAAGTTCGCGAACTACGACCGCGCCATCACGGTGCTCGGTGAGGACCACAAGCTCCAGGCCGGCCAGCTCCAGGCCGCCCTCGACCTCCTCGGGAACGACACCAGCCAGCTCACCGACCTCATCTACTCCTACGTGAATCTCCCCGAGGGGAAGATGAGCACCCGGCGGGGGACGGGCGTCCAGCTCGACGACCTCCTCGACGAGGCCATCGACCGCGCCCGCGATGCCGTCGAATCCCGCCTCGACTCCCGCATCCGTGGCGACGAACTGGACGAGGATGACGTCGAACGCATCGCCCGTCAGGTGGGCATCGGCGCCGTCCGCTACGACATCGTCTCCAAACAGCCGACGAAAGCGATCACGTTCGAGTGGGACGACGCCCTCGACTTCGAGGGGCAGAGCGCGCCCTACATCCAGTACGCCCACGCGAGGACCTGCGGAATCCTGGATGGGAACGAGATCCCCGACGACCCCGACTTCGACTCGCTCGGCGCGCCCGAGGAAGTCCGCTTGCTCCGTGAGATTGCGCGCTTCCCGGGTGTCATCGAGACCGCAGCAGTCGACCTCGAACCGCACGCCGTCGCGACCTTCGCACGAGAGTTCGTGGACGCCTTCAACGCGTTCTACCGTGAATGCCCGGTGCTCGCGGAGGAGGTGGACCCGGGTGTCCGCGACGCCCGGCTCGGACTCGTCGCGGCCGCAAAGGCGACGCTCGCGAACGCGCTGGGCGTGCTGGGGATCGAGGCCCCAGAGAGCATGTAGAGCGCGTTTCGCGAAGCGCAACGGGAATACGAACGGCGACCAACGGGAGCCGTGAGAACTGCGCGGTCCCTCCGGAAATTCGCTTTGCTCACGGCTCCGCCGTTCGCATTTTCGGGACGCCGAAGGCGTCTCGCTACTTCCCGCCGACGAGGCCGCCGGTGAGCTTGGAGAGGAGGCTGCGTTTCTCGGATTTCTCTTCTTCGGGTTCGGCTTCTTCGACGAGAGCGCCCATGCTAGCGCTACTGGATTCGTCACTTGGTGCTGCTGTGGTGGGTGTCGCGGGGCCGCCACCGGTCTCACCACGGCTGTCGCGGAAGTCGAGGGGGAGAGATTCGCCGAGCAGGTCGTAGGCGAGTTCGCGGTAGGCCTGGGTGGCGGGGCTCTCGGGGGCGAAGGTGAGGAGGGGTTCGCCGGCGCTCGCAGCTTCAGCGGTGGTACGGTCCTCGGGGATGGTGCCGAGGAGGGGGACCTCGAACTGTTCCTGGATGTCGGTGGGGAGGCTGGCCGCACCGCCGCCGACGCGGGTGACGATGACGCCGGCGACGTCGCCACCGAGGCGGTCGGCGAGGTCGCGGGTCTTCCGGGTATTGGCGAGGGAGGCGGCCTGGGCGGTGGTGACGAGGAGGACGTCGTCGGCGAGGCCGAGCGGGACGCTGGTGTCGTGGCTGAGGCCGGCGCCAGTGTCGACGAGGACGACGTCGAAGTGCTCGCGGAGCGTCGTGATGACGTCACGGAGCTTCGCGGGGTCGGCCTTCCCGAAGTCCTCGATGGTGGTGCCGCCGGGCAGGACGCTGAACCCACCAGGGGCGTCGGCGATGGCCTCCCCGGGGTTCGCCTCGCCCGCGAGGACGTCGTGGAGGGTGCGTGGTGGTTTCTCGAAGTCGAGGACGTCGGCGACGTTCGCCATCCCGAGGTCGAAGTCGACCACGACGACGTCACGGCCGGCGTCGGCCATCGAGGCCGCCAGGTTGACGACGGTCGTGGTCTTTCCGACGCCACCTTTCCCGCTCGCGACGGCGAAGACGCGGGCGCCGTCGGCTTCGTCGCTCGCGTCCTGCGCCCCGGCCGGGTCGGCGTCCCCATCGGTCATGAACGGGAGATAGACACCCGGACAGATAAAGCGTTGGTGGGCGCGTCGGACGGACGTCGGACGAATCGGGGTGGCTGGGTGGGCTCGGTGGCGTTAGAAGCCCTTGCCGAGGAGTTCGCGGGCGATGATGTTCTTCTGGATCTCCGTCGTACCCTCGTAGATCTGCGTGATCTTGGCGTCGCGGTAGAGGCGCTCGACGGGGAAGTCGTTCACGTAGCCGGCGCCGCCGTGGATCTGGACGGCTTCGTCGGCGGCCTCGACCGCGGTCCGGGAGGCGAACTCCTTCGCCATGGACGCCAGCGCGGTGAGCTGGCCGTCCGCGTTGTTCACGCTCCACGCGGATTTGTAGGTGAGCATGCGGGCGGCTTCCAGGTTGGTGCGCATCTCTGCGAGCTTGTGCTGGATGGCCTGGAAGTCGCTGATGGGGCGGCCGAACTGCTCGCGGTCCTGTGCGTACTCCTTCGCCGCGCGGAAGGCCCCCTCGGCGATGCCGACGCCCTGTGCGGCGACCATCGTCCGGGTCTCGTCGAAGAACTGCATGAGCTGGAGGAAGCCGGCGCCCTCGGTCCCGATGAGGTTCTCCTCGGGGACGCGGAGGTCGTCGAAGATGAGTTCGGCGGTGTCGCTGGCGCGGATGCCGAGCTTGCCCGTGATCTTCTCGGAGCTGAAGCCGTCTCGGTCGCTCTCGACGAGGATCTGGCTGAACCCGCTGTATCGGTCGCTGGCGTCGGGGTCGGTCTGGCAGAGCACGACGAAGTAGTCACCGACCGAGCCGTTCGTGATCCACATCTTGTTGCCGTTGATGACGTACTCGTCGCCGTCCTTCTCGGCCTGTGTGGAGACACTGGAGACGTCGCTCCCGGAGTCCGGCTCCGAGATGGCGGTGCCCATGACGGCGTCGCCGGAGGCGATGGGCGCGAGATACTCCTCCTTCTGCTCCTCGGTCCCGAACTCGCGGATGGCGTCGGCGCCGAACGCCGCGCTCGTGATGGAGAGCCCGATGCCCGGGTCGTGGGCGAACAGCTCCTCGATGATGAGGGCGTTCTCGAGTGGCGAGTAGCCCGCGCCGCCGTACTCCATCGGGATGCCGGCGCCGGTCAGCCCCATCTCGGCGGCCTTGTCCATGATCTCGTAGGGGTACTTCTCCTCGACGTCGTACTCCTCGGCGACGGGGTCGATCTCGTTCTCCGCGAACCGTCGAACCTCGTCGACGATCGCCTCCTGCTCCTCGGTGAGGGCGAAATCCATACCGGGGACTTGGAGCGCGAGGCCTATAACTACCCGTAGAACTGGCCACAACGACCTCGGCGTTGAACGGGAATCCGGCGAATGGTGGCTTGCGGCACGCCCCCGGTGGCCAGCGACCAGCCGCTGGCCACGCGACGTTCGCGGCGACCTCCCATGTCAAAGCATACTTACGCGCCGGCCGGGTAATTTTCGAGTAATGAGCGAACAGCAGGAGGAACCGTCCGAGGACCGGAAGAAGTACGAGTTCCGGAAACTCATCGAGGAACTCCAGGACTACGACGGTTCCGGGACACAGCTCGTCACGATCTATATCCCCCCGGACAAGCAGATCTCCGACGTCGTCGCCCACGTCACCCAGGAGCACAGCGAAGCGGCGAACATCAAGTCGAAGCAGACCCGGACCGCGGTCCAGGACGCCCTCACCTCCATCAAGGACCGCCTCCGCTACTACGACGTGTTCCCGCCCGACAACGGGCTCGTCGTCTTCTCGGGCGCCGTCGACACCGGCGGCGGCCAGACCAAGATGGTCACCGAGGTCCTCGAATCCCCACCAGAGCCCATCCAGAGCTTCCGCTACCACTGTGACAGCGAGTTCCTCACCGAGCCCCTCGAGAACATGCTCGCGGACAAGGGACTCTACGGGCTCATCGTCCTCGACCGCCGCGAAGCCAACGTCGGCTGGCTCAAGGGCAAACGCGTCGAACCGGTGAAGTCAGCGAGCAGCCTCGTCCCCGGCAAACAGCGGAAAGGTGGTCAGTCCGCCCAGCGGTTCGCCCGCCTCCGCCTCGAAGCCATCGACAACTTCTACCAGGAGGTCGCGGAGATGGCGAACGACCTCTTCGTCCCGAAACGCCACGACATGGACGGCGTGCTCGTCGGCGGCCCAAGCCCGACGAAGGACGAGTTCCTCGACGGCGACTACCTCCACCACGAGGTCCAGGACATCGTCCTCGGCAAGTTCGACGTCTCCTACACCGACGAGTCCGGCCTGAAGGACCTCGTCGACGCCGGCCAGGACGCCCTCGCCAGCGCCGAACTCGTCCAGGACAAGAACGACATGGAGGAGTTCTTCAAGGAACTCAACCGCGGCGAGAAAGCCACATACGGCTTCGACCAGGTGCGGAAGAACCTCGTCATGGGGAGCGTCGACCGCCTCCTCATCAGCGAGGACCTCCGGAAGGACGTCATCACGTACGAGTGCCCCAACGGCCACGACGAACGCGAGGTCGTCGACCGCCGCCACAAGACCCCCGACCACAACTGCAGCGAGTGCGGCGAACCCGCCGAAGCGGGCGAGCGCGAGGACGCCATCGACCACCTCATGAACATCGCCGAACAACGCGGCACCGACACCCACTTCATCAGCACCGACTTCGAGAAGGGCGAACAACTCCTCTCCGCGTTCGGCGGATTCGGCGGAATCCTGCGGTACGAGACGGGCGTCTAGAACGCGCACGTTTTATCACGAGCGGTCGCCCGAAGGCGACCGCTCGATAAAACCTGCACTAAAAGCACTCCTCCCGCCTGCCGCGGCCTCCGGCCGCGTTAGTCGGTCGTCAGCCCGCCGCCTCCGGCGGCGGTGAACGGCTTCACTCGGGTCCTGACGGACCGCTCGTTCGCCGATGCTAGCAAATCCGACCTTGTTCGATTGCTGTTACTGCCGTAGGTTTATATCCGAAACCGGGACCAGAAGGCGTGTGACGTAACTCTCGTGCGAAGGGGTCCCGGTGAATGCGTGGCGCGTCCCTTCGCACTAGTCTGCTGGCGCCACCTGTTCGCCAATATTCGAGTGATTACACCATCGCGTCCGACTCGATGTCGGGGTGTTCGCGGACGAACTGGACGAGCGTCTTGACGTAGGAGGCGAACGGCGGGCAGACGATGCCGTCGTCCTTGAGGTGGTGGCGGGTCTGCTCGTTCCGGTAGCGGGTCGGGTGGACGAAGTAATCGATAGTCGCTGGCTCGATTCCGGTGAGGTCCTGGCCCAGGTCGGTGTCGAGCAGTCGCTTCGTCAACCCCGGCGTCGAGGGGAGTTGGAGGACGCGTCGGTCCGTGGCGTCCGCCAGCAGTTCCGTCATCTCTTCGACGGTCGGTGGTGTGGGGTCGCAGAGCTGGTAGACCTCGCCCTCGCTCTCGGACTTCCGGCTGAGGGCGTCGATGGCGTCGACGACGAAGTCCCGGGGGACCACGTTGATCTCGTAGTCGTCCGCGCCCGAGAACCGCGGCAGGACCGCAAGCCGGGGCTGCTTCAGGAGCCATCGGATCAGGTAGTACGGACCGTCGTACTTCTGGGTGTCGCCAGTTTCGCTATCGCCCACGGTGATGGCGGGCCGGTAGATGGTCGCGGGGAGGCCACGATCCATGGCGTCCTGCACCCGGACCTCGGCGTGGTACTTCGTCTCCTCGTAGGCGTTGTTGAAGTCCTGACCCTCGCGGAGCATGTCCTCCGTGAACTCGCCCTCGTACTGGCCGGAGACGTAACACGTGCTCGCATAGTGGAACCGTCGAAGGTGCTTGCAGCCCCGGGCGAAGTCGAGGACGTGCTGGGTGCCACGGGTGTTGACGTCCATGCCGACGGCACGGTCGACGCCGAGGTCGTAGACAGCAGCGAAGTGGAACACCTCCTCGACCTCGCGGGCGAGGTCGGCGCGGGTACCACCCTGGAGGCCGAGGCCGTCCTCGGTGATGTCGCCCTCGTGGAACGCGAAGCGGTCGCGCCAGGACAGCCCCGCGATATCCTTCGCCCGGGATTCCGCTGCGTCCCGATACTTCGGCTGCACGAGCAGATGGACACGCTCGTGGCGACCGAGGAGGCGTTCCGCCAGTTCGCTCCCCAGGAACCCCGGGAATCCGGTGAGGAAGCACGTCATCGCCGCCACCCCGAGATCGTCTTCTGGAACCGGAGCGCCCGAGTCATGAGACCGGACCAGGCCTTGGCCGATAGTCGGTCTCCAGGTCCGATCGTGGGTCCGCGTTGGACGGACACCGTCTGGGCGTCGGTGTACTTCAGGAGTCCGTCGCTGCCGTGCCGGCGTCCGAGTCCGGAGTCCTTCGTGCCACCCATCGGGGCGTCCACTGACGCCCAGGTTGCGGGGTAGGCGTCGTTCACGCTCACGGTCCCACAGTCGAGGTGAGTCGCGACCCGCTCGCCGCGGTCGGCGTCACCAGCGAGGACGGTGGCGTGGAGGCCGTACGGCGAGTCGTTCCCCCGGTCCAGTGCCTCCTGGACGGTGTCGACCCGGTGGACCGCGACCACGGGGCCGAACGTCTCGGCGACGTTGATCTGGGCGTCCCGAGGGACGTCCGTGAGGACGGTTGGTTCGTAGACGTTCGGGCCGACGTCCGGGCGTTTCCGCCCACCAACCACGACCTCTGCGCCCGCGTCGACCGCGCCTTCGACGGCTTCGTGGACCGCGTCGGCGTGACCCACCGGGGTGAGGGAGCCGACGTCGTACGCCCAGCTCGTTCCCGTGCCAAGACGCAACTCGCTTGCGGCGGTCGCGAAGGCGTCCAGGAACTCGTCGTAGACGGCGTCGTGGACGTATGCACGCTCGGTCGAGACGCAGAGCTGGCCGGCGTTCGCGAAGCACGACCGGACGGCGGGCTCGGTGGCGTCGTCGACGTCGACGTCGTCGAGAACGAGGAGCGGGTTCTTCCCGCCGAGTTCGAGCGAGCACGGGGTGAGTTCGCGACCGGCGCGTTCCGCGACGCTCCGTCCGACCGCCGTGCTGCCGGTGAATCCGACGAAGTCGCTCTCCTCGATGAGTGGGTCGCCAAGGGTCTCGCCGGGGCCGGGGGTGACGTAGAAGGCGTCAGCGGGGAGGCCGGCCTCGCGAAGGAGTCGGACCCCAAGAAGCGCGCTATAGGGCGTGGACTCGTCGGGTTTCAGGACGACGGTGTTTCCGGCGAGGAGTGCGGGGATGGCGTCGGAGATGGCGAGCGTGAGCGGGTAGTTCCAGGGCGTGATGAGCGCGACGACGCCGAGCGGCTGGTGGTGCTCGCGGGTCTTCGTCAGGAGTGGCAGTGCCCCGCGACGACGGTCCGGGGTAAGGAGTGAGTCGGCGCGGTTGGCGTAGTACCGGGCGTTGATCGCGACGTCCAGGACCTCCTCCATCGCATCCCTGCGGGCTTTCCCGGTCTCCGCCTGCACGACGTCTGCGAGGTCCCCGCGGCGGTCGAGGACGAGGTCGTGGAACCGGGCGACGATCTCGACGCGCTCGTCGATCGACCGCTCGGCCCAGTCCACCTGGGCATCGCGGGCGGTCGCACTCGTGGTGGTGACGGCCGCCGGAGTCGCGGTCGGGACGGTGCCGAGCGTGTCGCCGGTTGCCGGGGCGCGAATCGTTCGGGGGTCGCCGTCGCTGGGAGCGGCAGCGTCGGTCGCGAGGTCGCGGAGGTTGTCGGGGGTCGCCCAGCCCCAGTCGGTCATGGGTTCGGGTTCGGCCGCCCCCGTGTTAAGTCACCGTCGGCCGGCCGTCTGACGCCGGGCGGGATTCGGCGCGGTGGCCGGTGAGCGCAGGTCACTAGATGAGCTGTTCGAGCTGTCCGGCGCGTCGGTCGAGGTCGAACCACGGGTCGATCTCGGGGTCGTGGGCGAGTCGGTCGAGGACGAGCATGACGTCGGCCCCGCTGGTTTCCGCGACGGTCGCGAGCGCGTCGGCTTCCTGGCGGTAGAGGACGAGACTATCGAGAACGGCGAGCAGACACGCGATGGCAGCGGCGGCCTCGGGGTCCGCCGGGAACACGTCGTGTATCTGCTGGAAGTCCGGAAGGTCGGCCGGCCCCTCGTCCTCGGGAGCGACGTGGAGGCAGTCCTCGCAGAGCGCGGCGTACGGCCGGTCGTCCGGCAGGTAGTCGGCGAGCCGGTCGGGGACCGGGAAGACGAGTTCGCGTCCGCCGCACTCCGGACAGGTCATGGGCGAGATTCGGCATCGCGAGGGAAAACACCGGCGGTCGACCCGGCATCCGTGCCCACCTCGGGCCGGGTGCTGTCGCTCTCGGGTCGTCGAACGAAGGGGTGAGAACGAGGGGTTAGTCGGCGGACTCGGCGGCTTCGGCAGCTTTCGCGGCTGCTTCCTCCTCCTCGGCTTCCGCCTTCTTCGCCTTGACCTTCTTCATGCGGAAGATCTCCTCGCGCTCCTGCTCCTCGAGCTTCTGCTCGATGTAGTCCTGGCCCTCGTAGAGGTCGGGCAGGAGCTTGAACTCGAGTGCGTTGACGCGTCGTTTCGTCGTCTCGATCTCCGTGAGCATCTTCTTCATCGCCGTCTCGACCTCGGCGGCGAGGACGATGGACTCGAGGAGTTCCTCGTAGGCCTCGGCGGCCTCGTCGATGCGCGCGCTGGTGCCGAGGACGCCGTAGCCGCGCTCGTCGAGCGTCTTCTGCACCTTCGAGGACTCGATCTGGGGGACGACGACACCCATGATGTTCCGGGATTCGACCGTGATCTCCGGGTGTTCCTTCAGGGCCGCCGCGGCCCCACGAACGGCGATGTCGCCATCCATCGCGCGGGCCATGTTGATGGCCTGCTGGGCGTCCTCGTAGTCGTCCTCGAGGTCCGCCCGCACGTCCTGCGCCTGATCGAGGATGTCCATGAACTCCATGATGAGGCCGTCACGCTTCTGTTCGAGCGTGTCGTGGCCCCGCTCCGAGAGCTCGATGCGATCCTTGATCTGCATCAGGTTCTTGCGGGTCGGTTTGACGTCCTGAGCCATGGTTGTGGATTAGGCCTCTGCGGCTTCCGCCTGCGTGTCCTCGCGGTAGTGCTCCTCGATGAACTCCTCGTCGATGCGGTTGAGCTCCTCCTTCGGGAACATCGAGAGGAGGCCCCAGCCGATCTCGAGCGTCTCGTCGATGGAGCGGTCCGTCTGCGTCCCCTGGTCGACGAACTCGGACTCGAACTCGTCCGCGAAGTCGAGGTAGAGGTTGTCGCGCTCGGAGAGTGCCTCGCGGCCGACGATGTTCACGAGGTCGCGGAGGTCCTTCCCTTCCGCGTACGCAGCGTAGAGCTGCGCGGAGACGTCGGCGTGGTCGGCGCGGGTCAGGCCCTCGCCGATCCCGTCGTCCATGAGCCGGCTGAGGCTCGGGGAGACGTTCACGGGTGGTTCGAGGCCCTGGCTGTTGAGGTCGCGCTCGACGTAGATCTGGCCCTCGGTGATGTATCCCGTAAGGTCGGGGATCGGGTGCGTGTCGTCGTCACCCGGCATCGTGAGGATGGGAATCTGCGTGACGGAGCCCTCGACGCCCTCGATACGGCCGGCCCGCTCGTAGAGCTGCGCGAGGTCCGTGTACATGTAGCCGGGGTAGCCACGGCGACCGGGGACCTCCTCACGCGCGGCGCCAATCTCGCGGAGCGCCTCGCAGTAGTTGGTCATGTCGGTCAGGATGACGAGGACGTGGTAGCCCTTGTCGAACGCCAGGTACTCGGCGGTCGTGAGGGCGAGTCGCGGCGTGACCGTCCGCTCGACGGCGGGGTCGTCCGCGAGGTTCAGGAAGACGACGGAGCGCTCGAGGGCGCCCGTTCGTTCGAAGTCCTGCATGAACTCGTTCGCCTCCTCCTGCGTGATACCCATCGCGCCGAAGACGACGGCGAACTCGCTCTCTTCCTCGTCGTCCTCGCCGGACTCCTCCGGGACCGTCGCCTGCCGCGCGACCTGGAGTGCCAGGTCGTTGTGCGGGAGGCCGGACGCGGAGAAGATGGGGAGTTTCTGGCCGCGCACGAGCGTGTTCATGCCGTCGATGACGGACACACCCGTCTGGATGAACTCCTCGGGGTATTCGCGTGCGTGCGGGTTAATCGCTGCGCCGATGATGTCTCGGCGGTCCTCGGGGACGATCTCGGGACCGCCGTCGATCGGGATCCCGGACCCGTCCATGACGCGACCGAGGAGGTCCTCGGTCACGGGCATCTTCAGGGTCTCGCCGAGGAACCGCACGGACGCGTCGCGCCCGATACCCTCGGTCCCCTCGAAGACCTGGATGGCCACGAAGTTCGTGGCGGATTCGAGGACCTGGCCGCGCTTCACCTCGCCATCGGGCGTCTCGATCTCCACGATCTCGTCGTACCCGATGGGTTCGTCGGTCTCCACGAAGACCAGCGGACCGCTGATCTCGGTGATGGTCTGGTATTCTTTCATTGGTCTAGTAGAGCCCCCGGAGTTCCTCCGCGAGGTCGTCTTCGAGTTCGCTGATGAACTCGTCCCACTCGGCTGCCGTCCCCATCCGGTTCAGTCGGGGTGCGGCGTCGACGTCCGTGATCTCCTCGACCGGGACGCCGGCGTCGAGTGCGTCGAAGGCCTCGGAGTTGAACGTCTTGATGGCCTCGAGCATGCGGTGGGTCTTCTCTGGCGGGCAGTTCGTGTCCACGTCGTGGAACGCGTTCTGCTGGAGCCAGGCTTCACGGAGGAAGCGCGCCACCTCGAGGGTGAGCTGCTGGTCCTCCGGCAGCGCGTCCTTGCCGACGAGCTGCACGATCTCCTGGAGTTCGGACTCCTCGTCGAGGACGTCGACGGCCCACTGCCGGATCTCGGGGAAGTCCTCCGCGACGTTCTCCCGAAACCACGGGTCGAGCTGGTCCTTGTAGAGCGAGTACGACTCGCTCCAGTTGATCGCGGGGAAGTGCCGGCGTTCGGCGAGGTCCGCGTCGAGCGCCCAGAACGTCTTCACGATACGGAGCGTGTTCTGGGTGACTGGCTCGGAGAAGTCGCCGCCGGGCGGGCTGACCGCGCCGATGACGCTGATGGAGCCCTCGTCGCCGCTGAGGGTCTCGAACTTCCCGGCGCGCTCGTAGAACTGGCTGAGGCGCGCGGCGAGGTAGGCGGGGTAGCCCTCCTCACCGGGCATCTCCTCGAGACGCGAGGAGATCTCACGCATGGCCTCTGCCCACCGGCTGGTGGAGTCAGCCATGAGCGCGACGTCGTACCCCATGTCGCGGAAGTACTCCGCGATGGTGATACCCGTGTACACGCAGGATTCGCGGGCTGCGACGGGCATGTTGGACGTGTTCGCGATGAGGCACGTCCGCGCCATCAGCGGGTTCCCCGAGATCGGGTCCTCGAGTTCGGGGAAGTCCTCGATGACCTCCGTCATCTCGTTCCCGCGCTCGCCACAGCCGACGTAGACGACGATGTCCGCGTCGGCCCACTTGGCGAGCTGGTGCTGGGTGACGGTCTTCCCGGAGCCGAACGGACCCGGGATGGCGGCCGTCCCGCCCTTCGCGATGGGGAAGAGCCCGTCGAGGATGCGCTGCCGGCTGACGAGCGGTTCGCGCGGCGTGCGCTTCTCCTTGGAGGGGCGGGCCTCACGGACCGGCCACTCCTGGTGCATGGTGATCTCCTCGCCGTTCTCGAGTTCGACGACGGTCTCGTCGACGGTGAAGGACCCCTCCTTCGCCTCGGCGACGACACCGCCCTCGAAGTCGGGCGGGACCATGACCTTGTGTTCGATGCTCACCGTCTCGTCGACGGTGCCGACCACGTCGCCGGTCGCAACCTCGTCGCCCTCGGAAACCGTGGGAACGAACTCCCACTCCTTCTCGAGGTCGATGCCGGGTGCGTCGACGCCGCGGTCAAGGAAGGCGCCCATCTTGTCCTCGAGGACGTCGAGCGGGCGCTGGACACCATCGTAGATGGAGTACAGCATGCCCGGCCCGAGGTCGACGCTCAGCGGCTCGCCCGTGTTCTCGACGGGTTCGCCGGGCGCGACCGCGGACGTCTCCTCGTAGACCTGGATGGTCGTTATGTCGCCTTCGATCTCGATGACCTCACCCATCAGTCCTTCGTCGCCCACGTAGACGACGTCGTTCATCTGGGCGCCGAGGCCCGTGGCGGTCACGACCGGACCGCTCACGCTCTCGATTTCGCCTGTGTCAGTGATTGCTTCGGCTTGACTCATTCGTTCTCACCTTCGTCTGCCATCAGGTCGATCCCGATGGCGCGCTTGATCTGGTCGCGCAGGCCGCTGCCGCCTGCGGCGCCCGCACCGAGGGTGACGAACGTCGGTTCGACGCTCGTCTCGACCGCGTTCCGGACGTTCCGGGAGAGGTGGTCGAGGTCCTCGGCGTGCATCACGGCGATGCCGACGCCCTCGTCCGCGAGGACCGCCTCGACGGCGTCGTCGAGGTCCTCGTCCTTCGCGTCCTGTGGGACGTTCTGGAAGTTGCGGACGCCTGCCAGGCGGAAGCCCGTGGTGAACTCTGGACTGCCGATGACGGCGATCTCCTGGCTCATAGGGTGACGAGTTCCTCCTCGATCTCGTCCTCGCTCAGACCGGCCTCGCGGCCGCGAGCGATGGCGCGGATGTTGTTCACTTCGTGTTCCTTCGCGATGACGAACGCGAGCACCGGACACACGGACAGCGGGAAGACGTGTGACAGGTGGTCGCTGTACGCGAGCAGTGCGTCGTCGAGCGCGCGCTCGAACCCGACGAGGCTCTCCGCGTCCTCGAGGTCGTCGAGGGCGGCGGACAGCTCGTCGCCGTACGTGCTCTCTCGGATCCGGGAGACGAGTTCGTCGAGGTTCGTGGCGAGCGCGCCGATCTCGTTGCGCTTGAACAGCGTGCCGCCCTCGATGAAGTAGTCCGCCGGGTCGATGTCGGCGCCGGAGCGCGCGATGCGGAGCGCGTTCCGGGCGTTCCGGAAGTCGACCTCCGCCTGCAGGAACTCCTCGTAGAGCTGCTGGGCGCGCGACTCGCTGGTGCGCTCGGGCAGCAGGTTCTCGTAGTACGCGCGGTCGATGGCGTTCTCGAGCGGGACGAGGAGACCGGATGCCTCGTAGTCGTCGTACGCCTGCTCGAGATGTGCGCCGAACGCGGTGGATTCGAGGAGGTCGACGGCGGCCTCGATATCGGTCGCGGCGACGAGCTGGTCGAGGAAGTCCTCGCTGAACTCGCCGGCGTCGATGAAGTCCTCGCGGATCTCCGACTCGGACGCGTCCGAGTAGAGCCCACGGAGGACGGTCTTGGCGTTCCACGCGTCGTACTTCCGGAGGTACCGGGCGACCTGCTCGTGCAGGCGGCCGTCGCTCCATCGAAGGAGGTCCTCGAAGTGTTTCGCGAGGTTCCGGTTGAGCGCGTACTCGATGAGGTCGACGCCGGAGTGGCGGGAGCCGAGCGCGTTGATCTCGGTCTCGTACTCGGTCTCCTCCATGAAGCGTGCGATCTCGCCGCTCCCCATCCGCAGGAGTTTGCGGTACTCCTCGGTGCTGAACAGGGATGCCCGTCGGTGACGGACCCGGGCGACCACGTACTCGTAGTTCGCGGTACCGGATGCGCTCATTGCTCCTCGAACAATCGGGCGCTGATCTCCTTCAGTTCTGTCTCCCAGACCTCCTCGAGGACCGAGTCGAACGTGTTGTTGACTCGGACCCGGGAGGACTCGCTCTCTACCACGACGCCGCCGAGACAGTCGTACTCGCCGGCGTACTCGTAGCCGTCGTAGTCGCTGAGGATGTCCTCGACGAGCGCCTGGTCGTCGGCGCGTGCGTAGACCTGGACGCTGTCGGCGTCCTCGAACTCCGTCGACGCGGCGTCGAGCAGCTCGCGGGTGAGCTCCTCGCGCTCGTCGCCCTCGAGGCCCGCGATGGATTCCTCGACGGATTCGCGGACGTCCTGGAGTGCGGCGCGGCGCGCCTCGAGACGCTCCTGTTTGGCCTCGAGTTTCGCGCTGGACAGCTTCTGTTCGCGCTCCTGCTCGACCTCGCGTTCGGCCTCGACCTTCGCCTGTTCGATGATGTCTTCGGCGTCGGATTCGGCCTCGGCGACGATCTCGTCGGCGCGCTCTTCTGCGTCCTTGCGGATGTCCTCCGCACGCGCACGGGCTTCGTCTCGAATGTCCTCAACTACCGTTTCCAAACTCATTGGTGGAAAGAGGAGGTTAGAACGCGCTCGGGACGACGAAGACGACGACGAGCGCCAGGATGACGAGGGTCTCCGGCAGGACGGTCAGGATGAGACCGGTACCGAAGAGGGACTGGTCCTCCGCGATGGCACCCATCGCTGCGGCACCGATACCGCGCTCTGCGTACCCTGCACCGAAGGCGGCGAGACCGACTGCGAGAGCGGCCGCACCCTTGGGGGTGATGGCCGGCATGTTGCTGCCCGATTCTGCTGCGACGAGACTGACTGCGTTGAGTAGTTCTCCAAACATGGTTTACTTAATCCTCTGTGGTGTAGTTTCGCTGGTGTCCGAACGGGTTGTACTTCTCCCCACCGCCTTCATAAAACTTCCCAAAGAACTCCACGTATTCGAGACGTACAGCCTGTAAGCCGGCGCTCGTCACGCCAAGCGCTAGCACGACTGCGTGTCCCAGGAACAGGACCAGGATGCCGCCGACGAGGCCGGCGGGGCCCTGCCAGATGAGTCCGGGGAAGACTTCGTGGGCTCCACTGGGGACGTGGTAGCCACCGAGCATGAAGTGTACCTCGTGGCCGTGCTCGTACGCCCCGAAGGCGAGCAGGTTGACGACGAACGCCATCCCGGCCTTCGCGAGCAGCACGGCGGCGAGCCGTGTGTACGACACGGCGTTCACGAGTGCGACGGTCGGCGTCTCGATGGCGCCGACGGCGCCCTCACCCATGACGAAGCCGACCACGCCGACGACCGCGACGGCGAGGCCGACGAGGCCGACGGTCGGGCTGAGCTGCGCGACCTCGTACAGGAAGACGGGGCGTGGCCCCGACTGGCCCTGGAGGTGCGTGCTGAACAGCCAGAGTGCCGTGCCGACCATGATCATGAGGGGCGCGAGGTTCTCGAGGAACCCTTCCTTCACGCCGTGTGCCCGGGAGTCGTTGATGTACCCGAACACGTAGCCGATACCGAGGTGGACGAATGCGGCGACGAGGCTCAGCGTGAGCCAGAGTTCCGCGAACTCGGCGGAGTGCAGGCCCTTCTTGATCGGGGCGTGCTCCATGCCGAGTGCGCCCACCCACAGGTACTCGGTGACGAGGTGGAAGCCGAATATCTCGCCGTACAGCACACCGAAGACGGCGGTACTGATGCCAGCGAGGACGGCGACCTGTCCGAGGTCCGAGATGGCACCCTCGAAGTTCTGGTAGAGCCAGTACCCGATCGCGGCGTACAGGATACCGTAGCCGAGGTCGCCGATCATGAACCCGTAGAACAACGGGAACGTGAGGAACAGGATGAACGTCGGGTCGATCTCTGTGTACTTCGGCCGGTTGATGACCTGCGTCAGCGCCTCGAACGGCTTGACGGGGCCGGGGTTGTCTTGCACGACGGGTGGACTGTCGTCCTGGTCGAACACCTGGCCGCCGTCCGTGGCGGCCTCGGCGGGGTTCTCGTCGTGTGGCTCGTGGTGTCCGTCGGGTTCGTAGTCCGCGATCTCGATCCGGTCGACGTCGACGTGGTCGCCGACCTCGCTCCGGAGTGCGGCGCGGACGTCCTCCTCCTGTTCGACGGGCACCCAGCCCTCGGCGACGAACGCGTGTTCGGTCGTCGCGAACTGGAGGGGGATCTCGGTCTTCTGCACGTCGATAGCGAGCTTCTCCTCCGCCGCGAGCAGGAACTCGCCGTGCTCCAGGCGGAGGTCTTCGAGCTCGTTCTCGACGGTCTCGAGCTTCGATTCGAGCTGCTGGCGGTTGCTCTCGAGTGACGCGACGTACTCCTCGGGGTCGCCCGAGGCGTCCGGAATCTCGACGGACGTGAACTCCACGCCGACGAGGGCGTCCGCGAGCGCACCGTTCTCGTGGGTGCGCGCGAAGATGCCGACTGCCTCGTCGCCCTCGAAGACCTCGAACTCGCCGACCGGCTCGGCGTCGTCCAGGGCGTCCCGGACGGCGTCAGCAGTACCGGTGCCGACGACGACGTCGATGGTCTCGTAGCCCCCAAGCAGGTCGAGGTCGATACCGAGGTCCACGAACGGATCCGCGGCCTCGATGTCGTCCTCGACCGACTGGAGCTTGGACTCGAGCTCGGTGCGCTTGTCGTCGAACTCGTTGACCTCAACGCGGATGTCCTCGAGTTCCGCCTCGATGGCGTCCTCGGTGACGATGCGCGCGGTGCCCGCGTCCGCCTCGGTGACGCCGAGGATGGACTGGAGCGATCGCACGGTCACGAGTTTCTCGGACGCGCCGTCCGCGCCGGAGAGCGGGTCGCCGTTGTCGAACCCCTCGATTCCCCCGTCGTAGTCCGATAGGTGGACGAGGTTCAGCTCGTGGAACGTCTCGATGACGTCGCGCTGGTAGCGCTTGCTACCCGCCACCGAGACTTTGGCCATCTGCTCAGGTCTGAGCATGTACCGCCTCCGTGAACCGTTCGAGCGCGAGCTCGACCGCCGCGTCCTCGTTGGCGGCGGCCTGCTCCTCGAGCGCGGCGCGCGCCTCGGCGCCTTCCTCGAGAACTCTCTCGCGCTCGGTTTCGATCTCTTGTCTCGCTTCCTCCAGGCGTTCTTCCTTCAGTTCGCGGGCCTCCTCCTCGGCCTCGCTCCGAATCTCGTCGGCTTCACGTCGCGCCTCGGCGAGGCGTTCCTCGCGGGCTTCCTCCGCGTCTGCGACGATCTCGTCGGCCTCGGATTCGGACCTCTGTATCTCTTCGAGAACCTCTGGCCTTGGCATACGCTCTTACCATCCGGGGCTTGCACGACCGCGTATAAGGTAGTTGCGAAACCGCTTACGGGCGTCTGGGCGGGAATCAGCTGGCAACATTTGTCCCCCACCGTTTGGTCGCGGTTGGAACCCGGGTTCGGCCGGGCAGCGTTTCGGTCGGGTTTTTACCCCGCGGCCGAAACGAGGGGACAATGGGAGTCCTCGAAGACAAGTCGCGGGCCCGGACCTTCTACAAGTACCTCTCGAAGGTCTACGACCGCGTGAACCCGTTCATCTGGAACGAAGCGATGCGCGCCGAAGCCCTCGACTGGCTGGACGTCGAGTCCGACGACCGCGTCCTCGACGTGGGCTGTGGCACCGGCTTCGGCACCGAGGGGCTCCTCCAGCACACCGAGGACGTCTACGGCCTCGACCAGAGCCCCCACCAGCTCGAGAAGGCGTGGGCGAAGCTCGGGAAGCACGACCCCGTGACGTTCACCTTCGGCGACGCCGAGCGCCTCCCCTACCAGGACGACAGCTTCGACAAGGTGTGGTCCAGCGGGAGCATCGAGTACTGGCCGAACCCCGTGGACGCCCTCCGGGAGATTCGTCGCGTCACGAAGCCCGGTGGCCGCGTCCTCATCGTCGGCCCCGACTACCCCACGAACGTCGTCTTCCAGAAGCTCGCCGACGCCATCATGCTGTTCTACGACCAGGACGAAGCAGATAGGATGTTCGCCGAAGCCGGCTACGTCGATGTCCAGCACTACATCCAGCAGTCGAAGCCCGGCAGCCCCCGCGCCATCACGACGGTCGCCGAGGTCCCCGGGGACGAGTAACCCAGACGGTTTCGCCCCCTGCAAGAACGCGATCGAACTACCCGACAGTCACGACCATCTCGATTCGCGCCACCGTCTGCGACCCGATCATGAGCGTCACGACCACCTCGCTCCCGGGGAGGAGCGGCGGGTCGTTCGTCCCCGCGATACTGAACCCCGCGACCTCGCCGGCCGTCCAGGCCGGGTCAGCCGCCGCGTTGAACGGGCCGCGTGGCCCGCTGTAGAATCCCGACGCCGAGAAGAACGGGATCGGTGGCTGGTGCGTCAAGGACTCGCCGTCGGCGGTCACCGAGACGTCGAGCCGCCGGATGTCGAGCGCGCCCCCGCCCGAGTGTGTCAGCGTGACCGTTCCGTCGGCCGTTGCCTCGCCGTCGATGGTGACGTACCGTGGCTGGGACTGGAGCGCGGTCGGCCCCGAGCCCGTGAGGGCGGCGCCGACACCGGCGGCGAGCACGACCGCGAGCCCCACGAGGATGACGACTGCAACCGGCGCGCTCCCCCGGGACGGTGTCGGGTTCGGCGACTGCGCTGTCCCAGGCGAACGTCGGCGTGGCGGCTGACGAGTCACACCCACTCTTCGCCGCGCTATCCGGCTTAAATATTGGGACTCTCCCTACCTAGTTTGAATTGGGGAATATCACCCGGTACATTGTTCAATTTCGAAATAAAAAGTATGATATTCAGTTTCGTCTGAAGGTTGTGCCATCGTCAGCGAAATCGAATCGCCGGGATTGTCTATACGTAATTCGAACCCAGCATCGTCAATTTCGCGGTAATAGTCGGCTTCAGATGAAGTGACTGTACATTCAGCAGTATTCGTTTCTATCCAACAATCAACAGTACCTCCATTCGTCGTGTTACCCGAAACGATGATATAGTCTGCCCCACCCACGTCGTGAGAATAACAACAAGGTGGCGAAGTCGTTTCGCTTAGGGTCGTCTGGCAGAACGCTTCTGGCTCCGGATCTTGGGCGGAAGCTGCACCAGTAAATCCGGCGCCAATTGCCGTGCTTAGAGCAATTTTCTTCGTAACTTCACGTCGACTGACTCTGGGGAGAGGATCTTGTTCTTCCATACCGCAATATAATTGGAGATACCAACGGTAATAAAATTATTTCAATTATATCAATATGTCAAAATTATTTATTCGGTTATATTTATCTGGAACTTCGTTCCTTTGTACGTTGTCGTCACGTTGTACTCGCCGTTGGGGCTCACGAACCACGCGACGCCGTTCTCGCCCGTCCGGTGCGTGACCGTCTCGTTCACCGTCACGGGCACGCCCTGGATTCCGGACTTGTTCTCGGAGGTGCCGTTCAGGAGCTTCACCTGCAGCGGCCCACCGGGGTACGTCTCTGAGACGAGGACGCGGGTGCCGTTCTCGGTGCGGTTGAACGCGTAGTCGACGGGCAGGACATCGAGTCGTTTGTACTGGATCTCGTAGTAGACTTGCTTCGTCGTTTCGTCGATGTGTGAAATGATTCGTCCCTGTGAGTGAAGGAGCGTCATCCGGATGGTACCGTGCTGAAGAATCGGAACGCCGGACAGCGAACTGGTTTTCGTTGCCCACGGGTAGAGATCTGGGGAGATGCGAACCAGGAGCTCGATTCCACCCGCAGTGCTCGTGTTTGAATCGATGTTGTCGGCGCGGTACGCAGATCGGACGTATACCCCGTCTGACCGGATGTACGATAGCTCGAACCCGTCTTCTCCTGACGCGAGGAACGCCCGCACTGGTTCGCGCTCCCCCTGTATCGCGCTCACCATTTCGGCTCGAACGGGGCCGGTAAGGTATTTGAGTTCCTCATTGAGGTACGCAATCCGGTTCTGGATACTCCCATACGGACTCGCGTACGTGTAGAGGCTCGGAGCGTTTTCACCGAACCCTCCGAGGAAGCGGGAGAGAGAACTCGCGCGGGCGTGGATGACCGCCAGCTTCTGGGCGTACTCCTGTGCGTCAATCTCACCGTCGGTGTACGAATCTCGGGCGTCGCGTTCGGCAGTCTGCAGGGCTTCGACGTCCGCGGCCGCGGCGTCAGTGTAGTTCCGGAGTATCTGCCGCCGGGCCGAGGCGTTCGGGGCGTCGGAGAGTCGCTCGTCGATGGCTGCGAGTGAGTACTGCGTGTCCAGCTCGGCTTCCTGGGCGGTCGCCGCGTCGAGGACGACGACCTGGGGTTCGCCGAACCCGGACGCCTGGATCTGTTCGAGGCGGAGGACGCGCGTCGTGTTCTCCGAGACGCCGACCTCCGGCGTCACGGTCGCTGCTTGCGTGTCGAGGAGGCTGACGCCACCGACGCTCGCGGGTGCGGCGAGGCCGGCGACGAGGAGGAGGGCGACGAGGAGGGCGGGGGACGCCTTCGGCATGGCTCCGTGTTATCCCCGAACTGAAATAAGCGATGCGGAGTCACGCACGCGTCCTTTTTCAATGGAAAACACTTTGCCGGCTCGGTGTTCACCTGACGACATATATGCGGAAGGCCCTCCCTGCCGTCTTCGTCCTCCTCTCCCTGCTGGTCGCCACCGGCGTCGCTGCGCCGGCGGCAGCCCAGGACGATGGGCTCGCGCCCGACGGCGTCACCGTCAACGTCGGCATCCAGACCGACGGTGACGCACGGTGGACGATCGCGACGAGCTACGTCCTCAACAACTCCAGTGACCGCCGTGCCTTCGACCGCGTGGCCGCCGACTTCGAACGCGGCCAGGGCAGTCTCGGGTTCTCCATCGGGACCTTCGAGCGCGTCGTCCCCCGGGTCGCCGAGCGCACCGGCCGCGACATGTCGATCCGGGGCCCGCAGTGGACCAGTGTCGTCGAGAACGAATCGAACGCCCAGCGGGGGTATCTCCGGCTCTCGTTCACGTGGACGAACTTCGCCGTCGTGAACAACGAGACGGTGGAGCTGGGCGGGGTGTTCGCTGGCGGCTGGTTCGGCGACCTCGGCCCGAGGCAGACACTCGAGATCGATCCCCCGGACGGGTTCGACGTCAGTAGCGCGCAGCCCAGCCACGAGACCGTGAACGGGACGCTCCGGTGGACGGGGCCCGTGCAGTTCGGTCCGAGCGAGCCGGCGGCGACGTTCTACCGGCAGCCCACGACCCAGATTCCGTGGCTGAGTATCGCTGGCGCCGTCCTGACCGCGCTCGTCATCGGTGGCATCATCGCGTACGCGTGGTTCTGGCGGTCGACCACCGAGCCCGGCCCTGGGCCGGGCCAGCCGCCTGCAGGCGCCGAAACGGACAATGGTCGCGCTGGCGGGGACACCGCTGCCGGCGGTGGAGCTAGCGCGGGCGCTGAATCGGGTGGTGGCGCCGCTGGCACAGCCGGCGGGTCCACGGACGAAGCTGCGACAGGAGGCGACAGCGACGGTGAAGCGTCGGCTGCTGACACGGCCGGCGGAACGGCAGCCGGGGGTTCCGGTGGCGGGAACGGAGCTGGCGAACCGGCGACCGAGTCCGAGCCGGAGCCGGAGCTCCTGAGCGACGAGGAGCGCGTCGAACGCCTCCTCCGAGACCACGGTGGCCGGATGAAGCAGGCGAAGATCGTCGAGGAGACGCGGTGGTCGAACGCGAAGGTCTCCCAGCTCCTCAGCCAGATGGCCGACGAGGGCCGCATCGAGAAGCTCCGTATCGGCCGGGAGAACCTCATCTCGATGCCCGAGGAGGAGCCGAACGGTGGACGAAGCGGGAGCGACGGCGGGCGTGGCGGCGGCAATCGCTGAGGTCGAAACAACCGCGAAAGAACGGGAGTCGGGTTTTCGTAAACGTTTACCCGTCACCGACTGGAGTGTTCGATGATGAAGATTCTCGTCACCGTCAAGGAGGTTGCGGAGGTCGAGGACGACTTCGAGATCTCCGGCACCGAGATCTCGGAGACGTACCTCGAGTACGACCTCAACGAGTGGGACGACTACGCCATCGAAGAGGCGGTCCAGCTCCAGGAGGAGGGCGTCGCGGACGAGGTCGTCGCCGTGACCATCGGCCCGGAGCGAAGCGAGGAGACGATCCGGATGGCGCTCGCAAAGGGCGCAGACCGCGCCGTCCGCGTGTGGGACGACGCCTTCGAGGACGTCGACCTGCTCGACGTGGACGCCAAGGCCCAGCTCCTGGGCGCCGTCATCTCAGACGAGGACCCCGACCTCGTGCTCACGGGCGTCCAGGCCAACGACGACTCCTTCGGCGCCACCGGCGTCGCACTCGCCCAACATCTCGGCTTCGAATGGGCCGCCGTCGTCAACGCCCTCGACCTCGACACAGAACGCAGGGTCGCGCACGTGCGTCGTGAACTCGAAGGCGGCGTCGAAGAACTCACCGACGTCGAAATCCCCGCCGTGCTCACCATCCAAACCGGTATCAACGACCCGCGCTACGCGAGTCTCCGGGGGATCCGCCAGGCCCAGCAGAAGGAGATCGCGCCGAAGACACTCGGCGACCTCAGCCTCGACCCAAACGTCCTCGACAGCGACCTCGCCCTGACCGAGATGTACGAACCCGAAAGCGAGAGCGACGCCCAGTTCATCGAAGGCGACCCAGCTGAGCAGGCTACACAGCTCGCTGACACGCTCCGCGAACTGGGGGTGATCTCTGAATGAGCTCCGTTCTCGTCGTCGCCGACCACCGCCGCGGCGACCTCCGCGACATCAGTTTCGAACTCGTCACCGCCGGCCGCCAGCTCGCAAACGCGTCGGGTGGCGACCTCCACCTCGCCATAGTGTCCGGGAACACCGAAACCTTCGCGGACGAACTGAACCGCGAGGGCGTCGACACCGTCCACACCATCGAGTACGGTGAGGAGTTCAACCACGACGTCTACGTCCAGGCGACGGACGCGCTCTACCAGGACCTCAACCCCGAGTTCCTCATCCTCCCGAACAGCGTCAACGGCCTCGACTACGCCCCCGCCATCGCACAAGGCCTCGACCTCCCCTACGTCTCCGACGCCATCGCACTCGAATACGAAGACGACACCCTCTCCACACATCGCGAAATGTACGGCAGCAAGGTCGAAACCACCATCGAAGTCACAAACGGCCCCTTCGTCATCACCCTCCGAGGCGGTGAGTGGGGAGCGGCCGAAGGCACAGGGGACGCCGCCATCGAAGCATTCGACTTCACCCCCGACGAAGACGCCATCCGCTCCACCATAACGGGCTTCGAAGAGGTCGCGGGCGGCGACGTCGACATCTCTGAGGCCGACTTCCTCATCAGCATCGGCCGCGGCATCGAGGAGGAAGACAACCTCCCCATCATCGAAGCACTCGTCGAAGCCACCGGCGCAACCCTCTCATCCAGTCGCCCCATCGTCGACAACGGCTGGCTCCCCAAAAACAGACAAGTAGGCCAGTCCGGCAAGCAGGTCGCACCCAAAGTCTACCTCGCCATCGGCATCTCCGGCGCCGTCCAACACGTCGCCGGCATGAAAAACGCCGACACCATCATCGCAATCAACACCGACCCCAACGCCCCCATATTCGACATCGCCGACTACGGCATCATCGGCGACCTCTTCGACGTCGTCCCAGCCCTCACCGAACAGTTCACCTGACGGGTCGTGCAGCGGCGCCGCGTTCTCACCCAAACGGCGAGTATTTTGGTGCAGATACTTACGCAGAGCCGCCCGCCTCGCGGACCCGAACCCGAAAAAGGTGCACGCGTATCGTCGGCGACCACTTCGACATCGTCCCAGCCCTCACCAAACAGTTCGTCTGAATTGTTCAACGATGGTGGTTGGGTTTCGGCTGCGAGGGGGTGTTGACAAGCACGGCTCCCCATTGTGGCTTCCGAAAATTGGGAGTGGGGCGAAAAAGAGGGTAATGTGCCGAGTGCGTTGGTCTCGTAGGTCCGCGGCAGAAGCTGGTGCGCGCGAGTGTTTTCGGCGAGGGCGTCGGTGTCCGTCGCCATTCTATCGATCGTTCTAGGGGATGCTTCTGGCGACGACCCACGGGGCGGAGCAATCGAGCGCCGGTAGATGGGAGAGATAGTAGGAGGGGCGAATCGGTGTTGGTGTGTTGTTAGGAAGTAGGGTCCTGGGCGTGTGCAGGGAGCTCCTCGGGATCAAGATCGTAGATGTCTCGTGCGGCTTCTGGGGTGACTTTTTCGTTGAGGACGTCCTCACGGATTTTGTTGGGGTTACGGTCGGTGGGATCCCCCCAACCACCACCGCCCTGAGTTTTTAACGTGAATGATTCACCAGATTGGAATGGTTCACTACCGAGAATCGACATTTTCCACTCCTCACCATCCCGCGTCCAGCCACCGATTACTTCCTCCTCTGCTGTATCGTAATCCTTGACCATGAGTCCAAGTGAGCCGCGCTCACCGCCATTCACACCGGGCGTGCCTTCTTTTGTCCGACTGGTCTCGATACTAACTTCGGTGTAGCTATCGAAAGTGTACGTCAGGCGCATTCCGAGGCCGCCTCGATGCTCCCCGGGCCCACCGGAATCCGGAATAAACTCCCTATGGTCAACCGTAACGGGGTACAGTAACTCTGTGCGTTCCACGGGGAGGGGTTCACAGTTTCCAAGTGGGTCGATTGTGGTATCCATCCCGTCGCCATACGGGGTGCCGCCCCATCCCCCAGGCGGTAGTCCTGGCCAGACATGTCCCTCTAGAGCGTCGGGATCCTCTTGGCGGATTGCAAAGCCGTTACACTCGGAATATGTGGGTGCAGCGATTTCTTCGGGGATGGCTTTCGCCAGGGCTTGCCAGATTGTTGCACAGATTTTCGATCCGGTGAACGTGGTACAGCCGTAGACTGGACGAGGCCACTCTGCCTTCAACCAAGACCCATCAGGAATACTGATATCAATCGGTCGATACATACCGCCGTTTGGTGGCGCATCGGGGTCGGTGAAGAACTTCAGCGCGTAGTACACCGCAGAGTACGTGTTAGACTTCGGTGAGTTCACTGAGCCAAGGACAAGATCATCCGTCCCTTCGAAATCAACATGGATGTCATCACCATCGATGGTGAGTGTAACGGTGATATATATCGAGTCTTTGCTAATCCCGTCACAATCCCCATAATCCTGCGCGGTGTACTCGCCGTCCGGAATATCAGCAATCGCAGTACGGGTCCGGTTTTCGGTATACGCGATCACGTCGTCCATTCCCTGGCGGACGGTGTCGGCACCGTATTTTTGCTCCATCCGGTGGAGTTCCTTTTTCCCGGCCGATAACGCCGCCCGGTGGGCCTGGATGTCGCCTTCAATGAAGTGAGGGACACGAGTGTTCTTTTTCAGGAGCGTGACAAGTGTCTCGTTGAGTTCGCCGTCCTCGACGATTTTTGTGGGCGGGACCCGGAGACCTTCCTCGGCAATATGCGTCCCCCAGGATTGACTCCCCGGGCCACCCCCACCCATGTCAGTCCAGTGCCCGCGGCTGACGCAAAAGCCCAGGAGGTCACCATCGTCAGCATAGACGGGCATTGTCCACGTGACGTCATTGTTGTGTGTCCCGCCATTGAATGGGTCGTTCAGGAATACGATGTCGTCCTCCCCGAGATCCTCAATACCAAATTTGTCAACTGACGCCTGTGCACTGAAATGCATCGCCGCCAAATGGGCGGGACAGTTTGCAGCTTGTCCCACGAGCTCGAGATCAGGGGTGAAAATCGCGTTCGAGAAATCTACGAGATCATACATCACTGGGGAGAATGACGTCCGGCGTAAGACGGTGCTCATCCGGTCGGCGGTGTGTTCGAAAAGGTTGCGGAGAACCTCGAAGGTGATCGGGTCTAGTTCACTTACTGACTCGATTTGGGTGGACATTATTAGCTCACCTCGAAGCTGGACTGGTTGTTCGTGTTGATAACGACGTTATGGTAGTCATCGATTGTTGCGGTCATTGTTGGATTCAGTGTGATCGTTGATTCGCCGTGTTCAATCATTGCTGGCCCCGAAATCGTTGTTCCGGCCGGGACATCGTCGCGGTAGTATATGTCGGTGTCAACCCACTCGCCATTGAAACGAACCTCACGCGTGCCGTGCTTTTCGGCGGTATCCGTCGTGTCGTCTGGTTTCGGAAGAGTGGACCCGGTGTCTTCTTCAATTCCGGTCACCCGTAAATTGACGAACGTCACGTCGAAATCATCCGTCGAAACACCGTATTCTGTTTCGTGGGTGTTATGGAAGCGTTCGATGAGCTCGTCGATCACTGCGTCGGTGAGATCACCGGGGGGAATCGGTACATCAACCTCATAGGTCTGTCCAACGTACCGCATTTCAGCGATCCGTTGCAGCACCACCGACTCCGAGGAGATGCCTTGCTCTTCGAACGTCTCTATCACAGAGCTGGTCAACGAGTCTAGTTCGGACTGAAGTGAGGCGACAGTCGTTGCGTCGGTATGCTCGAAGAACGTCCGATCCTCGCTATGTTTCGTGTTCATGGTCGTGGCGCCTGTTGCAGAGAGGACGCCTGACGCGGGCGGGATGATGACAGTCTGAATACCTAGCGTCCCCCCAACTGCTGAGGCGTGCATCGGGCCACAGCCGCCGAATCCGATGAGATAATACTCTCGCGGGTCTCGGCCGCGGCCAATCGAGGTCTCCCTGACTGCGGCAGCCATGTTCTCATTCGCGATTTTGATGATACCTTCGGCAGTTTCGATGGGGTCCAGCCCAAGTCGGTTGGCAAGGTTCTCGATCTCCCTGTGGGCCGCATCAACATCCAGCTCTTGAGTGCCTCCAAGGAATGTCGCTGGGTCGAGCCGGCCCAAGACAAGATTCGCGTCCGTGACTGTGGGTGCCGTGCCACCATAGCCATAACAAACCGGACCGGGGTCGGCGCCCGCACTCCGCGGCCCAACTCGAAGTGACCCCCCGTCATCGATCCAGGCGATACTCCCCCCACCGGAACCGATCGTGGTGACATCAAGCATCGGCTTAGCCAGAGGGATGTCGAATTTCACCTCATACTCTGTGGTAATGAGTGGTTCCCCCGCGTCAATCAGCGAAACGTCCGTTGATGTCCCGCCCATGTCCATCCCGATTACGTTCTGTTCATTCACTGTGTCCCCAACTGCCTCGCAGCCTTTCACGCCTGCGGATGGACCTGAAAGAATCGTCGATTCTGCTTGCTCCTTGATCTTCTCGGCTGTGGCGACGCCGCCGTCAGAGCGAATAATATTGAACACCCCCGAGAAGCCGTTTGCCTCCAGCTTCTCGTATAAGGAGTCGAGATAATCACTAATTATTGGTTCGAGGGCGGCATTCATTATCGCTGTGTTGAACCGGGGAATCGTACCTAACGTCCGAGTGATATCCGACGAGATGGCGATATAGACATCATCCAATTCCTCGTTCAAAATCGCTTTCGCTCGTTGTTCATGCCGAGGATCCACATACGAATTGATGAACCCGATCGCGAGACTCCGAATATCTAAGGCAGCAAGTTCTGCAGCAACCTCTCTGACGGCGCTCTCATCAAGTTCCGTGAGCACATCCCCCGTTTCATCCAACCGCTCAGGGACAGTATATCGGTACTGGCGACTCGTTAACGGATCCGGTTTTTGCTGGTACGGATCATAGAGATGTTCCCGGTGGTAACGGCCAATCTCGATCTGATCCCGGAACCCGTCCGTGGTGATGAACGGTGTCGTTGGGTAGGTGCCTTCGATTACTGCATTCGTGGAAGTGGTGCTGCTGTGCATGAACTTATCTACGTCTTGCAGGGGTACGCCTGCACGGTCGATGGCATTTAGCACCCCGGCTGTCAAATCTTCAGGTGTCGTCGGGACTTTGGTCATGTAGCTGTTACCGTTGGAGGAATCCCACCCATACAGATCTGTGTGGGTTCCCCCCACGTCAACGGATACCTTGAACATAGGTGAATCAATATGGGCTGTTGACTACTATAGTAGTTTTGGTGAGTTACCTGTCCGCCAGCACCGTTGGCGCGATAGTTCAACGACAGCTGGCCAGTAGTTGACCCTCCGCGATCCAAATAATCCAACCAGCAAGCTCCGGCTAAGGAGGGCCCATTGACACTAGCGTGCGTCCGCGACCTATCGGCGCATTGCGCGGCGATGAACGACGATGACCAACAGCTCTTCGGGAGATAACCGACGTCCTATGGAATCGTTGGGCACTGAGCAGCTGTGCAAGACGCATATCCAGACTGTTCCCCAAATTCCAGCTGGTAACAGCCCCAACGAGACCACTGGGAAAGATTTCGAGCTCGACGAGTTAATCCGGGGTAGTATACGGTCGGGAGAGGCGAAATCGAATCGGCATGATACCTGATGACGGCCCCCCGGATACGCACGATGAATCACAGCCCAGGTATCCGGCACAGGTTGGGAACCACACTCCCGTGAGCCAGTTAACCCGCTTCAAAGGGGGCGGAGGTTATGGGGTTCGTTGTCCGGTCGTAATCAGATTCGAGAGCGACTCCCGATCTACGGTCTGTGGATCGACGATCTCAACCAGTTCGCCCTGGTAGAGCACGGCGATCCGGTCGGCAACGTTCAGCACTTCTTCGAAGTTGTGTGTGACGATAATCTGCGTGTGTCCGTCCTCCTTCAACTGGAGCATCGTCTCTTTCACTAGGTCGGTCCCAGCAACAGAGAGTGCACTCGTTGGCTCATCAAGGATTATCATATCTGGGTCGGAGAGAATCGACCGCGCAATCGCCACGAGTTGACGCTCACCCCCGGAAAGCCACTCGACTTCCAAGCCAGGATCTAGGTCGAGATTGAGGAACTCCAGTACCTCCCGAGTGGCTTCGTTGGCTTCCTGCCAATCGATCATCTCGATTGGACCGAGACTGAACCGTTTAGGGAACTGTTGAAGGTGGATATTGGTCGCGATATCGAGGTCATCCATCAACGCGAGGTCCTGATAGATGGTCTCGATACCGAACGATCGGGCCGCCCCAGGATTCGAGAACGAGACAGGTTCACCGTCGTAATACAGTTCACCAGAGGTTTGTGGGTAAACACCAGCAAGAATATTCATCAGCGTTGATTTTCCAGCACCGTTGTCACCAACTAAGGCCAGAATCTCCCCCCGTTTCACAGACAGGGAGATGTCCTCGACTGCGATGATATTGCCGAACTGCTTTGAAATATGGTCGAACCGAATCAGGTCTGACTGTGATGCATCTTCGGAAGCGGCGGTCGTAGTCGGTGTCGGGTTAGCAGGCATGGTTACACACTCCCCTGGAGGACTTTCTCCCTGAGTTTGGATTTCGAATTGTACAGAAGGATGGCGAATAACAACACGAGGCCATTTATCATCTGTACCTCTGAGGCACCCACGCCACTGATATTCAGTGCTGACTGGACCAATCCAAGCAGGAGAACGCCACCGAGTGCGCCGGTGATCTTCCCCCGCCCGCCGAAGAGGCTGATCCCCCCGATCACTGCGGCTGCGAACGCGGGGAATACCATGCCATCACCAGTATTCACTGAGACGGATTGGGCATAACCGGACAGTATTAGCCCGGCGATCGCCGCAAGAAAGCCGCTTACCGCATACACGAGGATGACTAATCGGTCGGTATTGATTCCGACTGACCGGGCCGATTTCTCATTACTGCCTAATGCATAGACGCCCATTCCGAAGGAGGTGTATCGAAGAATATACGCGAATGCCAGATAGGAGAATATCAGGAGCCCGATTGCGATAGCGGGCGTATTTCCGATGGCGAAGTATGCCGCTGGAAGCTGATAGATGGGGCTGGTTGTGAGGGTTAGCATCGCTCCTCGGAAGATGATGAGGAAGGCCAGTGTTTGGAGGAACGGATTCACGCCAAGCTTTGCAACTGAGAGTCCGTTGAGCGTGCCAATGATGGTTCCGATGGTGAGTATGAGGAGAACCCCGACGACCGGGTGGGAGATGACTCCCCAGTGGGATCCAGAGAACGCCATTGCTGTGAATATCGCCGAAAATCCAGCGATTGAACCGATCGATAGATCGAAGTGGCCCGAAAGCAGGCAAAGGCTTTCCGCCAGAACGAGGAAGCCAAGCGCCACAGAGCCATGGAGAATGATCTGGAGTGAGGTGACGTTCCGGAACACCTGTGGTATGAGCACGAAAATGCCTACGATGAGGAGTCCAAGAATGAGCCAGACCATGTGGTCGAGCGATTTCAGAATTGCATTAGTTCGTGTGCTAGACGCCGTGATGTTATCCCAGAACGTCTTGTGAAGCGTGGTAAGTGACATTGGTATGTGGGTGTCAGCGAGACGTGCCGCGTCGGAGGAGAGCACTCTGCCCCGTGCATGCTTCTCGATGCGTTTGGGTGGAATCAGTTCTCGATACCTGCCCGAGTCGCGTAGCGAGCTGGAACTGGGTATTGGAGGTTGAACTCGTTGTCATTCGGAACACATCTGCTCCTTGGTGTCTACCCACATAATATTTCGCCCCCGAGACGGGACTGGTCGCGTAGCGAACTCGGGACCGAACCTCGTCGGGCTTGCTGGACTGACGAAACGGGTGTCTGCCTGGAAGTTCTCCCCCGATAGGTCCTTCCGCCGATTGGTAACAATGCGAATCCGGGTGCCGGATATCGACGACCCGGTACCGGTTCCATAATATTCAGTCTCTGGCAGGGCCCTATGGGGGGTTGTGTGGCGGCTGGTCGTCAGCGTTCAATGCTCGCGCTATCCCCAGATGTTGCCCCAGAGATACTCCGCGTCAGCATTCTCTTCGGTGACGACGATGTTGTTTGTTTCAAAGTACCGATGCCCGTTCTTCTCCTTGATCTCTGCTGGAGCCCAGATTGGATCGGCCCAGAGCTCTACGGTCTCCCCGTTGATTTCGTGTTCGGCAGATTCTATTGTGAGGTCGTCTTCGGTAATGGTCTCCCCGATCTCCGGGAGTTCTGCTTCGCCGTCGCCCTCAAGATACTTTTCGAGGTAGTGAAGTGCAATTGGGCCATAGAAATAATTGGGCTGGTCGATTGCCGCATCCACGAGGCCTTCGTTGATCTTTGAGATGACTTGTGGCCCTGCGTCGATGGTTACGATTACCACGTGGTCGTCGTGTCCGCGCGGGTGGGCGTGGCCGAGGTTGTCAAGTGCGTTCAGCGCGCCGATGGCCATCGTAAGGTTAGCGGTGTAGATGGCATCCGGAACGCCGTTTGCGTTGACCCACTCTTGGGTTGCTTGACGAGAGGGTTCCACCCGGTATTTGCCGCGGAGTTTGGCAGCGATTTCAAACCCGTCGGTGTTCTCCATGAGCGTGACGAAGGGTTCATCGCGATCGGTGGTAATTTGGGCGCCTTGGGTGCCCATAATGTCCAGGACCTTGAACGAGTCTTGGTCTGGATTGGCTTCTTTTGTCCGTGAAAGGAGGGTTTCGCCGGCTGTAGTTGCGGCCTGACGGTTACTGAACGCCGTGAACATCGCTACATCGGGCGTTGTCGCATCCGTGTCGACCGTGAAGGTTGGGACCCCTGCCTCTTTGGCATCTTCGACGGCCTGACTAATGGCTCGGGAGTCCCAGGGTTTGGAGAGGATTCCGTCGAATTCTTGGTTGACCATGGTCCGGAAGTCTTGAACTTCTTGCTGGGCGTCTCGCTCGCTCCCGTAGAAATTATAGTTGAAATTCTGGTCATCCGCGTAGAGTTCAACACCGTCTCGGAAGGCGGTGATCCAAGAGCCCCCGCCGAAGGTCATCGAGAGTCCGACCTTTGGTGGCGACGATTCGGTGGTCGTTGTAGTGTCTTCCGAGGTATTCCCCTCATCGTTGGTGTCCGTCGTCGTTTGATTGCTTTGCCCGTTGTCACCGAGGCAGCCGGCCAATCCGCCGACACCGAGTGCACCAATCCCTCTAAGCACTGATCGCCTGTTATCGTTTGCCATACACAGTCCCAATATGGAGTATAATATAAATATCTTTGCCAGGTATACGGCGAGGGTCGTGCATAATCCTGGGGAGGTATCCGATTTCGGAAAAGGACCCGAGAGTCTGACGTCTGCGCGAGCCCGCGCACGCCCACCGTAGAAAACATTACATCCATATGCGTGTAACGATAAGCGAGTGGCTGTTGTTGGCAATAGATTAACTCCCACCGTGAAAAAGTTTCTTGTAATGTTTGTGCCATCTGAGAAGCCGTACTCAGACCAGACCCCACACAATTACGCGGACCCCCGACCAACATCACGACAATCCCTACAGACAGAAGGCCGCTCAGACCAGAACCACCAAGGGTGAATATTTATAAGACCTTGCCAGTTACTGAACGTACGACACACGATTCCAAGACCCATGACTAATCTAGAACCCGCCTTCGACTGGATCGACGACAACGAAGAAAACATGCTGGAGTTTCTGGACGACTACATCCAATACCGGTCCACCCCCGAAGAGGAAGCCCCAGTCCAACGCGAGCTCATCAAACCGTCATTCGACGACATGGAATGGGATGACGTCTCCATCGTAGATGTTTCAGAGGAGGGAAATCGTCCGAACGTGAACGCACACCTGCAAGGATCCGGATCAGGTCGAAATCTCCTCTTCAACGGACATTCAGATATAGTAGACGTCTCTGAGCAGGATCGCGAAACGCTATGGGAGCATGACCCCTGGCAACTAACCCGAGAAGAGGACCGCCTGTACGGGCGCGGGACAACCGATATGAAAGGGCCTAACACAGCCATGATTTGGGCGGTGAAGGCCATCATGAACACCGATATCGATCTCCGCGGCGACATCCTAATGAGTATCGTCGTGGGAGAAGAGGCGGTCCAGCAAGACGTCGGGACACTCCCCGCAACAAACGCAATCCTCTCGAAGGACATCGAACCTCCATTCTGCATCAACACCGAGCCAACAAATAATCAAATACACACGAAAAGCGCATCTCTGCTCCATTTCGATATCACCATCCCTGGAAAGGCGGTCCATGCTTCCCAACATAACTTAGTTCAGTACCCACAACGCACCGGCATCCCCAACGGAACAGATGTCGGCGTCGACGCAATCCCGATTCTGAGAGAAATGCTCGACAAATTAGAGCGACTCGAGCACGAATGGAATATGCGCTACAGCGACCAGATTTGGGGAAGTGGCGGGCATCCAATTGCAGAAGACATGCAAGGCGTCGGTGCTGTTACGATTGTCCCCACCCTCGTCGACGCTGGTGACTTCATCGCATCCGTGGCGAACTCCGCTCGCATACAGGGGCAGCTATACATCCCGCCATCGGTAAGTCGAACAGAGCTGTGGGGAGAACTCGAATCGGCCGTAATGTCGCTACAGTCCGACTATGACTGGCTCAACGACCACCCACCCGTTCTGGAAGAGGGCGAGCTAATCGACGAGTATCGACAGCACTCGTATTGGCCCGGATTCGAGACACCCGTCGAGAACCCGGGCTGCCAGGTGATGGGAAACGCCGTGGCTGCCGCAACTGGAGAAGAACCCGTCTATTCAGGATTCAAAGCAGTCAACGACGGCGGGTTCATTCAATCAACATTCGGTCTCGATACGATCAGCTTCGGACCCGGAGACACATACATGGGTGCACATGGCGCTGATGAATACATCCCCCGTACCCAACTCATAGAAGCTGCAAAGGTGTATGCCAGCATGATAGTCAAATGGTGTAGTTAATCTACACTGCACCCACCGAAGAACCGCCCCGGAAAACCATCCCAGGACGAGTAAAGGAAGCCAATCGCCGCCAGTCAAACCGACCAACCATCGACCCGAGTGGACTGCAGATACCAAGTATCGGTACTCAACACACTGCGAAGACCCGCCGACGGACAGGAGGGGTGTACAACATACAATCAGCACCCGAGGAGGTCGTTCGGATCCGAGACAAGCCACTGACGTCCGGTGCCACTATCCTGTCACGTCACAGTAAAACGACTTGTTGCGGCCCACGATTGATCGCCCAACGATACAGGAAGAGGAGGCCCCTACTGGAGTGCCGGAGTGTCTCGTCCACCTCTGATCGGGTGCCAGGCACCGTATACCGACGTCCAGTGATGAGAGTCCCGCAGTGGTACCCAAACCCACGCTCGGCGAACAGCAACAAAAGAACGCGGTATGCCTATGACACACGCCAAACGTTGCCCCGGGTAGACACCGTCAAACTGCGACGCTGTGTGCACACTACGAAGACATTGAGCGCACCTCCCGCACCGCCGCTCATACCATCCCATACCAAAACCAGCCCGGAGCCGAGACGAATACGCTCACGCAACGAAACGACGAGCGACAATGCCGCCACCATCCAACACCGATGAGGCCGCCAAATCGAGCGCCAGGAGCAAATACAGACCTACAATACAGCCGCCAGTCCAACCCACACGACAACTCCAGTCCAGCAACTACGCCGGAGAAACAGCTCGCATATGCCGAAAAAGTTCTACAACTGTCACGAACGATCCAGGGCGCTGCAACACGAGGTGAACAGCACCGCCGAATCGGACCGAGAGCAGGATCCCAGTGGTGAGACGACGCAAGCAAAGGTGGCGATTCACTGTCCGTGCCGTCATCAAAGGGCGCCATAGTGGATGCTGGAGACACGTTCCAATCGAGAGGTCGCCAGCCGGTGGTGGCGGGTCCATACCCGGAGAAGAATGCGGGTGTCGAACGACCAGGGATACGTCGATGAATCGATACTCAGGGCAGAGCTGTGACAACAAACCCAACGTCGGTGGCGTCCCTATGGGCACCCGGAACGACTGGGTGGGGGTCGGACACAGCGGGCCAACCGTCGGCTGGTAGCGTTCTCCGCTAGGTTTATGCGAAGTTAGCGATATTCATGGCTATGGTGGATGCTGGACGATACCCACGGAGTTTGAGTCATATTGGTATTGGTGTCGATGACATCGAGTCTACCGTGGAATGGTATGAGGAGGTCCTTGGGCTAAATCGGGTGTTGGGCCCTGAGAAGATTAAGGCGGGAGAGGAACATATCGGAACGCTGCTTGCGGCGGTTGATCAGCCGCCTGACTTCGAGTGGATAAAGCTCGCCCTGTTGTCGACGGGGGATCACGTCGGCGTCGAGTTCTACGAATTCGATCAGCAAGACCAGAAAGCGGATGACGGCCGGCGGCCGGGGCTGAGTCATTTCTGTATCCAGGACCCAAATATCGAGCAGCTTGCGGCCGATATTGAGGCTAACGGTGGCGAACACATCGAGGAAGTCTGGCAGATTCTTCCGGAGAAGCCATACAAGATGACGTACTGTAAGGACCCCTTCGGGAATGTCCTCGAAATCCATACACACGGGTTCGAACAGACACACGCTAACCTGCACAGCCTGAAAGACCCAGAAACCCAGCAATAACGCTAGGGACACGCCCACGATCGTGCTGCTCAGGCGGAACGCTGTCTGCGAAGCGTGGTTCGACACACACTCGAAAAGAGATGCGGGGACGGATTGGTGTAGTTTTCGTGCCAGGATGGAGGTGGCTGTAATCCAATGATTCAAGGTGGTTCGCATCCGTGGTAGAGGTGTTCGAATGTTCGAGAAGGAGAGCCATGACGTCGTTATCGTCGGCGGAGGGGTGAATGGGTGTGCAGTTGCGCGTGAGCTCGCGTCGGACCACGACGTCCTCGTCTTGGAGCAAGGACAGATTGCAAGTAAGACGACAGCGAAAGCGTCTGGGTTGATCACAAACCTCTACGACTACGGGGAGTATACGGAGGCAACCCGGTATGCGCTCGATTTCTTCAACGACTACGACGGGACCGGGCACTTCTCGTATACACAGAAGAATTTTGTTGAGCTGTTGGACCCGGATGTGGTCGACGAGCGACGGGAGACCGCACAGGAGTACAGCGACGCCGGGTTCGAAGTTTCGTACCTGACGGTGGAGGAAGTGGAAGAACAGTATCCCGACGCGTTCATCCTTGACACGATCGCCGGCGCTATCGAATACCGTGAAGGTGGGCGGGTTGATCCGTACACCTTTGCGATGACGTTGAAAGAGGATGCCGAAGACCGGGGTGCAACGTTCGAGACCGGAGTGACCGTCGAGGACATCCTCGTCGATGACGGTGCCGTTACCGGCGTGCAGACGACCGACGGCGCGGTCCATGCGCCAACGGTGATCGGAGCCGCTGGCTGGCATACGCGAGAGCTAGTTCGGCCGTACATGGAGCTCCCGATACGGCCGTATCGCGCCCAAACGATCAATCTCGAGACAGAACGAGAGTTCGGAGATGACTACCCCATTGCCCTGGAAACGAGCACCCATCTGTACTGGGTGCCAGAGCACAGCGATGAGCTGCACGTTGGCGGGGGTGCCTTCTTCTCTGCAGACCCACCACCGGTACGCTCCAATATCACAGAAGAGTTCAGGAATTTCGTCGCGGAAGGGATCCACCGGTTCGTTCCAGGGATGGAGCGAGCCCGGATTGCGAGTGATGATATCTGTCCAACCGGGATGGCCGGCACCCCGGACGGTGACCCGATATATGACGAACCCGAAGATGGTCCCGAGGGATTGATCGTGGCAACCGGCAGTAATGGGCAGGGCATCATGGCCGCGCCGATGGCCGCAGCTGCCGTTCGCGCCATCATCTCCGACACCGAACCCCCATTCTCCCGGGACCCGTTTCGAGTGACCCGATTCGAGTCCCGATCACCAGACTTCACGTCGCCACATATTCCCGAAACCCCCGACCAGATCGAAACCGACATCCCCTGAGTACCCGGAACCCAGCACCCCCGAAACGGGAAACCGCGGCGCGTGTCCCGATACTGGTTGGCGGTTATTCTGCGAACCGGCGTTCCAGGAGGGTGACAAGGAGGATTGCCGCCAGGCGCTGCGTACCATCGCTGTCGTCGTAGCCCGGTGCCACTTCCATCAGGTCGGCGCCCGCAACGGCGTCGTGGGCACCCAGCGTCTCCATAACGGTCAGCGCCTCGGTTGCGGAAAGGCCACCGGGTTCTGGAGTACCGGTTCCCGGGGCGATGCTGGGGTCAACGGCATCAATATCGACGGTGACGTAGACGGCGTCGGTCTCCGCAGCCACAGCGGCGATGGCGTCGTCTACGACGGACTCAATGCCGCGGTCCTCAACGTCCCGCATCGTGTAGAGGTTCAGCCCCTGCTTCTTAGCGAACTCAAAGAACCCCGGGCCCTCGTAGCCACGGATGCCGACCTGACTAATGTTCGTGTAGTCGGTGTACGGCGAGTCAGCAATCAGTGCCGTGCTGGAGCCGTGAAACGCATCCCCGTACACCGGGCTACCGGTGCTGGTGTCAGTGTGCGCGTCGATCTGGACGAGTCCGACCGACTCGTAGTTCGACCCCTGGGCGAACCCCCGAAATGACGGCGCCGTACAGTAATGGTCCCCATCGAGGACGACCGGGAACGCACGTTCGGCCACGGCCGCAACGTGCGCCTCAATGCTCTCGGCGGTCCGTTCTCTATCCATCGGAAACACCGGGACATCCCCACAGTCGGCGACGGACAACGCCGAGAAGTCAACCTGGCGCTCGGTCCGCATATTGGTCAAGCCACCCTTGTATCCGGAACGGTACGCCCACCAACCGCTTGCCCGACGAATGGCCTGGGGGCCATATCTGGCGCCCGGCCGGTTGCTCACCGCACCATCATAGGGGACACCAAGCACCCCGACATCGTACTCGGTGAGTTCGTTGACATCGAGCTGATCGCCGTTCAGGAACGTCTTGATGCCGGCATACGGAAGTTCTACCCCGCCCCATACTGCTGCCCAAGAGAACTCTGTTCGGTCATGCCGCCACCTCTGCACCTGCATCCTCGGTCGTGTCGTCCGAGTGAGCGTGCCGGCCCCGGTCGTTGGGCAGGTGTAACTGGACGGTCCCTCCAGTCTCATGGTAACCGCACACAGCGATACTATTCACGGAGTCTCTGCCGCGGTCTCCGGCAGTTGTTATCGAACCCACCAAGACGGCAGCAGGGACTATCGGTGCGCTCGACGTCGGTACCTGGCCGGTTCGAGGCACAGGTAGCAGGGCGTTTCGGGGTGTTAGATGGGGCAACACCTCATCGTACCTGCCGGCGACCAGGACGTTGCTGGTCCCTGTACATTGCGTTGGCATGCTAAATCACCTACAGATGGAGTCTACGTCCATCCTATTGGGTTGGACCGGAGAGTTCGCCTTAGTAGTTTCGGGACCAGGAGTAGCACGACGCGGATGAACTCGTTCCTACAGGTGCCGAACGCGCGGCTCGTCGCACGCAGCCGAGCGTACTTCGGCTGCACCACCCCGGTTGCCAGTCCGCAGAGGGGGCCAAGCTGGCGGCAGCACAGACAGTATCGACATCGCCGGGGACCCAGCGGTGCGCTCCGCACGACGCATAGATTATAATACCGCAGTTCGAGATACCGGGTATGCGCGTTAGTCGAGCGGTTATCGAGCAGCTGGTCGACCACGGAATCACGACTGTGTTCGGGATTCCAGGCAAACAATCACTCCCGCTGAATGAGGCGATCGGTCGACGAGACGACGTCCAGTTCATCGTCGCACGCCACGAAACCGCAGTCAGCCACCAGGCGTGGGGGTATGCCGAGACGAGCAGCGAGATGGCGGCTACCGTCGTCGTGCCGGGGCCTGGAGACATGAATGCAATGAACGGACTGAAGAATGCGCTGAATGACTGTACGCCACTGATTCATTTCGCCATCGAAACCGACCCCGAACTCCGTGGCGGTGACGCAATCCACGAGACACCACCAGACACCTACGACAACGTAGTGAAAGCGAACCTCCTTGTCAAAAATCCAGAGGGCACTGTCGCGACCATCGACCGTGCGATCAGTATCGCACGGGAACCGCCGCAGGGGCCGGTTCGAGTCGGGATCCCCAAGCGCTACCTCGCCGCAGAGACGGTGCTCGCAGGGGCAGAAGCGGCTATGGGGCCCGATACGTCCAACCTCCCGGAGACAGAACTTGCGGACGCAGCAGATCTGCTCGCGACCACGGCAGCACCGGTTATCATCGCCGGTGGCGGGGTCCGAAGCGCGAACGCCACGACTGAACTTATCGCCACCGCAGAACAACTCGATGCCCCCGTGGTGACCACGTACAAGGGGAAAGGCGTCATCCCAGAGGATCACGACCTGAGCACCGGTGTCTTATCAGCTGGGGCCCCACCGGAGCTACTGGACCTGCTCGCAGGAGCCGATGTGGTCCTGGCGGTCGGGTCCGACCTCGATGCGCACGCGACCCGCGGGTGGAGCGTTGACCTCCCCGGAATGCTGATTCACGTCACCCTTAACGCGGACGATATCGGCACGGGGTACGAGCCAACCGTCGGAATCGTGGCTGATGCGAAAGCGACACTCGGCGCGCTCAAGCAGCGGTTGGCGGCCAGGGATATCTCCGACAGCACCGGGACCAGTGCTGCGGCGGCCGTACGGGCCGCGGCCCACAGTCGGATCACCCCGCTGCTCGGTTCCGAACCCCCGATCACGACCGTCCAAGCCCTAGAGACGATTCGCGAAACCCTGCCCCGGGAGGCGATCATCACCGTTGATGCGGGCGGATTCCGGGTCTGGGGGCTCACCGTCTTCGATGCATACGGGCCGCGCCGGTACGTGAATCCGGGATCGTGGGCGACCATGGGGACCGGGCTTCCATCGGCGATCGGCGCCCAGGCTGCGAACCCTGACACACCGGTCGTCGCCCTGACCGGCGATGGTGGGTTACTGATGTGCATCCACGAACTCCATACCGCTGTGGTGGAGGACCTCCCCCTGACAGTTGTCGTCCTGAACAACGACGACTACGCCATCATCAGCGATGCGGCTGGCCAAAGCTACGACCTGAGCCATAACGAATACGGCTGGTCGGACGCCGCGATCGACTTTACGACAGTTGCTGACGGGATGGGGATCGCGACACACCGCCCAGACACCCCACCCGAGATCAGCGCGGCCATTGAGACAGCCCTCGACACGGCGGCGCCAACCCTCGTCGAGATTCAGGTTGACCCAACGGAACCCCAGGCAAGCGAGTTCATGCGCGATTAGACGCTCGTGGGCACCAGCACCGACTCGTATCGCTCGTACCACACAACCCGATAGACCGCGGGGTCGTTAGTTTCCGCGGCCCTGGAACTGCTCTTCCTCGGGAAGGTCGACGTTGGCCTCGCCCTTCATGCCGGAGCCGATGTTGCTGGAGATGTCCGCGAGTTTGGCGGGGTCGTCCCAGTTATTGACGGCGTCGACGATCGCGCGTCCCATCTTCTCGGGGTCCTCGGCGCCGAAGATACCGCTGCCGACGAAGATGCCGTCGCATTCATGGTGCATCATGAGCGCGGCGTCAGCGGGCGTCGCGATGCCGCCGGCGGCGAAATTGACGACAGGGAGGCGCCCCATCTCCGCGGTCTCGTGGACGAGTTCGGCAGGGGCCTCGATATCGCGGGCGTAGTGCTCGCGCTCCTCATACGTCATCCCGATGAGTTCGCGGATTGCACCCTTGATCGTGCGCTGGTGGTGGACGGCCTGGTTCACGTCGCCAGTGCCGGCCTCTCCCTTCGTCCGGATCATCGCCGCGCCCTCGTCGATACGGCGCAGGGCTTCACCGAGGTTGCGCGCCCCACAGACGAACGGTGCGGTGAAGTCGCGCTTGTCGATATGGTACGTGTCGTCCGCAGGCGTCAAGACCTCGCTCTCGTCGACCATGTCCACCCCGATCGCTTCGAGGATCTGGGCCTCCTTCGTGTGCCCGATACGCGCCTTCCCCATCACCGGAATGGAGACACTATCGATGATCTCGGAGACGTCCGCCGGGTCCGCCATCCGCGCCACACCGCCACGCTTCCGAATATCCGCAGGGACAGCTTCGAGCGCCATCACCGCAACCGCGCCCGCTTCCTCCGCAATCCTCGCCTGCTCCGCATTCACAACATCCATGATAACACCACCCTTCTGCATCCGCGCAAACCCACGCTTCACAAGCTCCGTCCCACGCCGCAGGTCCTCAAGATCAGTCTCAACCATAGCTACTGCTAGGGGCCGCCCCTGTTTAATACAGTTGGTATCGTCTCACGCGGGTGAGGGGCTGGCCCCATACCACGGAGCGACACCAGGGGGTCGCCGGGCAGTGTGGCGACCCGGGTGGCAGGTTGGCAGTGGCAGAAGAGGCGTGGCGCGCCTGGGGACAGGGCGAAAGCGACCGCGTCGGGAGTGAGTTTCGAGCGGTTGTCGGTGCGCACTGTTGTGGTGGCGCGTTATTCGTGGGTCACATCACACCACCCGCTTCAGGAGACGATAGTCGGTGGGGCGTGACGGGGTGGAGACTCCGAACGCGCCTGGGGATCGAGCAGTGCTGCAGAAAATCGACGAGGTAGGTCCGTTAGGGATTAGGACCGCTCCAGCTGGAGTGCGATCCAGGCGAGTCCAGCGCTGAGCACGAGGATGAGGGTGCTGATCGAGTAGATAGTTGGCGAGATGCCGCGGCGGACCATGGTGAAGATCTGCATCGGGAGAGTGATATCGCCTTTGCCACCGACGAAGTACGCGATCAGGAACTCGTCGAAGGAGAGCGTGAAGCTGAACAGTGCAGCCGCGAGGATGCTCGGTTTCAGTAACGGGAGGGTGACCTCCCGGGCCGTGGTGAACTCATCAGCACCGAGGTCCATGGCGGCTTCCTCAAGTTCGGAATCGAAGTCCTGGAGGCCAGAGACCATCACCAGTGCCGCGAAAGGCAGAACGTAGACGATATGCCCCAACACGATGGCGATGGCGCCACGTGGTATCGCGAAGTAGGTGGTGACGACGAATAACCCGAACGCGTACACGATAATCGGGAGGGTGAGCGGGATGGAGAAGAACGCGAGCACCGCTTTCGTGTTCCGTGGCCAGGCGTACCGGACGATGCCGAGTCCCGCAAGGATACCGAGCGTGGTGGAGATTACCATGACCACGATGGCGATACGGAAGCTCAAGTAGAGCGCATCAAGCAGCGATGTGGCGTCCAGCAGCTGCTGGTAGTAGTCAAGGGAGAACCCCAGGGGAGTGTCTCCGGTCTGGAAGGACAACAGGACGATGATGAACAGTGGGGCGTACAGGAAGACGAACGTGCCCGCGGTTGCAGCCCGAAGCCCCCAGTCGACGTAGGTGTTGTTCGTCATTGGTGTTACCTCATCTGGGCGCTGCCAAGGGACGCACCCATTTTTTGTGCGGCATACAGGATCGCCAGGACGATGGCGAGCAGGATGAAGGACAGTGCTGCTCCGAAGTTCCAGTTGTAGGTCTGGCGGAACTGGGAGACGACGACGTTCATGTAGAGGATGCCGTTCGGCCCGCCGAGAAGGGTTGGGACGACGTAGGCGGCGGTGGACTTGATGAAGACGAAGATCACACCCGCGGCTGCACCTGGCATCGTGAGGGGGAGCACAATCTCCCGGAAGACACGGAGCCGGGTGGCCCCAAGATCCTGTGCCGCCTCGATATGGGCGGCGTCGAGCCCGGCCATACTGGCGTACAGTGGGAGGATCATGAACGGCAGATGGAGGTACACAAGCCCGATGTTCGTGGCCAACGGGGTGTACAGCAGTTGCAGGGGCTGGAGCCCAATCGTGGTCAGCAGCCCGTTGATGAGGCCGTTCTCGGAGAGGATCGGGATCCATGAGTACGTCCGGACGAGATACGAGGTCCAGAAGGGGACCATGATGAGCATCATCAACGGCAACCGATACGCTTCCTGCACACGATTCCCGATATAGTACGTGATCGGGTACGACAGGACCAGCGAGACAATCGTCACGTAGAGGGAAACCTTCAGGGACTTCGCTAGCAGCCCAAGATAGAGCAGGTCAGCAAAATTGAACGACAGCAGCGGGTCAAGGGGGAAGATATCCCCGTAGTGTTCGAGCGTGAACTCGAACCCAGTGAAACTGCTCTCGGTCCCGAAGCTCAAGATGAAGAGCGCGAGGATCGGGAGAAAGTAGATGATCCCCAGAACGGAGATCGACGGACCGAGGCTGAGCAGTCCCTTGATCCGGTCTGACCCGATGAAGGACATCAGGGTTGCCCGGAGGGTGGCGAGCCGGGCTTCGATGTCGTCCAACGAGGGGGTCACGGTCGTCATTGGTTTTGAAGAACCGTGGCCTGCGTCGTCTCCCACCCGATCCGGATGTGATCCGAGACGTCGGGAATGGTATCAAGGCCCTCAGCGTGATCCTCGACCACCAGTTCGGTGTCGTCGACGCTAACGTGTATCTTCACCAGGTTCCCCTGGTAGACAATATCGTCGACGGTGCACTCCAGCGTGTAGCTTGTCTCGTCTCCGGGGTGAATGCGAATCTTTTCCGGGCGGATCGAGACCGATACCGCGGCTCCGTCATCGTGATTCGATTCGACCGGAATCCGGAGTGCGCCAGTGGAGACGACGCCAGCGTCAGCGTCATACGTTCCATCGAGGAGGTTAGTCTCACCGATGAAATCGGCGACGAACCGTGTCGCGGGTTCCTCATAGATCTCGTTGGGTGCACCAACCTGTTCGACCCGGCCGTCGTTGAGGATGGCGATCTTATCGCTCATCCGTAACGCCTCTTCCTGATCGTGGGTGACGTAGATGAAGGTAATGCCGAGCTCTTCCTGGATGTTCTTCAGCTCGAGCTGCATGTTCCGACGCAACTTGAGATCTAAGGCACCCAGTGGTTCGTCGAGGAGCAGGACAGTTGGTTCGTTGATCAGGGCACGAGCGAGAGCGACGCGCTGTTGTTGGCCGCCGGAGAGCTCGTCGATAGAACGGTCCTGCATCCGGGGGAGCTCGACAAGGTCAAGCATCTCTAAGACCTGCTCTTCGCGTTTGGCTTTGTCGACGCCCCGCATCTTCAGCCCGAAGCCGATATTCTCCCCGACGGTCTTGTGGGGGAACAGGGCGTAGCTCTGAAACACGAGGTTTGAGGGGCGGGAATAGGCGGGCGCGTCGGTGACGTCCTCCCCTTCGAATTTGACGGTGCCACTCGTTGGCGTTTCGAAGCCCGCCATCAAACGGAGGGTGGTCGTCTTCCCACAGCCGGATGGCCCGAGAAGGGTCAGGAACTGGCCCTCCTCGATCTCCATGGAGATATCGTCGACGGCGACGACGTCCCCGAACTCCTTTCGAACGTCCTCAAGCGCCACGCTGGCTGGCATTAGGACGACTTGACCTCAGTCCACATCTTGTTGATCTGTTCGAGATAATCATCACTGAGGGTGCCCCGGAAGAAGTAACTCTCGAGGGTCTTCTCGTCGAGGTTGAAGCGTTTGATCTCTTCGTCAGTGTAGTTCGTGGCCGTCGAGGCGATCGGGTAGTTAATCTTCTCGAACCATTCGCGAGCCATCTCGGTGAGGTTGTAGTTAATGTATTTCTCCGCGAGTTCCTGATTCTCGGAGCCTTTGGGAATCGCCCAGGAGTCAACCCAGCCCTGGGTGCCTTCCTGGAAGCCAGAGAAGCCGACGTTGTGGCCGCTTGACTCGAGCCGGCGGTAGGCACCGTCCCAGCAGGTCATGAGATCGACTTCGCCGCTCTTCACGATCTGCTCAATCTCAGACCCGGAGCCCCAGTAGGTCCGCACGTTATCAGTTAGGGTGCCGAGAAGCGACTGGATTTTCTCGAAGTCAGAGGGATTCATTGGATCTTGGCCGTTCTTCAGTGCGGTGAAGATGGTGTTGTCGGGGCCGTGGTCCCGGATGGAGACACGGCCTGCGTGGTCGTCGGACCAGAGGACGTCGAGACTGGGGAGGTTGTCCAGGGAGACGGCGTCTTTGTTCCAGAGTACGCCGGTTGCGCCGAAAAGGAAGGGGACGGCGTACGTATCGCCGTCCTTCTCAAAGTAGTCCAGCTTCAGGTTATCGTACACCTGGTCCTCGTACGCGGGGATGTTCTGGAGGTTCAGTGGTTCGAGGAAGTCCTCCTGGACGCCGCGTTGGATGACGTACTGCGTGGGGCGGACGATGTCGTAGGTCCCTGGGGGGTTTCGTTTGATCTTGTTGACTGCGTCGGCGTTCGCTGAGATGACTTCCTTGGTGAGGGTCACATCGTGTTTCTCTTCGAACCCTCCGATCCAGGTATCATCCCAGTTCTGTCCGCCCCAGGTGAGGATGTGTAGCTCATTGGAGGTTGAGCTTGCGTTCTGGCCGCCGATTCCGAGACAGCCGGCCAATCCACCGGCCAGGATACTGGTACCCGCAACGTTCTTGAGGTAGCTCCGCCGTGATCGGGAGCTGATTCTCCGTGACATAGACATTACCACGCTATCAAACTATATACTTAAATGTATTGGTTACCCACGGCGTTAGAGGAGTGATCTGCGTAGACGGGGGCGAGGTGACCTAATTCCTAGAGGAGAAGGAGGTGCGGACTGCCGGACTCTCGAGGAGTGGAAAGGATTATTAACGGGCAGAGTTAATATTCGTTCGTGGGCAGTGGCATCCAAATCATTACAGCCATAGATTCGTAATGTTCCTCTCATGCAGACAGCCTGGAGACCGGGCAATCACCCTCCCGAAAACGTGAAAAGAACTATGTGGGACGGGTGGAGTAACAGGTAGATGCATGCGCCAAAGCGTAAGCGATAGTTACGGCGAACAGCCAGACACTACATTCGCCGAATCCAAACGACTCCAGGACGCAGCGACCGAAGAACTTCCGGAAGGAACCTCCACAAACGCACGCGGCGAATCTGCCTACGCCCCCTACCCCGTCATCTATTTAGACGAAGGGGACGGCGCAATCGTCACTGACGTCGACGGAAATGAGTACATCGACTATCTCTGTGGGTTCTCTTCGATCATCCGCGGGCACACCCCAGCGGACGAGATCGAGGCCGCAACCGAACAGATCAACAAGGGCGCCCTCTTCGGAGCGGCCAACGAGCTGGAGTACGAAACGGCGAAACTCGTCAACGACCTCGTCCCCGCCAGCGATCTGACCAAGTTCACCTGCAGTGGCACAGAAGGCACGATGAACGCCATCCGGCTCGCCCGCTCGTTCACGGGGAAGGACAAGATCATCAAGTTCGAAGGATTCTACCATGGACACCACGACTACGTCATGGTAAGCCACCACCCCGCGACCGGGGATACCGGCTCCCGCCAGAGCCCCAATAAGATTCCATCCGGCACAGGAATCCCCGAGCAGACCCTAGACTCCGTCGAGGTACTCCCCTGGAACGACACTGAACTCCTTGCGCAGAAACTCGAACGGGAGGGCGATGAGATCGCCGCCGTCATCACCGAGGGCCTCATGAGCAACGGCGGGGCACTTCGACCGACAGATGGCTTCCTCCAGGATATCCGTGATCTCACTAGGGAACACAACTCGCTGATGATTCTCGACGAGGTCGTGACCGGGTTCCGGATGGGGCTTGATGGCGCGCAGGGCTACTTCGATATCGAGCCGGATCTCGCCGTCTTCGGAAAAGCACTCGCGAACGGCTACCCGACAGCAGCGCTTACCGGTCGCGAAGAAGTGATGCGGCATCTGAACGAAGAACCAAGTGGCGCCCCCTTCTATGGCACCTACACCGGGAACCCGCTCGCCCTCGCCGGGGCGAAAGTAAACCTGGAAGCCCTCTCCGAGATCGGCGACGCCGGCTACGACGAGTTCCTCGCACGTGGCCAGCGGCTCGTCGACGGACTTCGCGAGATCGCAACCGATGCCGGACACGACATCTTCATCCCGGACTTCGCGGGGTACTTCTTCATGCACTTCACCGACGGCGAGACAGACCCCACCCAATGGACCGAATGGCGAGATGTCGATCAGCACGTCCAGCAGGATAAGATCAAGCAGTTCTCCAGAGCCATGATCGGTGAAGGCGTGTATTTCCTCCCGAAGTTCGGCCGCATCAACATGACGCACGCCCACACCGACGAACACGTCACCGAGACCCTGGAAGCCGCCAAGACCGCCATCCAGGCCGTCGAATAAAGCAGCGCCGAACAGGCTACCCCGTCCCCGGCACGCCGCCGACAGAAGGATACCAATACCCGTTCCGATTTTTGCGCATCCGTCCAAGAGACACCGTAGAGCCCCCCGGGTTCGATTCGATTCAGGGGCCGGGCAGCCCAAGAGCTAACTACCCACCGATCAATGAGTCATGTAATGTGGTATCATGCAGTGCAGGGGAAGTTCGAGGCCTCCGCGGTGGAAGGCACCCCGCGTGTAGCCAGAGCGGAAGCGTGGGGTGCAACGCCACGGGTATACAGCGATACGCAGTATCAAGATGGGGGCGTGTCCATCACGGCTGACCGAGTCATGTTCGCGCGAGCCCCACGACACAGCCCAGCGTTCGAAGGGCTTACTGCGGTATGGAAACAGCTCAGGCGAGTGCTCCCAGTGACCGAGCTCGGAGCGGCACCCAGAAGCACGAAGCCACCCGGGAGTATACGTTGGAGTGTGCCCGTCCGGTCGATCACTGACATCGCAACCCAGCCGGGTCCGCATGGGCCCGAGATCCGCATTCAGACAGCCGCTGGGGAAACCGCGTACTGGATTCGGGCACCCCAGGGGGCCGAGCAGACCACGCAAATAACCGACGCGCTCCGCCGGGTCGCCCAGGACGGAATCGCGGACTGCGCGACCGTTTGACACCAACTATAGAACGCCCGAGGAGGGCGTTCTGGGGCGGTGAATGATACGATGCCGCGAGTCTGGGTTTCGAACCGGCGCGCGTACGGGCAAGGGCTATCGAGGTTGCACGCAGAGGGCAGACGTGAGACCACGGAAGCTGCGTGGCAGTGCGTGGGGCCTTGAACCGGTAACTGGTTCCCACTGTAGCATCGGCTGCCACCTCCGGGCTCCCGCGGTGTCGTGGGTTACAGTCAGGTAGGTGGCGCCAGACAGGGCGACCGATCAGGTGTGTTCAACCGGAAGTGATGTGTATCAGTCGTATACACGTTGTGCTGGAGAAAATGGGGGGTCCTGTTTGGGGCTACCGGTGGTCTCGACTGGGCTGATGGCAGTCGATGAACAGGGAGCTGGGTTCGGCGTGCGGCCACGGTGGCTGCGATGACGCCGGTTGGACGCAGGTAGTCCACCACGTCGTGCGCGATAACAGTGTAGGTTTTGGTGGGTGGCACCGTGAACTCGTCTCCAGCCATATGTGGTTGTGTCTCCATCGATGGTACCCGTAGTCCGCCCCTGGAGGATTTCAACGTGTTCTGCGCGTCACTTTCCGTCTCATAGTCCCCTGGCTGAATAGTACCGCAATTACAGTGGTATGTCCGTAACGGTATACGCAGGGCTTCACATACACGGAGTGTTAACTCCTATCGTGAAAAAACTTCCCATATCATTGTTGTATGGTTACTACTGCAAGCAACCCCTCTAACGCATTCCCAACCCAGGCCAGACGCAACGACATACCAGCCCCGTTAAACCTCATACGCGCCGCGGGCCGCCGATCCACCCCTCCTTCGACCACACCAGCAGTGGCGTACCAAGCCCGGAACGGACCTCGCCACCGCCCGAAACACACAGCGGTAACAACGTAGAATCGGTGGATTATAGATGGATGATACCCGACACACCGCTATGCTGCGTGATACCACGACCGTGCTTGTTACCGGTGCTGGAAAAGGGATAGGCGCCGCCATCGCAGAGCGCTTGGCCGACGAGGGGGCGACCGTCGTCGTGACCGGCCACAAACTCCACAACGCCGAATCGACCCGTGATTCAATCCAGGACGCAGGTGGGGAGGCATTGGCCTACGAGATGGATGTGACCGACGAAGCGTCGATTCAGCGCGTCGAAACAGCGCTCCGGGACCAGGATGTTGCGATCGACGCACTGGTGAACAACGCCGGCGTCTCCTCAATGGAGCCGCTGTTCGAACTCTCCGAGGCGGACTGGGAGCACAATATGGCCGTAAACGCGAAAGGCGTGTTCCTGTGTTCGAAGACCTTCGCCGAGCACATGATCGATCACGGCGAGCAAAACGACTCCGAAGTCATCGGGAAGATTATCAACATCTCCTCGCTCGCTGGGCGGACCGGTGCGGCCAATCTCTCACACTATGTCGCCTCCAAGTGGGCGGTCCTCGGATTCGCCCAGAGCATCGCGCTCGAACTCGCCGAACACGGAATCACCGTGAATTCTGTCTGTCCGGGATACGTCAAGACGAGTATGCAGGACCGAGAACTCGAATGGGAAGCCGATCTCACGGACCAAACACCAGCAGAGGTCAGAGAAGGCTACATTGAGGAAACACCCCTTGGACGACTCGAAACCCCCGAAGACGTGGCGGACGTCGTCGTCTTCCTCGCCTCGAGCTATTCAGATTTCCTCACCGGCCAAGCAATCAACACCGGCGGCGGCGTCCGCATGGACTAACGCCCGACCCCCAACAGACCGAGTCGGTCGCCCACAGGTTCCGACAGGCATCGAGGAGTAATCAAAACACTAATGCTGGGGTCCGACGTCCCCCTCGTATGGAGAACCGTGATGAATCACGTCTGGACGAGGTGCGTGATGTATTTCTCAATAACCTCGATCTCTCTGAGTATGAGTGCGATGTGTATCTAGCGCTAGTGCGGAACGGGAAGTCCACGATGTCGAAGATCGCCGAGGTGAGCGGCGTCCCGAAACACCGAGTCTACGATGTGGCAGAGAAACTCCGCTCGGAGGGGTACGTCGAAATCGTTGACTCCTACCCGAAAGAAGCATACGCGGTCCCACCAGACGAGGTGCTGCAGCCCGTCAAAGACCGGATCGAGAAAGCGAAAGAGGACCTCGAACGGACGTACGAGCCCGTAAACGATATCGGCGGCGGGATCGCCATGATGAAAAGCGAGAGCACCATCCAGAAGTTCATCAAGAAGGCAATCAAGTCAGCGGACGTCGATATCGCCCTGACACTCCCCTACGAGGTCATGGAGTCCTATCGGGAGTATCTCACCAATCTGAACTCCGGCGTGTACGTGAAGCTCGTCGTCTCAGATATCCCTGAACGATACATTTCGAACGGCAGCATCAATCTGGAGCACACGAAGGAGCTAGCGGACGAGGTGCACGGGATCAAAAGCCACGAGCCTGTCGTCGTGAGCGCAGACCGGTCACAGGGGTTCTTCTGGACCGGGTTCGAAACGGCCTTCCAGCGACAAGAGATGCAGGGGTTCTACGTCACCAATCAAGAGTTCGCCCTGCTCTTCGACCGCTATATCGACCACTCATTGCTCCCGAGAGCACGCACGGTGTACACGAAGCCCGGCCCCCGAGAGTTCCCGGCTAGGTATGTCCGCATCGAGGACTGTATCGAGGATCTCCGACTTCGAGACCCCCAGAATCTCACGGTCACTGTCGATGGGTTCAGCACGACGACCCGAGAACGAGTGAAGATCGAGGGCACGCTGATTGATTATTACTCCGGGGAGGACATCGTCACCTTCCTCCGAGTGAGCCGTGACGACGGCCAAGGCGAGAGTGAAACTGTTCGGATCGGTGGCTGGAAAGCAACAACGCTGGACGACTACGAAGGCCGATTCATCACCATCTCCGACTGACACCCCTCCCAGTCCCCGACGGCCCATCGGAGACAAGCCCCCATACTAAGTATATGTATTGATATACAACCACCAATATATCATAACTCGAGTTATAATGCTATCAGAATATTAATATAGTTTTCCAATATTTGTCCTGACAAGTTGACCCCATCGACCCCAAACCCCCGACCACCGACAAGGCACGCAGTTAGCCGTCTCAAAATCCCCCACCGGAATCGAACCCACCATACTCGCAAGCAACTGTAGCAACACGCACCGAGCCACCACGCGGCTGTTCTGCATACATGGCCAGGTGCAGACGCCGCGCATAGTTCTACAACGGCACAGCGATCGACAACCCAGCGGAGCCACGAGGCGCATCCGAGACCACCACCCCCGCAATCGCCGATTTCATTCTCCCACCCCGATAAGACGAAACCACCAACTAACAAACATATATCACCAAATCAAATAACAGATAGAGCACATAGAAAGCAAATTGACATACTAGCCGAGTTTGGAGATTCATTCTCAGGTAGTTTGTGAACAGGTAGCCCAGTCCAACTTCCCAGGGCCCCGAGTCCGACATCCGTGCCGATGCATGGTCAGCGACGCACGCTGGGCAAACGTACGCTTCCACCAGTGGCGAGCCATCCGGCCCGTCTGGCCAATGGCCCCTGACCAGATGCGATACGTCCACCGAGACAACAGCAACGACGCCATGCAATGGCTTCACACCGACAGCCCACCCATAACATACGAATACACACATACATATCCTGCATGGGGACCCACCAACCCGAGACAGAACTCCTGCCCAACGGCGGGCTAAAACAGACACTCACGGGAACCTACTCGCACTGGGATGACACAGCGAATGTTGACGACCCCCGCTTGATCAGAGTAATACTGCCAGTGCTTCAAGTGGCGATGGAAGGCAAGCGGCGCCGCTCCGAGCGACTCCATCAGGATCACGGAGACCAAACGAACCCGATACGCACGTCCAAGACGGAGCACCCGGAACTGACGAAATACCCGAGTACGGCACGTTGACCCCATACGCGCACCCAAACGCGATCGTTCGTATGAATTAGGGCAGTCTGGGATAGAGTTCGAGAATGGCGAGAACGCAACCAATGAACCCGCGTACTGGAAGCACCCCGGGGACAAACGGGCCCGTTGCCCTGAACGACCGATGGCAGCATCTGTTAGCCATTGCGGAGTTCAACACTACCGACATCCAGCCTTCAAATATGTTGATTCGACGGCGTCCACACGTTCGGTGGTTCCGCCAAATACGGGATTACTCGAGAAGCCCAAGGTCAGTGAGACGGGATTCGATACCGTCGAGGGCTTCCGCTGCGTCGTCGGGTTGTTTGCCGCCAGTGATGACGAGTTTCCCGCTCCCAAACAGGAGCGCAACAACATCGGGATCATCCAGCCGGTAGACGAGGCCTGGGAACTGCTCAGGCTCATACTCGATATGCTCCAACCCAAGCCCGATCGCAATCGCATTCAGATTCAACGGCACACCGAGATCCGCACTGGAGACAATGTTCTGCACGACAATCTCCGGATCAGCAGGGACGTCAATACCAAGCCCTCGAAGCGCATCGAAAACCTGGGCTAGCGCGTCGGTTGCATTCTCAATGGAGTTCGCCCCCGTGCAGACGATTTTCCCGGAGCGAAAAATCAACGTTGCCGCCTTCGGCTCCTGGAGCCGATAGACGACCCCCGGAAAATTCTCCGGATTATATTCTGTCCCCACTAGGTCATCGGCGAGCGTTTCCAGATCAAGCTCCTGCCCAATCCCAGTAGAGGCCACCACATTCTCAATCGCAATCGACTCCACAGGTACACTCATTACACCCGCATTATACCACCAATCCCTTAAACCACATCTGGAACACCAACACCACCGAACAACCAACCGACCCCGAACAACGGATGTTCAGTACCGAAACTCGGCGGAACCGCGTGTCAGACGCCATGTGAAACCATGGGATGGGTTCGGTCTTCGAACGTGATTGCGGAGGTTGAGAGGCGCGTCAACGGGTTGTATAGACTCCGTATCAACAGCGAGTTGAGTATCCGCCTTGCGGACCAGTCAGACGGGATGCGAATCCTCGGGCACAACTGCGATCGGCCCGCGGGCTGTCTGAGACCGATGCCGTCTGGGACGCCCTCGCCGCCGGTACCGTCACAGTCGACGGCGTCTTCAGCCACCTCGCACCCGGTGACCCACGCAGCCCTGATGCCCCGGGGAAGAACCCCCCTCAACATGTAATCAAACACGCGACCAGTAGCTCCCATAGGACCACTGACCGGACCAACAAGGACCCAAACCAGAGTCCACTGACACCAACTGGGTTCCTGCGGAAGCGTCAGTTGTGCCCGTAGCTGCATCGACCATGAAACCAAACTGCTGGTCGCGGCAACACGTGTTCGGAACCCTGCACCACGCTCATGCACCCACCATTGTCGGTCGATGAATCGCGGGCCCCAGACTCAGTTCATTGCGCCTGGCCCGACTTCGTCTCGGACAACGAGGTAGAGAATCCAGACGACAAGGGATCAAAAGACTGATCCGAACCCCCAGGCGAGCGCATGCTGGCTCCCGCGGGTTTTCGAATCACGGTAGATGAGGAACGAGATGACGAGCGGAATCAGCATCGAGAACAGGAACACGAAGAGGATGATGAGTAGCTCGATCCCAACCGGGCACCCCAACTTGGAGCGGCAACAACGACCACCGAACCACGCCCGCCGCCAACATATATTCTCTGCCACCCCGATACCTCGATACGCACACCGCCAGCCGAACCGTGGAGACATGGCGTTTTGCCGGAGGAAAACCCAGTGATAAACGAGACTACGCGGCCTGTGCACCGATCCGTGGCCTGGGCGGCGAGCCATGTTGACGGTGCGCGTCACTCGATGCTCCGGATCGCAGGAGGTCCCCCTCAAGCGTGACTGCGTCGTTGGAAGCGGGCCCGCTGGACGTATTCTCTCCCCAAACCAGTACAGATAATCGAACCCGCACGCACGGGCATACTCTTCAACGACCACACTGACAGGGGCGATGCCCAGACACATTCGCCACCGCTGACTGGCATCCGGTGAAAATTCACGAGGGGCATGGCGCTGTCCGACTAGCTGCCGAGGCGTCGGTACTAGAGCGAATTAGGTGAGTCCACTGAGGACGGGGCCTACAGTCGTTGGGAGAAAGGGCGACGGTCAAGCAGTAGTGGCACAGGTTGATGGCGGGTGTGCCCTGGATGTGTTCACTGCACTGAGGACGGTGCCGATAGTGTCATGCGAGGGACCGCGTGGTAGGCGGAGAGGTTTACAGTGGGTAGCGGGCTCGCCCGGGTACGCATTCGCCTCCAGCACGATGATGTGACCCGCTGTGGTGGTCGTGATGGTCGTGCCCCGTGAGGTTACCTCGATTGAGGGTGCCACGGCGTGAATTCACACCGGGAACCGATGTTTGTGGCTGTCTGGGATTCGGCCGCCAACCAACGGTGATTGTATCGGAGTTGTCGACGTCAGGCCCGCCGTAATCGACAGAAGTCTCGCCTTGAACGCGCGGGACGGTCAACGGTGGCGCGGGACGCAAATGAACGCGCGGACCCGCCGAGGCGTCCAGCCCAGTAGTTTCGACAAGGAACAACACCGGGAAGTGGCTCCCTGCGGGATACCTTCGCGAACCGGACCACCACGTGCCTAGTCTGGTGCGGAAAAGTTGTGGAACAGCGCCGTGTAATCAGCGTTCGAAAAGTCCTGCGTAGCCATATCGAGTTGCGCTTCGAGCTCGGTGAGTCGTGCTTCAAGTTCTTGGTAGTCCTGGTGCTCGCGCAACTCGTGGTCCGTGTACTCCGCTTCAAGGACCGCGCGCTTCGACAACAGCTGAAAATACTCTTGACTGTCAGAATCATACGCCGATCTGTTGAGTAATGTTTCCACGAGGGTGTGCAGGCTGTCTCGGGAGGCGGGTTTTTCGAGATAGTCATCGAATCCCAGCTCCATGATGTCGAAGGCGGGCTCAACAGCAGACACCATTGCAACCTGGATCGCGTAGCTCCGCCGCTCGAACTCTGCCACCACCGCATCCCCAGACATGCCCGGCAGGCGTCGATCCACCAATGCGACATCGACTGAGGAATCAACGAGCTCCAGGGCTGCCTCGCCAGTCGTCGCCACCCGTACCTGATACGCATCCCGCAGCCACCCCGCATACAGCTCCGCGAGGTCAGCCTCATCTTCAATGAGTAACACCGTCGACTGGTTGGACGATTCCATAATACCGTTCTCCCCCAGTATTTCCAGACGAGTACCATAACAATTGGCACACAGAGACAGCACCGCGGACAGCTTCGAAAGAGCACTCGGGTGGTGAGCAGAGCGTTCGAACGTCGGTTGCCCATCCGCAACAAAGTACAACTCCTACAATTTCGCAACCTAACCGGGTTGACGGATCGACGACGGACGCCACTCAGGCCTAGTTGCGCGTTGACCGAGCTTCCCGAACGTCGTTACCATCCCGGATAAGATCCTCACAGTTCGGGCAGACACGAACCGTCGGTTCCTCTGGTGGCGCGAAGACTCGAACGTACTGCTCCGTTATGAACGAGCCACAGTTCCCACACGCGGGCATACCATACGTGTTCGTGTCCGAACGGGTAAACCCCGGCATTCACCCAGGAAGTCAACGCTGAGAGCGGGCCGCCAATACACAAGACACGAACCAAGACGACACGCAAACTAGTTGGTCAGGTTCCGCCGCACAGCGGGTAGCGAGCCCGCACGCCCCAGGAAACCACCCCATCCGCAGTTCACGTAATCTGGCACCACTATATCTGGCGTCGATACTATCATGGGCTTGCGTTCGCACCGTCAATCCTAGCGGTATCGAGTACTACCGGGGGATGCGGTTCCCCGGTCGCTGACGGCGGTTTCGGGGAAGATGAACGAGGGTCATTTGATGGCCCCGTCTCCCCAGTTGACCTACGCGCTGAAACGGGTCGGGTACACGGCCACGTACACCATCTCGGTCGCAGCATCCTGTTCGAGGTCTCGTCCAGCGAGGGCAGCATCCAGTACACTGCATGGTCGCGTGGCGTAGTCGCAGTCGGTTCGAAGATTCGAGCCCGCCACGGTGCCCAGCGCAGCGGCACCACACCAGGGTATCTGTGCTCGTGGTGGCTTCACAGCAACGTACCACAGCATCGGCCCCAAGAATTCCAGAGCGACCATACGCCGAGGTCGTGGCTGCGCGCGCAACGCATTCCTCGCGAGCATCGCGAACGAGGGCACGTGAGACGAGCGACGCGAGTCTCACGGCGTGAGCACGGAGCGGAGGGTGGGGCGGCGGGACCGCCGGGCGGCGGCCACCACACCAGCCGCCCACCCGACTCAGCCGCCCACTTGCCAGGCACACGCCCACCGCGATGCCAAACCGAGACCCAGCCAGCCGCCCTCGACCGGCTAGGTACGCTCCGAGGGCAGCTGCTTCACCCCATCCCGGTAACACGGCCAGCACGGCAGATCGTCCGGCATCCCCTCACAGGCACAATCATCGGGGACGGTCTCGGACGCAGTTGGACTCGAACCAGACGCCTGCTCCGCCCCGACCACAACCTCGTCCACCCCACCATCCGCGACCGCCTCCGCGGCCGCCGCATCCTGCACCGGACTCCGAATCGCCACCGCCAACCGATGCTTACACGCCACCTCCTGGAACTCATCAGCCGGGCACGTACACGCCGTCGGCACCCCATCGATTACACGAACCGAATACTCGTGCTCGATCGGGTCAGCATACGACTGATTCCGTACCGTGACGCGACCCGGCTCGACTTCGAAGCTGAACGCCTCGTACTGTGCACGCTTCAACATCCGCGACTCCACCGCAAGCCGCTCCAAAACATGACTCATACCTAACTCACGAGACACCCGAATGGGGCGCCCCACCCATGGGGCGCCCCCGAAAACCACCACCGCACCACCCCGCATGAAACAGCCAACCACCCAAAAATGGCCGACCCGGGAACGGTAAAATGGCGGCCGGCCCGTCCGAGTGGCTTCGGACACCCCTGCGATTCGCCGGCCGACCCCCTCACTCACTGCCGCTTTTCACACGTTCTCGAGCTCCCGTACTCGCTCGCGATGCGCCCGCACCGTCGCCACACACGCATCCGCCGCCTCCGCAATCTCCCTATTCGTCACATCCCACGCCCGCTCGTTCGCCGCCACGTACAGACACGCACCCGCGAACCCGGCCGGATGCTTCCCCGACACCACCCCCGAAACCTCCGCCCACTCCGCCAATTCCCGCGCCCGCCGCCGCACCCGGTCAGGTGCAGCCACCGCAGCGGCCACCCGCGGCAGATACTCGAGTGGCGTCATCGGCTGCGTCGGCAACCCTAACTCCCGATTCAGGACCTTGTACGCATTCACCAACCCCGAATACCCACCACGCGCATACTGGGCGATCTCATCCAACGTTCGCGCTAAGCCATTACACCGACACGCCCCGAACACCGCTGCGGCCGCCATCGACTCGATCGACCGCCCAGGCAGGAGGTCTGCGTTCTGTGCACTCCGGAACAACCGCGACGCCTGGTCCCGAAGCGAATCCGATAGTCCGAGCGCACTCGTGATCCGATCGATCTCCCCCAGCCCATGAGCGAGATTCCGATCCCGCTTCGACTCGTACCGACTCCGCTTATGCCGCATCCGCAACCGACCCAACCGACGCCGCTTCTCCGGTGAACAACCGCCGTCCGTTGCGTACCCGATCTCCGTCGACAACCCACGATCATGGAACCGCTCCGACCGCGGCGCCCCCGTCCGACGCTTTTCATCTATCTCGAACGACCGCCACTCAGGCCCCCGATCCAACTCGTCTTCTGAAATCACGAGCCCACACGCCTCACAGCACGTCTCATGCGTATTCGTTCGCACCGTCCCACTGCACTCCGGACATTGGTCGTTGCTCTGGACGTCCTCGTCGAATCGCGACTCGTACACGTGTTCTCGCATCAGAAATTCATTGCTCCAGACACCCCACTCGGGGGCGCCCGCCCCTCGGGCGCCCCCACACAACCACCGGCACCGAACGCAGTACTGACCGACGCTGTTGAAAACCGCAGGACGACACAGGTTCGCAGGTAGCGTGACCGGCTGCACGTCCGACCGATGTCGCGACTATGCCGAGCTGCTGCGCAGACAACCCACGTAGCTTGACGAACGGTCGTTCGCAACGCTTCGACAGTTTGGAACCAGGAATACACGCGCTGCTGCACGGTTCTGAAGAATACGACCGACCGCTTCTCGACGAACGCCTCGGACGGCCCCAGAGTCCACGTGCCATCGGAAACACGGCACGCTGACACGTTCGTCGAAGTCAGTCGGAAGACCGCTACCCCGACCACTAGTAAGATTTTTAACTATTACCGGATTATTGGTAACCACCAGATGTACGAGGTGTTCGACGACACAGCGGCACAGGCCCTCCTCGCCATCGAGCGTGGAGACTCCATCCGCCGTGTCGCCCACCACCTCCACACCCCCTACGAGACAGTACGGCAGGCCGTCAACCGGCTGGAAGACGCAGGCTACGTGTCCTATGACGACGGCCTCTCAGTCGTCGACGAGCGCGTACGCGACGCAGCACACGAGCTCGTCGCAGCCAGCGCCAGCGTCAGTCCACCCACTATCGAAGAGGCCTACGTCATCCCCCAGTATGGTGACTGGCCGTTCGCGTTCACGCGAATCGACGCCGTCTACGTGTGGACCCACGGCGGCTATCAGGTCGGTCGCGAGCCCGACGACTATCCATTGTTCCTCGCTGTGCGCGAACAGGACGTCGACGCCTGGGCGGCGTTTTTCGAGTCGTTCGGCCTCCCCACCGCATTCGAGCGACAGCCCCGAGACGTCCTGGACGGCCCCCTGCAGATCGTCCTCGAGCCACGCCCCACACTCGATATCGAACACATCGAAGGGTACCCGGTGATCCCGAGACCCGAGACAATCAAGTATATGCACAAGCACTACACCCAGTTCCAGTCAGCACTGGCGATGCTCGACCGAATGTACGAAGACCTCGACCTCAACGCCACATACCGGGCGCCCGATCGAGCACAGCCATGAGCACGGCCAACCGGCCATTGGGTGATACCCAGTGGCGACACGAGTGTGTACTTCGACAGCAACGGTGACGGCACCGGCTATGGTCACGGCGCGGCAGACGCCGTGTCGCCAGCCGCAGGATCGAACGGGAGGTTGATGACGAGTTCGTCGAACCAGACGACCGGGCGTTTCCGCTGGCCGTCTTCCTCGAAGAGGATGATGCCCAGCTGGGCGAGCCGGCTGAGTTCCTCGTGGACGTTCTTCACGTCCCGGTCAACGACCCGCGCGGCCTCGTTGATACTAGCTGGCTCGTCGCGGCGAATGGCCTCGATGAGATCGAGGACGCGCGGCGTCAACGTCTCCATCAGCTCGTCGTAGCTGGTGAACGAGAGCGTCGGCGTGGAATCCACCGCATCGCCACGTTCGAGCGCCGTAATCCCGTCTGTGACATCGTCGTGAAACTCCCTGGACGACGTGACGGTCACGACAAGGGTTGATTCGGCCCGAAGCTGTTCGCGCTCCACCGGATGCAGCGGCGTCGTAGTATCGTTCATGGGTATCACCGTGGGATGCTGGTCTCACACGACCTCGAGCTCGGATTTCGGGATCTCCCCCCCAGAACCGCTCCCAGAGTTCGACCATCCCGGGAAACGTGATGCGGGCTGGGTCCGGATCCGGTGCGACGTGCAGTTCGTGTCCTTTCGTGTCCTCGTGCGAATTATCATACCGACGAATCGTCCCATCAGCAAGCGTTCGAGGTGGATCCGGCTCCGTCGAGCCGTAGTGGAGTTTGTAGGCCCACCCAGACGGGTACGCGTCACGGTCTGTCCGCATGGAGAACACGCGGACGACGGTCCCGTCAGGGTACTTCCGCCCCACGCTTACGCCATCAAGGTCGTCGTCGCTCAACGAGACCATCCTCATCCATTGGTACACAAACCAATGCAATAAGCCTATTGGTCTTTATACCAATAGCAATCGTCGCACGCACCACACCCGTACGACGCCACTGCCCCAGTCAACACCATAACATCGCGACCCCCATTTACCCACATCATCGACTCCGCCCACTGCATTCGTGCAGCAGGGAAACGCACGCAGGTGACGACCTCACCGTGTGGCATCGACTGCCGCAAGGATGCGGTCGGCCGTCCGACCAATCCGATCCACCCGCTCACGAAGCACACCAGCATCATCGTCACGCCACGCCGCCAGATAGAACGCCGACCCCGACATATCCAACCCACACGCCCGCCCAACAACGTACGCCACCGCTTCGGCCTCCACCTCCCGCGCCGCCTGCTCTGGATCATCGAACCCGCCGTCGTGGAGCAGTGCATGCGCGTACTCGTGCACCAGCGTCATCGCCAGATCCGCCTCGTTCTCCCGTTCGACTACTTCGACCACGGGCTGCGCATCCTCGTACCGACACACCCCACGAGCGTCACCATGTGACCATTCATCGTCAGCTACCACCGCGACGTCGAACCCAAGTTGCGCACCCGCATCGAGGAGCTCTGCGACGAGCCCATCCGCCTCACCTACCGCCGCCGTCTCAAGCTCTGGCAGCGGTTCACCTTCCGTCTGGGAGACGTCGAACACCGGCGCCGGCCGAAACCCAACCAACCCCTCAGCCCACTCCGCCGGCTCCGTCTCGTCGTGCTCGCACTCACTCGACTCGTGATAGCTTGGCGAATTCCCACACCCAGGACACTTCCGCGTGATGATGGGCGCCCAGATCCAGATCGCCGACTCACCCTCACACACGTGCCGATCGAACTCCGACTGCCACGCCCGATATCCGGCAACCTTCGTCGCCCCCGGACACTGCAGTTGGATCAAGAGCGTGTTCCGAGCGGAGTAGTCGTGGAACCGCGACTGCACGTCCAACCACTCCTGGAACGCCGCACTGGCCTCCGCAGCACTGACGTCCTCGGTCAACTCCTCGAGCCATTCATCGATTGAGTTTTGCATCCGGTCGCGACGCGAATCACTATCCTCGAAGGATTGTTGTCCAGGCATCTGGAATCACGACCCCGCCCGAATCGGGCGCGGCCACCCATCGGGCGCGCCCACAACCACTACACAAGCGACCGTCGAGCGAGGTCACAACTGACGACCAGGATGGTTCTACGGAGTTACGACGCCCGACGAACCGTGACTAAGCGAGACCGCTCCTGTCGGAGAACCAGGAGCGCCCCGAAGCGCGTGTGGTCATCGCCTCGGCCATCGACGTAGAGACACTGTGGTGGAACGGAACCCCGCGTTCACGGCTGGATGACGGTTACCGCTCGGCCCACAGGGTCTCAATACGTTGCTCGATAGCCGTGAGGACGGTGGCGTATACGTCGAGTGGATGGAGCGACGACAGAGCAAGATCCGTGACGTCGGTGGCAGCCGGTGGTTCATGAAAGTGTAGGCGGGAATTGTGGGGATTCGGGTGGCGATCCCAGCGACACTCCCAGCGGTCCCCTGCTGCGTGTTCTTCGACGTAATGGAATGAGAAGTCACCAGTCGAAACCCACCGGATGTCAAGCCTGGCCGCGGTCACCAAGTCCGGGTAACGGGCAGCGTCAAGCCGTCCATGCAACAGTCGAAGTTCGTAGGGATCCGGCGCAAACGCGGTCTCCGCGACGAGTGCATCGGACGCCAGCTGTCGCTCCAACAGACGCAGCGTCTGTCGATCCGGTGGCCCGGTCGCGCTCGGCGATGAATCCCCTGCTGGCGGGCTCATCTACGTCGGAATCAGATGCCCGTCGTTCTGCGCGAGCTGCCGAGCAAGCTCGTACAGCCGCAGCTCCCGAATCACGCCCTGCCACTCGCTGACAGCAGTCATCCGCTCGTGAATCGACGCATGGTCACTGTCCGCAAACACGGAGACCGCCGCTGGGTCAGTCGTCTCGAAGCGTGCTTCGTACTCCTGCCGCTCCGATTCAAGCGCCCCAACGCGGTCGATCATCTCGTCCACCGAAAGTTCGGCGGCGATCCGACTGGCATCCTGCCACTCAAGATACCCCTCGTTTCGCTCGAACGCCACCGGCCGACTGTCCCGCACAGCACGCGCGATACCCATCCCAGCCAGGCGGTCACAGTGCTTCTTCGCCGCGTTCGGCGAACACTCCGCACGCTCCGCAATCTCAGTGTACGGAGTCGGTGACGTGATTCCCAGAACGACATCGTACACACGACCAAACGTATCTGTTCCCGCCTGCCACCGTCGCCGGGATGCACCGGACTCCGGTGCCGGATCGAACGCAGTCATACCCAACCATACACAGCAAGCCTCATTATATCTTCCGACCGAGCAAATATGTGCGAGTTAGTCGGGTGAGTACCGGTTCATCGACTACCCCGGTCGTGGCTGCGCGCGCAACCCACCAGGTGAGCACGGAGCGGAGGGCGGGGCGGCGGGGACAGGCGAGGACCGGCACCCACCAAAAATGAGGCTCGTGTCTGCTTACCGACCGTCCCACCGCGCGTCGCGCTCCGGGAACACCACCCGACTATCACTGGTCAGGGCCACCGACCACCGGCCACGATACCGATTCACCTTCACAGACCGCAACCGCACCCGCTCACCCACCGCAACAGGCACACACCGGGATTTCTCCCAGACCGTGAACTTGATCTTGTCCGTGTCATCCGCGATCAACCCCACCTGCGACACCGCCCCAGACTCCCCATCCCACAACTCGAGTATCTCACCCTCGATCGTGACCGCATCACCCGGCAACTCACCCACCTCGTCAATCGCACATGGCACGCCCGGCTCGGCCTTCCAGGCTTCGAGCGTCGCGAACACCGCCTCCAACATGTCTTGTCCAGCCCGCACCCGCCGTGCAAGTGATTTCGAGATCGCCGCCCGCGTCGGCCCCTCTAACCGCTCCACGAGCCGATCAGCTTCCTGATTCACCCGCGCCAACACATCCCGGGACAACCCACGCCGCGGATCACGCGCCTCGTACTCCGCTCGATGCCGCCGCCGCTGCTCACACACCACCCGTCGTGTTCGCTCCTCGCGACCGGCCTGCCGACCCATCCGCGCACGCTCACTGATCCGTTCCAACTCCCGTTCCCGGCCCTTGATTCGTTCCTCTTCGACCAACGTCAAATGCGAAAACTTCTCGCGAATACCTTCTGGATGGTTGGCATCCACCGTCGCCGCTATCTCCTGCTGGACCCCCGGCCGGAACTGCACCGCCTCATCAACAACCCGGACTTCCGCATCTGCTCGTTCCGCAGTGGGATCTTCGAGTGCCTGTTCGTCGACCCGGACGTCTTCCGTGATAACGCGATTACTAGCCATTGGAACCACTGATTCCTGCAGGCGCCCTCGTGCGCCCAACCCGCCGCGACCCCACATCGCGGCAGCTTCTACACAACTCGACGAGAGTCAGCTGTGCGCGCTCGCTCGCGCCTTCGCGAGCAACCACCGGGCGCGAGCGAGCGCGCACCCCAGAGACAGAACAACTAGCCAGCAGCCGCGCGCCAGCCTGCCGCCCGAAGCGAGCGACCAGCACACAAGCCGGTTTCGCGTCCGTCGACCGAGCGACCACCCGGGAGCGAGGGCGACGCAACCGAACGCGCGCTTGGTGCTGGCGCCGAAGGCACATGCACTTCAGCCCGGCAGCCCGCCCGCCACCGCAGGCAGGCAGCCCGGACTGGTCGGTCGCGAGCGACGCGAGCTACGAACCTAGTGAGTAGCTCGACAGCGAGCGGGGAGCGGGCGGTCGAACACCCGTGAGACCGCCGGCTGCTCGCGCGGCGAACACCAGTGAGCCGCACGCGAGCGACGCGACCCGCGAGCAAGCAGAGGGCGGCAGCGGCGAGCGGGGCGCACCGCCGTGTCTGCAGCATACCAACAGCCACCCTGTACGCCCCCACGCCAATCGGTGGGCTGGAGTGGCACGACAACCGCGGACCCCGGAGCAACCGGTGGGCCAAACGGGGACATTACAACAACGCCGACACGAGGAGCCACAGAGACGATGTTTGCAAGTGCCGTGAAAACGTCATCGAGCGGACTCAACAAGTTCCTGCCGTCCGCGTTCTACACGTTCCTCTACACGCACACGATACCACCAGGCCAGCACTTCGGCGACCCGGAGCTCCTGGCAACCGCCATTCTGGCAGGGGCTGCGGCCGCAGTCCTCCGCGAGTATCACACCGTATTCCCGGACAAGGCATTCACCGACGTCATCGACTTGCACGGAAATCGGTATCTCTCGGTCCACACCATCCCAGCGAAACTGGCGGCACTGACGTGGTCGACCACGACACTGGCCACCATCTACTACACCCACCACTATCGAATGCAGGTCCCGGAGGCCCCGCTACTGCTCCTGCTTGTCGTGCTATTCCACCTGCTCTCTAGCGCCAGCAACCGGATCGCCGAAGCAGCCAAAACCTACCACGATCCGGACACGTAAACAACTCTCCGGGCGTTCAAGAGACCGAGAGAGCGAACCGGCACCACCACGCATTCGACGCCAGCTGACAAGCCACCGTCGACACGGCCGCCACTGAAGTGCTGGCGTGTCTACACCCGGCCACGACAGACACCCCGGACCAAGGGCCGTCAAGCGACGCCGTGCCACGACATGCACGAGTCGCCAACACGAAGCCACGACAGTAAACGACGACCGAGCGACCGACCCTGCAAGACCGCCACCAGTTCGCGCGCCGAACACAGCCACCCACCGCGAGCGGGGGAACCGTTCGCACGCGACGGGCGACAGCATCGAGCGGCGCGAACCGCACAATAATCACACTGCCACAACCGCGCACCGGAAGACGCACCGATCGACCTATCAAGTCAGACGGAATACCACCACCAATGAACGGGGAGGCTTCGTCCCAGCCACTCATTTCGTTCCACCACGACGAACCCATACTCAGTATCCGGGACGAGCTGGCGGACGTCGACTACGACATCGAGTTCCCCACCGACCCCCAGATCGAGACAACCCTGACCGCACAGTTTCATTTCCCGGTCGACGCCGCCATCGCAGTGACCTGCACCGAACTCGTCCTCAGCCCAAACTTCTTCACCGTACTCCGAGACGAGACCGGCACCGTCCTGGGCGAACCAGGCGACCTCCCCACCCCACTCCAACCCGGCACCTACTTCCTGGATATCACGGGTCGCGTGAAAACCTATCTCCGGCTGCCGGACACCGTACCGACACTCACCTACCAGAGCGACCCATACGAAGAGAGCGCGATCGTCGTCTCGTTCCCGGACCCAACCACGGTCTCGATCGGCGCCCGGTCACTCCACCCACGACCAGCAGCAACAATCGTCGTCCCTGACACCCTCGACGAACGGGCGGCAGCGATCTCACATCTCGGGTCCGCCATCAAGGAGTTCTCCCCGGAACGCAGCTGGCCGACACTCCGCGGCCACCCCCCACGCATCATCCCGGGCGACGCCCTCCACATCCCAGCCGACCTCGAGCCACCGGACACCGGCATCCGCGTTACGGTCCCCCCATCACACGCCAACCTCTACCGGGTCGCGCCACTGGCGTTCTACTTCGGCGCGACCATCGAACTAGGCGACCCACCCGCCATGCACCTCCCGAACGGCTACACAGAACCCCTCGAGACACGACACCACTCACTCGAGGACACCATCACCGAACTCGTCGGAAAATGCTTCCTGCTCGACGTCCTCGCACGCCAGGACGGCTACATCCCCGCCGAAACCTACACGTACCCCCAGGTCGCCCCCCACCTCTCATTCATCCCCGAACAGCTCGCCACCGAACCCCTCCACACCCAGCTCATGGAATACCTGGAAGCCCCAACCACCCCCATCCTCAACGCCCTTCCCAGGTGGACCACGACCGCCGTCCTCCGCCCGTCCCCCGGCGACATCCAGTACCTCCCATACCTCCTCGACGCCCTCGCCAGAATCCGCGTCGCCACCCACCCCCCATCCGTCACCGAACTCACGAACCGCGACCCCTCCACCCCATACGCCGTCGCCTACACCCATCCCAACGTCCCAAACACCGGCGTCGCCCTCCACCCAGCCGGCTTCACGAACCGCCTCCAAACAGCCCCACCACGAACTACCGACGCATCGGTCGCCATCCTCACCACCGACCCCGAGCGAACACACCGACTCCGGCAGGTACTCGACACCAACCCCCTCGCCGCCATCCCCGCCACACTCGACATCACCACGAACCCGACACGCACACACCTCCGCGAGCTGTGGGCCAGCACCGACCTCCTCCTCAGCGACCTCCCCAGCACACACGACCGAATCCGCTGTTCGGACGGCTGGCTCCCCCTCGACACCCACAACCCACGCCACCCGAAAGGCGTCCTGTTCGACGCCACCCACGTCGACACCAAAACACGGCACGCCGCGGTGGACGCCGGCGCAGTCTCCGTCCTCGCAACACCGGAGCTCCTCGCCGTCGACACCTGCCTCCCACTCCTCGGCTGTCTACTCTGTGGCCACCCCCTCGAGACCGCGGCAGCACTCACCCTCGACGACACCCCATACATGATCACCGGCGCCCCCATGGCCGAACTCATCACCCCACCAAACGGCACCCGACCAGGCGTCTACCGAGTCACCACCACCGACCACGGCTACCAGGTGTCCGCCGAAATCCGACCCACCGCACAGAAAGACCTCGGCACAACCTTCCACTGGACGCTGTACGACGAAGACGGCTACCATCTCGACGGCACCAACCCACACCTCCCCGACCCCATCACAGCCGACGAACTCGCAGACCTGTTCGACGAACCCCACGCCATCGTCATCCTCGACGGCGACACCCACCCCAGCCACCACCCCCACCCAGCACACAGCACCGACTAACACACCATCGAACACAGAAGACCCACCCCGAACCCCCACAATAGCGAACGCCCTGCACCCAACCACCCCTGAAACGGAACCCGCGACAGGCACAACAAACCGCCTCCTGGACCCCTGAACCAATACCCCCGGGTCCCCAGGGAACCAACAGAATGTCGCGACCCCAAGCCACCCAACACAACCCGCTCAACCCTGCTCTGCAACGACGGACCGACCACCAGTCAGTCCGCCCGAATCGTCCCCCACGCGACCAACGCCATCGACACAACGAGGAGCGCGCCCCAGAGAAACGCCGTCAGGAGAAGTGGCGGCGCCACCAGCTCCATCAACACCGTCGCGGGCACCAGCCACTACCCAACGATGAACCCAGTCACCGCCACACCTCGGCGGAGCCCCGACAAATCCGTCCGCTCGATGGCGAGCCCGGTGACGACGGCGAGGATCCCAAGCACCCCAAAATGCGCATCCCCACCAATCAACGGCCCCGAGATATCCCCACCGCCCGGCATCAACAGGAACGTGTTGTACAACCCCCACAGCCTCTGCACCGTCAACGCAACAAACCCGGACACACGCAGACGCTTCGACAGACAGGGCGGGCGACCTACTACCAACCACTGAACAGTACGCCACCACCACAACACTACCCACGAACCAGCCACCCTCGACAGCAGCAACCCCCCGACACAGCACCCAGCCCGTTCACCAGCAACCCTCCCGGAACGCCCAACCACCATACCCCCAGCCCCATGTGGCGTCGCGAAACATTCACCGCACACCGAATACTCATATCGAACAACCACGGATACCGCACGAACCAACCTCCGCGACCAATGACACCCGACGCCACCCCCGACGACACAGCCGCATACCTCGAGATTGCGCCGGCCGACGGCGACCTCCCCAGGATCACGACGGTGTTCCGCCAGCTCGCCGCCGACGACCAACCCCTCGTCGCCTACCTCATCAGCGAGGACGACACGGTCCGCTACATCCTCGGCGCCCCCGGCGCCGACCAAGACACCCTCGAACGCTACTGCCGCCGCCTCCTCCCCGACACCTACAGCCGCCACCCGACCACCCAACCAACCATCCCCCACGACGACACCACCGTCGCCGCCACCATCCAAGGCGACCCCCACCGCCACAACGACTGGCAAACCCACCTCAAACCCCACCACGCCACCACCGACAACGGCACCGAAAGCCCCCTCGGCCAGCTCGTCGACCGCCTCACCAGCACCGACGCCACCATAATCTACCAAGCCATCCTCCACCCACTCGACTCCTGGGAGTATCTCATCCCGGACCGCAAACACGACCTCCGACTCAACGACGACACCCTCGGCCAGAAACTCACCAACCTCCTCCTCGGCATCCCCGACAACCCACCCACCCTCGAAAGCAACCAACGGCGCCTCGACCACCTCGACCAGAAGGATGCCCGCCACCCGATCGCCATCACCGCCCGCCTCCTCGCCACCGGCCCCACCGCCCACCAAGCACTCAACGGCCTCGACGGCATCCTCCACCCAATCAGCGGCGACCACTACACCGTCACCACCACCCACCACACCCAACCCGACACCGTCACCGACCTCCACACACAACTCACCACCGAAACCCCACACACCCCACCCAGGCTCGCCCGCTGGAAACGCCACATCCCCTACACCTCCCACCGCCAACCCCGCCTCATCACCGACCCCAAGACCGCCCCACACTTCTGCCTCCTCGACCCCCAAAGCCTCACCCAACACGACACCCGCCACACCACCCACCAACCCCCAGAACACACCGCCACCACCCGCCCCAACCCCCAAACCCTCACCACCTACCAAACCGACGGCCTCACACTCGGCCGCCCACAAACGGTGGACGGAACGGTCGACGACACCCCCATCGCACTCCCACCCGGCCTCCAGACCCTCCACGCACTCATCGTCGGCCAAACCGGCGCCGGCAAATCCACCGTCATCGGCCGCAGCATCCTCGACAACCACCAAGCAACCCAAGGCGCCGACATCCTCATCGACCCAAAAGGCGACGGCTTCCCACTCGAACTCCTCCAAGCCCACTACCACAAACACGGCACCCTCGAGAACATCTACTACTTCGACTGCCAACAACACCTCCCCGCCCTCTCCGTCTTCGACATCCGCCACGACATCCAAGCGGGCATCGACCGCACCACCGCCGTCATCGACACCGTCGACCACTACGTCGACATCCTCGAACAACTCATCGGCAAAGACCAATACCAAGACGCCATCCGCTCCACCGACCTCGTCCGCTACCTCCTCCGCGCCTGCTTCGACCCCGTCCACGGCGACGACACCTTCAGCCACCACGACTTCCTCAAAACCATCACCCGCATGCAAACCACCCAAGAAGCCCCCGCCGTCAGCGACGACGACCTCGCCACCGCCCTCCAAGGCGTCACCGCAACCCACCGCGACAGCTTCCAGCACGTCATGCACGGCGTCACAACCCGCGTCGAAGAAATCGTCACCGACCAACGCCTCACCCAAATCTTCAACCACACCCCCACGGGTGATGACCCCCACTTCCAATTCGACCACCTCCTCAACGAAAACTGCCTCATCATCCTCGACACCGGCGGCCTCCGCAACCAAAGCCAACGCGTCCTCACCCTCGTCCTCCTCGCCGACCTCTGGGCCGCCCTCCGCCGCCGCACACAAACCCAGACCAACCCACCCCTAGTGAATCTCTACATCGAAGAAGCCGCCCAGGTCGCCGCCAGCCAAATCCTCCGCGACCTCCTCTCCCAAGGCCGCGGCTTCAACATCTCCCTCACCCTCGCCACCCAATTCCCCACCCAACTCAAAGACGCACAAGGCACCCTCGACGAAGTCCTCAACAACATCGCCACCATCGTCACCGGCAACGTCCCCAACGACCCCGACCTCGCCCACCGCTTCGCCACCACCACCCACCCACCCAAAGACATCGCCGCCCGCCTCCGCGCCCTCAACCGCGGCGAATGGCTCGCCACCCTCCCCGCCCCATTCCTCGAAGACAAACCCCAACCCTTCCACCTCCAATCCACCCCCATCCCCCCAGGCCACCCCGAAAGCACCCAGCCACTCACCGCACTCGAACGCGACGAATTCCACGCCGAACTCGACACCCACCAACAACAACTCACCGACCAACTCGCCCTCGACTTCACCACCCCCAACACCACCCCCACACCCGACACCGACCACGAAAACGAAACGCCAGTCGAAATCGTCTCCACCACCCTCCCACACACCCAACGCCTCCCACAATGCACCGACTACGACCCACACCGCCACACCATCCGCTGCACCCACTGCGACAACCACTACGCACCCACCATCCAAGGCCTCAAACGCACCATCCAATGCTGCCACACCCTCACCAACGTTGACCGCGACGACATCCCCACCATCGCCATCAACCTCAAACTCAGCCCCCAAGAAATCCAGGCCTCCGACTACACACCCAAACAGCTCGGCTTCCTCCAAGTCGTCCACAACGCCCAACACCAACGCTACACCACCCTCGAATACGACCTCACCCAAGACTCGATGGTCCGCCTCCGCGAATACGTCAACCTCGACACCCACCAAACCCAGGCCCTCATCGACGACGGCCTCCTCCGCAAAGACACCGACTACCCACACACCCTCTACAGCGTCACCCAGAAAGGCCGCCAAACAATCAACGACACCCCACGCGAAGGCCTCGACCACGGCGACGGCCACGGCGACCTCGGCGAAACAAGCCAGCACCGCCGCGCCGTCACCCTCGGCACCCAATACCTCGAACAAGAATACGTCCACGACCCCAACCACCCCGCCACCCGCGCCACCAGCTACCACCCCATCCACGACGGCAAACGCCTCGACGCCGCCGCACTCAACGACAACAGCGAGGTCGTGGTCGCCCTCGAAGCCGAACGCATCAACAACGACCTCCGCGACGCCACCCCCGCCGACTACGATAAGATGGCGCAGTGTGACCCCGACGAAGCCATCTGGATCGCCATGGGCCGCGACGGCGCCCACAAAATCATCGACGCCCTCAACAACCCAAAAGACGGCGACCCCCGCATCCAGAAAACCTACGCCACCTCCACCCCACCACGCCAATTCAACATCACCCAACCAGGCCTCACCCAAATGTACACCATCACCACCATCCACAACCAACTCAACTAACACACCCACCCAACCCACCGCAGACTAGTCCAGCACCACGCACCACCCCGCTAGCACGAACTAGGACAGCCCACACCCAGCCACCACATCCGCAATACCCAACACTCCCCCAGCAGTCACACCCCCAAAATCGCTGGGTGTGACGAACACAACCACTAGGTGTGAACCCCACGAAACAGCCGAAAATGCAGCGTACTAGCCCGCTACTGCAGAACCAAACGAAACGTCCCCTCGGCGGGTTGCAGCCCTGGCACCCGGCTAACACGCCTATTCTACGCTAACCCCCCTTCACACCCGAGCAAGAGCGCCTGTACTGCCGGTTCTAGGTGTGAAACCAGCCCGGTGTGAACCGGATTGCAACGGGTGCAGACACCGGTGTGTGAGCGCCTGCCCAACACTGCTTTCGCCCACACACGGCGCACCGAACTCAAGAACGACAGTTGCGCGCACACAGGGTGTTCGTATTTGCCACTGCAGTAGGAGCCACACCGTGTCGGCATCCCAAGCCCCCGGTTGTGGGCGCTTGCCTGGGTGGTTGTTGCGGAGGTGTGGTGTGGGTGTGGCGGGGTGGAGCGCCGTGGATCGGGGCGTTGGTGGGTGTTCAGGTGGTTGTGTGGCGGTGGGTTGGGTGTGGGACGTTGTGGTGTTGAGGGTTGTGGGGCCATGGTCGGGGTTGTTGGGTGGGTGTTGGTTGGGGTGGTGGGAATCGTAATTCACAGGTGGTTCCGGGGGGTGGGTGGTGTATGGAGGATGAGGATGCGCATCGGTTGAGTGGGTTGTTGAAGGGGAGTGGGGTGGTTTTCATCGGGATGCTTTTCGAGGTGGGGGTTGCGTTTGTGGGGAAGTTGGTTGTGGCGCGGGTGTTTGGGCCGGTTGAGTATGGGGTGATTTCGATTGGGGCGACGTTGTTGACGTTTTCGGGGATTGTGTTGGTGTTGGGGTTGAATAGTGGGATTGGGCGGTTTGTGCCGCGGTTTGATGCTGTGGGTCGTGTTCGGGGTGTGTTGGTGTCTGGGTTTCAGGTTGCGGTGCCGGTGTCGGTTGTTGCTGCGGGGGTGTTGTTTGTGGTGGCGCCGTGGGTGGGTGGGGTGATTGGTGCGGGTGGGCGTGGGGTGGTGGTGTTGCGGGTGTTTAGTGTGGTGGTTCCGTTTGCGGTGTTTGTTCGGTTGGTGAATGGGAGTATGCAGGGGTTGCAGTTGCCGGTGCCGCGGACGGTGTTGCAGAATGTGTCGTTGCCGGTGACGCGGATTGTGGGGATTGGGGTGGTGGTTGGGTTGGGGTTGGATAGTGTGTCGGTGGCGTGGGCGTATTTGGTGTCGTATGTGGTGACTGCGTGTGTGGGGGTGTGGTTTTTGTATTCGCGGACGCCGTTGTTCGAGTGGTCGGTGGAGTATTCGCCGATGCGGCGGCGGTTGGTGGCGTTTTCGGCGCCGTTGGTGGTGACGGCGGCGATGAGTGCGGTGTTGTCTGATATTGATATTTTTCTGCTTGGGGGGTTGGCTGGGGCGGGGTCGGTGGGGGCGTATAATGCGGTGTATCCGTTGGCGCAGTTTTTGACGATGTCGGTGTCGGCGTTTGGGTTTTTGTTTGTGCCGGTGATCTCGGAGGTGCATGCTGAGGGTAATCATGGTGCGCTTGGGGGGTTGATTCGGACGGTGACGAAGTGGGCGTTGTTGGCGAATCTGCCGTTGGCGGTCTTGTTTGTGCTGTTCCCGGAGGTGATTATTGGGGTGACGTTTGGGGCGGCGTATGTGGATGCGGCGCCGGTGCTTGCGGTGTTGGCGGTTGGGTTCTTTGTGCATACGGCGGCGGCGTTGAGTGGGAATACGTTGACGTCGATTGGGCGGACGCGGCTCATCATGATTGATAATGTCTTTGTGGCGGTGTTCAATGTGGTGCTGAATGTGGTGTTGATTCCGAGGTTTGGGGCGTTGGGGGCGGCGATGGCGACGACGGCGTCGTATCTGGTGCTTGGGGGGTTGTATGGCTACCAGATTTGGAGTGAGATCGATGTGGTGCCGCTTTCGTGGAGTTTTGTGAAGCCGGCTGGGGCCGCGGCTGTGGTTGCTGGGGCGGTGTATCTGGGGGTCGTTGCGGTGTTTGGGAAAACAGTGCTTGGGGTGGTTGTGGCGTGTGTGGTGTATGCGCCGTTGTTCGGTGTTGTTGTGTTGCGTCTGGGTGGGGTTGAGGCGGCGGAGGTGCGGTTGGTGTTGATGTTCGAGGAGCGGTTTGGGGTTGAGTTGGGGGTGGTGAAGCGTGTTGCTCGGCGGGTGATGGGGGAGGAGTTCTAGGGGCGGGTGGTTCCATCGGGTTTATGCGTTCGTTGGGTGATGGTTGGGGCAATGAGTGTTGGAACGTATGCGCGGTTCGAGCGGAACTATGGGGAGTTTCTTCCAGAGGATTCTGATGGTCGTGTGCTGGATGTGGGGTGTGGGGATGGGAAGTTTCTGGAGTGGGTTCGGTCGAAGGGGTATACGGAGGTGGATGGCTGTGAGGTTTCTGAGCGTCGGGTTTCTCAGGCCCGTGCGCGGTTGGATGGGCAGGCGACGGTGTTCAATGTGGATGGGCTCGCGCATCTCGAAGACTGCGAGGATGGGGTCTATGAGTGTATTCTGCTGCATGCGGTTATCGAGCATTTGGAGAAGGAGTACGTGGAGCGGTTGTTGGAGACGGCGCGGGAGAAGCTGAGTGATGATGGGGTGCTCGTGATTCTGACCGGGAATTTGGCGAACCCGTTTGCGAACTCGATTATGTTCGGTGATTTCGACCACGAGTTTGGGTATACGCCGGCGGGGCTCTCGGCGCTGCTTGCGGATTATGGGTATTCGGTGGCGGCTGTGTCGGGGTTTGAGCACGCGAAGTATGGGGGGATGCTTCGGTATCTTGCGGGGCAGGCGATGGAAGCGATTCCGCGGCTGGTGCTGTGGCTTGGGTACGTGATGCTTCGGATGCGTCGGCCGGCGACACTCGCGCCCCTGATGTTTGTCGTCGCGACACCTGGGGCCGACAGCGGCTGAGCATGGGGGCTGGCCGTCGGGAGTAGTCCGGTTCGACGGGTGGTTGGTGTGGCACGTTCCGGGGTTCGAAGCGGCGGTGGCTGGCGCGTTCGCTGGTCGGTGACCCTCGCTGCGCTACGAACAGCATCGGGCTAGTTACCACACACGGAACAGTAGTGTCGGTGCCACCATGCCTTCATTCGGGGTCCGGTGGCCAAGACCCGTGATACGGCGGATTTCAGGGGGTCAATCCCGGCTCGGATACTTGTGGGAGTCGCGTTCCGAGGGGGCTAGATAGAGCGGGTGGACTTAGTCGGCGTTCGTTCGCCGCCATTCGACCGTCGCTGCCAGCCCCTCCCGCAGCTCGGTTTCTGGTTCGAACGCTAGTTCGCTGGCCGCTCGTGAGATGTCGGCTCGGCTCCGCTGGACGTCTCCGGTCCGCCCGTCATTGTACACGCGGTCGACGTCTTCGTCGACGATGGCTTCGAGTTCGTCGGCGAGGCCAGCGATCGAGATGGCCGTCCCGGTCCCGATGTTGTAGACGTTTCCTGGGGCGGCGTCGGCGGTTGCCGCTGCGATGTTGGCTTGGACGACGTCGTCGACGTAGACGAAGTCGCGGGTCTGGCTGCCCCCGCCCTGGATCGTGAGTGGGTCACCTGACAGCAGTTGGTCGGTGAATATCGAGACCACGCCGGCATAGCCGCTGTCTGCGCGCTGCCGTGGCCCGTAGACGTTGAAGTACCGGAGGCGGACCGTTTCGATGTCGTAGAGGTCGCCGTACATGCAGCAGTACTGTTCGCCGGCGTACTTGCTGGCGGCGTAGGGGGACTGTGGTGCTATCTGCGCGGTTTCCGAAACCGGGACGGAGTCTGGTGTCCCGTAGACGGCTGACGAGGAGGCAAACACCACTCGATCGACGCCGGCTTCGACGGCGGCTTCAAGGGTCTGAATCAGTCCCTTCACGTTGTGTTCTGCGTCGAAGATGGGGTCTTCGACTGACCGTGGGACCGAGATATTTGCGGCCTCGTGAAAGAGCACATCTACGTCCTTGAGGTCGGCCGGTTCGAGTTTGCGGATATCTTGCTCCAGGAACGTTGCGCTGTCGGGGATGTTTTCGCGATACCCCGTTGAGAGGGTATCGATGACGAGGACGTCGTTGGCGGGCGCGAGGTGGGTGGCGAGGGTAGAGCCGATGAACCCGGCACCCCCCGTGATGGCCACCCGCTGGCCCGTGAGCTGGTGGTGTGTCCCCATTATTCGGGGCGAGCTGCGGGCCTATCTTTCATAGCCGGGCCTAGCCAGCCTTTCGCGCCGGTGTAGTAGTACTCGATCCCGTGGTCCTCGAGTGGCAGGTCCTCCCAGGTTCGTTGGTTGTCGACGACGAGTGTTGTCGTCTCGGCGGCGTCGAGGATGCGGTCGTGTGGAATCGATTTGTACTTCTGGTGGTCGGCGACGATGAGCACTGCGTCCCGGCCCCGCAGGCCCGCCGGGAAGGTGATGCTCTCCGCGCCGGTTTCCGCCTCGATGTACTCGTCGTCGTAGTATGGGTCGTTGACCGCAACGGAGACGCCGTGTTCTTGCAGTCGGTCAACGATCGGTTTCGTTGGACTGAGGATATCCACCTTCACGTCGCCCTTGTACGCAAATCCTAACACGGCGACGGACTCGGCGCCGTGGGCCGCCAATGCGTCTGCAGTGAGTCGGGGCTGGTCTCGATCCGTCTCGATGGTATCGTGCAGAATTGACAGCTCATCCGGGTTGTCTGTCCCGGCTAGCACGTACTGGCTGGAGAGCGGGATACAGTATCCGCCCGTGCCGATACTCGGATAGTACGTTGGAATATTCCATTTGGTCCCGACGAGCTGCAGCACCTCGCGCATGTCGATGTCGGTGTACGCCCGGGAGAGCTGGTTCGCGAGCGTGATTCCAACGTGGCGATACGCGTTCTCGATGCTCTTGACGAGTTCGGCGTGGTGGTGGTCGGGCGCCTCGACGAGATTGTTGCAGACAATGCCCAGCACCGATTCCATGCGCTCGTTCGTTCGCGCGTCCTGGCCGCCGTAGACTCGCGGGAGTGACCGGAGATTCTTATCGGGCGAGATGAACCAGTCCCGGCGTGGAGCCACCCCCACCAGGATGTCTGTACCGATTTCGAGCCCGGAGGATTCGAAGGCGTCGAAGATGACGTCGTCGGACATCCCGGGTGTCAGCGTCGATTCAACGATCACGAGCACCGGCTCCTCGGTGTCGATCTCGGCGTACGCGGCCAAGCGCTCCGCGGTCTCCCGGAGCGCACCCTCCCACGGCTCGCCATCTCGCTCCGTCGGGATGGCTAGAAAATGAACGAGCACATCGTCCGAGAGAATCTCATCAGCATCAGTTGTCGCCTCGATCAGGCCATCCTCAACCAGGGACCGGGTGTCGAATCCGAGCCAGTATTCGAGGTCGCTAACCGGTATCTCTCCGTTCTGGGTCTGCTGCACGACATCTGGGTCGACGTCGTACCCGATGCATCTGGTTCCTTCGTTCGCAAAGTGAGCGATGGTCGAGTACCCGATAAATCCGAGCCCCCAGACCCCGATGCGGAATCGTCCCGATCGCAGCTTTGAGCGTAACGATTCGCGACGTTCGCCAGTCATGAATCGCCATACTGTACCGATGGGTATGGGTTTATCGATTCCGCAGGTCCGCCAGCAGTCAGCGGGCGTCAGCGACGCACGCGCAACGACGACAGGAATGGCCAGCGATCGTCGCGAACAGCCCCAGCTGCCCGGGGCGATCACTGGCCACGAGACGCATTCCGCGAGGATCCGCCAAGCGTCCTAGGGGGACCGCGAGCCGTGGCGGCAGTCACCGACAGGGAGCACGACATCGTGGCGACCGTCGCAGCGGGCGAGCGCCACACCGTTCGCATCCTCGGTCCCGCCTGCTCGAGGAATCCTCGCGATCGATACCCCCGTTCGAGACACGTCCGTCCCCGCTATCCGGCCCGGCGACGCCCACGCCCCAGTGGTCTCTTGATCGCCGGAGGCTGGCACCCCACTACCTACGACCCGGTGGTCGATTCTGGCGATCGGGGCCATCAACCCCGAGAGCGTCCTGGACCACCCTGTCTATGCGCGCTGGATCCGCGTCAGGGTGTCGGCTTTCCAGGTCTCGTCGAGCGCCGGTCTGGGCCCCCGGCCGACGCACCACGCATACAGCTGTTCGTACCGGTCGGCGAACGTCTCAAGGCCATGGTGGCGGACGACGTGGGCGCGTGCGTCCCGACCCAACTCAGCTCGGCGCTCCAAGACGGCATCCATACCGTCGGCGATCGCCGTCGGGGACGCGTCGGGCGGGAGGTATCGGCCGTATTCCCCGGTGCCGACCTGGTCGAACGCTGTCGCCGTGACCGCGGGGAGGCCACAGGCCATCCCCTCGTAGATGACGTTCGAGATCCCCTCCGACCGGGAGGTGACGAGATTGAGGTCGGCGGCACGGTAGTACTCGTGGATCTCTTCGTGGTCGACGAACCCCAGCACGTGGGCGCCCGGCGTCTCCGCGACGAGATCCTCGACCGCTGGTCGATTGGGGCCGTCACCGATCACAAGCAGTGAGACGTCATCCCGGTCGCGTTTGAGCTGCTGGAACGCGCGGAGCGCCAAGCGGGGTCGTTTGTGGTCGTTGAGGTGGTTTACCCAGATGGCGACGTGCGCCGCCAGCGTGAGCCCGTGCCGGTCTCTGAGCGTGCGTTGCAACGCGTCCTGCTCGGCCGGGGTTGGCGGGGTGAAGACGTCCGTATCGATCCCATTCGGGACGAAGAACGTGCGATCACGCCGAAACCCCATCTCATTGATGGCGATCTCGAACGGCGTGACACTCGAGAAGACAGCGGTCGGTTTGGAAACGCGCAACGCGAGTCGCTGTGGAAGCGCTCGAAACGAGGTGGATGTACCCAGCAGAATCGGCGTCCTGGACAGCCCCAGCACCGGCAGGACAATGCGCCAGTCAGCAGCGAACAGGTGCACCAGATCCACCCTCCGACACGTCTCGAGCAACGCTCTAAGCGAGGCGACGGGCCGGGCCGCGTCCAGAATGTCGGCCGTCTCGATACTCGGCGACCGATAGTTGGGACTCGTCCCACGCTTACAGACAACCGTAATGGTGTCAACGTGGTCGGCGTGGGTATCGAGCGCCTTCAGCAGATTGTTGGCCTGAATGTCAGGCCCCTTCGTGGAAGAAGGGTCTTCCACGACCAGTGCGAGATTCATTCCCTCTCTGGTATCTCCTCAGTGATAATAATGATTGGGAAGCAATGGAGGGCTGGGGGGCGACCACATACGAAGCCGGTGCACTGCCGAAACTGCCCACCCACTAGCCCAGCTAGTCAGCAGTCGCGGCCACCATATCGGGGGCATTGGACTTGCCCTCCCAGGAGCGGTTATCTCGTCCTTGGAATCCCGATATCCTTTTGGGGCTGAAATGGGTTCCACTCGGCATGAGTGAACCGGCCCCGTCACTGGACGGCCTGGACGTTGCCGTTGCGCACTGGCACGTCGACGCCTGGGGCGGGGCGGAGTATCTCACGACGCAGCTGGCCGAAGCCCTTGGGGTGGATGCGGTCTACACCATGGGGCCGCCCGACCCGGCCGAGGACAACCCCTACGGTGACGTGGAGTTCGTGGACGTGCTCTCGACGCTTCGTCTGTCGGGGCTCCGAGGATTGCAGTGCCGGGTGGGCCGGGTCTTCGAGTATGGGCTCTGGGAGGATGTGGACTGGCGCGACCTCGGCGACCCCGACATCATTGTGACGTCTGGCGCGACCACCCGGGCCGTCATCACGCCCGACGACACCCTGCACGTCAACTACTGTCACTCGCCGCCGCGGTGGTTCTACGACCGCTACCACGATCGAAAAGACTCCTGGACCGGTGTTCTGGCGCGCCCCCTCCTCCGGTATCTCCGCCTGCGCGACCAGACGATCGACCCCCGTGTTGATCACTACTTCGTGAACAGCCCGATCATCGAGCGTCGCCTCTGGAAGTACTACAAACGCGAGTCGGAGGTGCTGTATCCCCCGGTCGAGCTCGAGCACTACCGGAACGCGGGCGACCAGGGCTACTACCTCCATCTCGGCCGCCTCGACACCGAGAAAGGGATCGACGCGGTCGTCGAGGCGTTCGACGGCCGTGAGGAATCGCTCATCCTCGCCGGCGGCCGCGGCGACGTCAGTGCGGCCGTCCTGGACCAAATTGAGCGGGCGAGCAACATCGACTACCGGGGGTTCGTGAGCGAGGCAGCGAAGCGGGAGCTGCTGGCGGGCTGTACCGCGCTCGTGTTCAATGGCGTGAACGAGGACTTCGGCATCGTCCCCATCGAGGCCGCCGCCAGCGGCAAACCCGTCCTCGCACGAAACGACGGCTTCCCCGGACTCTTTGTTCGGGACGGCGCGACTGGCTACCACCACGATGGAACCCCCGACGGGATTCGAACGGCAGTCCAGCGATGCCAGACGAACCCGGTTGTGCCGTCGGACGCAGCCGTGGCCCAGTTCTCGAAACAGCGGTTTCGCGATCAGCTGCGACGCTCGCTCCGCGAGGCATACGACGCATCGATTACGGTGACCCTATGAGGATTGGTATCTACAACCCCCGAGTCGGGTTCTCGCGGGCCGGCGGCACGGAGACGTTCCTCAGGGAGATGATGCGGCGGCTCACGGCCGACCACGAGATCCATCTCTACTGTGGGGCGGGCGACCTCCTCACCGAAGTCCAGGACCTGGATGTGGAGATCACCACGATCCCCCTCTGGGCAAAGGAATCCCGCCGAAACGAACACCTCACAGCGTACACCCCGTTGTTGCCCGCGGAGGTCGAATCCCTCTCCATGTACTGGCACGCAAGACGTAGCGGGGTCTTTGAGCGGCTGGCCGACGAGGTGGACGTCCTCTCGACACACTACTATCTGGATAACCTCCTCGTCTCCCGCCAGGCGCCCGTCCCGACGCTATTCCGGTTCCCGGGCATCATGCAGCCGTCCGTTCGGTGGCGAGTCATGGCGCGGTTCGCCACGCCGGACTGCTATCTCTCCAACAGCCAGGCAACGGCCGCCCGGCTGCGCGAGTGGCTCGACCTGGACGTCGACGGCACGGTGTACGCGGGGGTCGACCTCGACCAGTTCAGCCCCGACACCGAGCCCGCGTTCACCACCGACCGCGTCGCCATCCTGTTCGTCGGCCGCCTCGACGATGGCAAGGGCCTCCACGACCTCCTTGAGGCGTACGCCCGGATCGCCGACGACGCCACGCTCCACCTCGTCGGCAGCGGCACCCTCGAGGCCGACCTCCGCGCGAGCGCCAGCGAGCTGGGCATCGCGGATGACGTGACGTTCGTCGGCGCGGTCCCCCACGACGAGATCCACCGCTACTACGCGGCCGCGGACGTCTTCTGTCTGCCATCCTACCACGAGGGGTTCCCCGTGGTGAACATGGAAGCGCTGGCCAGCGGCTGCGCGCTGGTCACCACCCGGCTCGACGCCGTCGAGGAGCAGGTAACCGACGGCGAACACGCACTACTGGTCGACCCCGGCGACGTAGACGGCCTGGCGGCCGCCCTGCAGCGCGTCGTCCACGACGCCGACCTCCGAGACCGCCTCGCCGCGAACGGCCTCGAGCGCGCAACGGCGTTCGGCTGGGACGAACAGGCAACACGAATGAGCGAGTACTACGAAACACTAGCCAAATGAGTCGACACATCACCGTCGTCATCCCCACCATCGACGAACCCGAGGAGCTCCGCCTGTGCCTATCGTGTCTCGACGACCAGCAGTACGAGCCCTTCGACGTCCTCGTCATCGACTCGGGCACGGGGGTCAACCAGGAGGTCGTCGACGAGTTCTCGGACCGCCTCACGGTCGCGATGCGGTCCGAGCCCAAGCACGGCCTCCCCCGAGCGCGAAACATCGCCCTCAGCCAGCTCGACGGGGCCGACATCGTCGCGTTCTGTGACCCCGATGCACGGCCGGTCCCCGGGTGGCTCGCAGCTCTGGACGCGGAGTACACCGATGGGGTCGGGGCCGTCGGCGGCCCCGTCCTCGAACCCGGCGACACCCGCCAGCCCCGCGAGACCGTGGGCCGCATCCGCCCGAACGGGGAGATTGTCTCAAACTTCGACGCGGACGAACGCTGCGTGGTCCAGCACCTCCGCGGCACGAACATGTCCTTCGACGTCGACGTGCTCCGCGAACTCGGCGGCTTCGACCCCGCCTACGCCGGCACCGCCCACTACGAAGACACCGACGCCACCTACAAGGTGCATCGAGCCGGCTATGACGTCGTCTACACCCCCGAGGCGGCCCTCGAACACTACCACCCGGACTCGGAACGAGACCTTGCGGCCTACCATCACTACCGGCTCACGAACTGGCCGATCCTCTTCGAGAAAACAAACCCCAGCCCCCGAGACCGCCTCTCGTTCTACACCCGACTCCTCGTGCGCGCCATCTACGTCCGCCTCACACGCTGAACGCTCCCCGGATACCAGGCAGCGGGGAGTCCCCGAACGCCGTGTGGCGTGCCAAGCGGCGTGCCGGAGGCCCGACCGATAGCCCTATTACTCGCGAGTCGGTTCCCTTTTAGCGATGGGTTCACGGACGATTGCGCTGGGGGTTGATGGCGCGGTCTACGACCGCCTCGATGAGTGGCTGGCGGCCGGCGAGCTCCCCAATTTCGTAGCGGTCGCGGACGAGGGGTTGGACTGGACGCTCGAAACAACCATCCCGACGCGATCGATCCCGGCGTGGCCCTCGTTCAACGCCGGAACCAATCTGGGCGCGCACGGGCTGCTGGATTTCAACTGTGATCTTGGCACCGAGGGCGAGACGCTCGTCGACCAGACGAACCTCCGGAGCGCCCGGTTCTGGGACGTGCTGGCTGAGGCTGGCGTCCCCCCGATCATCCTGGGTGGGCTGTTGACGTATCCGCCACGCGATGTCGCGGGTGGGATCGAGGTGTCTGGCCCGATGACCCCCGACTCGGCTGAGGTGTTCACGACGCCGGCGGCCGTCTCCGAGCGGATCCGCGAGCTCGTGCCCGGCTACGAGTTCGGCCCGTCGCTTGCGGGGTCCCGCGACGCGGTCAGGGACGCCTGTCTCGAGGCAGTGGAACAGCGTTCGACGGTCGCATTGGATCTGATGGCGGGCCACGACTGGCAGTTCTTCTTCGGGCTGTTCATCGCGACCGACCGGGCACAGCACAAGCTCTGGGACACCCCCGAGGAGATCCTGCCCGTGTACCAGGCGATAGACGACTTCATCGGGGAGGTTCGCGAGCGCTACCCCGATGCGAACATCGTCCTGTTCTCCGATCACGGGTTCACGGCGCCGCCCGAGCGGGACTTCTTCCTTAACGCGTGGCTCTCGTCCCGGACCGACGCCGACGCCGACGGGCCGGCGCCCTCGCTGAAGTACAGCATCGCGAAATGGGGGTACTCCACCGTCCGTCGCTCCCTCGGGATCAACTTCCGCGATCTCGCCCCCGACCGCCTCGAAGCCTGGGTGACCGACAGCGGTGACGAATCCCAGCCGCCGATTCGCGCCGCGACCCGGAACATCGACGGGATCCACGTGGACGTCCCGGAGAGCGAGGCGGTGATCGAGGATCTCATCACCGAGCTCCGGGCGCTCACCGACCCGGCCACGGGCACGCAGGTGTTCCAGGGCGTCTACCGATGCGAAGACCTCTACCAGGGGCCATATGTGGCGGACCTCCCGGAGATCATCCTCCTGCCGAACCCGAACTACAACGTCAACACCAACCCGAACTATCAGGCGTTCGGGACGTTCCCCGGCTCGGAGAACGAAGGGATGCACGACGCCGCCCGAGAGGGCATCCTCATGATGGCGGGACCGGACGTCACAAACGACGCGGAGCGGCGCACGGCGTCCCTCCTCGATCTCCCGCCGACCCTCCTCCACCTGTGTGACGCCCCGGTGCCCACGAACTACGACGGGACCGTGCTCGATGATGCGCTCACAGGGTCGGCGGCTCAGCGCGCGGTTGCCACGCGCGACCCGATTCGCCCCGGCCCAGAGACGGTCGCCGCAACCGGCGACCGAAGTGACGTCGAAGACCGACTCGCAGACCTCGGGTACCTCTAGGAGCGAACAACTCGACGGCCTCATTTTCTCGACAGCTAGTGACCCAGCATACGTCGCGATGCGTCAGCAGCGTCCTCTGTCAGGACAGGGGCGACCCCAGACGAGTTTATCGGGTGTGCCAGCTGTCTGGCAAAAGGGGTCCGCCGGGACGCAGCCTGGGCCTCATCGGCCGCTAGCGTCCAACCCGGACTTTGCTTGCAGGGACGCCCTGCGGTCCGCCCACTCGGCCGGAGGCGTCTTCGAGTCCCGTTACCGCTCGAGTTGGTCGATTATCCGTTGGGTATGTTTGACGGCTCGCACTCCATCGTCGCCGGTAACTCGTGGCTCGTCTCGGGTTCGGACGCACGAGAGGAAATGCTCGAGTTCCAGTTGGAGCGGTTCCTGCGTTTGCACGTAGGGTTGCACAGTGGCAGTGCTTTTCCGCATCCCACCAAGCGAGAACTCCTGGGTTTCCTGACTCATGCCTTTCTGCTGAATCTCAACGTCCTGTTGCTGGTAGTCGACGGTCGTGTACGCATCAGCTGTTGTCACGCTTAAATTCCGGATCTTTCCGTGGGTGATGTGGCTCGCCGTCAGCGTTGCAATCGCTCCATTCGCAAACGAAATAATCGCGACGACGTAATCGTACGTGGAGGAATGCTGTTTTACACCCATCGCCTGGATCTCGTCGACGGGCGAGTCCACGAGCGCTTGCACGACGTCGAGGTCGTGAATCATGAGATCAAGGACGACGTTCTCACCCGAGAGATGGTCCTCGAAGGGGCCGAGTCGATGCGCCTCAAGGGCGATAATCGTCTGGTTTGACAGGACTTCCGTCAGCACGTCGATCGCGGGATTAAAGCGTTCGATGTGGCCAACTTGGAGCAGGCAGTCGTTTGCGCGTGCGGCCGCCACAATCGCTTCGGCAGCCGCAACTGTCGGCGCCAGTGGCTTCTCGACGAGGATATCAAGGCCCTGGTCGATACACTCCAGTGCGATCTGTTGGTGGAGTTCGTTGGGAACGGCGATTGAGGCCGCCGCAACCCCCGAGAGCTCCGAGACCGAATCGACGACGGGGATATCGTATGTGTCGGCCACATCGGCCGCCCGGCTCGGGTCCGGTTCAACGACCGCCACCAGCTCGGCAGCAGGCACCTGCGTGAAGACCCTGATGTGGTTGCGCCCCATGTTGCCGGCCCCTATCACCGCGACCGGGATTGGTTCCTCACTCATCGTTCTCTATCTGCATATTCGTCAAGACCTCGATAATCGTGTTGCGGTCCGCTGCCGTCAGATGTTGATGGACCGGGATCGAAAGCACCGCATCGGCTACCGCGCTGGCCACCGGGAAATCGGTCCGCGTGTTGTATGCTGGTTGGTCTGGAATGGTGGTTGGATAGTAGATCCCGTACCCGATCTCGTGTTGCTCGAGTGCTGCGCAGATTGCGTCCCGCTGCTCCGTCCTGAGTGTATACTGGTGATAGACATGTGTTCGGTCGCCAGGGACAACAGGAACGTTGAGAGACTCGAGGGATTCGAACGCGTCAGTGTAGGCCTCTGCGTGACGCCGGCGTTCCTGATTCCAGTCGTCCAGTCGGTCCAGTTGATCCTGGCCGATTGCGGCCTGCAGGTTCGTCATCCGGAAATTATGGCCGATCGAGGAATGGCTGTATTTCTCGGTGCCTGAACGACCATGGTTGATGAACGAACGCGCTTCCGCCGCGATCTCGTCATCGTCGGTGACGATCATGCCGCCTTCGCCGGTGGTCATGTTCTTCGTGGGGTAGAATGAGAAGGCTGCAGCGTTGCTGAGCGACCCCACCTTGGCCCCCTCGACGGTGGCACCGTGTGCCTGCGCGGCATCTTCGAAGAGCAAGCAGTCATGCTCGTCCGCAATATCCCGAAACGCTGCCATATCGGCAGGCAGTCCGTAGAGATGGACGGGCATGATGGCGTCGACGTCACGGTCCTGGAGCACCGCCCGGACGCGCGCAGGGTCGAGGTTGTACGTGTCTGGGTCCACATCGGCGAAGACTGGCTCCGCACCGGCGTGATGGATTGTGTTCGCGGTGGCGATGAACGAAAACGGCGTGGTGAGGACGGTGTCGCCGTCGCCAATTCCGCTTGCGACGAACATGGCGTGTAGTGCGGTGGTGCCAGATGAGGTTGCGATGGCGTGGTCGACGCCGATATAGTCCGCGAACGTTCGTTCGAACTCCCGAACAACCTCACCGTCAGCGAGGTCACCGGACTCAAGCACGGCGGTTACTGCTTCGGTCGCCGCGTCCGAGATCTGTGGGTTGGCGATTGGGATTGTCATAGCTCGTTTCGCTGTTGGAGGTCCGCCGGCAGGGCGTGGTGTGTGGCGGGCACGCCCATCGCGAGCGTCTTTGGAGGGACATCCTCAGTGACGACGGCACCGGCTGCCACGAAGGCTTGCTCTCCGATGGTCACGTCGGGGAGGAGTGTGGCGTTCCCGCCGATCGTCGCGTCGTCCTCGATCGTCGGGCCCGTGAGGTCGACGTCGACGCGCACTGGATAGGGGTCATTGAGGAGCACGGCGTTCGGCCCGATGAAGACACGGTCGCCGATCTCGGTTCCGCTTGGAATATAGACGCCCGTCTGAATACTCGTCTGGTCCCCGATGATCGTTTCGCCATCAATGACGGATTGGGTTCCGACGAGGACCCCGTCACCGATATGCGTGTGCTCACGCACCGTTGCATGATGTCCCGTCGAGAATCCGTCACCAATAGACACATCGTTATAGATGATGGTTCCCGCTCGGAGGATACAGTCGTCGCCGAGCGCTGGCGGGCTCGAATCCCCCGTGTAGTCGACACCCAGCGTCACCCCGTCCTGGATGGCGTTCGAGTCACCCGAGTTCATTGGGTGATGATTGCGGGGTTCTGAGTAAAAAGCTTCGTACGCGACGGCTTACGCATAGGAGCCCGTTGTGGCTTTTCGAACCTTCTTCATCCCGATTCCGAGGACTTTCCGCCAGGCCATCGCATACCCCGCAAGGCGGAGGCACCCGGCGAGATAGTCATAGCCGAATCGGAGGAAGAAGTAGGAGGGTTTCCCAGAGCGTTCGTACATGTCGACGGCTCGCGGATACGTATAGTAGAGGAAGACGCCCAACAGGGGGACCGAGAGCACCGCAAGGATCGGTACGAGCAGGGTGGCGAGCGCCAGTATTGTCGTCACCCCGAAGTATCCCGCGCCCGCCAGACGCCGGAGGAGCGAGATCTCATCCGGGTGTTCGTAGGTGTAGGTGATGTACATGTAGCCGGCCCAGGCCTTCCGTTGTAACACTTCGTGCAGACTGGTGGGGAACTCACTGTATACCACGATGTCGTCGTCCCGGACAATAGTCCAGTCGCGGTCTTCTGCGCGTTGGATGAGTTCTTGGCCTTCACCCTGATGTACCGTTCCTTCCGCTCCCTTGAACGCGCCGGTCTCTAAGAATAGGTCTCGCCGAACGCTCATCGCTGCACCACCGTATTTGTATTCTTCGTCGTACTCCTTGGCTAGCTGGGATGCCAGGGGATGGAAGTGGTCGGTGTTGCGGACCTTCACGTACCCCAGTATCAGATCATAGCCGTTAGTTGCATACTCGGTGACTCGCTGTAGGTAGTGCTCGTCGAGGAGCGTGTCTGCGCCAGTGAAGCACAGAAACTCACCTCTTGCAGCTTCACAGCCACGATTAAAGGTTGGGACAATCCCCCGGTTGGTTTCGTTGTGGAGGACGCGTACGTTTTCGTGGCGGTCCGAGTATGTGTCAAGAATGGTTGGGGTCCGGTCGGCGCTCCCGTCATCAACCACGACCACCTCATAGGTGGGCGGCTCGATCTGGTTGAGAACGCTGTCAAGACACTCCTCGATGATCTCCTCTTCGTTGTATGCGGGAATCACCACTGATAGAAACGGGTCCCCGGAGTTCTCTGTCGCCATATTCACGCTGATTAGTACGAGTCATACCGACCCGGCCAAAATAAACCTACTGGGACCACGTCGCAGTGCGACCCAGCGGTTCGCAGCACCCGCTGGAGGTTATGTCTGTCTGGTTGTTAGTTCAGATATGTATAAAGACTTTTGAGGAGACATATTCGAGTGGTTTGGTAACATGGCTGTCGCTGTTGGTGGTCGGTTGCGTCGGGTGAATGCAAACTGGATTCGGCGACTGCTAGTCGCACTGCTGGTTGGTGTACTGGTCGTGTCGCCGGTGGCGTCGGCGATGGGGGTCGCGACGCAGTCGACCGCGACCGGGCCGAACCGTGTTCAGTCGGTAGCGAATGCGCCGGCCGACCACGTGAGCGATCTGTCTCCTAGTGCGCTCCCTGGCGCCGGGACGGCGAACGACCCCTACAGGATCTCGAACGCCAGTGAGCTACAGGCGATGCAGGACGACCTCGACGCGCACTACGTTTTGGTGAGTGATATCGACGCGTCGGGGACCCAGCACTGGAACAACGGGAGTGGGTTCCGGCCGATCGGGAGCGGGTTCTCCTCGAGTGCGCCGTTCACCGGGTCGTTCGACGGACAGTTCCACACCGTCCGGGGGCTGCATATCAATCGCTCGAATCGATACTATGTGGGCCTGTTCGGCTCGATGGAGGGCCGTGTCTCGAACGTGAGTCTCGAGAACGTGTCTATCCGGGGCGATGTCTTTGTCGGGAGTGTCGCCGGGCACAACGGCGGCACTATCGCCCAAAGTCGGGCGACGGGCCGCGTGGCCGGGAACACTCCCGTTGGGGGGCTTGTCGGGCGTAGCTTCGGCACCGTCCAGGAGGCAGGGGCCGTCGCGACGGTCACGGGTTCTATCGAGGTCGGGGGGCTTATCGGCCATAACTCCGGTTCGGTGACCAACGTGTATGCGCGAGGGTCGCGCACCGCCGGCAGTGAAGTCGGCGGCCTGATCGGCCTCCACACAGGTGGCAGTCTCACCCACGCGTACGCTGCCGGCACCATCTCCGGTACCGCCGATGTTGGCGGGCTCGTCGGCTGGCACGAAGCAGGGACCGTTGGGGACGCATACTGGGATACCGACACGACGGGCGTGCAGGCGCCAATCGGCACCACCGGCGGCCGCCCGGAACGCGTCACCCAGGAACGACTCACCGGGCGGACCACCGGAGCGATGACCGGCGTGGACGCCCCCCAGAATCTGTCGCGGCTGGCATTCGGCGACGTCTGGTCGGCACGCGAGACGGCCTACCCCGGGCTCGTCTGGGAACACCAGCTTCGATCCGACGACCCCGCCACGCCACAGCCGACCGTGCTCGTCGACGGCGAGGCGGACGGCGATAGCGAGTACGCCACCATCCAGTCGGCGATCGAGAACGCCTCCGAAGGAAGTGTAGTGTCGGTGGCACCCGGCACCTACCGGGAAGCCGTCACCATTAGCGCGAACATCACGCTCGCGGCCCCGCAGGGCGCCACCCTGAACGGGTCCACGATCTCTGGGTCGGGCATCACGATCCAGCGCGACAGCCATGCCGCCCCCACGATCAGTGGGTTCACCATCACGAACTACAGCGATCAGGGGATCGACGCCGGATTCACGGCCGGCGACTGGGTGGTTCGGAACTCGACGATCACACACACGACGAGTAACGGCATCTACGCCGCCGAAACGAGCGGTGACTGGCGACTCGAGAACGTCGCCCTCGAGGATGCGGGGCCACGCGCGCTCAAAGCGACCGGGTCCACCGGTAACTGGACGGCCGAGAATCTCACCCTGACTGGGAGCTTGCGGGCCGGCGTAGCAGCCGTGGACACCACCGGGAACTGGACGCTCAGGTATGCGTCAATCTCCGGCATCGGTGCCGGGCCGGGTGTCGACGCGACCAACGCCAGTGGCGCCTGGACCATCGTTGACAGCGCGATTACCACGAGCAGTGTCGGCGTGGCGGCGGGCTCGAGTGATGGCAACTGGACGGTCGGCGACACCCAGCTCTCGTCCAACGAGGTCGGCCTCGACGCGACGGCCGCCACCAGCGACTGGCTGCTCGTCAACGCAGCCGTCACCGGAAACGAAGTCGGCGTCAAAGCGATGCAGACGACCGGTGACTGGACGATCGCCAAGACAACCATCACGACAAACGACGGCGACTGGCAGACGGCCGGCGTTGGCCTCACCGCCGACCAGGCACGCGGGAACTGGACAGTCTGGAACGCCACCATCGCGGACAACGACCAGACCGGCATCCGTGCAACCAACACCAGCGGGCATTGGCAGGTACAGGAGTCGATCATCACCGGCCACACCGAGACCGGCGTGAACGCCACCGGCGCCACGCACGCCGGGAATGCAACGTACAACTACTGGGGCGCCCCGGATGGCCCGAGCGGCGACTACAGCGGGTCGGGCGACCCCGTCGTCGGGAACGTGTCCATCGAACCCTTCTACCCAACCGCGGCCCGGGACGCAGCCACGACACCTGAGACGTCAATCTCAACGTGTGGTGTCATCGACCAACCCGGCGTGTACACGCTCACAGCCGATATCGCGCGCGACGTCACGGACCACTGTCTCAACATCACAGCGAGCAACGTCGTGCTCGATGGCCAGGGCCACCTGATCGACGGGCGGGCCGTCCACAACACGGATACGGCGGTGTACGCCACCGGCGTCTCGAACATCACCATCCGGAATCTCCGGGTGACGAACAACGATTACGGCATCCGACTCGTCGGCGTGACGAACGCCACCCTACGGAACGTCTCCGGCTTCGGCACCACGGACAACGGGATCTACCTGCAGTCCACGGCGAACGTAACCGTCACCGATAGTCGATTCGCCGACACCACCGTTGGTGTCTCCGTCCTCGGTAGCAGCCAGGTGTCGATCACCGACACCCACGTCACCGAGACGGACGCAGGCGTCGAACTCTGGGGACGCACCACACAGACACACATCACGAACACCACCATCACCGACAGCACGACGGGCATCAGCATCCTGCCGTACGCCGGCGAACCGCCCACGGAGACCACCATCGCGAACACGACGATCACCCGTAGCGAGACCGGTGTCGATCTCTGGTCGCGTGGGGACACGCGACCAGCGACCGCCACCCGGGTCCTGAACACAACCATCAACACGACCACCGGTGCCGCCGTCCGGACCGAGGACGGCGCCCGCCTCGCACTCCAGGACGTCCACCTGGTCTCCGGAGCGATCACGACCACCATCCAGTCGGGTGTCGCTCAGAACGTCGACGCGGGCGTGATCTCGCCACGTGACGCCCCGCGCCTCCCTGACGCCACCCGCCGCGCCACTGGCATCCTCAACCTCACCAACACGACCGGCGTGGGGTCCCTGAACGCCTCCATCGCCTACGAGCCACCAACAGACGCCACGGCCACCGTCGGGCTCTGGACGGTGACGGCAGGCAGCTGGACCCAACACCCGGCCGCCACCACGACCCCCAGCACGGTCACCGCGAACCTCACCGCACCCACGACCGCGACCGTCCTCATCGAGCCCACAACCACCTCGGTGGTGGACGGCGACCAGGACGGGGATAGGGAGTACGCCACCATCCAGGCAGCGGTCGACAACGCGTCGGCGGGTGATACAATCGAAGTGCGGCCCGGAACCTACCGCGAACAGGTGACCGTCGAGACGCCCATCAGCCTCGTGGCCCCACAGGGTGCCGTCCTCAACGGCTCGACCCTCGGCAACGAGTACTACGTGGCCGCACTCCGACTGCAGGCCCCAGCAGTGGTCAGCGGGTTCACAATCACGCACTACCCCACCGGCATCGGCGGCGCCGAATACGGCTCCGATTGGCGCGTCCAAGACACCACGCTCCAGGACAACGGGTTCGGCGTGCGCACCCCCTTCTCGCGCGGCAACTGGACCATCCACAACACCACCCTCACCGGGAACGCCGTGGGCGTCAACGCCTACTGGAGCTCGGGGAACTGGACGATCACGAACACCACCATCACCAACACCACCCCGCACGTGAACTTCACGCCCCACCACGGCGTGGCGGGCACCGGCGTCTACGCCGTCGCTACCAAAGACCACTGGACCATTCACAACTCGAGTCTCACCCAGAACGATGCCGCAGATATCAACGCGACCGACGCCGAAACACGGGGTACCGCCACCCACAACTACTGGGGCACAAGCGGGGCGGACTGCGTCGGGAACGTCACGTGCGAGCAGCCGCTCTCGACACCACCAGGGACGGGGACTGATGCGCCACCCACCGCGAGCGTCAGTATTGCCGACCACTCGCTGAGGGTCGGCGAACCAGTGCAGGTCGATGCTTCGGGGAGCAGCGACGACCGCGGGATCACCAGCTACACGTGGACGTTCGGTGACGGCACCACCGCGTACGGCGAGACCGCGTCCCACGCATACAGTTCGGCTGGCGACTACACCATCACCCTCACGGTGACCGACACCGCCGGCAACACCGCAACCACGACCCGGACGGTCTCGGTCACCGCGACTGCTGGTGGCGGTGGCCCCAGCGGCCCAGGCAGCGGCACGCCCGGAATCGCCAGCTTCGAGAACACCACGGCACTCCAGCCACCGCAGGCGACACCGAGCTCGCTCGCCGGTGTGGTGCGTGGCGAGACCGGGACGGCGGCGAACCTCTCGATCGAACTCGTGCGCAGCACCACCTGGAACTACTCGCTCGCCATCACCGGCCCCGACACCGCGACGAACACGACCATCTATCTCCAGACGCAAGCGATCTCCGCGTCCGCGAACATCTCGAATCTCACGATGTATCTGAACGACAGCCGCCACACCTACACCGTGGCCGAATCCGCGGGGCCCGGCGGGAGCCAGTGGGTGGCGTTCAACATCCCCCACTTCTCCACCCAGACCGTGAGCTTCACCAGCACCAACCTCAGCCTGCAGTCCGTGTCGCTCTCCGAGACCACGATTTCGACCGGTGAGTCAGTAACCGTGGAGGCCGTGGTGGCAAACACCGGGACGGAGCCGGCCAGCGGGAACATCACTCTCACCGTGGACGGCTCGCCGGTGGCGACCAAACCCGTCAGTCTCGACCCCGACGCGACAACCACCGTCACCTTCGACCGGCCGTTCACCAGCAGCGGCACCTACGAGCTCGCCATCAACAACCAGACCGCAGGGACGGTCACCGTCGAACCAGCGAGTACGAGCACGACCACACCCGGCTTTGGGCCCGTGATCGCGCTCCTCGCGCTACTGGTGGGGGCCGGCGTCATCCGCTACCGGACGTAGCGACCACGCGAACCACCGGGCGTGGCCGCCCACGGCACGCCTTCGGCCGCCGCGGCGAACGCAGACACATACGGCAATCACCCTGCTCGTGACACCACCGGAGAGCCAGGCGTCGGCTAGTGGGTCGAAATCGCGTGCGTTTCGATGACTCGACGGCAACAAGCGCCCGGCTGTCGTTAGGTGAGCACGCTAATCAGGGCGACGGCGAGACCAGCGACGCCGAGAATCAAGACCACCAGCCCAATCAAGAGTCGACGCGTCTGGGTATCGAGGGCATGCCATCGCGTTGCGAGATCGTCCATTCGGTACCCGGGCGTAGGACGCGGCCAGTGAAAGCAATTCTGGCGTCCCACCACAGGAAACCCAGCACGCAACCACCCGGGGGTCACCTCCTCGACCCGGGTAGCACCCCAAGTCCGAGGAACCAGGTCGAGTTGGCAGTCGCTCGCGATGAAGAGGGCGTCCACCCACAGCGGGGTGGACGCTGTTATGTCAGCGTCGGATGGCGGAGCACTGCACGCGGGCAGTACACCGAACCCGACACATGCAGTATGTGTGCCAGTCACAAACCAATTTCGACGCGCCAACAACCCCGTACTGAGACCCGGCCAGGTAGTATTGCTGGTTTGCGGTTGCGGGGGTAGCTGGTGAAGCTGTCGATCGTATGGGCGGGGGCGATATTGTTAGGGTGGTGTCACACTCGTACGGTTCGGCCTCGTAAATTTCCGTTCGGTCCCCCGATTGATTTTTTTTTTCACCAGTATATGGGTTGCTGTCAGCGAAACGGTGGCCTGATTCGGCAACGGCGATTACAACGCAGAGAGACTTTGCTCGGCTACGACTACATCAATCTGAAGCTGTTTGAATTCAAAGATTCGGGTTCAGCGCTTCTGGGGCGTCAGCTGTCTGTATGGGTATGCGGGCCGCGTGGTTGGTGTAGCTGTGATCCGGAATGACTGTTTGGGCTGCGTGGGTACCCGGGAGGGACGTTGGGTGTAGATAATTGCTTCGGTAGAGTGTTTGGTTCGGATAGAGGTTCGACGGTTCACTACGAATATCTTCGAGAAGATATCAATTGAGTCTATATTATGTTTTGTTGGTAGTTATTCGGGTATTGGTCGAGTTATTCATCGGAGACCACAAGGGTATCCTGGTCCGTGGTTGGTCCACAGGAGATAGCTAGCCACGAGGTTGATCACGGGGTCAGGAGTTCGGCGATCCGGGGGATGTGCTATATCTGTGTGTTTAGCGTCCCATTCTGGTGTTCTACGCGCTACCTGCCGTATCGTGTGGTTGGCCCTCCTAAGTGGCAGTCAGTGGACGGCAGTTCGGCTCGTGCCGGGCGATTAGAGACATCTCAGCCGCCGTCGCTAGTGTCGGCCGGGTGCCGCTGACGGGGCGCGTTCCGGATATACGACTCCCCCGTGGTTGACGGTTCCGGGGGAGGCCGAGTACAGGAATCCCAGTACCCCAAAGTATATCATCTAGTTGAGTGTTCTTTGAATGTTTAATGGATACTATACTTATGTTGTTGTGTAGTTCAGCGCCACGTCAGATACAGGGTGATTCACTGCATCCGTTTCGGTCCAGCTGTCGTCACGCAACAACTCGTCGCCAGAACGAAAAGAAGTTCCCGCCAAGGAGCGCGTCCTGCTCCTTCTGAGTGTACCCCCGTTCGGTCAGCTCCGCGGCGATACGGGAACGCTGGTCGTAGGTCTGGAACGATTCGATTCCAGTATTGAATCGATCGGCAGTGATGGAGCTGAAGTCCGCTGTGTCTTCTCGCATGCCGGTCTCCTGTCGGAGAAACGCTACAAGCCCGGGCTGTAACGGCTCTGGCACGTCGGGCGTCATCATCCCCCAGTCCGTCGTGATGCCGACATTCTCGAGGCCTGCAACAGAGATGGCATGGTCGAGATGCGCGAAGTAGGTGTCAAACGTTGGCTCAGCGTAGTGGTGGGGATACGCGACGACGCCAAAGAATCCATCAGCGTCCGCAAGCGCCGCCAGTTCTTCGTCAGATTTGGCGCGTGAATGGGTGTGCAACGCGCCACAGTGTGAGTGGGTCACGGCAACCGGGTCACTCGACTCACCGATCGTCTCCAGCGTGGTTGCTTCACTACAGTGGGAGAGATCGACAATCGCGCTCAGTTCGTTGAGCCGATCTACAACTGCGTGCCCGTGGGACGTGAGGCCCCCGTCGGTGTCCTCGACGCAGCCCGTTCCGATCGCGTTCTGTTTGTTGTACGTGAGTTGCATGATCCGCACCCCGGTGTTGTACAAATCATCAACACGCTGGAGTTCCCCCTGGGTGAACGCACCCAGATTTTGTATATTCAGCAGCACGCCAATCTTATCTGAGTCGTGAACGGCGGCGACATCAGCTGGCGTGGTAATCTTGGTCAGCCAGTCGAGCGCGTTGATTCTGGCCTCCCACCGTGCACGGTCACGGTAGACCCCTTCGACGAAGGAGACCTTCGGGTCCGGCGACCATACGGTGGGCGATATCACATCGACGCCAGCCTCAAGATAGAGCGTGTGCAGTTTATCAGCAAGGTCACTGCCGCGTCTGAATTCCTCGATCTGCCCATCGAGCATCACATCCCACGTCGCTATCTCGTTACCGAACTCTCGGTGGTCCTCGATCTGTTCGGCGATGTCGTCGGTTACCAGGGGCAGGACACCTGGCGGTAAATAGTCGAATACCGGCGTCTCTCGAGCCATACAGAAGCTAGATAGCGAACGCTATTAAAATACGCGTAATCTCCTGCACCCAAGATGCGCACAGTTGAAGAACGGCGAAGCGGGAGTCAGTTATAGACTGACTCGAAGCCAGCCAGCCGCTGGATTATCAACACTAGGACGAGAATCAAGAAAATCTGAATCGTTGATATCGCCGCGATAATCGGCGACGTCCGGAATTTGAGGAAGGAGAAGATCTCAACGGGGAGCGGGGTGACACCGGGACGAACGAGGAACAGCGAGATGTTCACGTTCGCAAACGAAATGATGAACGAAAGCAGGAATCCGGCAATCACGCCGCTCTTGATAATCGGGAAGGTAACCTTGTAGAAGGCCTCGTACCGGTTCGCGCCAAGTCCACGTGCGGCACGGATGAGATCGTCGTCAAAGCTGTACAAACTCGCCATGGTCGTCAGCAACGCGTAGGGAATCAACCGCACGGAATGCGCGAGAATCAGGCGAGGATAGCCTGCATCCAGGTTTACCTTCCCGTACGTCAACAGGAGCGCGAATCCGATAATGACGCCGGGAATCATGATCGGGATCAGGAGGAACGACTGGATGAGATTCTTATACGGGATGTCCTGTCGTACGATTGCGTACGCAGCGGCACCGCCAAGCACTGTCGCAATCAGCGCACTAACGAGCGCGATAGGAAGACTGACGACGAAGAAACTATGGACGAAGTAGTCGGTCTGGAAGAACTCAGCGTACCATCGAAGGGAGATGCCCGATGGCGGAAAATACTGTGTCCGGGTCGGATTGAACGAGATGAGCGTGACGACAAGTATCGGAGCGGTCAGCACCAAGAGCGCCAAGCTCACCAATACGTACAGGGTCACCCGACCACTATGCTCGAGCATCCAGTCAAGCCGCTTCATGATGCGGTTGTGGGTGGTACTCATTGTTCTGCCTCCATGCCGCCACGAGAGATGTGGAGGTAGCCGAAGATCAGGAGGAAGTTGATGACGACGACGGTGACGGCCATCGCGCTGGCAAACGGCCAGTTCGAGTTGGCGAGGGCGACGTCATAGATCAGGGCCCCAATAGTGACGTCATTTCGGCCACCGAGGAGCTTCGGCGTGATGACGGAACTCATCGAGAGCGTGAATGTAAAGATGCTTCCCAGGACGATTCCAGGAATACTGAGGGGAAGCGTAATCTTGTAGAACGCCTGGACTTTCGAAGCGCCCAGATTTCGCGCGGCAAACTCGAGGGTTCGGTCAATGCTCTCGACGGACGAGTACACCGGCATCACGACAAACGGAAGGTAGACGCCAACCATACCGATGATAACGGCCTTCGTTGTTCCCAAAATCTGGAGTTTCGACCCGAAGAGGACCAGCCAGAGCTGATTCAGCAGGCCTTCTGCACCGAAGATGCGAAGCCAGCCGAAGGTCCGAATGACGAGTCCGGCCATCAACGGCAGTACCACGAGGAACAGGAGAACTGCACGTTTCCGTGCGGATGTTCGTCCCAGGAGGAACCCCACCGGATACCCCAGGAGAAGGCAAAGAACCGAAACGATTGTGGCGAGCCTCAGCGTGTACAGGATGTACGACCGGTAGAACGGGTCGAGTAAGAGCTGTCCGTAGTTTTTCAGCGTGACCCCGGTCCCGTGAATGACGTTAGGGTTAAATTCCCTGAAGCTGATGACAGCCAGATAGCCCAACGGTAACAACAACAGGAGCGCCACGAACGAGATGGGCGCAAGGATGAGTAGATGGCCGCGCTCGAGGTTCGTCACGCGGGCGAGCGGCGTCCAGGCACGCGTGGACGTGAGCGGAACCCAGCTCACTCGTCTGCCCTCCCGATGAGCTCGTAGTCGACGAACGATATCTGGACAGCGTCCCCGGTTTGGAACCGGGGTGAGCCCAGTTCACTGACGAGGAGGTCCGGGGCGTCATCGAGCTGGATGGAGTACTGGGATAACGACTCGAGGTGGTCGATGTTCGCTATCCGACCCTGGACGTCGCTCACGACATCGCCCTCATTCGCCGGGGCGAGTCGGAGGTCCTCTGGCCGAACGAGGAGCATGTCGTTGCGATCAGCTTCCGGGATGGCGCCGTTCAGTTTCAATGAGAGCGCACCACTCTCGAACCAGGTCTCCCCATCAGATGCGATGACAGCCCCCTCAAGAAGGTTTGCGTCGCCGACGAAATCCGCGACGAAGGAGTCTGCAGGCTCCTCGTAGAGCTCGTTTGGCGTCGCAACCTGGGCAATCTCGCCATCTCGCATGACGGCAATGCGGTCGGAGAGCGTCAGTGCTTCTCGCTGGTTGTGGGTTACGTAGATAGACGTAATTTCCAGCTCGTCATGCAAGTCCTGGATCTCCCGGCGCATAGACTCGCGGAGCTGCCTGTCGAGGTCAGACAACGGTTCGTCGTACAGCAAGACAGCTGGTTCGATAACGACAGCGCGCGCGAGTGCCACTCGCTGCTGTTCACCCCCGCTGAGGTTGTTGATATTCCGGTCCTGATAGCCGGGGAGTTCGACCATATCCAGGGCGTCCGCGACCTTTGTTTCGATCTCTGCCTCGGAGAGCCCCTGCTGGTACTGTAACCCAAAGGAGACGTTCTCCGCGACGGTCATATGGGGGAATAATGCAAGATCCTGGAAGATCATCCCCATATCTCGGTCTTCGGGGGGGAGACCGATAATTGACGTTCCATCGACGGTGATGTCGCCTGTTGTCGCCTCCTCGAATCCGGCAATCAGGTTCAGCGTGGTCGTTTTTCCGGAGCCAGAGGGGCCAAGGATGGAGAGAAACTCTCCTTCTGTCACTTCGAGCGAAATATCGTCGACCGCGGTGACGTCTCCGTACTCCTTGCGTATTCCATTCAGGTTCAGAAATGACATGCTAGATCAGTCTCCTGGTCGTCCGGTGTTCGTCCGTTACCCGGAGTGTGGTGGACAGTCGGGCATCCGCCATTAGTTCTGAATAATGCGACGCCACTTGCTCGCGTCGTCATCACGATGCTGGGGAACGGCTGCCCAGTTGATATCGTTCTTCGCGAGGCGGTTGTACTGCTCATCAGAGAGCTTAATCGTCGGATACTTTTCAAGGGTGGCATCATCGACGTATTCGACGGCATCGGGGTTTGCGGGCGGATACCCGGTCTTCGAGGCCCAGGCGCCCTGCACTTCTGGGCTCATCGTGAAGTCGTAGAGGTCGAGGGCGGCTTGGAGGTTCTCCTCTGCCTGGCCCTTCGGCAGCGCGAAGCCCTGGCTGTTCCCGATGGATCCCTCTTCGGGGATGATCCAGTTCGTCTGCATATCGTAGTTCACCTGGAGGAGATTCGTTCGGGAGGACCAGAACGGTGCAATGGCGATCTCGCCGTTCTGGAAGAGGCTCATCCCTTGGTCGGTGTTCTCCATGATGATCGCATTCTGGTCGTTCACGAGCTGCTTCACGAACTCGAGGCCGCGGGAGGTATCACTCACACTCCCCCCGAGTGCCGAGTTCACGGCATAGAACCAGTTCGATCCCATCCAGCCCCACGCGGGGATGGCGACTTTCCCTTTGAACTCTGGGTTCAGCAGGTCCTTCCACGAGGAGATTTCTGTGGATACTTCATCGGAGTTGTAGCCGATTCCGAACGGCGATAAGTTCGTCGAGGCGTAGTAGGTCCCCTTGCCGGCCTCTGAGAGCTGGTCGAAGGTGTCCAGTTTATCATCGACCGAGATGAGGTGGCCTTGGGCACCGAGCGCGGTGATCCGGGGGTTGAAGATATGCCCCATGTTGATTGAGGTTTCCTCCTTGCTGGATTTGATCTGCGTGATTAGCTTCAGTCCGGACACCTTCTGCTTGGTCACCGTGTTCCCGGTTTTTTCCTCCCAGGGCTTCCAGAATACTTCACGTTCCCATTCACCCCAGGTGCCGCCGTAGCCGCTCACAACGACCTCTGTCGACCCAGTGTTGTTACCGGTTAGCGCTGAGGTGCAGCCCGCGAGTGCGGTTGCCGACAGGACACCACCGGCCTTGAGTAGGGCACGGCGGGAGACCGTTGAATCGTCTGTGCTTGGACGCGCTACCCTATCGATTGGGGAGTCACTTCTCACCATGCAACTGACAACCATACTCGTCACCTTAATTCTTATGAATCACACGGACCCGACCACGCCGGAGAGTCATGCCACTAGAAGGAGCGCGTTCCGGCGGGGAGAGGCAGAACCGACCCGGCGGTGGGCCGGGAGTCCTATTGTTCGAGCGTGAGGTCGTACACTGTTTTCGCTGTTTCCGCCGAGATTAGCCCGTTCTCTAGGTCGTCTGTCACGAGGTTTGCCGGGCGGTCGCTGGGATCACCGTATCCACCACCCCCGGAGGTGTAAATTGCCAACGTGTCCCCGGCCTTGACGACACGCTCGTCCTTCGATGAAAGGGCGTGTGTAGTTCCATCCGATTCGAGAATCGCGCGTCCGGGGACTCCATTGTGGCCGCCGTTGCGCCCGTTGGGCCCGGCATCGAATCGCTCGTTTATGCTCTGGAGGTTCGTGGACTCAAGGAATTCGTAGCGACGCACGGTTCCGGGGCCACCGCGGAACTGTCCGTGCCCACATGAGTCTTGCACGAATCCATACTCGTCGATTCGAATCGGGAACGAGGTCTCGATTGCCTCTACAGGGGTGTTGCTGACGTTGCTTACCGCTGAGACGGCGGGTGCACCATCACGGTCAGGTCTGGCGCCGGCACCGCCGTAGAATACGTCCTGGAAGATATCGCCCTCGCTCTCGGGACTCGGTTGGAACTCCATCACCTGAACGTGATCTTGAGAACCGGATGCCGGCACGAGTCCGTCACGAAACTCGTGAAGCGCGCCGGCGATCGCGTTCACGATACGGTCCGAGAGTACGTGCCGGGAGCCAACCGGTACCGGTGGTGACGGATTCACAAGTGAGTCGTCCGGCGCGGTCATCGAAATGGGAGTGGACACCCCGTGTGTTGGCGGTGTTTCCGAGTCGATGGCGGCTTTGATCGCGTAGATGGTGTAGGCAAACGTGTAGTTCCACACGGAGTTAATCGCCGTTTCTGGAGCCTGATCAGCGGTCCCAGAGAAGTCGACGTGGAGGGCGTCTCCGTCGACGGTCACGGTTACACGAATGTTTAGTTGATTGTCAAAGCCGTCCACGTAGTCTTCGCTGGTGCGTGTTCCATCAGGTAGGTCACGGATCGCCGCTCGTGTTGTTTGTTCTGACCGGTCGATGATTTCCTCTGCATACGTCTGGAAGGTTTCGATGCCGTACTCGTTGAGGAGATCCTCGAAGAGTTCGACCCCAAACCGGCTGGCTGCAAATTGGGCGTCGAAATCGCCCCGCATCTGTTGTGGCGAGCGGGAGTTATCGGTGATCAGATCGAGGAGGTCCGTGCGTGGTGTTGCTTCGCGGACGACGCGCGTGGGCGGCACCTGGATTCCCTCGGCGTATCGGTCCCGTGCGTCCATGGTGTAGGAGCCGGGAACGGATCCGCCTACGTCGGTGTGATGGGCGATGGTGGCGCAAAACCCCCCGAGTTCGCCGTCTACGAACACTGGTTCGAACGTTGAGAAGTCTGGGAGATGCCCGGAGTTGATGTAGGGATCGTTGGTAAGGACGACGTCGCCCGGTTTCCACTCATCGGGTTGGATGTGGTTGTCGAGGATTTTCTGCATCGCAATCGGGATGGAACCCAGGTGGCCAGGGGTGTACACACCCTGGGAGATCATCCGCCCATCCCACGTGAAGAGCGCTGTAGAGAAGTCCTGAGAATATTTGATCACTGGGGAATAGGCGGTGTTCTTGATTCGTTCACCCATCTCGTTCGGAATCGATTGAATCCGGCTCCAGAGAACTTCGAGGGTGACGGGGTCCACGGTCGTGTCGGGCATGGATTCAGCCATAGAACCCAGTTCCACCCAATAATACAAAAATATTGTGACTAAATGTTTCCGTATTTCCTATATTTTTGTTCATATGCCCAGCTATGGGCGTAGGTTGGGTCGTCGGGTCGGCTGGAGCAGCGGACCTATTCTGCTGTCAGTAGCACATTCCCCCGTTTATCGATTTCAACGAGCCAGCCAGACTCGACGACCGTTGTCGATTGCCCCGATTCCAGGATCACCGGTCCCGAAACCCGGCTTGTTCGAGGAAGTGCTTCGCGTTGGTAGACCTCGTACGTCGTAACCGTATCGGCGGTCACCACCTCCTGCGTCCGCAGGAACGCATCCTCGAGTGATCGCTCACCTTGCGGAGTCGGTGGCTGCACGGTCGATGTCTCGTCAACGAACTCAAGTCGCCACGTGAGCGCTTCAACACGTCTCCCGGGGTCAGCCTGCCCGTACACCTCTGCATACCGCGAATGGAATGACTCTAAGAGCGCCTCGACTGCGTCCGCCGGCTGGACATCCCCCGGAAGTTCGATGTTCAGTATCGACGTCTGGCCCGTGTATCGAAGATCGACCGATCTGTTCATCGTAGTCTCACCGGTGCCCTCCAGCGTGTTCGCCGCCTGCGCTTCGAGCAACGAGAACACCTGCTTGATCTCCGGCGCCGACTCGTGTTCCAGGGGCATCGGGTTTGAACGGGAGAAGTCATACCGATTATCCGCGGTCACGAGTCCGTATGCCGACAACACCCCAGGATTCGCCGGGATGAGCACTCGTTCGATATCCAGGTCGTCAGCGAGCTTCGACGCGAACAGCGGGCCGGCGCCACCATAACACGTCAGACAGAATTCGCGGGGATCGTACCCCTTCTCAACAGTCACCATGCGAATTCCTTGTGCCATGTTCGTGGAGACGATTTCAAGAATTCCGTCAGCGAGTTCGAGGACCCCAAGCCCGAGCTGGTCCGCAACCTTGGAAAGCGCTGCCCGCGCGGCGTCCGTATCGAGCCCCAGACCATCACCAACGGTCTCAGGGTTGAGATACCCAAGCACGAGCGCTGCATCTGTGACCGTCGGGTCTTCACCGCCGTTCCCATAGCAGGCTGGGCCTGGATCGGCCCCGGCACTTTTTGGACCAACTTTCAGAACCCCGGCGTCGTCGACCCAGGCGATACTCCCCCCACCAGCACCGACGGCCCGAATGTCGATCTGTTGGAAGGGGAGTGGGATTGACTCGATCTCCCCCTCGGCAGTTCGTTCGATGTCGCCATCTTTCACGATACAGGTGTCCGTCGTCGTGCCACCCATATCGAGGGTGATGATGTCCGCACACCCAGTCGCTTCGGCGAGGCTCTTTGCGCCGAGCACACCAGCAGCAGGACCTGAGTTGATCAATCGAATCTGTTGTCCATCGACGGCTTCTGAAGTCACAACGCCACCGTTTGCCTGCATTAACTGAAGTGGTTCTTCGACACCGAGATCAGTAAGTCCGTCCTCGAACCGTGCGATATACGCCTCCACAATGGGCGCCACGTAGGCGTTGATGACCGTCGTTAAGGTTCGTTCGTACTCATTGATTTCAGGCATCAGGCGGGAGGACGCGTACGCATCGACGTCGTAGGCCTCGAATATGTCTGCAACCCGCTCTTCGTGGTCGCTGTTGACATAGGAGTGCAGGAGGGTGATGGCCACGGACGCCACATCCGATTGGTCCAGCGAGCGCGCGATGCGATGGACCTCCGCATCGTCGAGGGACGTGAGCACATCGCCATCGTGTGAGATGCGCTCCGTGAGGCCGAAGCGGTGCTGTCGCTCGGTGAACGTCGGCACTTTCTCGGGGGAGAGATTGTACAGTTCCTCTCGCTTCTCGCGACCGATCGCGATAACGTCCGTGAATCCCGCTGTGGTGACGAGGCCGGTCTGGACGCCAGCCCGTTCAACAAGCGCGTTGGTTGCGACGGTTGTGCCGTGAGAGAGTGCCGTCACGTCGGCGGGGTCGATGTCGTTCTCGTCGAGCAGGGTCTGGATACCGTTGTGCGCGCCCTGAGCGAAGTCATCCGGTGTGGTCGGAACCTTGGTGGTGGCGACCGCTCCGGTCTGTTCGTCGATTGCGATGACGTCCGTGAACGTCCCGCCAATGTCGACACCCACGCGAACTGGATGCCCCGATAGCTCGTCGGCGCTCATCGTCCGCCCTCCAGGTAAGCGTCTGGATGGTGGGCGTTCGGGGTGTGCCACAAGACCGATCGCTTCGTGCTCATTCCCAGACCTCCTCGAGAACTCGGTAGAAATTCTCGCCCATGATCTTTGCTACCGCTTGTTCCGAGAATCCGCGTTCGAGGAGTCGTTCCGTGAGGTTCGGGAGCTTTCGGAGGCGGTCTAATCCCTCGGGGGGTGAGTATTCGTCGGGCGGCGTGGACCCAAATATTTCTTCGTTCTCCGATCGCACGCGTTGATGCCAACTGTCGAACTCGGCGACGGTCGACGTTCCGGTATCGTACTTCTTGTCGTCGAGATCGCTACCGAATCCGACATGGTCGATGCCGACGAGATCCACGGCGTACTCGATGTGGTCGATGACATCATCGATGGTGGCATCGAGCACTTCGTTCGTTTCGGGGTGCTGTTTGAGATACGGTGGATAGGGAGTGATACCGATGATACCGCCGGTGGCTGCGACCGCCTGGAGTTCTTCATCTGTTTTCCCGCGGCCTGCTGCGTTTCCGAGTTCGCGGATGCCGACGTGTGTGAAGGCAACCGGATCCGTTGATCGAGCTGCGGCCTCGAGTGTTGTGGCTTCCCCGCAGTGGGAGAGATCGATGAGGATGCCGTATTCGTTCAGTTCATCGACGACACTTCGACCGAAGTGGGTGAGCCCAGCATCGTGGCGTTCCCAGCAGCCGGTACCGATGTAGTTCTGTGAGTTGTAGGTGAGCTGAATGATTCGAGTGCCCAGCTGGTGGAGGGTTCGGATGTTGTCGAGCTCCATCTGGATCGGTTGGGCGTTCTGGAAGCCCAGTACGACACCAGGGGTCGCGTTGCGTTGGGCAGCCCGGAGGTCTGCTGGCTCGGTGACGGCGATGGCATCCGGGTGTTGATCGATAAGCGTCCAGAAGCGCTGGAGTCTGGTGACTGCGTGGTGGAAGTCGCCTTTCGCTACAACGGTAAAATTGGCAGCCGTGATGCCGGCGTCGGTGAGTGTCGAGTTGTACTCGGGGTCTGCCAGATACACCTCGTTCGGGATGAGGCCGTCGAAGACGAACAAGTCCTCGTGTACAGCGGGAGAGCTCGATTGTCGGTACTCATTGCTCCCATCGAGATTGTCCATGCGAGGAGAGACCGGTCTCGTGGACCTAATCCTATGGGTGTACGCAACAATTCACGAGAGCAGGCCCATCGTTCTCTCTTCCTGAATTAGGAGTGGGCGATGTTGATTTCGAGCTCGTTCGCAAAGCCCAGTAACAGCTCCGGGAGCTCTGCGCTGACATCATCCCGCCGAAACCGGTGGCTTGGACCGGAGACGCCGAGTGCGCCGAGGACCTCATTCTCCGCGTTGCTGACGGCGACCGCGATCGAATAGACCCCCTCCGTTGATTCCCCCACGTTGGTTGCATACCCGGCCTCGTTGACTGCCGCAAGTTCCTGCCGAAAGGTCTCGGGGTCAGTGATCGTCTGGTCCGTCAAGGGCCGAAGTCGGGTGCGAGTCAAGTAGGAATCAACAGCCGATTCGCTCTTCTGGGCGAGGATTGCCTTTCCGGCCGCACTCGCGTACATTGGGGTTGAAAGACCAAGCGGTGTAATTTCGGGTGTGACGCCGTCCGAGCCGGCGTGATTGAACAACACAAACGCCCGCCCGTTCTCATATCCCCCGAACTGAGCCCGCTCATTCGACTGTTCCGCGACTTTCTCTACGATGGGGCGGGCGACCATATACGCATCCTTCCGATTGCGGACGTACCCGCCAAACGTCAAAAATTTCATTCCAGGGTAGTACACCCCGTCTGCTTCGGTGACGAACCCGGCCTGCTTGAGCGTTGTGAGGTGTGCATGGACGGAACTTTGTGCAATCTCAAGGGCGTTCGCTACCTCCGTCACACCACCACCGTCACGTTGGCGAAGATAATCGAGGATGCGGAACGTTCGCTGCACCGATTGGACAGATTTCGAGCCTGACGCGTCGGACATACACGGAGAATGTGAGCGAGCAACCTTATACCTATTCACCACAGGAGAACCTCCGCTGTCGCAGGGGTTTATCGGGGTATCATCGATATCTCCCAGCAGGCCTCGACACTCGACCCCCAACATGCCCGTCTCGCGCGTCCTGCGGGGTTCGCTATCGACGAACCGATGGGAGCTCAGTCGGCCTGATCGTTCTCAAGTGACAGCCGGTAGTTGCCGTTTGCCGTGACTGTGAGCGAGCTCCGTGGCGGAACCACAATAGTCGTCTCCGGTGCGTCGATGAATGCCGGACCATCGATCCGATCACTGTTGCTCAGTTCCCCAGCGAGATACGCCGGCGTCCGCCGATACGCCTCACCGAAGAACGCCTGCCGACTCGAGGATGGAGAGGTTACGCCATCCGAAGTCGGCCCCAACCCATCGGGAGCGGGGGGGACTGCAGTCGTGTCGCCGTCGTCAGTCACAGTTGCCTGTGCGCGCCAGTTGAGGAACTCAACCGGCTGGTCGTCCATCATGTACCCGTACACCGCATCATGGGTGGCATGGAACGTTGATAGGAGCGTCGAGGCATCGAGTGCTTCGCGTTCGTGAATCGGGATTTCGAGCTCCCAGATCTGGTTCGGGTATCGCGCCTCAGCGACGTACGAGACCGACCGGTCGGCTTCTGGGATCTCCGAGCGGTCGAAGAAGGCGGCTGCCTGTTGGTCGAGATGTGATAACGTCTCTTCGACGCCGGCTGCATCGAAGTTCTCGGTGTCCGTATAGTAGCTCTCCGAGAAATCGCGGCGAATCTCGGAATGTAAGCCGCCAAAGGAGCTAATGACGCCTGCGTCGGCTGGGAGATAGATATCGTCAATGCGGAGTTCGCGAGCGATCGCCGCGATATGCGTCCCAATCGCACCACCGCCCCCACAGATGACGTAGTTTCGGGGGTCGATTCCGTGTTCGATGGTGTTCTGCTTGATGCCGTTCACCATATCCTGGTTCGCGGTGACATAGATGGCGTGGGCCGCTTCAGGTACATCGATGCCGAGCGGGCCGGCAACGTGTTCGGCGATTGCGTCTCGTGCCTTCGCTGCATCAAGGTCCATCGTCCCCCCGAGGAAATACGCTTCGTTCAGGTAGCCGAGCACAAGTGCGGCATCTGTGACCGTCGGCTTCGACCCCCCACGACCGTAACACGCCGGGCCGGGAGTAGCGCCGGCACTCTCCGGGCCGACGTGGAGGAGCCCGCCGTTATCGACCCAGGCGATGCTCCCCCCACCGGAGCCAACGCTACTGATTTCCACCTTCTCGATGCCCAGCATGTAGTCGTCCCCGACGGTTGCTTCCCGTGATCGAGAAATATCGCCCTCGTTGATCAGCCCCATATCCAAGCTCGTACCGCCCATATCCAGGGCCAGGACGTTCGATGGCGCCGGTTCAGCCTCGACAACCGTCCGTGCAGCTGTCGGTAGCATCGTGGGACCTGCGTCAACGATCCAGATGGGGAATCGTCGGACTTCATCAACGGTCATCACGCCCCCGTTAGCCGTCATCACGAACAGCTGGCCGTCGTAGTCGTAGGTATCGAATCGTTCGCTGAGCTTGTCGAGATACGTATCGACGACCGTCTGTAACGAAGCGTTGATAGCTGTGGCAGAGGTCCGACGGTACTCGCGGATGATGGGGCAGACGTCCGAACTCAGTGAGTAGGGGATGTCGGGGAGTTCATCTTCAAGGAGGTCCGCGATTCGCTGTTCGTGTTCCGGGTTTGTGTGACTCCAGAGCAGGGAGACCGCGATAGCGTCGATATCCAGTTCGCGGATTTCCTGGAGGATCCGCCGGCACTGGGCTTCATCGAGTTCGGTCTCGATGGCGCCCGTTTCATCGATCCGTTCGGACACGCCAAAGGTGTGTTTCCGCGGCACATAGGGGTCCGGATAGGAAACGTGGGGGTCGTATGGGTTTTCTTTCCCGCCTTCTCTGAGCGTCAGGACGTCTCTGAAGCCCTCGGTGGTTACGAGTGCGGTCTTCGGGAGGTCATCTTCAAGGATGGCGTTCGTGGCGACAGTCGTGCCGTGGACGATCCGAGACGTGTTCTCGAGGAGGGCCGCGAGAGGGAGGTCGTACGCGTCTGCGGCCTTCTCGAATGCGTTGAAGAGGCCTCGCGATAGATCATCGGGCGTTGTCGAGCTTTTGAATGCTTGCGTTGTGCCATCCGGGGCCTGTACGATCAGGTCGGTGAACGTGCCGCCGATGTCACAGCTCATCTGGTAGGACATCTACTCAGCCACCTCCCGGGACGGGGATTCGGTTTGGTCCCCACTATCTTCGAGTTCGTAGCCGGTCGCTGTCTCACTAATTGGGACGTCATAGATTTCGCGGGCGCGGCTGACAGAGACGTATCCGGCTTGCACGTCGGCGAGCACAGCGTCTGGATCGCGGTCTGTGGGGTCGCCATACCCGCCACCACCGACGTTCTCTGCGCGGAGCACCTCACCGGGTTCGACTGTCAAGGGGTCCATGGTTATGTGTGGGAGGGGGCGTTCATCCGATCCAGTCGTGAGTGTGACCTTGGCTGCGCTGCCTGCGTTCCCGCCGCGGATGCCGTCTGGTGGACACTGTTCGCCGTTCCCCACATAGGAGAACGTGATCGGGGTTTCGCGTGGTTCGAACTCAGTGATTGAACTTGGCGCACCACGCCATCGACCGGCCCCGGCGCTGTCTTGCTGGAACTCGTGGCGTCTGATCAGGATCGGGAATTTCTGTTCGTTGATCTCCACGCTGTCTCGGTTCACCACGCCACAGGAAACACTCGTGGTGTAGGTCATCCAGCCATCGGTGCCGTAGGCTGCTGGCCCACCACCGGCCGCGAGGATGAGTTGATTCACGAACTGGGTGTCATCGTTGCGGGGGTCGGTCCCTGCGATGCTCGGGGTGGTGGCCTGGACGCCGGAGTTCCCTTCGGCGACGCCGTGTGGTTCGCCGAGTTGTCCGAACGCTGCTTGGACGGCATTGAAGAGAGCGGCGGAGAGGTTCGTCGTGGCTGCAGAGGTTCCGACCGGGAACGCAGGGTCGCCGACGGCTGACCCGGTGGACATCTCAACGGTGACGCGAGAGAAACTCCCGTAGTTCGGGGGGATGTCGGCGTCGAGGTTCTGTAGCACCCCGCCATACCCGCACGCGAGGGTGGTGGCGCGTGAGAGGTTCAGCCCACAGGCGAGGTTGTCAACGTTGTTCGTGAGATCGACGGTGATTCGTTCTTCGGAGGGGGTGATGTCAATGGTGGCACGTATCGGGATGGGGTCCTCTGTGACGCCGGGTATCGGGTCGTGGTGGGCGGTGTATTCGAGCGTTTTGGCGTCGAGCGACCGGATTTCGTCCCGCATCAGTGCTTCGCTGTACTGGAGCCAGTCGTCGGTGAACGTAGCAACGGCGTCGACGCCGTAGTTGTCGCAAAGCGCCTGGAGGCGACGTTCACCTTCCCGCACCGCGGCGACTTGGGCTCGATAGTCCCCGTACCACTGTTGTGCGCCAGCCCGAATGTTCATCGTGCAGAGCCGGACGATATCCTCGCGGTCTTCGTAGTTTTCCTGGATTCGAACGGCGGGAAAGTGGGGTCCCTCTTCGTAGACGGTCTTCGCATCGGGGAGATAGGTGGTGGGTTCCGGGGCGCCGACGTCGGCCTGGTGTGCGCGGTTTACGACCCAGAATCGGATTTCGTCGTCGACGAAGACGGGTGCGAAGATGGTGTAGTCGGCGTGGTGCGTGTTGCCGGCGTACGGGGAGTTTGTGAGGAAGCAATCACCTGGTGAGATGTCGTTGAAGTGTTCGAGCGCGTATTCGGGCGCGAGATTGATGTTTCCAAGGTGGATCGGCAGGCCGTCGTTGATCATGAACTGGCGGCCGTCTCCAAGGGTGATTCCGGAGGAGAAGTCTCGAGCAGAGTTGATGACGCCCGATCGTGCCGATCGAAGGAGGGTTTGGGTCATCGCGTTCGTGGCGTTCTCGAACTTCTTCGAGAGGATCGTCATGAGATAGGGTTCGGTGGTATAGAGCGTTCCCTCTGCGCTTGCCATGCCGTGAGTAACGTCTATCGGACTTATTCAATCTTCCGACCCAGGAACGTCAAGAAACAGCGACGAATCCAGAGAGTCGTGGACAGTTATCGAATAAGAAGAGAGATTCGGGGAGAATTTTCCGCTTGTGTTGCTGTGATTATATTGGTTTTCAGCGGGGAGCGCCTAGAGTTCCGTACCAAAGCATGCCTTGAGGGAACAGCTTGTCAGAGAATATCTGAAATGAATTGGATTCCACGTATATCGAATTGTAGTGTTCGTTTGGTGGAGTGGTACCCGCTATTTCTGCATGTAGATATTTACCGATGCAGTGTGAATATTGATCAATGACAGACACCACGGCCCCCGGACGTCGTATCAAGACCGCCGACCGGCTGTTTCACATTGTTCAGACGATCCAGGAACTCGATGGCGCAACCCCAACGGAGCTCGCCGACACGATGGATATCTCGGTGAGTACCGTCCACAATTATCTAACGACTCTTGTCGCAGCGCAATATGTCGTCAATAACGGGGGCGTCTACGAAATTGGCCTCCGGTTTCTCGACCACGGCGTCCATGCACAACAGAACAGAGCGGTGTATTCCGTCGCTCGGAACCCGCTCAAGGAGCTCGCCGAAGAGACAGGGGAGGTCATTTGGCTGATGGTCGAAGAGCACGGGTACGCTATCAATATCGACAAAATGATGGGGGCAAACGCAGTTCAGACGTTCGGCCGAGTCGGCAAACGCTCCCCACTCCACTGTCATGCAGCCGGAAAAGCCATCCTGGCCGCCCTCCCACCAGAACGTGTCACAGAGATCATCACGACTCGGCGCCTCGACGCGATGACGCCAAAGACGATCACGGACAAGGAGACGCTGTTATCGGAACTCGACCAGATTCGAGACCAGGGATACGCGAGCAATGACGGCGAACTCATCCCGAGTGTTCGCTCCGTCAGTGCTCCAATTGTAACCGAGAGTCAGGTCCACGGGGCCGTAAGTATCGGTGGCCCGGAACACAAACTCCAAGGTGAATATTTCGAGCAGGAGCTCCCCGCCCTGGTCAAGGGCGTGACAAACGAAATCGAACTGAAACTCGAGTATATGTAACCATCCACCCATCGCGGAGCGAACTCCTTCAGAACCCGAGACAACAACGGGACGCAGTCACCCACGCGCCGGCCTGACAATCTCGACCCACCAAACCAGTCATTACACCCATACCATTGTAATAACCTTGTTTCAACCGCACATCAGAGACCGAGCCGCCCATCGGTCAGGCAAGCCCCAGCCATACGACTATCCTGCGATATTCCCCAAATCCCTTTACTGTATCAGTATTTGATATGACTATTAGTTGGCGTTATTTGCTATCTGGCCATCGTCACCCCGAATACCCAATATAGAAACCTAATACGCAAATATGCGAAGTTACCGTAGAGATTTACTTTTGATGAATGCATGGCAAACTACCACAATACAAAAAGGCTGAGTCCACCATACAAACCCAATTGCCCGTGATATCGGCACCATCAGCGCATTGCCTCACTACTACAACGCCACCACGTTAGTAAACAACAGTAAGATGTTACTATTACTAATCCCCCTTATTAACTATATTATAGTCAATGTATATTTCGGCCATTCAACGGCGATTACGTGGCTCGTAGCAAGCATACACCCGGACGGCGCATCAGCCCAGCTCACAGCCCGCAAGAGTCGTCCACATCCGGGAGTGCATCTACGGCGCCTCCTCGATCGTAGTGCCAACCAAAGAATCCAGTCTACGGTCTGGTTTCCAGCACTCAATGATAGCTGACCACCACATCCAGCGGCAGCGTGTACAACTCCCACCCGGCAGTCGCCCCAACTGCAGGGTCCTCAACGTCAACGATCCCTCCTCCAGAAACACCCAGCACAAACGAGACCTGGCCCACCCGACCCGGACCCCATCTACGCAATCACACTGACGACTATTCTACAGTAGCACCCCCACACCAACGATCCGGGGGAGGACCCGATGCATCGTCCGAAGGTGGATACATCGTGGCGTGGACGACGCTACCGCAGCCAAATCCACTGTCTTTCACGCCACGCACATTTTGATTGGCACCCTGCGCGGGAGTCACCGCGTGGTGCTTGGCGAAATTACGTGCAGCCAGCTGGTACACCGCGCCGACGCCGGTTCGACGTTCAGGACCGAGAAAAGGGCATCGGCCAGGAGTCGGAATGGAGAAATAGTTAAGGCACACCCGGTCATCCTTCCGACTGGTGCTATCCAGTACCATAGCGTGCGCCCCGGGGTGAGTCATTGTACCACTCGTTGAGAGCCGGGTGAATCCGGGGCAACGGTACCGCTATTTGAGGGACTGGCCAACGTTGGCTATGCGGCCGTTGTCTGCCACCAGAAGCTAGACGTGGGATGCTGAAGAGACAGTGTGGAGTCCGACGATTCCGGCGATGATGAGCGTGATAAAGAGGAGGCGGAGGCTTGTAATAGGCTCCTCGAAAAGGTAAACGCCGAGCAGTGCGGTCCCCACGGCCCCAATTCCGGTCCAGACAGCGTAGGCGGTTCCGATGGGGAGGTTCTTGGCACCTTTCGCCAGTAAGACCATGCTGATAGCGAGGGTGACGACGGTGAACAGGGAGGGGATCGGCTTCGTGAATCCATTTGAATATTTCAATCCGATGGCCCACGCGATTTCGAAGAGTCCAGCGACTACGATGAACATCCAAGACATACGTACTGGATACTGCGGAGAGGACGTATAAGTAGCGGTTTCTGCGAGGCGGCCATCTGGGTAGAAAGTGTCTTTACAGTCCATCGTGACACCGTTGGTATGGAAGAGATTTCCACAGAGGCAGCCCCGCCTAGTATCGGCCCGTTCTCGCAAGCCGTGATGGACGAGTCAACCATCTATGTGTCTGGGCAGGGGCCGATCGACCCCGACTCTGGCGACGTCATCGACGGGGATATTGAGGCGATGACCGCCCGAACCCTGGAGAACATCGAGGCGATTCTGGCCGCTGCGGACCGTTCGCTGGATGATGTGCTCCGCGCGACGGTCTATGTCAGAGATATGGATGATTACGAGGCGATCAATTCAGTCTACGCCGACTACATGCGTAGCCCGTTTCCGGCCCGGACGGCGGTTGAAGTGAGTGATCTACCGGCCCCGATCGACGTCGAGATCGACGTTATCGCGTCGCGATAGTCGGTATTTCGAGCAAGGCTGTTATTCTACGGACACGTCGAGGTTGGTTGCGAAGAGTGCGTACACGGTGATTGCATCGATTACATCGTCGACCGAAACCTGGTCTTGTTGGGTATGCGCGTATGCTTCGTCCATCGGGCCAAAGCCGATCGTTGGGATTGACCGTGTGCCCATCGTGTAGCTGCCGTCGGTGCAGAACGTCCATTTTCGGATTTCGGGGTCGGATACGACCGCATCGAGGAGTCCGTGTGCTGATTGAACGAGTGGGTGGTCTTCCTCAATCAGCCAGGGTTCCGAGTACTTTGGGATTACGAACCGGTGCCCGGTGTAGGAGTCTCGTTCCACTTCGACGGTGGTCACCGTTGCCGAAACGTCGTCCCCGTAGACGTCGCGTGCGGCATCGATGGCGGTCTCGGCCTCCTGGTGGGCGGTTGCTTCGTCCTCGTTGAGGGTTAATCGACGGTCGATATTGATGCGAGCTCGGTCCGGGATGGCGGCATTTGAAGGGGTGTCGGTTCGAACGTTTGTGATTGAGAGGGAGCCGGGCCCCAGGAAGGGGTGGTCGCCGGTGTCGTCGGCGAGCGATTCGAGCGTGTTGATGATGGTAGCGGCGTGTTGGAGGGGGTTGATGCCGCGCTCCGGGGCGCTGGCGTGGCAGGATTTTCCGTCGAGTTCGATTTCGAGCCCGATGCGGCCTCGGTTCCCGATCTTGAGGTCCATCTCGGTGGCCTCACCCATAACAGCGGCGATGATTTCATCGTCGATGCCGTCTTCGATCGCATATTGGGTGCCAGCCCAGCCGAGGGATTCTTCCTGGATCACGCCGGAGACGTAGATGCTGTAGGGTGGTGTGATGTCCAGGGCTTTGAGAGCGGCACCTGCGTACACCATGGCGGCGAGTGCGGATTTCATGTCGCTTGCGCCACGGCCGTAGAGCGTGCCATCGGCAAGTTCGCCGTAGGGATCATGCGTCCAATCGTCGGAGTTACCGACGCCGACGGTGTCGAGATGGGCGTTGAACATGATGGCCTGCGAGGACTCGCCGGCGATGTAGCCATGGACGTTTCCGCTGTCGTCGATAAATGCGTCGTCGTAGTTGAGCTGTTGGAATTCGGTGAGGGTGCGTTTCGCGACGGCGGCTTCGGTTTCACCGACGGTGCTGGCGCTGGGGATCGAGATGATGTCCTGGAGGAATTCGAGACAGCGGTCCCGGTGGTCGGCACTCCACGTTTGAAGAGGCTCTGTTGGTACCATCTGTATTACTGACTTCGAATGAGTCGCCTTAACAGTTAGCATGTGTGTGGGAGGCCGTGGCTCGACAGTGGTTTGCGTGGTGCAAATTTATTGTGTTGGGGGTGGTAGACGGTGGTATGGCCGATGAGATTGGACGACAGTTGGACACCGTGCAGAACAGTGTCAAAATCATTGAGGCGCTCGATGAGTTCGGTACTGCAGGCGTAACGCAGATTGCAGAGGCGGTTGGGCTGAATGCGGGGGCAGTGCATACGCATCTGAATACGCTTCGCGGGTGTGAGTACGTGGTTAAGATCGATTCCAGCTACCGGCTCAGCTATCGGTTCCTCCAGAAGGGGAACTCGGTTCAACGGCGGTATCCGATCTACCAGGCAGCGAAGGAGGAGGTCAATCGATTGGCGCGGGAAACCCAGGAGAATGTGTTGTTGATGGTCGAGGAGTACGGGAAAGGAATCGATATCTACCAGGTTGGCGGGGAACGGGGCGTAGCGAGTGATTACATCTCCAGGAAGATCGGTATTCCGGCGCAGTTGCACGTGAATGCCCCTGGAAAGGCGATATTTGCGTTTTTGCCACAGGAGCGGATCGACCAGATACTGGAGAACATGACGTTGGTGCAGGAGACGGAGCATACGATTACCACACGGGCGGGGTTGCTGGAGGAGTTTGACACGATTCGTGAGCAGGGGTTTGCGTTGAACGATGAAGAGGAGGATTACGGGCTTCGGGCGGTTGCTGCGCCGGTTATCGATTCCGAGGGGGTGGTTCTTGGTGCGATCTCGGTGTCTGGGCCGACGAGTCGGATTCATGACGAGGTATTCTATGAGGAGCTGCCGGAGATCGTCACTGAGGCTGCAAACATCGTCGAGATAAACGTGAACACCGAACTCACGTGAGTTTGTGAGTTGCAAATCATATCGGGTGTCGTCGCACCGGGTTGTTGAGGCTCTATGGACCCAGGACGGCACTCTGTTCGAAACCACATTTTCCATTACAGACATACGTCTGTAAACATTGTATTTGTGTTTCGCAAATACAATTGTTGGTGGGAAATATCGCAGCTATCACAAACGCACAGCCCATTTCCCCGGCCGAACGCCATATTTTGGTTTGCAGGTGGCAAATCGTACCGAGAGAAAGGTTTATCGTGCTCTTCCCGATGAAAGAGGTATGCTCTACATAGGACACAGAGCGTGCATGGACGATGGACCAGAAAACTCACTGACTGCGATTCGCAGAGCGAGTCGATTCGTCGATCGGCTCGAACTCGACGTGCGTCGGTGTGGCTCCGGTGAGCTCGTCCTTCACCGAGACGAACACCTCACCAGGTTATTCGGTGTCGACAGACCGATAGCGGAGGTCCCATACGACGAGCTCCGAGAACTCCGCATCAACGACAGTGAGGATCATCTCCCCCTTCTTTCGGAAGCACTCTCGAACATCCCCGACGGTGTTGGCGCCCACATCGAACTGAAATCACCAGCACTCATCCCCGATGCAAAGAAACAACTCGAGTCCAGCCCGGTCGATGTAACGATTATCACAGGCGACACTGCGGTGCTTGACGCCATCGACGACGCCGACTGGTCAGTCAACACCGGATTCGTCTTCTACGACTACGAGCAGGTCGACGCTCACGTCCAGACCGCGATTGAGTACGGTTGCGAGAGCATCGAGATGCATTTCATCAATGCTTGGGGCACATCCCTCGTCGAGACCGCCATCGACAACGACATCGAGATAATCGCTGGCGGCGGCGGACTCGACCCCCATGTATGCGGGATACACGACGAACTCCTCGTCCGCAAACTTGAAGCAATCGGCGTCGATGGAATCATGGTCGACAGCTGGGAACCAATCGTCGACGGAACCCTCCCGTAAGGCGGACTTAGTTTGGCGACTGGGCAGACGAAACGGCGTCCCGCATCTCCTCTTCAGAAAGATGGCAGGCAATCATGTGGCTGCCAGTTCCATCACCCACGGCCTCAAGCGGCGGATGCTCCTCTTCACAGACGTCACCGATCTTCTTCGGACAACGTGTCTGGAACGGACAGCCAGCTGGCGGCTCGCGCGCACTCGGCACACTCCCCTCAAGGAGCACCCGATCGTCCGTCTCTGAAGACTCGATCGAGGGGACACTTGATAGCAGCGCCTGGGTGTATGGATGATGGGGCGGATTGAAGATTTCAGCAGTCGTCCCGACCTCGACGATCTTCCCAAGATACATGACCGCGACTCGATCACAGATGTGGTTCACGACACTCAGATCGTGGCTGATGAACAGATAGGACGCATCGTACTCGTCCCGAAGGCGCGCAAGTAACTCCAAGATGCTTGCCTGAACGCTAACGTCAAGGGCGGTCACCGGCTCATCGAGGACCACGAATGACGGGTTCGCCGCGAACGCCCGTGCGATTGAGACCCGCTGTTTCTCACCACCAGACAGCTGATGTGGATACCGGAACGCGTACTCGCGAGACAGATTTACGTCCTCGAGGAGTTCGATGATTCGCTGATCGATGGCATCACCCTCGAGATCCGTGAAGAGATCGATCGGTCGGTGAAGGATCTGGTACACGGTCTTTCGCGGATTCAGTGATGTATCTGGGTTCTGGAACACCACCTGGCATTCTGCGCGGAACGCTCGGAGCGCCGCCTGGTCGATTTCGGTGATGTCGCGTCCCCGGAATTTGATTTCGCCGAACTCCGGTTCAAGGAGTCTGATGATCGTACGGCCGAGCGTGCTCTTCCCACTGCCGCTCTCGCCGACGAGTCCGAGAGTCTCCGACTCCCGGATCTTGAGGTCGATGCCATTGACCGCTTTGACCGGCGGTTCACTGCCGAAGATCCGATCGAGGAACGACTCATCACCGAAGAACTTCTTCAACGCGTTTACCTCGAGCAGGGTGTCACCGGGTTCGTAGTCACGCTGTTCCGTGGTAGTTGCCTCCAAGGGGGTGTCCCGGACCGTTTCCCAGTGGAGACAGCGTGAGGACTGGTCGCTGGAAACCTCCATCTCGGGAATCGGGTCCTTAGTACAGGCATCCGTCGAGAATTCACAGCGGTCCGCGAAGATACACCCCGAGGGGATGTCGTGGAGATCCGGCAACCCACCGGGGATGCCGGTAATACTCGTCTCATCTAGCGACGGGCGTGCCGCCAGCAAGCCACGCGTATAGGGATTACTCGGCGCTTCGAACACGGTCCTGGTGGTCCCGCGCTCCATCACTTCCCCGGCGTACAAGATACAGACACGATCTGCGGTTTCAGCGATCACCCCAAGGTCGTGCGTAATGAGGAGGATGCTCGTGTTCCGGCGAGCCTTGAGATCAGCGATGAGGTCCATGATGTTTGCCTGGGTGGTGACGTCTAGGCCGGTCGTTGGTTCATCAAGGATGAGGAGGTCTGGGTTACAGGAAAGCGCCATCGCGATGAGGATTCGTTGTTGCATCCCCCCTGATAGCTCGTGTGGGTACCGGTCGGCGTTGTATTCGGGGTCAGTGATTCCGACCTCCTCGAGGATCGCCGTGACCTTCTCCGATACCTCCTGGTTGGGGAGATCCTGGTGGAGTTGGATCGTTTCGGCAATCTGCTCGCCAACGCGGATACTCGGGTTGAGGGATTTCTCTGGGTTCTGTGGCACATGGGCGATTCGTTGCCCGCGTATCTGGCGCAGTTCTCGCGCCGACCTGAATCGGAGGGAGCTGCCGTCGAACATGATGTCGCCGGCGGTGATGCGTCCGTTGCTGTCCAGATATTGGAGAATGGCGAGGGCGAGCGTGCTTTTCCCGCTGCCACTCTCGCCAGCCACCCCCAGGGTTTCGCCTTCGGCGATCGACAGTGAGACGTCTCGTAGCGCTTGCAGTGGCCCGGCGGGCGTGGAGAATTCGACTGAGAGTGAATCTACCTCGAGTACGTGCTCCGCTTGCTCAGCACTCATCTTACTCGTCCCTTCGCGTCCTCGGTAAAGAGGTTTGTGGACACCCCGCAAACAACCACCTACGTACACTCCAATATTTTACTAGTCCTGAGTGAAAACACCAGTAGCGTCAACGCGACGGGAAAAATATTTATACTGTACCACGAACTATGATGGTGAGGCCACAGAGCCATGACAACAAGCCGCAGACGCCTACTGAAGACTCTCTCAGCCGGGACCCTGATCGGGCTCGCCGGCTGCAACAGCACCTCCGACCAACCAGCAGACCAGACAACGACCGGATCAACTACAGATGGAACCGGGACAAACACCGACGCTGGCGATACCCAGAAACACCTCACTGTCAGCACATCAGAGGCAAGTACCACACTCCATCCGATCCGCGTCGGGAACTCCACAATCCCGGACGCATTCGTCCGACAATGGACGTACTCGAAACTCACCTGGCTTGACCACAACCTGGAACCCAATCCAGATCTCGCCACAACCTGGAGTGCAAACGAGGATGCTACGGCCTGGGAGTTCGAGCTTCGAGATGATGCCACATTCAACCACGACGGATCGGCCGTCCTTGCCGAGGACGTGAAAGCAACCCTCGATACGATCTACGCCGAAGGACAACAGTACTCGGGGAAGAACGCGCTCGGCCCGATCGATTCGGTCGAAATCATCAACGATCACGCCGTCCAGATCAACCTTAGCGCCCCCGACGCATCCCTCCCACGGAAACTCGGCACGCCACCCGGGAACATCGTCGCCAAATCCGCCCTCGAGAACAACTTCGAGGAGCTGAACAACAGCACCTTCGGGAGTGGCGCCTTCAAACTCGATGAGTACGTCGTCGGCGATCACACGACCGTCTCGGCCGTGGACGACTACTACATGACGGACGACGCCGGAAACACCCTGCCGTACCTCGATACGGTTACGGTCAGCACGTATCCGGAGGTCTCCACCGAAGTCTCGGCGCTGAAACAAGGCACAACTGACATCCTGAACCGCGTTGACCCGACGTACTGGCAGGAACTTAAGGCGTACGACGGAGTGGAAACCCAGCAGATGACGGGTGGGTACTACCACCCCTTCGAGATGCGGGTCACCCAGGAGCCGTTCGACGACATCCACGTCCGGCGCGCTGTGAAGTTCGCCATCGACAAAGAGCAGATTCTCTCCATCGTCGGTAACGGTCTCGGGACCCTCGGACAGGACACCGGGATTGGTCCTGCGCACTCGTATTTCGCCGAGATCGAGGATGAGTTCGGCACCACCGCGGATATCGATGCGGCTCGCGCCGAACTCGAGAAAGCCGGACTGGCAGACGGGTTCACCGTTGACACACCAATCTACTGTCCGGCTGAAGGCACGCCAGCCACCGGTGAAACCGCCGTTCTGGTGAAAGAGCAGCTCGCCCAGATCGGTATCCAGACGTCGATTCAGGAGACCACGTGGGGGCGCTTCCTCAGCGAGTACTGGACGGACTCATCGGATACCCCGATCGTCGTGAACTCGATCGCGATGCGCCCAATCACCGACCAGATGCTGTACTTCGTCGGGCACAGCGAGGGCTCCATCAACAAGGAGATGCTTCCGGAATCGGTCCAGCCTGAGTTCGATGACACCCTGATGGCTGCGACCTCCACAACCGATGAAGCCGAACGCCAAGAACTTCTCACGCGCTGCCAGGAGATCCTCCATCAGCAGAGCGGGTACGTCGTCCCGTTCTTCACCGCACGCCTGACCGCCGCGCAGAATCGCGTCGAGAACTACAACGTTGAACCGACCGGGAACTCGCTCCCGATTCAGTCGGTAGATGTATCATCCTCGGCCGAATAATCCCTGACCATGCGATTCCTGGCACTATACCTATTCAAGCGGTTCTCGTACACGGTCGGAGTGCTCTTTGCCGTGTCACTCATCGTCTTTGGGGTGACACAGGCGATGCCAGGCACCGTGGCCCATACGATCCTCGGGAATCTCGCAAACGAGGAGGCCGTGAAGGCGATCAACGAACAGCTCGGCCTCAACCGGCCGCTATACATCCAGTATCTGGACTGGATCGGGGGCGTGTTAACCGGTGATTGGGGGCAAAGCTTCACCAGCCGACAGCAAGTATCATCGATGGTGCTTCCCCGACTGGTCCGATCGGCTGAACTCGCGGTTATCGCATTCCTCCAGATCGGGTTCTTCGGAATCGTTCTCGGGACGATTGCAGCCGTGAAACGAAACACGTTCATCGATTCGCTCGCCGGAGGGGTCTCCTATATCGGGGTGAGCGTCCCAGAGTTCGTCACGAGTCTGGTGCTCATCGCGCTCCTCGCGCAGGGCCAGTGGGAAATTCTTCCCCAGTCGGGGTACGTCCCTCGGAGTGAGGGCTTCATCCCCTGGCTAAGCCACCTCATTCTGCCATCGATTGCGGCCGCACTCCTCGGCATCTCACACGTCATGCGACAGACTCGTTCGGGGATGGTGGAGGCGCTCCAATCAGAGTACGTCAGAACCGCGCGACTGAAGGGGATGAGCGAAACGAAAGTCATCGTGAAACACGCGCTCCGAAACGGGTTGCTCGAGTCAATCACCGTTCTGGCCCTCAGTATGGGCTGGTTGATCGGGAGCCTCGTCGTCATCGAGGAGGTGTTTGCGTACCCGGGCCTCGGACGCCTCATCATCCTCTCCATCAACGCCCAGGATATCCCGGTCGTCCAGATCGGAATCCTGATCATCGCAACCGTCTACTCGATCGGGAACCTCTGTGCAGACATCCTGTACTCGGTAATGGACCCACGAATTGACTATGAGTGACACCACCAACTACCAATCGGCGACGAACCAACCGTCCCTACAGCGGCCGAGCAGACTCGACCGCGCAAAGCGCCTGTTGTCTGGCATCCGCCACAACAGAAGTGCACTGATCGGCAGCGGACTGTTGACCCCGGTCATCCTGATCACCGTATTTGCCCCCTATCTGACGACCCACGATCCGACAGCGATCGACGCAGCCGCACGGTTCCAGGGGCCGAGCGCAGCGCATCTCTTCGGCACCGACCAGTTCGGTCGAGACCTCTTCTCTCGAGTGATACTCGGGGGCCGTGTCAGTCTCCTCATCGGTGGCCTCGCCATCCTCCTCGCCCTCTCCATTGGGATCCCCGTTGGGCTCACCGCCGGGTACTACCGTGGGAAAGTCGACGAGGTTCTCATGCGCATGATGGACGTGATGTTGAGTTTCCCGACGCTCATCATGGCATTGCTGGTGCTGACGATGATCTCGTCGAATCGGTGGAATACGATACTCGTCGTTGGCCTCGTGTATTCGCCGAGTATCTCACGGGTGGTTCGCGCCCGAACGCTCTCGGTCCGGAATCAGGATTTCGTGCTCGCAGCAAAGGCACGCGGAGAGAGCCACCGATACATCATCGCCCGGGAGATCCTCCCCAACATCACGAGCCCGATCATCGTTGAGGCATCAATCCGACTGGGGTATGCGATCTTGATCACCTCGGCGTTGTCGTTCCTCGGGTTCGGTGCCCAGCCGCCGACCCCCGACTGGGGGTACATGATTTCAGCGGCCCGGAACTACCTCGGCTCGTCACCGTGGTTCTTGTTCTGGCCGTGTTTGTTCATCTCGACAACAGTGGTCGGGCTGAACCTCCTCGGCGACGGGCTTCGCGACATCGTTGGTGTGCGTGAGATCAACGAATAAGGCGAGGCCGTCGACACCCTGGACACATTTATTTGGGGTGGCGTCAACTGTTAGACGAAAACATGCCGTCCCATAGTCTCGTAGTCAAGAACGCGTATCTTGCCGCGCACGATGATCTCGTGGATATCGCCATCGATGAGGGTCGTATCACGTCGATTTCACCGGATCCGATCACAGGCGGTGCCACGACGCTTGATGCGGATGGAAATCTCGTGAGTCCACCGTTCGTTGATTGCCACATGCACCTGGACAAATCACATGCTGCGTGTGGCCACCGGACCCCGCGCGGGCATGACGAAACGTTTGATTACCGTCGGCTCGAGCGCCTCGAGTCAGAGTACTTCTCAGCGGCCACGACTGCAGATATCACGCGGAATGCGATCAAGAATATTCAGTTAGCGGTGGCGAACGGTACGACGCAGATCCGGAGCCACGTCCTCATCGATAACGAGTTGTTCGGACTGCAGAACCTCGAAGCGGTACTTGAAGCAGGGCGGCAGACCAGCGACCTTGTCGACCTCCAGATCGGGCCGACCGCGCGCCACCAAGAGACGGCTGCCGGGCAGGCGTTCCTTGCCGACGCAATCGATCACCTGCTTTCAGCAGGTCTTGATCGGCACGCGGTGTTTGTCGGGGGAGATGCCCCACAGTCCGGACAGGACGACTTCGATTCCGTGGTTGCTGCCTGGTTCGAAATCGCGGCTGCCAAGGACGTGGGTGTCGACGCTCATATTCCGACTCCGGGAAGTCTTGGACGGTTTACGCTTGAGCGGATGGCTGCCCTCACAACACAGTACGGGCTTGCGGGCCGGGTGACGGCCAGTCATGCATTCTGTCTCGCACATCTTCCATCATGGGTACAGGAAGAGACGATCGCGATTCTCGCCGATGCCGGTGTGGGTGTCGCAACCTGTCATTCGAGTTCTCGAACCACGATGCCGTACCGGGAGCTGCGTGCAGCGGGAGTCTCGCTGGGGCAGGGCACGGACAACGATCGTGATTTCGTAATTCTGCATGGGACGGCTAACCAGCTTGAGGGCGCGATGGTGCAGGCGAATAAACTGCTGGTAGATAGCGAATCCACCCAGGAGTACCGATGGTATGCGTCGAACCCCGGGTTACGGCTTCTCTGGGAGATGATCACTGATGGGAGTGCCGAGCTACTCGGCGATCAGCAGTATGGCATCGCGGAGGGGGCTGCCGCGGACCTCATCATCCTCGATCGGCCATCGCCGGAGTGGTGTATCGCCGCGCAGGCCACGCCCCGGTACGTACTCAAAGCCGGGAACATCGTGGCGAAGGACGGGCGCGTCGTTCCGGAGTATCGAGTGATCGATACCTACGACGATGTGCTCGCACCCCCAATCGACTAGGGGGATTCAGCCCAGTTTGGGGGACGCCGGGAGACGAACACGCCGACCGGATTGGTGTCCGTCATCCGCCCATCGGCGACGACATGGTGCCCTCGAACGAAGGTGTCCGTGATGGCGCCGGTGACCGTTCGGCCGTCGTATATCGAGTAGTCAGCGGTTGAGGCATTCTGTGCAGCAGTGATCTCGAGCGTCTGTGTCGGATCGAACACGAAGAGATCGGCAGAATTCTCTGGGGCGATGCCACCCTTCGAGGGGAGGCCAAACAATCGCGCAGGTGTGTGCGACGTGAGGTCCGCCAGCGACGCTGGTGGAAGCCCCTGCGTTTCGACCAGTTCGTCGTAGAGAACTGGAAACGCATACTGGAGCGTGTTGTTCCCGAGTGGGATATCCCACCAGTTGGATCCGGTTTTCGCAGCGGTTGAGTACGCCGAATGATCTGTGGAGAGCACGGAGAGCACCCCCGAATCGAGTGCCTCGATGATGGCGTGCCGGTCATTGTCGGTGCGTACGGGGGGTGCATGTAGCGCCAGGAAGCCGAACTCGTCGAAAAGTGAATCGGTCCAAGCTACGTAGGGGTTACAGGTTTCCCCGCGGATGAGCGCCGGGGCAGCCGACTGATGGGTACGCAACGCGGCCACGGCGGCTGCCGAGGAGAGATGCATCTGATAGTACTTGCAGCCGTTCCGGATTGCGAGCCGGGCCCCACAGTCGGTCGCCATCGCCTCGGCAGTAGACGGCCGTGAGTCGAGAAACCCCTCGATATCACCCCGGCCGCGCTCGCGGTTCAGTTGTGCCCGGCGGTCACACAGTGACCCATCCTCCGCATGCACCAGCGCAACCATCCCGCGGTCACTGAGCTCTGCGAACACGGAGTCGAGAAATCCGTACGACAGCCCGAACTCGTATGCGGTAAACAGCTTCACCGAGGGGATCCCCATCGCCTGAAGGTGCTCTAGCTCCTCGGAGAGGTGCGTTTGCTCGGTGGTGACGACACCGTGGAAGCTGTAATCCACGAACGCGGATCCCGCGGCGCGTGACTGTTTCCGTTTGATACCATCCGCAACGGTGGTTGTCCCCGATGCATCTGGGTCCTGCCAGCCGAAATCGATGATGGTCGTGACACCTCCGAGGGCTGCGGCACGGGTGCCCGTGTCATAGCGCTCTGTGGCTGCCGGCAGCAGGTCGTTCTCGCCATCGATATGAACGTGTGGGTCCACCACACCGGGGAAGATCAGTTTCCCGGACACATCCAATCGTGTCGCTGCATCAATTGAGTCGCTATCAGTAGTGACAGCTTCGATCCGCTCCCCGGCAAGCACGACGTCTGCGTGAATGGTTCCGCCCGGGGTCACGACTCGACCACCGGATAGCACAGTATCCGCGTCCATACACGGTAATGTATGCCGATTGGCAAAGCAGTTGTGCTCGAAGTCCCCCTGGGACCATACATTTATGCGCGCCAGTTGAGTAGCAGCTGCCATGGTGGCGAGCGTCTGCATTACATACGATTTCGATGGTGTCGCACCCTGGCTTAACGTGTACGACAATCCCAGTAAGCATTCACATGGCCTGTATAGCGCGAACGTCGCCGTCCCGCGGTTGCTTGACCTGCACGATGTCTTGGATATCGATGCGACGTGGTTCATCCCGGGGCAAACCATCGAGAGTTTTCCAGATCGATGCGAGGAGATCGTCGCGGCAGGCCACCCCGTCCAGCACCATGGGTGGGCGCATCGTCCGCCGCAGTCCTGGGAGTCACGCGAGGCAGAACGTGAAGATCTCGAGCGAGGAATCGCGGCAATCGAAGCGCTCACGGGTGACGCCCCAACGGGTTATCGAACTTCCGGTGGGGATTTCTCTCCACACACCATCGAGCTGCTCGAAGAACTCGGGTTCGACTGGGATGCCAGTGACTACGCCGACGATTACTCCCCGTATTGGCTGGAGAAGGATTGGACGATCGACGCAGACGGCGTCTACCATCGTGGGGTCGAGTCAAGCCTGGTTGAAATCCCCCTGCAGTGGTATCGTGATGATTGGCTGCAGCTGATGCCGCTCGGATCGTCCACCACGTATCTGGACGAACGTCGGGTCTTCGAACGATGGAACGACGAGCTTGAATGGATGTGCGAACACGTCCAGGACGGCGTCTTCGTCCTCTTACTCCATCCACTCTGCAGCGGCCGCGGCCTCATGCTCCCCCATCTCGAGCGGTTCCTCGAATCGATCGATTCGGACGACCGCCTCGAGTTTGCCACTGTCGGCGAGGTGGCCGCGGCATTCGACGGCGCCAACTAGCCGACTCGAACAGCACCTACGCGGAGACGAGTCCCCCTACCACCCCTTTTGGCATCACCAGGGGCCGAGACGAGCCAAGCACTACTACCAGTCAACCGGGTATGGGAGAGGTATATGGTCTGTACGTCAGGCGAACGACGCGTGACCATACAACACTCTCGGAACCAGATACTGCGATGGGCGGGCGAGCCTGCAGGCCACCAAGCACGCTCACGCATCGAGCCATTGCCAGTTTACAATAGTAGTTACTCATTTTTGTCCGAAAGACATCCCGGACATGAGCAGTCAATCATCCACTGGACGATCACGGCGGATTCTGCCCAAGTCAGGTGGTTCATTCATTCTTCTATCAAGATGGCAGAATTCTGAATGCGTTAGAGCGATGAGTACCGAACACAAGCATTGATCAACACAAGTTGGCGCGTGGAGTCCCGTATTCAGCCAATAGAATGCCCATACGAGGACTATAGTGGAGTAGTGAATGTGGATATGCATCTGCTACGACGAGGCCAGACGCCGCTGAGGGTTGAGACCACTATTTGAGTAAGTAATATTGTATATATTGGTTGCAGTGGATCTCTTGATTCGTCGAGATTGCTCGGCGAGCCCCCAGGAACGGTTGCTTTGGCAAGAAGCTGGTGCTGGTCGACGAGCCCCTAAACCGGCCGGGTTCACAAACCCGCACGTGACAAGGCGGCCGAATGGATGGCCGACGCCAAATTCAGGACCTGTTGGTGCGGGGCCACAGTCGTCCCCGTGGTTCCCGCTGCAACTGGGAGATCGTCTCCGGAGTGGCAGCTGGCGGCAGGGGCGTGCCGCGCACACCCCTGGAGATGATTAGGGTGACTGGTGGGTGACCGGCGCCATGACGACGCCGGACCCCCGGTCGCCGAAGCCACCCACCGAGTAGTTGGGGAAGTAATATGTCAAGCGTGCATTGGGCGGGATATGCGTGTACTGTCGTGGAGCGTGAACGGGACGTTCCCCCTGCGGGGTCGCCGGACCAGATTCGGTCGATCATCCAGTGGCGCGACGACCGCCGACAGCCACCGGAGGTCCTTCTGCTGCAAGAAGTGAATCCCAACCAGCGGGCACGCTGGCGGGAGCGCCTAGCCGACCGGTTGGGCTACCAGGGCGTCGTCGACACCTTGGACCAGGCCGAGGCACTCGTCAACAGCAACGGCCACCTCACCGCGGTCCGGGACGGTGACATCTCGCCCAACAAGTTCGACGAGGTACAGGCTAGCAAGCCAGCTGGTGACGCGCTCGCGTTTCCGGAAAAGATTCTGGTGTCCGACATTGAGCGGGCGGACGGCACCATCGAAGTCTGGAACGTCCGGGCGGTATCAGGCGGGTCGTACCCAGAGGAGAAGGTGAAGCTGCTCGAAACGATCTACCGCGCGATCGAGGCGCGTGGTGAGCGCCCACGACTTCTCGCCGGCGACCTGAACACCCTACAGGAAGAGCTCCCGGACGGCCAGCCGGTGACCTACGGCTACCGCCGCGCTCCAGACGAACAATCCCGGGCAGTCGCCACCGAGCTCCAACTCCTCAACGGACTCGGCCACTTCGGACTGCTCGATACCTTCCGAACACGCCATGGCTACGGCCCGCCCGACCAGCTCGACATCAGCCACGACGGCCGCCGAATCGACCACCTGTTCGCCCACCAATCCTACACCCCCATCGAGTGTCAGTACCACGACGTCCCGACGGAACTCAGCGACCACAACCCTATCACTGCAATCCTCGAACCGGTCACCCATCCCAACAGGAGCCACACGGAGAACCGGACCGAATAGCGGACGCTCTACGAACTCGCGACCACCCTCGAAGTCGGCGACCGTGTCGCCCGGGTCGACGACGGCCGTATTGAGCACAGTGGCGACCCCACAGCCCCCAGCACCATCACCAGCATCGACCGCGGGCAGGGCACCATCACCGTCCACGGCACCGGCATTCAAGGCGGCACATACCGTTTGGTCGCCCACCAGGATGGCTCCAGCACTGCGTATCGTGTCACCGACGACACAGCACACCCCAACGGCTGCGTCGTGATGGCACGCATCACCGATAGCGACAACCGAGTCCAGGCCACCCGAACCTACGACGATCTCCGGTGACCCCCTACAGAACGCGATATCCAGATAACAGCAACCCGAAACACCATCCTACGCGGCACGGTAAATCCACGCGCTGAAACGTACTATCGCGCTGTCCCACCTGCACGACTCCGTTGCTCGCCAATCCAGTCAATGCAGTGCCCGGCCGAATACGCAGACGTTCACCAGCGGTAACATTTTCGTCCTGGAGACTGTTGGTGCGTGTAACTGTGGGTGCCTACTGTCCGAACTGCGGGACGACACGCGAGGTGGTGTCAACAGTGGACTGGCAGCCCGACCGCTGCGCAGCCTGCGGCAACAAAGTCCCCGACGACGACCAAGACGAAGGCGATCCACAATAAGGCGACCAAGACACGGAATCGAGTACCTCCGAGAGCCAGCCCCCTGCACCACGCTTTGGAGTATGCCATTGGCTGAATCCGATCCATCGGGAGGCCTGTACTAGACGCCGGAATAACGCATCAGTTACACTCGTAGATCAGTAAACAACCGTGATTGCTGCGTCGAGGGCGTCGTCAGCGAGTTCACGACCCAGTCGGAGAACACTCAGAAGTATCGGGCGTGGGAATACTGCTCCAACGCCTGATTCGCGCGCTTCTGCGTCCCCATACACAGGCACGCGGTTGCCTCCGCCGAACCCGGATCACGACCACTATCGGCTCAGCGCCCACACAGCTCCAAGGAACCACCCCAGCAGCACGAGTCCCAACGCCAGTTGTGCGGGCTGCATCGTGAGGAGTCTCGTAGCCGTCACCGCGAACGCGACCGCACTGGTCGCCACCACGGCAAGTGCTTTTGCATATTGGAGCCGACTCGTAGTGTTTCCACTTGTGGTATCTGATGGCATGGCTGGACCTGCGCGCACCCCCGTCAGTCGGGAAGCGCCGTGTGGCAGTACCTGCAGGCCGATACCTCATAAGCAATAGGTCAAGGAACTTGCCGGTACATCCAGAGCTATCGGTTCACCGGGGTTGGTCTAGGTCTCCACGTAGCTGGTGTCGCGCACCCAAGCCCCCAGAATCTTTGTCGGTGGGCCCAGCGACGGGCTCGGGCGGCCGCTGCCGGAGGGAGTGGAGTCGACCACAGGTACAGCAACTGATTTGAGTCCTGACGCCCCGAGCGTGACCAGACCCGGCGTGGCCTCAATCTGTCCCACAGGTATCAGCGTCGTGAGTAGGAGCCGTGCCGATGCTTGTAGCGAGCGGCAGGGTTTTCGATAGCGGGTCAGTTCGACGTTCTTGGTGAGTGCGGTTGCTGGCCACTGCACTAAGAATTGTCCTACGGGGTCGATGGCACCCGCGATGGCGCAGCCGTGGACGTTCGTTCCAGCGGGGATAGCACCGGATGGCAAGCAGACAGTACCAGCGCGTGGCCTGCAGCGGCTCACGCGTTCGCCATGCGCTTGAGAATCTTGGTGGTGAGGTGGCTGCCGAGTGGGAGCGACGAGGTGGGGCCGGGGGAGACGGCGTTGAGGACGTGAGTGGACTGTGGGCCGTGTTCGATGAGGGGGTCTTGGATAAGGGCGCCGTCTTCGCGGACGATCTGGGCGCGGATACCGGCGTAGCTCGGGCGGACGTCCTCTATCTCGAGGGTGGGGACGAGGTCCTGTGCTGCGGCGACGAAGGCCTGTTTGCGGTAGGATTTCTGGAGTTCGTCGACGGCGACGGAGCGCATCTTCCGGGAGCGCATGAGGTTCCAGAACCCTCGATAGGTGAGGGTCTGGGTGAGTTCGCGGAGATCCACATCGGTGTTCTGGTAGGCTTCCCGGCCGAACGCGAGCACGGCGTTCGGGCCGATTATGACCTTGCCGTCGGTGCGGCGCGTGAAGTGCACACCGAGGAACGGGAGGGCGGGATCTGGGGTGGGGTAGAGCATCGACTGGACGAGCGCCTGGCGGTCGGGGACGAGTTCGTAGTACTCGCCGCGGAAGGGGACGATCTGGTACTGGGTGCCGACACCCAGCTGGTGGGCGATCGTATCAGCATACAGGCCCGCCGCGTTCACGAGATAGGCTGCTGTGAGGGTGCCGTTCGAGGTCTCGAGGTCGTGCCCACTGGGGGTGTCGCGGACGTGTTGGACCTCGTGGCCCAGGTACAGATCAACGCCACGATCCTGGGTGTCGCCGGCGAGCGCGTAGACATACTGCTGGGAATCTATGGAGGCCGCCGCCGGACAGTGAAGGGCTGCGTGCCCACTCGCGGCTGGTTCGTGCGCCTAGAGTGCGGCTTCGCTTTCAAGCAGCCGGGTTTCGACGCCGTTCGCGGTGGCCTGTCGCTGCAGCCGCTGCAACTCGAGTCGCTCGCCACGCGTCTGCGCGACCACGAGCACACCACACTCCTCGAGAGGTACGTCCCTCGCCTGACAGTAGTCCTTCATGCGACGCGTCCCCCTCGTCGCGAACTCCGCCTGCAACGAGTCGGGTGGGTAGTTGAACCCCGGATGCAGGACGCCCGAATTCCGGCCACTCTGATGTTCGGCGAGATGGTACTCCTTCTCGACAATGCAGATATCGAGGTCGGTTCGTGCTGCAAGATGATACCCCACAGACAGGCCCACACACCCACCCCCGATGATTGCGACATCATACTGCGCCATTATATGCGCCACATCGAGACGACGGGTCTTAGGCAATCGCATCCAACGGCACCCGGCGTCCCACTCGATGCGAGGATGCCGTAGCCCGGACGCGTGCTCGTGGCTGGTGGGTCGCTGGAGCGCCGCTCCGTGGAACGGTCTGCGAGGAGTATTCACAGACTAAGCTGATGCCGTCCTTGATGCCGTTCTCGGGCTCTCTGCCGGTGGCCTCCTGGAACACCGAGTAGTCAACCATCGTGTCGTACACAAAGACCTCGGAAGGATTCTCAATATACGTCGGCTCGACGCTGGTGCCGAGCTCGTCGTTGCGCTCGACCATCGTGTTGAAGTCGTAGCGCTCGCCCGTCCCGAGCGTATAGCTGCCCTAGAGCTCGTTGTCGGCCGCGAGCTCGAGGCCACGGACGATATCACTGACCATCGCCGAAGCTTTGGGACGGTCACCGTTCGTGATTTTGTCGCTCTCAGACCGCGTATCATCTGGCCCACCTCGTAGACGGGCCCCGGAATACTATTCCACCGTTTGCACTGCGTCAGCTATCGCTTCGTCAAATCGTGACGAGCAGAACCACGGCGCTCGAGGGACCCGACAAGACACACAGGAAACCGGCTAGCTAGCGGTTCTGGAGCTGCACGACCGAGCACCACGAAATCAGCACTCCCGCCGTCAGAATCCACACGACACGCAAAAACTAGTGGGAACAAAGCCACAACCCCAGTACCGCTTACTCTGACGACCCGTGTTCGAGAACCCGCCGAATCCTCGATAGTTCGATAGCTAGCAATTGAAGTGACGAATCAACAGCCATCGAAGAGGGTGTTGCGTCACCAAACCCTTCTGTCAAATCCCACACGTCGTAGGTCTGCTCGATTCTAATCCGGTTGCCCCAGATATCCTCGCACATCCCGTCGATAACTAGTTCTTGGTAAGGATATTCGGTGTTCTCCCAGAAGTCGTCATCGGCCACTTCCTCATGCTCCGCCCAGTCGATATCCAACCCATCCATTTGGACATCGAGGAACCGGCGATCACCGAGACTCGAAAGTGGTTCCACCGGAATCGAGAGATCGCCCGCCGATGGGAGGCTTTGCCGTTTGATGCGATACCTGTCACCCGCTGGATTGAGCCTGAGCACGATATCGAGATTCCGGGCGGGCCCATTTCCGATGTTGATAAGAGCTGAACCGGTTTCTCGAGCTTCGAATTCGAGCGCCGGCATAATCTCCTGCTCCCGACTCTTCTTCGTTTCGCGAAGCATCCGGTACGTCACTGACGCGTAGACGCCCGTTAAGACAACCAACCAGATAGTGGCGATAGACGTGGCTTGGGGACCGCTCAGGAAACCAGCAAGAATGGTGCCAGTTCCAATGATCGCAGCTGCGACTAAGAGGACGATCGCTTCCTCCGCCCCGATGCGGCCAGTCCGAATAGTCTCCACCGTTGAACGGAAATCAACCATACAACCACTGGCCGGAGGACGCTAATAGTCGTTTCACTGAATACACCACCCGCGTAACCACCCTATGCACAGATTTTGACCGGCGGAACGACTAGACTACATGTAGCCGAGATCCCTGAGGCGCTCCATCAGGTCCTCCTTATCCTGCGCGCGACCCGCACGTTCGGTCGTGTTATCGAGATCCTGGCGCCACGCCGGCTCGCTATCTGCTTTCGTGGTGGAGACTTCGCTGCCGAGGCTGCGGAACCCGGCGAAATACTTCGGTAAAACGGGGATATCCTCGTGCGCCAGGCCGTTCGGGAGATCAGCATAGTCCTGTGGCACGTAGCCATCCTCAGGGAACCCCGCGACAGTGTCAGGGACGACGAAGTGCCAGAACGCCTCCCACACCGCAGCTTCGTCGAACTGGAGAATCGGCTGAATACGGTCGTGGGGCGGATAGATATCGGGATCATGCCGCGGACTGAAGAACGTCTCACCAGCACGCGCCTCCTGCTCATCCCACCGAATCCCACTGAGGATGCCGTCCACATCGTGTTCCTCGAGCGCGTCATTGAGGGCGACCGTCTTCAAGAGGTGGTTGCCAACATACGTGTCCAGCAGGAACGGGAACGAATCCTCCTCGTACTCGAGGATGTTGCGGACGTGGTGCTGGTTGTGCTCAGAGAGTTCGTCGATCGGGATGTCGTCGCCGGGTTCGAGCTCGTGCTCTTGGACGTAGTTGCCCACGTCCGTGTTCCGCGCGTAGATCACGTCGAGGTCCCACTCGTCGGCCCAGTGCTCGACGAACTCGTGGAGCTCGTCGAAATGCTGGTAATGATCGATGAAAATCGCGGGCGGGAGGTCGTACCCGAACTGGTCGGCTACTTCTTTGGCGAAATACAGGGTGAGCGTGGAGTCCTTCCCACCCGTCCACATGATCGCCGGAGTCTCGTACTGCTCAAGACCGCGGCGCGTCACCTCGATCGCCTGCTCCACCTTATGCTGAATACTCGGGTAGTCCTCCGGTGACTCGTTCTCGCCAGCACTATACTCGACGTCCAGATACGCTGGGAACTCCTGCGACATTACCTAAACGGAATATGTTATTCGGGATGAATGTTCTGATGTCTCGCAGTACCTGGAAACATGGCTTCTCCCGAAAGCCCCCTCGTTCTCGCGCCCGCTCGCCAGGATATCGCTCCCTCCGGTCGCGATAGGGCCTGCCGAAGCGAACCGCGAGAACTCGGCCCCTTTCGAAGCCCCCCCAGCCACGGAGAGGGAAGGGAGAGACACGACGTGGACGGACTGGAACTCACGGTCCTACCGCGGCGGTGGATTCCGGAAGAGGGCGTCGAAGACGACGCCAAGACAGAGGATGGCTGCAACGCCAACAATCGGAATGCGGTGTGTCGGGTGGACGTGGCTGGTCACGAGGGCGACGGCGGCGATGGCGGGGATCAGGAGGAGGGTGAGGTCGGGGCGTCGGTAGCGGGCGTGTCTCCGGACGCGCTGCCACAGCCCACGGGTTCGTCGTGGTGGTCGGTCCCCGAGCACGACTCCGGTGTTTCGACCCGCGAGCAAAAATAGTTGCGTTGACAGCTTGCGGGAGTCGGCCCGTATTCGGAGAACCCCAGGGGTCGTCGATGCCCAGCTTGGCGTTGTTCGTTGAGGGGTAGCGGCAGGAAGATGAAGCGAGTGTTAGTCGGCGTTGTTGGTGTCGGTGTCGCGGCGTTCGCTGAGTGTCTCCCAGATTTCGGTGCAGCCGGCGCCGTCCTCGACGTCCGTGAGGTGGGCGTCGTCCCGCGCCGTGCGTTCGTTACTCATCTTGTGAGTCACTATAGCGTGCTGGGGCATAAAGCTATGGTTTGACTGACTCAGATTCTGAGTAACTACCAGTGTTTGGTGTGGTTTTACCGTCTCCCGGTCCCAGGGACAGCCATGGACGACGCCCCGGACCTCGACACCGTGCTCGAGTTGACGGAGTACGAGGCCGACGCCCTCCGGCGGCTCATCGAGCTCGGCCGCACCACCGCCCCCGACCTCGCCGAAGCCACCGGCATCCCGAAAGCCCGCATCTACGACGTCCTCGACGGCCTCGCCGACGCCGGCTACATCAAGGTCATCCCCGGCCGCCCCAAAGAGTACGAACCAAAACCCCCCGAGACCATCCTCGAGCGCGCCGTCGAGAACGAACGCCAGACCTACGAATCCTACAAACACGCCGTCGACGCCAACCGCGACGCATTCCTCGACACCTATGGGCCGCTCTACGAACGCGGCGAAGACGAGATCTCGCCCACCGAGGAGCTGTTCTACGTCGTCGACGTCGGCGACCCAAGCGAACGCGAAACCCGCGCCCTCTACCACAATGCGGCCGACCAGATCCACGTCATCACCAAGAGCTTCGAATACCTCGAGGACATCGAACCCGCCCTCCAGGACGCCCTCGACCGCGGCATCAGTATCGACGTCCTCCTCCTCGACCCCGAACTCCTCGAACCCACAAACCGCGACATCCAAGCCGAAGTCGTCGACCACCTCCGCACCACGTATCCTGAGATCGGGCTTCGGTTCAGCGCCACCCGGCTCCCCTGGCGGGGGACCATCGTCGACCCGAGCATGGACTACGACTCCGGCGAAGCCATCATGCTCGTCGAAGAGCCAGAAATTCCCCTGCATAAACGCCAGGCCGCCGTCACCGAGAACGCGTCCTTCGTCGCCGGCCTCAACCGATTCTTCGAACTCACCTGGCAGTACGACGTCCTCGACACCGACCCCTACTGATCGGCCTTCTCGCGGAGGAGCTTCCGTATCGAATCCTCCACGCTGCGCTCGGGCGTCCAGCCAAGCTGGTCCCGGGCTTTCGACGTGTCCACCGCGAACTCCTCGACGAGCGTCTCATACCCACGCGGATTCTCGACCAGTTCGACATCGACGTCTCGGTCGAGTTCCTCGCGGGCGAGTTGTTGGACGAGTTCCGCGACCTGCATGACGCCTGGGTCTTCACTGGACGCGATCTCGTACTTCTCGACGCCGGTCTCGCCGGCCTCCAGTTGGTCGGTCATGCGTTCGGCGCTCTTCACGTACGCGCGGGCGACGTCATCAACGTGGATGTAGTTCCGGGCCTGGGTCCCCGGCTCGTACACGGTGAGCGGCTCGTCGTTGAACACGCGGTTGACGAAGAAGTTGATGACCGTGTTCTTCGAGACCCGCTGGCCATCGATCTCGTGCTCCCCATACAGATTCGACTTGAGGTAGAGGTGGACCGGGAACGCATCCGTGGCAAGCATCTCGAGGGTGCGCTCGCCCAGGAGTTTGGTGCGCCCGTACCAGTTCATGGGGTCGCGGGCGGCATCGACCGTGATCGGGAAGGAGTCGGGGTCGCCGAGGACGGCCATGCTGAACGGGAAGACGAGGCCGGCGCCGGTCTTCCGACAGAACCACCCCACGTTCCCGGTCCCCGTGACGTTCACGTCGTACGCGAGATCGGGGTTCGATTCACAGTCATCAACGCCGCTGATCGCGGCGAGATGGAGGACGATATCAACGCCATCTAGGGTTTCTTCGAGTTGGTGGCGGTGCCGGATATCCACGTGCTGGATCTCGACGTCGCCGATCTGGCGGACGTCGCCGAGATAGAAGTTATCGAGGGCGGTAAGCTCCCAGTCGGGGTGGGCGGTCTGGAGGCGTTCGACGACGCGGCTGCCGATGAAGCCAGCCGCCCCGGTGATACCGATGGAGACCGAGTCCTGCATACGACAGCTAAGCACTGTCGGCGACCTAATAGTTCCCGGTTCAAGCCCGCTCGAACCGCCCAGCAAGCTCCCGAATACCCGCAGGGAGGTCGTGGCTGGGCTCGAAGCCCGTCTGCTGGAGGCGGTCGAAGTTCACATGGTAGGACGGCCCGGGGTGTTCATCCTCAAGGTAGGTGATGTCGAGTTCGTGGTCCAGCTCGGCCTGCACGGCTTCCGCAATCTCCGCGACCCGATAGTTATCCGCGCTGTCGCCAACGTTGTAGATGAACTGCCCCCACTCGTCCGGGTTGCAGGCAGCGTGCGCGTACGCGCGAGCGGCATCCTGCACGTGGATGAACGGCCGCCAGTTCGACCCATCACCGTACACGGTGAGCGGGCGGTTCGTGAGCGCACGGAACACGAAGTGATTCACGACGAGGTTGAAGCGGACGCCCGGGGCGTCGCCGTAGACGGTGCTCAGCCGGAGCGCAGTCGCATCGAACCCATGCTCCTCGGCAGTCTCCCGGACGAGGGTCTCGGCCTCGTACTTTGATTCTGCGTAGGGATTCAGTGGGTCGGGCTCGGTCGTCTCGTCGATGTCCTCGGTCGCGGCGCGGCCGTAGAGATTGCAGGAGGATGCGAAGACGAAGTTGGTGACGTCGAACTTCCCCGCGGCACGGAGGACGTTCTCGGTGCCGTCGTGGTTGACGTGGAACGTTTCCTCTCGCCGCCCGTGCGTACTCGCCGCACCCGTGATGGCGGCAAGATGGATGATGGTGTCTGCGTCCCGGACGGCTGATTCGACGTCCCCGTACTCGGTGACGTCGCCACGCCGGAACCGAATCCCGGGGTCAGTGCGGAGCCCCGACCCCATGAGGTTGCGGGGGGACGAGATCGAGAAATCATCCAAGACGGTGACGGTCTCGACATCGTCGCGGTCCCGGAGGACGGGAAGGAGGGCGCTCCCGATGTACCCGCAGCCGCCCGTGACGAGGACGTGCCGCGCGTCAGCCATCAGTTGCCCGCGTCCTCAAGGCGGTCCTCAAGCACGCCCGGGAGGAAGCGGTCCTCGTGGGCGGTGATACGGTCCTGGTGGGCGTCCAGCGCCTCGAAGATCTCGTGCACACCCTCCTCGAACGTCGTCGACTGCTCACCGATGAGCGCCATGTAGTTGTCGTTGGCCATCTCCATCTTGTGCGTCTCGTTCTCGTCGCGCGGGTTCTCGAAGTGCTCGACCTCGGTGCCGTACCCGTACTCGTTCGCGACATCCGCGATGGTGTTCCCCATCTCCACGATACTAATCGGCCGCGTCACCTGATTGTACACCACGTGGTCACTGGGCCGGTCGTCTGGGTCGCCGAGCGCGAGGCGGGCGAGCCCTTCGACGGCGTCGTCGAGACTGACGAAGGGTTTCCGCTGCTCGCCCTTCCCATAGACGGTGATCGGGTAACCGGCAATCGCCTGCGCGATGAAGCGGTGCGCGACGACGCCGAAGTAGTAATCGAAGTCGAACCGCGTCGCGAGCCGATCGTCGGCAGTCGTTTCGTCGACGCCAGCACCGTACACGATGGCCGTCCGGACATCACTGATCGGCAGATCGAACTGCTTGTGCGCAAGCCGCAGGTTCGCCGCATCGTGACTCTTGGTAAGGTGGTACCAGGAACCGGCCATGGCTGGGAACGGCACCTCGTCACGCTCGCCCTCGTTCTCCATCGTCGCACCACCCTCGGGAATCGGGAACTCGGGCGCACCGTAGACACCTGTGGTTGTGGTTTCGATGAAGTGGGTGTCGCCGAGGTCGTTCTCGTGCAGCCCCCAGACCAGGTTCCGGGTCGCCTGCATGTTGTTATGCTGCGTGTAGTTCGCGCGCTCCCCATTGATCTGGGAGTACGGCGCGGACGGCTGGGCTGCAGCGTGAACGATTGCGGTCGGTTCGTGCACCTGCAGCAGCTCGTCGACGAAGGAGCGATCCGTGAGGTCGCCCTCGACGAACGAGAGGTTGGTGAGCCCGTGGACCTCCTCGGCTGCCTCGATTCGGGTTTCGATGTCAGCCACCGGGGTGGCGGAGACGGAACCGACCTCACCCACCCAGTCACGTCGTGCGAAGTTGTCGACCAAAATAACGCGCTCTTCGGTACGGGACGCGATACGGAGACTCGTTGGCCACCCAAGGTAACCATCGGCACCGGTAACGATGATGGACATAGTTACTCAGATAGTGAGTCACTATGCGTAAATAGTTATTGGAAAAATACCCGGGAGACCAGACAAACTGGTGATTCGGCAGCCATCCCAGGCGTGATCCAGCTAGGTAGCAAGTGTTGCGGTCGATACGCCGCTGGCAGGACCTCGCGGCTATCACGGGGGAGAGCGGCGTCCGAATCTTCAAGAGGACCCATGGCGGTGTGTGGGTGTATGGTCGTGTACTGGGAGATCATCGTCGTCATCTCGATCCTGGGGAGTGCTGCCACCGGGCTCTGGTTCGCCTACCAGCGAACGGCCGCCATCAAGGGACACGTTCGGGAGTGGGTGACCCCGGACCTACTCGATGGAGTCTTCGGACCGGGAGCGGGCGTCGTCCCGGTCTCGGATTCCGAGTTCGAGGACTGCATCAAGGCGCATGCAAACGACGCGAAACGAAAAATCGACCGAATCTCCGTCCACATGTACACGGTCGATAAACAGGAGACCGCACAGTTCCGAAACCCGAACGTCCACCATCGACTCCTCCTATTGAAACCCACAACCGAGGCGGAAACGGGGAAGCGAACGGGCTTCGAAACCGATCTGTTCTCGCCATACGATGAGGATGCGATCCTTGACCGGGACGCATTCGACCAGCCATTCAGCTACATCTACAACGCGATCGAGACCGATGACTGGCAGAACGTCGAGGTCCGAGTCTACGAAACGACCCCCTGGGTCCGCTGCGCGATGATCGACGAACGCTTCGCGGGCATCATCTTCGTCCCAACCATCCAGGGTGGCCGCGAAGCCCAGAAATTCTGGACCGAAAACCCCGAAACAGTCCAGATCTTCACCGACATCTTCGAGGACATCTGGACCGACCCCCGCACCACCGACTTCACGACCTCGTACGAGAACTGGAACAAACACGACCTCCCCAGCTAGCCACCGTCACCAATGGGGTCGGGCACGTCAAGCCCGTACTGCGCTCGCAGAATCTGCAACCCCTGACAAGCGGCCATCGTCGACGACGGAACGGTCTCGATATCAGTCACGAGCTCAAGGAACGAGGAATCGGACACCGGGTGGATGAGGTCGGACGAGCCCTGTGCCTGATCGAACTCCCACGTCACCGAGAGGTCTTCGAGAACCGCCTCCGAAAAGTCGGGGTCCTCGATGTAGAGGAGGAGCGTCAGCTCGGGTTGGCCACGAAGCAACTCGACCCCGAACCCCGAAACCCAGAGATCAGCACCGGTCCCATCGAGGAGCGCCCTGAGCCTGCGAAGGTGGGCATGCTCCTGTGAGGAATCCTCTGCCGTTGGCGTATCAAGGAGTTCCTCGCTGAACTCCCGGAGCACCAACTCCTCTATCGGTGCCTGGCCGAGTCCCTCGGAGGTATCAGGTCGATAATCCAGTGTCCCGGCCGGCATGACGCTGTACCGCGAGGGGTGTTCTGCGACCCGTGACGACCGCCGCCCGACCAACGCAACCGGCGAACGGTCGCCCGGCTGCAGGACACAGAACGTGTTGACCCCGAGTTTCGTATGGCGAGCCCGAACATCGAGCACCGACTCGACATCCGACGCGGCCGCCTGTCGACGCGGAAGCGACGCGGGCCTGGCACTCCCCACCGCCTCATACGCTTCGATGGCGAGCGAGAGTCCATCCGAGAGATACGAATAGTAATCAGTCAGCTCGAATCCCAACCGGATCGTGTCCCGATCCAGGGATACAACTCGAAGGACAGCCCCGTTCCAGAGCTCCGGCTCCGCCCCGGTCACAACCCGAATCGCCTGCCGGTACGCCGACAGGAACGACTCGTCGACCGCACTGGACGCAACCGGGCGGAACCCACCAACAACACCAGCCACGTCCCGAGTCGGCTGGAGCCATGCGGGTCGCGTCACGAGCGGGAGCCGACCCCGATCCGACCCCAAATCAACCGAGTAGAACGCCTCGCGCGATGCCGCATAATACTCCCCGAGCAACTCGCGCACCGAACGATGCCGGGTTACGCTCGGCGGATCGAGATACGCGTACATTCTGGAGACCTATTGGAGTCTTCTGAGGACACCTCCATCACTATTCGGATTTATGGCAAATTGGCGAAATGGCCGCGCCGGGAAGTCAGAGATCCGGGCACCAAATTGTGATCCGATGCCACGCGTATTGTTCCCGCCGAACGCCGGATAGACATTCCATCGTGCGTTCGCGTGGTTTGTATTCCTCCCAGACCAGACCCGCCCGCATCGAAGTCAATTTCGGAGCTCAGTCAGTCACGTCATCGAACTTCGAGTCCTCGGGCCACGATGTCGGGAGCCTATACCTCAAAGGGGTTCCTCGGTCGTGTGGTGGGTAGATGTCGGGGTCGTGGCGTGGGCTGAAGAAGGTCTCGTCGGCGCGGGCTTCCTGTTCGTCCCAGCGAATCCCACTGAGGATGCCGTCGATGTCGTACTGTTCGAGGGCGTCGTTGAGGGCAACGGTCTTGAGCAGGTGGTTGCCGACGTAGGTGTCGAGGAGGAAGGGGAATGTGTCCTCCTCGTACTCGAGGATGTTGCGGACGTGGTGCTGGTTGTGTTCGCTGAGTTCGCTGATGTCGATGTCGTCGCCGGGTTCGATGTCGTGTTCGTCGACGTAGTTCCCGACGTCGTCGTTGCGGGCGTAGACGAGTTCGACGTCCCACTCGTCGGCCCAGTGCTCGGCGAAGTCGATGAGCTCCGGGAAGTGCTGGAAGTGGTCGATGAAGATCGCGGGGGGCACCTCGACGTCGAAGCGCTCCGCGACCTCCTTCACGAAGTAGAGGGTGAGGGTCGAGTCTTTGCCGCCCGTCCACATGATCGCGGGGTTCTCGTACTGCTCGAGGCCGGTCTTCGTGACCTCGATAGCTTTCTCAATCTTGTGCTCCACGCTCGGATAGCCATCAGGTAATTCATCGGTGCCTGCGCGATTGTTGGTGTCGAGGTAGTCCGGGTTGTTCACAATAGAAAGAAACGTATCTGATTTTCTACCTGGTCGGAGTTCACTGTGATCCTGCTGATGCTCCCGGTTAGAAGTGCAGTTAAGGTTATGTTTCCTTGATGGAGATTTCTTCTTCGGAACCATCAGATTCCAAAATAGTCGAGAAGAAATTATTACACTCGCAAGTCTCGGACCCCCGGATGCCGCCCCATATATGCCGCAACGCGAAAATCAACCGGAAACTTCTATACGAACTGAACCTTATATAATGATTGTTGCAACAAGAACTCGACGAAGAGAAAAAGGAGTGTCTGCAGGAATCAACCCACGTAATATTTTACGGAGCCGATAATTCAGGACTAACGATGGCAAAATGTTGAGTGTTGGGAGAAGTAGCGACGACGATTCGAATCCTGGGGTACTAATTATATCACAGGTATTCCCCCCAGAATCGATGGGTGGCGCCCATCGGTGGAAGAAGCTCGTCGAACACTTGCCGGAAACCTACAACTGCAGGGTTATTTGTCCCCCTCCATCGTTCCCGTTCGGCAGCTTTGAACCTTCGTATCGCCCCTGGAAGAGAGAAGTTATAGATGGGGTATCCGTTACGAGACTCTGGACCTACCAGCCGACAAGACGGTGGACAAAATACGGCCGGATTCTTAACAATGTCGTCTTCGCTCTAATGGCCTCGATTTATGTTTTACTAAACTTTTGGAGATATGACCGAGTAGTGACGATGGCTGGGCCCCATACGACGTTCCTCCCTGGAGTGGTTGCGAAGGCGCTCGGCCGAATCTGGATTATCGATGTCTTTGACCTCTGGCTCGACAATGCAGTCGACTTAGGGTACGTAGAACGTGGATCAATTCCTCACAGAATTGTCGCCCGCTTGGAGGAATTAGCATTTCGTCAATCTGACCACGCAATCGTGTTGACACCCACTATGGCAAGGCAGTTTGGTGAAAAGCACGAGCTTAACATGGATGACTTGACCCCAGTACCGTTCGGCGTCGACCGAGATCTCTTCTCACCAGATGCCGGTTCCGAAGTTCAGAACAGAATCGTTTACTTTGGAAATTTAGGAGAGGCGCAAGCGTTCGTTCCGTTTATTAAGGGGTTCGCACGAACCGACGAGGATCTACAGCTACATATAGCGGGCTCCGGCGAGCGTCGAGAGGAACTAGAAAAGATGACGAATCGCTTGGGAATACGAGATAGGGTTACATTCGAGGGGATGCTTCCCAGGGAAGAGGTGTCGCCGCTTGTCGCAACCTCGTTATTGAGTATTGTGCCTCTAAAGACCGGGGAGGAATACAAACTCGACTACGCCCGTCCAACAAAATTGGTTGAGAGCATGGCCGCTGGAACGCCCTTTGTCGCGAGTAACGTGGAAGAGATTGAACGGGTTGCTGAAATGTCCAGGGCTGGTTTTGCGGTTGAAAATGAACCCAAAGCTGTTGCAGATGCCATCGCTGAGATTTGTGAAAACAAACAGACCCGTAACCTGATGAGTGAGCACGCGGTGGAGTTCATCCAACAACATCATGATTGGGCGTCGCTAACAAGCGACGTAAAACAGATACTGAGCTTCCAGAACAATCCCGATTCCTGAAGCTAACCGCTAACCACTTGAGTGCATTCAGGTGGCCTTGTTTAAACGCGGCGTAGAACGTCTGTCTGACGGGTTTCCAAGGAAATGAAGCGGGTTAGTTCGAGGTGGAATGTCTGAACTCGCCCGCTTCACCGAACGGTGTGTCGTTTTGTCTCAAAAAGCTGTCGGGAGCGACCGCAATCCACCCGTCAAGAAGGGTGATGGCGGCTATGCTGACTGGGTGATTGTCGGTCTGCATTGTCTCCGCGAGTATCTTGATCACACATACCGTCAACTCATGGATGTTTTACAAGAGATGCCTACGATACTCGATATATTTGGCTTGAGTGCTGGCGAATTGCCGGATTTTACGACGGTGTGTCACCGCAAACAAGCACTCAAGATGCGGATTTGGCGGGTGCTCCTTCGGCTCTCAGTCACCCTCCACGATCTCGGCGAGATTCAAGCGATTGATGCGACGGCGTTCGAGCGACGTGCGGTGAGCCGCCACTACGGAAATCGCGTTGGCTACTACTTCCAGCGAGTCAAAACCACCGCCCTCGTGGATTGTTCGACCGGTGTCTTCATCGACATTCATTGTTCAATGAAACAGCCCCACGACACCCAGATCGGTCGGCAAGTCCTCACCAGAAACCTCGACCAGCTCCACACCATCACCGCCGACAAAGGGTATGACTGGGATGAGCTTCGCCAATTATTACGCGACCACGATATTCGACCAGTAATCAGACACAAAGTATTCTGGCCGCTTGATAAAGCACACAACGCACGAATGGACGACGCAGTATATCATCAGCGATCAAGGATTGAGTCGGCGTTCTTCGCAATCAAACGTCGGTACCGTGATAGATTACGGGCTAGAACCTGGTTTGGCCAGTTCAGAGAACTCGTCCTAATCGCCGCCGTCAGAAATATCGAACTAGCTGTGAGACGCTGAAACGCGTGAATAATCGCATCTAAACAAGGCCCATTCAGGTAACTCTCGACTGCTACGAATGAGCTGCTTCGATGGTCAACCGACCCAACACAGCCGGGCCATACGTGGATCTGGCCACCATTGGTACTATATAGCGAACTCTCACGAGGAAAACGAAAACACTATCTCCCTTTACATTCGGCGAGATCAACCATTCGCTTGAACTCGAGTGCTCCTACTTGGCGGTTTTTAGCCATATATCGTAATCCGGATTTAAGCGGAGCCCACTGACCAGAACCCGATATGTTGTAGACGTGCGACCAGAGATGTAAGTGACCGTCCGATTCGATAGCTTTATCAACTGCTGACTTTAGCGACCTCAGGTGCAACTGCTGTCTAACGCTTTTTGGTATCGCCCTAATCCCCCAGTGCGGCTTCAGTTGGCCAACAGGGAGACTGCGCGCGGTCAACGATGCGGTCGGTGAACATGAAGTTTCGACAATCCCCCCGTCCCTACGAACCTCGGACAGCGAATGATCGGGATAGAGTCTCGAATAGAGCCTATAAAGGACATTTCGGTCGTTCCTTTCGTGGTCCGTAAACGCAGTCCGAACGACGCAAATGTCGTGCTCCTCCAGAATATCGTAATGATCCGATTGGTGACGGGGGAAAACTATCGAATAGGGCCCCGGGATTTCGAACTCGCGATGTAAATTCTCGACTTTGGACAGTTCGTCTTCAAGTGTTTCTGGGGGGACTTCATCACCAAGGATATGAGAGTACGTGTGAGTGCAGATCTCGTGGTTGACATCAGCGTCTTGAATCATCTGAACCAGTTCAGGAGCGTAGAACAGTGGGTCCGACTCAACGCCCGTTCCAGGATCAGCAGACCACCATCCACGAGGATACTCGCCCTCGTGCCACCCCTCACATTCAGATTCGAAGAGGTGTCCGACGATGTCAAATGAAATCGGAATTTCAAGGCCATCACAGACATTCAATAGGTCCTTGAGTGCTGATCGTTCCACCGACCCGTCGGCAGAAAGATGGCCGTAGTCATTCTTGTCGTGTGTTCCCCACCCCAACTCAACTTCCACACTAAGTGTTACTAAACCCGCCATAGCTCTACAACTGCTCCCCATATATCATACATTTTGATACTCCGATACAGGCATAAGTGGGTCGATAGAACTCCAAGCCTATGTCGATCTACAGAACGTAGAAATGCGCTCGGTAGATACGCGCAGCTGAATTGGGGAATTTCTCCTACTGGTTATACATTCAGAGTACTGGAGTGCAGTTTTCTGAACGGAATCGAGGTTCCAGCTAATGAAAAAATACCACATCTAGACCTCAATTATTCACCTATGAGTGATTTTATCCACGCAAGTTCGATATTCGTGGTCTCTTCTACTTGTTCGACAACGGCTAGGTCATTAGAGGAGAAGCTCTTCGTCACAAATACGGCCGACACCTGTACTACGAGTACAAGGAGTCCAATCCCGACCAGATGTTCCAGGTTCAGTACTATTTCGGTAGTGAACCCCTTAATCACCAAACCGACAGCAAGTGCCACCACCAGCGGTTTGAAATTGTTCGCATGGAACGGATGCGCACCGGACGCCCTGTAGACCGAGAGTACTTCTAGGGCGTTGTAGGAAAAATAAGCAACCACAGTGGCAAGCGCTGCCCCGCTTATACCATATCGAGGAATTAAGAGGACATTGAGCGAGAAGTTAACGACTAATCCGGCGAACGCGGTTACTGCCTCCACATTCGTACGATCGACTGCCCGTATCATGTCGCCATTTAGACCGACGACAGTCCTGAACAGGAGTCCGAACATCAGTATTGAAAGGGCAGGTGCCGCGGGTGCATAGGAATTCCCGAAGAAGACCCGAACAATGTCGGAAGCGAACAATCCTAACACCAGAACGACTGGAAACGTCCCGAAGAGGAGCCACTTCGTCGAAGTCTGGTAGATTGTCTTCAGACCCTCCAAATCTCCCTCTTCATAGTGCCGTGTCGCCATCGGCAGGTAGAAGAACGAAAAGGCGCCCGTCAGGAAGGTCGCTGCCATCTGCAGTGGTTGTATGGAGCGATAGTATCCAACTGCAGCCTCATCCATAAAGTACGCGATTAGCAATATGTCGAGTCTGGACAGGAATATGAATATGAACGAGCTCAGCGCTAATGGTAGCGAAAAGGCCAGTAACTCTCGCAAGGTATCTTTGTCAGGAATACGAAATAAGTCCCACGGGACGAATGATGTCCGGAGGAACCACATGGCAAAAATAATCATAACTAAAGGTAATCCAACCCAGTATAGGACCGCCCCGAGCTGTGGAGCGCCTATTAAAATTGCGCCGATCAAGGCCAGTAGTGGTATCAAGCGTCTGGCGAGGTAGTACGAGATAGTCGCCGCAAAGGAACGGCCTTCCGCTCGTAGCACCCCATATGCGACGCTGCTAATCGGGTAGAGAACGGTAACCGGCAGGAATAAAATAAGATAGCCGAATAGTTTAGGTTTATTCAGAAAACTGGGGATGATTGATCTCAAACCAAAGAGGACAGCGGAGAACAACGTCCCGCTAATGAGTACAATGAGAAAGCCGTGCTGGATGATTTTCTTCTGCTCTTCGAATGTCTCATGCGCCGATGATAATCTGGTGACGGTCGTTCCAACTCCTAAGACGCTCAATTTCCCGGTTAGGACAACTATTGTGTACGCCAATGCCAGCATTCCATAGATTTCGGGTGGTAAAGACCGTACGATTATGATTTCCGCAAGCAAGCCCAGAATTTGTGCGACTAACGTCCCCGCGAATATGATGGACGTGCTTTGGGCAATCTTCCCGAGACTTTCAGTTGCGTCAATCATATATACATAAACTTTGTTGGTTATCCCGATAGGTTTGTCCAGCGAACCCTGCTACCAGCTCTTGACGTGACGTCTGCCTGGACCGGGAGTTCTCGGAGCTAATACATTTCGACCCCCCAATCATATCGGCCACAGAAGGTAACCTGGGATGTTTTGTCATTTTTTAAGCCATCACATTACCGACTGGCGCAGTCAATAAATTCAATTTGGGTAAAAAAATCGCTGGCTGGAGCTATGACAGTTCCATATGTACTTCGATACAAGGAATTTTCGATTCTCGACACTGCTGGTTCTGTCGTTGGGCTGCAAGTAATTCTTGGTGTTTTCGGTCTGGGACTCCACTTGTTTTGAGGGAAGTAGTCTTATTCTTCCTGTTTTTGAGAGAGCTTGATCGGCGTGATGTAACGAATATTCCCCAATCTAGTGACTCGATCCAGGGGGGACACCAAATCATCACCTAGCAACGTCCTACCAATCGAAAGTGAATATTTCTCCAGATAGGGAAATTCGATTCTCGACAGTCATCTCTTCACGACTCTACTTTAGTTGCAACTAGTGTTTCCTTTCATATAGTCCGGTCTCCAAAGTCAAATACAGCATAAGATTCCTCCAATCAATTTTTCTAGAGAGACCGGGTTGGAACTGCTCTATGCCGACATAAACCCGGAATACGGGTTCTGGAATCTGGAATATGCTCGTCTCTTTGAAAAGTTTTATTCATGCTCGCACTTGAGGGGGACTGTGTTATCTCGTGAACAGTGCATTACGAACAGGTGCTTGGTTTACCACTCAGGGATTTGTAGCCTAATCAAGGAGGAGTTACGTCTTGAAAGCTGCACGTCGCATTCCCATCGGCCTCATTCTTGATGTCGCACGCCAGTAGCAGGACGTCCGACGGGAAACAGATAACGGTTATCAGCTGTTTCACGGATCCTCGTTTCGGTGGACCACAACGAAGGGCGCTAAGTGTAGCGATAAAGCTGCAATCCCGTGGAATCGAGACGGTCTTTCTGATTCCGGACGCGACTGATGATTTTGCCGATGCCGTTAATGCTGAAGGGCTGAGAGTTCACAGGCTGTCTAGCCACCAAATTCGACCCCCAACTGACCTTACTGGAAATATCCGCTATCTTGGTTCAATACCCGGAGAAGTACGTCGGATTAAGAATATCATATACGGGGAGAACGCCGATATCGTTCACGCCTCAAGACCGGTTGACTATCAAGCCGGATTGGCAGCATCCTTGTCTGGAGTACCCCTAGTATGGCACTTCAATGACACGTCGATGCCGGCACCCGTTAGACAGCTCTCAGCGCGGGCTGCAAATCAGCTAGCCGACGAAATCATCGTCGTCGCTGACGCTGTTCGTGAGTATTATTTCTCGGGTGGCCACAGATCAAGAACGGTGTATACCCCCGTAAACTTGGAAGAGTTTAACCCAGACAAAACCGACTCACTAACTAATCGTCTTCACACCGAGTTGGGATTACCAACTGATGTCCCAGTAGTCGGCGCAGTTGGTAACATCAACCCCGCAAAGGGTTATCGAGAACTTTTGTATGCTGTCGCAAAATTGGTTAATGAAACTGAGGTGATTGTGCCTATAGTTGGGAAACCCCTCGAGACCCAACGCACCTATCACCAAGAGTTGCTCGCCCTGCGGTCTGAACTGGGACTCGAAGATCAGGTAAGATTTCTCGGTCGACGTTCTGACATCCCTGCACTACTGTCATTGTTCGATATCCTGGTGCTACCATCAGTCAGTGAAGCGTGCCCGACGGTGACGCTAGAGGCTATGGCGATGAAGACACCAGTCGTGGCGACAGACGTTGGGGGCGTCCGTGAGCAAATCCCCAATGAAAATTATGGGTGGGTTGTACCTTCAGAAAGCCCATGCTCCTTGGCGGAAGCAATTTCGGATGCACTAATGCACCCATCGAAGCGCCGTGATAGGGCGCAGTGCGCCCGCAAACGGGTAGAAAAGATGTTCTCGCTTGAACGGTGTGTTACTACTCATGAAGAGATTTATCGATCACTTGTCTAGTATTTGTGGGAGAATTGAGTAACGTACTATCGCACATTTGCAGTACACATCATGTTTCCAGGAGTAACGGATTGACCACGACGACGAGTTTCTAAACCCCTACTCAGCTAAAAATGGATAGAATCCAGACACCTATTAGCACCAACCAGTAGCGAATATTTGTTTACGTATGTTTAGTGGAGGTATTGGGTTCAACCATCATCTTAATTGTTCCAATTATTTAAATTTTCTGATGTGTCTGCCTGCCCTGCCTCGTCAAATCGGCGTTGGGTAACAAGAATGAGTCCCGCCCTGAATATTACCCTCGTATAGGAGCCTGTCCGAAAAACATCTACTACCATGCTGCTCGAAGGCCTCTCCAGTTGAAACCTCTCCTAAATATAAATTAGGCAGAATCCGTCTACTGCGTAAGATTCTACCCGTGACGTCCAACTTCATCCGATACGATCAAGACCAGCAACACTTGCTGCCGAAGGATCCTTCGGAGTGGGTCGCTGAGGACAGTCTCGAACGCTTCGTCTCCAACACTATCGATTATCTCGACGAGCAGGACCGACTGGAGCCATTTTACCCAGAGGAGACCGACGAAAACCGGGGCAGACCGCAGTTTCAACCGGTGATGCTGCTCAAAATCCTCGTCTTTGCTTACGCTCAGGGCATCCGCAGCTCCAGGAAAATTGACCGCCTCCTCGAACGTGATGTCGCCTTCCGTTTTCTCGCCGCGAATCAACAGCCGGATTTCCGCACAATCAGCACCTTTCGCAAGGATCATCGCCAGGACTTTCAGCATCTGTTCGTCGAGATTCTCCGGTTATGTCGGCAGGCCGGGATGGCCCAGATTGGCGACGTTGCACTTGACGGCCGGCGTGTCCAGGGCGATGCCGCACTCGATCAGAATTAAATCCGGGAACAGATCGAAGCAGAGATTCAGGAAATTCTCGATGAGGCAGCCGATATCGACGAGGAAGAGGACGAGGAGTATGGCCCGGGAAACCGCGGCGACGAACTGCCTGAGGAACTCCAGAACAAGGAGAGTCGGTTGCAACGGCTGCGGGAAGCAAAGGCGAAGCTCGACGAGCAAGAACAAGCGCAAAAAGCAGAACAGGCCGAGAAGATCCGTGATCGGGAAGAAAAGGAAGCTGAATCGGGCGAGAAGATGCGAGGACGGAAGCCGAAATCGCCGGAGGGTGTGGAACTCGACGAGGACACGAAAGCAAACACGACCGACCCGGAGAGTCAAACGATGAAGAGCCGCGACGGCTGGAAGCAGGGCTATAATGGCCAGGCGATGGTGGATTGTGATTCCCAAATGATCGTCGCTCAGGGGGTCACTAACGACGCCAACGACACACAGCAACTCGAACCGATGCTGGATGAGTGTGCAGACGTGAACGGACAGCTCCCGTGGAATGTGCTGGCGGAAGCGGAGTACTGGAGTGAGGAAAACGCCGAACTCGAAGATGAGCAAACGGAGTTGTTCATCGCCACGACGAAGGGCTGGAAACGGCGCAAGTCACTGCGAGAGAACGGGCCACCACGCGGGCCGATTCCTGATTCAGCAGGACCGAAGGGGCTGATGGAACGGAAATTGCGGACGAAACGAGGAAGAGACATCTACCGCAAACGGGGTCAGAGCGTGGAGCCGGTGTTTGGTCAGCACGTGAATCGTGGGTTGGATCGGTTCATGTTGCGTAGTGAGGATGGTGCGGCAGCAGAGTGGTCGCTGTTCTCGGCGACGCACAACCCCTTGAAGCTCTGGCGGACGCGGTGGGAGTCGGCTGGGTGACCAAGTCGGTACAATCGGTCGGCTATTTTGGAGAGAGTTCCACTTTCGTCAGAGAACAATTTCAAATGAGGCGATGAGTGGTCTAATTAGAGTCGGCGAGATTCGGTTTTCTTAGACGGACTCATTAAACATCTGTTTTCCAATTTCGCGTCAATCAGACAGCGCATCCAGGCCGAAGTGTGGTGTGAAACAACTGTTTCGTTGGTGGCCGCACTATTCAGAGAGACTGACGAACCACATTCGGACTTGCTCAGAATCGGTATTATAGACTGGTTCAAAAACATCGTATCCAGCCTCATCCAATATATCCCGGATTTCTGCCCAGTTTTCGTGCGGCTCTATAGCCAGTAAACGAGCGCGCGTTCCCGGTGTCCGTATTGTCTCCGTTAGTCCTTCCAGAACTTGTGGACCAGCACCCTCAACATCGAGTTTGATAACATCGGGAGGCTGCGTTTCGTCGACAACATCGTCGCCAAGCCTCGTCTGGACGGTGACTGTTTCCACGACATGGTGTTCGTTCGTGTACTCGCCACTAAGAGTGCCTTGTTGACTGCCCGCCGACTGACTATATGGGAGGGTAAAATCGACAGTTCCGTCCATATTAGAAAGAGCGTACGGCGAGATAGTTGCTGGAGTATTATTCAACTCAATGTTTTTCCGTAGCACGTCGATATTTGGCTCAAAGGGCTCAAATGCACGGACCTCCCCGCCCTCCAAAATCGATCCGACAAGACAGGTGTGCGTGCCGATATTTGCGCCGACATCCCAAACCGTATCATTCGGCCGAATGTGGGAGAGTAATTCCCGAATTACAGCTTTTTCATCGTTTCGTGCGCCTTTGACAGCACGATAGGTCGAATACGTCGGCACGTGAAACGTCGCCGATGCATCGCCAACTGACACGTTCATTTCGCCTCTCACCTGCCTGCGTTTCACACCCCAGAAGACACGCCGTGCCTGCTCAGACAGACCTAATTCTACAATAACTCGTTCAACCCGGCTTGTAATACTCGTCATTGGCTTTACACTCTAACAAGAGGGTATAAAACTGTGGTCTATACCGCCAATCTGTTCGAAGTTTAGTCGACTTTATCTCTTGTTCGACTGCGGATGACACCGATTGTCTCACCAAGTGCACTCCCCATCTCGGTAGAACCCGAGGACCCACGAATAACAAGCCCAGGGCGGCGATGATACCTACTTCAATCGGCCCAATCATGGTTACGTCCTCGGATTGTTCACGAACAGCTCCCCGATCTCGGCCTCGGGGAACTTCGGATGTGAGGCTACGCCAACCCGCATCGCCTCCGTGCTACTCGCCGTCTCCCGCCCCTCGAAGTACGCGACATGACGGCCACGCCACACCGCTGGCCCCGTGTTATCTTTGTTCACCAGGAACGTCAAGTGCGACAGCTAGTTCTTCGCGAACGGCACATCCGTCCCGAAATAGTTCCCTGGCTGTGTAACCAACGGATTCGCAGGCGCCGTGTACGTCCCATCAATGGTGTCGGACCGATAGATGAAGGTGCCACGCGTCCCATCATTGTTGTCCTTTTCGTAGACCGTTGAGCTAAACAAGATATACCCCTCGTTCCCATCGGGCTGGATGTGTGGCACCTACCACGAGGTGAGCAGGTCGGGGTCGTTCGGCAAGATAGTCGTGCGATTCTAGTGCGTGGCGGGCGTCTTACCAGACATCACCGAGTACCGCGGATTCGCCCCCGAGATGTCTCGGAACGCAACGTAGGGCGTGCCATCCTCGACAAGTGCCGTCTTCGGGTCAGACGCATCGGAGATAACAATCCCCTCGTCGGTCCAGCCCGACGACGAACTCGGGAGATTATTCAGTGGCGCATGCCGCGCCTGAACATTCTCGAAGTTGTCGTGATTCAGCAGAATCCATAGCTCGCCAGTCGATTGGTCGTAGAACGGGAAGGGGGCGGTCGAGTCGGTCCCCGCATCCCCGATCATGACCGTCGAAATCTGCTCGAACCCGCCAAAGGGGTTGTCGCTTTTCACCAGGACGGTTCCTCGCGGCCCAGCGGAACTCTCGACGGCGAGATACACCGTTCCGTCGATCATGATGCCACCAACCTCTTTCGGGCTGAAGGGGGTGCCTGGGTGGGTTTGGGATGTCGTGGGGGACGAGGAGTTTGCGGGCGTCGATGTGCGCCATCGCGCGGGTCCGGGCCGCGGTAGATTCGACGCTCAGGCTATGCACGTCGATGGTTGGCGCGTCTCGGTGTGTGATGCCGCCGCGAGCCCGTACGTGAAGTCGGGGACGTTCGTAGAGCGGGCGACATTTTCTTCACCGTTTCCGACGACTCGACAGCCTGCGGTGTTCGTGTTTTGGTTGACGGTGAGTTCGACGGTCTATCGTCCAGCCGTTACGCGAGTGAACTACCTGAAACGTAGATGGCCGAACGAAACAGTAGTTCCAGTCCAATCGTGTGTGAAATAGTCGCTCTCTGTATCTTGAGGACTGAGCGGTTATTCCTCCGAAAAGGCTATCAGCAATGGATGGTTTTTCCCGGGTAATGACTTCATCGCGGCGGATATTCAGGGTGAGTGCATCTGCCGCAGTCCTTGTTTTCGCTGGAGGGATATTTGCCGCCCACTCTACAGGGAGCGCGTACCCCGCACTCCCGATCTCAATTACCATAGCCACACTACTTGTTGTTCTGCCTGTTCTCTGGGACGATCCATTGACAAGCATCTATCTTAGATACCTCTCGATACTAATCGGCTTCGCAGTACTCTATCGACTTGTCCCGTTTATCCTGACAGCGGGTTTAATTGGTATCGACCCTCACTGGTACGCAGTTCAAGTGGAGGAGGTAAGAGGAATTGGCCATACAGAGAGTATCGACAGCCCATACTACCGGGTTGCATCACTATACATCGTTTTCCTCTCAATAATTACGGAAGTTACCGGGCTCGACTCAGAGCAAGCAATATACATCATGGCAGCCGTCGCCGGGATCAGTCTACCTCTGTTCGGAGCGATCCTTGCGTATCGGCTTGCACCACGTGACCATCAGAACCGTGCAATGATCGTATCAGCCGGGGTACTGTTGGTCTCCGGGACCGCTGTCAGGTACGCTTTCTGGCCTGTCGCTCAAACATATGCGGTCATCATCTTTACCCTAACAATGATCGTGATCGTGCGCTTTCGGTACCCGGATCCGGATCTGGAATGACTCCCCACTGGAAATCCTCGCTACTCCTAATCATTTGCATCGTAGCCCTTGCTCTCTCTCACAAACTACCAATATTTGCACTGACAATCTTACTCTTCGTGCTTGTTATCGAGGGTTCGAAATCATCAATAGCGCCGGAACTGAACCGATTATTCTTTATTTCAGCAATGTTATTGATTGGAGTCTGGGCGATTACATCCGAGTATATTGCAAATGTCGTTCATAGAGGTTTATTCCTGGCTGAGGGCCTGAATATTCAGAGAGAACTGTATGAGCCTTCGGCAGCTGTTCGTGTTGAAACGAGGCCTCTAACGACATTTCGTCGGCATGTAAATTGGATAGTTATCTCCACCCTTGCTGGCATCTCCTGGACATATATATTGATTCAGGATTGGCGGAAGAACCGATGCCATTCCAAGTTCCTTCCGGTGCTCGCGTGTGCCGCCATTCTCATGGTTCTTTCGGCCGTTGCGATCGCCTCCGGGTCGACGGTAGCAAACCCAATTCGAATCATAGCGCTCGCAGAACCGGTATTAGTCGCTTTCGTCGCCCTACTAACAATCCGTCTCGTCGATGCCAAGTCTGAATTTAGTCTGCAGTTACTTGGGTTTACCCTCGTCGTGCTGGTCATCATCAGCCAAACTGTGGCCTTAGGAGGGATGATTGATGAACCCGATTCACCCCGGTCTCACTTGACGTCCGCTGAACAGGATGCCTTTGGCTGGACACTCCATTATACCCCGTCATCGAGCGTCACTTATACTGACGCATACCTCGTCCGAGCAGGAGTCGATCCAAACAACCTTCCACGAGGTTACTGGAGCCGGCAAAGAGGAGCCTTCCAGTATTTCGAACCAGCCGTATTCAATGGCTCATTTGTACCACGGCAGGACCGTGTCCTCTATCGAACGAATGTAGAGATATACGGGCATCTTCCGTGGGGCGGATATTGGGAACTAACCTGGAATCCTGAAGTACTCCTGGATAAATGTCTGAATAAAGTTTATTCCAGTGGTGACGCAACCCACTACACTCGCGACCATTGCTGACGTACTATCGACAGGTCTAACCGAGTAGTACTAATCGCCGACATTCGGATCGTCCATGACAAATATCGAGAGTGGCATACACCGACTTATAACCCCGAGAAGTGGGCCACCTCTGCCAACGTTGATTCGGTCGTTCTGTGTCTGATTGAACGGTTCGAGTCAGTTCTGATTGACCCACGCCGCCCCATCATAGATCCGGATCGCGAGATGCCCGCTGGCAGTGTTCATGCTATCGTCGATATACATATCCCCCGCGGACGGATTCGACGGCGGTGTCGACTTCACGGCAGTCTGCAAGAAATACTCAACATCAAACAGCCGATTGCCATGCACGTTCATCAGACTCGCATTATTTGACGCGGACAGGGCAGGACTCCCGTTATCCCGGAGTCTCGCATAATTATCCTCTAACCGGAGTTCCGGCAGCCCTTCCGCACCCACGTTCCGGAGTCGCTGACGATTATTCGTGGACTCAAACTCCAACACGGGTTCTTCGCTGCCATCGCTCTGCAACTGTCGGATTTCCCCGCCCTGCGGCAGAATCGTATCTCCCGACTGGAGGTCTAAATGTGTTTCCATGCGGTGGCCGCGGCCAAGATGATCGCCACGCCCCGTCATGTTCCCGCCCGCACCCAGTTGCCGGACGTTCATCATCGAGACGCCCTTCGCAGTCGTATCATACGGCATGGCGGGGAACCGGACCGCATTCCCAACCGACTGTCCCACATCAATATCCGATGGCATGTATCGCACGCCACCCGCGATCTTGCTGGCGTTCTCGTACAAGATATAGACCTCCTGGGGCATCCCGTACTGGTAGCCCGCCGCAGACTCTCCCGTCGAGATGAGCCAGACATCGGGGGCAATTCGGTGTGTCCAACAGACCGCCCGCGGCGCAACCCGCCCGATTTTCTGGACCGTATCGCCCCAGTTTCCGGCGTAGAAATCATCACGGGGGAGGCGGGAGAGCCACCCCATCTGGTCGTTCCCCGAGTTGTCGTAGCTCCACGCGATGTAGTCCTTGAAGACGGCTGCCGCGACCATGATTGGACCCCATTTGTTTGTGTTCGCGCTGATCAGCGACCACGTCGATCCTTCATCTGCGGATGCGTATAGCCGGGCTTCGACGGTGGTGACGCCGGTGTGGAGCTGGCAGATGCAGCGTGCTGGGGATTGGGTGTCGTGGGGGTCGAACTGGATGTTGTGTGCGTGGCCTTTGGACGCGCTGAACTGTTTGACGGCACTGAATGATTGGGCGTCGGCGGTGGACTTGAAGACGCGGTCGCCGTGGCTGTCAGATGGTGTCGAGTATTCGACGAGGAGGAAAGTCCCCGGAGGGCGTTTCGGCGAAGCTTTGTGGGCCGAGGGGCTGATGGGTGACGGCCGTGCTGGCGAGGGTCCAGTTGGTGCCGTCGTCGGTGGAGCGATCTATGTCGGCGTTCCCTGTCTGTTCGCCGTTCAGGACGAGGACGAGGGTGCCGGTGGCTTCGATTCGGGTAAGGTGTGCATCGGAGATGTTGGCATTGATAGTGCCCTGTTGGGTCCAGGTCTGCCCCCTGCCGGTCGATTTGTAGATGATGCCGGTTGACCCCGATCTATCGTATGCATAGAGGGTGTCGCAGTTCTGGTAGCCGATGTAGTATTTGTCCGGCTGCGTACTCCGCGGGACGACGTGGAGTGATGGCGTGACCGTCGGCGGTATTCCCGCATTCGTCACCAGGTCCTATTCAGTCCGCCGACCGGTACTTACTTCATCTGGATATCACCCTCCGAGGTTCGGAAGCTACTTCTGAACAAACATTCCTCGATGAAGACCAATGAATAGATTGATGGGGAGTTAAACGTCTTTGGCATCACGGAGTCACCTAATCGTATGAATAATCCGTCAATCGGAATTGTGGTAACTGTCGATGAATTAGACTCGTCTTCAGCAGCGTATAACGCAATTAAAAATTTAATGGGTTTACTAAAGGACGATGTAGAAAGCATTTCTGTAATTGGCCCCTCAATGATTGATATAGATAAGCCGTTTGTGGAACACGTACCTGTGGCTCGAGATTCTGGCTCGCATATATTGATGAAAGTTCTGCGACATCTAATTTACCAATTTCGTTTAGCGAGTGCGGTACTCTCGATTACCCGAGAGGTTGATGTCGTCTTCTTCCATGTTGGGGGAACTCAATCGTTTATTCCCGTTCTTGCAACCCGGCTCAGTTCGGCGAACTCGGTCGTAATTGTTACCGGAGATCCTCCGGAGTCTTATCGCGCACAAAATGATGACACTCTCCTCACCCGCATCGTGTCGGCGTTACTTGAAGTTGTGGAAAAATCTACATGCGTGTTAGCTAGTGAGGTCATCGTGCTCTCGGAAACTATGCGTCAGGGGCTGGTCCCCGAGTGGTCGTCCACTGGGCGTCACGTGGGGAACTTGAATTACATCGATATTAACGAATTAGGGCTATCTCCGGCCGTCGACTCGCGGAGTACCGACCTCATCTTCGTCGGTAGGTTCACGTCGGAGAAGGGAATTCAGCGATTCGTCAAGTCCCTGCCTGACCTTGTCAGGCGTTATCCGGACCTGGCAGTAGAACTTGTGGGAGACGGGCCTCTCAAGGATGAGCTGGCGGCATTCGTCGCGGAGAAAGGACTGCAGGATAACGTCGAGTTCGCGGGTTGGAAAGGGAAGGAAGAAGTATACAAGCGGTTGAAGAACGGCCGCCTCTTAGTTATTCCATCTTTCAGTGAAGGGGTTCCAAAAGTACTGCTCGAGGGAATGGCCTGCGGTACGGTCCCAGTCGCGTCAGACGTCGGTGGAGTGGGCGACGTGGTTCGGGACGGCCAGAATGGAATATTAATCCAGGACAATCAAAAGGGCACATTGGTGGAATCAGTTCAAGACGCTCTCGAACGAGAAGACCTTCAGAAAATGAGCGACGCGGCCCGAGAGACGATCGAAGAAAACTTTTCGTTCAAGAGCGCCAGAGAAGCCTATCTGCATATTCTAAATGAGGCCAAGTACAAATGAATCATACACAGCGTCCGAGATCGTGTGCATGCTTCACCACAGAGCAAGATTCATTTCGGGCGAGAAACTTTTCTACCCATGGAGATTTCAGTAGAGCTGGATGAAGAGACGTACCGAATACTGGAGCGACGAGCAGAAGAGAACCACTTCGAATCGACGGGTGAGTATTGTCAGCGAGTTCTCGAAATACTTTCTGAAGAACTAGAACAAGATCGTTTCAGCGACGAAGATGAGGTCGAACAACGACTCGAGGATCTAGGGTACCTCAACTGAGTATTGCTTCGCGGACAATCGTACGAATCCGTTCTTCTTCCCGGTCTCTGTCGTCTTCCTCTCGGAATTGTGGCTCTCTTTGTCTCGGCAAGCTGTCAGTGTGGAAGACATCTGTCCTCGGTTCCCCGTCCATGTCCAAGGGGATCGACTTGGAGTGGAGGTGAAGTATTGTCGGTGCAAGGTCCAGGATGCTTAAGGGTGCCACTTTCCCGGAACCGAAGCTTGGGCCGGTGGCGACGAACAAACCGTTCCGTTTGTTTTCCGCGACCCACCCATTCTCGTGAGGATTGGTAAATACATCGTCCCGACCGATGTTCCCCTGGATGTGAACACCATCTGCCTGTTCGACGACGAGATCGGGTGCTTCGTCTCTGAAACGTCCGGAGTATACATCCTCCCGCTTGTGTACCTTTCTAGCAATGGGTCGACCGTCCGGATCGGTGAGCGATTCCAGGCCCTTTGTTAGATCCTTTCGAACCTGATCGTATCTCTCGGTTCCCGGTTCGATGTTGAGATAGATGGGTCCCTGACCGCTGGCAATCGCATCCGATTTCTCCCAATCGATGTTCGATGCTTTGCTCACACGATGAAGTTCTCCTTGTTCGTTTGGTACTAGATTCCGAACTCTCTGCGGCACATGGTCGATAATTCGTTCCATGTTGAGCGTAGAGAGTACTCTGAGAATTCGCTCCCGGTTGATCCCCATATTATGAATGAGGTCCGCCACTCCGGTGTCGAGTTCAAGATATCCTTGACTTTCTAACCATGTGTTGACGTGGAATACAGTTTGAATCTCCGTCGATCCGTGATCGCTCATCAGTATCACATTATATCCTTCGTCAAGAAACTTGCCGAGATGGTCGTCAACAATCTTCCATCCTTTTCGGGTATAGTCGTGGTCCCAGAAGTAGTGATGTAATGTGTTAATGTAGAACGTCGTCACCTGGAGGAAGGACAGAGAATGTTCATTCATAAGTTCCAGGGCAACTGTAAATCGACTATCGATCTTCTCGTGAATCTCACGGGCAGCCTCGGCCGGAGAAACCGTCACATTGTTCTCGAGAGTTACGCCGTATTCGTGTTCGCTTTCGAGGTGCTCCTCAAGTGATTTCGGATACGTATAGTCGTGATTTTTCCCGTCGGGTGCCCCAGCGATGGCGAATTTACCATGTTCTTTCGGTGGGTAGGTTGTCGGGACGTTGATGATACCGGTTCGGTCCTCTTCAGCGAGGAGTTCCCAAAATTCGGTTTCAACTTGTTTCCGGTCGTGGGGGTAGTAAACGGACTCCCGGGCTGTATCGATGTTTTCCCACCAAAATATGCCGAATTTTCCGGGGTTTTTCCCGGTCAGATAGGCTTTCCAGTTTGGAGATGTTACAGGCGGAAGAACTGATTGCAGGTCCGCTGTGACCCCCGACTCGACTGCGCGTTTGAGGTTTGGAAGATCTCCGGCGTCCATCCATGGTTCGATAAGTTCGAAGTGAGCCCCATCGATACCAAGGACAACTGTCGAAGGTCGTTCCTCTTCCATATTCACGCTTCGATGGTCGGGTAGTTAACCTTTCTTGAAGGAATTTTCTCGGGACGAACTTGGTTGCGGATTGGATTCAAGTTACTCGGCAGGAGTTCATTCTGCGATGTCTTGCGCAGTCTTTTATTGGGACCGAGAAACGCCCCTACAAACGTAACCGTTCTCAAACGCAGTCGACGAGTTCATTGATATGGTAATTCGAGTGGAAAACCAACAGTTAAGAAACATCAGATAGTGGATAGCGTATGGCGAAGATACTAGTTACTGGCGGGCTAGGGGCTGTTGGGTCGCCTCTTGTCTCAGAACTCGAATCCCGCGGTCACAAGGTTTGGGTCGCAGATCTTCCATGGTCAGAACAGGAGAAGTACTACCGGGTTGACGTCTCCGAATACCGGCAACTCGCTCGAATCTTCGAGGATCAAAAGTTCGACTATGTCTACCACCTCGCTGCCGAATTCGGCCGCAAGAATGGCGAGGACTTCTACGAGACCATGTGGAAATCTAACGCCATCGGTACCAAGAATATGCTTCGCCTCCAGAAAGAGCATGATTTTCGGATGGTTTTCTCCTCCTCTAGTGAGGTCTACGGCGACTATGGCGAAGTGATGGAAGAATCAGTCCCCTTGGAACAGGGCAACGTCCGCCAACTGAACGACTACGCTATTTCGAAGTGGGTAAACGAGCAACAGATTCTCAACGCCGCGGACCGTCATGACTTGGAAACTGTGCGTGTTCGACTATTTAATACGTATGGTCCAGGTGAGAGGTATAGTGAGTACCGGAGCGTGGTCTGCAAGTTTTGTTACCGAGCACTGCACGATATGGGATACCACGTCTACGAGGACCACCATCGATCGTTCACGTACATCGGAGACACAGTGAACACACTCGCAAACATCGTCGACAACTTCCAATCAGGGGAGGTTTACAACATCTCCAGTACCGACTACCGAAGCGTCAAGGAACTTTCTGATGTCGTGCTTGACTACCTCGACAAGGACGATGATAACGTTGAATATCGGGGCGTCGAGGAGCACAATACGCTCAATAAGAAAGCTAGTATCGAGAACGCGAAGCGGGATCTAGAGCATACCCCTACCACAACTTTGGAAGAAGGAGTCCCGAAGACGATAGAGTGGATGCGAGAATACTATGGCATCTAAAGAGCCCAGTACCCACGGTTCAGAATCTGAAGCGATATGCGAGGTCGTCGTAATCGGTACCGGGTTTGTGGGACTACCGCTTGCAATCATGCTTGCCGGAGAGGGTAAGACGGTCTATGGTGTCGACATCGACGAAAATCTTGTAAAGGCAATTAACAACGGGACGCTCAACCTCGATGAAGCCGAACTCCAATCCCGGCTCAATGACGACACCGTCCAGACCAATCTGGTAGCACAGACCCAACCGACCGCAGGGGACGCGTTTGTAATCTCTGTCCCGACACCATTGACAGAGCCCGAAAAGAGCCCTGACCTCACCTATGTCGAGGCAGCTATCGACTCCATCATACCCTACCTCGAAGAGGGCGACCTCATTAACATCGAATCGACTATCCCACCGCTTACCTGTGAGGATCGGATTGCGCCGCAGTTGGAAGCGGCTGGCTTTACACCCGGCGAAGACGTCCAGCTCGCCCACTCCCCTGAACGCATCCTTCCCGGAAATGTTTTTGAAGAAATTGTCACCAACGACCGAATCATCGGCGGAATAAATAAAAAGAGCGCAAAGCGAGCAGCTAAACTATATGAACCGTTTCTTGACGGTAACATCTTCTACACCGATCTCGTTTCGGCCGAACTCTGCAAACTAATGGAGAACACCTACCGAGACGTCAATGTCGCCCTTGCTAACGAGTTTGCGCTCATCGGAGAACAAATGGATGTCGATATTCGGAACGTCATTGACCTCGCGAACAACCATCCTAGAGTAGACCTCCTGCAACCCGGTATTGGTGTCGGGGGACACTGTCTCCCCGTCGATCCGTGGTTCCTTAACGAAGTGGACCCGGAACACACGAACTTGATCACCACTGCTCGCCGTATCAACGACATGATGCCTGCGAACACAGCACGAAAAATCCGTCGAGCAGTCAGCGATTACACCGATCCGAAAATTGTTGCACTTGGTGCCGCATATAAACCGAACACGCATGATCAACGAAACAGCCCGGCCAACGAGATCGTTGAAAATCTCCAACTCGACGGGTACCGGGTTGTTCATTACGATAGGCACGTTGAGGGTATGGGCTACGGTGATCTGCAGCAGATGATCAAATCGGAGGCCCCCGATATCGTCGTCCAACTCGTTCCACACGAGATCACTGTCAAACAACTTCAGGACATGGACTCATGGCTTTCTGATTTAGAAATCGAATTGATTCAGTTCGGAGTGGATGAGCAAACCAACGCGTGATTCCCCCTGGACGCACTATTATATATATCTTTCTTCCATAATGCGTACAATCTTTTCGGCGCTTGTGCCATCTCCATAAAGGGTTTGCGCGCCTTGCATCTCGCGGTGTCGGTCGTCATCGAAGAAGAGTTCCTCCATTGCTTCACGAACGGACATTGGTTCGATAAGCCGGTTGACACCAGCTTGGATAGTTTCCGGACGTTCTGTGTTCGGTCGAACCGTTAAACAGGGAATCCCGAGAATGGAAGCTTCCTCTTGTACGCCGCCCGAGTCGGTCACTATAAGCCGGGCATTGGCCTCCAGTTTAAGGAAATCGAGATAGTCCAGAGGATCCACTAAAATGAGACTTCCGGACGGCTGGAACCCGAGCGCATCGATCACCGTCTTACTGCGCGGATGGCAGGGGAACACAACTGGAAACTCCTGGCTGTCAAACGCCTTCAGAATTGTCCGGAGACGGGTACAGTCATCCGTGTTACGGGCTCGATGAATCGTCGCGACGGCATATTCGCCGGCGGTAAGTTGAAATTCCGAGAGGATTTCCGACTCCGATTCTGCGATTGAGTGATGTTCTAAACAGGCATCGACAATTGTGTTTCCAGTTTCATAAACTCCATCATTAATACCCTCCGCTGAGAGGTGCTCCACCGCCACGGTGGTCGGGGCGAAACATAGATCCGCCACGTGGTCTGCCAGTGTGCGATTTATTTCCTCCGGCATCGAACGGTCGTGACTTCGAATTCCCGCTTCGATGTGGCCGAACTCAACCGGAAGTTTGCTAGCTCCAATTGCTGTCGAAAGAACAGCATTCGTATCCCCTTGTGCAATCACGGCCTCCGGTTCTCGAGCCTCAAGTAGTCGCTCGATAGCAACTAGTCCATCAGCAGTCTGTTCGGCCTGCGATCCACTGCCAACCCCTAAATACTCATCGGGAGATTCTAGGTCTAAGGCCTTGAAGAAGTCTGCACTCATATTACTATCATAATGCTGTTCAGTATGCACAATATAGGGAGAGATACCGTCACACTCCCGTGCAACTCGGAGAACTGGAGCAGTCTTGATTATTTCCGGTCGTGTCCCAACAACGAACACTACCTCAGATGTATCCGTCACGGTATGAGTAAGTCATATTTTTAGATACATAAAACATCACTTTGCTGCGAACCGCAGCAGTAGGGATTACAAGAAACGATGGAAGGGAAACGGGGAGGATTTAATTAGTAATCGGTATTTATAACCCGGCAACATGAAATAGTCAGCGACCTTTTCCACTTTTTTATTTTCAAATAATAGGACATATTTTATTTACTATCTACTGGCGATAATCGTTATCCGAGTCGTCGTTCTGTCTAGTCTCCCGCAGTTCGAAGCGTATCAACGCAATCTCTTGGTTGAGATCGGAGATCCTCTGGCGGTTTGTCTTCGCGTTGATGTAGGTATAAAAGAGCATTAACAGAAGACTGAGGAAGCCTAAAACAAAAACGCCATCTCGCCCACTATCGAACCCTAGCATTGAGAGAATGAGCTCAATTGCGTCAAGAAAACCAAGGACGGTTACGCTACGACCCAGTGAAAGAACAAGGAGCGCTGCACCAAACCCGGACCATAATAGAAACTCGAATACGCTCTCCTTGCCATTTTGAACAAGACGAATGCTTTGATAGAAAAGCGCTATAGATACAAGTATTCCAATTAGGTGTATTGGAGCAAAATTTGGCATGGTTATCGAAAGAGTATGACCTTAAGACTCGTCAGGAACATCCGCGGGGGGTAACTGAGGAAAGTCTCGAGATCGAATTGGGATCCATCTGGTGCTGGTGGCATTGGGACAGATATCTCGGTAATATTGTACCCTTTCCGTGCGGCTTCAAGTGTCTGTTCGAGTGCCCAGTGACTATTTTCGGTCCGGCCAAGGTCATCTAGCATGTCAACACGGTAGGCTCGAAACCCACTTGTAACGTCTGTAATGTCGAGACCACCGAGAATGTTTGTTTCGGCCGTAAAGAATTTTATTCCAACGCGGCGCACAAAACTGTAATCCTCGTAGCTGCTATTTAGCCATCTGCTTCCGATGACCATATCGGCATCTTCAGAATCCATTTTTCTGAGAAGATCGGGGATATAAGCAGGGTCGTGCTGTCCATCTGCATCAATTTGGATGACGATGTCATAATCGTATTTGATGCTGGCCTGATATCCGGTGTGCACAGCACCGCCTACCCCCATATTTTCAGGATGGGAAATCACCCCATCTGCAACCTTATCTGCCGCAGAGACCGTCTCATCCGTACTCGCATCATCGATAACCAGGACTTCGTCAACGTATTGTTGTGTCTGCTCAACAACTTCGGCAATCTTCTTTTCCTCATTATATGCAGGAATAATCGCTAGAACTCCTTGTTCAGCCCCAGATACCGTCTGGTTACTGGTAGATGGCGCTTCTGACCCGGTTTTCTTCGGGACGGCTTTCGAGACGAATTCCTCGCCCTGGTGGGAAGATATACTGCGTTCTATATCAATCCGACCAGCACCATCTTCTGGGATGATAATACCAGTGGCTCCCTCGACTTTAGCATATGTGGAAAGGAGTTGGCGAAGGTTTTCGTCGTTTGATTCAGCAATCGGTGTCTGGAAAACCTTCGCGCCCAGTTCGCGCGCAATCCGCCCCACTACTGAATCCGAATCTTGAGTGGTGATAATGTAGGTTTCAATCTCTAGATCTTGGGCTTCGAGGATATTTTCAAGGACTACAATATCGTCCTGTGCGATAAGTCCGATAGCTGGGAGCTGTTCCTGAGCCGGTTCGACTTCGTGTCGATTCCGGGCTTCGAATTGCCCCCCATCAGTACGCCCTGTATCGTCGTGGTTCTTATCCATGCAGATCCCCCATCACCGCGGTTTCGTGTTCACCCCTCGATCCGTTAGACGATCCGCCGTACCGGACAGCACGCCGGTGACACAGCGGTCTGGAGTAACCCCCTCACCACACCAACCGGGGATTACACCGGTCGGTCGGATGAATCGGGTCACACCGGATACCGCCCGGGCCCTCGTCATTCTACCAAATGATGCTCCTACCACCCCATATATGTTTCCAATTCTGAAGGAATCAAGCGGGTAACTACGGGAGTGTTGATGTAGATAGAACCACCGCATAGCAGGGCAACCTCAGCCGAATTTCCCACTAGTTTGGCTGATTAATGCAGAGGCATCATCCGCTACCATCTTTACAGTCTGCCGATAGTTCGATACCAATCGTGGGTGATTGGTAATCGCCTCAAATGTGGACGTAGGCGGTTGTGCCGCATTATTGTAGAATTAGAATTTTTCGTTTTACATCCCACGTAATGATTATATTCGGTGGTTAGGTCCTGGAAGTATGGCAAATCCGGAGAAACTAGCAGATAGCCTGCTCCTTACTGAGAACATCACGGTGTTAGTCATCGGATTTCGCACGCTCCTCTTCCTCGCGATATCCCTATCGGCGGCCTCCCTCAGAAGCACTCAATTCTCTTCATGAGCGCGACAATCATCCATCCCCCGGTTCCCCCAACGTAGTCGGACTCCTCAACAGGAACACATTGACCTAACACAGACAACCTCCCCACAATCCAACGATTGCAACGCGAGAAGCCACACGAAATGAACGCTATACCAGCGGCCCTGTTTTCAGAAATCGTTTGGTACGCCGTCAAAAGAGTACAGTCATGACCAATCATTTCCCGTTCGACACTGCTCTTTTCAAGGGTTGGGGCTTTATCAGCAGCTATCTCGCCGATCGACTCACCAATGGCTCTGCAGTAACCGTCTGTGATAATCTCTCGGCAGACCATAGGAAGCACATCCCGGCGGACGCAAGGCTGATTGAAGCGGATGTCACGAACCAGGAGTGCCTCACCGAAGGGGTTCGGGACGCAGATACCGTCTTCCACGAAGCCGCGCATATAAGTGTCACAAAATCTGTCGAGGACCCAAAGACCGCATACGGTACGTAATCTAGTCGTTACTCGCGTAAAGTCGATACGAGTTGTAAGAAAAATCCACGCAACAGCGATGAGGGACCACAGACGATTCTGGTGAACCCGGGCGCAATAATCGGAATCAAGTTTAGGCGAATATTGAACGGGTCGAGAGCCGGAATGGTGGCCTCGAAGTGGCCGAGCAAGCGTTGTAGCAATCCATTTACAGCCGCCCCATGTACCGGGACCAAATGCGTGTCTCCGTCATTATCTGTGCGTACGATGTGGAGCTGTATCCACATGTGCGGGAGGCAGCGGAGGGCGTACTTGGGCAGACCCACGACGATATCGAGCTGATTCTGATCGTCGACGGCGACGAGAAACTCTATCGGAAGCTGGAAGCGGACTTCGGTGACCGGGACGATGTGCAACTGTTGTTGAACGACGAGAACATTGGGTTGTCGGCGAGTCGGAATCGGGGGATCGAGGTGGCGACGGGCGACGTCGTTGCGTTTCTTGATGATGATGCGGTGCCGGAGCCGGACTGGGTGGAGACGCTCGTCGGTGGGTACGAGCGCCACGACGCGCTCGCGGTCGGGGGCCGGATGACGCCGATCTGGCTGGATGGCAAACCAACTTACTTGCCGTCGGAGTTCTACTGGCTCATCGGCGTCACCCACGAGGGCCACCCGGAGACCGAACAGGAGGTCCGGAACACGTTCGGGTCGAACATCTCCTTTCGCCGAACGGTCCTCGAGGAACTCGGTGGGTTCGATGAACAGCTCGGACGCACGGGCGCGGCACAACTCCAGGGCGAAGAAACAGAACTTGCAGACCGACTGTACGAGGAATACGGCGAACGCGTGTGGTATCTCCCCGACGCCGAAGTCGGACACAAGATCTTCCCCTACCGACTCCACCCGACATGGCTCCTTTCGCGTGCCTTCTGGCAGGGCTACTCGAAACAGAAAATGGAGCAGCCCGCCACCGACGCCGAATCCTCCGAGAGCGCATTCCTTCGCCACCTCCTCGTCCAATCGATCCCCCGACGCCTCCGGGACGTCGTTTCGACCCACGCCATCGACAACGCCCTCCAACTAGCCATGTTGCTCCTCCTCACAGGCGCTGTAGGGTTCGGCTACCTGTACGGCGTAGCCCACACAATAGCCACCACCAACTCATGACCCCCGACCACGCGTCCACTTCGCGCAAGGCGCTCGTCACGGGCGGGGCGGGGTTCATCGGCAGCCATCTCGCCGATCGACTAGTCGAGGACTGCGCGGTCACGGTCTACGATAACCTCTCCAGTGGGTCCCGCGAGCACGTCCCCAATGACGCCAAACTCGTCGAGGCCGACATCCGGAACCAGGAGCGACTCACCGAAGCCGTCGACGATGCGGATATCGTGTTCCACGAGGCCGCGCAGGTGAGTGTCGCGCAGTCTGTCGAGGACCCCGAGGCGTCCCACAAGATCAATATCGACCCGGTGCTCACGATCCTCGAGGCCGCCCGCGAGACGGACACGCGCGTCGTACTGGCGTCCAGCGCCGCCATCTATGGGCACCCCGAGTACACGCCGATCGACGAAACCCACCCGAAGGAACCCGCGTCCCCATACGGATTAGAAAAACTCACTGCGGACCACTACTGTCGGCTCTACCACGACCTCTACGGCGTCGACACCGTGGCGCTCCGGTACTTCAACGCCTACGGGCCGCGCCAGCAGGGCGGGGACTACAGTGGGGTTATCAGTATCTTCCGCGACCAGGCCCGAGCGAACGACCCGATCACCGTCGAGGGCGACGGCACCCAAACCCGGGATTTCGTCCACGTCGACGACCTCGTGCAGGCGAACCTCCTCGCAGCTCAGACCGACGCCACCGGCGAGGCGTTCAACATCGGTACCGGCACCACCATCACCATCCAAGGGCTCGCCGATACCATCCGCGACGTCACCGACGCAGAGAGTGAAATCGTGCACGTCGACCCCAGGGAGGGCGACATCGACCACAGCCCGGCCGAGATCGCGAAGGCCCGTGACATTCTTGGGTTCGAGCTCGAGTACTCGATCGTGGACGGGCTCGAGGCGTACCTCGGAACGTAGCAATACCCGGCCAGCAACCGAGTATCACCACCCGCCCCCTTGGATAGGGGCGGGATTCAAAAGGGGGCCGAGTGGTCGTGTGCGTCTCGGCGGGCCCTATCCGAGCGAGCAGAGCGAGCGAGGATATCCCGGCGAGACCGCACGAGCGCGAAGGGGGCTTTTGCAGGCGGCTGCGGTATCAGTCGCTCACCAGATGCTGCTAGCTAGCGAACACACCTACCACCGGTCGGTTCCTCGAAAGGTCCTTGCCACTGGACCCCCTCAACTAGGGTAATGAAAGCTGTCGTCTTTGCTGCAGGTGAGGGGAGTCGGCTGCGTCCGTTGACGGAGACGCGACCGAAGCCGATGCTCCCCGTCGCAAACCGGCCGATTCTCGAGCACGTCATTACGGCGCTCCGGGAGGCCGACGTCACGGAGATCGTCCTGGTGGTCGGGTATCGGAAGGAGCGCATCCAGAGCTACTTCGGGAACGGCGCGAACTGGGATGTCGAGCTCACGTACGTGACGCAGTCCAGCCAGCTTGGCACCGGCCACGCCCTCCTGCAGGCCGAATCACAGCTCGGGAGCGACTTCATCGCGCTCAACGGCGACCGCATCATCGAGCCGAGCCTCATCGAAGCCGTCCGCGACCGCCGCGCGGCGACCGGTGACATCGTGATGGCGGTCACGGAGGCCGAGACGCCGAGCAACTACGGCGTCGTCGAACTCGCCGACGACCAGCTCACCCGCCTCGAAGAACAACCCCCAGAAGCCCTCGTCACATCGAACCTCATCAACGCGGGCGTCTACGGCTTCGGCCCCGACATCTTCGCCGCGCTCCGCGACACCGACGTCCACGGCGAACTCGCGCTCACCACCACGCTCACCGACCTCCTCGAGGAGCGCCCGATCCGCCCGGTCCGGTACCGTGGGCTCTGGCTGGACGTCACGACACCCTGGGACCTCGTACACGTGAACGCCAGCATCATCGAGAATCACGACTACGACCACGCCGCGTCGGCCAGCATCGACGACACCGCAGTGGTCGCCGACGCCACCGTCATCGGCGCAAACAGCATCGTGCGCCCGAACGCGACCATCCTCCCCGGCACGATGGTCGGGGAGAACGTCTCCGTCGGCCCGAACGTCGTGTTGGAGAACACGATAGTTTTATCGGATGTCACGTTAAAGCCTGGTGTCATGCTGAAGGACTGTATCGTGGGCGCAAACACCGTGGTCGGCACGGGCACCGTCGCCGAAGGCGGCCTTGCCGACGTCATCCTTGAGGACGCCGTCTACCGCGACGTCCAGTTCGGCGGCCTCGTCGGCGACAACACCCATCTCGGCGGGAACGTCACCATCGCCCCCGGCGCCATCATCGGGAACGACGTCACCGTGGGCAGCGGCGCCACCATCACCGACCGCATCGCCAGCGACACGGACGTGGTGCAAGGCTAATGTGTGGCATCGTCGGCTACGTCGGCCAAGACAATAGCAGGGAGATCGTGCACGATGGGCTCCGCAAGCTCGAGTACCGGGGCTACGACTCGGTCGGCATCGCGCTCGTCGGCGAGGACCTCGACGTCTACAAGACCGCGGGGATGGTCGACGACCTCACCATCCCATCCACCGAAGACGCGAGCGTTGGTATCGGCCACACCCGCTGGAGTACGCATGGGCCGCCGACGGACGAGAACGCCCACCCCCACACGGACTGCACCGACCGCGTTGCGGTCGTGCATAATGGCATCATCGAGAACTACGACACCCTCCGCAAGGAGCTCCAGGCGACCCACGTCTTCAAGAGCGACACCGACACCGAGGTCGTCCCCCACCTCATCGAGGACGAACTCGAGAAGGGCACCGATCTCGTCACCGCCGTCCAGCGCGTCACCAAACGCCTCGAAGGCAGCTACGCGATCGCCGTCTCCGCCCAGGGGCACGACGGCGTCGTCGTCGCCCGCGAGGATAGCCCGCTCGTCCTCGGGCACGGCGAGGACGCCACCTTCATCGGCAGCGACGTCACTGCGTTCATCGATCACACCAAGCAGGTCACGTATCTCGAGAACGGCGACCTCGCCCACATCACCCCCGACGACGTCACCATCTACCACGATGGCGAGATCGTTGAGCGCCCGATCGAGACGATCGACTGGGACGCCGAAGCCGCCGAGAAGGGTGGCTACGAGCACTTCATGCTCAAGGAGATCCACGAACAACCCCAGGCGCTCCGCCAGGCCCTCTCGGGCCGGGTTGACGAGTTCGACACCGAAGTCGACCTCGACCTCGACCTCCCCGCCGAGTACGTGAACTCCCTCCAGGAGATCCAGATCATCGCCTGCGGCACCAGCTACCACGCCGGCGTCTACGCGCAAGAGCTCCTCGAGGACCACGCCGACATCCCCGTCAGCGTCATCCGCGCCAGCGAGTACGAGTTCCGGGGCGGCCGCGACCCCTGGCGCACCCTCGTCGTCGCCATCACCCAATCCGGCGAAACCGCCGACACCCTCAGTGCGCTCCGCACCGCCTCCCGTGCCGGCGCCCGCACCCTCGCCGTCACCAACACAGTCGGCAGCACTGTCACCCGGGATGCTGATGATACGCTCTACATCCGCGCCGGCCCCGAAATCGGTGTCGCCGCGACCAAGACGTTCGTCTCCCAGGTTGCCACCACCACCTTGCTGGCCATCGAGCTCGCCCAGATCCGGAACACGATCACCGCGAATACGGCCAGCGACCTCATCCAGAACATCCGCGCCCTCCCCGGTGCCATCCAGACGGTCCTCGACGACGAACACGAGATCAAGCGCTACGCGCACTCGGTCGCCGACTCGGAGGCGTTCTTCTACATCGGCCGAAAGACCGGCTACCCAGTCGCCCTCGAGTCCGCACTCAAGCTCAAGGAGATCTCCTACGACCACGCCGAAGGCTTCCCCGCCGGCGAACTCAAACACGGCCCCCTCGCCCTCGTCACCCCCAACACCCCAGTCATCGCCCTCCTCACCGCCGGCGCCAACCCCCGCCAAACCCTCAACAACGTCAAAGAAGTCGAAGCACGCGGCGCCCCCGTACTCGGGCTCTCCACCATCGATGATGCCGACCACTACTGCACCGACGTCATCGACCTCCCCGACCTCGGCCCCCTCTCAGCCCTCGTCGGAAACGTCGCCCTCCAGCTCTTCGCCTACCACGTCGCCAACAAAAAGGGACGGAGTATCGACAAACCCCGGAACCTCGCCAAAAGCGTCACCGTCGAATAGGCCGCATTCTGCGGCCCCGGTTCCTGTAGTCCAAACCCGGCGGCTCAGGGGCACGAACGTACCCCACCCCACCTGTTCTCCTCACCAGAGCGCTGTGACAGGTTGGCGCCAGACCCACCGCAGCACCACGGACCCCCAACAATCGCGCCGCCAACGGAATCTCGTTGATGTCTCGCGGGGCGTGCGACGCACGACCATTACTCCGGGAATGAGCGACCACAGATACGTTGCACACAGACAGAGGCCGTGTCGGCCGCTAGCAGGAGACAGCAGATTTAACTATCATTACGGATTCCCCTTCGGTATGTCGACCCAGGTGGTTCACTGGCCGTCATTCCTCACCGGCAGTGCACTCATCATCGGCGGGTCAACGATCGCCGGCATCTTCTCCTTCCAGAACCGTGTCTGGATCGTGTTTCTCGGATTCACGTGCTTTCTTGAGGGATACCGGACGGCCCAACGCGGCCGCGACTGGCTCACCCCACTGCGGGCACCACTCCGGGGAACGAACACCACGAAAGCAGTCATCCGCGAAGCCACACGCCTGTTCCTGATGCTTATTGGCGTGTCCATCATCGCCCTGGGTGTCACCAAGTTCGCGCAAACGATTATCGACCCGAGCGCCCTGGACGCCGCGGTCGCTGGCATCTACAGCATCGGAGGCTACATCTGGGCGCACACGGTCCTCAACCACGGCTTACTATGATGCAGCTCGAATCGACGTTCGCGGTCCGCAACCCCGGCCGGTTCACGCTGTTCTTCGCCAGCCTCACCCTGACATCGATCTCGCTCTCCTCCGGGTTCATCTGGGCCTACCAGGGCCGACCCCTCCTGGTATTCCTCGCAGCCACGGGCGCATGGGCCGGGTACAGTATCGCCCACTACGCCGTGACGGGTCGCGTCATCGACACGGACACACGAAACTCCGAGCACGTCATCGATCCGGACGCCCTCCGCCTCCAAGACCGGTGGCGCTACCCCATCGCGATCGCCGGCATCAGCCTCCTCATCACGGGGATGTACTTGGGCGTGCTCTACATCCGCGCAGAGAACCACCTCGCCACCAACCTCGGCGGCGCCTGCTTCCTTGGGGGCTACGTCATCGCCCACTACGCCGTCACGGACGAATTCCTTTAGCCTCATGTCGGACCCTGAGCCCAGTGATACGACAGCATCGTCGGACGCCCCGACATCCACGGATGACACCGACACGCTCTGGATCCGGGACAGCACGACGCCTGACCAGACCGGGCCCCGGTTCTTCCATCACTACTGCGCCCTCGACCCACGGGATCGCCACACTGGCCGCAGACCACTGCTCGTCGGCTACCCGGAGACTGACACCACCCACCCCACCCGGCTCACGCAACGCATCGGCATCGCCCTCACGTTCATCTTTCGACACGCCCCGCTCGTCGTCCTCGTGCTCGGTATCGGCGTAAGTATCGCTGCCGCACTCTCACCCAGCGTCGCCGGCATCGAAGTCCTCCTCCCCCACTCATCTACGGATCTCGTCGGCACCCTCAGCGTCCTCCTCGTCGTCTGGTTCTGTATCGTCTTCCTCCTGGCGAGCCTCTTCGATGCCGCCGGCCCGACCACCACGAATCGACGCGCAGCCGTCATCCAGCTGCTCCATGCCGGCCTCGTGTACGGCACCGGCATCCTCCTCCTCGGCGGCACCGTGTACGCGACGTTCGCCGTCATCAGCGACACCATCGACCCGGGCCGAAACATCGTCTTCGCGTCAGGCTACCTCCTCCTCTTGTTCATCGGCGGCCCCCTAGTCTACGACGGGATGCTCCGGGCGGAAACCCTCTTCCTGAACCTCGACCAAACGAACCTCCTCGACGACACAGAACGAGCCCACGCCGCCTACCAAGAGTTCACCACCAGACTCGAACGCGCGCTAACGAGCGCCCCCTACGTTATCCCAACGGCACTGCTCATCGGCCCCCTGTTCGTCAGCCAGTTTGCGTACGCCTGGCTCCGCGGCGACGGCCCATTCGTCCTCGACTTCTGGCCGACCCTCCTGTTGGCCCTCGGCGGCGACCTCCTCATCGTCCTGATCGCCGTCCAGTTCCTCATCCTCGTCTACTTCATGAACAAACTCCTCGAAGACGAACAACCCGAGCAGATGCGGCCGTTCGGCACCGGGCCAACGGAGTCCGCGGACCAAAGCGTGCTCGATCCGGTGAACGTCGAACTGTCGTTGCAGTATATCCCGGACCATCCGGACGATGCCGGCGGCTTCCGGGACTTCGGCCGGTTCTCCACCCGAGTCAACTCACTGTTGATACTGGCTGGCGTCTACCTCGCGTTCCGACTGCACGTCCAGGGCGCCCGCGACCCCCTCGGCCCCTACGTAGGCGCCGGGGACACCGTGATCGACTCCACGCTGTGGGTGTTCAGCTACGTCGTCCCGGTCGTGGTCTACGCGGCGGTCATCGTCATCTGGCTGTACTTCTCGTTCTGGCAGATCCACCGGAAAATGGTCCGCGAGAAGTCCCGCACCATCCAGCGCGAACGCGAACACCAGTCCTCGCTCCTCAACAAGATCTCGTTGATCGAGACGATGCGCGCCGCCCCAGAGTGGCCGATCAACACCCGCGTCCTCGTCACCGTCATCTCACTCGACGTGATCTCCGTCCTCCTCTCCATGGCGTCACTCATCTAATAGATGACCAGCCGCCGCGACGGACAACACAGCGTATGGTGTCAACCGACTTCTGGGAACGGTCACGCCTGCGCCGAGAGCAGGTCTCGATAGAGTTCTTCAATGCGTTCTATCGAGTGGGTGACGCTGAGCGCAGGTCGGGCTTCCAGACACTGCGCCCGGAGCGCCTGCGAGTTCTCGATCGCCCGGGCAAGATACCGGGCGAACTGGTCCAGGCCCCCGGGGTCGTATAGATACCCGGTCTGCCCATGCGCGATGGTCTCCTGTAAGGCGCCCGCCTCGACACCGACAACCGGGGTGCCGCACGCGATCGACTCCATCGCCACAATGCCTTCAGTCTCGACCGGGCTCGGGAACGCAAACGCATCGAGCGCGGCATAGAACCCGGGGAGCTGCTCGCGGGGGAGGAATCCGAGGAACCGGATTTCCGCATCGGTCTGACTGGCTGCTGTCTCCAGCTCCTCGCGGGCGGGGCCATCCCCGCCGAACACGATCGTCACCGAGTCATCAAGTCGTTCAGCCACCTGAAGGATATCCTCGAGGTGCTTCTCGTAGCCATGTCGGCCGGTGTACCCGATAACAGGCCCGGAGAGATCATAGCGATCTCGGAACGCCTCCCCATCCCCAGGGTGGAACAAGGCCGTGTCGATCCCGTTCGAGATGACGGAAATCGAGGTCGTTGTCCCGATAACCTCCCGGAGGTAGCGCTCGGTATGTGCGGATGGCGCAATTACGCGGTCCACCCGGTTCAACATGAATCGCTCGTAGACGCGGAGTGCTCGCGCCAGCAGCCCCGACCCAGTCCCGGACTCGATTACGTAGTCTGTGTACTCGTTGATCGGGGTGTGGTAGGTTGCAACCAGCGGCCGATCGGACAACGTGGCGAATATCCCGCCACCGATCCCGACGGAGTACAGACTATGCAGATGCACGACGTCCGCATCTCGAACCGGTCCCGGCACCCACGGCACACCCATCCGGTAGGACTCGTACATGGGGAACGGCACGCTCGGCACCGGATACTCGTGCGCAGCGGGCGTATAGTCCGGATGACGGGGATACACCACCTGCATCGTTCCATGTGAGCGATTCCAGTGGTTCGCCCAGCTCGACACGGTACTGGCAGCCCCATTGATGGTGGCGTGATACGTATCCGTGAATACAGCCACCTTCATCGCACGTGATCACTCCGGTTGGTCGTGGCCATATGTGTCGGTGCCGTCCCTGCGAGGAACGATTGGGCGTTCCGTACGGCACTGGGATATTTATGGCTTGCAGATGCCCGCTCGCCCAGCGGACGACCCCGGTCTCCAACACGGGTCTCGGCACCGCGACAGCGGCTCCCCGCTGGCCGTGCCACAGGCCGCGGGGATGATCGGGACGCAGAGCCACCGGTTCTGTGTTGGCACCCGACCTGGGTGGTCGCAGTCTCATCCGCAACAGCAGTCACAACGCGTACTGCAACCGTACACCAAAAGGTTCGACGCGGGAGATAGCTCGCCGCGCCCCACCGAACGGACACGACGTCAACCTATCCATCCGGGGTGGTGACCAGAGCGAGACCGCCGGAGTTCACCGTCGACGTGAGCGGTTCGTGAGCGGCCAACCGGCCCCATCGGTGTGATACTCACCCAGCGTTTCGAACCCGCGGGATTCCGTATCTTCGTCGAGGGCGGTGCGATTGCCACCAGCACGCGTTCCCGACACCGCGTCAGGTACAGACGGCGACAAGGTGTGGTAGTGGAAACGGCGTAGAGGACCTGCGGCCGGCGTTCGGAACACGTCATGGAAATGGCTGTACTCCGCCTCGTGGGCCCGGCGTGGGGGTGTCGGGGAGCCACTCGTGGTTGGGTTGGTGGTCGTTGACGAAGCGGGCGGCCAGCTGACTCAGTACGGGGTGTGGGTCCGCCACAGGTCTGCGTCGAGCGACGGTTTCGAATACCGTCGCGAGGTCGATGTCCTGTGTGGAGGCGAGCGCGGTTGCGGCGACCACCGGGCTTCGAGATGCCACGGCGAACAGTGCACCAACACCCGGCCGGGGGCTGCCAACCGGGCGATGACTGCAGCAACCACGGCGCTGAAGGCAGCCACGCTGTTCTGTGGGCCATCCAGCATCGGGGCCTCCACGACATCGATGGTCGATGGGGCGCCAATCGCGTCGAACGCAAGCGACACGATGGCTGTGATCTCGTGCTGGTCGAACTCCAGGATGGCTCCCGCATCCGCCGTGGTCCCCCGAACAGGCCACCGCCAACGTAATCCATCCCCGCCTCCGGTGTCGACAACCGGTCCTTGCGTCAACGGGCGACGCGTTGTTGACCTCCCAGCGCGACCCGCTCACCGGCTACAACAGTCGTTCGACTCGACGCCGCCGATCACGGACAGTGTGAATGGGCCTGAGCACGGAGGTGTCGGTACACGGAACTTATTTAGTTATGGTGTCCAATCTCTCCCCTATGTCTGCCATCGTGTCGCGACAGCTCCTCTGTCGCCTCCTTCTGGTGCTGGGTATGCTCCTCCTCTCAGCCGGCATCGCAGCGGCCGCAGTCAGTGGCAGTTTCACGGCCACCTACGACGGTTATAACACCCAACAAACTGACGCTCGCGGCCACGAGATCGGGGTCTCGGGCGAGCTCGAGGTCACGGGCGATAGCGTCGTTCAACCACAAATATACATCAAAGGCGCAGACCACACGGTGCTCGACACCAACTCGATCTCCGTCTTCGTCGAGGGCGATCGCTCCCTCGAATTCACCCGGCACTACCAAGCCGGCCAAGTCGTCCTGACCACCGACGAGATTCCTACGGACACCACCATCCGCATCCAGTTCAACACGTACTTCGTGGGTGGGACCGACACCGCACAGATCACGGCTGGCCAGATCGATATCACGTACGACACCCCCAGTGGTGCCAGCGAACGCAAATCCTACAGCCCATCCGTTGAGCTTCAGCAGAGTCCCGACCGCGTCATCAAAGACCTCGAGCAGGGGAACACCCTAGGGCAGTATCAGCGGATCGCGTCCTACGTTGGCCCGGCAGTCGCACTCATCCTCCTCGCCATCCTCCTCTTGATGCGGCGAGATAACTCCGGCGGGCTTGCCTGAGCGCCCCACGCAGCCAGCCCACCGGATACCGTGTGGACCGGGACGATGCTGCCGCAAACAGCGTTTCAATACCATGTCAGGCCCCCGAACAACTAAGTACGTAACCAGTTATCCAGTTGTATGGCCGAGACGTTGCCGGCGTTCGTAATCGGGGTAGGGCAGGCGGGGATCGCTGCCATGAACGCTGTTCACGACATCGTTGCGGAGAACAACGACCAGGACGCGTTCGGGTTCTACGCACTCGACACCGACGGCGCGATGCTGAACACCGCCCCGGACGGAAGCACTCGAAAAGAGCTCAAGGCCGGACGTAAGTTCGAGACCGAAGACAAGGGCCGCTACCCGTATCTCACCCCGGAGATGGAGCTCACCGGGAAGGGCGCCCTGCGGCAGCGTCCCGTCGGCCGGTACAAGCTCGATAGTCGCGGCGTCGAGGATTTCAGCGCCGTGTTCCAGGATCTTGCCCGATCGATCGAGGCGCACGCAAACGACGTCGATTACAGCTTCGACCGCGAGGACGACTCCTACAACATCTTCCTCATCCACTCGTTGGGTGGCGGCACCGGCTCCGGCACCTTCCCCCTCCTTGCCGCGTCGGTCGGGCGAATCACCGAGGAGCTCGAACGGATGCTCGGGACCGACATCTATGCCGCCGGCATGGGCGTGGTTCCGTTGGTGCAGTTCACCGAGAGCGCCATCGACCCTCCCGGAGACCCGATCTACTATCCGAACTCGTATGCCTCGCTCAACGATCTCTCGAAACTCCTCAACGTTGACGACACCGGCCCGCTGAGCATCCCGATCTACTCGAAATCATTCGGAGCCGGCGGACAGGCCACCCACATCGAGGAGCGCACCCAGGCCGCGTTCGAGGCAAACGATTTGCCGGTCGATGCAACACCATTCGATAACTACTGGCTCGTCGGCGTCGATGAAGCCCAGATCATGGGTGAGTATCCGTCGTCCCGGCACGAAACCTACCGAGAACAGATCAACCGCACGATGGCAGAGTCGATCTACTCGCTTTGCCGGCTGGAGATCTCGGTCGAGAACTGGGCGACGGGCGTGAAGGGGCTGCCCAAACTCGGCACCATCAGTCACAGCGAAGTCCGCGTCCCACACGAAGCGGTCAAAGAATACTGCGAGCTCCAAGCAGAGCTCGAAACCAAGCGCGCGCTCGTCGAAGAGGATCCAGCAGAGTCCGACCAGTCGATCTACGAGGAGATCACAGACCTGGAGGAGATACAGGAGCGCCTCACGGAGATCAAACGCCGGCCGGAGCGCGCCATCGAACTCCGCGAGGACGGGACCGACCTCCGAAACGACCTGCGCGGCCTCCTCGAAGCCGAACTCGGTGGCGGGGAACAACTCGTTGGGACCAACTCGGGCGAGGACGTCGAGGCCGTGTTCGACCGGATCGAACAGGACTACGACACGGCGTCGCTCCTACTCGCCACCCACCTGTTCAAGGACCTGCTCGACGATCCGAGCGCCGCACCCCGCATCGAGAACCACTGGAGCGAGCTCGTCGCAGACCAGTGGAGCACGTACGAGATGGTCGAACGAACGAAATACGGCGGGCAGAGTATCTCGACCCTCGAGGGGAAGGCCGAACAGCTCTCGAATTTCTACAGCGACAAGCTCGACGAGTACGAGTCAGAGCTCGAAGATATCGACGACCGGATGGACACGTGGGAGAATGTGAAGGATTCGATTCCCGCGAGCCTCGGCTTCCTGCAGAGCCACAAACAGCGAGTCGAAGCCTCGATGCAGCGTGTCCGGGACGCACGAGACGACCTCCTGGAGGCACAGGGCCGGTACGAGCGCGTCCAGGGGATGCGGGACGCGCGAACCACGTACCGTCGCCGCGCACGAGAACAGCTCGACGAACAGATCTCGTCGATCGACTCACGGATCACCGAGAAGCAGGAAACCATCGACGAGACGCAGAAAGCAATCGACCGGCTCGAGCGCTCCATCGAGTCTGCAGAAGCGGACCTGACACGTGAGAAGACGGCCAAACGAATCGGCGTCCTTCCGATTGAGGAGGATATGGTGTCGGAGTTGGACGCCGACCGGCTTGAGGAACTCGATAGCTTCCACACGTATGTCGAGCAGGGCTTCGTCAGCACGGACCGGGTGAGCACCGGGCTCTCGAACTGGCTCGATAAATCCTACGCGTGGAACGAACCGGTGTTCACGATGGACTCCGCGTTCACCGAGACGCCCGGCAACCAGCGCACCCGCAACGAGCTGTGGGTGCTCTGCGCGGAGGAGAACAAACAGTACCCGAAAGAGTACATCAACGACATCGAGGGCGACCAGCGATGGGCGGGCGAGTCGAACCTCGGCTACATCGAGGACCCATACACCATCACGTTCGTCTCCTACTACAACGACAACCCCATCGAGGACCTCGATCTCTACCAGAAGCTCGACCGGATGGCAACCGACGGCACCCTCGACAGCATGGCCGGAACGTTCGAGGACCACCGACTCTCATTCGCGTACCCCGAATGGTACGACCGCGATATCCAGAAGGCGTTCACCATCAAAACCGAAGTTACCGTGCCCGAACCCCCGGAGCTCGACGTCGACAACGTGCGCAAACCAGACCTGGATGAAGGCGCCAAACGGAACTATATCAAGACGAGCGGGCTCGACTCATACGTCTGGCAGGGCGCGATGTGGGAGGAGTACGAGATGCCAGCCGAGACCACGTTCACGGGCTGGGAGCAAGAACTCGCCCAGCTGACGTGGCGAGCGCTCCAGCAGGCGACGCCTGACGCTGACCTCAAAAGCGAATGGATGGCTGGGCAAGCCGACTGGGCGGACATCCTTGACGCGTACCGTGAGAACATCCTCGACCGAGAGGGCATCCAGCTCACGTTCGAATCACCCGAGCGCTGAGCAGTAAGCCGGCCACCAGCCCGACACACCACAGCCACCTGATGACGCACACGACGCCGGGTGCGAAGATCGTCCAAGCGGTCAGCCTGTCACGCGACGCCACCAGCAGTGGCCGTGTCCAGATCGACCTCGAGTACGACATCGACGAGCCCGTCACGGCCATCGACATCACCCTCCCACCCTCGATCGAGATCGAGCACGCACATGGCTTCGCCGCGTCCGGGTCAACGTGGCGCTGGGATGGCGCCACCCACACCCCCAGGCTCTCCGGGCGCTATGAGATGAACGACGAACGTGCGGCCGGCGCGATGTATGTGGATGCCGGCGAGTGGGCGATCCTGAAAGCCCCCGGCCACGCCGCCAGCTGGCAGTACCGGGGTGTTGATGAGATCGAGTTCGTGCGATCGGTTCAGGTTGCGGAGCCAGGGGTTGCCAGCCCGGACGGCGCGGTTGTCTTTCTCGGCGACCATGACGTCATCGAACGTCACGCAGGTCAGCCGTTCACCCTCGTCGTCCCGGCCGCAGCAACGATGGCGTGCTCGCCTGCGGCCGTCTTCAACGCGCTCGCTGACCTCAGCAGCTATCTGGACGTGGGCGGCTACCAGGAGGACGTCCTATTGATCGCAGCCCCCTCCGCAGCGGCCCAATGGGGACCATTGGGGACCCAGACTGGTGACAGCGGGTTCTGGGCGCTCGATCGCTGCCGGCTCGATGAGCCGAACAGTACGTGGCTCCACGAGTACGTCCACACCAGACAAGCCCCCAGCTTCGAGCCAACGATGGAGTGGTTCACCGAAGGCACGGCCTGTTACTACGCCACCTACTGTAGTATGGCTCGCGGTGATCTTGCATTCGACACGGGCCACCAGTTCCTCGCAACGACCACTGACCGGACGGCGATTCTGAGCACGCCGACGGCGTGGCCGTCCGCCCAGACCAAGTACACGAAGGGGCGACGCGTGGTCGCCGCGCTCGACTGCGAGCTCCGGCAGCACACCAACGGCCAGGACGACCTCCGAACTGTGTGGGCGCACCTCAATGCCACGTGCGAGACGGCCGGCTACCAGGAGTTCCTCGCGGCGCTCCGCACAACGATCCCGAACGCCGACCCCATCGTCGAGTGGTGTACGCAGTACATCGATGGCCCGGACAGCCCCCCGGTACCCAGCAATCCGGCCGCCTTCGGCATCCAACAGCAGCCACCCACAGCCCCGGGTTGCGACAACACCGATGGATCACCGAACCCCGAGGAACCCACGACTGAGCCGCCCGAAGCGCCGCCAACAGACGACACCACCGACCCACCAACAACTGAACCCACAGACGACACCACCGACCCCAGACCAGACCCACCAACAGCGGAACCCGCGGGGCGGCCGGAGCACTGTCCGGTTTGTGAGACCAGTCTCAATCCTGATGCGGCGTTCTGCGAGACGTGTGGGACCGCAGTCGACCGAACGTGCCACATCTGTGGCGCGGCCGCACCCGGCCAACAGCACTGTCCAGAGTGTGGCACGAAGCTCATCGTCCATTGCGATATCTGCGGAACCCAAGCCCACGCGACCATGACATACTGCGCACGCTGCGGGAACGAGTTCACAACCACACGCGGATGATGCCTCGCCAAGCGGGTTGCTGCTCCCCTCACAAATCCTGGCATCCCGGCGCTATCAGATGATCTGTGACCGATCAAGCGGGTTCGGCAGGGAGCACTTACGTGACGGCGCAGGCTGCGTCGAACTCGGTCGCGGGATATTCGCGAAAATGCTGACTGTCCAATACATTCATTGCGGTTAGCCTGGTACCAGCACGGGATGGCCACCGTTGCTGGATTCAGTAAACGGTCACGCTACATGGCCATCGGGGCCACCGCTGTGCTCGACCTTCTGCTCCGTCTGCCGGAAGATCTCATCATTCCCGCATTCTCCATCATCAGTGGTTTCTCCGGATCCCCGATAGCAGTATTCGTCACGACCTGGCTGCTGTTAGCGCTCGTCCTGTATCATCTCGCACCGCTCTGCTACAGTTTTCTCGACGTGCTCCCGCGTCACGCCGCTGGCTTCAGAGTACTCGTTACTACTGGCGGAATCTCCGTGGCGATGAGCCTCCACTACTTGGCAGAGACAGCGAGCAGCACCCTACTCGTGGCACTCTTCGGCATTGGCATCCTCAACGGCGCCCTCATTCTCTGGTACCTAGTCGAGGTGCACGAGTGGCAACTCCTGACACCGGACGGACGATGGGTCACCGTGTTCGAAGCCATCTTCCCAACCTACGACGTAGCCGCCGAAATTCAGTCGGACCTCGCTCGCGAGGGACTGTTCGGGCGCGCAACCAAAGTGATCTCTCTGGTGGCTTTGGGAGGTTTGTTGGTCATGCCACAACTGTTGGCGGGGCTCGCTCTCCTGGTATTCATCTACGCATACCCGATTCCGGATCTGCTCTTCCTGGGCTGGGTGCTCTCAGTCCGAGTGGTTCCGGAGGTAGACGTTGGCCCAAGTCGAAACCGATTGCTAGATCTCCAATTCGATTTCGAGAGAGAACTCCTCGACGGTATCGAACACGCGAATAGGAGCCTTCTCGGATTATTCCTCACCCTATTTATCGTGGTTGGAATAGCGATCTCGTCGCTCTATCTGCTGATCGGCATCATGGTGATTCGACAGACACACCAACTGATCATCAAGGGGGGAACCGTCTTTCTCGACACATATCAGCCAACTGTCGGACTGCTTACCTGGAACTGGTTTGGAATCGTGATGCTCCTGTTCTTCGGTGGTAGCTACGGTATCTGGGTCTGGATTCGCACACTATCCCGCCTCCCTCATTTCCTCGACCGCTGGGAAGCCCGAGACACTGTCACGGCCGATGTAGTAACTGCCCAACCGCTCGGATTCAATGCACTCGCTGTTCTCACTTACCCGCTGGCGCTCACTATGATGAATCAGCTCTCGACGCTGAGCTATCCCGAGCTACTCACCGCCGGGAGTATCTGGCCGCTCGTCATCGCGCTGGGTGCCTGGGCCCTATATCGGGCGCAGCGCGCCCCACCACAGTCGGTCCAACGAACACATCTCTGGATAACCGGCGGCCTTGTGGCCCAACTGTTCGCCGTCGGACTCGCCGGAAACCTTGCACGGACGGTGAACGACCTTACAACAGCGCAGCCGCTGGTACCGAGGCTGGTGGTTCCACTCGGTCTACCTGTCTTGATTGGGTGTATGCTCGGCTATGCTGTCCTCACTCGATATGAGAAGGGGAAAGCAGGTATCAGGAGATATGTCTCGTCCGTACTATTACTCACCCTCGGTGGTATCTCATTGCTCAGTTATCCAGCCATCCCCCAAAGGTACAGCTTTATTGTCGGTATTCTTGCAATATTCTGCCTCGGGTTTGGACTGCTCGACAGCGCATTCAAATATTACGCTCGATGACTACAGTCCCGAGCAGGGTTGTTGCCGTCGTAACAACGCATCCGATACGTCGGCTATCGTATCCCCATATTCGCTGGCTATTGAATCCGAATCGTTGGGAAGTGGCGCTGGGCGACAGCCAGGTTCTTACTCGAAGGCGGGTAGATAGCCCCGGGCGTGGAGGCGCGTGACGTACCCCGGAACGGTCACGGGTCCTATTCGGGTCCAGCGGCCGCGTGGGCGGGTGGACCGGCTACCAGACCACAGTAGGGGGCGTCGGGTCGCGCGTTAGCTGACTCGCCCACATTCAACGAATCCGGCTGCGTTGATTTGTCCATCGGGGTTACCGGGATCCGGAGGCCAGCAGGGGTGGCCAGCGGCGAGATTACTGAGATCGCCCCGGGGAACCCGGGTTCAGGGGACGGTGTCCTAGCGCGCCGCTCGGCGGCCGAGGATAAACACGAGGAGGGCGAGGAGTACTGCACCGAGTCCCGTCTCGATGGTGGTGAGTGCACGGCCGAAGCCGACAGGCCTGAAATCCCCGAATCCGAGTGCGGTGAAGGTCAGCGTCGAGTAGTAGACAGCGGTCAGTAGTTCACTTGGGGTGGTTGCGATCTCTGCGTAGGTGACCGGGTCGCCACCGGCGGGCTTCATCCAGCCCCCAAGCGGGAACAGCAACGCAAATCCGGCGATGATCGCGAGGCTGTATGCGACCACGCGCCACGGACTCTCACCATAGAGCAGCGTCGATCGTGCCACCTTCGCGCGGCTGTATCGGGCCCCGGCGATGAGTCGTTCTTCCCATGATTCGGTCTGCCGTGTGTCTCGCTTGTACTCGTCTTTCTGGAGGTCTTGGCGTCTGACGAACGAGCGGGCCTGTAACCGTGGGCGAGCGTGCTTGCCGCCGAGTTCTTCTAGGGCGCGATAGACGCTTTTCGCCGTGTCAACGTCCGCCTGTCCGGAGTCGTTGTCGTAGGCCGGGTCGTAAATGCAGGTTGGCCGTGAACGGATTGCTGCGACTGTATGGGGTGAGGTGGGTTGGTCGGCCGATGGCTGGCCGAGGAATCGGGTTCCGACGGTGGCCCGACCCAATGTCAAGCCACGGTCGATGGTGGCATCCGTGAGGATCATATCCTGTTCCACGCGGCTGTCATCGAGAGATAGTGGACGGTCGAATGTCGCATTCGCAGCTTGGATAGTAGTCGCACGGAGCCTGCTCTTCTCTCCACTCTGCACGAGAAAGCGAAAACGTACACCGATCAGAACTAGTCATTTTCCGCTACGTGGGTAAGGTATACAATAAATCCCAGCCCAAAGCTACGGTGCTATGGTGAACTTCATCATTAGCTGTACTCTGGCCTTGTTGACCTAATCAGGCTCTGTCTAAACCCGATAGAATTGATACGGATGGGGTGCTGAACATTGAGGGTTCATATAATATGATGTCTGCACCCGCTGTGGAGTTCAGAACAGTTCGGATTGACCCCTAATTGTCCGCAGCCATCCTTTATGCAGGGCTCGCTGCTATTGGCAGCCATGTCGTATCGATATCGCCGATGGGTGGACTTCGGCCCGGCTGGACGCCCTCCAGAGCGTGTTCAGTTCGCGTACAGCCCCCAACAAGCCTATAAGCTGTCGGACGGTGGAGAATCGGTACTTGATGATATTTGGACCTCCGTGAGCGAGACAGAAGACGGTCTCCACGACGCGCCGGGGTTCAATCTCGTCGGAGTGACCGATAGCCGAGTCCAGCTCGGGCCCGCAAGCTTCAAGCATTGCTTCCTGCGGCGATTGGTGTTGGCGGAGGACGAACGACTTGAAGCCGTACAGATTCCCCCGAGTATCAAGGAACGGTTGATCGACGCGGTTCACTATCTCTCATCGTTCGTCGGCGTCGTTACTGACGGCCAGTTGTTAGTTGGTATCAAGCCGGGGACGACGGAGCGGTCACCATTTCTCTCGGTACCGGGCAGTGGCTATCTTGACCGGGAGCAGGATATGTATGGCGAGTCAGTGGCGCCAACGGCCGCGGTGGTGAATCGAGAACTACAGGAGGAGGTTGGCCGCACCGCCAGTGCCGACCAGATCCGCTGTCTTGGTATCTTTGAGGATACAGCTACTGACTCACATCTTAACCCGGCACTGTTCTCACTAATTCGCACGGACGAGTCAGCATCGAAAGTGGTTGCGAGTGCTCGGCAAGCCCAGGACGCCGACGAATTCCGCGACCTGGCGCTGCTGCCGATAACGGAGGAGACCATCGAAACGCTTGTGCAGAATGTCGTAGACGAGTCCGCGTTGGAACCGTTGTCACTCGATCTTCCACGCACGGACGAGGTTGGAATGTCCCACAAGACACTGCTTCTCTTGCTGTTATTAGGCCGGCGCCGATTCGGAACAGGGTGGTTTGAGGAAATATGGGCGCAACACACAGGCCTCGCGTTCGAATCATCCACAGCCTGAACGGCTCAGTTGCCACGGACGTATTCGATGAAGTTCGAGTGAAGATGTCTGTTCGAGGCGACGAAGTCCCCATCACGTTCACGGCCGACAACGCCGTGGGTCACACGCCCGTCTGCCGCCTCAACGAGCAGCAGGCCAGCCGCACTATCCCACCGGCTCTGGTCAAATCCGCAGACAGCATCGATATTCCCCGTTGCCAGGTATGCTAAATCCAGCGCACCAGAACCGCTGGAGCGTATCCCTTCGACGACTGAGCCCACTCGACGGTGAGTCTCCCACACCGCCTCGCGATCCGTGCGAGAAGAGGAATACGAGATTGCCGCAAGGGAGCTCTCCGGCCGGTCGATGGCTGATGTCGACAGCGCGACCCCATCATCGGGGGTGGTCCCGTCTCTGGCGGCCGCGTAGAGATCGTCAGTCAACGGGCGGTAGACGACGCCGATCTGGAGCGTCCCCTCAACCTCAAATGCGATGGAGACAGCAAAGTCAGGAAGTCCTCTCACGTAATTTGACGTGCCGTCAAGTGGATCCACAATCCAGCGATGGGATGCGTTTCCGATGGCCCCCGTTTCTTCAGAGAGAATCGCATGTGATGGATGGCGGTCGGTGATGCACTCAATGATACGACGTTCGGATTCGCGGTCAATCTCCGAGACGGGGTCGCCCTCGGACTTGTACTGGTATTGCTGCGGCTCGTTGAAATTATCGCGTTGGTACGCACCAGCACGCCGGGCTGCCTGGATCGCTGTATCAAGAACGTCGTTCATGAAGCTGTATTTATATGGCGTCCGTGCCGCGGGGGTTTATGAGTATCCAAGTTGGAGCAATGTGACAATGTAAAGAGCCGTCCAGAACATGGTGGCCACAATCTGGATTCCGGTCAAGTAGGACGAAAGACTTCGCTTGCTGACAGGCGTTCGCTCGCGGAGGTCGTATGCGTTGGTAGCAGACAACTCATTGTATACCGTTTCCATCTCGTTGATGCGATTATTCAAACTATCTCGGGTTCCCTTGTATGATTCAGTAGCCAACCAGAACGCGTAGGCAGTCGCTGCGCCGACCATCGCGATGAACGGCTGCAAGTCCGTATCAACATTGATAACAATGTTCAGTAACAGCGCGATCACGGCAAGCGAGAAATAATTCGCGTTGATGAGGAGCTTATCCCTGTAGATTGCTTGTTGGGTCAACATCTCGTAGTTCATCGCAACCAGTGCTGTTTCGCCTTCGGGGTCGGGGTCGGTGAGGAGGCTATCAGCTTCCTGTTCGCCGCCTGTCCGCGCGCCATGGCCTTCTTGCCGGGTGAAATGCCAGTAGCTCCCCGCCCCGAGAAGCACGAGCGGCCAGAGCACTTTCAGCAGGATATCTGGCATGGCAATCTGCGTATTGGCTGCTGCCACCCCTGCCGGGAGTGCAAATATAACCAAGCACACGACCACGACCTTGCGTTCGTCAATGATTGAGAACCCCATGCTATGCCAGTGATGTCACGACCGGCCCCTATATTTGTGTGATATCAAATTGGAGCCCACCTCGTTCCGCCTTGCTTCGCCCACAATCGAAGGCCTCAACCACGTCGCCTCTTAATCAGCCAAACTGCTGCTTGACAGATGAAATCAGATTTCTGCTATTAAATATTGGTGCAATGGTTGCAGTAGCGCTGTCTCGATCTCGCCAGTAGCCGTCAGAAGCCCGGTGCGAGATGTCACCTATCATCTCTCCGTCGAGTATATGAACGAACGCGCAACGTTTGTCGCGAGTGAGGACACCGATCACCAGTTCCAGAACGCTGATCCGGCGCACGAGGTGCGACCCCACGTGAGCACGATACTCGCCAGGACGCCGTACACGAGCACGAAGCCGAGACTGACGAGCAGGCCGACGACCGCCATATCGAGGAGTCGTTGACCCACCCCCGTCCCGACAGCCAGGCTGGTGTCACCGCGCGCAGCCGCCGACTGGGGCCGCATCGAGTTCGTGCCAAGATAGTACGAGACGTAGCCGGGAAAGAGCGGGTAGGCACAGGGCGCAAAGAACGTCATCGCGCCAGCGAGGAATGCGCGGAGTGCGCGCCACACGTCCAATGTCGGGTGAAACTACCGACCGGCGACCTCAACAACCCATGTCTTAAACCCCGCTCAGTGCTGCGGCGTGAGCCAAAGGGTCAGCCAGCAACAAGCGTCGTGTGTGATCGGAGCTGCCCTACAGACCGTCCGCGCCTGGATTGAGCCCGAGTCACCGTCAACGGCCGACCGCTTGGACGAGCCGACAACCCAACAGAGAGAGGAGGTCCAGTGTCGAGACTATGGGCGCTGGCACACCCAGCAACACGCAACCTGCCCGCACTGCGACTCCGGGAACACAGTCACCAAGGGACCCCCAGCTCCCAGAAACTGAACCCAACCAGCGCCGACTGGTTTGGTGTCGTGTTCAGTAGGTCCCTCGATCGACGAGGTGCGTCATCACCGTGCGTTCGGCGCGCCGCAGGAGTTCCCCCGCGGTCCCCGTGGCACACGAAAGCTCGGCCGCAACATCCTCAAGTGTCGCCGAACGAGGTTCACTGTAGTAGCCACACGAGACCGCCGCCGAAACAGCGTCGAGCTGTCGTTGGGTGAGCTCCAGCCGGGGGTCGAGGCGTCCGAGTGCGAACTCGCCGACGGCACGGACATCGACCCCCATCGACGCCGGAATCGCCTCGACCGCATCCTGGACGGTGTCGGCCGGGCCGACAGCGGTCAGCCGCACCGAGCCATCAGCCCGATACTCGATCGGGGTGAGCACCAGCAACCCCGGCTGGGCGAACGCCGCCGCAAAGTCACGACTGTCCGGGTCCATCGCCTCCCGCACATAGAGATAGAACGACGCATCCTGACACGCGCTAAGCTCGAACTCCTGGACCATCGCGTGCTCGGCGAGCGCCTGTTCGTACGGCTCCACCGGCCCCGACACGTGGAACAGCGCCGCCTGCTCGGTCTCGGCGTACTGATAGCGATACAGCAACCGCGAGACCTCGTAGGCCTCGTGCTCGACCACGAACTGATGCATCGGATGCCGAGCAGCCGGCTCATGCTGCACACGCACCTCAAGATACCGCATCCTACCACTGCATCACGGGCACAATCATTTAGTCGCTCATATATCGTTGCGGGTTCGGACTGGTGGGCGCTAGTCGACGACCGTGGTTCCAGCTGAAACACAGGGGTCGAGTCGGCTCCTGTTCGTCCCCGAATTGGAGCGGTTAGTCCCGCGAATCCGATGTTGTGATCTGGAGGTCGACGACGCTGGTCCCACCATCGGTCCCTGGTTTCGCGTCTCCGTTGGCGGTGTTATCCACGAGCGCGACATAGGAGCCGCCCTCCAGGGTGGCCGATACTTCGCCATTGACCATACCGGGCATACTGACCCCGCCGACGTACTCGAATGCGCCATGGTTCTGGTGTTTTTCATACTGGGCCGCGGTCATGACGACGACGTCCACTGCAGGCCCGTCGGTTTTCACGTCGACGGACCGATCCGAGAGATTGGCCCGGACGGTCGTCCACTGCGGTTCGTCGAACTGGAATTCGAACGTCGCGTACTGGCCGCGCTCCACCCTCGCTGTTTCATCCACGACGGTCTTCGTTTCGGGCTGTTGGTCGGCGTCAGCGGTACAGCCAGCGAGCGCACCGGCGAGGGCGACGCCAACGCTGCCGAGGAGGGCACGTCGCGAGAGGGCGGCGGTGTCACTGGGAGAACGGTCTGGGGATGCCGTATGGGGACCTGACATCAGTTGAACTGACCCAATGTACCCACATAAATGCCCTGAACTATCCGAGATGTACCCTGATTGGTGACCGGCATATCGGAATGCTCAACACCAGCGACCAGCCGGAATTACCGCACCAAGCGTGTCAGAATACGCGTGCCAGAGAGAACCGCTACCACGGTGTACAGCAACCACTATTGGCAGCCGAATAACCACGGTAGTTAGAACACGCCGATAATGAAACCAGCCCCCGTGATGAGGAGAAGGACGAGGGAGAAGGCCGGCAGGTACGGCGTGTACTGCTTAAATTGCTCCTCGTAGTGGCCGTAACCCGCTATCAACAGCATCGACAGTTCGATAATACCGGTTATTCCGGTGATGGCGTACACGCCCACCAGTTCGAGGCAGTGAGTTGACCCGGCACAGAGTCCGATAATTTCGGACTCCGCATCGTGTGCGAATCCGAGCAGAAACGCGAACCACACGATTCCGAAGAGGCCACGATCAGCGATATCACCGAGATCATCGTGTAAATGCGAGTGTTCGCCACCGAACGGGATTGCCCCCTGAAGGGGACACAAGTCCGTCGTTGTGGTCGTGTGAGGTGTCATGGGACTGTTCCTGATGGTCGTGGGAGGATTGTTCAAGGCCAGGTAAACGGCCTTGGACGTGGCTGTGGCTGTGGTCCATCATGGTTGCCGTGTGCGTGGTGATGCCGGTATTCGAGGATACCAAGTGCAATATGCAGGACCCCTGCGACTACACTGACTGGCCACTAAGGAACACGTTCCAGACGAGATGAAGCGGTTTGTGAGGTTAACGCTGAACGACACGATCCTGGCTGAATGGTAGGCAGGTCTCGCCACTGTTCCGGTTCGGCAATCCTGTTCCGCCGTCGGGGCGGTGCGGTCTCGCAGCTGTGAGCATGATGCTGGGGCAGACAGGGCAGTGAAACGAGCCATTCAGGGTTGTCATCAGCTTCAACCGGTCGATTCTGTTGCAGTTCCGGAATCTGCAGAGCCCACGTCCTGGAAACAGAATCCCTACCCGCCAGAAGCACAGGGCGGCAGCAGTAGGCGAGCTAGACCGGATCTGGATAGGTCGGGGTGTTATTCGCAGAGGGCGTCGATGAGTGTCGACGGTTCGAAGGAGCGCAACGCGTTGGGTTCGTTTTTGACGGTCGAGATGATGTATCTCGACGAGGTTCGCGTGATCTCATCGATCGCCTCGTAGTCTTCGAGGAGCCGTTCGACCATCTCCCGGTCCGTCAGATGGGCGATGGCAATGAAATCAGTGTCGCCCATCGCGAAGTAGACCTGGTTTACCCCCTCGAGTTCGGCGAGCTTTTCGCCGACGCGTTCTTGATACTCCTCCTGATACTGAGCCCAAATTTCTGAGATGAGGGTGAGTTCCAGACCACATTTTTCGAGGTTGATCTCGAGGAGCTCGTTCTTGATGATTCCACGCTCCCGGAGTTGGGAGATCCGGTAATGGACTGTCGACGTTGGAATGTCCGTTTCATCCCCAATTTTCTCGGGACTGGCTGTCTTTTCTTTGGAGATTGCGCATAGGATCCGAACGTCCTTTTCGTCCATCTCTACCAATCAAACTCAATCCGAACCTTCAAAGTAGTATGGGTATCGAACATGTTATCAATCCGTGCCGATTATCTGAGGGGGTAGCTATCGATGGAATAACTGCGGCAGCAAGCATCGTGGCTGCTGCACCCGTTCTCACGAGGGGCGGTTCTAATCGGCGGTTACCCGAAAAAGCGCCAGTCCTATTGGCAACGATGGGGCAGTATCAGTCACCGACGCTGATCAGCAGCGAGCAAATCGGTGAGCGAGCGACTCCATCAGGATGGCTTTGACCCGTACGAACTCTATACTTGCGTCCAGGCCGGAGCGCCCGGAATTGACGAGATAACCGAGTACGTCACGTGGAACCCATACGCCCATCCCAACGCGGCGTTCGACTGGGTCGAGCGATGTGGGACGGCGTTCGAGAACGGAGAGAACGTTACTTACGTGATTCGGCCGAAAGCGGGGACACACGCTGACGAATTCGCCGGTCTCGCTGGAATACATCCAGCGTGGGACCGGCAGCTTGCGACCCTGAGGACGTGGCTCCGAACCTTTCTGGGGACGAGGGTACGCCGCGGAACGAGCCGCTCGGTTTCTCACACTCGCATTCGACCGGCTTGACCTCCAACTTGTGGCGGTTACACACGATCCTGAAAACACGAACTCTCGGAAAGCCATCGAGAGCTATGTTGAGCGATTCGGGGGCATATGGAGGGGTGAATCCGTAATGACCTCGTTATCGACGGCGAACCACGCGACTCCGTCCGATACAGTATTGCGCGCCAGGAGTGGGCACAGAACTACCGCGGAGAGCAATAGTGACCCGCTGAGGCAGATCGGTAGGTGGGTTCCCTGCGGCGACCGAGCCGCCGCCTAATCTTCAATACCCATCCCGTGCTGCATATGCGGTATCTATGCAGCGGCGCCAGCAACGCCTACTCGTATCCCGCCAGATCGAGGATGCTGACTGTAGAGGCGAGTTCAGCATTGCCGACGCACCCACGAGTTTACGCTTGAATGGCACTTTACGCGGTACCCACAAACTCAGTCGGTATCCCGGATGAGCATCGACTTGACTCGGTTCACCCCATCGAAGTCCCGGAGTTCGTATATGAGGGTCCGGACACGCTCGACGGGCCCACGACAGAACAGCGATTCGAGACACCACTCCCCCTGATGGGTGTGGCTTGTATTGAGGATGACGTCCTGATGCTCGTGCTGGACGCCGTGGAGTTCCCTGATGACCTCATGGTGGCGATAGTCGAATCCGACCAGTGCCACCACGTCACCCGTCGTCTCTTCGAGTCGGGAGTGTGCTTCGATGTACTCTTGCATCGCCTCGCGGACAGCCCGCGAGCGGTTGGCGAGGTCTTCGTCTTGCCAGACCTGGTCGAACTCCTCGACGATTTCGTCCGGGATGTTGAAACTCGTGCGCATACCCACTCGCTCGGCGCGGCCGGTCAAGAGTCCCCGGGTATGATGCTCCCCCGGATCACGTATTAACAACCGTTTTCCACGCCGTTGGTCGATATTCGGGCAGTCGATGTTACACACAGAGGCATTGGGCGTGCTCGTCGGGGCGGTCGCCCTCGGAGCTATCCACGGTATCGAGCCGGGACACGGCTGGCCGGTCGCCGCGTCGTACGCCCTTGATCAGACGAACAAGTGGCTCTACGGCTTCGCCGCGAGTTTCATCCTCGGGGTCGGCCATCTCGTCAGCAGTATCGCCATGGTCGCGGTGTTCTTCTACGCGAAGGGGTATTTCAATCTCACACAGGTCAACGAGCCGATTGAACTGGCCAGCGGCGTGTTCCTCGGCGGGCCGGTCAGCATCGTCGCCGGCGTTCTGCTCATCCTCCTCGGCATCCGTGAGTACCGCCACGGCCACTCGCACGGTGAATACGAGCACGAGGCCGGTCACGACCACGACCACAGTGACAGCAACGGTGACACAGCGCCCCACGAGCGCGTGCTACCCAACACGGGTTACCACAATCACGGGGATGGCCACGACCATACTCATGGCGACGGTCAGAGCCACGATAACCGAAGTGAGCTCCTGGCGCGGCTGAAGGGCTACGTCCCGTTCGTCGGAGGACACGCACACGCACATGGCAATCGCGATGAAGCGACGGACCGTGGACTCCTCGGCATCGCGTGGTTTGCGTTCCTGCTCGGGTTCGCCCACGAGGAGGAGTTCGAGATCATCGCGCTGTGTGCCGGGTCGAGCTACTGTCTGGAGTTGATGAGCGCCTACGCGCTCACGGTCATCATCGGTATTGTGGGACTGACGATGCTGCTCATCGCAGGGTACGAACACTTCGAGCAGACGGTCGAGCAGTACACACCGTATCTGCCCGCGTTCTCCGCGACTGTCCTCACCGTCATGGGTTTCGGGTTCATCATCGGCGTGTTCTAACCGTGACCGAGTCGCGCACGCTATCCAGCACCGCCAAAGAGACCGACTCTCTTTTTCGGTCAGAACTGGTTTGCTGATTGTAGGGCGTGGTTGCAGCACTCAGACGGTGAGAGCAAACTGCGAGTAGTCGGCGTACGGTATGACTCCGCTCGGTCGGTTTAGCGCTTCACAGTTCCGAGGTGGTCGAGATGGATGGCGGGCCCTGCGTCCGTGGCATGGTGTGGCAGAAGCAATTTTCTCGGATGGATTCACGGGGGGTTCGCTCCGAGTAGTGTGGTCAGTACGTACGCCGCAGTGAGTCCGCGGCGGACACCAGTTGAGCGCGCCCACGGCAAATCCACCCCTCGATCACCGTTTGTAAAATAAATATTACAAAACGAGGTTTGAGTGAATAGCCCCGATAGTACTCCTGCTTTAGAATAAGTGCGAAATACGTTCTATCTACCTCTCAGCCACTCAAACGTGATTTTGAAACAACCCCGACAATTTATCAAATTTCCGATATATTTATGGGTGGGGAGTAGGATGGCCCACATGCCATGACGGTAGCAATCGAGCCCGATTCGGAACCGCTCGCCGACTACGTGACCCGCCTCGCCGAGACCCACGGCGTCTCCGGCTACACCACGACGTCCGACGGCACCATCGTCTATGCAGCCTACGACGACGGCTCCTACGACCTCCATACCCCAGACGGCCAACTGACCAACACCGACAGTGATGTCACCGAACCAGCGTGGTTGGCGGAACGCCAGACGCTGCTCGCCTACCGCGACGCGGCAGGCAACGAACAGCATGACCTGCTCGAAATCGATCCGGACACCGGGGCAATCACGCCGGTGCTCGACGACCAGTTCATGAATGCCAAAGCTCGGCAACATCCGACAGACCCGGACCGGATCGCGTTCGTATCCAACCGCAATCGGTCGCTGGACCTCTACACGCTCCACCTCGACGACGGGGACGTCGTCAAGCACTCCGAGGCTGACGCACCGGTCATGGGGTACGCATGGTCTCCAACGGGTGACCGCCTCGCGTACCAGGCCGGTACCTTCGAGGACACGACAATCCGCGTCGTCTCCCTCACGCTCGGTCGGGACGACAGCTTCATCGATGAACCCGCGTCCGAGCAATCGTTCGCGTTCACCGACGACGGTGCTGGCGCGTGGTCGGAGCAAGGGCTCGTCTTCACGACCAATCACGAAACCGGCTATCGGGAACTCGCGGTCGCCGACGCCGACGGCGAGTACGACCTCCGGTACGTCAACACCCGCGACAAGTACGACCCGCAGTGGACCGACGACGGCGACATCGTCTTCCTCGAAGCCCACGGCGGCGACCGCCAAGTGCGTCGGCTGACCGACGGCGACGCCACCACGATCGAACGAACCGGGATGAACACGGACCTCCAAGCCATCGATGGCGACATCTACTACAACCACTGGAGTCCGGCCACCGCCGGTGACGTCCGCCGGAACGAGACGACCGTCGTCGAGGAAGGCTGGGTTGACGTCCAGACAGTCGCCCCCGAGGCGGTCACGTACGAATCGTTCGACGGCCAGGAGATCGCGGCCCGGCTCTACCGGCCCATCGGCGACCCGATCGGTGGCCTCGTCAAGGCCCACGGCGGACCAGAAGCCCAACACTACAACCGCCTCGACATGCTCACGCAGACACTCGTCCACGCCGGGTTCGAGGTTCTGGCCCCCGACTTCCGCGGGAGCCTCGGCTATGGGCGAGAATTCCGGAAAGCGAGTGACGCTGACCTCGGTGGCGACGACCTCACGGATGTCGTCGCCGGGGCCGAGTATCTCCGCGACCGCGGTCGCACGAACGTCGGGCTGCTCGGCGCCTCCTATGGCGGCTATATGGCGCTGATGGGCGTCGGTGCGACCGACGCGTTCGACGCCGGCGCGAGCGTCTGTGGCGTCGTCAACTGGCAGACGACCGCCGAGACTGCCCGGGAGTACCTCGGCGCCGTCCTCATGCGGAAGCTCGGCGGGACACCCGACGAGAAGCCCGACCTCTACGAGAAACGCTCGCCGATCACGTACGTCGATGATATCGACGTCCCCCTGCTGGTCGTGCAGGGCGCAAACGACCCCCGCGTCCCGCAAAGCGAGGCCGAACAACTCGTCGAATCACTCACCGACCGTGACATCGACCACGAGTACCTGCTGTTCGACGAGGAGGGCCACGGCGTCGTGCGAACCCCAAACCGCATCGACTACATCACGCAGACGGTGGCATTCTTCGAAACACACCTCTGAGCCAGGACACGAACACCACTACAATCCAATGCCGTCCACAAACCACTCAGAACACCACCACACGCACCACGACGAACAGGCAGTCCAGAGCGACCGGGCATCGAACCGGCCGATGTCGATCGCTGAGATCCAGGCGTCGTACGCCGAGTACGCCGACTGGCTCCACCGCTTCGAGGTCATCGACCGCGCCGTTACAGGCCGGTATCGCCGCGCCCGCTTCGGCGACGTCTCAGGACGAGTCCTTGATGTCGCCTGTGGGACGGGGACGAACTTCCGGTATCTGCCCGAATCAGTCGATCTCGTCGGGATCGACATCAGCCCGGAAATGCTGGCCAACGCCAACGAACAACTCGCCGACCTCGGGCGAGACGGAACGCTCCAGCAGATGGACGCACAGAATCTTGCGTTCCCCGACGACAGCTTCGAGACGGTCATCTCGGCGCTCTCAACGTGTACGTTCCCCGATCCCGTCGCTGCACTGCAGGAGATGGAACGCGTCTGTAAACCGGACGGGACGATCCGGCTGGTCGAACACGGGCGCAGTACCGTCGGCCCCATCGCGCGGTACCAGGACTGGCGGGCCGACGCCCACTACGCGAAAACCGGGTGTCGCTGGACACAAGACCCACGCGATGTCGTCGCGGAGGCAGGCCTGTCAGTGCAGGATACGACAACCGGACTGTTCGGCATCATCACCACGTTCGAAATCGACCCGCCGTGAACAGAACACCCAAATGATGGGGCCCGGACGGCATCTCCAGCCCCACACGCGGCCCTACGTTCATACTTATCCCCCGTAATGTATCGAATATGGAGACTGAGCGCTCGGCCGCAGATGTCTTCGGGTTATTGGGCGACGAGATACGTCTCGACATTCTCCGGTCCGTCGCCAGCGCACAACACGAGAATCGAACGACAGGAGTCGCCAAACTGTCATTTTCCGATATCTACGACCGCGTTGCCGTCGATGGCACGTCCAAACTGTCGTACCACCTCGGGGAACTTACCGGCACATTCCTCAGGAAACACGAGAATGGGTACGCGTTCACGCACGCCGGCGAGCAGATGGTCCGGTTCATCCTCGCCGAAAACTACCGACACCCCTCGGACATCGGAACCATCGAGACGGACGGTACCTGCCTGCACTGTGGCGAGTCTGGCCTCCGGGCAGCCCTTCACGACCAGTACTTCCTGCTGCAGTGTCCGGCCTGTGAGCGACCGAACTTCTCATACACGGTGACGCCGGCGCAAGTACAGGCCCACGATGGAGCGGCCCTGATCAACGCCGTCACGTGGGCGTTAGTTGGAGACATAGTAAAGATGCGTCAGGGCGTCTGTCCGGACTGTACTGGTCGTATCGACACCACGATCGTAGCTGCGAGCGACCAGCCGGTTGGCGACACCGTTCCAGCGTCGTTTGCGACGACCAGCGAGTGTCAGCAATGCCTACGATTCATGAGTCTCCCCCTCACACACGCGGCTGCCTACCACCCCGAATCGGTCGCGTTTCATTGGGAACACGGCGTCGACATCATGGGGACCGGCTTGTGGGAGTTCCACCACTATCTCCACGATGGCCAGTGGACCGCCGACCGCGTCGGAACCGATCCGGACGAGTACCGCGTTGAGTTGCGACGCGACACCGAAACACTCAGAGTATACCTCGATGAGAACGCCGCAGTCACACGAACCGAGCGCGTCCAGCGACGAGACCAACACGACCGCCGAACCGGGTGAGTAGGGATGCGCGAAGTGACGATCCATCTCTCCAAAGAGGAGTTGGCGGGGTTCGGCATCGAGGAGTTCGTCTCGGTACTCCAGAGGGCCGGGCTGGAGCAGGTCACTGAACTCCAGTGTCAGCGGCCCGGGTGCCTCCTCGCGATCAAGGTGACGGAGGCGATTCCCGGTGACCAGTTCTCGACGCTGGAGAACCTGGAGTGGTGGGAACAACTTGACCGTGCGGGCGGCGTTACCTACCTCTGCAAGCTCGCGGTGCCAGCCTTCGATGCGGGCTTTGCGCCGTCCCACGAGACGGAGGCCTCTCAGAGTGCTGTCGAAGTTGCCGGCAACGGCGTGGACGTGACGATGGTCGGGACCCAGGACGCGATTTCCGAACGGGTGCGCGAGTACGGTGAGACGGGCGCAAATCCGCTGCTCCGGACATTGACCGATTACGAGGGGCCTACCGACCCGCTCGATGCGATGACGCCACGCCAGCAGGAGGTGCTGGAAACCGCCTTCGAGATGGGGTACTTCGACGTTCCGAGGGACGTGACGACTGAACAGATTGCCACGACACTCGATCTCGATCCGTCGACTGTGCGGGAGCACCTCCAGCGAGCACAGAAGAACCTTCTCACGGATATCCTGGAAGCGACGTAATGACCCCTTCTTCGAACAGTCGTGTCAGGGATTCGGTGACCAGCCTCGGGGCGCGTATAAACCCACCCACGAACGTGGGAGATAGACCGACCGGCGCTCCCGTCCGATGATAGCATGCAATGAGCGAATCCGACAGCCAGCCCCACCGAGTCGACGAGGCACTACAGACGCACGTCGCGCGAGCGTTCAACTTCGACGAACCACCGGCGACGTTCGAAGCGTTCTGGGAGCAGATGATGCGGACCTTCGCCGAGGCGCTCGGCCGTGGCGTGACGGTCGAGGACCTCTGTACGACCGACGAATCCCCACACTGGGCGACTGTGGACGGTGAGACCCGCTACTACCAGTGTGTCACCGATGCGTTCCTGCTCGGGCTAGTGCTGGACGAGGCGGTGACGACGCGAACCGTCTCGCCCATGTCTGAGACGGAGCTCGTCGTCGAATTCGATGCAGACGGCGTCGTCTCCGCCCCGGAGGGCGCTGTGCTCTCCTTTGGCGTCGAACGGGCGGTCGAGGCACCCGACGGTCCCGTCACCCCTGAAACCATGTATGGACGGTTCTGTCCGTACAGCAAGGCATTCGCGTCTCGTGCGGAATACGAACAGTGGGCTGCAGCCAACCCCGAGGTCGTCTCCGATGTCCAGCCCCTCGACGAGTCGCTGGACCTGCAGGCACGCCTCCTAGGCGCAGCCGAATCCGGCGGTGATAGCACAGTGTCACCAGAGCCCTCCGACGGCGGTTGTTCCTGTTGATCACCGCCCCGACTGTCAGACCGTCTCCCGAAAGGGCCGAGCGAACCGCGGACACAGGAGCTACTACACACCAGTCGTTAATCGAGGCACGTCCTGGCAGTGACCGGCGAGACCAGCCCTGCCGGATATCAGTCCGGGACGCGGAGACACGAGCAGAGCCGGGAAACGCTTACTCGGTCGTCTGTCGCCTGATGAACAACTCGAATAGGGGCGTGTGCGCAACCACAGCGTTTCGCACCCGTCGCAAGCCTGCGGATTCGAGAAATGTCACCGTCGCCTCGATGCGCGCCGCCCGTCTGACGCGTCTGGCGTCGCCGCGGCGACGATCCTCGAATCGCCTGAGTGCGCCGTGAATGTCGTTGGGCAGCCCTGTAGCGAGCTCCTGTGCGAGCACGCGGGCGTCCTGCAGGGCGAGGGAGGCACCCATTCCGGAGATGGGGTGGACAGCGTGGGCGGCATCACCGATCAAGACGACTCGGTCGGTGTGCCAGCGTTCGCAGGTCACGTCTCGGACTCGGTCGAAAAACGGGTCGTCGTCGGTTCCATTGAGGAGGGCTGGCAGCTGCCAGCCGATCCGCTCGGCCTGCCGGCGCAGTGCCTCGCGGGCCGGGGGTTCGGGCGGCGTGTCGAGGCGTACTGCGAGGTTGAATCCGACACGGTCGCCGACGCGAGCGACGAACCCCTCGCTGCCCGGCCCCCACACACTCACCATGTCGCTTCCGACGTCGACATCCTGGTCTGCCCACAGCGACCAGATGTATGTATCGTACTCCCGCTTCGTCCAGTCGGTGAAACACTGCTCGCGGACAGTTGAATGGATGCCGTCAGCCCCGACGACGAGGTCGAATGTCTCAGTTGTCCCGTCGTCGAAGGTGACGCCAACCTCGTCGGGGCGCTCGTCGATTCGCTCGGGCGACGTGTCCATCCGAATCCAGTCGGTCGGGACGTCCATTCGCAGTACCTCGTGTAACTCCGCTCGATGAATAGCCAGCAGGAGCGTCTGGTCGGGCGGGAGCGTCGTTCGGGTTAGCAGGCCGCCATCGCTGGCACGGATCTCGAACCCGTCGGGATCCGCGGCGTGATCGCGGGCGGTTTTGAGTTGGCCGAGTTCGTCGAGGACGGCGAGTCCATCCGACCAGAGTCCGATGCCGTAGCCCTCGCCACGCCAGTCTGAAGCCTGCTCGACGAGTAGCGGTTTGCGGCCGTGCCGCCGCAAGTACGTAGCCAGCGCGAGGCCGGCGAGCCCACCACCGACAATCAGGATGTTCGACTCGCCAGTATCCGTCATGGGGCCAACACTTACCCTGTCTTAGTAAAATCGTTTCTGGTAATTCTCTGGCGGCAGAAGCTATAATCGATAGTTCCCCCGAGGGCGCATCATGGTTTTCGGAGCTGGAACGGTACTGGGGCGGACAACGCGACAGCGCCCTCCGAGGCGGCAGGACCACCGGAGGAGTACGGGTATCTTGGAACCATGATGCTGTCACCGACCGGCGTCGAGGGGCGAACGCCGGAAGAAACCCATCAGGCCGCGTGGACGTGGGCGAACCTTGAACGTCTAGCCATGGCCAGCAATGGGTCCACGGTGTTCAGCGGACATCGACCGCACCGTTGATGTCTGTGAGGACGCGACCGGACTACGGGTCTCTGTGCGGGCTGTGGGCGGCGGCACGCTGTGTTTCCCACGGCTGAGTGTACGAACTGCAAGTACGAGGCCGGAGGCGGGACCTTCGTCTCTACCGTCACCATGACCCCCCTACTCTCCTTCCTACTTGATCACGGCATCAACCCGATTTCACCCGATACAGCGGATCGACACGAGATGAATCGCGTCCATGAAGAGTACAGCGAAGAGATACTCAACACAGATCCACTCACAGTTCGGTTCACAACCACTGTGGACGGGGACGAATTCAGTCTGACGACCGACGAGGAACTGAATGTGATCGATGTTAGCTATCCCAGACGAGGAGCGACTGGGCCCCACTGAGTTGATCGCTCCGATGGTCAGTGGTGAGGCAATCGATCCAGGGCCGGTGAACAAGACAGACCCCGCGGGGGCTAGATACCCCCGCGGCGAACCGCGCCAGTCGGTTCTATTCCGTCCAAGCAGCGCACAAACTGACTCAGAAGGGGAGCGTGTCACGTCCCGTCTGGGCGGCGAGTCGAGACAGTAGCCGGGCTGGCCCACGTTTCGGGACTTCTTTGGCAGTGTCGAGTGCACTCGGTGGGGTTGCGCCATCCACGTTGAGTTGCCATCCGGTCTCGTCGGCAAAGCGGTCAACCGCGTCGGTCACGTGTTCCTGCACGAGGGTGGCGTCCATCGTTTCTGGTGTTTCGTCTTGCATGACGACCTTGCCATCGACAATAACTATCTCGACATCTGCGGGCGTGGCGTTGTTCACGACGTGCGCAGGGACGTTGGTCAACGGCGTGAACTTCGGTGTGTCTACGTCAAGAAGAATGAGGTCGGCCCGCTTCCCCGGTTCGAGACTGCCGATATGATCGTCGATGCCGAGCGCTCGCGCCCCCTCGATGGTGAGCATTTTGACCAGCTCCATCGACGAGTACTGGCCAGTCTCTCGTTTGAGGTTAGCTGCAAGCCGTGCCTGCCGTGCCTCACCAAACATACTGTAGGAGTCGTGCCAGTAGTGGTCGTCGATGCCGAGGCCGACATCGACACCCGCGTCCCGTAGCTCGGGGACCGGGGTCCACTGCATCTCACCGTCCGGGTTCCAGTAACAGAACACCGACGGACAGTGGGCGACGGACGCGCCCGCATCGCTGGTGCGCTGGATATCGTTATTGTCGGCGACGCGGAAGTGCGCGGCGACTAACTGCTCATCCAACAAGCCAATGTCGTTGAGGAGCGCCAGCGAATCTTCGGCACCGTTCGACCTGGCCATCGTGTTGCTCTCGTCGAGTTCCAGCAGGTGCGTATGGACGAGCACATCGGGATACTCGGCCGCAAGGTCGGCGGTTCGCTCCCACAGCTCCCGGGTACACGACCAGTCGTCGTGGGGACAGATCGTCGCCCGAATGCGGCCGTCGTATGCATCATGGTAGTCCTCGATGAAGGCACGGGCGCGGTCGAACTGCTCGTCGACGGGAACGTCCCAGAAGAGATCAGTGATCGTGGACCCGAAAAACCCCCGTAACCCTGCCTCGCCGAACGTTTCAGCGCCCGCAGCGGGGCGGACGTCCATCGAGTTGACCGTGGTGACACCACCCAGCAGAAAATTCAGGGCCGCCAGTTCGTACCCTGCTTCGACGAGGTAGTCGAACTCCCCCTCGCCAAGCCGACCGTAGATGGCCGTCATGCTTCCCAACAGCTCTCCCAGCCCGAGTTCGCTGAACGCGCCGATCAGCGGTGTCAGTTCGAGATGCGTGTGTGCGTTGACCAGTCCCGGCATGGCCAGCAGTCCGTCGCCGTCGATGACCCGGTCGGCTGCGATGGTAGCGTCGTCCGCCTGTGAGGGTCGAACCTCCGTGATTCGTCCGTCTTCGATGCGGACTGTCCCCTGTTTGTAGAGGCGATGTGTCTCGTCAACGGGGAGCACGAGCGCGTCGTGAATTACAATGTCAGCCGTCATTCGTAGGACGCAGGTGTCCAGGCACCCACTCGTCAACTATCGTTTAGAGACCTGCAAGTTCAAGGATGTGGTCCGGTGGGCGTTCACTGACGGTCCCACGTCAGCGATTACACGACCGCTGCGAGATGAATTGCTTCCAAGAACTGGAGCGGCAGCTCCGTAGCGTCATGCGTCATCGGGCACGGTGTCTCGATGGACATCGCTTACAGTCGCATTCGGGCCGATTTCAGCAGTTACAATCTCGTCATTGTATGTGAATCGGACTTCGATCCGGAGTGGCGCCTCGGAGAGCGTGCGTACCGCAGAGGAAGCAAGCTCCTGCCAAACCTGTGACGGGTGATGGTTCGCTGTGTCGAACCCGTGTTCCGCCAAGAATCCCTCAACAATCGGATGTGACGTCGCAAGCGTCGCCCCGGAGATGTACTGTTGCCCGCCACACCGGCGACAGGTGAACTCGGTCATCGACGGCTGGGGATCGTCGGGGTCACCACCGGGCGGCCGGACAAGCGCGCCGTCGAGCCGGCCCGCGCAGGTCGGACAGAACCCATCGGTGATCCGTTTGACACTGTGGTGCCACCACCGGGAGAAGACGTGCGGTAACTCTGCACGGGTGAACTGGTCGAGACTGCCGGGCGGGAACGCAAAGTCAGCCCCCTTCCCGCACGCAGCACAGCGAATGAGTGCGGTCCCGTCACGATACTCGGCAACCATCTCACCCCCACAGAGGAGACACGGCCAGCCGATCTGTACCGGATCAATAGTCACGTTCGCAGTATAGGTGCCAGCGTGAATCGCCCCAACGACCTGCTTTCCAGCATACGTCAGTTCATACCCGTCAGCCTTCCGGATGAACGACCCACAGAGCTTGTCCAGATGGTAGTTGAAGTTCCCGCTGTCATCGAGCTCAATCCGGTCAAACAGTTCCGAGAACGAGAGCCCAGCCTCCGGTGATCGACCAAGAACATCGAGTATCCTGACCCGGATGTCGTTTCCAAGAAGCCCGAACATCTCATCCGGCGCTCGACGCTCAACCGAAATCGAGTCACCACCAGCTGTGTTGTCAGCCATCGAACCTACTCCTGGTTGGGTTTCACCAAAGTGCGCGAAAATAGTTGGCCTCGGTTGCGAACAAGAGCCGACGAAAGCAACCCAACCAGCACCTAGTCGGTTGCAACGCTGTGCTGAACCAGTGGGTACTGTACCTCAGTTCAGTATAGGTCGTTACAGAAATTCGCTGCAGATTACTACTATAGGAAGCCGAATGGAGATTATGGACGTACGATGTCTGATAGCGAATCGACATTAGGCGAAACAGCGCGAACCGCGAAGGAATGGTGGGACAGCTGGGCTGACCAGTTCCAGACCGAATACGGAGGGGCCGACATCCCGGTCGGTATCGCATGGGGCCCCGGCGCCCCCCACGGTGACGATCTGGGGCTTCTTGGTGACCTCGACGGAACGCAGGCAGTCGAACTCGGGTGCGGTGGCGGACAGTTCGGGGTGGCCGTTTCGAAACAGGGCGCAGACGTTACGGGAATCGACCTCTCCGAAGCCCAGCTAACGCACGCTCGAACGACCGCCGACGAGCATGGCCAGGACCTCGAATTCATCGAGAGCTCGGTGACGGACATGCCGATGCTTGCCGATGCCACCTACGATCTCGCGTTCTCCGCGTTCGCCTTCCAATGGGTCAGCGACCTCCGGGCGTGTCTCAAGGAGACGTACCGGATCCTGCAGCCGGGCGGACGACTCGTATTCAGCGTCGACCATCCCTACTACAAGATCCTCGATCCAGACACACACGAGTTCACGGCCAGCTACTTCGACGACGCACCAAGACGGGAATACAGCGAGACCCTCGACGCTGAGATGGTGATCCATCGTCGAACAGTCAGTGAGACAGTACAGCTGCTCACCGATGTCGGGTTCACCATCGAAACGATCCGAGAGCCAGGGTACCAGGACCCCGAGGACTACGACTCTGCATTCGGCAGCTTCGTTCCAGAGTTGATGGCGAACGTCCCCCCGACAATCGTGTACGCAGCATCCAAACCCACCGGCAAGTCCGATTCCACAGGTGATGGCACATGAGACAGCCCCGCTCCAGTAGACGCGAGTGGCCACCCGCCTTCCGAGGCGGACTCCTCCCAGTAGCCGCCTTACTTCTCGCCTTCACCACGTGGGTGACGATCTCGGCGGTCTCGTTCAACTATCTGTTCGGCGCAGATGGCACCCCTATCAATAAAGCGCTGTGGAGCATTCCCTCCGGCCTCATCCAGTTCGCGATCATTGCCATAGTATATCGATATGAGGACGTCGAGCTCACCGAACTCGGCCTCTCCAGAGACCTGGTGAAGCCTGCAGCTGTTGCTGTGCTCGGTGTCATCCTCGCGGTGAATGCCGCAGTGCTCGGCCTCGCATCGCTTCATGGCAGCGAGATCCGGTTCGGGGTCTATGCCTTCTATCGGACTGGTCTGTACAACCTCTCGTACACCGTGATTGCAATCAGTATCGTCACGAATCTGGTCTTCACCGGGGCCGTCGAGGAGCTGGCGTTCCGCGGGTATCTGCAGAACAAGCTCGTGTCGCTGGTTAGCGTCGGTGGACTACGCCTCCAAACCGCCATTGGCATCATTCTGACGGGACTCTCGTTCTCGCTGATGCATATCCCGGCCCGATTGTTGGTCGATGGCGTCCGGGTTTCGGAGTTGAGTGGGACGCTGGTGTTGCTTGCGCTGTCGGGGATGCTGTTTGGGACGATATACGCGCTTACACAGAATCTCTGGCTCGTCATGCTGCTGCACGGCGTCGGAAATTTCTGGCCGATAATGATGGGGGTTGGCCGTGGAATATGGCCGAATTACCTCGTGCTGCTCGGAATCTACTGTCTGTTAATTATCGCATATCGACAGGTAACGGTCCGCGCCGAAGTATCGTCGCCGCGCCCGTTAGGGGCTGTTGACGGCTGACTACACGCACCTTCGAGAGGTCTTCCGACCGCCGCGTGCTGCAGGCTCCGCGGACGGTCGGGGACCCGAGAGGTTCTCAATTCGCCGGGAATCAGACGACCGCCGTCGATCGGTGCGCAGCGGCCTAGCCACACCCTCGCCAGACGAGTGCGGTGGTTGGAACGATCCCACGCTCGAATGTGCGCCAGCATTGCTGCACACGTGCTGAGAACTCCTTGTTACCGGGGAACGCCCGTGTCCCATATCGTCCCGAGTTGGGAATCTAGCGCAGCACACTGGGTTAGAAATGCGTGACATCCAGCACGGACAGTGAATCGTCCAGAGTGAGGGTAAGCCGGTCGTCGCCACGAGCCATGGTGAGCTCGACACGGACAGGGTTCTCACTCGCAACCGTGAGCTCCGTGTCGAATAAAACGTCGAGCTCCCAGAGCATGGTCTCACGGAGATCAATTCCGTCCTCGTAGAGAAACGAGACGACAGCCGGGTGGTCAAGCACAATGGCCTCGACGGACATCCCAACCTCGACGCCGCAAGCTTGGCAGGCCTGCTGGACGTGTGGTTCATCCCATGACTCGGTGTCGAGTGATGGTTCGACGCGGCCGCCACAATGCTGGCAGAAGCCACGCGCGAGTGACTGGCTGCGCGTCAGCAGGAACTGACTGAACACCCGGGGGAGCGCGTCCGGTTCGTGGCTCGCAGCCAACACCGGCGGTGCCGGCAGCCCGTCAGTAATCACCAACTCACACGTGGTACACTCAACCTCCAACCGCCCGGCTTCGTATCGAGCCGCAATGGCATTCGTGCAGTCTGGACACTCGCCGACATCAATCGCGTCGATGGTGACGTCCGTCTCAGTGTAGACGCCTGAGACGGCCGCGCCGATGACCTGCTCGCCTGCAAATGTGAGTTCATAACCGTTCTCGGCGGCACGCACGAACCGCGGAACGAGCTTATCGAGATGATAGTTGAACTGCCCCGAATCCCTGACATCCACACTGTCGAACAGCTCGGAGAACGCCACTGGCGACGCCTCGGTCTGCTGGGCCTCCCACAGCGCGTGCACAATCTGGAACCGGATATCGTTCGCCACGAGACTGAACGCTGCTTCCAGATCGTCGATGGCATCCCCACCACCTGACGGACGCAGCCCCATGCCTCGGCCATGTACCTCCCCACCCTTTACAGTACCCCGGCTGACGCACGGCGTCGGCCAGGACTGCCGGCAGTGGTGAACAACGTTTCAGTAGCACAGATTAAAGAACTATTATTCAGATTACACTAATGGGGTGGCGGCCCAACACATCAGGTATGGAACGAAACCAAAGCTACCCCGTCCAGCGAGCCCTCGTCAGCCACAGCATCCCGGACATCATAGCCGTAAGCACCGCGATGTTCGGCATGTTACTCCTATCGCTACTGTTTGCAACACACGGCACGCTACTCACGGCCGCCAGCATCGGGTTCCTCGCCGGCTGGACACTACACAAGACGCCACCACTTGGAAGAAAACTACCCCTGAAACTACAACGAACACCAGACGAGTCACCAATGATGAACGTTGTTCGGCAGGTCGCCGCCGCACTGTAGGCGCGCAATATCCGGTTCATGGTACCGAGCTCACCGAGAAGTACATAGCCGTGCCGGGTGCCGCCGATAGTTACCGTGAAGCGGTCGGTCCAACCGGCGTCGGTCTGCAGCCGTGGTGTGCAGGACAGTGGTTAGTTGGCCCCTGACGTGGTGACGTTGATGAATTCAAAGCGAGCACCACCCAGTGGGTTGTCGCAGACCTGGATCGTCCAGTCGTGTGCCGCAGCAACCTGCGCAACGATATTCAACCCGAACCCGGTGCCCTCACTGGTCGTTGTATACCCCGCATCAAACACCGAATCCTGCTTATCACTCGGAATGCCCGGTCCATCGTCCTGGATATAGAACCCATCGTCGAGGGCACCAACGGTGACGGTGTCGCCGCCGTGTTCGATGGCATTCTGGAAGAGATTCTCGAGGACCTGTCGCACACGACTCCGGTCTCCCTCGAACCGTAACGTGGTGTCACAGCGGAGCGTTGCATCTCGTGATTCAATTGTCTGCCAACACTCCTTGCTAAGCTCGGTAAGATTGATGGGGTCGGTGGTGCCGATTGTACTTCCGGTGCGAGCTAGCGTCCGCAAGTCCGTAATCAGGCTCTGGCTTCGCTCCAGGGCCCGCGCCACAATCGCCAGGTGCTCCGAATCGTGTTCTTCCCGGGCGAGTGCAAGTCGGCCGCCGGCTACGTTCAATGGGTTTCTGAGATCATGGGAGACGACGCTGGTGAACTCATCGAGGCGCTCATTCTGGGCTTCGAGTTCCTGTTCCTGGCTGAGTCGATCCAGCACGGCTGCCGCATGTGAGGCGAGCGTCTCAACAAGCGATTGGTCCCGGTCACCGAACGCGTTCCGTTCCGGTGACCCGATGAGAATGATGCCGTGGTCCTCGATCGGCACAATCAGCTCACTCCGAAATACGGTATCGGGGTTGTAGCGACCGGGTTCCGTGGACACATCACTGCAGCGGCGTGACTCCTCGGTCTCGTAGACCGTCCAGGCAAGGCTTGACCCCGGCCCGAACGACGGGATCTCCGTGATGAGTTGTTTCCCCCGTGTGGTGACCGCAGCGGGCTGCAGCTCATTCTCGGCTGGTTCGAAGAAGAACACGCCATTGATCGGCATGTAGAGGATGCCGGTGACGGTCTCGGTGATGATGTCGGCAACCTGTTGCCCGGACTCGGCGCGAAGCAGGTCCTGCGCGGTGCCGTGGAGGGCGTTCAAGCCCGCTTCGTAGGCCTGTCGCTCGGAGATATCTCGACTGATCGCCATGAACCGATCTTCGCCATCCAAATCAAGCCGGATAAGATGCACTTCAACGGGGAACGATGATCCATCCCAACGCGCATATTCGCCATCGAATTTCCGGCGTTCGTCTGCAGCAAACGAACCGAGAAGCTCCAGGACCTCCGATTTAGTCACTTCCTGGTCAAATTCCCAAATTGAGCGACCGAGTACATCGTCCTCAGTGTACCCCAATTCCTCACAGAACCGCGCGTTCACATCGCGGATAGTGCCCTGTGTATCGATGACGTCGATCATATCGGGCGAATGCTCATATAGGGCATCCAACCGCGAGCTGGCTTCCCGACGATCGTTATCTCGCCGGTGGATATCGGGGCGCTCGTGGTAGACCCAGAGGTGGCAATCACCGTCAGGCAGCCCGATTTGGTGGTACATCCGGGTGACCGTTCGACCATCATCAAGCTGCCACGTCTCGGTTTGTTGCGTCTCTTCTGAGTTGACGAGTCTTTTGGTGTGTTCGATAAATTCTGCGGCGTCCACAAGCAGTGTGCTGGCCTGGTGGGCAAGTTCGACGCAGTCTCGCCCAATCACTGCCTCCGGGGCCCCTGGAACTCGAACAGATCGAGAAACCGGTCGTTGACAGAGAGGATTTTTCGTGCACTATCTTCTACCAGCACCCCACGGGCAACGCGTCAAACACCTTCGGATCCACCCCAGCTGCCTGCCCGGACTCCCCCTTAGTCACTATACTGGTGTGAAATGTTGTTGCCACGTATAGCTATTCGCCAGTATCCCTCATACACATCAGTACAATTGAGTGCGGGGACTCCCGAAACCATCGCCCAGATGGCCTGTAAATCATTGGTGCCTGGCATTAGTAGCGTAAGGAGACAACCTGCGCAGACTAGCGACCCATATTCCCTGAGTCTGGGGTTGCGTAAGGACTGAAAGGATCCAACGGAGCAGGCCTTCGATGCCGCTGTGTACAAACCGTCTCGGTTACCGGGTTGCGGAGGGATTGGTGACGGGTTAGTACCCCCAGCGGAGCCCGGACATCGAGGCGACGATCGCGATCATGAGCACCAACTCAACCAAGCTCAGTATGCCGTACTGCTTGTTCAGGGTAGCGAGACGGTCATGGTCGGTGTTTGGTGCGGCGATCTCATCGAACATCCCCGCCGTCAACTGGTGCAGGGGGCCGAATCCGAGGATGAGGAGTGCAATGGCGAGCGCAAGCGCCGCCCACAGCGCGGGTGTCGGCGCATCCCACAGCCCCATCATGCCGGCCAGCCCGATGCCAGAGCCGATCACACCCAGCGAGACCGGCTCCATCAACAAGTTCATCTTCGGCACAAACCCCTGTGCAAACTCCGCATTCGCCTCCTGCGAAAGACTCCCCATCACCGGCCCAATCACCACCGCCCCAAGCACCCCCGTCCCGAACCAGAACGCCCCCAAGAACAGATGAATCGTAAACAGCACCTGCACATTATTCGAAACATACCCCAAAATGGGCAAGAGTAGAGGAATCGTCACCGCAGCCACCGCAAACGGCCGCGAAGCAGCCGCAACCATCAACCGATACCGATCACGCCGACTCTCGGGTCGCCGCGCACTACTCACAGACATGAACAAGTGGCATCCACAACAACACCTCAAATGTGTCATCAATAAAGCTAGTGAACACGGTGGTATTCGCCCGCCCCATCTAGCGAGTGAGCGGAGACGCGGTGGTGGGCCACTACACCGCGTATAGCGGCCAAGGGTGGGGCCCACCGCGATACGCCACACCCATCCGCTACCGCTACAACCGCTGGCTCCGTCGTAGCCCCCCGGAACTGGATGGGCGTGACAGCTGGTGGTACGAACGGGTGAGCATTGGTGATACCGTTCAGACTCAGGTGGATTCACCCGGATGAGAACAATATCATGGCCTGATCGGGTGGGAGCGAAGCACACCAGCGCCAGCGACGAGCCGGTACAGACAAACCCTACGGAACACCGCCCCGCAGTGACAACCCAAACCCCGACCCCGCCAACAGCACGGGAAATCGACTCCACGGACACCGCCTCCGTTGGACCCGCAATGCAACAGCTAATCCCCAACCTGGACATCCTGCGCACATGACACGACCAGAGGCCGCTACTCGGCCCACAGGTTTGCCGCCTCCACTCGTTATCGTCGGCACCAGGGACCCACGCATAGACGCGGAGAACAGCCAAGCGGCCAGCATCCGGCGAAACTCCCGGAAGTATCAAGTTCATGAACTCGTAATCCGGGGGTAATGCACGACCTCACCGGCTTCCAACGCGACCTCCTCTACGCAATCGCGGGGCTCGACGAACCCCACGGGCTCGCCCTCAAAGACGAACTCGAGGAGTACTACGAGACTGAGGTCCACCATGGCCGCCTCTACCCGAACCTCGACACCCTCGTGAACAAAGGCCTCGTCGAGAAACGCGCGAAAGACGACCGCACCAACCTCTACACCCTCACCCGGCGCGGTCGCGACGAACTGGCGGCACGCCGCAGCTGGGAAGCCCAGTACATCGACCCCGAGTAATCCACTGCAATACCGGTATCCCGGTCGGCTGGCGTTATCAACGGCAATAATTTCGCGCGAACGTTTAACCATCGATCCAGCGGTGGAGTCTGTAGTATGCGAGCCAGCACGGGATTGCACGCGAGTTCGGGGCGCTCACTCGCCGGTGGGCTCATCCTCGGTGGGCTCGCCGTCTTGCTGCTCGCTCTCCCGATTGGGATGCTCCTGAATGCCCCCTCGGACCCAGTCTCACTCATCGTCCTGCTGGCCATCCCGGCAATGCTTACTCTGGTCCTTTGCACGGGTGCTGTCGGCGTCTACGTCTACGATCTGGACGACCTTGCACTCCGAATCTGTGGTTGGACCGTCCTCGGCCTTCTCCTCTTCACCGGCATCCTCGGCGGGTTACTCCTCTACGCCACGCCACCCCCAGTAGCCCGGCTCCCAACGCTCGTCCTCCTCATCAATGTCGCTGGCGGCGGCGCCGTCCTCGGGTTCCTCATCGGCCTGTACGACGCCCACCAGCGACTCCTCTACCGAGACCTCCGCGCCGAATACGACCGCACGCTCGCGCTCTCCCAGCGCCTCAGCGTTCTCTCCCGCATCATGCGCCACGACCTTCGCAACCACCTGAACGTCATCGTCGGCCACGCCGACCGCCTCCAAGAGGAGACCACAAATCCGACACACCATCACGCCATCGCCGCCATCCAGCACTCTGGCCACACCCTCATGGACATCAGCGAGACCATCCACCAGTTCACCAAGCTCCTCTCCGACCCCACGCACGACGACAGCCACCACCGCCTCGACCTCACAACGGCCCTCCAGGAGGCCGTCGACGCTACCCAGCAGACCCACGACCTACCCCAAGACACCATCTCCGTGCACGCACCAGAAACCGCGATGGCAGCCGCCCCACCAGTCCTCACGCAAGCCATCACCGAACTCCTCGACAATGCCATCACCCACACCCCACACAAAGCCCCAACTGTGACCGCCGTACTCACCCAGTCTACCGACGACAGTTTCGAACTCACCATCACGGACAACGGCCCCGGAATCCCCGAGCACGAACTCGACATCCTCGACCAAGACCTCGAGACACAGCTCACCCACAGCACCGGGCTCGGCCTCTGGCTCGTCCGGTGGGCCGTCACCGCCTCCGGCGGCCACCTCGCCATCGATAGCCAGCCAACCGGGACCACCGCGCGCATCCACCTTCCGACCAAGCACGATCGCCCCTACGACGCCTTGCAGTAGCCACCCAACAGCCCCGGGGACCTGATGCATCGCCGTCAAGGCACGTCCGGTAGGCTGCGACGTCCACGCGCCCAGAGCAGTATGCGCCGGTGCTGGCAGTGACGCCGAACGGTGGCTTGGCCCGAATACTGAATCAACAAGTCGACGCCTGGGGCATCGGCGGATTCCGTACTGCTTATCGAAGGCCGGTAGCAAGCAGCTGGGACGCTACGGTGGTCATCTGAGATACCGGCCGTAGGGGGATGCGTTCGGTCTCCGGAGTTCCAGCGGGACCAAGTTGTTGGGCGGTCCATACGTGTCGCCCGGGTGCCGGGCAGCGACCGTTGGCTTAAACCCTACTCAGTGCGGCGGCGTGAGCCAGAGGGCCGACCAGTCGCAAGCATTGTGTGATGGCAGCTGTCTTGTGCAGCGTCCGGGTGTGGCTCGGTTTCGAGTCACCGACGACGCCGGACAGTCCGGAGGAGACGACAAGCCGACGTCTCGAGACGGTCCAGTGTAGGGATTGTGGGCGCTGGTGTACCAAACAACACGCAACCTGTCTGCACTGTGCCTCGTCGAACCAACTTCACCAGGGATCCCCAGCCGCTAGGAACTGACCGCCACCAGCCGATATGGACGGCGTTGTGCTTAGAATGGCCCCGTTCAACGTGGAGGATCATGACAGTCCGTTCGGCACGCCGAAGGAGTTCCCTGCAGTACCAGCCGAACACCCCAACGCCGCTGCAACACCAGCGAGGGTCGCCGGATGCGGTTCGCTGTAGCAGTGACACGAGACGGCCGGCCGAAACAGCATTGAGCTGGCGTTGTGTAAGTTCCAGGCGGGGATCGAGGCGTCCGAGCGCGAACTCACCAACGGTACGGACATCGACCCCCATCGACGCCGGAATCACGTTAACCACGGCCTGGACGGTGTCGGTCGGGCTGACAGCGGTCAGCCGAACCGACCCATCAGCCCGATACACGATCGGGATGAGCACAAACAACCCTGGTTGGCGAAGGCAGCCGGAACCGCTTGTCTGTCCGGTTCCATCGTCTCTTGCACGGAGAGGTAGAAGGACGCCTCCTACCAGGCTAATAGTTCGCGTTCCTGTACCGTCTCGTGTTCGGACAGTACCCGTTCGTACGGCTCTGCGGGCCCCGTAACGTGGAACACGGCGGCCTGCTCGGTCGCGGCATACTGATATCGATACAGAAGTGTGGCGAGCTCGTAACCCATATGGTCAACCACGAATTGATGCATCGGATGCCGATCGGTTGCCGGATGGTGGAAACACACCTCAAGATACCGCATCCTGTCCGAGTATCGGGAGGAGGACGATAGGTGCTACGCGCTGGCTGCCGCACCAAGACCTGGTGTTGGCTGTCGATTACAGGTGCTCGCTGCCGGGTAGTCGCAGGGAAATCACCTATGTGGAATCCCCGAGCTGGTGCTATGGTCGGCGCTCCGATGCCGTAATCACAAGGTCGACGACGCCTTTACCACCGGATGACCCTGGTTTCGCCTGCCCGTTCGCGGTGTTATCCACGAGAACTACAGAGGGTCCGGGCGCTAAGCTGCCCGAAACCGATCCATCGACCACATCGGGCATGCTCACCCCGCCAAGATACTCGAAGCGCTACTGAGTCTGGTACTGTCTATACTGGGCTGTGATGACGACGATATCCACAACCGGCCCGTCGGTTTGGAAGTCGACGGACCGGTCTGAGAGACTCGCCCGAACCGTCGTCCACCGGGGTCAGCCGACCCGAACTCGAATGCCGCGTACTGGCCGGGCTGCACCTTCGCTGTTTCATCGATGACCGTCATCGCTGCGGGCTGTTCTCCTGCTTCAGCGGTACAGTCAGCGAGCACACGGCCGAAGGCGACGTCAACGCTACCGAGGACGGACAGTCGCGTGGGGGCGGCGTCTGTGTCATCGGGATACCGATTTGGGGATGCCGTGGGTGACTTGGCATCAGTTGAACCGCCCCGATGAACCAACATGAATGCCCTGCACGGTCCACCAGGTCCCAGACTGCTAACCGGCACCGCGGGCTAATCCATACCACCCCAGCCGCGGCTAGCGCGCCAAGCTGTCAGCCGCACGTGCCCGAGAGAAAAGCCCCCATCGATGTGCAGCCGCCAACATTGGCAACCGAGTATCCACAACAGGTTGCAGCAAGGAGATACACCGGGGAGCGTCCTCATGGGCGGCTACCCGGGATGCGACTACGTGGGCGACCACTCTCAGATGGCCGGTCCAGCAGCGGTATCCACTTCGTCGACTGTAGCGATGACCCGCGTCCGTCCAGCGGCCACACTGGTGCCACACGCTGCACAGGCACCATGCTTGCAGCGGCGCCAATGAAACCTGCTCGATATCTTTCAGAACAGGCGTGCTGATTTTGAGCGTTGGAAATATTTAGATAATAGTAATTTTGTGTAACTATCTCTTTACTGTAAGTTATTCTGGAAGGATTCGAGTGAGTAATCAGAGTGCCCCCGCTTCACAGAACGCGGTGCTTCGGTCGCTCAACGGCCGTCGTTGAAGATTCTAAACCGGCCGTCCAGTGAGGGAAACACGGCCATGCAGACCCGGTAATCATCCCACTCCAAGAGCCCCAACAGTGCCCTCGATCACCCGTATCAACGACGCTTGGACATGCTGCTCGAAATGCCACAAATCATCGCTAAACTCGGCCTGAAGATGGCTGAACGCCCCGATTCCACGAACCTGTGTGCACAGAAGCAGCAGTCCAGAATACGAGTTCGGCGGGGGTGTTGGTGCGGTTGTCAGGATAACATGACGCCGGCGTGCCCAAGCAAACGACGCCACCGGCTACGGCCGAAGCAACCGAATACACGTTCGAGCCGGTGGCCCCCACGGAATTCGCCGACTATAAAAAAGTCTGGCGTGTTTAGACGCTAGTAGTATTGCCTAAGTGTCGGGTTTACTAGGAAGTGAAGCGGGAAAAGGCGAGTGTGCAATCTAGCCTAACCCGCTTCACGAGCAGGGTTGTATCGCTTGCCAAAAAGGCCACCGATGGTGCGAGTGAGCCGCCGGTGCAGAAGGGTGACGGTGGCTATGCAGACTGGGTAATCGTCGCAATCCACGGCCTCAGAGAGTATCTCGATCACTCCTATCGACTCCTCCTCGACGAGTTATCGGAGATGGATGATATTGTTGAGAAACTCGGCCTTACGGTGGCTGAACTGCCCGATTTTACCACGGTCGCCGTTCGGTATCAGGAGCTCAAGATGGCGGTCTGGCGGGCGTTGCTCCGCCTTTCGACGGAGCTGCTCGAGACCGGCGAAGTCCAAGCGATTGATGCCACTGGCTTCGATCGCCACGGCGCGAGCCAACATTATGCCACACGCACCGGCTATACGTTCAAAGCCGTCAAAACCACCGCACTCGTAGACTGCGACACCGGTCTTATCCTAGATATACACTGCTCGATGACACATCCGCACGATACCCAGATTGGTGAACAGGTACTCAAACGCAACCTCGATCGCGTGGAGATTCTCACCGCTGACAAGGGCTATGATTCAGACAAACTCCGTGAATTCCTCCGGCAGAACGGTGTGAGACCGGTAATTAGACATCGAGAGTTCACCTCGCTCGATGCAGCGCACAACGCTCGAATCGACGATGACATCTATCACCAACGGCCCATCGTCGAGTCGGTATTTCACGCGATGAAACAACGATTCGGTGCAACGCTCCGAGCGAGAATCTGGTTCGGACAGTTCCGCGAACTCGTCCTCAAAGCCGCCATTCTCAACATAACCACCGCTATTAGCTCCTCAACCGCATGATATCAAGCATCTAAACACGCCAGATTTTTGAAAAGCAGGAGAAGCTATCGGACGCACAATATCGGACTGATGAGAAATCCTTCAAAGCAAGGGGGCGTCGGTCTACCTTCTTGTCATTGAATCCAAGCTGGAGTGGGGCAGGCTCAGAGCTAGTTTCTGCCGAAATTACTGAATACTCGTCCGTCTGGCGTAGCGACAAAACAGGCCCTGGAACGTTCACGGGGGTAACTCGTAGAAAGCAGGTCCAGCCACCTAAGTACAGGACCACCCACCAGTATCGGTACTACTACACAGAAACCGAAACGAGGACTCGATGGCGCACGAAGACGTTCCAATATCAAGATAGGGAATCATACACGGTTCACCAGTCGCGATGTAGCCTCTATGGTTGCTATACGTACGAAGAGACGAAATACCGTTGGGTCACGAAGACCACAACTCGGCGAGTTCGATCGACCTACACTGTGGACGTTCGCAAGTCAGATACGTACTGGTCAGTTGGCAAACGTCGAGCTTCGGATACTGCCACGGGGCGTAAACGCACGAAATTGCTGAAGAGCGCCCGATATGAAACACAGTACGAATACCAGGTAGAGCGGACTCGGGACGTCACACAGAGAGTCTACGTTGCCGATCGACGCAGACTTGTAAAGCCAGCGAACTATCAGTGGAACCATTACAAAACTACACGAAGAAAACTAGTCGCGAATGAACTACTGTCGACTCCCCGTGTTCGGCTAGTAAAAAAGGAACCGGCAGTGGTCTGGCAAATGCGGGCCGAGTCCGGGGTTCGAAGGATGACCACGTCTACCACTCAAAATACTTCAGAAGTGGTTAAAACCGATGTAACTGTCTCCGGTGAATTAGCAATCAATTACATCCATTCAGAATCTGGAAGAGTTATTAAAACAGTTACAACTACCGAGGGTGGGAGTTTCCAGGCTCCTGGCTACATCACTACAGATGAGGCAATGGATATATTTTTAAATAAAAAGAACGTGAGTGTTGAATAATGGGGAGGCAATTTGCTATGGCTCTAATCCTCCTAATTCTGCTATCTGGGATTGGCCAAGCGACTGGCGGCAACACGATGACGGATAGTTCTGGAATTGAGTACACGCCTACATTCAATGAGACAACAGATACATTGACGATTGTTATCGAAAATTCTGAACAGGAAGAGCGTAGGTTCGCCTTCTCTGTACAAGTTGACTCTCAGTACTCATTTCGGCAGGTAGAAGCAATCTCGCCAGGGGAGCGGATAGAACTGCAGTTTAACCTCTCTAAGGGGATCGACCTCACAAGGGATTTTCATAATGTCAACTTCGATATTGGGGCCGATTCTGTGAATTTCAGTTTCGCTCGCGACATAGAACCTGCATCGACGACTCGGTACGCCATCCCCCAAATTACAGATGTGCGGCTTGAAAACACTACACATAACGGCCAATCACGGACAAAAATGGTCCTATCTGGCTACAATCCTACGGCTAGGGGTTGGATTTTCTACGTGGCTGCTCACACACTCGAAACAAATGGGAACTACGCAGGCTTCTATTTCCCACCAAATGGTTACGGGAATGCAACAATTGTCCTCCAAGAATCCGCCGGTGAGTACGTTGCGGGAGAGGTACGGCTGTTCGAGGGGAACTTCACATCTCGCGATTACGCCTTTGACCAAATAGAGGTCTATGGCCGTTCAGGGGAGAATGCGACCTGGGTTCGCGAAGATTACGAAGTAGTGAATCCACCTTCATCGGATGATCCGTACACCTACGAGAACAACAGTGCGTACCGTGAGAAGATTGGGTCGCCACAGACTGTCTGGGAGAGCCCGGTGTTCTGGGTTCTCGCTGTGGCGCTGGTCGCCGTGATCGCTCGATTCCTGAAGCGGCGGTGATTACCGACCAAGTCCACCTTGTTCGCTGATTTCGAGGATGTTCTTCATGTTGAGATAGATGTGTTGTGGGTCGGTGTCCTCGGTCTCGTCGTAGAGGTCGCTGACTCGATGCACTACTGCTGCTAGACGCCCGGCTTCTGTTTCGTGTTCGTCGCTCGCGCGTAGGTCTTCTGCCACTTCGCGGAGGACTTCGCGCTTGGTGTGTTCGTCGTACCCGGTCATCGCATCACGCTGCGGCGTTTGACGATGCCGACCATGTCGCTGGTCTCGGCGGCGACGTCTCGGAAGGCCTGGCCGACGCTGCTGTCCTGGTCGAGGACGACGGGTTTGCCTTCGTCGCCGCCGCTACGGACGGCGGGGTCGAGGGGGATCTTCCCGAGGAACGGGAGGTCGTTTGTTCGGGCGAAGTCTTCGCCGCCGCCGCTGCCGAAGATGTCGTGTTCGCCGCCGCAGTCGGGGCAGACGAAGGTGCTCATGTTCTCGGTGATGCCGAGGACGGTGGTGTCGTGGCGGCCGAACATCTGGAGGCCCTTGTTGGCGTCGTCGAGGGCGACCTGCTGGGGGGTGGTGACGATGACGGAACCGGTGAGGGGCACAGTTTGAAGGAGGGTGAGTTGGGTGTCGCCGGTGCCTGGTGGGAGGTCGACGATGAGGTAGTCGAGGTGGCCCCATTCGACGTCCTCGACGAGCTGGGTGATGACCTTGTGGACCATGGGGCCCCGCCAGATGACGGGGTCGTCCTCGCCGAGAAGGAAGGCCATGCTCATGAGTTTCACCCCAAACTTCTCTGGAGGGACGATGGTTTCGTCCTGGGTGGCCTGTGGGTGTTCGTCGCTGCCGACCATGCGTGGGACGTTGGGGCCGTAGATGTCGGCGTCGAAGAGGCCGACGCGGGCGCCGCGGTCGGCGAGTCCGGCTGCGAGGTTGACGGCGACGGTGGACTTTCCGACGCCGCCTTTTCCGGAGGCGACGGCGATGACGTTCTCGACGTTCGGGAGGACCGTCTCGTCATCGGTGAGGTTGTCGTCGATGGTGGCGTGGAGGTCGATATCGTAGCCGAGCTCGGTGAGGGCGTCGCGGACGTCGTTCGCGATGTTCGTCTCGGTTGGTGAGTAGGGGGCGCCGAGAGCGAGCGAGATGTGGATGGTTTCGTCGGTGTCGTCCACGGTGACGTCGTTGACGAGGCCGAGGGTCACGATGTCGTCGCCGAGGTCTGGGTCCTGGACGTCCCGGAGTCGCTCCCGGACGGCGTCAGCGTTCATGGTCTCCGATAGGCGGTGACGGGCCGATAAGGGTTGTGACGAACGCATGTTGGCACCGAACCGGGATCCGTTATGTCTCGATTGATAGAACGGTATTGGTTACGAAATCGGTTGGATGTAACCGCTACTGGTTACGTTTCTCCCGTACCACCAGCCAGTTTAAGGGGTAGTAGATGGGAGGGTGTAGCATGCTCGAGGATGCGTTCGGCAGGGAGGTCTCCGGGGTTCGAATCTCCCTGACGGACCGCTGTAACTTCGACTGTATCTACTGCCATAACGAGGGGCTCGGTGATACACGCGGGCCGATGGATCCACAGGATGGCGAGATGTCGGCGGATGACGTTGTTCGGTTCCTGGAGGTCGCCCGCGAGTTCGACGTGCAGAAGGTGAAATTCACCGGCGGGGAACCCCTCCTTCGGGGGGATCTGGAGGAGATCGTTCGTCGAACACCGGACGATATGGAGGTCTCCTTGACGACGAACGGGACGTTCCTCCCGGACCGAGCGGAGGGGCTGAAGGATGCTGGAGTCTCTCGCGTCAACGTGAGTCAGGATGCCCTCGACGCAGACGCATTCCGCGAGGTGACGAAGTCCGGGACGTACGAGAAGGTCATCGAGGGCGTGAAGGCCGCCATCGACGCTGGGCTGAATCCGGTGAAACTCAACATGGTGGTATTCGAGCGGACTGCGGGGTACGTGCCCGAGATGGTGGACTACGTCGCGGAGAACGAGGGGATGCAGCTCCAGCTCATCGAGTTCATGCCGGAGCTCGTTGGGAAGCCCGAGTGGGCGATCGATATCCAGCGGGTACACGACTGGCTCGAGGAGCAGGCGACACGCGTCGAGCAGCGAGACATGCACAGTCGTCGCCGATACTTCGTCGCGAGCGAGGACGGACACCGGGAGGGGATGGTCGAGATCGTGGACCCGGTCGGCAACGAGGAGTTCTGCATGAACTGCCATCGCGTGCGCGTGACACACGAGGGCTACCTGAAGGGCTGTCTGAACCGGAACGACGACCTCCGATCGATGGGCGAGATGACGAAGGACGAGATCCGGACGGCGTTCCGCGAGGTCGTGGATAACCGCGTCCCATACTACGGCGAGTACATGGTGAAGGACGAGGATGGCGAATGGATGGTGAACGAGAAGTACATACAGGGCGTTCCCGCGCAGGGCGATTGACGAACGTGACGGGTCGTCGAAACCGCCGTACTGCACCACCGAGCCATCCGTTCTCACGGACCCTTCGAAACGATTCCTTTAAGTGACGGCCCCCGGTACAATCGAGTGCGTTACACTGTAGGGGCGATCGGGTCCCGAGTCCGAGAGGGCGAAGATACCAGAACACAGACCGTGTCGTGGTAGCCTAGCCTGGTCAAGGCGCAGGGTTGCTAACTCTGTGGCTCACAGCCTCCGGGGTTCAAATCCCCGCCACGACGCATCCACAACACCCAAACCATGAGTTCGGAAGAACAACAGGACGAGGGCGAAGACATCAAGTACTTCGTCCGAATCGGGCAGACCGACCTCGACGGTACGAAGACCGTCGAGCGTGCCCTCACAGAACTTGCCGGCGTAGGCCGTCGAGCCGCGCGCGTCGTCGCCGAACACTCCGGCGTCGACCGCACGGCCACACTCGGCCGACTCGACGAAGGTCCGATCGAGGACATCAAGACCGCCGTCAACAACTTCTCTGAGGAAGCGCCCGATTGGATGACGAATCGACGCAACGACTTCTACACCGGCGAGACCCAGCACGTCTTCGGTAACGACGTCGAGCTCACCCGCAATCAGGACGTCAATCGGATGCGGATGATCCGCTCCTACAAGGGCGTCCGCCACGAGCGCGGACAGAAGGTCCGCGGACAGCGAACCAAGTCCACGGGCCGGTCCGAGGGGACCATCGGTGTCAACGTCGAGCGTATCAAGGAAGAACAGGCCGCCGAAGCGGCCTCCGAAGAGGAGGACACTGAATAATGGCACTCGGTGAGAACACGAAGTTCTACGAGACGCCGAACCACCCCTATCAGGGTGAACGTATCGCCGAGGAGGCCGACCTCCTCGGGCGCTACGGCCTGAAGAACAAGCAGGAGCTCTGGCGAGCGCAGTCCGAGCTCCGCAACTACCGCCGTGAGGCTCGACGCCTCCTCGGCCGCGCCGCAGAGGGCGAGTCCGGCGACGAGTTCCTCGACCGCCTCAAGCGCATCGGCGTGCTCGGCGCAGAGGATGGCCTCGACGACGTCCTATCACTCGACATCACGGACGTCCTCGAACGCCGCCTCCAGACCGTCGCGTACCGCAAGGGCCTGGCGAACACGCCGAAGCAGGCGCGCCAGTTCCTCGTGCACGGCCACATCACCGTCGATGGGAGCCGCGTCACGGCGCCGTCGTACAAGGTGCCGGTCGACGAGGAGGACACGCTCGCGTTCGACGAGACGAGCGACCTCGCAGACGATCTACATCCCGCTCGAGCGAGCGGGCAGGAGTAACCTAGCATGGCAGAGCAAGAATCCAAATGGGGCATCGCGCACATCCACGCCTCGTTCAACAACACCGTAATGACGGTGACGGACGAGACGGGCGCCGAGACGCTCGCCAAGTCGAGCGGCGGTGCCGTCGTCAAGCAGAACCGTGACGAGGCGTCCCCGTATGCCGCGATGCAGATGGCCGAGAAGATCGCAGAGGACGTCCAGGAACAGGGTATCGAAGGCGTGCACGTACGCGTCCGTGGCCCCGGTGGCAACCTCCAGCGGAGCCCCGGGCCCGGCGCACAGGCCGCCATCCGCGCCCTCGCTCGCGCCGGTCTCGAGATCGGTCGCATCGAGGACGTGACGCCCATCCCGCACGACGGGACGCGACCACCGAAGAACTCCGGGTACTAACACATGGCATCCGACTTCGACGTCGAATTCATCGAGCACGACGACCGCGAAGTCAGATTCGTGGTGCGCGGGCTGACGCCCGCGTTCGCGAACGGCATCCGTCGTGCCATCCTGGCCGACGTGCCCACCCTCTCCATCGACACCGTCCGGTTCGTGGAGAACTCGAGCGTCATGTTCGACGAGGTGCTCGCGCACCGACTCGGCATGGTGCCGCTCACCACGCCCGATGGCGAGTTCGAGGAGGGTGACGTGGTCACACTCGCGCTCGACGTCGAGGGTCCCGGGACCGCATACTCGGGCGACCTCGTGTCCTCGGACCCCCTGGTCGAACCGGCGGACAAGAACGTCCCCCTGATCGACCTGAAGGAGAACCAACGCCTCGAACTCGAAGCGGACGCCGTCATCGGCGTCGGCCGCGACCACGCCAAACACCAGGGCGGCGTCGCAGTCGGCTACCGACACCTCCAGACCGTGTCGGTCGACGGCGACGCGGCCGAGTACGAGGACGAAGAACCACAGATCATCCGTGGCGTCATCGAGGAGGACGGCGAACTCGTCCCGACGGAGGAGTTCGACAACGACCTCACCGAGCGCTACCCGGGCAAGGAGGTCACCGTGAGTGACGTGCCGGAGGCATTCGTCTTCCACGTCGAGAGCGATGGCTCGATGCCCGTCGAAGAACTGGTCCTCCGCGCCGTCGGCACACTGGCCGACCGGGCGGACGAACTCGAACAGGCAGTCAGTCTGTAAGTGAACATGCACCTATCCACCACCCTCGAAGCGTCGACCGCTCCCGCCCCAGGAGCAGCGACGCAACACATCGAAACCCCCATTACGGGGCGGCAGGTACGGATAGGTGCCCACTGTTCGCAGCGGGCGTGCAGGGATAGCCAAGTTTGGCCAAAGGCGCAGCGTTCAGGGCGCTGTCCCGTAGGGGTTCGCAGGTTCAAATCCTGCTCCCTGCACTCTCCAATTTATCATCACGAGTTAGGAGTATGAGTAAGACAAGTCCGAGACTCAGCAGTCTCATCGCCGAACTGAAGTCCGTCGCCCGCGAGTCGGGCGCGGACGTGTGGCGTGACGTCGCGAGCCGGCTCGAGAAGCCGCGCCGCACGCACGCCGAGGTGAACCTGAGTCGCATCGAACGATACGCGAACGAAGACGAAACCGTCGTCGTACCCGGGAAGGTTCTCGGGTCCGGCGTGCTCCAGAAGAGCGTCACGGTCGCCGCGGTGGACTTCTCGTCCAGCGCACAGACCAAGATCCAGCACGCCGACGGCGAGACCGTCCACCTCGAACAGGCCGTACAGAACAATCCGGAAGGCGCGAACGTGCGGGTGATCCGATGAGCCTCGCAGAGTTCGACGCAGACCTCGTCGTGGACGCCCGCGACTGCATCATGGGTCGCGTCGCCTCGAACGTCGCAGAGCGCGCCCTCGAAGGCGACACGGTCGCCGTCGTGAACGCCGAGCAGACCGTCATCACGGGCTCCCGGGACGACATCCTCGGGAAGTACCAGAAGCGGTCCGAGCTCGGCAGCGACCGCGGTCCCTACTACCCGAAGCGACCGGACCGCATCTTCAAGCGCGCGATCCGCGGGATGCTTCCCTACAAGGACGCCCGTGGTCGTGAGGCGCTCGAGAACGTCCGCGTCTACCTCGGGAACCCCTACGACGAAGACGGGGAGATTCTCGAGGAGACGTCCCTCGACCGACTCTCGAACATCAAGTTCATCACGCTCGGTGAGGTCTCCGAGCACCTTGGAGCGAACAAGACATGGTAACCAATACGAGCGGCAAGAAGAAGACCGCCGTCGCGCGCGCCACCGTGCGTGACGGGAAGGGTCGTGTGCGAATCAACTCCACGCCCGTCGAGCTCGTCGGACCGGAGCAGTCCCGCCTCAAGATGCTGGAGCCGTTCCGCATCGCCGGCAAGGACCTCCGGGGCGACATCGACATCGACGTGACCGTGAACGGCGGTGGCTTCTCCGGACAGTCCGACGCCGTCCGGACGGCCATCTCCCGCGCGATCGTGGAGCACTACGGCGACGCCGAACTCCGTGACGCGTTCATGGAGTTCGACCGCAGCCTCCTCGTCAACGACGTGCGCACGAAGGAATCCAAGAAGTGGGGCGGCCCCGGCGCACGGGCCCGCTACCAGAAGTCCTACCGCTGAGGAATCAATCATGATGGTACCAGTCCGGTGTTTCACGTGCGGTAACGTCGTCGGCGAATACTGGAAGGAGTACAAAGCGCGTGCTTCCACCCAGGACGGCGACGAGGACCCGAAGGAGGTCCTCGACGAACTGGGCGTGGACCGGTACTGCTGCCGGCGAATGCTCGTGTCGCACGAGGACCTCGTGGACGTCGTGAGCCCATACCAATGAGTCAGCAGCACTTCAACCGCTACGAGAAGGCGCGCATCATCGGGGCGCGAGCCCTGCAGGTGTCCTACGGAGCCCCGGTGCTCATCGACACCCCGCAGTCCGAGCCGATCCTCATCGCGGCCGAGGAGTACGACGCGGGCGCGCTCCCGTTCACGGTGCGGAGGGAATCGACGTGACGCGGATCGAGCGCGTCCACCTCCGGTCGGTCCTCGACAGTCGCGGTAACCAGACCGTCGAGGCCGAGGTGGAGACGGAGTCCGGTGGCTTCGGTCGCGCGGCCGCCCCCAGCGGGGCGAGCACGGGCGAGTACGAAGCGATCGAGCTCCCGGTCGACGAGGCCATCGCCGCCGCTCGCGAACGCGCTGTCCCTCGACTCGAGGGCCGCGTGTTCGCCGGCGACCAGCGCCAGGTCGACACCGCGCTCCACGCCGCAGACGGCACGGACGACTTCTCGGAGATCGGCGCGAATAGCGCGGTCGCCATCTCGATGGCCACCGCGAAGGCCGGCGCCGACATGCTCGGCGCCCCACTCTACCAGCATCTCGGCGGCGCGTTCCGTGGCCGGAACTTCCCGGTACCGCTCGGGAACGTCGTCGGTGGTGGCGAGCACGCCCAGGACGCGACCGACATCCAAGAGTTCCTCGCGGCCCCCATCGGCGCGCCGAGCGTCCGAGAGGCCGTGTTCGCGAACGCCGCCGTCCACCAGGCAGTCGGCGACCTGCTCGCCGAACGCGGCACCCCTGCTGCGAAGGGTGACGAGGGTGCGTGGGCGCCCGCCGTCTCGGACGCCGAAGCGTTCGAGATCGTCGCGGAAGCCGTCGACACCGTCAGCGACGACGTCGGGTTCGACATCAAGTTCGGGCTCGACGTGGCAGCCGCCGAGATGTACGACGCCGACGAAGGCGGGTACGTCTACAGTGACGGCGTGAAGTCCACCGAGGAGCAGGTCGAGTACGTCGCGGACCTCGTCCGCGAGTACGACCTGGTCTACGTCGAGGACCCCCTCGACGAGAACGACTTCGACGCGTTCGCCGACCTCACCGCGAAGGTCGGTGACCGCTGTCTCATCTGTGGGGACGACCTCTTCGTCACCAACGTGGACCGCCTCGACGAGGGAATCCGCGCGGGTGCGGCGAACAGCATCCTCGTGAAGCCGAACCAGATCGGCACCCTCTCCGATGCGTTCGACGCCATCGAGCTCGCACGCCGGAACGGCTACGAGTCCGTCGTCAGCCACCGGAGCGGCGAGACGGAGGACACGACCATCGCACACCTCGCCGTCGCGACCGATGCCCGGTACATCAAGACCGGGACGGTCGGCGGCGAGCGAACCGCCAAACTCAACGAACTCATCCGCATCGCGGATGAAGCACAATGACAGACCAAGACACCGACACTGCGGACGCCGAACCCGAATCCGAGGCCGTCGAGGCCGAGGCCCCGGCCGACGAGGCCGAGGTCGCCGAGCCGGAGGCCGAGGAGGAGGCTGCAGCGCCCGCGCAGACGGAAGACGTAATGCCCGACGAGGAAGTCGACCTGCTCATCCCGGTCGAGGACTACCTCGGCGCTGGCGTCCACATCGGGACCCAGCAGAAGACGAAGGACATGGAGCGGTTCATCCACCGCGTCCGTACCGACGGCCTGTACGTCCTGGACGTCTCCATGACGGACCAGCGTATCCGCACGGCCGCCGACTTCCTCGCGAACTACGAACCGGAACAGGTCCTCGTGACCTCGAGCCGCCAGTACGGCCGCTTCCCCGCGGAGAAGTTCGCGGAAGCCGTGGGCGCCCGCGCCCGCACCGGCCGCTTCATCCCCGGCACGCTCACGAACCCCCAGTACGCCGGCTACATCGAGCCGGACGTCGTCGTCGTGACGGACCCGATCGGTGACGCTCAGGCCGTGAAGGAGGCCATCACCGTCGGCATCCCCGTCATCGCGATGTGTGACTCGAACAACCAGACGAGCAACGTTGACCTCGTCGTCCCGACGAACAACAAGGGTCGCCGCGCCCTCAGCGTCGTCTACTGGCTCCTCGCCAACGAGACGCTCGACCGCCGCGGCGCCGAACCGACCTACGCGCTCGACGACTTCGAGAGCGCCATCTAACGGGATTTCGAATTTCACGACTTCTGATTGTCCCCTGGCCGCAGAGCGACTGCTGTGGCGATTTGTAGACGCAGTCGAGTGCTACGACCAGGTGCCGTTTCGCTCGACGATGCCGAGCCACTCACCGAGCACGGGGTCGTCGTAGAACGCGACGCGCCGGCCGAACCAGTCGTGGCCCGCCTGGAAGTCGTAGCGGTTCTTCGCCTCGGAGACGCTCGCGTCGATGAGGCAGGCACAGGGGCGTTCGCCGTGTTCGGCGAGGCGTTCCGCCAGGTCGCTGTCCTCGTGTGGTTCGGCCAGAACGAGGTCCTGCCCGGGGAAGGTGGCGAGCGACGCCCCGAAGACCGGGGCTTCGTCGTAGACGGCCGACGGGAACCGGTAGATGCGTTCGAACTCGGCGACGGCGGCGTCGAGGTCCTCGACGGCGACGATGACCGCGCCGATGCCCGAGTATGGACCCCCGAGGAGGGTGTCGTCGGGGCTGATGCGGTCGTCCCGAGGTGTCCGGTCCGAGATTATGAACGGGTACGTGTTTCGTTCGTCGTCGGTCCCGAAGAACGCCTGATCCCACTCCGCTCGACCGCCGTCGGCGAGGTCGCGGCCGTTCTGGATTGGGCCGTGGACGGCGACGTCCTGCTCGATCATGCGCTGGCACTCCGAGTGGACGCTTGGGACCTCCACGCACCACGCGCACGGCCCGAGGTCGTTCTTGAGCGCGTCCGGCCAGAAGCCGGGCTCGCCGTCGCCGGTCGGTGCGATGAGTTCGATGTACGACCCGTCCGGGAAGCCGATAGTGCTCATCTCCGTCGAACCGTCGGCGTGGACGCCGCCGTACTCGGGGTCGAACCCGATGTCTCGGAACGAGTCCTCGATCTCGTCGAGGTCGGACCACGCGATGGGCACGTGGTCGATGACTGGTCGCATACCGAGAGGTCGGGTCAGCAGCGAGAAATAGGTGTGGGCCTCCGGGATGCCATCCGATTCGTGCAGCCACCTACCTAACAGCCAATCCAGCGGTTCCGGCAGGGAAACAAACCACGTGAACCAGCGGATTCGTCCGGCTGGCAGGCGGGGGGGG